>ERZ791884.2-NODE-2-length-492686-cov-23.482436_pt1 | contig 492686 bp, 456 predicted proteins | sample MGYA00509941_ERZ791884 | MGnify/ENA primary metagenome ERZ791884 (study PRJEB30046, sample SAMN00792095) | human gut metagenome | study: EMG produced TPA metagenomics assembly of the A metagenome-wide association study of gut microbiota in type 2... | reverse complement strand
TTTTTTAAATTAATTTTGTAGGCTCTTTCCTTACCCCAACATTTAGTATAGAGCCAGCTTTTTCTTATAACCACTGTTGTTAAGAAATGCAACTATCGCAGCCATTCCCATCGTTGTATTGACAAACTTGTCATATATAATTCGGATAATCTCGGCTTTATCTTCTGCAATGATAAGTTCACCATTTACCAGCTGATAACCATATGGTGCAAAGCCACCATTCCATCTGCCTTCTCTCGCTTTCTGTCTGCGGCCTTCCATTGTCTGGACAAGGATATTCTCACGTTCTATCTCTGCAACCGCAGATAACACAGATATCATCAGCTTCCCGACATCCTTAGAGCTGTCAATCCCATCCTCTACACAGATAAGATTAACTCCATAATCCTGCATTTTCTGCAATGACGATAAAACATCTGCAGCATTTCTTCCAAATCGTGACAGCTTAAATACCAGCACATAATCAACATTGTCTTTGCCACTTTCTACATCCGCAAGCATCTGCTTAAACTGTGGTCTGCCTTCCACACTTTTGCCAGATTTACCCTCATCAGAATATTCCCCGACGATAGACATTTCCTGATAATCTGCATATTTCTTAAGCTTGTCCTTTTGTGCATCAAGGCTGTAGCCTTCTACCTGCATGGAAGTGGAAACTCTTGTGTATATATAACATTTCTGCTGTTTTTTCATGTTTTTTCATCTCCTGTGTCTAAAAATCCGTCTATTTCAGTTGTCCATAATTCCATACAACTGGATTGTATGAAATGTTTTATTATTATTCCATACCTTCTTTTTCGTTTTCAGACAATGCTGGATGCTGCATATAAAATATTTCTTTCTGCCTTTCAATCTCTGCTTTCAACTGCTCCTTGGTTGGCAGATATGTGAGATATTTCGACATAAAAAGTCTGTCGTTATCATGCAGTACGGAATACCTTGCTATATCTTCATCTGTTTCCGCACAAAGTAATATACCAGGTGTAGGATTATCTCCCTCCTTACATTTCAGTTCATCATACATCCGGACATACATATCAATCTGTCCCACATCCTGATGAGTGATTTTTCCCATTTTTAAATTTATAAGTACATAACATTTTAACTCAATATTATAGAAAACAAGATCAATAAAATAGTCTTCTGTCTCAGTAACAATATGCTGCTGTCTGGCAACAAAAGCAAATCCCTTTCCCATCTCCATAAGGAAGTCCCTGATATGTGTTAAAATAGCTGATTCCAAATCACTTTCAATATAAGAATCTTCATTTTTGAAGCCAAGAAACTCTGCAACAATCGGACTTTTCAAAAGTTCAAATTTATTTTTTGAATTTCCGATGTTTTCTGAAGCATTTCATTCATGACTTCTTCTTTCTTTGGCGACTGCATTAATCTGTAATAATACTGTGTGCTAATATTTCTATCTAAAGTTCTGACGCTCCAGCTTTCGTTTGCAGCTTCATTCATATACCACAATCTTGCATTTTCATCTGACACTCGTAAAAGTGCTCTGAAATGAGACCAATTCAAATTGTGAACACATGTGTTCACAATCTGTTCATCCGGAAAAGCAAGATAAAATTTACGAAAATATTGCAGATTTCTTTTTGAAAAAACTTTTCCCATATTCCTTCGTAAGTTCATCTGCTAACGCTTCAATTAGAGCCTGACCATATTTTGCCCTTTCTTTTCCAGCCTGTTCCTGCTCCACAATACGCTTCCCTACATGCCAATATGTGAGCACCATAGCTTTATTTGCCGCATTGTATGCCACTTCTCGACCTGATGAAATAATTTCCTTTATATCAGTAATCACAGCTTGATAGTTAACGATATCATTTGCCATACCATTTTACCTCACTTTCCGGCTCTCTATAAGAACCTCTCCAATCCATTACTTTTAAACTATGAAATGTGAACACATGTGTTCACCATTGTCCCAACTAAATCTTATTATCATTCCAACCTCTGTTCAACCTAAACTTTTTCCAAGATGAAAGAATAAAACAAAAAGACTCCACTCTTATGAATGAAGTCCCGTAATATATGTATACATCCCGTAGCATATTATCTACAGGATGTCAGCTGCCTATGCAGCCTTTTTGTCCAGAAACTGTTTTACCCCACCTAAGTAATAACAGAACCGGTCAAATTGTTTCTGCCTGCTTACTTTCTCGTCATCAATTGAATCCTTGATCATCATACACACCTCTACCTCGTCTTTTATCTCTGGTGCATATTTAATAATCATGTCTGCAAGAAAGCTACAGCAGCGTTCAAAATCCTTGTTCATTGCCAAGCCTCCTTAAAATATTATCTTGTGAATAATTCACAGAACATATTTTATCTCAAGACTTACTAAAATGGAATAGATTTTACTGAATGGTAGTTTTCAAATATTTCTATCTATCACAAATCAATTCTTTCAAGACATATATCCTGCGATATAGCCAGAGTCTTCTATGTCTTTTCCTGCTTAAACAATATTCCTTCTTATATATCAGTCCCCAGCGACGGCTAGATACGCATTAGAGATGTCTCCATCCAAGTGCCGTTCTAGCAAGGGATTTTTCCCTTGAACCCTTTGTTTATTATATGTGGGGGCGCTTTTTGCCCCCATTTTATCATTTTGGTGGCGCTTTCCGCCCCCACTTTATGATTTTGACGGCGCTTTTTGCCACCACTTTTTAAGTTCTGATTTCATTGTAATCTTGTTTGGATTCAAGATTTCAAAAAACGGGGGCACAAAATGGAGTCACTTTTGAATTCTGGGGGCACTTTCTGCCCCCACTCAGGAAATATTGCTAAAATACAGTTTAGATTTACCATACATACAAATCTGGAAGTTATCATACCGCCTTTATTATTTTCTCTACATCTTTTTTTCTTGATAGCCATATAACTTTATCATCATATCTATCTAAAATACTTCTTATTTCTTTCAGATTTTTATTCTGAAAAGTTTCAGTCCATTTCAAAAGGTTATAGACCGATTTCAAAGTTTCTCTTTTTCCTTTTTGTATTCCCAATTTTCTTTTTATAGAGCGCATAATAATTCTACTTTTATATAAATAACCAGGCATATCTAAAACATATATTTTATCAGCTTCATCAAAACTTTGCTGTACCCAGGCATAATATACCCCCTCAATTATCCACTCATCATTATTATATAATATTTCTTGTAATAACGCTTTTCGTTCATCAAGCGTTCTCTTTTTGCCATATTCTTTGGCGTTATTATCCCATTGAATATCATCTAAGTCGAAATGGGAAATATTATACTTTTTTGAAAGTGCATTTGCTAAATAGGTTTTTCCAGAACCACTGCAACCAATAATATGTATTTTCATAAGTCAGTATTCTCCTTTATCAAACTCCTTTTATTTCTGTTGAATTATCTTAAAATGCTCCAATGCCTCCACAATTGCTCTCTCTTTATCTTCCGGACACTGTTGTTGCCTACTGTCTTCATTTTTAGGTAAATTATAATTCTTTCCAACCTCAATTCCACATTTTCTCTTTACCTGTGAAATATACAGATTGGAAACCTTCATGCCGGCATTATGTTCAGCCACATACTTCTTTATCTCATCATATGTTGCCTTAGTCTCTGCAGATGTTATATCCACATCATCAAGTTCAATTGTGACATTAATGTAATCATCTGGCTTTTGTTTTAGTTGGGACAAAAGAACAACCGTCTCCACATGCGCCGTATGTGGGAACATATCTACGGGTTGGATTTTTTGAATTTTGTAGGTGCTGTTTTGAGTTACATATGCCAAATCTCTTGCGAGGGTTTCGGGGTTGCATGAGATATAGACTACTGTTTTTGGATTCATTTTTATTAGGGAGGAGAGGAACTTTTCGTCACTGCCTGCTCTTGGCGGATCCATAAATACAACATCGGGCTTTTCGTCTTCTTCAGCGACAGACTGCATAAATTCGCCTGCATCGCCTTGATAAAATCTAATATTTTTAAGACTGTTTGCTCTTGCATTTTGCACTGCGTCCTTTACGGCATCTTTGTTAAGCTCAACACCTATAACCTCGCCTGCACCGTGCTTTGCGGCAACAATGCCGATTGTGCCGATTCCGCAATAAGTATCAAGCACTGTTTCTTTGCCCTTCAGATTTGCAAATTCAATTGCCTTGTTGTAAAGCACCTCGGTCTGAACAGGGTTTATCTGATAAAAACTCTTCGGTGAAATTCTGAATTTACATCCGCACAAAATATCCTCAATATATCCCTTGCCGTAAAGAACTTTTTGCACATCGCCGAGCACAAGGTTTGTTCTGTACGGGTTTATATTTTGAACAACTGTTTTGATTTCGGGAAACTGTTTGGTAATCGCTTTTACAAAGTTATTCTTTGACGGAAAAACAGGTGTGCCTGTTACAAGCACAAGCATAACTTCATTTGTGGCAAAGCCTCTTTTTACAAGAATATGCCTTAAAAATCCTCTCTGCTTGTCCTCGTCATAGGTGGTTAGCTTAAATGATTTCAGCATTTTGCGTACGGCTACAATGATTTTGTCGGCAGTTACATCTTCGGTCATACACTCGTCAATGCCTACAATATGGTGAGTGCCCGACTGATACACACCCGAAATTATCTTGCCGTTGCGGTCTGTTCTAAAAGCCGCCTGCACCTTGTTGCGGTAGTGGTAGGGAGTATCCATACCGATTATTCTGTCTGCCTTGCCAAATTTTGAAAGCAGCTTTTCAACCTTTTTCTGCTTGAAATTAAGCTGTTCGGAATATGTGAGATTTTGCAGCTGACAGCCACCACACTTTTTATATACAGGGCAGCTACCTCTTTTTATGTTTTCTTTTGTATTGCTCATAGTTATTCTCCATATCCGAAAAGAGCCAAGACTTTGGGTACTCGGCTCTTTTCTTTTTGTTGTTATTCTTCTTTTTGATTTTCGTCTGTTGATTTTTCGTCGCTTGAATCCTCGTCAACAAGTCTTTTTACAACAACACGAATAATTCTTTGATTTGCAACTTCCATAATCGTAAAGCGGAAACCGCCTGCCTCTACGCTTTCACGCTTGTTTGGAATAGTGCCTGCGTTTTCAAGAATATATCCGCCAACGGTTATGCTGTCGCTGTCTATGTAATCATCGTCAAGGTCAAAGAGCGCAAGCATATCGTCAAGCTCAAGGTCGCCGTTTACAAGAAATTCATTCTTGCCGATTTTGTAGTAGTTGTGTTCAATTTCTTCGTCCTCGTCCCATATATCGCCAACGATTTCTTCGAGCAGGTCTTCCATGGTGAGAATACCGAGAGTTCCGCCGTATTCGTCTGTAACGATTGCAAGGTGAACCTTTATTCGCTTAAATGTGCTGAGTATCTTTGAAAGCGGCTGAGTTCTGAAAACAAAGTACGGTGACTGCATTATTTCACGCACATCGGGCGCAATGCCGTCTGCGAGCTTTTCAAGATAATCTCTTGTGTGGAGCACGCCGACTATGTTGTCAACCGTATCTTTATATACGGGGATTCTTGAATATCTGTTCTCAAGAATTATATCCTTGATTTTTTCCGGAGAATCGTCAACGCTTATAAAGGTAACATCTACTCGAGGAGTGATGACCTCTTCTGCGGTTTTCTCGTCAAAGTCGAGTGCAAGGCGCACCATTTCGCTTTCGCTTTCTTCAAGCACACCCTCTTCTTCGATGCTTTCTACTATATATTTAAGCTCGTTTTCGGTCACACTCGGTGCGTCCTCTGTTCCGCCTGAAATTTTAAGGGCAAGACTTTTGAATTTTACAAGAATAAACACAAGCGGTGTTAAAATAAACATAAGAAATTTTATTATGCTCGCTGTTTTAAGAGAAAAGCTGTCGCAGTTTTCCTTTGCAAGGCATTTTGGCAATACCTCGCCGAATGTAAGTACAAGCAATGTGGTTGCACCCGTTGCAATAGCTGAACCGTAGTCGCCGAAAAGTGCCATACACAATACCGTTGCAAGTGATGAACAGCTAAGGTTTACTACATTGTTGCAGATAAGAATGGTGGTAAGCGCTTTGTCAAAGTTTTCGATAACAAAAAGTGCAGTTGTTGCTTTTTTGTCGCCGTCCTCGGATTTCTTTTGAATACGGATTTTGTTTACAAAAGAAAACGCTGTTTCTGTTGCAGAAAAGAACGATGACAATGCAATAAGTACGAAAATTACTATCGCCATTACTATGTTTGATGCCAATTAAATTCACTCCAAAAAACATTATTACTTTTATACTACTATAATTCTTTTATATAATTATTGTTTTTAAGAAAAAAGAGCAAAAAGATTGAAATATATTGCTATAAATGCTATAATATTTAATTGCTGATACATTATTAATGCACTTTTGGAAAAAATATTTTTTGGAGGTGCATTATTATGGCACAAAAAGCAAAAGAAAAGAATACCACAGCAAAAAAATCGGGCAAGGCAAAATCGGAGAACACTGTTAAAAATCCGAACGAACAGCCCGAAAAAAAGTCGCTTGAAAAAGACAGTCCAATTGACGAACAGCACACCGATCAGGTTGAAGAAACAGGTTCGGTGCTCACTACGCATAAGGACAGCGTAATTCATTGCCTGACAATTATAGGACAGATTGAGGGACATTACATTCTTCCGCAACAGAATAAAACGACCAAGTACGAGCATGTTATTCCGTTGCTTGTATCTATTGAAGAGGACGAAAGAATAGACGGTCTGCTCATTCTGCTTAATACGGTTGGCGGAGATGTGGAGGCAGGACTTGCCATTGCCGAGGTTATTTCGGGAATGAAAAAGCCTACGGTTTCAATCGTGCTCGGCGGCGGACATTCCATTGGCATACCGCTTGCCGTTGCGGCAGACAAGAGCTTTATTGCGCCGAGTGCGTCAATGACCGTTCACCCTGTACGCACTACGGGACTTACCCTTGGAGTGCCGCAAACCTTTGAGTATTTTCAGCGTATGCAGGACAGGATAACAACCTTTGTTGCCGAAAATTCCGAGATTTCAAAGGAACGCTACAACGAGCTTGTACTCAATACAGGCGAGCTTGTAATGGACATTGGCACAATTCTTGAGGGGGAAGAGGCAGTCAGCGAGGGGCTTATTGACGAGGTCGGCACTGTTTCAGATGCTATCGACTGTCTTTATACTATGATAAAGCGCAGCAAAGCCCGTAAAAAACGGGGCAGGTAATTTTATTTTTTACAGTATCCGCATATAAATAATTGCGGTTATATGGGCGGTCAGAATCGCCCTTACATATATTTTATGGATAAAGGAGTACATATTATGTCAATTTTAGATGCAATCATTCAGGGCATCGTGCAAGGCTTAACAGAGTTTTTGCCTGTATCGAGCAGCGGACATCTTTCTATTACTCAGCATATTTTGGGTGCAACAGAAAACAACCTTTTCTTTAATGTTATGCTCCATGTTGGTACGCTTGTAGCGGTAGTCGCTTTTTATCACAAGTTAATTTGGAGTCTTATCAAGGAGTTTTTCTCACTTGTTAAAGATGTATTTACAGGCAAATTTAAGTGGAAAGAAATGAACTACGAAAGAAATCTTATTATGATGCTCATTATCGGACTTCTTCCGCTGTTCTTCCTGTTCCTGCCGATTCCGGGCACAGAAATGAAGATAAAAGACCTTGCCGATGTTCTTACCGGCGAAAAATACCTTATTGTTGTGGCAATTTCTTTGATTATCACAAGTATTTTACTTACTGTCGGCATTATTTGCAACAAGAGAACTATAAGCTCGGATACAGGCTTTAAACACCTGAAAAACGCAAAGCACAGCGCAAGCGAGGCAGGCAAAGAGAGCTTTAATGTTCTTGACGCTGTATGCGTAGGTCTTATGCAGTTTGTTGCTGCAATTTTTCCCGGCATTTCCCGTTCGGGTTCAACTCTTGCAGTCGGTGAGATGAGAGGCATAAACAAGCAGAAAGCACTTGACTACACCTTTGTGCTTGGTGTTCCGTCAATTCTTGCGGCAGCTCTCCTCGAGAGTGTAGACGCTATTAAAAGCCCTGAGGGTATTTCGATTGACCCTGTTGTAATTATAGTCGGTATGGTGGTTTCAGCTGTTGTAGGCTATTTTTCAATTCTTATTTTTAAATGGTTCTTAAAGACAGACAAAATGATAATTTTTGTTGTATATACAGCACTTGTAGGTATAGTATTCCTTGTTATTTCCTGCATTGAAATAAACACAGGAGCAAATGTCTTTACCGGTGCAATGATTCAATAATGCTTTTAGCGGAGGTAGTATAAATTGGCAACCCAGAAAAAGACAACTAAAAAGAAAACCTCAAGTAAATCAACCTCCTCAAAAGCAAAAAGCACTAAAAAAAGTCAACCGATACCTGAATCACAACCTTTACTGACACCAAGGATAAGAGCAATTATCCTTGGTGCTTTATCGCTGTTTTTTGTAATTTTAATGTTTGTTCAGAGCGTAAATCTATGGAGTACGGTTCGTTCCGCACTTTTTGGAGTATTTGGCTTTGCAACATTTCTTGTTCCCGTCTTTCTTATGTATATGGCAATTATTACGGACAAGGAAAAGCAAATACAGCATTTTAAAAGTAAGGTAGCACTCTGCATACTTATTGTTTTGCTGATAGGAGCATTGATTTATGTTGCAACAGGCACTCCTCATTCGGAAAAAGGTTATCTTGCCTGTGCAGGCGAACTTTATCTCGATATTTTCAAAAGTGAATCTTACTTTACATTCGGCGCCGGTTTTATCGGAGGATTGCTTGGTTATCCTATGGCATCGTTAATCGGAAATGTTCCGACGGTATTGATTTGTATTCTTGTATTGCTTGCCGTTATTTTTGGCATTACAAATCTTTCAATCAATGATATTGCAGAAGCTGCCGCATCAAAGGTTGAGCAAGGTGTTACATATGTAAAGCACAAGAGCGAAGAAAAGGCAAAGGCAAGACGAGAGTATATTGCCGAGCGCAAGGCAGAGGAGGCTGAGCGTGAGCAGAAACGAGAAATGTTTATTGCAGGCGGCGAGGGCGATAAAACCATAGTTTCTACTCAAAAGAAAAAGGGCAGAGGCAAGAGGAGCGGTATTGATATTCCGCTTGACGAAATCACTCACGAGGATAACAAAACAAAGCTCAACCGCAAGCTGGAGGTTGATTGCGACTATACGGCAAATGTAAAAGCCGAAACTAAGGCTGAAAACGAGGTTGAAGAGCCTAAGTTTATTAATAATCCTGAAAATACCATATATGACGAAGAGCCTGAGCAGACTGAAAACGATAACGCTCCGGACGATTTAATGGATATTATCAACAGGGCAAGCAAGAATTTTGACGAGAAAAATAATAAATCAAACGAAGACATTGCAAAGGCTGATGAAGAAAATATCCATAACGCAGAGAGCAACAATAGCGAAGAAAGCAGCTTTGAAGAGGAGCTTGAAAACGCAGGATATTCCCCTGTTGAGATTGAAGAAAAAAAGGAAAAGCCTGAGTATCATTTTCCACCTGTTCAGCTGCTTAGTCTTTCAAAAAATAATAACGACAGAAACGCATCCGAGGAAATGCACAATAACGCTAAAAAGCTGATTGATACGCTTGACAGCTTTAATGTAAAGGCGTCTATTGTAAACATTTGCCGAGGCCCGTCTGTTACACGATACGAACTTTCACCTGCACCGGGCGTAAAGATAAGCAAGATAACAAACCTTTCAGATGATATTGCGCTTAATCTTGCCGCAAACGGCGTTAGAATTGAAGCGCCTATTCCGGGCAAGGCGGCAGTTGGCATAGAAGTGCCAAACAAGGTTGTAAGTATGGTTACAATGCGAGAACTGATTGATTCCGATGAATTTAGGCGAGGAAAGAGCAAGCTCACCTGCGTGCTCGGCAAGGATATTTCGGGCGAGATTGTTGTAACCGATCTGTCAAAACTCACTCACCTGCTTATTGCCGGTACAACAGGTTCAGGTAAGTCAGTGTGTGTAAACTCAATTCTTATGAGTATTCTTTACAAGGCAAAGCCTGACGAAGTAAAGCTGCTGCTTATTGACCCTAAAATGGTAGAATTTACTAAGTACAGAAGTATTCCGCATCTGCTTATACCGGTAGTTACAGACGCTAAAAAAGCGGCAGGCGCACTTGGTTGGGCAGTGTCTGAAATGGAGCAGAGATATAAGATTTTGTCTGAATACTATTGTAAGAATATTGACGCATACAATGAGCTTATAGACGAAAACTTAAAATATATGGCAGAAAATCCGCCTGTTGAAAACGAGGACGGCGAGCTTGTTCAGCCTGTTCTTGAGAGAAACGGATTTCCTGTGCCAAAGGAAAAAATGCCGAGAATTGTAATTGCCATTGATGAGCTTGCCGACCTTATGATGGCAGCTCCGAGCGAGGTTGAGGAATACATTGCCCGACTTGCTCAGAAAGCGAGAGCCGCAGGTATGCACCTGCTTGTTGCAACTCAGCGACCGACCGTAAATGTAATTACAGGTCTTATCAAGGCAAACATTCCAAGCCGTATTGCACTCAAGGTAAGCTCCAACATTGATTCAAGAACTATCCTTGATTTCAGCGGTGCGGAAAAGCTCATAGGCAGAGGCGATATGCTGTTCCTGCCTGTTGGTGCACCAAAGCCTATGCGTGTGCAGGGCTGTTATGCCTCTGACGAAGAAATTGAGGGTGTAACAAATTACATTAAAAAATCTTCTTCCGCCCAATATAATGCGGAGATTGAAGAAAAAATCAAGAGAATTGCCGCAGAAGAAATCGCTCAGGGCAAACGAAACGATGACAGAGGCGGCGATGATATTGAGATTGACTCAAAAATGGAAGACGCAATTAAATGCGTAATCGAGGCAGGACAAGCATCTACTTCGCTCATTCAGCGCAGGCTCAAGGTAGGCTATGCAAGAGCGGGCAGAATGATTGACGATATGGAGCAGATGGGCATTGTAGGGCCGCATCAGGGTTCAAAGCCGAGAGATGTACTTATGACCTATAATGAGTGGCTTGAGCGCCGCAACATTATGGGCAGTGATGATGAATAAATTTAAAAGGTGATATTATGGCATTTTTACCAATGAATATTAAAGAGGTTAAGGCTCGTGGATGGGACGAGGTTGACTTTGTATATGTAATGGGCGACAGCTATGTTGACCATCCGTCCTTTGGTGCTGCCATAATAACAAGAGTGCTTGAGGACTGCGGCTATCGTGTAGCAGTCCTCTCTCAGCCCGATTGGAAAAATGACGCCGACTTTTTGCAGTTTGGCAAGCCGAGATTAGGATTTTTTGTTACGGCAGGCAATATAGACAGTATGGTAGCGCATTACACCGTTGCCAAGCGCAAGCGCAGTGATGATGCCTATACCGCAGGCGGCAAAAACGGCAAGCGCCCCGACAGAGCGGTTACTGTTTATTCAAATATAATCCGCAGACTTTACCCCGACTCGGTAATTATAATAGGTGGTCTTGAGGCGTCACTCAGAAGATTTGCCCACTATGATTATTGGAAAAATACCGTTATGCCTTCTGTACTTTTTGACAGCAAGGCTGACATTATTTCATACGGAATGGGCGAACTGCAAACTATTGAAATGGCAAAGCGCCTTTCCGAGGGTTACCCTGTTGAGGCATTATATGACATTCGTGGCATTTGCTATGCGGTAAAAACAAGCGACTATGTGCCAAAAACGGTTGTTGAACTGCCAAGCTATGAGAGAGTTTGCGAGAGCAAAAAGGATTATGCAATAGCCGCCCGAAAAGAGCTTGAGGAGGCGGACACTGTACGAGGCAAAACGCTTATTCAGCGCCACGGAAATTATATTCTTATTCAAAATCCGCCAATGCAGCCGCTAAACACAAAGCAGCTTGATTATGTATATTCATTGCCGTACGAGAGGTGGTATCCGCAGTGCTATGAAAAGCTCGGCGGTGTGCCGGGTATTCAGGAAGTGCTTTTTTCAATCACTCATAATCGTGGCTGTTTTGGTGCTTGCAATTTCTGCTCGCTTGCTTTTCATCAGGGAAGAGCCGTAACGGTTAGAAGTAAGCAGAGTGTAATTGACGAGGCAAAGGCTTTCCTTAATGACAAGAGATTTAAGGGCTATATCAGTGATGTTGGCGGCCCTACGGCTAATTTCAGATTGCCGTCTTGCGAAAAGCAGAAAAAGGCAGGACTTTGCAAAAGCAGAAAGTGCCTTGCGCCCACACCTTGCCCGAATATGCAGGTGTCACACACAGAATACCTTGATATTTTGCGTGAGCTGAGGAAAATTGACGGAATAAAAAAAGTGTTTATACGCAGCGGTATCCGCTTTGATTATCTTATGGAGGATCAGAGTGATGAATTTTTTGAAGAGCTTGTAAAGTATCACATAAGCGGTCAGCTGAGAGTTGCCCCTGAGCATTGCTCGGCGGCGGTACTTGACAGAATGGGTAAACCGCATATTGAAACCTATAAAAAGTTTTGCGATAAGTTTTATAAGCTGACAGGGCAGATGAATAAAGATCAATACATCGTGCCTTATCTTATGAGCTCGCACCCCGGTTCAACACTGAAAGATGCGGTAGAGCTTGCACTTTTCTGTAAGAGGGAGAATATACATCCAAAGCAGGTGCAGGATTTTTATCCGACTCCGGGTACAATTTCGACCTGTATGTTTTATACAGAAATAGACCCGTATACAATGAAAGAGGTTTATGTACCGAAATCAGAGGAAGAAAAGTCAATGCAAAGAGCGCTTTTGCAGTACTTTATTCCCGAAAACAAGTCAAAGGTTATAAAGGCGCTTATAAAAGCAGGCAGAAAAGATTTAATCGGATATGATTCTAAATGCCTTGTTCAGCCAATGAGCAATCAGGAAAATAAATTTAACGGCAAAAATAACAGTAAGAATAACGGCAAAAAGCAGTCTTACGGCTCGGGCAAAAACAATTCGTACAGCAGAAACGCAAAGCCGAATAAGGACAAGTTTGCCAAGTACAGGCGCAAAAAGAAATAACGGTAATAATCAAGCATTTATTCAAACAGCGTTTAGGTATTGACCTATTTAGATTTTTGCTTTATAATTAAAAAATGAAAACAAAATCAGAAAGGATTTTATAATAAAATGGGAGTTTATGAGGAATTAGTAGCCAGAGGTCTTATTGCTCAGGTTACAGACGAAGAAGAAATTAAGGAGCTTGTCAACAACGGCAAGGCTGTATTTTACATTGGCTTTGACCCAACAGCCGACAGCTTGCATGTTGGTCACTTTATGGCGCTTTGCCTTATGAAACGCTTGCAGATGGCAGGCAACAAACCGATTGCACTTATCGGCGGCGGTACAGCTATGATCGGTGACCCGTCAGGCAGAACAGATATGCGCCAGATGATGACTACCGAAACTATTCAGCACAATGTTGATTGCTTTAAAAAGCAGATGGAGCGTTTCATTGATTTTTCAGACGGCAAGGCACTTATGGTAAACAATGCCGATTGGCTGCTCGACCTCAACTATGTTGATGTTTTGCGTGAGGTTGGCGCTTGTTTCTCGGTAAATAATATGCTCAGAGCAGAGTGCTACAAGCAGAGAATGGAAAAGGGACTCAGTTTCCTTGAGTTTAACTATATGATTATGCAAAGCTACGACTTCTATGCTCTCTATCAGAAATACGGCTGTAATATGCAGTTTGGCGGAGATGACCAGTGGAGCAATATGCTCGGCGGAACAGAGCTTATCAGAAGAAAGCTCGGCAAGGACGCATATGCCATGACAATCAATCTTCTCCTTAACTCAGAGGGTAAGAAAATGGGCAAAACTCAGTCGGGCGCTGTATGGCTTTCTGCTGAAAAGACAAGTCCATACGATTTCTATCAGTATTGGAGAAATGTTGCCGATGAAGATGTAATCAAATGCCTTAAAATGCTTACATTCCTTCCGCTTGAGCAGATTGATGAGCTTGCAAAGCTTGAGGGCAGCGAGCTTAACAAAGCTAAGGAGATTCTTGCATATGAGGTAACAAACCTTATACATGGCAAGGAAGAGGCAGACAAGGCTCAGGAGGCAGCAAGAGCGTTGTTTGGCAGCGGTGCAAATACAGACAATATGCCGTCAACAGAGCTTACAGACGCTGATTTTACAGATAACGGTATCGCTATTCTTGACCTTCTTACAAAGTGCGCACTCATTCCGTCAAAGGGTGAGGGCAGACGCCTTATTCAGCAGGGCGGTGTTGCCGTTGATGATGAAAAGGTAACAGATGTATATGCAACTGTTCCAAAGTCAGCATTTGAAAAGGGTTATGTTGTAATTAAAAAAGGTAAGAAAAAGTTTCATAAGGCTGTTTTATAATAAACCTGTTTTTTAAAATTTGTAATTAACGGATTGTTCGCCCTCTTAAAATGGTGAACTTGAAATTTTAACCTTAATAAACTAAATCAAAAGCAAAAATCCCCACTCTCAGCAGTGGGGAAGTGTTTATCCTTTAATGTTTATGTAGCTTGGTAGTTTTAGACTGCTAAAAAATATTTTCAGCAGAGGAGTTTAGAAAATGAAAAAGTTTTTCAGCGAATTTAAAACCTTTATTATGAGAGGCAATGTGCTTGACCTTGCAGTCGGTGTTATTATCGGTGCGGCTTTTCAGGCAATTGTAACTTCACTTACAACAGACATTATTTCACCGATTCTCGGTTTATTTGGTGGAATGAACTTTGACCAGTATGCCCTGACAATCGGAGATGTATCAATCGGCTACGGCAAGTTTTTGACTGCGGTTATTAACTTTATCATTATGGCATTTGTCATCTTCCTTATTGTTAAATTGGTTAATAAGCTTATGGCAATCGGTAAAAAGCCTGAAGAACCAACAGAGCCTACTACAAAGATTTGCCCATTCTGTCAGAGCGAAATTTCTATTAAGGCTACAAAATGCCCACATTGCACAAGCAATATTCCTGAAGAAACAAAGGAATAAATCGTTAATACATAAGCTAAAGCTCCCGATATTGCTGTCGGGAGCTTTTTTTGATAAAAGATTCTATTCTAAATGTTGGGGTAAGATTAATAAATAATGTTTAAGCACACAAAGTTTAGTTTAATAAATTTAAAATTTAGGTCAACCCTTTTTAAAGGGTTGCGGGTTTGGGCAGAGCCCATAAAACGGTAAAAATGCACTTATTTTAAATCAAAACAACAGTTGTAATTATATTATAGAATACCTAAACTTTAGATTACTCAAGACTTTAGTATAAAACAAAAGTCAAGAATAATGAGTGGCAGAGAGCAAGAAAGTTACGCTTCCTAAATTGCAATATCAAATAGGACAATATCAAACATTTCGGAAGACGAGTGATAACCGAAAATCATTTGGAATGGAGTAATAACAAACCCGTGAGAACACTCGGACACAAAAGTCCTAAACAATTGTCAGCTTAGAGAATGGTGGCGTAAATTGCCATTTTGGACCTTCTTTGACTTTATTTTTACCTAAAATGGGTCACATCTATTTACAACGCAACAACGCAGAGAGATGCAAAAATTGAGAAATTCTGTTTGTATCTTGATTTTGGGTGACGGTTATGATACACTTTTGTGTGTAAATTATAGAAAGCAGATATGAACTTTCCTTGTAATGTTACAGCATATTTGTGGAGTGGAAAAGTATCTGGTTGCAAGCTACTTGCAAAAATGAGATGAAGAAGAGTAAACTGACAGAGGTCGCAGAATTGTATCTAATGTGTTGATTAACCACTTTCTTCAGCAAAGGTAGTTGAAGTGATGTTGACATCTTATCAGTCGGGCGGAGAAGTTTTCGGATATATTTTCCGCCCGATGTGATACAGTGATTGCAAGAATGAGGACATTGATATTTGGCTTTATATCATTGCTTCGGTTAGTTAAGAGAAATATAAGAATTATAAACAGACGCTAAAGTGGAACTAATATGTTAGAAAGAAATGTTGGGGCTGTGAAGTTGACCGTCAATCAAATGGTTAAGCAGCTTTCAAATGCATAGGTGTCATTAATTAAATCGGAAGTTTCTTTAAAAAGCTTTCCATCGGTTATGGGGGCCTCCCGGAGTGGGAAAATCACAAGGTGTCAGGCAGATCGCTTCTGAAATATCTGAGCTAACCCAAAAAAGAGTTGAGGTAACGGATGTTCGCCTCTTGTTGTTTAATCCTGTGGATCTCCAGTATCCGGAACAGTTCATGAGTGATGGATATGCTATGTCAGGTAAGGATAGCGACTTGTATCTTACTATCATCAAACTTCATGAACAGCAACAGTATATGTATGATAATAGAGTTCATTCTGTGGAGCATTGCATTGTAAGCATTTCACAGCCGTGGTTTCGACCGATTGTCAGAGGAAAGATCAAAGCGCCCGTTGAATTTGGTGCAAAATTTGATCTCAGCCTTGACAATGAAGGTTATGGGCGTATCGAAAAAATTTCTTTCGAGGCATACAACGAGAGCACCTGTCTGATGGAAGCAGTAGAACGCTTCAAAGAACGCACCGGATATTACCCGGAATATGATATGTCCTGACAGATCATATTTATCGGACCAGAGAAAACAGGAGTTATTGCAAAGAGCATGGGATCCGGTTGTCGGGTCCAAGGCTGAGCAGACCAAGTGTTACGGCAAAAGTTGATAAAAAACAAGAGTATCAGGATAATACCGATAGAATCGAAGTGGAGCGTATCTTCGGTCTGAGCAAACGTTGTTATGGAATGAACTACATTACCACAAAATTGGAAGAAACTCAGTTGTCTTCTATCGTATTATCTGTATTCGTGATGAATCTGTTTAAAATTCAGAAACGAATACTTTGCACTTTTTTTATCTGTTCCTATCTTGGGTTGGATCGGACATAAGTAGGAATGTGGGGGCTTACCAATAACTGCTGCTTAATCAGCAGACACTAATTATACATCATTTTTCAGAGGGTGCTTTATTTTGTGCAATGTTTTGTATTTACTCATTTATAGTTGCGAATAAAAGGAGAGTGCTGTTTTAATGACAATAAAGAAAATATTTATTTTGTGCATGACCTCTGTTATCGGCATAGCGTTGTGTGCGTGTAGCGGAAAGAAAGAAATGAAAAAGGTATCCGAACTAGCGTATGACCGTGCTGACTCTACGAATCTAATTTATGTTCTTGAAAATGGAGAATACATCCCGTTTTTAGTTTTGACCGATGATTATGGTGGCAATACGTTGTTGCTCAGAAAAGAAATCACTGGTAATAACAGAAGAATTAGCGAACATAGTGCTTATTATGCTAAAAGCGAAATTGATTTGTATTTGAATGAAGATTATTTAGGATTCTTGACTGAATTATCGCAATACCTGTCTACGACAAGTGTAGAAATTACATGTGATGACTCATTGGGAGTGTCAGGCCTTGAGACGGAAGCCGTTGAAAGAAAGGTTTTCTTGCTGTCATGTAATGAGGTCGGTATAAGCGATTCGGTTAATATAGCTCCCGAAGGGGAACTGCTTGAGTATTTCCGAAACGAAGAGAACAGGAAAGCATATGTCGATGGCGAATTATCAAGTTGGTGGCTGCGTACACCCAATACTTATTATCTTTCTTGTTCCTATGTAATTGGTGATAATAATAAAATCGGCTTCACAAATTCATATGATCTAAACGGTATACGCCCTGCTTTTTGCGTAGATGGTGACATGAAAATTGAATTAAGAAGCGGCATTGTTGCCGATGAAATGGTTTATGTTTTCTCGTTTGAGAACTAATATATGAAACAAAAGGAATCCTGCAAATAAAAGTCAAGCCCTAAAATGAAAAAATCAGGCTTTGTCAATAAAAGTGTGTAAGTTTTTTAGAAAATAGATAATTGATGTTTTTGTACGCCTTTGGAGTGGAGCGGAGCGCAACGAAAAAGGCGTACAAAACGGCGTCAGATTAAGTGCTCGTATTTTTCAATACGGGCTTTAATTTTGCCGTTTGTTGCGAGTTGATTTCTGACCATAGCCCAGTTTTGGACCTTGCTTCCGTTCCATTTTTTGTAAAGCTCGGTAATTCTGAGATAGAGCAATTTGAGCAATGCATTTTCGTTTGGAAAAGCACCTTTTTTGGTGACCTTGCGAAAGCTCGAATTGATGCTTTCAACCGCATTTGTTGTGTACATAATTTTTTAACAGCACTTCCGTAATCGAAAAGCTGCTCTATATGGTTGAAATTTCGCTTCCATACATCTACTGCTCCCGGGTATTGCGACCACTCCTGACAGAACTGCTCAAAGGCTTTTCGAGAGGCGAGCTTGTAAAATAAAGTGTGTAAGTAAAAAAAATAGCTTACACACTTTATTTTACAAGCTCCGGCTTTCGGTATTTGCTTTATAAAATGAAATTTTAACAAATAATGCAGTATGGCACATATGAAGTAATTGTAATAAGTTTATTAAAATAGAATCACTTTTGCTGTGCCACACGATTATCCTATTTTTACAACTGCATTTTGCGGACAAACAGTCATACAGTTTCCGCAGTGCAGACAGTTGTTTTCATTGATTTTAGCAGGGACTGTTGAAAAATCTATGCAGTTCTGTGGGCAAACGGTTTCACACGCTTTACAGCCAATGCAATTTATTGTTGATTTATTATCTTACTGTTTCCTATTGAAAAATCAGCTCTTTCAATAGGCTTTTTTGAAAGGTCAAACCACTCGCCGTTTGCATCATAAATGCAAAATACAGTGAGTGCTTTTCTTGATTGCTCGGTCGGATAAATTTCGTACATATAGCTGTTCTTTTTAAATAGTCTTTCCAATGGCTCACTGCCGATTTCCTTAACCTTTCCTCTTAAAGATACGGCAACGCAAGACATAGTATCTTTGCCTTTTGCCGTTAAAAAATACAGTCCGTTATCGTCATAATCCATTACATCAATGGCGCAGATTACGGGTAGGTCGTTCGCATCCGTTGTTGCCATTACAGTAGTGTGGATTTCCTCGACAAGATATTTTAAATAGTTCATATTCCGTCTCGTATTTAGTATTCATTTTCATTATATGTGCTTTTGCCCGTCTTGTAATCTATGGTTACATTTGGCTGCACATTGTAGCAGTATACGCACAATGTTACACCCTCGCCTTTATCTTCAACGGATTTTGCCTCAATTAATACTCCTTCGGCAACAAGGTCGTCATTTTCAAAAACAGGAGTTACACGGTAAAGTGCGTGGTTGCCTGTACTTTTTACATAGTTTGCAACCATATTTTCAAATGGGAGCATACCCGTAACATTGAGATACCTTGTTCCTGTTATCAAATTCTTTTCATTTGCATTTTCGCCAGTAAGCCGATATGCGATAAGGTGACAGCGGTTGTACAGATATTTTCCGTCAATAAAGTCATATTTTACTGTTTGCCAGCCCGATGGCTTAATTTTGCCTATCTGTCCTCGTTCTTCTGTGGGCATAATGTCAGTGCCAACGCAGGCATAGGCAGTGCCGCACCTTCCCAATTCGTCTAAATCGGCATAATATTCAAACGATGATGTGGTGTAGTCATCATTGGTAAAATACGGTTCGTTGCCGTTTATTTCTACAAATGCCGAGCCTGAATATTTTGGAATATCGGAAAGCGTAATAATTTTTTCGGTTGAATTATTCTCTGTGGGCTGATTGTTTATAATTAAAATTACCGCAAAACAGCATATCAAAGCAAGTGCGGTCGGAACAGTAATTTTTGTGGTTTTTCGTTTTTTAGTTTTCATAATTACCTCAATTATAATGTTATGTAATTATTATAATTGAGGTAATTGCATTTTTCAAGTTTTTAGTTGACAAAAAATTTGCGTGTAAAGTATAATTAAAAGTGTAAGGTGTGTTATGCATTTTATAATATTCAAAAGGGAGTTGTTACTATGAAAATTCTTGTTACCGGCGGAACAACATTTGTTAGTAAATTTACTGCGGAATATTTTCTCAAAAGAAATAATGAAGTGTATGTTATTAACAGAAACAGCAGAGCGCAATTAGACGGAGTTCATCTGATTAACTGTGACAGAATGAATTTAAAAAACTTGTTAAAAGATAAACATTTTGATTTAATTATTGATGTTACAGCTTATAATAAGGCTCACATAGAAAGTTTGCTGAATTCCGGTGTTACATTTGATGATTATATTTTCATAAGTTCAAGCGCAGTATATCCTGAAACTAACAGTCAGCCTTTTACAGAGGAACAAACTTGTGGTAAAAATTCTGTATGGGGTGATTACGGTGTTAATAAATTAATGGCAGAGAACTACTTACTTGAACATTGCACTAATGCATATATTTTAAGACCTCCATATTTTTATGGAATTTATGAAAACCTTTACCGTGAAGCATTTCCTTTTGACTGTGCCGAAAAAGGCAGAAAGTTTTATATTCCGCAAAACGGTGATATGAAGTTACAGTTTTATAATGTATCTGATTTATGTAAATTTATAGAATTAATTATTAAAAAGAAACCTGACAATCATATATACAATGTCGGAAACAGTGATATAATTACTGTTAAGGAATGGGTTAAACTTTGTTATAAAGCAGTAGGAAAAATACCTGAATTTGTAGAAGTAGATAAATCTGTTCAACAGAGAGATTATTTTTGCTTTTATGATTATGAATATATTCTTGATGTTAAAAAACAAAATGAACTTATGCCAACAACAATTCCACTCGAAGTTGGTTTAAAAGAAGAATATGAATGGTATAAAAATAATTATAACAGTGTTTATAATAGAAAACCTTATATCGAATTTATAGATAAAAATTTAAAATAGCAATAACAGAGATACAAAATGGTGTTACCGTGCAAGGAGCACCCTTTTGTATTTGTGTTACTTTAATGTTTACCAAACCTTGCAAATTCTCTTTGCTTGTGATAATATTAAAACAGAAAATCAACGGAGGGTTTACAAATGAGTGCTATCGGCAAGCAAATAAAAAAATATCGTACTCAAAAAGGACTTACGCAAGAACAGCTCGGCCAGCTTTTGGGAGTTACAACACAAGCGGTGTCGAAGTGGGAGAGAGGCGGTACACCTGACGCCGAATTATTGCCCGATATATCGCAGGCACTTGGTGTAAGTATTGATGCTTTGTTCGGTCGAGAAGAACAAAGATTAACAGCGTCGCTTGCACGACAGATTTGTCAGATGAAAAATGAGGACGCATATCGTTATGCTTTTAGCATTTGCTGGGCGATAGAAATCGGATTTATGCAAGATATTTCTGCACTTGATGATTTTTTAAATAAATTTATTGAACATTCAGCTATAACTACCGATAAAACGGATTATTTCGCAAAAATGATGCAGGACGGCGGTGTAGCAACCGCGCGATTATCGCCTGATTTTCATCACTTTTTCCTGATGGTAGAGCCGAAAAGCAGTATTAGAGAACAGCTTGCAGATGTTGAAACCTTGCGTGGTGTGTTTGAATTATTTGCAGATAAAAAGTTATTAAAAATTATATTTTATATGTATTCCCGCTTAAATACTCCGATTGCGGCATCGCTTATCAGTAAAAATACGGGCATTGAATCAAAAGAGGTTGACCGCTGTATGGAGATACTATGCAAAAATAACCTTGCCACACGAAGTTCGGTTGCCACTGCCGACGGAGAAATATATTCATACATGTTTCATCAGGAAAGCTCTGTTATACCTCTGCTTTGTTTTGCTGATGAAATAGCAAAAAAGGATTATCATGATTTCGTAGGCTCTTTTGATCGTACAAAGCCTTTATTGTAATCAACCGTGAGTTTATAATACTGCAGTTTGGTTGAACAATTAAATAATCGGTTGTTTGAAAATACTCGTCTTATGGTTTATACTTATAGAAAAGATAAATTAAGGAGATAGATGATATGAAAAAATTATCTGCAATTATACTTAGCCTTGTAATTGCTTTTTCGGTAACTGCATGTTCTTCGGGTAATAATGAGGAAAGCAAGCCCGTTGAGAGTAAAATTGCCGAAACCGAAACAACTGAAAGTGTTAATATTAAAGAAAATGTGGATTCTGTACTTGAACATAAAAAATTTGAGGGAATTGTATATCTGACAAAAGATAATTCGGTTATTTATCAGTCGGCTACAGGAAAAGATGAAAAAGGAAACGATTTAAAAGTTGACTCGATAATGTATATCGGTTCAATTTCTAAGCAATTTTGCTCTGCCGCAATTTTAATGTTGCGTGACCAAGGCAAACTTAGTTTAGACAATACATTAGATACATATTATCCTGAATATACAGCAGGTAAGAACATTACATTGAAAAATCTGCTTTCTATGCGTTCGGGAATACCTGATATGGTTGTTAAAACTCCCGAGGCAGCACTTCAAGTTGAGGATGTTTCTTCCGATAAAACGGAAGAGGAGAATGTAGCCACAATTAAAGAATGGATTTTTAAACAGCCTCTTGTTTCTGAACCTGACACTACATTTGAATATTGTAATGCAAACTATTTTTTATTAAGCAATATCGTAGAACAGGTATCGGGAGAAAATTATTATGATTTTATCAGTAAAAATATTTTTGAACCGCTTAATATGACTAATTCGGGATTTATAAATGATGTAAAAAACAATTCGGAGTGGGGTTTGACTTACGATACTTTTGTTGTCGGTGAAGATGCCATAGGTCTTACTAAAGGTGCAGGTGATATGGTATCAAATGCAGAAGATATGGATAAATGGATGACGGCACTAAGCAGTGGAAAAATTATTTCAAATGAAAGCTATCTGGAGATGACTACAGATTATTCACCCGAAATTTCACATAAATACGGTTACGGTATGGCAGGATATTATAACGGCGGTTGGGGTCATTCGGGCTTTATCGGTAATTATACTTCATTTGATTATATAAATGACGGTTACCACCTCTTTATAGCGGACAACACAGGATATATGGATATTGAAAATCTTCCGACAGATTTGCTTGCCAATGTAATCACTTCGCCGGCAAATTAAATATTAATTCAGAAAATAAACAAGCAAGGTAATAATAAAGGATTTAAAAAGGGGAAACATTATGCCAATTGTTAATGATTTAAATAATTATGCCAAAGAAGAGCTTGAGTATTTTGGTGTAAGGCGGCAAAATGAAGAAAATGCAGCCATTGAAAAGTCGGTTTTTAATACGAAATTTGATTTGAACTATGATTTTAACGGATTTTTCGTTATTATACCAATTATAGTTATCGGCTTGATTCCTGTCGCAAAAGTTTTGATACGGGAGGCGATTACTTCTTCCGTTAATCATACGCCTTTTACTTTAAGTACTGTTCAAATTCTGATAATAAGCATATTGAGCACTGCAATATTTTTTGCTATAGCTTTACTTATATGTTTAAAACTAAAAAAATGCCCGAGTGTACAGACGAGCTATCTTTATTATAAAGATGAACCATATCATTATGATCAGATTAATTACATAAAGTTGAGCAGGATTAAAACCGCTAAAATTTATGTCAACGGCAAAAAACTTGTAGGTGTTTCTAATTGGTGTGGTAATTACAATTCACTGATTGTGTGGGCAAAGAAATGTCACATTCCAGTGCTTGCCCCCAATAAAAAGTCTAATTCGTCTAACAGTTTGGATTTAAACGCATTGAGTAATAATATTTCAATGATAGTTGCGGTTGTTGTATTCGCAATTATGATGATCGGTGCGGCAGTTGTTTTTATTAATTCTATTTCTTGATTTTTATTAAAAGTACGGGGATAAATCTATGCTGTTTAATAGTCTTTTGTGCAAGTAAAAGGTTGATACTTTTTATTAATGTCTTAAATATTAAGTATATTACGCATTATAAAAGGGTGCTGTCCATATGGAAAGCACCCTTAAATTTATTTAGTTAGCTTGTACTAAAATTAATACAAAGATTAAGCCTTAGGGCCTGCCTCTACGAGAGCCTTACCTGCCTCGTTGCCTTCGTACTTAGCAAAGTTCTTAACAAAACGAGCTGCAAGATCCTGTGCCTTTGTTTCCCAATCTGCAACATTTGCATATGTGTCGCGTGGGTCGAGAATTGCAGGATCAACACCCGGAAGCTCTGTAGGAACTTCAAAGTTGAAGTGAGGGATTGTCTTTGTAGGAGCCTTTGTGATAGAACCGTCGAGAATAGCGTCAATGATACCTCTTGTATCCTTAATAGAGATACGCTTGCCTGTGCCGTTCCAACCTGTGTTTACGAGGTAAGCCTTAGCACCGCTCTTTTCCATCTTCTTAACGAGCTCTTCAGCATACTTTGTTGGGTGAAGCTCAAGGAAAGCCTGACCGAAGCAAGCAGAGAATGTTGGAGTTGGCTCTGTAATGCCACGCTCTGTACCTGCGAGCTTAGCTGTAAAGCCTGAGAGGAAGTAGTACTTTGTCTGCTCAGGAGTAAGGATTGATACAGGCGGAAGTACACCGAAAGCATCTGCTGAAAGGAAGATTACATTCTTAGCAGCAGGAGCTGAAGATACAGGACGAACAATGTTCTCAATGTGGTTGATTGGGTAAGATACACGAGTGTTCTCTGTAACTGTCTTGTCGTTAAAGTCAATTTTACCGTCCTTATCTACTGTTACGTTCTCAAGAAGAGCATCTCTTCTGATTGCGTTGTAGATGTCAGGCTCTGACTCTTTGTCAAGGTTAATAACCTTAGCATAGCAGCCGCCCTCAAAGTTAAATACACCGTTGTCGTCCCAACCGTGCTCGTCATCACCGATGAGAAGTCTTTTAGGATCTGTTGAAAGTGTAGTTTTACCTGTACCTGAAAGGCCGAAGAAGATAGCTGTGTTCTCGCCGTTCTTGTCTGTGTTAGCTGAACAGTGCATTGAAGCAATACCCTTAAGTGGGAGGTAGTAGTTCATCATTGAGAACATACCCTTCTTCATCTCGCCGCCGTACCATGTGTTTACGATAACCTGCTCACGGCTTGTGATGTTGAACATTACAGCTGTTTCAGAGTTAAGACCGAGCTCCTTGTAGTTCTCAACCTTAGCCTTTGATGCGTTGTAAACAACGAAATCAGGCTCAAAGTTCTCAAGCTCTTCAGCAGATGGCTTGATGAACATATTTGTTACAAAGTGAGCCTGCCAAGCAACCTCAACGATGAAACGAACTGCCATTCTTGTATCATGGTTAGCGCCGCAGAATGCATCTACAACATAAAGCTTCTTGTTTGAAAGCTCTTTCTTAGCAAGCGCTTTTACAGCTTCCCAAGCTTCCTGTGTTGCAGGATGGTTGTCGTTCTTGTATTCGTCAGAAGTCCACCATACAGTGTCCTTTGAATTCTCGTCCATAACGATGAACTTATCTTTAGGTGAACGGCCTGTGTAAATACCGGTCATAACATTAACTGCGCCAAGCTCAGTTTCCTGTCCAACCTCATAGCCTTCCAAATCAGCCTTTGTTTCCTCGTTAAAGAGTTCGTCATAGGAAGGATTGTGGATAATTTCAGTAGTACCGGTAATACCATACTTAGTTAAATCAATCTTTGCCATTTCAGTATCAACCTTTCTGTTTCTTAAATTACATAGTATCAGAATTTGCGGTGAGTTGTAATTACCAAACAATCTACACTGCAATAACCTATGTTCGTTAGTATTTTAGCATAATTTTTTACCCTCGTCAAGCCAATTGCCAATTAATTTGGTCGGTTTTGTCATATTGTGGTTTATTCGACATCAACACTGTATTTGTATATTGATAAGAGGTGCAAAAAGTGCTATAATATTGTATTATAAGCAGGTTTATTCTGTATATTCAGCGCATTAAAAAGCAAAGAAAATTTACCGTTTGGGGAGGATATTATGAGCCTTGTTGAATTTAAAGATGTTTACAAAATATATAAAATGGGCGAAGTGACTATTAACGCTGTTGAGGGTGTTTCTTTTAATATAGAGCAGGGCGAGTTTTGCGTGGTAGTCGGTGCGTCGGGTGCAGGCAAGACAACCGTACTTAATATTCTCGGCGGAATGGATACCTGTACAAAAGGCAGTATTATTGTCGGCGGCAGAGATATAAGCAAGCTGAAAGACAAACAGCTTATTGAATACAGACGGTTTGACATTGGTTTTGTATTTCAGTTTTATAACCTTGTGCCTAACCTTACCGCAAAAGAAAATGTAGAGCTTGCAACGCAGATAAGTAAAAATCCGATGGACAGTACAGAGGCGCTTGAAAGTGTGGGACTTTCACAGCGCAGTGCAAACTTTCCCGCTCAACTTTCGGGCGGTGAACAGCAGAGAGTTTCTATTGCAAGAGCACTTGCCAAGCGACCTAAACTTTTACTTTGCGATGAGCCGACGGGTGCTCTTGACTATAACACGGGCAGACAGATTTTAAAACTTTTGCAGGAAACCTGCCGAAAAGAAAATATGACGGTAGTTCTCATAACCCACAATTCAGCAATTACCCCAATGGCAGATCATATTATAAAGATGAGAAGCGGCAGGGTAATTATGGATGTTCACAATGATGAACCTAAAAATGTTGAAGAAATCGAATGGTAATTCATATTTTCTGCGAAAGGGGAGAGGACATTGACTAAAACCCTGTTAAAAAATACTTTCAGAGAAATTGCAAATTCTAAAGCAAGGTTTATTTCTATACTTGCGATTATTGCACTCGGTGTTGGATTTTTTGCCGGAATCAAAGCTACGGTTCCGTCAATGTACAATATGGCAGACGAGTATTATTCTCAATCCAATCTTATGGATTACAGGCTTGTATCTACTGTCGGATTTGATAAAGATGATGTAAAGGCGGTTGAAAATCTTGACAATGTAACCGATGTTATGCCGTCGTATTTTGCCGACCTTGTTTTAAAATCAAACGGAAACGGAGGTAACGGCAAGGTTATAAGAGTAACCGCTGCACCTAAAAGTTATAACAATAATAAAACTCTTAATACATTAAACATAAAAGAGGGAAGACTACCCGAGAAAAAGGGTGAAATCCTTGTTGAATACGGCAGTGTCGGCAGCAGTGATTATAAAATCGGCGACAAGGTTGTATTTGGAAGTGAAAGCGGAGAATCCAATGCACTTGATATGGTAGATACGCTTGAATATACTGTCGTCGGTAAAGCGGAATCACCTATGTATATTTCATATCAGCGTGGCTCAACCACTATCGGCAACGGCAATATTGCGGCATTTATGTATATTTATCAAGACGATTTTGTAACTGAAAGATATACGGAAATGTATGTGAAAACTGCTTTTTCTGACGGTGACGGTTCTGTTTTTGATGATGAATATGAAAAGAATATTGAGAATTTTACAAGCACCTTAGAAAATACCGCAGACCTGCGCTGTGAGGTATTTGATAAAGATGTTATAGGTAAAGCAAAACAGGAACTTGAGGACAGTAAAAACGATTATGAAACCGAAAAATCCGAGGCTCTTACAAAACTTGATGATGCAAAGACAACTTTAGATAATTCGGAAAAAGAATATAAAGCTAAGATAGCAGATGCGCAGTCGCAGCTTGATACAGCAAAAAAACAGCTTGATGACGGAAAAAGTCAGCTCGACAGCGCTAAGAAAGAATACGAGGACGGCATAGCGGCAGGCGAAAGCGAGTTATCCTCGGCGCAGGATAAAATCGACAGCGCAAAAGCCGATTACAACGCAGGACTTGCAGAATATAATTCTAAAATCAGTCAGGCAGAGCAGGCTCTCTCCGAGAAAGAAAACGAATTTAACCTTGCGAAAAGCGAATTTGAGAATAATCAAAAGCCGCAGCTTGAGGGCGCAATAGCTACCTGTAAAGCTCAGACGGAGGCATTGCAGGCGCAGATTGATGTTACAGAAGATCAATCTGTTCTTGCACAATTACAGGCACAGCTTGCGCAGGTGCAGGCTGTACTTAACGATTGCGAAACAAAACTTGCTATGGCTCAAGAGCAGATCAATTCGGCGGAGCAGCAGCTAAACAACGGAAGACAAGAGCTTGAAACACAAAAGGCTGAGGGACAGGCACAGCTTGACTATGCGCTTGCTCAAATTCAAAGCGCCGAACAACAGCTTGCAGACGGCAAGGCACAGCTTGAAAGCAAAAAAACAGAGGGACAAGCTCAAATATCGCAGGCTGAAACCGAACTTGCGGCAGCACAGGAAAAGTATGACAACGGAAAGTCCGAACTTGAGGAGCAGAAAATAAGCGGCAGACAAAGGCTTGATGACGGTTGGAAAGAGTACAACGAGTCAAAGTCCGAGGCTGACGATAAATTTAAAGAGGCAGAGCAGAAAATAGCAGATGCCGAAGATGAGATAAGCAAAATAGCAGAGCCAAAGTGGTATGTGTTTGACAGGTCGGATAATCCGGATTATTCAGACTTTGGACAGAATGTTGAGCGACTCGGTGCGGTAGCAACGGTATTCCCAATGTTCTTTTTACTCGTTGCGGTTTTGGTTTGTGTAACCACAATGTCAAGACTTGTAGAGGAAAAGCGTAAAGAAATCGGAATATTAAAAGCACTCGGCTACAATAACTTAAGCATAATAATGAAATTTGCGATTTATGCGGTTCTTGCAGGTGTAATCGGTTGCACCGTTGGCGTATTAATAGGCATAAATACATTGCCGTATATTATTTATAATGCATATCAGATTATGTATTATATGCCTGATATCAGCATTGTACCTGATGCACAGAGTATTATACTCAGTACGCTTGCCGCCGTACTCTGTACATTGCTTGTTTCTGTAATAGTATGTGTAAGAGAATTAAGCCAGAGTTGTGCAAAAATTCTAAGACCTAAAACTCCGAAAGCAGGCAAGAGGATACTGCTTGAGAGAATTACTCCGATATGGAAACATATGAATTTTTCCGCAAAGCTGACTACAAGAAATATTTTCAGATATAAATCAAGAATGTTTATGACAATCATAGGCATTGCAGGCTGCACGGCTTTGATAGTTGCGGCATTCGGACTTAAAAACAGCTTTATTCCGCTTTCCGATACACAGTTTAGCGAAATATTCAAATATAATGCGGTTGTTATTCCTAAAGAAGGGGGAACTGCCGAACAGCTTGATTATCTGAAAAATGCAATAAACAATACAGGAGATACAACATCAATTATGCTTGCAGGTCAGCAAGAGGTTGTTGTAAAGAAAAATAATGTTGTAAAAGATGAAAGCACTTATCTTACGGTAATGGAAGATCCGCAGAGATTTTCGGAGGTTACAGAACTTAGAACAAGGGGCGACAATAAGCACCTTGATATTACCGATGATTCGGTAATGATAAATGAAAAAATGGCTAAGGAGCTTTCTGTAAATGTTGGCGATACCATTAGCGTAACTGTTGATGACAAAACAGCCGAGCTGAAAGTCGGCGGAATTTATGAGCAGTATATAAAGAACTATGTGTTTATTTCTCCCACACTTTACAGCCAAAAATTCGGCGAAAATCCGCAGTTCAATATGGCGCAGGTTGTGCTGAAAAATCCGGATGAGCAGAATAGCTTTGGCGAAAAAATGCTTACAAACGATAAGATAGCGGGTGTAACCTATCTTTCGTCAGGTATAGGTGAAATTGAAGATATGCTCAATTCACTTAATATGGTTGTGCTTGTTATGATTATTTGTGCAGCGGTACTTGCGTTTGTAGTACTTTATAATCTTACAAATATTAACATTGCAGAGCGTGTGCGTGAAATCGCAACTTTTAAGGTGCTCGGATTTTACAGCAGAGAAACCTCAAGCGTTATTTATAAAGAAAATATCGTGCTTACTCTCGGAGGTATTTTGTCGGGACTTGTTCTCGGTGTTTTCCTTACAAGATTTATTATTCTGACCGTTGAGGTTGACAATATAATGTTTGGCAGAGATATTTTGCCAACATCATTCGTTTTTGCGGCTTTGCTGACATTTGCATTTGCTTTGCTTGTTAATTTTGCAATGGGATTTAAGATTAAAAAAGTAAATATGGTTGAAAGCCTAAAAAGCGTAGAATAAACAGTGCCGCACATTTTTGTGCGGCATTGTCAGAAAAGATACAAATTTTGAAATAAAAATCACACAAAATATTGATTGCTAAGGCAAATTGTGGTATAATACAAAAGAATAGGCAATTTAGCACAATATCAGTGAAAGGAACTGTAAATATATGATAAAAGCTAATCAGTATCGCACCGTTACTTGCGGTGAGTTAAGAGAAGAAAATATCGGACAGGAAGTTCGTGTTGCAGGCTGGGTCGAAAATATTCGTGACCATGGCGGCGTAATGTTCCTTGACATTCGTGATCAGTACGGTGTTCTTCAGGTAGTAGTTCATAACGATGAGCTGCTCAAGGGAATTAACAAGGAATGTACTGTAACATTGAGCGGTAAGGTAGTTAAGAGAGATGAAGAAACCATCAACTCTAAGATTGCTACCGGCTATGTTGAGGTACACACAGATGATATTACCGTTCTCGGTAAATGTAAAAATGTTCTTCCTTTTGAGGTTGCAACATCAACAAATACTTCAGAGGAAGTTCGCTTAAAGTATCGTTTCCTCGACCTTCGTAATCAGAAGGTGCATAACAATATTATGCTCCGTTCACAGATTATCACATTCCTTCGTGCAAAAATGAACGAAATGGGATTTAATGAAATTCAGACCCCGATTCTTTCAACTTCGTCACCGGAAGGCGCAAGAGATTATCTTATTCCAAGCCGTAAACATAAGGGCAAGTTCTATGCGCTCCCACAGGCTCCGCAGATTTTTAAGCAGCTCCTTATGGTATCGGGTTTTGACAGATACTTCCAGATTGCTCCTTGTTTCAGAGATGAGGACGCAAGAGCAGACCGTTCACCCGGTGAGTTCTATCAGCTCGACTTTGAGATGGCTTTTGCTACTCAGGAAGATGTATTTGCAGTTGCAGAAGAAGTGCTTTACGAAACATTCACAAAGTTTACAGATAAAGAGGTTTCTAAGCCTCCGTTTGTTCGTATTCCGTATGCCGAGAGTATGCTCAAATACGGTACAGACAAGCCTGACCTCCGTAACCCACTCGTTATCGTTGAAATCAGCGATATGTTTGAGGAAACAGACTTCAAGCCATTCCTTAAAAAGACAGTTCGTTCTATCAATGTTCCGGGTGCCGCAAAGCAGTCAAAGAGCTGGTTCAAGAAGATGGAAGAGTTTGCACTTTCTATCGGAATGAAGGGTCTCGGTTATGTTAAGGTAAGAGATGATATGACTTTTGACGGTCCTATTGATAAGTTCCTTAAAGAGGGCGACAGAGAAGAACTTATTAAGCGCAACAATTCAAACGCAGGCGATGTTATTTACTTTATCGCAGATACAGAAAAAGACGCTCCAAAGCTTGCAGGTCAGATTCGTACAGAGGTTGCTACCCGTCTTGACCTTATTGACAAGTCAAAGTTTGAGATGTGCTTTATCGTTGACTTCCCAATGTATGAGCATGACGAAACCACAGGTCAGGTAATATTTACACACAACCCATTCTCCATGCCACAGGGCGGTATGGACAGCTTGCTTAATAAGAACCCCGATGATATTCTTGCTTATCAGTACGATATCGTGTGCAACGGTGTTGAGCTTTCATCAGGTGCTGTTCGTAACCACGACCTCGACATTATGATTAAGGCATTTGAGATTGCAGGCTATACCGAAGACGAGCTTAAGGCTAAATTCTCTGCTCTCTACAACGCATTCCAGTACGGTGCTCCGCCTCATGCAGGTATGGCTCCTGGCGTTGACAGAATGATTATGCTCATTACTGAAGAAGAGAACATCAGAGAGGTTATTGCTTTCCCAATGAACTCAAATGCTCAGGATCTTCTCCTCGGTTCACCTGGAGAGGTAACAGAGCAGCAGCTTCGTGAAGTTCACATTAAATTAAGATAACTTCATATATACTCAAAGGGCGAGTTGTTTTTATAACTTGCCCTGATTCTGTTTATACAAAGGATGGTTTTTATGGTAACAAGAGAAGATGTTGAAAACATTGCGTTGCTTTCAAAGCTGTTCGTTCCCGAAGAGGAGCTTGACAGCCTTACACAGTCAATGCAGGAAATTATAGATTTTGCCGATACAATCAATAATGCTCCCACAAGCGGTGAGAGCTTTGACAACATAAACAACCTTTCAAATGTATTTCGTGAGGATGTTGTGGTTGAGTCATATGACAGCGAGGAAATTTTGAAAAATGCCCCTGAACAGGCAGAGTCACATTTCCTCGTTAGAGGCAGAGAATAAGAGGTGTAAAAATGGGTAGTATTGCAAAAATTCACGAAATGCTTGTTTCCAAGCAGGTTTCGTGTACTGAGCTTACTAAAAGCTATCTTGAAGAAATAGAAAAATCAAACGGCGAGCTTAACGCTTATGTAAATGTAACTCCCGATACAGCGCTTGAAACCGCAAAGACTGTTGACGAAAAAATTGCAAAGGGCGAAGAAATCGGTATGCTCGAGGGTGTTCCGATGACATTGAAAGATAACCTTTCCACAAAGGACATTGAAACTACTTGCTGTTCTAAAATCCTTAAAGGTTACAAGCCGATTTATAATGCAACTGTATGGGAGAATCTTTCTGCACAAAATGCAGTTATGCTCGGTAAAACAAATATGGACGAATTTGCAATGGGTTCTTCGTGTGAAACTTCATGCTTTGGCGGTGCAATGAATCCGTTTAACACAAAGTATGTATCCGGCGGTTCATCAGGCGGCGTAGCAAGCGCTGTCGGCGCAAACATTGCAGCATACGGACTTGGTTCTGATACAGGCGGTTCTATCCGTCAGCCTGCAAGTTTTTGCGGTATCGTAGGTCTTAAGCCGACATACGGCAGTGTATCCCGTTACGGTCTTATCGCTTATGCAAGCTCACTTGACCAAATTGGACCTATAACAAAGAGCGTTGAAGATGCTTCTATTGTATTTGATGCAATTTCACAGTATGACGAAAAAGACAGCACTTCAAAGGGTAATGTCGGCGGCGCAACTTACGGAAAGCTCAACAATGACATCAAAGGTATGAAAATCGGTATTGCCCGTGAGTATCTTGACGGTATTCGTGACGATGTTAAAGAGGCAGTTCTCAATGCCGCAAAAGTTTATGAATCACTCGGTGCAGAAATAGTGTATTTTGATATGCCCGCACTTAAGTTTGCTCTTCCTGTTTATTACATTATTGCCTGTGCAGAGGCATCTTCAAACCTCGGCAGATACGACGGTATCCGTTTTGGTTATAAAACACCGCATTATAACGGCACTCACGATATGATTTGCCGCACCCGTTCAGAGGGCTTTGGTGAGGAAGTTAAGAGAAGAATTCTTCTCGGCACATATGTACTCTCTGCCGGTTATTATGACGCTTATTATAAAAAGGCACAGAATTTGCGTGGAACTATTGTAAAGGCATTTACAGATGCATTTGAGCATTGTGATGTAATTCTTGCTCCAACAGTTCCTATGACTGCTTTCGAGGCGGGTCACGCAGTTTCCGATCCGATTGAAACTTATCTTACAGATATTTGTACCGTACCCGTTAATATTGCAGGACTTCCGGGTGTATCCGTTCCGTGCGGATTTAACGCAAACGGTATGCCAATCGGTATGCAGCTTATCGGCAAGAGTTTTGGCGAGGCTGAAATTTTAAATGCAGCGTTTAAGTATCAGCAGGCTGCCGGAGAAAACTTTAAGGATACAAAGTGGGGTGTTAAGCTGTGAAATATGAATTAGTTGCGGGTTTTGAAACCCATATTGAACTTGCTACAAAGACAAAAATTTTCTGCTCATGTACAACAGCGTTTGGCGGTGCACCTAACTCACATTGCTGTCCTGTATGTATCGGACTTCCGGGTACACTTCCAAAACTTAACCGTGAGGTTGTAAACTTCGGTATCAAGGCAGGTCTTGCCACTCATGGTGAGATTGCGGAGATTTCTAAAATGGACAGAAAGAACTATTGCTATCCTGACCTTTCAAAGGCTTATCAAATCAGCCAGCTTTATGCACCGCTTTCAATCGGCGGCTATGTAGAACTTTCAAACGGCAGAAAAATCAGACTTCATCATATTCATATTGAAGAAGATGCAGGAAAACTTATTCATCAGCACGGCGACACATATGTCGACTACAACCGTGGCGGTGTTCCTCTTATCGAGATTGTATCGGAGCCTGATATTCGTTCTATTGACGAGGCTAAGGAGTATGTAGAAAAATTACAGCAGGTAATGCGCTATATAGGAATTTCCGACTGCCGTATGCAGGAAGGCTCAATGCGTTGCGATGTTAATATTTCTGTTCGTCCTGAGGGCAGTGAAACTCTTGGAACAAGAACAGAGATTAAGAATATGAACTCAATTACAAATATTGCCAAAGCAATGGAGTATGAGTATGAGCGACAGGTAGATTTAATTGAGAGCGGCGGCAAAGTAGTGCAGGAAACTCTCCGTTATGATGATGCAACAAACACTACATCTTCAATGCGCAGTAAAGAGGACGCTCACGATTACCGCTATTTCAGAGATCCTGACCTTGTTACAATCAATGTCCCAAGAGATGTTGTGGAGAGCTTAAAGGCTGAAATGCCTGAACTTCCTTCTGACAAATGCAAGAGATATATTGAAGAACTTGAAATTCCTGAAAAGGATGCCCAACTTCTTACAAAATACAGAAAAATCAGCGAGTTCTTTGATAAGGCTTGCGAGGGTGTAAAATCCGCAAAGTCTGTATCTAACTTTATTATCGGTCAGATTTTCCGCAGAACAGAAACCGAGGCCGACAAGGAAACATTTGATATTGCTACAACTCCTGAGCAGCTCAACGAGCTTATTAAGTTGATTGACAACGGCAAGATTCGCAATAATCTTGCTAAGGCAACACTTGAGAAAATGCTTGATACAGGTAAGGGCGCACTTGAGTTTATCAGTGAGAGCGATATGGCAGGACTTGACGAGAATACTGTAAACGAGCTTTGCAAACAGGCGGTTGAGAGCAATCCTAAGGCTGTTGAGGACTACAAAAATGGCAAGGAAAAGGCTATTAAGTCGCTTGTAGGTAATGTTATGAAAAACAGCCGAGGCAAAGCAGACGCAGTTGCCGTTGAACAGAAAATCAAAGAAATGATTTCTTGATAAAATATTTAGAGTAGTAAAAGCCACTTTTGATTTAATTCAAAGGTGGCTTATGTGTTTTTACTTATTTTAGCTGATTATCGGTCGGGCAACAAAGTAAAGCAAAAGGCAAACTTTTCGTCCCGAATATAAAAGTTTGCTCAATCTTTTCAAAGGTTGCGGGTTTGGGCAGAGCCCATAAAATAATAAAAACAAACTAAATTGAAATATAAATAAACAGTTGTAATTATATTATAGAATAACTAAACTTTAGATTACTCAAGACTTTAGTAGAAAACAAAAGTTAAGACTAATGAGTGGCAGAGAGCAAGAAAGTTGCACTTGAATGTCAGTAGAGAAAAGATATTCCAAAGGACGCAAAAGTTTGCGTGTGTGGCTAATTTGCCCTTGAAGAGTGGCAAATTGGTAGTTTAGTAGCGTACTTTTTCTTTGTTGCTGTCGCAATTTTAAAGGTTTACGCTATTTGTGTGTTCAAGCCGCCAAATGACAAGCCGTTTGGCTATCAGAATTTGAAATAGCATAAAGTATTTGTGACGTTGCCCAAACCCGCAACCCTTTAAAAAGGGTTGACCTAAATTATATATTTATACTACAAAACATAGAGCACTAAACCACATAAAAATCCCCCGTAGAAAACTACGGGGGAGAGAAGTAACGAAATAATTTATCTATTAAACTGTCTCGCTGTTGTTGCCATAGTAAGCATTGAGGTACATCTGCTTGATTTCCTTGAAGAGTGGGTATCTTGGGTTAGCGCCTGTGCACTGATCGTCGAATGCCTGCTCTGTCATATCGTCAAGTCTTGCAAGGAAGTCAGCCTCATCAATGCCGTACTCCTTGATTGAGTTCTTAATGCCAACTCTTGCCTTAAGGTCATTGATAGCCTTAATAAGGTTCTCAACGCTCTCAGCATCGTCCTTACCGCCAAGACCAAGGAATCTTGCAACTTCTGCATAACGAGCCTGTGTCTTTGGATGATCGTACTGTGGGAATGTACCCATCTTAGCAGGAGTTTCTACAGAGTTGAAACGGATAACCTGCTCAAGCATAAGAGCATTTGCAATACCATGTGGAATGTGGTGGAATGCACCGAGCTTATGAGCCATTGAGTGACATACGCCGAGGAATGCGTTAGCAAATGCCATACCTGCCATTGTAGCACCGTGAGCAACCTTCTCACGAGCAACAGGCTCATTCATACCGTTGTCATAGCAAGCCGGGAGATACTTGAAGATAACTTCAAGAGCTCTAAGTGCAAGACCGTCTGTAAAGTCAGTAGCCATCATTGATGCATAAGCCTCAAGTGCGTGGCTGACAGCATCGATACCTGATGCAGCTGTAAGACCCTTAGGACCGCTCATCATATTGTTAGCATCTACGATAGCCATATTTGGCATAAGCTCGTAGTCAGCGAGTGGGTACTTAACGCCTGTTTCCTGATCTGTGATAACTGCGAATGGTGTTACCTCAGAACCTGTACCTGAAGATGTTGGAACAGCGATGAAGTAAGCCTTTTCACCCATCTTAGGGAATGTGTAAACTCTCTTACGAATATCGCAGAAACGCATAGCCATATCCTGGAAGTCTGCTTCCGGATGCTCATAGAGAACCCACATAATCTTACCGGCATCCATTGCTGAACCGCCGCCGAGTGCGATGATTACATCAGGCTCAAACTTACGCATAGCCTCTGCACCCTTCTGAGCTGAGAGAAGTGATGGATCCGGCTCAACATCAGCAAATGTTGTGTAAACAATGCCCATTTCATCGAGCTTGTCTGTGATTGGCTTTGTATAACCATTCTTGTAAAGGAATGAGTCAGTTACGATAAATGCTCTCTTCTTGCCCATAACATCCTTGAGTTCCTGAAGAGCAACAGGCATACAGCCTCTCTTAATATAAACCTTCTGTGGTGCTCTGAACCAAAGCATATTTTCTCTCCTCTCGGCTACTGTCTTAATGTTGATAAGGTGCTTAATACCTACATTCTCTGATACTGAGTTACCGCCCCATGAGCCGCAGCCAAGTGTAAGAGATGGTCTGAGCTTGAAGTTGTAGAGGTCACCGATACCACCCTGTGATGATGGTGTGTTTACGAGAATACGGCAAGTCTTCATTCTTGCAGCGAACTCGTCAATCTTAGCTGTGTCATTTACAGCGTCTACATAAAGTGAAGATGTATGACCGTAACCGCCGTCAGCTACAAGCTGTTCAGCCTTAGCAAGTGCATCTTCAAAATCTTCTGCCTTATACATAGCAAGAACAGGAGAGAGCTTCTCATGAGCGAATTCCTCGCTGATATCAACGCTTTCAACCTCACCGATAAGAATCTTTGTTTCCTCAGGAACTGTTACGCCTGCAAGAGCAGCGATTGTAACAGGCTTCTGACCAACGATCTTAGCGTTAAGTGCGCCGTTGATGATGATAGTCTTTCTAACCTTCTCTGTTTCTTCATCGTTAAGGAAGTAGCAGCCACGAGCCTTAAATTCCTTCTTAACCTTTGAGTAGATCTTCTTTTCAACGATTACTGACTGCTCAGAAGCACAAATCATACCGTTATCGAAAGTCTTAGAATGAATGATTGAGTTTACAGCAAGAAGAATGTCTGCTGACTCATCAATGATAGCAGGAGTGTTACCTGCACCAACGCCGAGAGCCGGCTTACCTGAAGAATAAGCAGCCTTAACCATGCCAGGGCCACCTGTTGCGAGGATGCAATCAGCTTCCTGCATAAGCATATTTGTAAGCTCAAGGCTTGGAATGTCGATCCAGCTGATGATTCCTTCCGGAGCACCTGCTGCAACAGCAGCCTCAAGAACAACCTTAGCAGCCTCGATTGTGCTCTTCTTAGCACGTGGGTGTGGGCTGATGATGATACCGTTTCTTGTCTTTAAGCAGATAAGTGTCTTAAAGATAGCTGTTGATGTTGGGTTTGTTGTTGGGATAACGGCAGCAATTACACCGATTGGCTCTGCAATCTTCTTGATGCCGAATGACTTGTCTTCTTCAATAACGCCACAAGTCTGAACATTTTTATAAGCATTGTAAATGTACTCAGAAGCGAAGTGGTTCTTGATAACCTTATCTTCAGCTACGCCCATGCCTGTTTCTTCAACAGCCATTTTAGCGAGTGGGATTCTCATCTTGTTAGCTGCGGATGCTGCTGCAAGGAAAATCTTATCAACCTGTTCCTGTGTGTAGGTTGCGAAAATCTTCTGAGCTTCTTTAACCTTTGCTAAAGCTGCCTCAAAAGTCTCTGCGTTTTCTACGATCGGATACTCTTTTGTGCTCATTAAATCTACCTCTTATCTTGCATTTTGTATTTTATTCAGCATAAAGCTGAAAATGGATGACTTATTATTCTTCAACAGCCTTGAAAGTAAGGTTGTTGGTTTTTCCGTAGGATTTAACATAATTCTCAGAATATGAACCCTTTGGAGCATTTATAGTAACTGCGTTTTTGTTATCACATACGCTGTACTCAGACATTTTAGTTACATTTGCCGGAATTTTGATTTCTGTAAGGTCAGGGCACTGATAGAAAACATATTCTCTGATTTCTTCAAGGCTGCCTGATTCAATAGTTACAGATTTAACTCCCGATCCCTGGAAGGTGTAAAGACCGAGGTCTGTTACAGAACCCGGAACTGTTACCTGCTCAAGAGAAGTACAGAGAAAAAATACATTATTGCCTAATGTTTTAAGATTTTTGGAAAGTGTAACCGTCTTAAGATTTGCACATGACTGGAAAGCATGCCCCTCAATCTCAGTTACCGAATCAGGAATAGTTACGCTTTCGATTTCCTTATCGCTGAATGCGTTAGGACCGATAGAAGTTACCTTGTAGTTGTTGTAGCTGTCCGGAATTACAATATTTTTTTCATTACCTGTGTATTCCGTTACCATAAGCTCATTGCTGTTTACAATGTAATAACCAAAGCCGTTATTAGTAAGGTCAGGCTTTGTAGCTTCAATGGTATAACCGGGTTCGTTCTTATTTGAACAACCGCAGCCGGCTAAGCCGAATACCATTGTTGCACACATTGCTCCTGCAATAAGTGCGCATAATATTTTTTTCATAATTTGAAGGATCCTTTCAAAAACTTAGTACCAGTACTGAGTTATCTAACTCTCAGTAATAACATTTTAACATCTTTGTTAAATAATTGTCAATGTTTTTTTCGCTTTTTTTTTGTAAAAAGTAACTTTTATCGCATTACATAATAAATCGGTAGTAAGGTAATGTTATTATGACACAATCGACAAAATAGCAAGTAATTCGTGCCTGAAAAGCCTATTTAAAACACTTTGCTTTAGTGTGTTTTCAGCGTAATAATCATTAAAATTCTAATATGAAATTATCCGATTTCTCTATGAAAAAAGATAATAAACACCGTATCCAATAAATACATAAATGTATTCCAATTTGACAAAAAAATGTCAATGTATACAAAACAGTAAAAACTGTTATATTATTAAATTTTTTGTCTTGAAATTTAAAGCAAAAGTGCTAAAATATATGGTGGAAAAATTTTATATTTCCTATATAAATATGTATAGGGAGAAGGGGCGCATCTATGGATTTAATGCTTATTTTAAAAAACCTTGCCATAATCCTCGTTGCAGCTAAGCTTTGTGGACTTCTTGCCCGTAAGCTAAAAGCACCGCAGGTAGTTGGCGAAATCATTGCCGGTCTTATCATCGGACCTTCACTGCTAAACCTTGTAGTTAAGGACGATTTTATTTCAGGCATGGCAGAAATCGGTGTTATTTTACTTATGTTCTCAGCCGGTTTGGGAACCGACCTCAAGGAGCTTGTCAAAACAGGACCTGTTGCATTGCTGATTGCACTATCCGGTGTAGCTGTTCCTCTTGTAGGCGGTATGCTTGTTTATATGGGATTTGGTTTCGGTACTCCAAGCACTCAGCTTTACGAAGGCATATTTATGGGTACGGTACTTGCCGCAACATCTGTAAGTATTACAGTACAGGCACTCAAGGAAATGGGACATCTTAAAGGAAAGGTCGGCACAACGATACTTTCCGCAGCGATACTTGACGATATTATAGGTATTATTCTTCTTACCGTTGTTATCGGATTTAAGAGTCCTGATGTTTCACCTGTTGATGTTTGCATCAAGACAATTTTGTTCTTTGTACTTGCAATCGTTCTTGGCTTTGCACTTTACTTCCTCTTTAAATGGATCAGCAAGCATTGGCCTCATTCAAGACGAATCCCGATTTTCGGACTTGTTCTCTGCTTTGCGGCAGCTTATTGCTCAGAGGAATTTTTTGGTATCGCCGATATTACAGGTGCATATGTAGCAGGTATTATTCTTTGCAATATTAACGATGCAGGTTATATTGAAAGAAAAATGGATATCAGCTCATATATGATTTTCGGACCTATCTTCTTTGCAAGCATTGGTTTGCAGACAAGTTTTGATAACTTTAATATGCAGATATTATGGTTCTCAATCGCACTTGTTGCCGTTGCTCTTGTAACTAAAATTATCGGTTGCGGCGGTATGGCAAAGATTTGCAGGTTCAATGTTCCTGATTCACTCAAAATCGGTGTCGGTATGATGAACCGTGGCGAGGTTGCACTTATTGTTGCACAAAAGGGACTTGACGCAGGTCTTATGGACTCAAAGTTCTTTACAGCTGTAATCATTCTTATTATTGTTTCTTCTATTCTTACTCCTATTCTTTTGAAGGTTCTTTATTCAAAGTGGCCTGATAAAAAGGACAGTGAGATTGAAAACGAAAAGAAACTTGCTCAGGAAGGTGTAGGAGCTACCTATAATATTTCTGACAATGATTTCAAACAGACACAGAGCGAAGATAAATAATTTTATCAGATTAGCCGTTCTCTTATGAGAGCGGCTTTTTTGTTTGCTTATCAGAAGTTGAGATAAATTGTGGTTTAGCAAAATGCTTTATCAAGCAATTATAAAATTTTAGTCGACCTTTTTTAAGGTCGTGGGTGTGGGCAAAACCTTTAAAAAGGCTTGACCTAAATTTTAAAATTATTTAGTCTTAATCGTGCAATAAGCCATAATTTATTATTTCCCCTAAAAAATCGGCTATAATTTATTATTTTATACCATTTTATTTACATTTACTTATCATTATGATAACATTATATTGAGGTGGTAAAAATGGATAATGAAAATATAAATATCAGTGATTATAAATACGATTTCGAATCAAAAATTGTAATGAACGAACAAGATTATTTAGACTTTAACAATGTAAGCTATAAAAGATTGGCAATAATATTTATAATTGAATTTATCATAACGGGTTTTATAACAACACGAATATTAATCCTAAAATCTTTTAATTATTATTATCATAGTGAAACTACAAGTGATATTCAATTATATATGATATTATCCGCAGTAATCATTTTGCTTATGGGAGTAATATATTTTAAAACACAGAGAACTATTAAAAACAACTATAAAAGAGCTTTGTTTACTACCGGTGAAAAGTACATTACTCACACTACTTATTTTGGCGAAAAAATTATCACTGTAACAAAGAATACATCAAGAGAATTTGATTATTCAAGCGTTACTGGAGTTTACAAAACCGAAAAATACTTTCTTTTAAAATTGCAGTTTAATTTGTTTTTGATTATAGGCAAAGATATAAAAAACAACACCAATAATGTAGATTTTATTTCTTACATATTCAGCAAATCACCTAAAATTAAAAAGAAAGTTGTTATTAATGTTACCAATCAAAAGAAGGTTGCCTTTGTTTTTATGTGCCTTGCAATTGCTCTGTTTTTAATTAATTTAATAATTGCCGTCTTATAAAAAAGTTTCTATTCTAAATGTTACCCAAACTTTTAGAATAGAAACTTTTTTCTTAATTATGATATAATCTTTTTAAAATCTTATCATACAATTTCTAATTATTTCAAAATGTTACAAAATTTTACTCATTTTGTAACCGAATATTCAAATATAATTCTTAATTAGAAACAAAAACCTAATTTTATTGTGCCTTTTACCAAAAAGGGGGAGATATACTAAACAAGGGGTTGATTTTTTATGACTTATCTGCTATAATTATTACAGTTTTGTTAATAAGTGTAATTTTGGTGTAACGAATCATCCGTAATTGCGCTTAAAACAATTGGAGGTAATTACAATGCAGCGAAGTAAGAAAATTGCTTCTGTGCTGTTGAGTGTGACAATGCTTTCGGGTGCTTGTGCGGCCGCAGGCAGTACCACAGCTCACGCATCCGGCACAGGCGCAGGTCTTGCAGAGTGGGCGCTCAATGCATATTACAGCGGTTGGAGCTATGTTTACGGCGGAGCTACTCCCGGTACGGTAGACTGCTCTGGACTTATCTATTCCTATTGCGGAGGTAACGCAAGAGGCGGCGATTCACAGCTTTATGCATCGAGCGAGAGTGGATACATAAGCAACGGTATTCCACGAGTACACGGCTTGGGACTTCATATGGATGGCCATGTCGGTGTTTATATCGGTGACGGTATGGCAGTAGATGCAAGAAATGACGATGAAGATGTATGCTATGACACCCTTGATTATATGGGTTGGACACAGTGGTACAAGGTAGGCGCTATTGATTATATTGAAAACGGTTGGGAACAGTTCAACGGTGATTATTATTATTATGAAAACGGCGAATACATTGTAAATACATCGAGAACAATTGACGGAACAACCTATTATTTTGACTCAAAGGGCAGATCAAGCGATACCCCGTCAAATCCGTCCTCATCAAATTCGTCAAGCAGTTCCTCAAGTTCAGACAACAGCTCTTCGGACAGCAGCTCTTCGGACAGCAGCTCTTCGGACAGCAGTTCTGATAATTCATCAACAAATGATGACAGCAGTTCAACTGAAGAGGTAAAGGAAGAATCTCAGACAGAGCCGAGCTTATATAAGAACGGCGATGAGGGCGACGAAGTAAAGAAGATTCAGGAAAGACTTAAGGAGCTTGGTTATTATACAGGCGAAGTAACAGGTAAGTTTGATGATGCAACAGAGGCTGCGTACACTCAGTTCCAGCAGGCAGCAGGAGTTGCGGTAGACGGTATTTCGGGTACAGACAGAGATGTCCTCTACTCAGACGATTGTCCTACATATGCCGATGCTCAGGCATTGCTTGCAGAACAGACACCTACATATCAGTTAGGCGATCAGAGTAATGCAGTACTTACAATTCAGAACAGACTTGCAATCCTTGGTTTCTTTAACGAAATTGCAACAGGCTATTTTGGTGAAACAACCTTACAGGCTGTTGAGGCATTCCAGCTTGCTAACAACCTTGAGGCAACAGGTATTGTAGATCAGGCTACATATCAGGCAATGTTCTCGGCAACAGCACTTTCAAATAACGGATATGCTCTTGCTACTTCAGTAGAATATACAGGCCCGTACGCAATGCCACAGGGCGGTTCTTCACAGTTCGTATTGCAGAACACACAGAATCAGAACTACGCACATTCAGCCGCAGTTGTAGCGTCAGCCGCAAACAAGGTTACAAAGAAAGCGCTTTCAAATACATCAGCTGATGCACCTGTATTTTTCTCAGCAGTTGTTAAGCGCAACCTTAATGTAGGACTTTGGTTTGTAGTTGTACTTGCTTTACTCTCAGTTTTTGGCGGTGTTTTCATTATTAAAAATGTTAAGGCATCTAAAAAAGCACGCAGAGCAAGAAGTAAAAAATCTTACACAAGAGTAAAGACAGAGGCTCGTTACTGGTAAATATTAGCTGTATCTTATGGTTGTCCATATGATACGGCTTTTGTATTGCAAAATTTATTTCAGTGTGATATTATTAAGGCAGGAAGTGATAATTATGGATAAAAAATTAATTGAAAGAATAAATGAGCTTGCAAAGAAAAAGAAAACACTCGGATTAAATGCCGAGGAGCAGGCAGAGCAAAAGCAGCTTTATGCGGTGTATCTTTCGGAAATCAGGGCGCAGTTTGACAGCACTCTTGATAATGTAAGCATAAAGAAGGAGGATGGCTCGGTAGTTCCGTTTAAATCTGCCGCAAAAAAGAAAAATAATAAGTAAAAAGGTTCTTTGTCAATAGTTGGGGTTAAGAACATAGTTATTAAGGCTTCCCACTTGAGGGGAAGCCTTTTTAGTTTGTTGAAATTTTTAGAATATTAGGATAGCATTATTACCCCAACATTTATCATAGAATCAGTAAAAATTAAGCGCCGATGTAATGTGATGTTGCATCGGCGCTTTTGCTTTTGAATTTTTGTTAGTGGGGGGAGTGCGTTTTATCTCAGCTTTAGTCGAGTGACATAGCAAGACATAAGCAATTCTTTCTGACCAAAAACGAAAAAGCTTGGTCAACCTTTTCAAAGGCTGTGGGTGTGGGCAAAGCCCACAAATGTTTTAAGCTATCGCAAATTTGATAGCCAAACGGTTTACCGTTTGGCGGTTTGAACGCAATAGCGTAAGCCTTTAAAAATTGTGATAGCAACAAAAAAGATATTCTAAAAACTTATGCCGTCATCGCTATGCGTTGACGGCATATCTGTGATTATTCCTTTTTTAAAAGGCTGTCGCCTGTTTTTTCAAACTTAGTTTTAGCACGCAAACAGCAGGCTGTTTGCGCCTGCGAGTTTGTTAAAAAGGGTTGACCTAAATTTTAATTTTATAAAGCTAAACTTTGTGCGTTAGAGTAAATAAATAATAGTCTTTTAATCTTTCTTTTTTCTGATTACCGAGCCATCGGGAATTTTCAAGTCACTTTTCATTGTCAGCTTTTGCATAGCGTGGGGGGCAGAGTCAACCGAATTTCCGTATTCGTCAGTAAGTGATATGCACTTTACATTGAAAGGAATACCGCTTGGTGGCAGAACATCAAGTGTATCGCCAACAAGGAATTTATTTCTCTGAGTAATTTCGGTTGTGGTATCATCAACTGATTTTTCACTTACTGCAACAACATCGTAATGTCTGATATAACCGCCGTTGCCTGTAACCTGTCCCGGTTCTCTGCCAAAGTAAAAGCCTGTATTGTATTCACGATGGCTGATTTTTTCAAGTTCCTCTTTAATCCATGGCTCAAGCACATAATTTTCACCTTTAGCCATAAATCCGTCAACTGCGTGGCGGTAAGCGTTTGTAGTAACAGCAGTGTAGTACGCAGACTTTGCTCTGCCTTCAATTTTAAGGCTCGACACACCTGCTTTTACAAGCTCTGGAATATGCTCTATCATACATAAATCCCTTGAATTGTAAAGATATGTGCCGTTGCTGTCCTCTTCAACAGGGAAGTATTGACCCTCTCTGTTTTCTTCAAAAAGATGATATTTCCATCTGCAAGGCTGTGCGCAGTCGCCATGGTTTGCATCTCTGCCCGTCATATAGCTTGAAATAAGGCATCTGCCGGAGAACGACACGCACATTGCACCATGAACAAAGCACTCGATTTCAAGGTCTTTCGGAATTTTTGCTCGTATCTGAGCAATTTCATCAAGCGGAATTTCTCTTGCTAGTACAACCCTTGACGCCCCCATATTATAAAGTACATTTGCAGTTGCATAGTTTGTCACACCTGCTTGTGTTGAAATATGTCTTGCAACCTTTGGAGCATATTTTTTGGCCGCCTCAAACACTCCTAAATCGGCAATGATAAATGCGTCAACGCCGCACTCCTGAGCATAGCTTAAATAATCGGGTAAATAATCAAGCTCATTATTTCGTGGCAGTGTATTGCAGGTTACATACAGCTTTGCTCCCTTTGCGTGGGCAAGCTCGCAAGCCTGTTTTAATTGTGTATTGTCAAAATTCTTAGATGCAGAGCGCATACCAAACATTTTTCCGGCAAGGAATACTGCGTCTGCGCCAAATGAAAGTGCCGAGTTCAGACATTCCATATCACCTGCCGGTGCAAGCACTTCCGGTCTTGTAATCATATAAAAATCTCCTAATTATTCAATATTTGCAAGGTTTTCGTTATGCTCATAAATTGTAGATGCATAATAAGCGTTGCCGTCTTTATCGTGGCAGAAGAAGTAGTAATTTGTATCCTTCGGATTGAGGGCGGCTATGATTGCGTTCATACCCGGATTACAGATTTCACCTGCCGGTAAGCCCTCTTTGGTATAAGTATCGTATGAGCTTTCAAAAGTATCTCTTGCGTCATCGGGAACATCTGCCTGAGTTCTGTACGGATAGAACTTTGTTGAGTCAAGTCCGAGATACTGCACACCCATATCTTCGTCGGCATTAAGTCGATTGTAAATGATAGATGAAATATAGTACATATCATCGGTATCGGCAGCCTCCGACTGAATTATAGACGCAACTATCATAACCTGATCGAGAGTGTAATTACTTCTGTTCTTTTTGAGCATTTCCTCAATGGTTGTTACCTTGTCATAACCGCTGACATCCTGCTTTTCGGTAAGTCTTGTATCGTAGTTATTGAGGAAACGATAAATAACATTTTCGGCATCCTCGTTTTTATAGAATGTATAAGTATCGGGGTATAGGTAGCCTTCAAGTTTGTAGTAACGATCATCGGTGTTTTTAATATCCTTGAGGAAAGAATATTCGTCATCAAACTGATTTGAATTACAAAGCTCGAGGAACTTGCCCTCATCTGCAAGAGCGCCTTTTTCTTTGAGCAATTTAGCAATTTCAAGAACATTTCTGCCCTCGGGAATAGTAACCTTGACAGTATCTGTACGGTTTACACTGCTGAGCAGGAAGTTTATTATTGCCTCGTAGTCCATATTTGTTTTGATTTCGTATGTACCCTGCGTAAAATCATCGTCAGCCTTGGTGAATTTTGCAAACATCTTGAAATAGTTTTTATCCTCAATGATATTATTCTTTTCAAGAACGGTTGCAACGGTGTCAAGGTTTGGATTTGCAGGAATTTCAATTTTTACGCTTTTGTTTTCGGTACGATTTATAGCAAGCATATCGTCAATACCTGCCACAAAGAACATACCTGCCATTGCGCCCACAATAAGCACAGAAACCGCCCAAATTAATCTAAAAACTCTGCGGTTGCGCTTATTTTTTGCTTTTGCAAGTTTTTTGTCGAGTTTCTTTTTCTTTTTCAAAGCCTGTTTAGAATCCTTTGCCATCTGCGCCTTAACATCTTCGCCACTGTAAGAGTTAAGCTCCTGCGGCTCGTTGTTAGCCGGCTCGGCAGGCTCGTCTAAAATATCGTCATGAATATTTAAAGTGAAGTTTTTAGCCTTTTGACGGCGTTTTTCTTCAAGGTTCTGAATGTTATTATCTTCGCTCACTTACACCATTCCTTTTTCAAATACATTTCTTGTATCGTTTGTGAATTTTTCGGTTATTAAAATGTCAACAGCCTTATCGTAAATTCCATGCGGCAGTTTTTGCTCTACACATCTTGAATAGCATAGCCCAACTGTTGCACCGCCGAACAGGTTTAAAAATCTGTCGTAATAGCCCTTGCCAAAACCAAGTCGGTAGCCGTATAAATCAAAGCTAAGTCCGGGTACAAGGCAAAGTCCGTCAGAATAATCGGTAATTTTTTGGCAGAGGTTTGTGTCAGGCTCCATTATGGAATATTTGCCCTCTTTTAAATCGTCAAGCGAGGCAACGCTGTAAAAATCCATAACGGGTTCTTTTTGCCTGCACTTTGGCAGAGCAAGAATTTTTCCGTCTGCAATAGCTTTTTCAAGAATAGGGTAAGTGTTAATTTCTATCGGCATAGAAACAAATGCAAACAGAATTTTACACTCCTTGTATTCCTTAAGCTCAATAAATTTTTCAAATAAAACTTTATCAATACTGTTTCTGATTTCTTCCGAATAGTCTGTTCGGATTTTTTTATGCTTTGCTCTCAGTAAATTTTTTTGTTCTCTTATATTGATTATGGGCATTGCATATCACCGCAGACCTTGTTTGCAGCTTCGGCAGACAATACCTTTTCTACGATAGCTTTGCCGAAAAGTATGGCACAGCCTGCACCCTTGCCTGTAATTACATTGCCGTCAACCTCAACGGGAGCGGCGGTGTATGTTGCGCCCACAAGCTCTTTTTCAAATCCGGGGAAACAAGTGGCTTTTTTGCCCTTTAAAATTCCGAGATTGCCGAGAACTGACGGAGCGGCACAAATAGCGGCAGTGATTTTGTTATTCTCAAAGCAATAGGTAGTCGCCTTTGCAACTGCGTCTGACTTAATAAGATTGATTGTGCCGGGCATACCGCCGGGAAGAACAACGCCCTCTATGTCGTTATATGATATTTCCTCAGGCTTTAAGTCTGCTTTAACAGGAACTCCATGAGAGCCTGTTACAACTTCGCCTGTTACGCCTACTGTTTTTACTTCAATTTTTGCCCTGCGCATCATATCAAGCGGTGCAAGAGCCTCGGTTTCTTCAAATCCGTCTGCTAAAAATAAATAAAACATAGCAATACCCTTTCTATATTAATTTAATGTAATTCCTATATAAATATCCGTTGGCACAGCCTGTCCGCTTTTAAGCGGTTTAACCATTCCGTATCGGATTTTTTGAGCATTATTAAACAGCCTGTTGTGTGTAAATATAAAATGTTCAGCCTTTGTATTTTGCAGAATATCATTTACCATATTTTTAAAGTTATTTTCTTTAAAATCAAAATAAAACACTTCTGCGGTATTGCCGTTTTCTTCAAACAAAGCAAAATAGTTATTGCTGCCGACTGATTTTATATTATAAATTGAATAATATTCAGCTGAGAATTTTTTGAAATCATTATTCTGTATCAGAATATTATTACCGTTGAATTTTAATTCTTCTAAAGAAATTAAATCATCTCTCATAAATTCTGAAATAAAAGCACTGCAATTTTCTTTATAACCGAATTTCTTATAATAGTTATACAGATTGTCATTTGCAGGGAAGAGAAAAGAATACTCATCTCCCTTTTTTTCGGCACAATTAAGAGCAAACTCAATAAGACTGCCCATAATTCCTTGTTTGCGAAAATCCTTGTGAGTTGCCGCACCGCAAAGGTAGTGAGCCTTGTGACCGCTGAAATTCGACTTTATAAGATATAGGGCCGAAATTATTTTATCGTTGTACTTTGCAACATAGGTGTTGTTTGTGCTAAAGCATTTTTCGAAAAATAAATCGCAGGCTTTTTTATCTTCATCAAAAGATAAAAGCCAAAGTTCTTTAAGAGAATTAATATCCGATTTTTCAGGATTGCAAAAATTAATTTTCATCTTTTTTCAATGTAGCGTTATATCTTGCAAGCAGGATTACGGGATTATATGACAGCTTAGATTTTTTAAGACCCTCAAGTCCCATATCTTCCTCACGATTTATATATTTATATGATGAAAGTGTCTTGGCAAATTCATTATTGATAACAGCATAAATGCCGTCATATTCACGCAGGGCTTTTTCAAAGCAAATGTCAAAGGCAATAGGGGAGATCTCGCAACCGAGCGTCATGGCAACAGCTTTGCTGTCAACATATACAATACCACCACGCATTTTAAATTCTTCCATATTGTCAAGCGATTCCCTTATGGCGTGCTTTTCTTCATAGTTTTCTATATCTATGTCATTTTCGGCGCACCAATCCAACATAACCTTGTAAGCGTCCTCTTTGTTTGAATTTGTAATTTCCTCAAACCTAAAATTCGGATAGGTGTTTTTGAATTTTGAAATATGGTTTCGCTTTGCGTGGAATTTTCTGCCCGAAAGATTTATTAAATCTTCGGATAAATACACATACTCCTGATTTTCAGGGGAAAATTCGTAATTAAATTCTGACGGATACAGAGTTTCGAGTTTTATCCTTTGTGCGTCTGTCAGCATTACGATAAAAGGCTTTTGTCCACGCTCATATGCGTCTTTTATGATTTCTTCGACAGCAGGTTTTATATCTTCGCCATGCGGCAGGCAATATCCCCACACGCTGTCATCGTTATTAAAATATGCTTTTATCAAACAGTTGTTATACAAAGCAAATTTTATATTATATTCATTTCTCCAGAGGTAAGCGCTTAAAATATTTGTGGTAAGCGATATTCCCTCCGGATTATCATAGTATTTCTGAAAATTATTAATATCCGATTTTTCTATCAGCCTAAAGTTTAACATAAATTATTAAGTTCAGCCGCCTTTTCTATTTCTGCCGCAATTAAGTCAATCGGCTTTATTTCGCCGTTTTCACAGCAGTTAATTACTGTCCAGCCGCATTTTTTTGCGGCATAAAGTGCCGATTTTCTACACTCGAGTAAAAATGCAAAGTTTTTTTCGTGCAAGTCCTTTTTGCTTTCGTCACCCTCGTAACGCTTGCTCATAAGTTTTTGCGATACTTCGGGTTCAACATCAAGGTAAATAACCTTGTCGGGCTTAGGTACGGCAAGCTTTTTGTATTCGAAATCTTCCTGCCATTCAATAAAGCTGTCCCACTCTGATTTATTGAGCTTTGACATTTGATAAATTATATTGGATGTAGCGTATCTGTCGCTTAAAATCACATCACTGTTATCGTAATCTTTTTTCCAAAATTTAAGAAAACTTGCCACTCTGTCTACCGCATAAAAGGACGAAGCGGCATAAGCGTTTACATCATTCGGATTACTGCCGAATTCTCCGCCAAGGTACATTTTTACAAGAGCGGAGCTTTCGTTTGCGTAATCGGGAAATTCAAGTCTTTTAATGCTCTTTCCCATTGCTGAAATTTTATCAAACAGGATTTTTGTTTGGGTAGCCTTTCCACTTCCGTCAAGACCCTCTATTACAATGAATTTTGCACTCATTTTTGTTCCTATCCATTTCTATTATTCTAAAATATAATTAAAATATTATTCTCTGCCATATTTTTTGCGTACTTCTTTCATTTTGCCGCAACTCATTTTACCCTCGGGGCAAGCGCCGAACAAACACGCAGGGCCGCAGTTTTTAAATAAATGCGGTGCAACTTCAAGACATTGTTTAAGCATTTGCTCGGCAACCTCTCTGATTTCCCACTGTGCACGGTTACAGCAGCGGTGTGCAAAGAAATTCTCAAGACTTCTTGCATTAAAGGTGCATACAATTTTTGTGGTTGAGGCATTGGGAAGAATAAATCTTGCGTCCTCGTTAGCCTTTTTTACAAAAGCATTGAATTTTGCTTTGTTTTCATTTCTGAAATTTTCAATTATCTCTTCGTCACTGCCCTCGGTTATGCCTGTTTCTTCTCTGATATATCCTGCAACAAGTGCGTCACGCACTTCGCTGTAAGCCTTTGACTGCATTTCTATGACTTTGTTGTAGGCGGCAAGTGCTTTTTCGTTCTTTTGGATTTCGGGTGGTGTTACAAAGTCAAACTTTGTGCCGTCTACATAACGCTGCGACTGCTGACTGTAAGATGCGATTCTGTGTCTTACGAGCTGGTGCGAACAAGCTCTTGAAATGCCCTCAATGCCAAAGGTAAAAGAAGCGTGTTCAAATGGACTGCCGTGTCCGATGTTTGCAAGCATATCTATAAAATCAGCGGTCTTTTCCTCAGTAAGACCATCTCTTATATTTGATATTTCGGACGGCGAGTAGCACAGCTTGGCAGCCATTGCAACCGTCATTTCGGGATTTGGCGTATAAGTAAGTAAAGTGACTTTTGCACTCAAAATAATCTCCTCCAAAGTGATATAAAAACATATATAAATTATTATATCATTTTGTGTCGCAATATGCAACAAAATTAATGCGATTGTTGAGCCGAGCCGAAGAAAAATTATTTGTAAAAATATCAGAAAATTTCCGATATTCACTTGACATTGTGAATAATTAGTTTTATAATGCTACTGAATAAAAAGTATATGTAATTGGCGTTGACGGGATTAGCTGTATCTCGTTCTTTCAGAGAGAAGTCGGTCGGTGCAAGACTTTATGAATGTTTACAGCACGCTGCCCCTGAGCTCTGTGTGACTAAGCACAGCGTATATCTGCGTTAAAGATTGTAATCGTAAGATTACTCAAAGAGGGTGTTTAAGCACCAATTTGGGTGGTACCGCAGGAATTATTCTCCTGTCCCATTTTTATGGGGCAGGATTTTATTTTGCAATTTTAAGGAGAGATTTTTAATGGAATGGACAGGACTTAACGAACTTCGTGAAAAGTTTCTTTCATTTTTTGAAAGCAAAGGACATTTAAGACTTCCGAGCTTTTCGCTTGTTCCAAAGGACGACAACAGCCTTCTGCTTATCAACAGTGGTATGGCACCGATGAAAAAGTACTTTACAGGCGAGGTTACACCACCGAGAAAGCGTGTTACAACCTGCCAAAAATGTATTCGTACTCCTGATATTGAAAGAGTAGGCATTACTGCTCGCCACGGCACATATTTTGAAATGCTCGGCAACTTTTCTTTCGGTGACTATTTCAAGCATGAGGCTACCGCATGGGCATGGGAGTTTTTCACAAAGGTTCTCGAAATGCCTGTTGACAAGCTCTATGTTTCTATTTATGAAAACGATGACGAGGCTTATAAAATTTGGACAGAAGAAATCGGTGTTGAGCCATCTCATATGGTAAGACTCGGCAAGGAAGACAACTTCTGGGAGCATGGCTCAGGTCCTTGCGGCCCATGTTCTGAAATTTACTTTGATCGTGGCGATGAAAAGGGCTGCGGTAAGCCTGATTGTCATGTAGGCTGCGAATGTGACCGTTTTGTTGAGGTATGGAACATTGTATTCTCTCAGTTTGAAAATGACGGCAACGGCAACTACACACCTCTCGCTCATCCTAACATTGATACAGGTATGGGTCTTGAAAGACTTGCTTGTGTAATGCAGGGCGTTGACAACCTTTTCTTAGTTGACACTGTTCAGAATATTATGAAGAAGATTTCTGAAATTACAGGTGTAAATTACGGTGAGGACGATAAAAAGGATATTTCACTTCGTGTTATTACCGACCATATCCGCAGCACAACATTTATGATTGGTGACGGTGTTCTCCCGTCAAACGAGGGCAAGGGCTATGTTCTCCGTCGTTTGCTTAGAAGAGCTGCTCGTCATGGCAGACTTTTAGGCTACAAAGATGCATTCTTGTATAAGGTATGCGAAACTGTAATAAAAGAAAATGAATCGGCATATCCTGAATTAAGAGAAAAGCAGGACTTTATTACAAAGATTATCAGAGTTGAGGAAGAAAGCTTCCAGAAAACAATTGACCAGGGCTTTAAGCTTTTACAGGGCATTGTTGACGACCAGGATATTAAGGTACTCAGCGGTGAGGACGCATTTAAGCTCAACGATACCTACGGTTTTCCAATTGACCTTACAAGAGAAATTCTTTCGGAGCAGGGCATAGATGTTGATGTTGACCGTTTCCACGAGCTTTTGAAAGAGCAGAAACAGCGTTCAAGAGATGCAAGAAAGAAAGAAGACACAGACGCTTGGATTTCGGATTCAACAGACCTTTCTGATATTGCTAAAACAGAGTTTTGCGGTTATACTGACTTTAACACAGGCAGCAAGGTTGTTGCTATTATTAAGGACGGCGTAAGAGTTGACAGCGTAGGCGAGAACGAAACCGCACTTGTAGTTCTTGACAAAACTCCGTTCTATGCAGAGAGCGGCGGACAGGTAGGCGACACAGGTGTAATGGAGGCAGGCACACTTGAGGTTGATGTTGACGATACAACAAAGGACGCATCGGGTGTATATCTCCATTCATGTACCGTTAAGAGCGGCACACTTGAGGTTGGCACAGAACTTCGTGCAATCGTTGACTTTGACAGACGAGCAAATATTATGCGTAACCACACAGCGGCTCACCTTTTGCAGGCAGCACTTCGTGAAGTTCTCGGCAATCATGTTCATCAGGCAGGTCAGCTTGTAACAGACCATTCGGTTCGTTTTGACTTTACTCACTTTGAGGCTCTGACAGATGAAGAACTTAAGAAAGTCGAAGACCTTGTAAACAAGAAGATTCTTGCATCTATCCCTGTTGTTACAAAGGAAATGCCAATCGAAGAGGCAAAGAAACTCGGCGCTATGGCATTGTTTGGCGAGAAGTACGGCGATGTTGTACGAGTTGTAAGCATCGGTAAGTTCTCAGTTGAGTTCTGCGGCGGTACACATGCTACAAATACATCAAGCCTCGGCTTGTTCAGAATCCGTCAGGAAGGTTCTGTTGCATCAGGTGTAAGAAGAATTGAGGCTATTACAGGTATCGGAGTTCTTAAGTATATGAACGATGTCCGTGAAACTGTACTCAACGTTTGCGAAACACTTAAGATTTCAAATACAAAAGCACTCACAGAGGGCGCACAGAAGATTGCAACCTTACTTCATGATCAGCAGAAAGAAATTGCAGAGCTTAACACAAAGCTTGCTGCTATGCAGGTTGACAACCTCTTTATTAATTCTGAAATTGAAAACGGAGTAAGAATTATTGCTAAAAAAATTGACAATGCAAACGCTGACGCTCTTCGTGCAATGTGTGAGAGAACAAGAGATGTTGCTCCGCTTTCTGTAGTTGTACTTGCTTGTGAAAATGACGGCAAGGTTACATTTGCCGCATCTTGCGGTAAAGATGCTAAGGCACTCGGCGTAAATGCAGGCAAACTTGTTAAGGCTGTTGCACAGGCAGCGGGCGGCAACGGCGGCGGTAAGCCGGATATGGCTATGGCAGGTGCAAAAAATCCTGAAAAGATTGATGAAGCACTTGCTATCGTTAAAGAAACTGTATATGGTATGATTAAGGCATAAATGTTGCAAAATCCACATAATTTGATTTTTGTTGTCTGAGAGTTTGCAATTTATTGCTATTATTGTTTAGAACTACTAAAAACAGTGCAGCAAGATTGTATATTAAAACAATGATAAAAAGAAATTAGAGTATTGAAGTTTTGTAATATTTGATGTATAATAATTCCAATGGAATAGTATATTCCTAAAGTTAAAAGAACAATGGAGGAGATTTAAAATGTTCAAAAAAGTAATGAGTCTTGCTCTTGCTTCAACATTAGTGCTTTCAGCAGGCGCATTTGCAGCAAGTGCAGCTGAAGCAGAGGACGCAGTAGCAGCAAATGACGAGTCTGCAGTAGCAGCTGATGATTCTTCAGCAGTAGCAGCAGGTGACGAGTCACAGGTAGGTGCCGGCACAAAGATTTACTTTGATGTAAAGAGTGCAGGTTGGAAAAACTTTGAAAAGATCTATTGCCACGTCTGGAGAGCTGACGGTACAGGTAAATGGCCAAGCTGGCAGACAAAGAAAGAATTGTGCAAAAAGGAAAGCGACGATCTTTATTCTTATGATATAACAAAGACAGGCAACGCTGAAGAAATTCAGAATGCCGGCAGCAAGAACTTATATTGCGTAATCTTCAGTGCAGATACACAAGTTCAGATTTACAACACAATCATGAACGGTAACTGCATTGGCGATACTGTGTATGTAACAGGTAACAAGATCGAGAACCCTAAGGACAGCAACAAGACAGATACTGAGGCTGCATGGAAGAACCATCCGGAATGTGGTCCGCAGAAGGTTATTACTTCAACATCAAAAGTAGTCGGTACAGCTCTTGCAGACGGTACAACAGATGTAACACTTTTAGCTGACTACCTTCTCGATTATGTTTCTGACGAGGGTGTTGCTGATACAAGTAAGACAGATAAGACACAGGATCTTATCAACCAACTCAAGATCAGCCCAGTCGCTGTAATGTCTAATGTAAATTTCAAACTTGAGGGTTTTGTTAAGGAAGAAACAATGACTCAGGATGTTGCTAACAAGAAGAAGGCAACAATCGAGGGTATCCTTGGTAACTGCACAGACCCAACAAAGGGTGGCGAAAAGGTTAACAAAGATGAGATTAACAATGCAGAGGCTAAGAACGATGCTGCTGAATCAAACGGTGGTTCTTCAAACAGCGGTTCATCATCAAACGGCTCTTCATCTAATGGTTCATCAAATGGTTCATCATCAGGCTCTAACTCAGTACAGTCAGGTCAGGAGACAACAATCTTCTTCGTATTTGCCGGCGTAATGGTTGCAGCTGCAGGTGTATTCTTCCTCGTTAGAAGAAGAGAGAACTAATTTATCTTAACAGATAATTAATACTTAATCACTTAGCTCCGCAGATTTTTCTGCGGAGCTTTTTGTATACTATAAACTCTCTGTATTACTTGCTTTTTTGCTTTTTATATATTACAATATAATAAAAGTGAAGACAATTTTTTTATAAATATTCGGGAGATGTCAGTATGAAGATTAAAGATGATTTCGCTTTAAGAAAAGTAGCGGATTCTTATGTGGTAGTACCTGTAAACAGTCTTACTCTTGATTTTAACGGAGTAATTAATCTCAATGAAACAGGAGCTTTTTTGTTTGAGCAGCTCCAAAAAGGCATTGAAAAAGAAGAGCTTGTTGAAAAAATGCTCGATGAATACGATGTTACGAGAGAAAAAGCAAGTGCTGATATTGACTCGTTTATCAATAAGCTAAAGGATGCAGATGTCTTTGAATAATAAAGAAATTCAACTTGAAGATGTAATAGAGATAATTAAAGAGAAACTCAGCAGCGGCGGCACAGTCACTTTTACTCCGCATGGAACAAGTATGTTTCCTATGCTAAGGAGTGGCGAAGATGTTGTGGTTCTTAAAAAGCCTGATGGCAGGCTAAAATATCTTGATGTTGCTTTATACCGAAGAAGTAACGGCGATTTTGTTTTGCACAGAGTTGTCGGTTTTGATAAGGATGGCAAATATATTTTTTGCGGTGATAATCAGTTTCATAAAGAACGGGGAATTACTGACGAAAATATTATAGGTGTGGTTACCGCATTTTATAGAAAAGGAAAACACTATACCGATAATTCGCTTTCATACAGATTTTATAAGTCAGCGTGGGAGTATATCAAAGCGCCAATGCGTATGCTTTATTCAGTGCACAGAATGAATAAGTCGATAAAGATAATAAAGAAAAGGTAGTTTTTGTATAATGAAAAAACATCTTAATGACGCTCAAAAAAAAGAATATGCATATTATTTGACGCTTGTATCAAGTGTTTTAAACGGAACAGAACCGCAGCTGCCGTATGAAAATTGTAATCTTGAACACATAAGGCAGATTTCTAATGATACCAGAATGGACGCAATTTTTGATGAGGCAATTATTATGCTTTCTAAAAAATTCAGCGTTTCAGCTGAACTGCTGTCTTACGCAAAAAAGGATCTTAATCACTGGATTTATATTGATACAGCAATGAAGTATGAGATTGAGGATTTGATGAAATGCTTTGACAAAGAGCAGATTTATAACCTGCCGATGAAAGGTTATTTTCTTAAAAACGATTATCCAAATCCGTTTGACCGCTCAATTGCTGATTATGATGTTTTATTTGAAATAAAAGATATTGAAAAAATAAAGGTTTTATTCAATAAAAACGGTTATAAATTTTTGAAAAACGATTCACAGCAATACCATTTTACAAAACAGCCGTTTATGTATATTGAAATGCATTGTTCACTTTTGAAAAAAAACAATAAGAACTATGCTTTTTTTGAAAATCAGCTTGAAAGAGCCAAGGTACGTGACGGTTATTCATTCTCTAAGAAAATGTCGCTTGAAGATTACTATATCTATATGTTGCTTCACTCTGCCAAGCACTTTTCCGAGGGCGGAATAGGAATCCGAATGATTGCGGATGAGTATGTTTTTTATAAAAAATATGCCGACAAACTCGATTGGGCATATCTTGACGATTGTTTTAAGCAATGCGGAATACAGATTTTTGAGAAAAAACTGCGTGATATTTCACTGAAATGGTTTTCAAAAGGCAGTGAAGTTAAAGATTTTGACGATGTTGAAGAATATATTTTATTAAGTATGACTCTCGGCAGAGTAGATGTTGCGGTTATGTCCGAAATGGAAAGAAGAAGAGTTAATACGGAAACAGGCAGAAAAAAATCAAGATTTGTTAATTTTATTTCATCGCTTTTTCCTAATAAAACATATATGGCAAATAAATATTCTTTTGTGGAGAAAATGCCGATTTTATTGCCGTATTCATGGGTATGTATGTGGTGCAGAAGAATTTTTATTGACAGAAATATTAATATAAAAAAAGGTTTTAACAACAGAACTTCTTATACTGATGATGATGTAAGTTATTTTACTTATATTCAAAAAGAAGTGGGTTTTGATGTTAAATAAAATTGTATTTATGTTTTAATTGACAAATAATGTATTTATTGATATAATATCAAATAAGTTAGCAAACACTAACGGCACTTGGTGTTTGCTGATTTAAAGAGGAATAGTTAGTCCGTCCTAACTATTCCTCTCTTTTTATTTTAAATTTAAGGTAAATTTTAAGTAAAATTTTAATTTCATTTAAAGTTGCTCAGGTACAATATACTCATCAAAACGAAAGGGGAATAAATATGAGTTATCAAAGCGTATTTAAGCGCTATGAAATAAAGTACCTTGTGACAAACGAGCAAAAAGAAATGATTATGCAGGAAATGCAGAAATATATGTATGCCGATAAGTACGGCAAAAGCACAATTTGCAACATTTATTTTGATACACCCGATTTTTTGCTTATAAGGCGCTCGCTTGAGCATCCGCTTTACAAAGAAAAGCTCAGGCTGAGGAGTTACGGCGTTGCCAAGCACGACAGCACAACATTTATAGAAATCAAGAAAAAATACAAAAGGGTTGTTTATAAACGCAGAACAGAAATGACAGAAAGTGAAAGTATGTGTTATCTATGCAGTGGCGAGCATATGGCAGACAGTCAGATTTTAAGAGAAGTCAATTATTTTCTTGAACACTACAAAGGGATTGCTCCGCAGGTTGTGATTTCTTACAATCGAGAGGCTTTTTATTCAAAAAATGATTATGATTTCAGAGTAACCTTTGATAACAATATTCTTTGGCGTGATTATGATTTGTCGCTTTGCAAAGGCATTTACGGTACGCCAATATTGCAGAAGAATTATTCACTTATGGAAATAAAGACAGGTACGGCTGTTCCTATGTGGATGACAAAAATTTTAAGTGAAAACAAAATCTATAAAACATCTTTTTCAAAATATGGCAATGCTTATCTTGCAATTATGCACGAAAAAGCAAACGGAGGTAAAAAATATGCTTAATACATTATTTTCAGGAATTTTCAGTGCAACAACCGAATCAATAGCAGTTCCGCAATTTCTGCTTTGCATTGCGGTTTCGTTTGTAATTGGTATCTTTCTTGCGGTTGTTTATTCGTATAAAACAAAGTACACCAAGAGTTTTGTTGTAACCCTTGCATTGTTGCCGGCGGTTGTGTGCGTAGTAATAAAGATGGTAAACGGAAATGTGGGTGCAGGTGTAGCGGTTGCAGGTGCATTCAGCCTTGTGCGTTTCCGCTCTGTACCCGGTACGGCTAAGGAAATCGGCACAATTTTCCTTGCAATGGGCGCAGGTCTTATTTGCGGAATGGGTTACCTCGGATATGCCGTTTTATTCGCCTTGATTTTAGGATTAGCAATGTTTGTGCTTAATAAAATAAATATCGGCGCAGACAAAAGGCTTGAGCAGGACAGAATATTAAGAATAACCATTCCCGAGGATCTCAACTATACAGGTGCTTTTGACGACCTCTTTGAAAAATATACTCAGAAGTCAGAGGTTGTGTCGGTAAAAACAGCTAATATGGGCAGTTTGTTTAAGCTGACATATAATGTAACTCTTAAAAACTTGACAGAAGAAAAAGATTTTATTGACGATTTAAGATGCAGAAACGGCAATCTTGAAATCAGTATGGCAAGGCAGGAGGTAACAAATAATGAGCTTTAATCATAATAATAAAGGAAAATTCGCAGCCTTGCTTGCGGCATTAATAGTAGCGGTAAGTGTAACAGGCTGTGCAAATACAGACAATAACACCTCGTCAGGCTCAACGGCAACAGCAGACAATGCTTCGCAAACATCAACAGTATCTGATGACTCAACCGACAGTGAAATGTTTACCGACAGGGATAAAGAGGTTGGCTACGATGAAAGCTCGGCGGTTACGGTTGCTTTTTCGTCATCGGGCGCAAACGCAAGTTCAGACAGTGTAACGGTAAGCGGAAGTAAGGTTACGCTCAAGGACGAGGGTACATACATAATAACAGGTACAACAGCAGATGGACAGATTATTGTGGACGCAGACAGCAAAACCAAAATTCAAATTGTACTCAAAAATGCCTCGATTACTTGCAAATCAAGCGCCGCATTGTATGTAAAGCAGGCGGATAAAGTATTTGTAACAACGGCGAAAGATTCCGAAAATACACTTGCCTCAACAGGGGAGTATGTTCAGACAGACGATAATAATGTAGATGCGGCGGTATTTTCTAAAGATGACATAACTCTAAACGGCGGGGGCAAGCTGACGGTTTCGTCCGAAAAAGGTCATGGCATTGTTTCTAAGGACGATTTAAAGCTCACAAGCGGAGAATATACAGTTACAGCGGCAAGCCACGCATTAAGCGGTAAAGACAGCATAAGAATTGCGAGCGGCACTTACAACCTTACCTCAGGCAAAGACGGACTTCACGCAGAGAATACAGACGATACCTCAAAAGGCTTTGTGTATATTGCAGACGGCAATTTTACCGTTAATTGCAAGGGTGACGGTATAGACGCAGGCACTACCGCTCAAATTGAAAACGGTACATTTAATATCACTTCAAGCAGTGGTTCAAGCTCCTCAAGCGCAACGGATTCCGCAAGTGTGAAAGGCATAAAAGCCGCAGGAGATCTCACAATCAGCGGCGGTACATTTAATCTTACTTGCGAGGACGACGCTTTACATTCAAACACAAATGTTACCGTTACAAACGGCACATTTACAATTTCAAGCGGAGATGACGGTATTCACGCAGACAGCAAAACAAGCATAAGCGGAGGCACTGTAAATATTACCGAAAGCTATGAGGGCATAGAGGGAACAGAGGTTGAAATTTCGGGCGGCACAATTACCTTGAAAGCAAGTGATGACGGAATAAATGCCGCAGGCGGAAAAGATGAAAGCGGTTTTGGCGGTGGTTTTGATCGAGATAATTTCAGCTCATCAAATGCATCTATTACCATATCGGGCGGTAAAATTACAATAGAAGCAGACGGTGACGGAGTGGATTCTAATGGTTCACTCACTGTTACAGGCGGAGAAACCTATGTTTCAGGCCCTACAAGCGGAGCGGACGGCGCACTTGATTATGACGGCGAGGCAACAATTACAGGCGGTATATTCGTTGCAGCAGGTTCAACTCAGATGGCGCAGAATTTCGGCGAAAACTCAACGCAGGGTTCAATGTTTGTCAATACAAACTCAAGCGGAGAAATTACACTTAAAAACAGCAGTGGAGAAGTTTTGGTATCTTTCACTCCTACCAAAACATATGCTTGCGTAGTAATCAGCTGTCCGCAAATTACAACGGGACAGACCTATACAGTAACCGCAGGAGAGTATTCAACAGAGGTTGAAATGACTTCACTTATTTATGGCTCAGGCGGAATGGGCGGTAAAAACGGAATGGGCGGTCCTAACGGTATGGGTGGCAGAGATATGAACGGAATGGAAAGACCGAATGACTCGGATATGCCCGATCCTCCTCAAATGAGATAAAATAAAATCACAACTGTTCGGCTGAGCAGTTGTGATTTTTGCTTTTGTTTAGTTTTTATCGGAAATCATAATTTGAAGTTGGGTTACATCATTTACATTTATTTCATTATTTTGGTCGGTATCGGCATTCAGCTTTTGAACAGTCGTAAGATTTGAACCGCCCGAAATTGCCATTTGTAAATCCGTAACATCGAGTACATCAAGTTTATTGTTTAAGTCAATATCTCCGAGCATAGTTACAGCAAGCTCGGTTTTATTTGTAATTGCTTTTATAACAAAAGTACCGCCGAGGTCATCATCTCGCTCGGCTTTGTACCAATCGAGAATATCAATCATTTTTCCGTCTTTATAAATATAGCTTTCGCCTTTTTTGGTTTCATTTATAAAGGCTAATTGTCCGTTCGATTTATTCAGCCATTCGCCAACGCCGATAGTGTTTTTGTCGCTTGCCTCATTTTTACTGATTTTTACGGCAATCGCACCGTATGTAACAGGCAAATCAAAATCGTTTGTGTCAATATTTAAGTAGCCGCTGTAAGGAACTGTACCTGTGCTTAGCAATGTCCATTTGGATTCATCGCTTACGGGAGTTTTATTTTCGGCAGGAACATAATAAATTTCGTAATCCGAATTTTTGGCAGTGCTTTCAAACATTACCGAATCGAGCTTGTTGTATCCCTCTGAAAAATTAAAAAGATTAAGATAAGTAACGCTGTCATAGTCAATGTAATTAAATTCGTAGGTAGCACCGTAAATTTCATTTTGCATCAGCTTTATATCATCGGTAATCGTTGTTACATCTTCAATGGCATAGTTATATCTGAATGTACTGCTGAAAAGGTAGGCGTCTTCATAAGACATCCAAAAATAGCCGTTTAAGCTGTTGTAGTTGCCCCAGCTGTTTTTTACGAGCCATGCGCCGTTATTTTCGGGAAGAATACCATTGGCGGTTTTAAAATTCTCCTTTGCAAAATCATCGTCCCAGCCGACAATAGCTATTGCGTGCCCCGTAGCTTTTGGCGAGCCTTTCGGGCAAAAATAAGCGGTTCTGTCGCTGTTTTCGTAAAATGTACTATGCGAATATGCGGCATAAATTGAGCCGTTGTCCATAATCTCCTGCTTTATTTCTTCTCGTGAGCAATTATCAAGATACTTTATAGCCGTTGCTCCGTAATTAACAAGAGAAGATAGGTCGGTGTCGGGGTTGTATTCATCGGCAAAGCTTTCGAAGTCGCTCTGTTCAATTCCGCCCTGCCACGAGCTTAAATATCCGAGTGCGGTAAAAGCATAGCCGTCAGATGTAATACTCCTCAGCCAACCCTTACCGTTGCTTTTTGTAGTTGCCCATAGGTTCATATGCTCTGTTGAAAAATTATTTGCGGTAAAACCACTTTTTAGAAGTTTTGTTTCAAGCACAGAGAGCGAGGAGTAAATCCAGCAATCGTTGTATCGCTGATCCTTTGGCGGATTTACAATGTTGTAGTCCACCGAACTGAAAGAAGTCGGCAGGTCGGCTTGTGTATCGTCTGAATTGCTGTAAGTGTTTATCTGAAAATTTTTAAGTGATTTTGTATTGCTGTCAATTTCGGCGGCATTTGCCGTAATGCCCACTGCCGAAAAAAGCATAAATGCAGATATTGAAATTGTTATCGCCTTTATTGCAGGTGATTTTTTCATTTTTTACAATCACACCTTTTATTAAAATTTTAATTATATTAAATAATTATATCAAAGATTTTCTTTCTTGTAAAGAATATAAGCAATGTTTATACACAAGATAATAGCAGTATTCAGATAAAAGGGGCGACTTTATGGAACTGAGAACAGACCTTGCGGTAGAGGCAAGAGAAATAGCAGGCGAAGATGTGGGCGGCGTTGACTTTGTGCAGTACAGTGAAAACGGACTTGACATTTCAAGACTTGAGGTAAAAACACGAAAAGCTCAGCAGCAGCTCGGCAAGGAAGAGGGAACATACATTACGATTGAACTTCCGTCACTTACCGATAATTTTACGGAAACCGATGAAAGGCTTATAACAATAGGAAAAGAAATCCGCAGGCTTTTGCCTGTCAACGGACTTGTGCTTGTGGTGGGGCTCGGAAACCCGGAGATTACTCCCGATTCCCTCGGGTCGAAAACGAGCGCAAGGGTGCTTGCGACAAGGCATATTTCGGGAGAGATTGCAAGGAGTACGGGACTTGACAGATTAAGACCTGTTGCGGTTATGGCAACGGGAGTAACGGGACAAACGGGCATAGAAACAGGCGAGTACATCTTAAGCATTGTAAAAAGAATAAAGCCGAATGCCGTTGTGGTAGTAGATGCGCTTGCGTCACGCAGACTTGAAAGGCTCGGCTGTACTCTGCAAATAAGTGATACGGGAATTTCACCCGGTGCAGGTGTGGGAAATCACCGCACAAAAATTAACAAGGACACCATAGGAGTGCCTGTAATTGCAATAGGAGTGCCGACTGTTGTAGATGCCGCTACCTTTGCATCGGATTTATTAAGCGGAAACGATCCGCACAGAGCAAGGCGCAGAATAACTCCGCAGGGCAGGCAGATGGTTGTTATTCCACGAGAAATTGATTTGCTTACAGAAAGAGCCTCAAGACTTATTTCTTTTGCACTCAACGGCGCTTTGCAAAATGAATTTAATATATCGGAGCTTGTATCTCTTATGTAGCAATTTGGTCATACATTAAAATCATCGGCATATATTTTTATAAGGCGGTGATTTTGTGAAAAGATTAGGAGCATTAAAAATAACGGCGTCAATAGTTCTTGTATTGACTGCCGTTTTCTGCATTTATAAAAGGCTGCCCGAATGTTTTGCAAGTGATAAGCCTGCCGCTCTCGCTGTTGCGGCGCTCACCTTGTCTGACGGTACATATAAACTTTCAAATCTTGCAAATACAAACGAAAATCGGACAGAGCCAAAAAAGCAGGAGGAAACACAGCCGACAACCAAGCCTGTAACGATTACAAGAAAATTTAATGGTGAAAAGGATAAAACAGGATATTACGATTCTTTCGGCGACCACAGTGGGGAAGAAGTATATGACATTCTTGCCGAGCATATCGGGGCAAACGGCGTAAAATGCGGTACGGCATATGTAAAAAACAATACGGGACTTGATTATGATTTTGAGTCTGCCTTAAGCAGTGAACTGCCGTTTGATGTGGATTCAAACGGTTCGGCGCAGGTGCTTATTTACCACACCCATACAAGCGAAAGTTATATGGATGAAGATGTGGATTATTTTTACGAAAGCTATTACTCACGCACACAGAACAATGATTATAATGTAACGGCTGTCGGAGATGCAATTACCGATGTGCTCAACAAGCGTGGTATAAAGACAATGCACGATACCACAGTACATGATTCCACTTACAGCGGTTCTTATGACAGAAGTGCGCAGACGGTCGAAAGCATTATGGAAAATAATACGGATATTAAGGTTATTATTGATATTCATCGTGATGCAATCGGTACGGAAACTCAAAAGGTAAAGCCTGTATTTACATATGACGGTAAGCAGGGAGCGCAAATTATGATTTTGTCGGGCTGCGATACAGACGGTGAAATGAATTTTTTGAATTGGGAAAACAACTTGAATTTTGCACTGAAAATTCAAAACAAAGCCGAAGAGATGTACCCCGGAATGACAAGACCGCTCAATTTCGGCTATTTTGCTTATAACGAATATATTTGTGACGGTTCTTTGCTTATAGAAAGAGGAACAGACGCAAATACAATAGAGGAGGCGGAGTACAGTGGAGAGCTGCTTGGCAATGTGCTTTATGAGGTGCTTAAGGACGGCTTATAAATAAATGTAAAAACAGCTTGCAATATATTGTGGCTTTTGGTATAATTTGAATATATGTATCCGCAAGGAGTAATGTAATGAAAAAATACAGAATTTCAAAATATGCAATCTGTATGCTGTTTGCGGTATTGTTTATGTTTGTGGCTGCAATCGGCACAAATGCCGTTGATATTGACGGCGACGGAATAGATGACGGAGATGTATCGGAAACCGAGGTTTATACAGAACCAGAATATACAGAACCTCAATATACCGAGCCTGAAACCTATCCCGAAACCGAGCCTTACACAGAGCCGCCGACAGAATATTATACCGAAGAAGTTACAGAAGAATATACGGAGCCTGTATATACCGAAGAACCGACAGAGCCGTATTACGAAGAAACAACAGAATATGATTTTAATAATAATGTAGTCAATGAAACGGTGTCGCCTACCCAGCTTTCAACTTCAAAAGTTAGTACAAAGCGTTACGAAACCAATGATGCCGCTGGTATTGTATATTGGGTTTGCGTAATTGTAGGTATAATTGTTTTGATTTTCGTATTGCTCAGTACAAAAATATCTTATGTGCTTGAACGCAGAAGAGAGCAGAGAGATATTTATTCTTCATAAGGAGAGCAGTATGGAAAAAATTAAAATTGGAAATGTAGAATTTAAGTCCCGTGCCGTACTTGCTCCTATGGCAGGCGTTACAGACAGGGCATATCGTGAGCTTTGCGTGGAATTTGGCGCTGCCTATTGCGTAAGCGAAATGGTAAGCTCAAAGGCACTTTCATTCAACAGTAAGAAAAGCGAAGAACTTATGGAAATCTCCGATTATGAGCGACCATGCGGTATTCAGATTTTCGGAGATGATCCCAAATGTATGGCTGATGCTGCTATACATTCTATGGAAAACAAGCCCGATATTATTGATATAAATATGGGCTGCCCTGCTCCTAAAATCAGCTCAAACGGCAGCGGCAGTGCATTGATGAAAAATCCGCAGCTTTGCGGGGAAATTGTAAAAGCAGTAACGAGCACCGTTGATGTGCCTGTTACGGTTAAAATCCGAAAGGGTTGGAATAACTCAGCTGTAAATGCAGTTGAGGTTGCTAAAATTTGCGAACAGGCAGGCGCAGCGGCAATTACAGTTCATGGCAGAACAAGAGAACAGTATTATAAGCCGCCTGTTGACTATGATATTATAAAGGAAGTCAGCAATGCGGTGTCAATTCCTGTTATTGCAAACGGCGACATTACCTCTGCCCAAAAGGCTAAAGAAGTAATGGACTACACAGGATGCAGGCTTGTAATGATTGGACGAGCTACACTTGGCAATCCATGGATTTTTTCTCAAATAAACGCTTATCTTGAAAATCCCGATTGCGTTCTCAAACAGCCGACTCTTGAAGAAAAGCTCAATGTTATGTGCCGACACATTGAAAAAATGGTTGAGTACAAGGGCGAGCATATGGCAATGCTGCAAGCACGAAAACTGATTGCAGGATACTTTAAAGGTATGCGTGGTGCGGCAGAGCTTAGAAATCAGTCGGGCAAGGTGTGTACGCTTGATGATTTGTACGCACTTAAAAACAAGGCTTTAGCATCTGTTTATGATGTTTAAAATTTATTTTAGATAAAGGGGAATAATTATGAGTGAAAAAACTAATATCGCAGCACTCGATTACCTCAACAGCTATGATCCTGCTGTTGGCGAGGCAATGACAGCTGAACTTAAAAGACAGAGAAGAAATCTTGAGCTTATTGCAAGCGAAAATATAGTTTCTCCTGCTGTTATGGCAGCAATGGGCAGCTTGCTTACAAATAAGTACGCAGAGGGTTATCCCGGAAAGCGTTACTATGGCGGTTGCCAGTGCGTAGATGTTGTGGAGGAAATCGCACGCAAGAGAGCTTGTGAGCTTTTCGGCGCAGAGCACGCAAATGTTCAGCCACACTCAGGCGCGCAGGCTAACACAGCAGTTTACTTTGCTATGCTCAATCCCGGCGACACAGTTATGGGTATGAATCTTAACGAGGGCGGTCACCTTACACACGGTTCACCTGTAAATATTTCAGGTAAGTACTTTAACTTTGTACCTTACGGCGTTGACAGCGTTACACACAGAATTGATTACGATAAGGTTCTTGAAATTGCCAAGGAATGTAAGCCAAAGCTCATCGTAGCAGGTGCGTCCGCTTATCCGAGAATTATCGACTTTGCTAAACTTCGTGAAATTGCAGACGAGGTTGGCGCTTATCTTATGGTAGATATGGCTCACATTGCAGGTCTTGTTGCAGCAGGCGTTCATCCAAACCCTGTTCCATACTGCGAATTTGTTACATCTACAACTCACAAAACTCTTCGTGGCCCAAGAGGCGGTCTTATCCTCTGTCGTGAAGAATTTGCTAAGCAGATTGACAAGGCTATTTTCCCGGGTACACAGGGTGGCCCGCTTATGCACACAATCGCAGCAAAGGCAGTTTGCTTTGGCGAGGCATTAAAGCCTGAGTTCAAGGAGTACGGCGCAAAGATTGTTTCTAACTGTAAGGCACTTGCAGAGGGACTTCTCAAGAGAGGCAACAAGCTCGTTTCAGGCGGTACAGACAACCATGTACTTCTTATGGATCTTCGTGATACAGGCGTTACAGGCAAGGAGCTTGAGGCTCGTCTTGATGAGTGCTACATCACAGTAAATAAGAACACTATTCCGGGTGAGCCACTTTCTCCGTTCGTAACAAGCGGTGTTCGTATCGGTACTGCTGCCGTTACAACAAGAGGTCTTAACGAGGAAGATATGGACAAGATTGCCGAGTATATCACACTTGTTCTCAATGATTTTGAAAACAGCGCCGACAAGGTAAGAGCAGGCGTTGAAGAAATCTGCAAAAAGTATCCGCTTTACGAATAATTTGTTTAATAAATAATTCGCTTTAAGAATAATATTCCGTTCCGTCAAACTAAAGGCGGAACGGATTTTTTTACCAAAATTCTTGACAAATTGTGCGAACAAATGTACTATAATTATATAATGATTTTCAAAACGAAACGAGGTTTACTCTATGAATACTCCGCTTGCAGACAGAATAAGACCGCAAACACTTGACGATATAGTAGGGCAAAAGCATTTGCTTGGGCCAAACAAGCCGTTACGAAAAATAATTGAAAGCGGAGAAATTCCAAATTTGATTTTTTACGGCCCTTCAGGCGTGGGAAAAACTACACTTGCTACATATATAGCTAAAAGAACTAACAGAACTCTGAAAAAGCTGAACGGTACAACCGCATCTACCTCAGATATAAAAGAGGTTGTATCGGAGCTTAACACTTTTTCGGGAATGAACGGAATTTTGCTGTATCTTGACGAGATTCAGTATTTCAACAAAAAGCAGCAGCAGGTTTTGCTTGAATACATTGAGAACGGCTCTATAACTCTGATTGCATCAACTACCGAAAACCCGTATTTTTATGTTTATAATGCAATTCTCAGTCGTTCTACTGTTTTTGAATTTAAATCCGTACCGCCCGAAGAGATTGAAAGAGCCGTAAAAAGAGCCGCCGATATAATTGCAGAGGAACAGGAGATAGAGGTCGATTTTCCAGAAAGCTGCCGCAAAAAAATTGCGTTCGGTTGTGGAGGAGATGTACGAAAAGCAATGAATGCGGTTGAACTTTCTATTCTTGTGGCAGATGAGGAAGACGGAGTTAAAACCGTTACCGAAGAGATAGTAAGCGAGCTTGTGCAGAAAAGCGCAGTTCGATATGATAAAGACGGCGACGAGCATTATGACATTATTTCGGCTTATCAAAAGAGTATGCGTGGCAGTGACAGCAACGCAGCTTTGCATTATCTTGCACGCTTGCTTGAGGCAGGTGATTTGCCGAGCGCTTGCAGAAGACTTATGGTGTGTGCTTGTGAAGATGTTGGACTTGCATATCCGCAGCTTATTCCTATTGTGAAGTCTTGCGTGGATATTGCTCAGGCAGTCGGATTGCCTGAGGCAAGAATACCGCTTGCCGATGCCGTAGTAATGGTGTGCAATGCTCCAAAGTCAAACTCGGCTTATATGGGAATAAATCGTGCAACTCAGGACTTAAAGCTCGGAAATTACGGTCCTGTACCAAGACAACTTCAAAATATGCACTACGATGGGGAAGACAATAACAATAAAGGACAATTTTATAACTATCCTCATGATTATCCTAATCATTATGTAAATCAGCAATATTTGCCCGATATTATTCGTGACAGAGTTTATTACGAATACGGCGACAATAAAAACGAGCAGGCATACAAGGCTTATTGGGATAAAATCAAGAATAAAAGGTATTAGTATTTATCACAAAAAATGCACATTGCATTTGTGCATATTGATATTAATTCTTGCAAATCACTTGCTTTTTGTTAATTGTGTACAAATATTGCATAATAATTTTGTTTGCAAGAAAATCAAATAATTCCACAAAAGAAAAAACAGTTAACAAACATTGTTGTATAATATAATTGTCAGAATGTGGAATTATATTATCCACAAAAACCATAACAAAAAATTTGGAGGAAATTCTTATGGTAACAACAAAGCACAAGGTACTCAGCTTAATACTTTGTATTATGCTCGCAGTATCAGCAGTTTGTGCAGGCAGTATGGCAGTATCAGCAGCAACAGGCGATACTGTATACGTTCGTGCAAACAACGGCTGGGCCAATCTGTACTGCTATATGTGGACAGATGGTGCAGGCAACAACGCAACATGGCCTGGTCAGGCTATGACAAAGGTTGAAGATGACGTTTATGCTTACACAGTTTCTGGTGATTTTAAGAATGTTATTTTCAGCAACGGCAGTGGCAAACAGACAGACAACCTTACTTATGCAGGCAACGGTCAGATCTATGACCTCAGCACAGGCAAGTGGTCAGCTTACTCAGGCACAACACTTCCAACACAGGCTACTTCAGCTACACAGGCAACATCATCAACTAAGCCGACACAGGCTACACAGCCGTCAACTTCTTCGGGCAATGCAAAACCGATTTACTGCCAGAATGATGCAGGTTGGTCAAATGTATATTGCTATATGTGGAACAGCACCACAGATAGCAACGCTGCATGGCCGGGCAAACCAATGACTGAAATCGGCGATAATGTATGGTCTTATACTCCTGATAAGGCTTATAAGAATGTTATCTTCAGTTCAGGCAGCAATAAGTCAAATGACCTTACAGTAGGTTCAGGCGACCTTTACAACAACAAGACAAATACTTGGTCTGTATATGATACAAGTGATATTCAGGTAACTTCTTATAAAGCAGACCCATCGAGCACAATTTATACAGGTACAGCTGTTACACTTTCAACAACAGCAAATAGCCTTGTAAATGCTACTATCAGCTATCAGATTTCTGTAAACGGCAAGGTAGTATCTCCTATGAGCTCGACAAACTCGTATGTATGGACACCATCAGCAGTTGGTGAATATACAATCAAGTTTGAGTATTCTGATACAAAGGGCAACACAAACGAGCGTTCACTCACACTTACTGTTGCAGATGACTCAACACTCGTTAAGCCTGTTATTAAAAATGTAACACCACTTAATCTTAACTTTATTAAGCTCAACACAAAAGCTACCGTTAAAGTCCTTGCAGGCGGCGGTAATACAGGTACAAACCTTCTTTTCTATAAGTATGTAGTTACAGATCCAAACGGTAATAAGAACATTCCTTATTACACACTTAACGATTCATACTCATTTGTACCTACAGTAAAGGGAACATACACAGTTGAAGTATATGTTGAAGGTTCTGACAACTCAAAGGTTTCAAAGACTTATACTTATACAGCTGATTCGAATGTACCGACTACAACACAGCCGACTACATCTGTTATTCCTACAACATCGCCAAAACCAACAACACCAAAACCAACCACACAGCCTACAACTTCAGTACAGCCTACATCAACTCCGTTTATGCTTGGCGACTGCAATGGTGACGGCATTGTCAATGTAAACGATGTTACATATCTCCAGATGATCATAGCTGAATACAGCGGTATGACATATGATTTCAAGACATGTGATGTTGACGGTAACGGTGTTCTTGATGTTATCGACGCTACAATGCTTCAGAAGATGGCTGCAGGACAGTAATTTAACATATGACGATTAACTAAAATATATTGAGGTACTATTATGACAAAAATTAAAAAATGGTGTGCATTAGTACTTTCTGTAATGCTTGTTATTACAGCAGGCATAGTATCTGTAAACGCTGCTGACGCTGACGCTACAACCGAAGAGGTTGGTGCGGCGTCAGCTGAAACAGGCATTACTATTCATTATCAGAACAGTGAACTTGCACAGCCATATGTTTACCTTTGGAATTCACTTCCAACAAACAGCGCAATGTCAGATTCATATCCGGGTGAAAAAATGACTGCCTCTTCAAACGGTTGGTTTACTTATGTAATCAACGATGTTACGGCTGTAAATATGATTTTTACAGATAAAGACGGCAAACAGTATTCACCTGAATTAAGAAGAACTACCGGTGAGTGGTGGTACAAAAACAAGAGATGGACAAAGTACAATCCTGATGAAATTGACCCTGTTGATTCAGTGGATATGCGTGAAGAGTCTATCTACTTTGTTATGACAACCCGTTTCTATGACGGAGATACAGGCAACAATGTTCATTGCTGGGAAGACACAAAGGCAAATAACCCTGATTCAGACCCTGCATGGCGTGGTGACTTCAAAGGTCTTGCAGACAAGCTTGACTATATAAAGGCACTTGGCTTTACAGCTATCTGGGTTACACCTGTAGTTACAAACGGTTCGGGCTATGATTATCACGGTTATCATGCTATGGACTTCTCAACCGTTGATGTTCGTTATGAGAGTGATGATTTTACATACCAGGATCTTATTGATGAGGTTCACGCAAAAGGTATGAAGATTATTCAGGACGTAGTTTTCCAGCATACCGGTAACTTCGGTGAGGCTTATTTCTGCAATCTTTTTGAAAAAGATACAACAAAAGACCTTTCAAATCTTGAAGAGTCAATGATTCCTACAGACTTGCTTCTTGACACATACGGACTTAATTCAGCAGAGGAGTACTGGGCACAGAAGCCTGGAATTCAGTATTCTGAAAGACTTAACCTTATGAAGAATACAACATACTCTTCGGATGTAGGTAACTCAACAGGCAGCTTACCGGACAAAGCAGATTATGATTCTGCAAAGATTTCAAATTCTGACACATTTAATGCAAACAACTATTATCATACAGGTTATTTCCAGAGCCTCAACTGGGACGACTGGACCTGTAAATTTGCTCAAATCGCAGGTGACTGTGTTGACCTCAACACAGAAAATCCGGCAGTAGCAGAACACATCGTAGACGTATACTCAAACTATATCAATATGGGCGTTGACGGTTTCCGTGTTGATACAGTAAGACATATTCCAAGACTTGCACTTAACCTTATGTACAATGACCAGCTTTATGCTGCTGCAAAGGCATCGGGTAACAACAACTTCCTTATGTTTGGCGAAATCTGTACTCGTTACACACAGATTTGGTATCGTGGCCACGCAGAGGAATCTACACCTTACTACACTTGGAAAGAGTCAAACAATAAGTGGGCTGATTTATGGAGTTACGGCACTTCTGCTGAAGATATCAACAACAATATGAATGTTGTATTTGATCATTATCTCGAAGAAGATGATCCTACAGATGAACCTACTTCAGACAATGCTTTCTTAAACGGTATTACATACCACACACCTGACAGATCTATGGCATCGGGTATGGAGAGTATTGACTTCCAGATGCACAGAATGTTTGGTAACGCAAGCAATGCTTATAACTTTGCTAAGAGCACAGACCAGTATTATAATGATGCAACATACAATGTAATGTATGTTGATTCTCATGACTATTCTCCTGAACAGCCTAATGAAACGAGTCGTTTTGCAGGCGGCACACAGACTTGGGCAGAGAACCTTGACCTTATGTTTACATTCCGTGGTATTCCATGCGTTTACTATGGTTCAGAGGTTGAGTTCCAGAAGGGCGAAGTTATTGATGTTGGTCCTAACGCTCCTCTTTCAACAACAGGTCGTGCTTACTACGGCGATTATCTTGAGGGTGATGTAACAGCTACTGACTTTAGCGAGTACACAGCATCAGGTACTGTTGCTGAAACACTTGCAAGCCCACTCAGCGTTCACCTTTCAAAGCTTAATGCTATCAGAAGAGCTATCCCTGCTCTTCAGAAAGGTCAGTACACAGCTTCTGATTCTTATGTAACAGGTGGCGATATGTCTTATATCCGCCGTTATACAAGTGCAGAAGACGGTATTGACAGCCTTGCACTTGTAACTGTATCAAGTGGTGCTACATTCAAGAATATTCCTAACGGCAGATATGTAGATGCTGTAACAGGTGATGTTAAGAATGTAACAAACGGAACACTTACAGTTTCAAAAATCGGTAAGGCAAATATGAGAGTTTATGTATGCTGCGCAAATGGCTTTACAGGTATTGATGGTCAGATCGGCGGTACATCTTCTTTCCTTAAATAATTAAATAACCAAAAGTTATTGCATAGCGGCACTCCTCGTGAGTGCCGCTTTTGCTATGTGAAAGTTTAGTCTTATCATGATTGCAGCGTGAATTTGGCTTTGCTTATTAAAAATTCTAAAATTTGTTAAATTATGCGCGCTAAACCACAACTAAATAATACACCCCCATTAAAATAACCATATAAAAATTAATTCATATTATGTAACAGGGAGAATATAAAAATTAAGATTTATAAAGTGGTGAATAATATGAAAAAATCTGTTTTTGTTTTTAGCACTCTCACTTATACGCAACGGGGTAGAGAGGCACTCAAAAGACGAGGAATACGCACTCAGATAATACGCACTCCTTTGCAATACAGAAACGGCTCATGCGGTTATAGTTTATTTGTTGTGAACAGAGTTGAAGAAAGCATTGAAATTTTAAAGGCTATGAATATACCTGTGCAGGGAGTATATCCTGCTGATTTAGAATGATTTACTTTGATAACGGAGCTACCACCTTTCCAAAACCAAGGTCTGTTGTAAATGCGGTAAATTACGCAATTACGCAGATTGGTGCAAATCCGGGGCGTGGCGGTCATAAAATGGCTATGAAAGCTTCGGAGGTATTGTATGATTGCAGAAAAAATGCCGCTGAGCTTTTTGATATAGATAATCTGGAGAATGTAATTATAACAAATAATTGCACAACAGCTCTTAATACTGTAATTAAGGGCATATTAAAATCAGGCGACCACGCAGTGATTTCCTCTTATGAGCACAACGCCGTAGTTCGTCCGCTTGAATATCTCAAAACTAAGGGAGTAGACTATTCAGTTGCTGAAATTGAATTTGGCGATACTGAAAAAACAATAGACAATTTCAGAAATTCTTTTAAAGAAAATACAAAACTTGTAATTTGTACCCATGCGTCTAATGTATTTGGTGTGCGCCTGCCGATAGAAAGAATTGCGGCTTTGTGCAGGCTAAACGGCATATTGTTTTGCACCGATGCCGCTCAAACCGCAGGAATTATACCGATTTCTATGAAAAATTCGGATATAGATTTTCTTTGCACAGCAGGGCATAAAGGGTTATACGGGCCGATGGGTACGGGTTTGCTTATAATAAACAGTGAGGTAATCCCCGAAAGTCTGACTCAGGGAGGAACGGGCAGTCTTTCGGCACAGATAAACCAACCTGAAATTTTACCGGATAAATTTGAAAGCGGAACTCATAATTTACTCGGAATAGCAGGACTTAACGAGGGAATTAAATATGTTCTGAATAAAACTCCGCAAAAAATATTTGATTATGAAATAAAACTCGCTCAAAATCTTTATGACGGACTACGAAAAATTAAAAATATAGAGCTTTATACTCCAAAACCTGATGAAAAGCAGTTTGTACCTGTTATCTCGTTTAATTTGAAAGATACTGACAGCGAAAGAACGGCGCAGATTCTTAATGACAGATTTAATGTTGCGGTTAGGGCAGGACTTCATTGTGCGCCGCTTGCTCATAAGTGCTTTGGAACACTCGAAAAAGGAACAGTCCGAGCAGTGATTTCGTCATTTTCAACTCAAAATGAAGTCAACTATCTTGTTAAATCAGTCAGTCAAATTAATTATTACAAAAGAATGTAAAAAAGGTTGCAATTCAATGCGATTGTGTGTTAAAATAAAGTAATGAAAAACAGAGGAGGTTAAAATAATGGAGTGGATTCAAAATGTGTTTGCTGTATTAAAAACTATTGAAATTCGTGATATTATTGATATTCTTGCCATTGCTTTCATTATTTTCAGCCTTTTCAAACTCGTAAAAGAAACTCGTGCAGCTCAGCTGTTAAAGGGCGTTGTTGCACTTCTTATTATATATTTGATTTCTTCACTCTTTGGACTAATGATGCTGACTTCTTTGCTGAGAACATTTTTTGAGGCGGCGGTTATATTGGTAGCAATAATATTTCAGCCTGAAATCAGAAAGTATCTTGAGCAGATGGGCAGAAATAATACTTACAAAAAGTATATTAAGCTGATAACTCATAGAGAAAAAAGTGACGAATGGAAACAGGCTGTTAAAAAGTCTATTATAGATGCTGCCGATACAGCATTGCTTTTCTCAAGATCTAAAACAGGCGCTTTGCTTGTTTTTGAAAGAGAAACAAAGCTGTCTGATATTGCGGCAACAGGCACGATAATTAATGCCGATACTTCTGTTGCATTGTTTGGAAATATATTTTTCAACAAAGCTCCGCTCCATGACGGTGCAAGCATAGTGCGAGATGGCAAGCTCTTTGCGGCGGGCTGTATTCTTCCTTTAACAGACAACAAGAATGTTGATATAAATTTGGGCACAAGACATAGAGCAGGACTTGGCATCAGTGAGCAGAGCGATGCCGTAGTTCTCATTGTCAGCGAGGAAACAGGTGTTATTTCTCTTGCTATCAACGGTGTTCTTCTGCGTAACTTTACACGAGATGAGCTCGTTGTCAAACTTGAGTCGCTGCTCCTTGAGAATTTTGATGATGATTCTATGGCTGCCGGTTTACTCCAAAAGATAAGGAGGAAGTCGGATGAAAAATAATAAAAGCAAAAGATCTAAATTTAAGGCTTTTTTGCAAAGTACAAATTTTCTATTTATAATTTCAATAGTTATTTCGCTTGTAATATGGATTTATATGAGTATAAGTACAGGCAACGATACAAGTTTAACTATATCGGGTATACCTGTTCAGGTTGAATTGTCTGACGAGGCGGTAAATAACGGTTTGCAGGTTTTTTCGGGCAGCGATCATACCGCATCACTTACGGTTACAGGCAATAGGGCAGTGGTTGGTTCTTTGCAGCCATCTGACATTACGGTAAAAGCTACCGCAAATTATGTAGATTCAGCCGGGAATTACACATTGTATCTTAATGCCTCAAAGAATAACCCATACAGCGATTTTCAGATTTCGTCATCAATAAAACCGTCAACTATTGATGTTTTTATTGATTATCTCAGAGAAGAAACTTTTGATATTCAGGAAAATGTAGTTTATAAGGTAGATGACGGCTACTACGCGTCAACAACCTTGTCATCCAAAACTATTTATATTACAGGACCTCAGTCTGAGGTGTCTAAAATAGCAAAGGTTGTTGCAAGCGCTAATATTGACGGCACGCTTAATTCTTCACGAAAGGTTAATGCCGACATTATTTTGTACGATGCAGACGGAAAAGAGATAAATACAGATTTGCTCTCACTTGATTTCAAATCCGTTGAGGCGGCAATTTCTGTTCTTCCTGAAAAAGAAGTTAGCCTTAAACCGACATTTACTAATATGCCTTCAGGCTTGGAGATAACCGATGATATGATTTCTATTGAACCGTCATCAATACTCCTTGCCGGTACAGAAGATGTATTGAGCAAAACCGATTCTGTAAGTCTTGCTCCGATTGATTTCGCAACACTTACAAATAATAAATCGACATTTGACCTTGCTGTTGAAATTCCGACCGATTGCAAGAATATAAGCAATACTTCAACAGCAAAGGTAACGCTTGATTTGTCATCACTTTCGAGCAGAAAGCTGACTGTTGAGAAATTTATGGTACAGGGTCTTGCTTCAGGATATTCGGCGGAGGTTACGCAAAAAAATCTTGAGATTACAGTTTACGGCACAAGCAGCCAAATTGATTCTCTCAATGCTTCAGATATTACGGCGGTTATTGATATTTCCGAATCTGACGGTATGAAAGGTTCGGTTTCTATGCCTGTAACCTTTACAATTAATAATGCGTCCTCGTGTTGGGTGTCCGGTTCGTATAAAGCCAATCTTACAATTTCAGAATCATAAATTAAACCCGTAGTTAGCACTACGGGTTTTGATTTTGGTGTTTATTTATAGTTTAACAAATATAGTTTAGCTTAGTAAATTTAAAATTTAGGTCAACCCTTTTTAAAGGGTTGCGGGTTTGGGCAGAGCCCATAAAACATTAAAAACGCTAATTTGAAACATACATAAGCAGTTATAATCAAAATAGTGTAATAACCAAACTTTAGATTAATCAAGATTTTAAGAAAAAACAAAAGTTAAGACTAATGAGTGGCATAGAGCGAGAAAGTTACGCTTGAGCAGTCTTAGAGAAAATATACTCTAAAGACACAAAAGTTTTCGTGTGTGACTGATTTGCCCTTGAAAAGGGCAAATTAGTAGTTTTAGTAGCGTGACTTTTCCTGTTTATTTTGCTTTCACATTTAATTTTGCTTTTGAATTTAAAGGCTTTCGCCGTTATGTCCAAGCCGCCAAAAGGCAAGCCGTTTGGCTATCAAGAATTTGCAATAAGTGAAAGATTTTGTGGGCGTTGCCCACCCCCACAACCTTTGAAAAGGTTGACCAAACTTTTATATTCGGGACGGAAAGTTTTGCTTTTTCTTTACTTTGTTGTCCGACCGATAATTTGATAAACCATAATTTACTCCAACTATTGACTAAAAACCTTTTTTAAATCTATAAATCTAAACTTTTGCATAAAATCCAAAAATAAAACCTCCGACATAAATCGGAGGTTTTAACTCTTTAGTTATCAGTCGATTTCAACCATAATCTTTTCTTCATAGCGGATAGCTGCACTACGAGCGATTGTGCGGATAGCCTTGGCAATTCTGCCCTGCTTACCGATAATTCTGCCCATATCGCTTTCTGCAACAGAAATGTGATATACGATTGTACCGTCTTCGTTTGGTTCATCGGCAGTAACCTTTACAGCAGTCGGATCATCTACAAGACCCTGTGCTATTACAGTAAGTAATTCCTGCATTTTGGTTTCCCTTTCGTTACCGATTATTCAATAATGCCGTTCTTCTTGAGAAGAGCCTTAACTGTGTCAGTTGGCTGAGCACCGTTAGCAATCCACTTCTTAACAGCCTCTGCATCTACATTGAACTCTGATGGCTTTTTAAGAATATCATATGTGCCGATTTCCTCGATGAAACGACCGTTTCTTGGATATCTTGAATCTGCTACTACTACTCTGTAAAAAGGTGCTTTCTTTGAACCCATTCTTCTAAGTCTGATTTTTACTGCCATTTTCTTTACCTCCGTAAATGTTATAAATCTATATTCACCAAATTGTATTTGGTTGAATGTGTGTTAATTTTTTGGAAGATTGCCCATAGGCATTCCGCCAAGACCGGGCAGTCTTTTCATTTTTCTCTTTTTGCCGCCCTTTGTGCCTTTTGTTTTATTTTTAATTTGTTTCATCATTTTTTGCATCTGCTCAAGCTGCTTTATAAGTCTGTTGACCTCTTCCACACTTCTGCCCGAACCTGCTGCAATTCTTCTTTTTCTTGACGGATTGAGCAGAGAGGGGTTAGATCTTTCTTCAGGAGTCATAGAAAGAATAATCGCCTGCGTCCAGTCAATCTGTCTGTCATCTATATTAATGTTATCAAGCTGATTTGAAATACCCGGAATTTTAGCAAGAATACCCTTTAAAGGGCCCATCTTTTTAATCTGAGCAAACTGATCATTAAGATCATTAAAGTCGAACTTATTGCTCATCATTTTTTTAGCCATTTCTTCGGCTTTGTCCTGGTCAATCTTGTTTTGTGCATCCTCAATAAGAGTGAGCACATCGCCCATACCGAGAATACGGCTTGCCATTCTGTCAGGGTGGAATACTTCAATATCCTCTAACTTTTCGCCTGTACCGGCAAATTTAATCGGCTTGCCTGTTACCGCTTTTACAGAAAGCGCAGCACCGCCACGAGTATCGCCGTCAAGTTTTGTGAGAATAACGCCTGAAATCTCAAGCTTTTCATTAAATGACTTTGCAACATTAACGGCATCCTGACCTGTCATTGAGTCGATAACGAGTAAAATCTCATTTGGCTCAACCTCAGCCTTGACATTCTTCAGCTCGTCCATAAGCTCTTCGTCAATGTGCAAACGACCTGCTGTATCAAGAATTACAATATCGTTGCCGTAATCCTTAGCGTTTTTGATTGCCTCTTTTGCGGTCTTTACAGGGTTCTGTGTACCTCTTTCAAATACAGGCACTCCTGCCTTTGCACCTACAACCTTTAACTGGTCAATAGCGGCAGGTCTGTAAATATCACAAGCGACAAGCAACGGCCTGTGATTCTGATTTTTAAGCATAAGTGCAAGTTTTGCGGCGTGGGTGGTTTTACCTGAACCCTGCAAGCCGCAGAGCATAATTACTGTTGGCGGTTTAGATGCAAACTCAATTCTTGCATTGTCGCCGCCCATAAGTTCTGTAAGCTCTTCGTTTACAATTTTAACAACCATCTGACCCGGAGTAAGGCTTTCCATTACATCCTGTCCAACAGCTCTTTCTGTTATTTTTGCGGTAAGCTCTTTTGCTACCTTGTAGTTTACATCAGCCTCAAGCAGAGCAAGTCTGACTTCTCGCATAGCTTCCTTAACATCGTTTTCGGATAGCTTACCTTTATTCTTCAATTTTTTGAAAGCATTACTTAGCTTTTCTGAAAGTCCTTCAAAAGCCATAAATACACTCCTTTATTCTTTGAGTGTGCCTGCCGTACGATTAATTTCGAGTGCAAGCTTTTTAATTGTGTCATCATCGGAATTGTTGTAAATCTGCTGCGAAAGTGCAACTATTTTATCAAGTCCGTTTTCAAGCTGAACAAATTTCTTAAAAAGTCCGAGCTTTTCTTCAAGCTCAAAAAGTTTTTCCTCGCTGCGTTTAATGCTGTCACGCACTCCCTGACGGGTAATGCCTGTTTGCGCAGCAATTTCGGCAAGCGACAAATCTTCATTGTAATACAGGTCAATCGCCTGTCTGCAATTCGGCTTGAGCAATTCACCGTAGAAATCAAAAAGTAAAGATACTTCTACATTTTTCTCCATAAATTAAATGCTCCTGCCCATGTAAAACTTTTCTTAAGTGTAAAGCTGTTTTCTTTACACCTGGAATATTATATACCATATACTCCTCTTTGTCAAGTTATAATCAAATATTTACACAAACAAAAGTGAAAAATTACAAATAACATATATAATCAAACTTATATATTCGTTAAAATTCACAAAATTTAATTTTTTAGTAAAAAAAACTATATTTAATAAGTTTTTTCATCAATATTGTGTTATAATTTAAATATAAATTTTGTTTATCAAGGGTTTGATTTTACGGAACAAATAATCAGTATTGACAGAATGGAAAATGCCGTTGCTCTTTTTGGCAGTTTTGACGAAAACATTAAACTGATTGAAAAGGAATTTGCGGTAAAGGTTGTCTGTCGTGACAGTGAATTAAAAATAGACGGTGAGGCTGAAAATGTATCTAAAGCCGGCAAGGTGATAGACAGTCTTTTGCAGCTCATCAACAGAGGAGAGGCGCTTTCTGACCAGAATGTCCGCTATTGTATTTCGCTTGTCAATGAGGGCAGTGAAGACAAGATTGAACAGCTTGCTGGCGACTGCATCTGTATTACTTCCAAGGGCAAGCCGATTAAACCGAAAACCATCGGACAAAAAAAGTATTGCAACACCATTGCCGACAACACAATAACCATTGGTGTCGGCCCTGCCGGTACAGGTAAAACATACCTTGCGGTGGCTATGGCTGTTACAGCTTTTCGCAGTAAGATTGTGAATCGTATAATTCTTACACGGCCGGCGGTTGAGGCAGGCGAAAAGCTCGGATTTTTGCCGGGCGATTTGCAGAGCAAGGTTGACCCGTATCTTCGCCCTTTGTATGATGCATTGTTTGATATGCTCGGTGCCGAAACCTATCAAAAGTATGTTGAGCGAGGCAATATTGAGGTTGCACCGCTTGCGTATATGCGAGGCAGAACTCTTGATGACAGCTTTATTATTCTTGACGAGGCGCAGAATACCACCTGCGAGCAGATGAAAATGTTTTTAACCCGACTGGGATTTAATTCCAAAATGGTTATTACAGGTGATATTACACAGATTGACCTGCCAAGGGGCGCTAAAAGCGGTCTTAAAGATTGTATGAGAATTTTAAGGAACATAGACGGCATTGGCTTATGCCGATTTGACGAAAAAGATGTTGTGCGCCATAAGCTTGTTCAGGATATTATTAAAGCCTATGCAAAATACGAAAACACGAGAGATCGTGACTGAACAAGGACTTAATTTATTTTATATAAACTTAAAAATAATACGGAAGGATTTGAGCAAAATGCCAGATAACAAAATCAGAGTAGTAATCACAAACAAACAAAAAGCTGTTAAAATTCCAACAGGTATCCGAATGCTTGTCAGACGCTGCTGCAATGCCGTATTAAAACTTGAGAAATTTGAAGGCCCGGCTGAGATTAGCGTAACATTTGTTGACAATGCGCAGATTAAGGAGCTTAACAAGCAGTACAGAGATAAGGATATTGAAACAGATGTACTTTCTTTCCCAATGGGTGAAAACGGTGTGTATGACAAAGATATTGAAACAGGCGCACAGATTCTCGGCGATGTTGTAATTTCTATGGAAAAAGCAAGAGATCAGGCAGAGCTTTACGGCCACAGTTTCCAGCGTGAGGTAGGTTATCTTACAGCACACAGCGTACTTCATCTTCTCGGTTATGACCATATTGATAATATGGAGAGAGTTCGTATGCGTGAGAAAGAGGAGCTTATTATGGAACAGCTCGGACTTCCCGCATCTTCAAGCTACATAGTTGATGACGATATGGCTTGATTAAACTATGAAGAAACAGATTTTCGGTTTTAAATGTGCGTTTAAAGGAATTATAAGAACAATAAACAGCGAGTCGCATATGAGATTTCATATTGTGGCAGGAATTTATGTTATGCTGTTTTCAATGTTTTATTCCTTTTCGCCTACGCAATACGCTGTACTTGTTTTGCTGATAACTTCGGTTATGGCGCTTGAAACGGTCAATACCTGCGTAGAGGATTTGTGCGGTCTTGTTGCCGACAGATACGAACCTCTTGTTAAGTTTGCCAAGGATGCGGCTGCCGGAGCGGTGCTTATTGTGGCTATGGGTGCAGTGGCGATTGCGTGTATATTTTTTCTTGATTTTAATGTAATAGGCAGAATATTTGCCTTTTTTACCGAAAATTTGCTTTACCTGATTTTTCTTGTGATTTCAGCGGTGATTTCTGCAATTTTTGTAGTGATTGGTCCTGTAAAAATCAAAGAAAAATTTATAAAATTAAAGAACAGACATTTAACAAAGGGGTAATGCATTGCGCTTGCCCCTGATTTTTTAAAACGGAGAAATTTATGAATACTAATGATAAATCAGCTTTTATAGCAATAGTCGGCAGACCGAATGTTGGTAAAAGCTCAATATTAAACAGACTTTTAGGCACAAAGATTGCTATTGTGTCAAGCAAGCCGCAGACCACAAGAAACCGTATTACGGGTGTGCTTACAGAGGGTGAGTATCAGCTTGTTTTCTTTGATACTCCGGGTATGCACAAGCCGAAAAATTCACTCGGCAAGTATATGGTTCGTTCCGTAAACGAGTCTGTCGGAGGCGTTGACTGCTGTATGCTCGTTGTTGAGGCGGATAAAAGCCCCGTACAGACCGAACTTGACTTTATTGATAAATTCAAGGCTCTCGGTATGCCCGCAATCCTTGTTATCAATAAAATTGATATGATTAAGGATAAAGAAATTCTTATGAAGCAAATTCTTGAATACAGCAAGCTATACGATTTTGAGGCTATTGTTCCTGTCAGCGCAAGTGACGGCAACGGTATGAACGAATTGCTTGAAGAGCTTAAAAAGCAGGCAAGCGAGGGAGGCCATTTCTTTGAAGACGATACCCTTACAGACCAGCCCGAAAGAGTTATTGCCTCTGAAATTATCAGAGAGAAAATTTTAAGACTTTGCAATGCCGAAATTCCGCATGGTACAGCCGTTGTTATTGAAAAAATGAAAACAAGAGATAACGGCATACTCGACATTGACGCAACAATTTTCTGCGAAAAAGAGTCGCATAAGCGTATTCTTATCGGCAAAAACGGTGCAATGCTAAAGAAAATCAGCACATTTGCAAGACAGGATATGGAAAGATTTTTTGATTGCAAGGTGTTCTTGCAGGTGTGGATAAAGGTAAAAGAGGATTGGAGAAACCGTGCGCAGCTTTTGCAGAACTTTGGCTTTGACGAGAGTAATTTTGACTGATGAGCATATATATAAAATTAGCGGATTTTGCAGATTGCCAAAAAATTTGTGATATGCAAAGAATAGCTTTTTATGATATTTTAACAAGGTATCGTGATTATGATACAAACCCTGCTTGTGAAACGGTAGAAGTAATACAGAACAAATTTCGGCAACCTTTTACAAAATATTATTTTATTATGAAAGATGAAGAAATAATAGGTGCTGTAAGGATTGTTGAAATTGATAAAAGCACAAGGCGAATTTCACCTTTGTTTATACTTCCGCAATTTCAAAATTACGGTTATGCACAGCTTGCTATGAAGTGCATTGAGGAAGCTTATAAAAATATCAGTTGCTTTACACTTGATACCATAAAGCAAGAGAAAAAATTGTGCTATTTATATGAAAAGCTCGGATATTTGAGAACAGGCAAAGAAGAACAGCTGCATGATAATATGACTATTGTTTTTTATGAGAAAAAATTCCCAAAAACACAGTTGTAATAATTTTCATAATATAAATTCATTCATTCGTGAAACACTACAAACGGAGGTGTTTTTATGGATGAATGGTATATGTGGAACGCTTTTTGCACAACAGGTACGGTACTTGATTATTTGAGGTATAAGGGTATTCAGGATACCAAGGATTTGGGCGCAGATACGATTCTGAGGGAGGAAACCGATGAAATTCCGGACGATGGGACTGATAGTGAAAGAGCAAAGTATAGGTGAACAGGATAAACTTGTTCATGCTCTGACCGCAACAAACGGTATTATCAAGGCTTTTGTTCGTGGTGCAAAAAATATCAAAAACCAAAAGTGTGCGGCAACCTCCTTGCTCACATACTCCCGACTTACCGTATATAAAGGTCGGGAGAGCTACATAATCGGAGATGCAATTCCCGAAAGGATTTTTTCTAAACTTAGGGGCGATGTAGTAAAAACCTGCCTTGCGCAGTATTTTTGCGAACTCGCAATTACAATTTGCCCTCGTGAGCAAAATGCCGAAGAATTTTTGAAATTGATTTTAAATTCCCTTTATCTTTTATCTGAAAACAAGCGCTCGGCTAAGCTGATAAAGCCATGTCTTGAAATGCGCCTTGCAAGCCTTGCAGGATATATGCCTGACCTGAGAATGTGCAGGGTGTGCGGTGAATATTCGTGCGACAATATGCTGTTTTTACCCAAAAGCGGAGCAATAGAGTGTGCCGAGTGTCACCACGAAAACGGCGAAATGAAGATTTTACTTAATCCGTCATCTCTTACGGCTTTAAGGCATACGATATATGCCGATGATAATAAACTGTTTTCATTTGCTTTGCCCGAAAGCGACCTTGATGTGCTTAACGAGGCAAGCGAAAATTATTTGAAATATATGTTTGAAAAGGATTTTTCAACGCTTAATTTTTATAAAACTATAAGTTAAATTTAGGTATGATTATATGAACAGACATTATAAAACTCTTGAACTTGACAAGATTTTAAAGCTGCTTGCGGATCAAACGAGTATTGATGATGCCAAGGAAATGGCTTTGTCGCTTGAACCGCAGTTTGAACTTGAAAAAGTTAAAAAATTGTTAAAACAAACCGATGATGCGGTTGTTTTAAGCGGAAAATACGGAACACCGTCATTTGGCGGTGCAAAAAATTGTGCAAATGCATTACGCAGAGCAGAGGCGGGCGGCTGTCTTTCTACAGGTGAGCTTTTACAGATTGCCGAAACGCTTAGAATTATCCGTTCCGTAAAGGAATGGCATTCAAAATTTGCATCTACGGAAACTACACTGGACGGATATTTCAGCGGTCTTGTATCAAATAAATTTCTTGAAGAGAAAATTACAACCGCTATTATAAGTGAAGATGAAATATCGGATAAGGCAAGCTCAACCCTTGCGGATATTCGCAGAAAAATCCGAACAGCCTCATCAAAGGCAAGAGAAGTGCTCGATAAAATTATTCACAGCACGCAGTATCTCAAGTATTTGCAGGACGCTATCGTAACTCAGCGTGACGGCAGATATGTTGTGCCTGTAAGAAGTGAGTGCAGGGGCAGTGTTCCCGGTCTTGTGCATGATACCTCGGCAAGCGGTGCGACCGTATTTATTGAGCCGATGGGCGTTGTGCAGGCAAACAACGATATTAAACTTTTGCGTTCAAAAGAAGAGGACGAAATCGAGAGAATTTTGTTTGAGCTTTCCGCAAATGCAGGTGATTTCGCAGACGCAATCATAGCAAGCTACAAAAACCTTGCTATACTTAATTTTGTATTTGCAAAGGCAAACCTTGCGTATAATATGAGAGCCTCAATGCCGATTATGAATGACAGAGGCATTGTAGATTTAAAGCAGGCAAGACACCCGATTATAGATAAAGATAAGGTTGTGCCTGTTGATATTGTTCTCGGAAAGAATTTTGATACGCTTGTAATCACAGGTCCTAATACAGGCGGCAAGACCGTAACCCTAAAAACTCTCGGTTTGCTCACCCTTATGGCTATGTGCGGACTTCTTGTGCCGTGCGCAGACAACAGCGAACTTTCGGTATTCCGCAGGGTGCTTGTAGATATAGGCGATGAGCAGAGTATTGAGCAGTCGCTGTCAACATTCTCGGCGCATATGACTAATATTATTCAGATTATCAAACTTGCAAATTCAGGTTCGCTTGTGCTGATAGATGAACTCGGTGCGGGCACAGATCCTGTTGAGGGTGCGGCGCTTGCGATTGCTATTCTTGAAAAACTCAGGGATAAACACGCAAAAATTGCGAGCACTACTCACTATGCAGAGCTTAAGGAATATGCTTTGCGTACAGAGGGCGTAGAAAATGCTTGCTGTGAATTTGATGTTACAACTTTAAGACCGACATACAGACTTTTGATCGGCGTGCCCGGTAAGAGTAATGCTTTTGCAATCACAAAAAGGCTCGGTATGGACGATGAAATTGTTGAGAGGGCAAAGGAGCTTGTTTCAAGCGAAAGCCGACAGTTTGAAGATGTAGTCGGAACACTTGAAAAACGCAGACAAAGCCTTGAAAAGCAGATTGAAAACGCAAACCGCCTTACCGCAAAGGCTAATACCGAAAAGCAAAAGGCTGAAAATGAAATTCGCAGAGCAAAAGAAAATGCTGAGCGAGAAATTGAGAGAGCAAAGCAGGAGGCTCAGCGTATTATTTCAAGAACGAGGGCGCAGGCTGACGCTTTGGTGGAAGAACTTGATAAGGCGAGAAAAGCAAAGGATATGTCTGCCGAGGCTCGAGCAAAGCTCAAGAAAAACCTCAATACAATGGAAACAAATGCCGACCCGGTTGTTAAGAAACAGGCGGAGGGCGAAAAATACAAATTGCCAAGACCGCTCAAGGTGGGCGACAGTGTGCTTATTTTTGACATTGACAAAAACGCGACCGTACTTGCGCCGCCGACAAAGGACGGAATGGTACTTGTGCAGGCAGGCATTATAAAAACAAGAGTTAAGATTGATAATCTCAGACTTATAAAAGAGAAAAAGCAACAGCCGCCGCAGTATTCGGCAAAGAGAAATGTGCATAGTACGCTTGATGTGCGCCCGACTACCGAGGTAGATGTTCGTGGCGAAACTGCCTTTGACGCAATTATGATTGTTGACAAGGCAATCGACAATGCCGTACTTATGAATATTAATCAGCTTACTATTATCCATGGAAAAGGTACAGGCGTACTGAGAAGAGAAATTCAATCATTCCTGAGAACTCACAAGGCAGTTAAAAGTTTTAGACTCGGCGTTTTTGGCGAGGGCGAAAGCGGCGTAACTATTGTGGAGTTGAAATAAATTGTAGATTTGGGTTTATCGGTCGGGCAACAAAGTGAGGTAAATGCTAAACTTTTCGCCATGAATTAAAAAGTTTGGTCAACCCTTTAAAAAGGGTTGACCTAAATTTTAAATTTTTCTAAAACTAAAATTTGTCAATAAAAAGAATATATTTAGGTGTTGACGATTTAGACTTTATCTGCTATAATACTTTAGGTTTAAGATTATATAAACTTGTAATACGGACGAGTGTATCTACAAACTGCCTTAAACAGTTTTGCTATAATCTCCTTGGTAGGGGCATAGTATTATTGTTTAGTGGTGGTTTTTTTTATTTGCCTTTACGATTTATTTAAAGATGAATAAAGGAGTAAATTTATGAAAAATTATGATGTTATTATAGTTGGTGCAGGTCCGGGCGGTATATTTTCAGCGTATGAATTGGTAACAAATAATTCTGAGCTAAAGGTAGCTGTTTTTGAAGAAGGACATTTGCTTGAAAAAAGAAAATGCCCGATAGACGGTGATAAGGTAAAAAAGTGCATCTCTTGCAAAACCTGTTCTATTATGAGTGGTTTTGGCGGTGCAGGTGCTTTTTCTGACGGTAAGTACAATATCACAAATGATTTTGGCGGTACTTTATATGAATATATCGGCAAGAAAAAGGCCATTGAGCTTATGCACTATGTTGATAAAATAAATATGGAATACGGCGGCGAGGGCACAAAGCTCTATTCAACCGCAGGCTCAGGCTTTAAGAAGATTTGCTTGCAGAATAAGCTGAATTTACTCGACGCTTCTGTTCGTCACCTCGGCACTGATATAAATTATATTGTGCTCAACAACTTATACAATTTCTTAAAGGACAAGGTGGACTTCTATTTTGACACTCCTGTCACCAATATTGAATTGCTCGGCGAAAATGACGAGGGTTACATTGTGGATACATCAAACGAGAGCTACGAGTGTAAAAAGTGTGTAGTATCTGTTGGCCGCAGTGGCAGTAAGTGGATGGAAAAGGTTTGCAGCGACCTTAAAATTCCTACAAAGTCAAATCGTGTAGACATCGGTGTTCGTGTTGAACTTCCTGCCGTTATTTTCTCAAATCTTACAGATGAACTTTACGAAAGTAAAATTGTATATCGCACCGAACAGTTTGAGGACAATGTGCGCACATTCTGTATGAATCCAAAGGGCAGTGTTGTTACAGAGAACACAAACGGAATTATCACTGTAAACGGTCATAGCTATGAGGATAAAGAAAAGCAGACAGAAAATACAAACTTCGCTTTATTGGTTAGCAAGCATTTTTCAGAGCCGTTCAAAGACAGCAACGGTTACGGAGAAAGCATTGCACGACTCAGCAATATGCTCGGCGGCGGTGTTATTGTTCAGCGCTTTGGCGATTTAATCAGAGGTCGCCGCAGTAATCCAAAGAGAATAGAAGAGGGTCTTGTTGTGCCTACTTTATCGGCAACTCCGGGCGATCTCAGCCTTGTTTTGCCTAAGCGTATCCTTGACGGCATTATCGAAATGATTTATGCATTAGACAATATTGCCCCCGGTACAGCTAACGATGACACATTGCTCTATGGCGTTGAGGTTAAATTCTATAATATGGAGGTTGAGGTGGACGAACACCTCGAATCACTGCATAAAGGTCTTTACATTATCGGCGACGGCAGTGGCGTGACCCATTCATTATCGCACGCAAGCGCAAGCGGTGTGTTTGTTGCAAGAGAAATTCTTGAAAAATAATTACAGCTTTCAGTTTAAATAGTTTTTATACAGAAAATCGACTGATAAAAGGAATTATACCTTTGTCAGTCTATTTTTCTATATCGGAATTATAACAAAAATACAAAATAAAAAAGTGCCGATAAAATCGACACTTTTGTGGAGCGAATCACATACAAGTTACGAACTTGTTCTCTTTCTAAAAACATTATATATGAATTGTTATTAAATTTCAATGGTAGTATGGAAAATTTTCAAATTTGCTGATATAATTAGAAACAGATAAATAGTAATTTTTAGAGGAGATACTTATGTTTAATATAAAATGGATAGGAATAATAAAAGATGAAGATATACAAAAATATCAAAAAGGAAAATTAGATAGTAAAGCAGAAAAAATGAAAATGCCTAAATCATCTAAAGAACAAATGATAAAGGCTTTACCTTTTTTAATTCCAGTAATAATAGTAATGTTTTTAGCTATGTTTATTAAAACATACATAGCTAAAGATATTGTAATAAAAGGATGGGCAATTTTTATAGGATTATTCATAGGATTTGTTTTATTGTTTGTACATGAATTTTTACATGCAATTGTGTATCCTAAAAAAGTAACTAAATATATAGGGATTGTTAAGCCTTTTACTGCTGTTGCATTAGCTTCATATTCATTATCTAAGAAAAGATTTATACTAATGTGTCTACTTCCATATATTTTAGGAATAATTCCTTTTATATGTTTTATAATATCACCTTCAAATAATTTGATTTTGAATGCAATATTATGGGGAATGGCATTTTTAGGAATGGCAAGTCCATATCCTGATGCGTATAATGTGTATCAAGTAATAAAACAAGTACCAAAAGGTAAAAAAGTACAATTTTATGAAGATGATACATATTATATTTAGAAATTACAAGTTATAATTAAAATTTTTCCAAAAAATGTGCAATTTCTTTAATATTATACTTTTGATTGTGCTCTTTAATATAAAATTGCTTATTTGATATTTCATTAACTTTGTATTCAAGTATTGTAAAGGTAGTAGGATATGTAATTTGATATTCAGTAGGTGTTATTACTTTTAAATTGGTGTGTATAATAGTTTTGATTTGTCCTAATTTAACCTTATATTTAAAGTCTTTTAAAATGTCGGTTAAATCTTTATTAGGTTTTAGGTTTTCAATTACTTTAAATTCAATCATGAAAAAAGTCCTCCTTTCTAGAAAGAGAACTTTTAAAGTTTTATATAAAATAAAAACTTACGAACCATAATCAGTCCGTAAGTTGATTTCAAATGGAGCGGATGATGGGAATCGAACCCACACGATCAGCTTGGAAGGCTGAAGTTCTACCACTAAACTACATCCGCATATCTCTGTAACGGATAATATTATATCATTACAGAGAGAATTTGTCAAGCATTAATTTGATATTTAATATTATACTTGATTTTATTGCGCTTTTAGGCTATACTTTTATTAAATGAATTTAAAAAGACAGGGTGATATTTTTGGCTGATAATAAATCTGTTAATAATGAAATCAACGAGGACGGTGCTTTAATTGCATTGACCGATGAAAGCGGCAAAGAGGTTGTTTTTGAAATTCTCGGAGTTGTAGATTACGATAATCAGGAGTTTGCAGTACTTATTGAAAACAGTGCCGATGCAGACGAGGTTGTAATTTTTAAAATTCAATCTCTTGACGATGAAAACGAGGAGTTTGTCAGCATTGAAGACGAGGAACTTTTAAATAAGGTCTTTGAACTTTTCAAGGCTCAGTATGACGGATATATGAAATTTGAATAATTATATCTGAATTTGAGTTTAATTAAATTAATACATTTTAGCTTGACTTGCCAAAGGTCAATTAATTTTGACTGTTGGCAAGCCTTAGTTATATACGAGGGTTGTTGTGGATTTATTAAAGGATAGTGTTAAAAAGTTATATTTCCGTTATCTATTTCCGTCAATGGGCAGTGCGGTTGTAGCGTCGGTATATCTTATGACCGATGCCGTTGTAATCGGAAAAGGAATAGGAGATAACGCACTTGCGGCGCTGAATATGACCACTCCGATTATCAGTTTTATGCTGTCAATCGGCATATTGTTCGGCATAGGCGGTTCTGTTTTGTTCAGTGTGCACAAGGGTACGGGAAATGATGAAAAAGCAAACAAATGCTTTACCACTGCTTTAATCGGTGTTTTGACGGGAGCGGTTATTATTTGTCTGTTATGTAATATTTTTGACAGGCAAATACTTGCACTTATGGGCGCAAAGGACGAACTTTTCGATCTTGCCTATGATTATGTGCGGTTTTATTACTACTTTTCAATTCCGAGCGTTTTGGTTAATTTTTGCTCTGCTTTTGTTCGCAGTGACAAAGACCCCAACAGAGCTATGGTTGCCGTTACGGCAGGCGGAATCGTAAATGTTGTGTTTGATATTGTGCTTGTTTATCCTGCGCAAATGGGTATGGCAGGTGCGGCTATTGCATCGGTTTCGGGTATTACTGTTCAGCTTTTGGTTTGCCTTACTCATTTTCTTTCAAAGAAAAATACAATCCGTATTTCAAAGCCTGTAAATACTCTTAAAAATACATTTCAAATTGTTAAAGGCGGACTTTCGGGATTTATTACTGAGCTTTCAAATGCGATTATAATATTTGTATTTAATTTACAACTTTTAAATTACTGTTCAAATGCAGAGCTTGCGGTTTATGGAGTGCTTGCAAACTGCGCAATACTTTTCAATGCTTTGTTTGTCGGCGTAGGTCAGGCAGTACAGCCTGTATCGGCGTTCAATTTTGGCGCAGGTCAAAGCGACAGAATTGCAAAATTGCGCAGATATGCTTACACAACGGTGCTGATTATGGGCGTTATTTTTTCATTATTGGGAATACTTTTCCCTGAATTTGTCGCCTCTTGCTTTATCGACCTTACAGACGCTACCCGTACCGTAACCACAACCGCTATGCCGATTTACTTTATAGCGTTCTTTGTAATGGGTGTGAATGTGCTGTCAACATATTATTTCCAGTCGCTTATGAAAGGCGGATATTCGCTTGCGGTTTCTATACTGAGAAATATTTTTATCAGCTCGCTTTTGCTTATTACATTGCCTATGCTTTTCGGCGGTTTTGCAATATGGTTTGCCATTCCGATTACAGAAATTGCGGTTGCTGTTATAAGCGTTATTTTGCTTATTAAGAGCAACAATAAAATGAAATCTAAAATTTAATGGAGTAATTTATGGAATATTCAAAGATATTATCACAAGAATTTAAAATAAAAAAAGAATACGCACAAAATATTATTTCTTTGCTTGATGACGGCAACACAATTCCGTTCATTGCCCGTTATCGTAAAGAAATGCATGGCTCAATGGACGATCAGCTTATTCGTGAATTCAGCGAAAAGCTGGAGTATTTGCGTTCGCTTGATAAGCGCAGAGAGGAAATCCGCACGCTTATTGACGGACAGGAAAAGCTGACAGGTGAAATCAGCCTTGCCCTTGATAGGGCAGAAACATTGAGCGAGCTTGAGGATATTTACAGACCTTATCGCCCAAAGAGAAAGACAAGGGCGTCTGTTGCAAAAGAAAAGGGACTTGAACCGCTTGCAGAGATTATTTTAAAGCAGGAGAGCAAATGTGATCCTGTAAAATCAGCCGAAGATTTTGTAGACGAAGAAAAAGGCGTTGCAAATGTTGAAGATGCTTTGCAGGGCGCAATGGATATTATCGCAGAAACAGTGTCGGATAATGCGGAAATCAGAAAACGCATAAGAAATCTAGCAAATGTAAACGGAGTTGTGGTATCGGTTGCCGTTGACGCTGAAAAAGACAGCGTTTATCGTCAGTATTATGACTACAAAGAACCTGTAAAAAAGATTGCCGACCACCGTTTGCTTGCGGTAAATAGGGGAGAAAAGGAAGGCTTTTTGAAAGTCAGCATTGAGATGGACAGCGAAAGACCCCTTAATTCAATAGCAAAGGTTATGATTACAAACCCTGCTTGTGCGTGTGCCGATTTGGTAAAAACAGCGTGTGAGGACGCATATTCAAGACTTATTTTCCCATCTATTGAAAGAGAAATAAGAAACGATTTAACAGAAACCGCCTGCGAAAATTCAATGAAAGTGTTTGGTGTAAATCTCCGTCAGCTGCTTATGCAGCCGCCTGTTAAGGGAAAAACCGTACTCGGACTTGACCCCGGTTATCGTACAGGCTGTAAGGTTGCTGTTGTTGACGGTACGGGTAAGGTGCTTGATACAGCAGTAATTTATCCCACACATTCAGAGCAAAAGGTAAAGGAATCAAAGCAAAAACTTTTACAGCTTATAAAAAAGCATAATGTAGATATTATATCAATAGGCAACGGTACGGCGAGCAAGGAAACCGAAATGTTTGCCGCCGATGCAATCAAAGAGGCTGACCATAAGGTTTATTATATGGTAGTCAGCGAGGCAGGCGCATCAGTGTATTCGGCATCTAAGCTTGCAGCAAAGGAACTTCCTCAGCTTGACCTCACACTCAGAAGTGCGGTGTCTATTGCAAGACGATTGCAAGATCCGCTTGCAGAGCTTGTAAAAATTGAGCCAAAGGCAATCGGCGTGGGACAGTATCAGCACGATATGCCGCAGAAAAAACTCGGCGAAACGCTTGACGGTGTGGTAGAGGGCTGCGTAAACTCGGTCGGTGCTGACCTCAACACCGCATCTCCTGCCTTGCTTTCAAGAATTTCAGGTCTTAACAGCACAGTTTGCAATAATATTGTTGCGTATCGTGAGGAGAACGGCGCATTTACTTCTCGTACAGAATTAAAGAAAGTGCCAAAGCTCGGTCCTAAGGCATTTGAGCAGTGCGCAGGATTTTTAAGAGTGCCGGAAAGCAAAAATCCTCTTGATAATACAGGTGTGCACCCTGAGAGTTATAAGAGCGCAAAGGAATTGCTTACAATGCTTGATTATTCGGATAAAGAAATTAAAGAGGGCAAATTTACCGATTTGGCAAACAGAGTTGCGGCAAAGGGAACTAAAAGCCTTGCCGATACACTTAAAATCGGTTTGCCCACTCTTGACGATATTGTAAAGGAGCTTTCAAAGCCCGGCAGAGATCCCCGTGACGAACTGCCTGCACCAATGCTCCGCTCTGATATTCTCGACATTAAAGACTTAAAGCCTGATATGGTGCTTAAAGGAACAGTAAGAAATGTAATTGACTTTGGCGCTTTTATCGACATTGGCGTTCATCAGGACGGACTTGTGCATATCTCGCAAATTTGCGATAAGTACATTAAGCACCCGTCAGAGGTGCTCAAGGTCGGCGATGTTGTAGATGTAAAAATCCTCAGCGTCGAGCCCGAAAAGAACAGAATCAGCCTTACAATGAGATTTTAAAACAGAACATAAAACAAAGCCGCTTTATCGTGCGATAGAGCGGCTTTGTTAATAAAGGCATGGTTTGCACGCAAAGTTTAGTTTTATAAACTTAAAATTTAGGTCAACCCTTTTTAAAGGGTTGCGGGTTTGGGCAGAGCCCATAAAACAGCAAAAATCGCACTGGTTTTAAGAATAAATAAACAGTTGTAATTATATCGTAGAATGGCTGAACTTTAGACTGCTCAAGACTTTAGTAGAAAACAAAAGTTAAGACCAATGAGTGGCAGAGAGTAAGTTACGCTTGAGTATCAGTAGAGAAAAAATATTCTAAAGGACAGAAAAGTTTTTTTGTGTGACTAATTTGCCCTTGAAAAGTGGCAAATTAGTAGCTTGAGTAGCGTAGCTTTCCTCTTTATTGCTGTCGCAATTAAAAGGCTTGCGCCGTTGTGTTCAAGTCGCCAAACGGCTTGCCGTTTGGCTATCAAAAATTTGCGATAGCATAAAGTTTTTTGGGCGTTGCCCACACCCACAACCTTTGAAAAGGTTGACCAAACTTTTAACTTCGGGACGGAAAGTTTGGCTTTTACTTTACTTTGTTACCTGACCGAGAGAGTGTTAAACCATAATTTAATGCTCACCTGTTAACAAAAAGTTTTTTAAAATAAACAGCAAAAAGCGGTATCGAAAAACGATACCGCTAAATTTATGCAATAAATATAAATTATTCAACACCGAGGAGCTTTTTAGATGCCTCTACAAGGCTATCTTTAATGCTTTCTGCATCGTTGAAGTCTTTGCCGACTGCTGTGATGTAAGCCTTAATCTTTGGCTCTGTACCACTTGGACGGATAATAACGCCGTTGTCGCCCTCAAGACCAAATGAAATTACATTTGAAGTAGGGAGGTCGATAGCTGTCTTTTCGCCTGTTACAGTGTCAAGCTCATACTTGAGGAGATAATCGGAAACCTTAACAACCTTTTTGTCGTCAATCTCAGTTGGAATGTTCTCTCTGATTTCAGCCATAATGTTGTTCATCTTTTCCATACCTGCCGCACCCTCAAATTCAAATGCTGAAGTATGGTTGAGATAGTAGCCGTATTCCTCGTAAAGTGAGTCAATAACCTGAGCAAGCGATTTGCCCTGCTTTTTGTAGAATGCTGCCATTTCACAAACAAGCATAGATGCAACTACTGCATCTTTATCACGAACATAGCTGCCTGCAAGGTAGCCGTAGCTCTCTTCAAAGCCAAATACATATCTGTTCTCTTCACCTTTCTTTTCAAGGTTTAAGATAACTTCGCCAATGTACTTAAAGCCTGTAAGAACATTCTTAAGCTCACAGCCATACTTTTCACAGAGCTTGTTGATGAGCTTTGTTGTAACGATTGTCTTAACTAAAACCGGCTTTTCGGGAAGCGTGCCGTTTGCCTTGCGTGAAGAAAGGATATAGTCTGTAAGCATAATGCCGTTTTCATTGCCTGAAATAAGTCGGTAGCTGCCGTCATAATCCTTAACTGCAATACCAACTCTGTCTGCATCAGGGTCAGTGGCAAGGAGAAGGTCAGGCTGTACCTTTTCGCAAAGCTCAATACCCTTTTGAAGAGCCTCTTTGATTTCAGGGTTCGGGTATGGGCAAGTTGTAAAGTTACCGTCCGGGAGCTCCTGCTCTGGAACTACTGTAATTTCCTCAACGCCGATTTTCTTAAGAACTTTTCTTACAAGCTTGTTGCCTGTGCCGTTGAGTGGGGTATAAACTACCTTTAAGCCTGCACCCTTGCAAATGCCGGGGTTTACCTGCTGTTCCATAACCTTTTCAAGGTAGCTGTCATATACATCTTCGGAAACATATTCAATAAGACCGCTCTTAACAGCCTCGTCAAGGTCAGCAATCTTAACATCTTTGAACATATCGAGCTTGCTGATTTCGTCATATACAATGCCAGCGGCAACATCTGTCATCTGACAGCCGTCCTCACCGTATGCCTTATAGCCGTTGTACTTTGCAGGGTTGTGGCTTGCTGTTACCATAATACCTGCCTGACACTTGAAGTAACGAACAAGGTAAGAAAGTACAGGTGTAGGCTGTAATTCTGAAGTGATATAAACCTTGATTCCGTTGCCTGCAAGAACTCTTGCAGCCTCAATCATAAAGAGGTCAGCCTTGATTCTGCTGTCATGAGAAATTGCAACAGAACCCTTACCGTACTTCTGAATAATGTAGTTTGCAAGTCCCTGAGTAGCCTGACGAACTACATAAATGTTCATTCTGTTAGTACCTGCTCCGATTACGCCTCTAAGACCTGCTGTACCAAAGGTGAGAGCCTTGTAAAAGCGATCATAAATCTCGTCCTCGTTGCCCTTTATGCTTTCAAGCTCAGCAATAAGGTCAGCGTCTTCGGTAGCGCTTTCTAACCATTCATTGTAAAGTTTCATAAAATCCATAAATAACCCCCGAGATATACTTTCACCGCAAAAAAATGCGTGTGAAAATGGTATTAATTTATTTATCGAAAAAATTTTCACTAATTAGTATAGCATAATTGCAATGGAAATTCAAGTATATTATTAATGCCCGACCATTTTTTGAAAAGTCGGGCATTAATTGTTAAAAATTTATTTGCTGATAAAAATTAATTGAGAAAATCTGCAAAAATTTGTCGATTAATGTTTAAACCGCTTTGGCTAGTCAATATGCTTTTTGCTAAATTTTTCCTTGCATAAATTGCATATTTTTTTGTAACAGAATTCTATGCCTGCGGCTATCAGATTTATTATGCCTGAGCTTATCAAAGCGCTGACAAACACGCATAAAATCATAAGCGGCATAAACGGAAATCTCGCATAAAAATCGGTTGTGTTTTTATTTAAAAATTCATAGTAGTAAATTGCATCGAAAATAAACGACAGCAGGTAAGTGCCGAGAACCAAGTCGGAAACTTTCCAAAGAACAAATTTTACCTTTACATTAATGTTCTCAAGTTTGAGATTTTTTATGATGAGGAAAATCAATACAGACATTACATATGGCTCAATGCCGCTCCAATACACATAGTTTGAAGTTGAAAACGGCATGCCGTAGCATCTGTAAAAATTGAAAGTGCCAAATCCGAAAACGGCAACCACAAGAGCAATTATAAGGTAAATGTTTTTAATTTTTGTGCCGTACTCACGAATGTAGCATCCTGTAAAATAGTAGGTGATAGGATAAATGCCAACCCACCAGCTCGGTATCAGCTTTTGTGTTTCTGTATTTGATGCAGGATTTGCCCACCACTCCAAGGAGTCAAATCTAAACGCATTGAAAAGTGACGGCAAAATGGTAATAGCAATTAATGTGATAAGCAAAATATTCTTTTGCTTGCGGCTGTCAAGATTTTTGTAAATAATATTAAGAAACGGAACAAGCAAAAACAAGCCTATATACATTTCTATGTACCACGAGTAGTTAGCGCCTGTAAAATCTAAAATACCTGTAAAAAAGGTAAGCGGAGTAAGTGTGTAACTTCCGACAATAGATTTATAAATCATACAGGCAATCGCCACAAGAATGTAGACTATTATGGTTTTTCTTATGCCCGAATAGTAACCCTTTTTCAGCGTTTTGTTGCACAAAAGGAAACCCGACAAAATCATAAACAGCGGTACGCAAACAGAACACAATGTGCGCAGAACAGTTGCAAAATACATTACCGCATTATCGTTTGTTGTGTAATAGTAGCCCGAATGGTAAAAGAAATGAATACCGATTACACAAAGCACTGCTATAATTCTAAGAATATCCATATTAGGATTTCTTACTTTTAATTTTTCAAGATTCATTGTTACCCTCTCATTAAATGCCTTTCGCAAACTACGAAAGGCATTGACTGTAAATTTATTATAAGTTTTAGTTTAGTCCTCAAGAAATTCCTCAACGATAAATCTCGGACGCCTTTTGACTTCTAAATAAATTTTTCCAATGTACTCACCTATAACGCCTATTGCAAGAATCTGAAGTCCGCCGATTGCCCAGATAGAGCAGAGCAGGCTTGCCCAGCCGCTTACCGCAAATCCCATAAAGTAGCTGACAAGGCTGTAAATAATCATAATTATGCTTGCAGCAAACACTACTGCGCCAAGACCTGTAATCATTCTGATTGGCTGAATACTCAGAGATGTAATGCCCTCCCAAGCAAGAGCGAGCATTTTTTTGAGCGGATATTTGCTTTCGCCGGCAAGTCTTTCAAAACGCTCATATGTAACTATATCCGATTTATAGCCGATAAGAGGTACCATACCTCTAAGGAAAATATTTGTTTCCTTATACTCGGCAAAGGCATTTAAAGCTCGTTTGCTCATAAGTCTGAAATCGGCGTGGTTAAAAATAACCTTTGCACCCATTTTGTTGAGAATTTTATAGAATGCCTCGGCTGTAAATCTTTTAAAGAATGTGTCGGTTTCTCTCTTTGAACGCACACCATACACAACATCACAGCCGTTTTCGTATTTTTCAACCATTTCGTCAAAGGTGTTGATGTCGTCCTGCAAATCGGCATCAATAGAAATAACAGCGTCTGCCTTGTCCTTTAAAGTGATAAGACCGCAGAGCAGAGCGTTTTGATGACCTCTGTTGCGAGAAAGTTTTATTCCCTGAAACACAGGATTTTTGCTATGCAATTCACTGATAATGCTCCATGTTTTATCCTTAGAACCGTCATCAATGAAAACAATTTTGCTGTCATCTGTAATTTTGCCCTCAAGCATCATTTTGCTGAATTTGTCAGAGAGCTTTTGCGCCGAATCCCTTAGTACCTCTTCTTCATTGTAGCAGGGAATAGCAAGGTAAAGTTTAGTCATAATTGCCTCCGAATATATTAACGCAGAATTATCCATTTATTACATACTATTATATATCGTTAATATTTTAAAGTCAATAACACACAGAAAACGGACTAAATCATATAAATGTATATTAAAGGAAGTAAAAGAAAAGAAAATTTTAATAAAATAGTAAATTTAGTCTTGTAAAGGGTGAAAGATTGTATTATAATTAAAAAGTAAAAAACCTTATGGAGGTATAATCAAATGGCTCAGAAATCAATAGCAGTATTAACAAGTGGCGGTGACGCTCCTGGTATGAATGCCGCTGTAAGAGCAGTAGTTCGTGCAGGTATAAATAAAGGTATGAGAGTTTACGGTGTTTACCGTGGATACAATGGTTTGCTTAACGGCGATGTTCAGGAAATGAATCTTCGCAGTGTTTCGGATATTATCGGCTTTGGCGGTACAATGCTTTACACAGCAAGAAGTGAAGAGTTTGCTACTCCCGCAGGTATTAAGAGAGCGGCTGATTTTTGCAGAAGTATTGATGTTTCAGGCGTTGTTGTAATCGGCGGCGACGGTTCTTTTAAGGGCGCTCGTGCTCTTACAAACGCAGGTATTAACTGTATCGGTATTCCGGGTACAATTGATAATGATATTGCTTGTTCAGAATATACAGTAGGCTTTGACACAGCTATGAATACAGCACTTCAGATGGTTGACCGTATTCGTGATACAGCTCAGTCACACGACCGTTGCTCAATCGTTGAGGTAATGGGCAGACGCTGCGGCGACATTGCTTTGCAGACAGGTATTGCAACAGGCGCAACAGCTATCCTTGTTCCTGAAATTCCATATAACATTGAAAGAGATGTTATTCAGAGAATTGTAAATACTCAGAAAACAGGCAAAAAGCACTTTATCGTTGTTGTTGCTGAGGGTGTAGGCAAGGTTGCAGAGCTTGCTAATTATGTAGAAAACAGACTTGGCATTGAAACCCGTGCTACAATTCTCGGTCATGTTCAGCGTGGCGGTTCACCTACACTTCGTGACAGGGTTGTTGCAAGTGAGATGGGATTCAGAGCAGTAGAGTTGCTTGAGAGAAATCTCGGTAACCGTGTTGTAGCAATGAAAGACGGCAAAATTATTGACCTCGATATCAATGAGGCTCTTGATATGCAGCGTGTATTTGACGAGGATCTTTACAGGATTGCTATGACAATTTCTATCTGATAATCAGATAATTTAATCAGTTTTTAAAGTGTCGGGGCGGACTATGTTCGCCCTGATTTTGTATTCTTATATTGAAAGGATTTTCGCCTTATGATAACCTCTCGGCAGGAATTGACAAGGGATATGATTTTTTATTCTGTTTGCGTGTCGGATTTTGAAAAGCTCGATTTTAAAAATGATGCGCTTGCAGGCGTGCGTGCAAATTATTTTAATTCAAATCACCGACCACAGGCTGACGATACCGATATTCTTTTAGATGATGTATCGTACAAGCTCTCTTACAAAATGAGCAAAAATCAGCCTTTATCGTGGAAAGTGACAAAAAATCTTCGTCCGTATCAGTCTGTAAAGCGAGAAACAGGCGGAATTTACTGCGTGAGGTATTATACCGAAAATGCCACTGTTTATAAAAAGCAATTTTTTGACAGCTCACATTTGTGGATAAGAACCGAGTACTTTGACAAAAGCATTGAGGGCGAAAGACTTTGCACCGTATCACCAAAAAAGATTGATGATGTAATTGTTATTGAAAAAATTACTTTCAGCAATAACCGCAATGTTGGCAGTGAAACCTTATTTCCGTCAGATAAAAATTCAGACGGAAACAGTGCCGCACTTGTTTACTCTAACAACGGAATGATATGGTATGACAGCAGTTTTGTACCGAAATATTCTGTAAAAGAAGAAAGTAAAGAAAATACAGTAAGCGAGCCGAAACCGAGCAGGTTTGAGCTTGAGGCGGATAAATTTTTACCGGATTATTCTCCTGAAAATCCGATAGATTTGTCATCACTTGAGTATCTTGAAGATACATTTAAAGAGCCGCAGCCACAGATAACCGCTTATGACAGGATAGAGAAAATCCTTGAAGAGGCTCACAAAACCAATAAAAATCTATTTGGTCAGATTATTGAAAACACTTGCGTTGAGATTGCCGATGAGGAAACCGAGCTTTTGGACGACTCAGAGGAGATTACCGAAGAAAATATGGCTGAAAGTAAGGCTGAAAGTAAGGCTGAAATTTCAGAGAAAACACAGCAAGCTTCTGATACCGAGGAGCATACAGAAGAAAGCGAAACCACTCAGGAAGTCAGGGAAGATATTGTAAAGGCTGAGGAAGAGAAAAAGTCGGATGCAGTTGTAAGTACAACTTCCGGTAATTATAAGTATTTTGGTGCGGTGGATGAAAATGGCTTGCGTACAGGCAGAGGCAGAACCGTATCGCCGAGCGGAATTACCGCATATGACGGTGAATATGCACAAGGCAAGCGTGACGGCTTTGGTGTATTCTACTACAAAAACGGTGATATTAATTATGTCGGTGAGTGGGCGCAAAACCGGCGCAGCGGCGCAGGCGTGGGTTACAGAACCTCTGACGGTACGATGCACATAGGCAAGTGGGATAGTAATACTCCATGTGGATATGGTGCAAGATTCAATAAAGACGGCACATTTTTAGATGTAGCCGATTATACAAACGGAAAGAAAAACGGAAAGTGCATTTCATTAGATGAGAACGGCAATTTCTATATTTCAATCTGGGAAAACGGAAAGAAAATTTCAGAGCATATTATTGAATGGTGATATAATGAATGACTTTGATGTTATTACAATGTTTAATTCTTTTTGTGAAAAATACTTGCCAAAAATTACAATTTTTCTTATAGTTTTTGCAGTAGGTACAATAATTGTCAAACTTTTGCTAAAACTAATTAAAAAAATACTTAATAAAAGCAAAATTGAGCGTACTGTTATTACATTTTTCTTTTCTATATTAAAAATAGTTTTATATTTGATTGTTGTTATGACAGCGCTCTCTACAATCGGAGTTAATGTTTCTTCAATCATAACTACATTTGCCGCTGCGGCAATTACTGCCGGTCTTGCATTGCAGGAATCACTGGGAAATGTGGCGAGTGGCGTGGTAATTCTTATAAGTAAACCTTTTGTTGCAGGAGATATTCTTGAATTTGAGGGCATAAAAGGATATGTAAGGAGTATTCGTATTTTTTCAACGCAGATACATACCTTTGACAATAAAATTGTAAACATACCGAACTCAAGGCTGACCGCAAACAATGTTACAAATTGCACAGGGCAGACAAACCGCAGAATAGACCTTTCTTATACTGTCGGCTATGATGACGATATTGACCTTGTACGCAAAATTATTCTTAATCTTGCAAAAAAAGATGAAAGAGTGTTAAAAGACCCCGAACCAAAGGTGTATGTTGATAAATATCTTGACAGCGGTATTCAAATTGTTGCTTGGGTGTGGGTAGAACCCGATGATTATTACGGTGTTTATTATATGATGCAGGAAAATGTACTAAAAGAATTTAAAAAGAACGGAGTAACAATTCCGTATCCGCATATTCAGCTTGTTAAAGAATAAAAAATTCATAAAATCAAAACTATTGCTAAAAATAATAGTGCCTTCATTTGAGGGCACTATTTTTATTTATTAAGGATGGTTTTATGAAAAAAATAATTGCTGCATTACTTGCAACAATAGCATTTGCTGCCGCACTTACAGGTTGCGGCGGTAATAAGAATAATTCTCAGAATGAAAGCTCGGCTCAGAGTTCGGCATCTTCCGAAAATTCAAAAAAGAATGAGTCATCTTCGGGAAAGAGTGAAATGGAAAGTAAAGCCGAATCTATGATGGATGATGCCGAGAATAACGGCAGAGTGAGAGATGGTGACGGCATTATCGGCAACGAAGATTACGAAAATCGTGACGACGGTATGACAGATGGAATGGATGAATTTTTTGAGGGCGGAACAGATAATAATTCCAAAACCGATGATGAACTTTTGTAATGAAAAACGGGCGTTTTAAGCGTCCGTTTCATCTTATATATTATTTATTGAAAAACGAAGAATTATAGTTTAGTGTATAGCTTTAATTAAGAATTAAAAATTTAGGTTAAGGTATATAGTCATTATACAGCCTTTTCAAGTTCATGCTTAAGCCTGCGAATAATCTTTTTTTCTAATCGAGAAATATATGATTGCGATATTCCGAGTTTATCGGCAACCTGCTTTTGCGTATGTTCCTTTTTGCCGTTTAGTCCAAATCTTAATTCCATTATCAAACATTCTCGCTGATTAAGTCTTGATACCGCCTGCAATACAAGCTTTTTTTCAAGCTCGTTTTCAATATCTTTATTTACAAGGTCGGGGTCACTGCCTAAAATATCGCAGAGCAAAAGCTCGTTGCCGTCCCAATCTGTATTAAGCGGTTCGTCAATAGATACCTCGTTTTTCAGTTGGGACGATTTACGCAAAAACATTAGTATTTCATTTTCTATACATCTTGAGGCATATGTAGCAAGTTTGATATTCTTTTCGGGAGAAAATGTTTTTACCGCTTTTATAAGTCCGATTGTCCCTATTGAAATCAAATCTTCTGCGCTTGCACTCGGCGAATCGTACTTTTTCGCAATATAAACCACAAGTCTTAAATTGTGTGTAATCAGTTCCTCTCGTGCGCTGTTGTCACCGTCAATTATTCTCTGCATTATTTTAGTTTCCTCAGATTTTGTCAGCGGAGGGGGGAGGGTTTCACTGCCGTTGATATAAAAAACTTCATTGTCAAAGTTAAAAAACAGTCTTATTTTTCTCAAAATCTGCATAATATCCATTGCAATCTCTCCTGTCAGTTGTTGATTAGCTCGCTTGGCACTATTGCCTTTATGTCGCCTTTAAAGATGTTTTCGCAAATTCCTATGTAAACCGAATTATCAACCGCCTTTCCGTCAATAATAATGCTGTCGGCGCAAAAGCCTTGCAGTATTCCACTGCCGCCAAGACTTGTAAAAGGTATTACTCTAACCTTGGTTTTATCGGGGACAAAATCCTCAAACACCTCTTTTTCGGCTACTATTACGCTTTTGCCCGAAAACGGCTCTTTAACATTACAGCCTGTATCGAGCTTTGCGCTGAAAATATAGCTTTTGTCATTTATTTTTATTTCAATATTATGAACATCGGATTTATAAACTGTTTTCGTCAGTTTTTTTACAAGCAAAAGAATATAATAGCATACGAGGGTAAGAATTATGAGCAATATAGGCGATATGTCAAAGTAAACAACATCATTGTATATTTCCATACCCTTTGGTTTAAATGACAGATAAATAAAAATCATAAGTCCGCCAAAAGCAAACGAAAGTGCAAAGAAAACAAGAACTCTTTTTATATATGTTTTTATCTCGCATTTTCCGAATGTTATAAAGATTAACAGCATTGTGGCGATAAAATCCGATAAAATGTTAAGTCCAAAAGGCAAAACAGGGAGCAGGGCGGTAAGACTAATAATTCCGCCTGCAATACTTCCTATTATTATCCTTAAATATTTAACATTTGCTCCGATAATTTTCTTTGTAAGTATCAGCAAAAAATAATCTATAAATATGTTTACCGTAATCAGAACATCTATGTAAATGCTATTCATAAAAATCCCCTTTACTATTATTACATATATTCAAAATAATAAATGTCAAATTCTGTATAGGAGGTAAAATATGATTGTCGGAATTATTATCGGTATTTTTATAGGAGGTTTCGTAGGCGTAAGTGTAATGTGCCTGTTGCATTTCCACAACTGAGTACAAAAAACGGCTGAGCTTTCGTAGTGAAAACTCAGCCGAATTACTGCGTATATAATTTATGATTTTAAATTTCTTGTACCAAGGAAAAGGATTGCAAGCATTCCCGAACCGACATGAGAACCGATTACAGGGCCAATATCACATATAATTGATTTTTTGCACATACATTTAATTCTTTTCTGCAATTCAACAGCGCCCTCTTTGTTATCGGCATGACCGATAAATACTGTTTGCTCCTTTGGATTTTCAGCGTCACGCTCAAAGTGAGAAACAAGGGAGTTATACACATTGCTTGTGCCTCTTACCTTACCTACATTAATAAGGTGACCGCCGTCATCTACGCTGATAAGCGGTTTAATCTGCAAAGCCTTGCCAAAGGTTGCGGCAACGGCAGAAATTCTGCCGCCTCTTTTAAGGTGGTCGAGATCCTCAACAATAAACCAATGACATACCTTGAGCTTAATATCGTTGATATACTGCTCAAGCTCCTCAATAGTAACGCCCTCGGTGTATTTTTGACCTGCAAGATAAATCAACAAGCCAAGTCCGACAGAATCGCACATTGAGTCAATTATAACAATTTTTCTGTCGGGATATTTTTCCTGCAAATCCTTGACAGCCATAAGACAGGTGTTGTATGTGCCGCTAAGACCTGAGCAGATACCGGTATAGAGAATATCCTTGCCTGCCTTTAAATACGGCTCAAAGTAATTTATAAAGCTGTTGTAGTTAATCTGAGTGGTTTTAGAGTTAATACCGCTTTTCAGCTTTGAATAAAAGTCATCAAGGCTCATCATTCTTGCGTCGGCATAGTGAAGATATGATTTGTCCTCCATACTAAATTCCATAGGAAGAATTTCTACATTAAGCTCCTTGGCAATTTCGTCAGAAAGGTCGCAGGAGGAATCGGTCATAAAAATATAATCCATAAAAACATCTCCTTTTGAAGTATACATTTGTCATACAATTACATTTTATCAAATATATATATAAAAGTCAATGAATGGAGGGCTTTTTTATGAATTGCAGACTTACGGATATTCGGCATAAGGAAGTGATAAGTGCCTGTGACGGGTGCAGAATCGGCTTTGTGGATGATGTCATAGTTGACACAAAATGTGCTAAAATAGTATCTCTTGTGATTTTCGGGCGCAGCAGTTTGTTTGGATTTATCGGCAAATGTGAGGATTATATAATTCCATGGGAGAAAATAGAACTCATTGGGGAAGATACCATTATTATATCCTGTTCAATGCCAAATCCCGTAAAAAGGGGCAAAAACCCCAGATTTAAAGAGAAATTCTGAAAAAAATCATTTTCTACCTATTTTGCACAATGCACTAAGAAATATTCTGAAATTTATGCAAATTAAACAAGTAATTGTTTTTATGAGAAAATTAAAAACCGATTGTTACAACAATATAACAAAGGTAACAAAATATAACAAGGCGGTAAATTTGCATTTTTCCGAAAAATGTGGTTTAATAACAACGAATTGTGTGTTTGATAAAATTTTAACGACTAAAGGAAGTCGCATAAAACATTACCAAATTACGGTTATGAATTGTGCTAATCACAGGGAGGATAAATTTTTGAGAACAAATAATAAACATATCAATAATGGCAAACATCAGGTTACCGAAAAAAAGACAAGCAGAGCACTTAAACCAATTTCTTTTATAAGTGCAATAATACTGGCATCTGCTTGCCTGCTTATTCCTACAACAACACTTGCGCCAAGTGTAGATGCTTATGCTGACAGCAGAGCGGCTGCATATTCCGTTGGTGGTATTGACACCTTCTCACAGTCAATCGCCGAAAACTGCGCAGAAACCATTCCTACGGAGTCTGCTGACAAAAAAGCACAGGAACAAACAACAGCGGCAACCAAGGCAACACAAAAGGCTACACAGCCTACAACAGCTCCTGAAAAGGAGAAGAAAACAGAAACAAAGGCAACTAAGCCTGTCGAAGAAAAAGAAGAAACCAAGCCGACAGAAAATGTGCAGACTTATCTTGTAAATATTGATAATCCCGACACATCTTATTCACCAAGCAAGGTAGAGCTTTCAGATTATGACAGAGCAAAGCTCGAGCGACTTGTAATGGGCGAGGCAGGTACTATGGGTTACGAGGGATGTGCCCTTGTTGCTCAGTCAATAAGAGATGCCATGAACCTTTCGGGCAGCAATTCCATTGACTATATTATAGATGAATATAAGTACTATGCATCAACCGATGTTGAACCGAATGCTGATGTAAAGGCAGCTGTTTCTTATATTTTTGACAACAACGGCTCAGCTGTTCAGCACAGAATTATCTGTTTTTACACAGGTGTAAGCAACTGGCACGAAACACAGAATTTCATTATCAGCTGCGGTAATGTAAGATTTTTTGACCTTACCGTCTGATACATAACCATATGCAAAAAATCAAGTGTTATTTCAAAAAAACACTTGATTTTTTTGCTTTTTATGGTATAATAATATAGCATTTCGCACGTTGGGCTTGTCGGAACGGTGGCAAATTGCTCTTAACCCGATAAAAATCAAGGCTCGGCGGAGGTTTTAACCTAAGGAGGATATTTAAAATGGCAGTAGTTTCAATGAAACAGCTCTTAGAAGCAGGTGTACACTTTGGTCACCAGACAAGAAGATGGAACCCTAAGATGGCTGAGTACATCTTCACAGAGCGTAACGGTATTTACATTATTGACCTTCAGAAGAGCGTTAAGAAGCTCGAAGAGGCTTACAACTTTGTTCGTGAGCTTTCAGCAGAAGGCAAGAGCGTACTCTTTGTTGGTACAAAGAAGCAGGCTCAGGATTCAGTTAAGGAAGAGGCTCTCAGAGCAGGCGCTTACTATGTAAACGCAAGATGGCTCGGCGGTATGCTCACAAACTTTGCTACAATCCGCAGAAGAATTGCTCGTTTAAAGCAGCTCCGCACAATGCAGGAGGACGGTACATTTGATCTCCTTCCAAAGAAGGAAGTTATTAAGCTCAACCTCGAGATCGAAAAGCTCGAGAAGTTTATGGGCGGTATTAAGGATATGACTTCAATGCCCGGCGCACTCTTTATTGTTGACCCAAGAAAAGAGAGAATCGCTGTTGCAGAGGCTAAGAAACTCAATATTCCGATCGTTGCTATTGTTGATACAAACTGCGACCCAGACGAAATCGACTATGTTATCCCGGGTAACGATGACGCTATTCGTGCAGTAAAGCTCATCGCAGGTGCTATGGCTGACGCTATCATCGAGGGTAAAGAAGGTCAGATGGGTGCAGCTGCTGTTGAAGAAGAAACAGCAGAAGAGGCAGCTGAATAATTTTATTTAACTTATGATTATATCAATCGAAAGGATGTAATATAAATGGCAGCATTTACAGCTCAGGATGTTAAGACATTAAGAGAAAAAACAGGTTGCGGCATGATGGATTGCAAAAAGGCTCTCACAAATGCCGATGGTGATATGGACAAGGCTATTGACTTCTTAAGAGAGCAGGGTCTTGCAAAGGCAGCTAAAAAGGCAAGCAGAATTGCAGCTGAGGGTGTTGCTTACGCAACAACTAACGCTGATTCTTCTGTTGGTGTAGTTATCGAAGTAAATGCAGAAACAGACTTCGTTGCTAAGAACGATTCATTTATGGAATTTGTTAAGGCTTGTGCTCAGACAGTTATCGAGCAGAATCCTGCAGATGTTGATGAGCTCCTTACACTTAAGGCAGCAGGCACAGAGCAGACTGTTGCTGAGCTCCTTCAGGAGAAGATTCAGACAATCGGCGAGAACATTAAGATTCGCCGTTTTGAGCGCATGGAAGGTGCTTGTGTAGCTTATGTTCACGCAGGCGGCAAGATCGGCGTTCTCGTAAACTTTACAACAGATGTTGCTGTAAACGATGAGTTCGTTGCTTACGGCAAGGATGTTGCAATGCAGATTGCAGCTCTCAACACTCCATACCTTACAGAGGCAGATGTTCCTGCTGAGGTTATCGAGCACGAGAAGGAAGTTATGCGTCAGCAGGTTATTAACGAGGGTAAACCTGAGGCTATCGCTGATAAGATCGTTATGGGTAAGATCGGCAAATTCTATAAGGAGAACTGCCTTGTAGATCAGGAGTTCGTTAAGGACAACAAGCAGACAATTAAGCAGTACACAAACAACACAGCTAAGGCTCTCGGCGGCAACATTGAGATTGCTAAGTTCGTTCGTTTTGAAAAGGGCGAAGGCATTGAAAAGCGTCAGGACGATTTCGCAGCTGAAGTTGCAAGCATGGTTAAATAATTTAATATTTAATTATAATATTCTATAATTAAGGGGCTGTCGCAAATGAGTGAAATTTGCAACAGTCCCTGTTTTTTGATAGATTAAGTTTTAGTAAGAATGAAATTTTTAAAAAAGTTGAAAATATCTTCAATGGCATACGCACTAATTTAGAGAGTGTATAAAATTTCCATCATCTTTTTTCGGATTGTTTACTTTTCTTAACGCTATGCGATTTTTTCTCAAATAAAGGTTTGTGAAAACGGTCAGATTTTGCTCGGTTCCATAGCTTTTGAATATTGAAAGCGAATGCAAGAAGAAAAAATTGCGTTTCGGTCTTTGTTTTTCCTCTCGTTAAAAATCTTCTAAATGCAAAGTCTTGTTTGATTACTCCGAATGCTCCACCTACCTGAATTGAACGGTTCATTCTCAAAATAATACCCTCATCTGTAGTTATCCGTTGTGCAGCCCTATTCCCTACCAATTTAAAGGTTAATGTAAAAACTACCCAAAGTTACATAAAATCAAATAGAAAAGGCTCAGCATAGGATACCAAAATAAACGGTCGTTTAAAACTATATAGAAATAGATCTAAAATCCAAATTCTCACTTTTCAGCGAGAAATTTTATTATGGTATATAATTGGACTAAAGAAAGTAAGTGAAGAAATGCTTTACGGATATTGTAGAATAAGTACCGAACACCAATCTATTGAAATGTAAATCTTATTTTCCTCAAAGAGCCACATATAAATACCGAAACCTAAAGTTTGCCGGCAATAAAGTTGGACGAAAAAAAGCAACTGAAATATAGAAAAAATTTGAATTAGTTACATAGTTCACGGAAACAGACTGATTTACAATATAGATGAGCAAGATAATTTGCTGATTTATGCTTGCAAAGGTCATTACGAAAATTAATAAAGATAAAATAAGATTTTAAAAGGCTGTTACAAAATTTGTAATAGCCTAAAATATTGCACAATTAAAACAATAATACATAGTGCAATTGGATGAATTTATGCAAAGTGATTAATTATTGTTGCTTATTTATCTTTTGTATGGTAGAATTAAGCTAAAATTAAAAATAGTCATATTTTTAAAAACCTTATAATATTTAAATTAATACGGAGAAAAAGTTGCAAATTATGATACTGATTACACTAAAAGAAACTATAAAATAATATCAATAATAGGAATAAGGTGATTATATGAAAAAAACTATAGCAATAACACTTATAGCTGTCACATCAATATTGTACCTCTTTTCCGGTTGTTCGTTTGCCGATAAAATTCCGACCGGTGTTTATCTTTGTGAAACGCCATATATAAGACTTGAGTATCTCAGCGAAAAAATAGAAGGAGATAAAATTGAGATTAACAGTACGATTTATCAAGCAGAAAATCTAACCGGACCTGATGACAAAATTCGGTTTGTTGAACCTGATGATTATAATAACTATCTCGCAGTATTTAGGTATCAATATAATTCAGAAAACAGTCAACTGATTTTAACTGACCAAGAAACAGGCAACAGATATTATCTGAACAAAATTGAGTAATTTTTTATCAATCAAAATAAATATGTTGATGAATTAATTAATACAACGCACTCAAAATAGAGTGTTATGAAATAGTACGCAAGCAAAAATTACAACTTAAAATCAAAAAACCAACTAAAGGCTGTTACAAAATTTGTAGCAGCTTAAAATGCGGTATTTTTAATCTTGACATATATACTTTACAGCCACCAAAAAACTAAAAGGAGTCAGGTGCTTTTATGAATTATATTGTTTTTTTGCGATGTGTTTTGCAATGTTAGTAGGTAGTTTTTTGAAACTGATTATTACGAATACAGCCTTATCTGTGTTAATGATTACTGTATTTGTAAATTTCTAAGGAGAAAGTGATATTATGAAAGTAAAAAAGAAATTGTCGCCGTTAATCATATGTCTAATTATATTATCTGCTTTACTTTTGATTATTGCATTTTTTGTTTTGAGCAAAGAAAAAGTTGACCTTAAACCGGATAGCGATACTTCGTACTATAACAGCTATGAACACGGTTGTAACAGTATGCGTATTTATAACGGTAAAAGGTTTCCTATGTCAGATGATTATATGGTATATAAGGACGGCAATTTATATGTAAAAGACCCTATGTATTATAGGGCTGATATTTATTATTCTGACAGAAAAGAAAATGTTTCAACTTCAATTACTTCGCAAAGAATAGAGAATATTGAAGTTTATTGCGATGACGGCTGTTTGTATATGGAAAATCACGCAACACAAGAAAAGCAAAAATTAGATGAACAAAGCCAAATCCTTTTCTTTGATGGCGACAGGGTTTTATATTCAGTTGACAAAAAGAAACTTGTAATTGTTGATGCTAAGAATATAAACGACAGGAAAGAAATAGATTATATCGGTGAAATATTCTATATTTCTATAAACAGCAATACACTTAATGTTATTACAAAAGATGAATACAAATATGAAATTTTTCAATATGATGTGGATACATATTTGCAGAAATCACACTTCGAACATAGTACATTGAGTGACTTGGACGAGCCGGCTATTATAAATGATTACTTTTTGTATTGCTGCAAAGAACTGATAAACCCTTCTGAAGAATGTACTTTCTTAAAATACAATTTAAAAACCGGAGAAATATCACGAGCAGCCTTACATAATTATGTTCAATCAGTTACTTACAATAATAATAAAATTTATTTTTCGGCTGAAAAGTCAGAGTGGAATATAGTAAGAACAACCGTTGAGGATGAAAATAACGGTTTGTGGGAGGTCAATATAGACACCGGAACTAAAAAGAAGCTTTCTGATGAATGTGTATTTGACGATTTGCTTGCAACAGAAAATTATCTTTATTGCTACAGAGTAGACTATTTACTGCCACGAGGAATGGCTAACGATTGGTATAAGGGATATAGTTTAAAGCAAATTCCGATTAATTAGCAAAAGCGTAATTTAAAATTTTTAAAATCATTTTTGATGAAAAGATATAAGTGGGTGATTTTATGAAAAAGTATAAAAAGAAATTATTGTTGATTTCGGTTATATTATCTCTTATAATAGTAATTTTATTGCTAACTTTTTATAATTCAGGTGATAATTATAAACCGGATTCAGATCATAGCTTTTATAAATCCGAATATATGGTTTATTCTGACGGAATGATCACTATAAAAAATCCAAACAATTACGAATTTGATATATATAAATTAGGTGAGAGCAAGCAGAGTTATAAATGCAAAGAACTTTCTGATATTTCTAAATATGCAGCTGAAGCAAAAGGTAATTATGTTATTTATGATGATCAAGGACTAACAATATATGATAATGGAAAGAAAAGTGAACATCTGATAGCTAATAATTATGATATATCAGAATTAGGAAATAATTGCGTTTATTATACTAAGAATAATCAGATTTATTGCTATAATATTTTAAATGAAGATACTTGTATAATAAACGATGTTCCGTATGAAGATATAAATTCATTAGTTTTTGCCGATAAATATTTATTAGTGTATTATAATGATAATCATTTTCGGAAAATAAATATTTATGATGAAAATAATAAATTAATATCAGATTTTAAACTACATTCCGACCCTTTAGATTTTCATGATTTTGATGATGTTTATATAGATTTAATCAAAGAGCAAATAATTGTTTATCCGGGTCGGGGAGAGAATACTGAAGTGCTTTTTTATACTTTTAATGGTGAAAAATATCAGAATGAATATTTTAATTATTATTTTAATAATACCATTAGGAGTGTAGACCGGAGTGTAGACCATAGCTGTTTTCAAGGAAAATATGTTGCTTACAGCTTGAGAAAGAGCAAAGCAACTGTTATTTATGACAAGACAATAAGAAGTCAGGATAATGGTTTGTATATTGAAAATTTAGAAACGGGTGAAACAAAAAAATTATCAGAAAAATGCGAGTTTGATGATATTTTAGTGACTGATAATTATGTTTATTGTTATAAGATTAATTATTTGATTCCTAAGTCTACTCTGTATGTAAAAGATTTAACTGCAGGCTATGAACTTACTCAGATACCGATTCCATAATGTCTTACTTATGTAATGCACTCATAAATAAAATCTTTTCTGAGTGCATTACAAAAAATTAATATCGGTTTGTTGTAGAAATGTCAAATTTTCAAATGCCATTTTTACTGCTCTTATTGCTTATTATCAAATTAATGAATTTTTTATTTCAATATATTTTATGATTTGCTTGCAACAAAAAATTATCTTTATTGCTACAGAATAGACTATTTACTGCCACGAGGAATGGCTAACGCTCGGTATAAGGGATATAGTTTAAAGCAAAATTCAATTAATTAGCAAAAATTACAACTTAAAATCAAAAAATCAACTAAAGGCTGTTACAAAAATTGTAGCAGCCTTTAATACTATGTAAAACATAATTGTTATAAAGTTTTATAGATAAAAAGGACACCGCATTTAATAGCGATGTCCTTTGTGCTTAAAATAAAATTAAAATCAGTCAGCAAAATATCTCTTTAAAAGACCTGCAAAGCCTGCGCCGTGTCTTGCCTCGTCCTTTGCCATTTCGTGAACTGTATCGTGGATAGCGTCAAGGTTCTGAGCCTTTGCTCTCTTAGCAAGGTCAAACTTGCCCTCGCAAGCACCTGCCTCAGCCTCTGCACGCATCTGAAGGTTTTTCTTTGTGCTGTCTGTGATTACTTCGCCGAGGAGCTCAGCAAACTTTGCAGCGTGCTCTGCCTCTTCAAAAGCATACTTTGTAAATGCGGCTGAAACCTCAGGATAACCCTCTCTGTCAGCAACTCTTGCCATTGCAAGATACATACCAACCTCTGAGCACTCGCCCTCAAAGTTAGCTCTGAGATCCTTTAAAATATCTTCGCTAACGCCCTGTGCAACGCCTACTTCGTGAACTGTTGCAAAAGATGCGCCCTCTACAACCTCTTTGAATTTGCTTGCAGGAGCTTTACACTGTGGGCAAGCCTCCGGAGCTGTAGGTCCTTCATAAACATATCCGCATACTGTACAATACCATTTCATAATTTTTTCTCCTTTATAATAAATATATATTGTTAATTAAATACCGCTGTTCGGTATTAGTTATTACAGCAATCTGAACATTTGCCGTAGTAGATAACAAGTTTGCTTTCAATAGTAAAGCCTTTATTTAAAAGTGCAAGGCTTTCCGACGATTTGCTGCCGTCATCTGCTACATCAATTACCCTGCCGCAACAATTGCACACAAAATGTGTATGTGGGGAAGTGTTACCGTCAATGCGTTCTTCACCGTTTACATTACACACAACGCTTACTTTGCCTTCATTTTTAAATAATGAAATGTTACGGTAAACTGTGCCAAGGCTGAGATCCGGATAATCGGGCTTAAGCTGTTCATATATCCAACGAGCGCTTGGGTGCGATGTTGTATTGAGAATTGTGTTGTATATAGCATTTCTTTTTGAGCTAAAATTTCTTTTCATTGCAACATTTTCTCCAAAAAATTGATAATGATTACTGATTGCAAATATATTAACACATATAATAATCGTTATTTTTACATAAAAGAATAATAGAAATTATTTTTATAAAAATTTTTGGAGGCATTTATGGTAAAAATATACAAAAACCGTTTAAAAATACTTTTGCTCTGCCTTGTAACTGTATTAATGTCGATTTTTATACTTAGTTCTCTAAGCGGTGCGAGTGTAGCAAATGAAAATTCCGTAAAAATGCCGGTCATTATGTATCATTCCGTTTTGAAAGATAAGTCAAGTCAGAACGATTTTGTTGTTTCGCCCGAATTATTTGAGAATGACTTAAAATATTATAAAGAAAACGGATACACAACCGTTACGGTAAATGATTTGATAGATTATGTTTATTCCGATAAGCTGTTGCCACAAAAGTGCGTTATGCTGACATTTGATGACGGATACTATAATAATTATAAATATGTTTATCCTCTGCTAAAAAAATACGGCGCAAAGGCAGTGATTTCGCCGATTGCAAAGCTAAGTGAGGACTACACTGCTGTCGGTGAAGAAAATGCTAACTACGGTCATTTGCTTGAGAATAATATAAAAGAAATGAACGAGTCGGGATTTGTGGAATTTCAAAATCACTCGTACAATATGCACGCACTTACCCCACGAAAGGGAATAGGCAAAAAATACGGTGAAAGCGACGAAAATTACAGGTCTGCCATTACATCTGACATAAGCAAGGCGCAGGATTACTTAAAAAATGTAACAGGAAAAGCTCCCACTGCATTTGTGTATCCGTTTGGCGAAGAGAACAGCACAAGTCTTGAAATCCTAAAAGAACAGGGATTTTTAGCCACACTCAACTGCACAGAAAAGCTCAATTATATTTCCAAATCTCCCGAAAGCCTTTACGAGCTTGGCAGATTTCGCAGAGATAACTCGGAAACCACTGCTCAGCTTATGGAAAGAATAAGCAAAAATTAATTTGCGGAATAATATATTGTATGGTGCGAGAGCATTATTCTTATAAAAGGAGAATTACTATGCCAAAGTTATATTTAAGTCCGTCACTTCAAGAGTACAATCCATATGTTGACGGTGGAAATGAGGAATATTATATGAATCTTGTAGCAGATGCGATAGAGCCGTATTTGCTGGCAAGCGGAATAGAATTTGACAGAAACAGTCCCGAAATGACCTTGTCGCAGGCAATCAGGGACTCCAATAATTCGGCAAATGATTTGCACCTTGCAATTCATAGCAATGCCGCTCCCGAGGGTTCGGCAGGAAGATATACGGGAGCGGATATTTATTATTATCCGTCAAGTTTGAACGGAAAAAGATTTGCTGAAATCTTACAACGAAATTATGAAAACATCTATCCGTATCCTGACGATGTAGATATTGTTCCGACCACAAGCCTTGCGGAAGTCCGCAGAACAAAAGCGCCGTCGGCTTTAATTGAAGTGGCATATCACGATAACCCCGAAGAGGCTCAGTGGATAAGAGAAAATATAAACGCTATCGGCAGAAATCTCGCTCAGTCTATTGCTCAGTATTTTGGTGTGCCGTTTGTTGAGGCTTGAAATAGCGGTATTTATAGTGTATAATTTAACAAAAAGCTAATGGAAGTGTAAAGATGAGTGCTTTAACCGATGAAACAAAACTCAGAATAGAAAAGACAATCAAAAATCTTAAAGCAAACAAGATGGACGCTTATTATTGCGAAAATAAAACAGATGCCTGCAATCTTGTTAAAACTCTCATTAAAAAAGGCGATGTAATATCAAGCGGCGGCTCTGTTACTCTCAAGCAAACAGGCGTGTATGATATTATAACTTCCTCTGATTACAATTATCTTGACAGAACAGCAGAGGGACTTACTCCCGAACAGGTAGAGGAAGTGTATCGCAAAACCTTTTCGGCTGACGCATATTTTGCGAGCAGTAATGCCATTACAGAAAACGGCGAGCTATACAATGTGGACGGTAATTCAAATCGTGTTGCCGCAATTTTATACGGCCCTGCGAGTGTAATACTTGTGTGTGGATATAATAAAATTGTAAAAAATATAGATGAGGCAATCGACAGAGTTAAGAGAGTTGCCGCACCGGGCAATACTATAAGACTTAACATTGATGCCCCTTGCTCAAAGCTCGGAAAGTGCATTTCTGCCGATAAAGAAGATGCCGAGCTTTGCTCGGGCTGTAAAAGTGACAGAAGAATTTGCTGTAATTATGTAGTTTGCGCCCAGCAAAGGCACAAAGACAGAATAAAGGTTATTATTATAGGCGAGGAGTATGGATATTGAGAAATGATTATTAGTTTTTAATTTGTTTCTCATAAACTACATTTGGTTTATTATATACTACTGCCAAACTGAAATGCTTTTGAAAAAAGAAATAAAAAGGTCAGTGACCTTGGAATTGCTGACTTTGGTTTTCTATTAATAGTTTATTATTGGCAAGGTATGTGCTTAGAATATTATTATTTAAGTAATTTAAAGGCAAATCAGCATAAGGCAAGCCATACTTGTAGTGCTGCAAATATGGCTTGCCGCATAGCCTTGAACTTGATTATCTGAAGTTATTCTGATTTTTGTTCTGGCTATTCTTCTGGTTTTTATTCTGATTGTTGTTCTGATTCTTATTCTGGCTGTTATTCTGATTCTGGTTATTGTTCTGGTTCTGATTGTTATTCTGATTCTGGTTGAAGTTCATATTAGCACCTCCCTCCGATATGCTTATTATTATCTTTTCTAAGGAATTTATACAATGAATATTTTTTTAGATAAAATGAAAGCTCTGCTCGGTGACGAGTTTGACGAATTTTTAAAATTTTACAATTCAAGCGGCGAGCATTACAGGGGACTTAGAGTAAACACTCTTAAATGTTCGGTTGAAAAGCTCAGAGATTTACTCGATTTTGAGTTGAAACCTGCACCGTTTTGCTCGGAAAGCTTTTATATTCCAAACGAAATTACCTCTTTTGGCAACAATCCGCTGCACCACGCAGGCGCTTTTTACATTCAAGAGCCGTCTGCATCTTCGGCAGTAACAATGCTTGATGTGCAAGAGGGGAATTTTGTTCTTGACCTTTGTGCAGCGCCGGGCGGCAAAAGCACTCAGATTGCCGCAAAGCTAAATTCAAAAGGCTTTTTGTGGAGCAATGAAATAGTAAAGAATAGAGCTAATATTCTTTTATCGAATATTGAAAGACTCGGTATAAGAAACGCAACGGTTTCAAATGTGTACCCCGAGGTGCTTTGTGACAGACTTGCAGGCTTTTTTGACAAGGTGCTTGTTGACGCACCTTGCAGTGGCGAGGGAATGTTCAGAAAGGACTCTGCCGCCGAAAGCGAGTGGAGCGATGAGCATGTAAAAAGCTGCGCCGAAAGACAGCTTAAAATTCTTAACAGCGCTAAAAAGGCACTTAAAGACGGGGGAGTTATGGTGTACTCAACCTGTACCTTTTCTGTTGAGGAAAACGAGGGCGTTATAAGCAGATTTTTGGAAGAAAATCCCGATTTTGCGTTGGAAGATGCAAATGTCGGCTTTGGCAGACCAGCGCTTGAGTATGCGAGAAGAATTTTCCCGATGGACGGCGGAGAAGGACATTTTGCCGCAAGGCTCAGAAAATCGGGTGAATTATATAAAAATTCTTTTACGGAAAATAAGCCTAAGAAAATCGACAGCAAAATTCTTGATTTTTACGACAGCATTTTTATAAACAGACCGTTTGGAGAGAATATTGAGGTTATCGGCGACAAAATTATTGTTTTGCCGCAGAAGTATGTGCTGACCGAAAAATTACCTGTATTGCGCAGCGGAATAATTTTGGGACAAATAGTTAAAAACAGAATTGAACCGCACCACTCGGCATTTATGGCGGCAAAGGCTTGTGAGTGTGTGTCAAAGGTGGATTTTGATGTTAATTCTGCCGAGATAAAGGCATTTTTACATGGCGAAGAGGTTGCTGTTGACAATAATATTAAAGGTTATACGGCTGTATGCGTAAACGGTATTACAACAGGCTTTGGCAAATGCTCAAACGGCAGATTAAAAAATAAATATCCGAAAGGACTAAGACTTTTATAATGAATAACTTATCTGATATAGGAAAAATTAAAGAAATACTTTCAAAACACGGTTTTACTTTTTCAAAATCGCTCGGTCAGAATTTTTTGATAAATCCGTCTGTATGCCCACGAATGGCAGAGTACAGCGGTGCCGGCGAGGGCGTTGGTGTAATTGAGGTTGGCCCCGGCATAGGCGTGCTTACAAATGAGCTTTGTCAGCTTGCCGACAAGGTTGTGGCGGTAGAGCTTGACAAAAGACTTTTGCCTGTTCTTGATGAAACGCTTGGCGAATACGATAACTTAAAGGTAGTAAACGAAGATGTGCTTAAACTTGATTTGCACAAGCTGATTGACGAGGAGTTTGCAGGAATGAAGGTTGTTGTTTGCGCAAATTTGCCCTATTACATAACCTCTCCCGTTATAATGAAACTGCTTGAGGACAGATTGCCGATAGAGGCAATAACCGTTATGGTGCAGAAAGAGGCGGCTCAGAGAATTTGCGCCGAGGTAGGCACAAGGCAGAGCGGTGCTGTAACCGTATCGGTTAATTATTATGCCGAACCCGAAATGCTTTTTGGTGTGAGTGCAGGCTCGTTTATGCCTGCTCCAAAGGTTGATTCGGCTGTTATAAGACTTAATGTGCGCAAAGAACCGCCCGTAACCGTTGGAAACGAAAAGCTGTTGTTTAATGTAATAAAAGCGGCTTTTTCGCAGAGAAGAAAAACACTTGCCAATTCTCTCAGTTCTGGACTTTCGCTTGAAAAGAGCAAGGTAAACGAGCTTTTGATAAATTCAGGTGTGGAAACCAACGCAAGAGCCGAAAAGCTGACGCTCGATGATTTTGCAAATATTACTAACAATTTGCAGGGGATGATGTGATGAAAAAGCAAAAGATGAATGTACTGTTTAAAATTGCATTTATTCTGCTTATAGTTTGTGTGCTGATGATATTTGCCTCAATTATTATTGCATATGCTTTTGACAGCGAAAAATGGTCTGCCATTTGTTCGGCAGGCGGTGTACTGCTTGCAACAGTGGGTATAATTCTCGCTATGCTCAGCAAACCGAAAAAGAAAAAGGCAATAGAAGAAAACAGTGAAAAAACCATTGACAAAAATTGAATAATCTGTTAGAATAAAACCACTATAAAGGGGAGTAGTTTGCAGATAATCTGTGATACAATTCGTCAATCTCATACCTTAGGGTATCGGTTGTATCTTAAAAAACGAGACTTTTATTGTAGGATAATTGCATTTTGCAATGTTTTACAATAAAAGTCTTTTTTGTTTGCTCACTTTCTTTTATCAAGAAAAAATATGGAGGAATTATGATGAACTGGTATCAGTTGACCAAAAAGCAGGTGCTTGAAAAGCTCGGTGTTACAAAGGACGGACTTACCTCGCAAAAAGCCGAGGAGCTGTTGCAGCAAAACGGCGAAAATATTTTGCAGGAGGGCAAAAGGAAAACCGCCTTGCAGGTGTTTTTAGGTCAGTTTGCGGATCTGCTTGTAATTATTTTGATAATTGCTGCGATTATTTCAATGTTTTCGGGCAACATTGAGAGCACAATAGTAATTTTTGCGGTAATTATTCTTAACGCCATTCTCGGTACAGTCCAGCATATCAATGCGGAAAAATCGCTCGACAGCTTAAAATCCCTTTCATCTCCGAATGCAAAGGTTATTCGTGACGGACAGAAAATTGAAATTCCGTCAAAAAATGTTGTTGAGGGCGACCTAATTGTGCTTGAGGCAGGCGACCTTGTTGTGGCTGACGGCAGAATTATTAACAACTATTCTTTGCAGGTAAACGAAAGCTCGCTTACAGGCGAGTCTACAAATGTAGATAAAAACGATGGCGACATTACCGCCGAGGTTCCGCTTGCCGACAGAACAAATATGGTTTATTCGGGCAGCCTTGTTACCTACGGCAGAGCTATTGTAGCCGTAACAGGTACAGGTATGAACACCGAAATCGGCAAGATTGCAAGCCTTATGAATGCCGCAAAGGAAAAGAAAACACCTTTGCAGGAGAGCCTTGATAAGTTCTCAAGCCGTCTTGCGGTTATTATTCTTATTATTTCCGCAATCGTTTTCGGCTTAAGCCTTTTAAATCATATGGCAATTCTTGATGCACTTATGTTTGCGGTTGCGCTTGCTGTTGCCGCAATTCCTGAGGCCTTGGGTTCAATCGTAACTATTGTGCAGGCAATGGGTACTCAGAAAATGGCTAAGGAGAATGCAGTTATTAAAGATTTAAAGGCTGTTGAAAGCCTCGGTTGTGTGTCGGTAATCTGTTCTGATAAGACAGGTACGCTCACACAAAACAAGATGACTGTTCAGAAAATATATATCAACGGCGAGAGCATTTTTGAAGAGGAGCTTGATTTGAATAATCAGAGCCACCGCTATTTGCTTTATGATATGGTGCTTAATAACGATTCGAGCATTGTTGACGGAAAGGGAATAGGCGACCCGACAGAGTATGCGCTGCTTGAACCTCTAAGAAAGCTCGGTTACAACGAAGAAGATTTGCGTTCGGTACTTAAAAGACTTGAGGAAGTGCCGTTTGATTCCGACCGTAAGATGATGAGCACAAAATACAAGCTCCATGGAGAAAATCATATTTTGACAAAGGGCGCTATTGACGCTATTCTTGACAGATGTGACAGCATTGCTACAAAGGACGGTGTTCGTCCGATTACCGAGGCAGACAAGGCGGACATTCTCAGACAAAATACAGAATATTCCGAAAACGGCTTGCGTGTGCTTACTTTTGCCTATAAGCAGACAGATGAAGAGCTTAGTGTGGATACCGAATACGGCTACACTTTCTTGGGCTTGGTTTCTATGATAGATCCGCCTCGTGAAGAGTCAAAGACGGCTGTTGCCGATGCAATCAGAGCAGGTATTAAGCCTGTTATGATTACAGGTGACCATAAAATTACCGCAACTGCCATTGCAAAGCAGATCGGTATTTTCAAAGATGGCGACATTTCCGTTACGGGTATGGAGCTTGACGCAATGAGCGACAGCGAGCTTGACAGTAAAATTGAGAAAATTTCCGTATATGCACGAGTTTCTCCCGAAAATAAAATCAGAATTGTTGAGGCTTGGCAAAAGAAAGGCAACATAGTTTCTATGACAGGTGACGGCGTAAATGACGCTCCTGCCCTTAAAAAAGCCGACATCGGCGTAGCTATGGGTATTACAGGCACTGAGGTTTCTAAAGACGCAGCGTCAATGGTACTTCAGGACGATAACTTTGCCACAATAATTAAGGCTGTTGCAAACGGCAGAAATGTTTACAGAAACATTAAAAATACTATCCTTTTCCTGCTGTCGGGCAATATGGCGGCTATATTTGCAGTTGTGTATGCGTCCCTCCTCGCTTTGCCTGTTCCGTTTGAGGCTGTGCACCTTTTGTTTATAAACCTCCTGACCGACTCACTCCCTGCTATTGCAATCGGTATGGAAAAGCCCGAAAAAGATTTGCTTGCACAAAAGCCGAGAGATCCTAAACAAGGTATTCTTACAAAAGAATTTTCGGCATTAATGCTTTGCCAGGGTGCACTTATAGCAGTTGTAACAATGACAGCTTTCTACATCGGTTTGCAGGTAAATGCCGCAACAGCAAGCACAATGGCATTTGCAACCCTTACACTTGCAAGACTTTTCCATGGCTTTAACTGCCGTAGCAGACATTCAATTTTCAGAATCGGGCTTACCTCAAATGTTTACAGCTTGCTCGCATTTGCGGCAGGCGCAGCACTTCTTGCATTTGTAATCTTTGTGCCGTTTATGCACCCACTTTTCAGCATTGCAGAACTTACAGGAGCGCAAATCGGATTTATCGGCTTGCTTGCTTTTATTCCGACAGTTATTATTCAGCTTGTAAAGGTAATTGTTGAAAATGTTAAAAAGAGCAAATAAAAGCAAAGTCAGCCAAAGTCGAGCAAATAATTATCTCTTTAAATAAAATAAATATTTTAAACCGCAGTTTTGTTGTTAAATTATTCAAAAATAATTCTTGACATCTTACTGCGGTTTATTTATAATTAAGATAAATAAATATGTGAGGTGGCTTAATTATGAATATTTGGCACGATATATCTCCAAAGAGAATTACAGCAGATAAATTTTACGCCGTTATTGAAATTTCTAAGGGCGGTAAAAATAAATACGAGCTTGACAAAGAAACAGGTATGCTGAAGCTCGACAGAGTTCTTTTTACATCAACCCACTATCCGGCTAACTACGGCTTTATTCCGAGAACCTATGCAGATGACGGCGACCCGCTTGATGTACTCGTTCTTTGCTCCGAAACAATTCAGCCTATGACACTTGTTGAGTGCAAGCCAATCGGTGTGCTCAATATGATTGATAATGACAGCTGTGACGAAAAAATCATTGCTGTGCCTGTTAATGACCCTAACTATTGCGGTTACAATGACATTGCTGACCTTCCTCGTCACTATTTTGACGAAATTCAGCACTTTTTCCAGGTATATAAGAGCCTTGAGAGCGGTAAGGTTACATCTGTAACTGAAACCAACGGTGTTGAGATGGCTAAGGATATTATTAAAAAGTCAATCGACAGCTACATTAAAGATTTCCAGATGGCATAATTTGAGGTAAATATGACTGAAAAAGAAAAAATGATTGCCGGCAAGGTTTATAACTGCCTTGATGAAGAGCTTTCAACTGCTCTGAGAAAAGCAAAGCAGCTTTGCCATAAGTATAATGATATTTTCTTTGAAGACGAAGCTGCGGCAAAAAAGATAATTGACGAGCTTTTGCAGGCAGAGCATAATGACGGCTACTGCGTATTTACTCCGTCTTTTTGGTGCGACTACGGTTTTAATATTAAGGTAGGCAAGAATTTTTATTCAAACCATAATCTTGTTATTCTTGACTGTGCAGAGGTGCGCTTTGGTGACAATGTATTCATTGGACCAAACTGCGGATTTTACACCGCAATTCATCCGATTGATGCCGGGCAGAGAAAAATGGAAATTGAATGGGCAAAGCCTATTAAAGTAGGTAATGATGTATGGTTTGGCGGCAGTGTAACCGTACTTCCGGGTGTTACCATTGGCGACAATGTTGTAATCGGTGCAGGCTCTGTTGTAGTAAAAGATATTCCCTCGGGTGTGGTTGCTGTCGGCAATCCATGCAAGCCAATAAGAAAAATTACAGAGGCAGACAAGCTCAATTTAAACGACCCGAATGTTTAATATACGCAAAACTAAAGGCTTTCTTAGGATATTCTAAGAAAGCCTTGATTATTTTACGGAAAAATATTAAAATAATTATAGTTTAAAGTCATCTAAGGTGTACTCGTGAAGAGTTGGTGCCGATTGTGGAACTCGCATAAGCGGATCGTATTTAAAGCTCTTGCACTTGTCATCAATAATAGTTTTGTTTTTACTGCAATGGCAGGTATTGTTTTCAAAAACAGAGTTTAAACAGTATGTGCAACTCGGCTTAATGTTTTTGCCAAAAAGTTTTTTCTTCAACATAATATCACCTCATTTGTTAATTATTATAGCATTAATAAATGTCGTTTTCAAGCAAAACTACACATAAGGAGAAGTATAATGAAATTTAATTCAAAAACTATGACTATTCATAATGCGGACAGTGTGCCGTATCTCACATATAATTCTTTATCGGAAATTAGTTTTATTAATCACGCATTTTCAACCAAGCTGGGCGGAGTATCAACGGGCGAGTTTACCTCAATGAATTTTGCGTTCAATAGGGGAGATAATCCCGACCATGTTACCGAGAATTATAAACGCTTTTGCAAAAGCGCAGGTTTTGACTACAACACTCTTACCGCCTCGGCGCAGGATCACAATACCTTTGTGCGTGCCGTAACAACCGAAAATGTAGGAACAGGTATTTATAAGCCGAGAGATATTGAAAGCGTAGACGCACTTATTACAAATCAAAAGGGTGTAACTCTCGTCACTTATTATGCCGACTGTACACCGCTGTTTTTTGTGGATACAAATAAAAAAGCTATCGGTCTTGCTCATGCAGGCTGGAGAGGAACTGTCGGAAGAATAGGCGAAAAGGTTGTTCAGAAAATGATCGAGCTTTACGGCACAAATCCTGCCGACTTAAAATGCGCTGTCGGCCCTGCTGTTTCCGTATGCTGTTATGAGGTTGACAAACCTTGTGCCGACCATTTTCTTGCGCTTGAAAATGTAAATCCGTCAGATTTTGTTCATCCTAAGGAAAACGGAAAATATATGGTTGACCTGCTCGAAACCAACAGGCAAATCCTTGTAGCCGCAGGGGTAAAGCCTGAGAATATCACAATTTCCGATGTATGCACAAACTGCAACAGCGACCTTTTGTGGAGTCACAGGGCAACCAAAGGGCATAGAGGCACAATGTGTGCGTTTATGTGTATAAAATAATTCTTAAATCGAAATATGCTTATTCTTTGCAAACCATACTTCTTTTACAGAAAATTCTTTGCCGTTAAGATAATTAAGAATACCTGCGTCGGTGTCAAATGAAAATTTAAGTTTGTAGCTGTAAAGCGCCTGATATTTAATATTATCGGGTGCTTTTCTGTTTTTGCCGTACTTTGTATCACCCACAAGCGGATGACCGATATATGCCATATGCGCTCTTATCTGATGCGTTCTGCCTGTCAGAAGTTCAACTTCCGCAAGGCTGTATTTGCCGTTGAAGTCAAGAATTTCGTATTTTGTGATTATTTCTTTTGAGCCCTCAACCTGTTTGCCAAAAATCTTTACTTTGTTTTGCGATTCGTTTTTAATAAGGTAATCGTGCAAAATGTCGCAGTCCTTTTTCGGCTTGCCGTAAAGTAAGCACAAATAATATTTTTCAAGCTCTCTCGTTTTGATTTTAGCGTTGAGAACACGCAGGCTCTCGGCGTTTTTCGCCGCAATAACAATTCCGCCTGTATTTCTGTCAATTCTGTTTGCAAGTGCAGGGGCAAAGGCCTTTTCTTCCTTTGGGTTGTACTCGCCCTTATTGTAAAGATAGTGCTGAACTCTTGCGACAAGCGAATCGAAGTGGTAGCTTTTATCCTGATGAACTATAACGCCCGGCTTTTTATCTATGAGAATAATATTATCGTCCTCATACACAATATCGAGTTTGTCGGGAGCTTTCAAAAACTCATAGTTTTCCTGCTCGCTTTCCTCAAAAAATTCATCTTTTATGTAAAGCGTCAGTACATCGCCCTCTTTGAGCATATCTTTTATATCGCATTTTTTGCCGTTTAGCTTTATGTACTTTGTGCGTATGTATTTATACATAAGTGACTTTGGCATAGTTTTAAACCTTTTTGAAAGGAATTTATCAAGTCTTTGATTTGCGTCATTTTTCTTTATATCAATAGTTCTCATTGTTTTCTCCTTAACGGTTATAAGAATAATTTTATATTATTATAAATATTTTTTCAACCGATTTTTCACACTTTTTAAAAAGCTGTGTAAACTGATACAGGGTGATAAAGTGAATTGCTACTCACACAGGCTCAGGTCGGCTGTATTTTTCGGGCTTGGACTTCTGACTGCAAGTTTACTGCCTTCCGAATGTGTGCTTGTGGTTGCAGCTGCGGCACTTATCGTAGTCAGTCTGACCTGCATACGAAGATAAATAGGGAGGAGATTTATTATGAAAGTTGTACTTATTGAGCGCCCAAAATTCTTATCCGGCATATTAAGAAGGATTTACGGAATTAAAAAGGTAACAACATCGCAATAAAACTTTTCTTATATGCAAATTTAAACAAATTTTTATTGGTAATTATCAATAACATAATTAAACAAAAGATGTGCATATCTACAAAAAGATATGCACATCTTAATTTATTATTGAGTTTTTTTGAAAAAATATTATAACAGAATAGGACTGTAATTTTATTATGGAGGTTTTGAATAAACATGAAATTAATCAAGAAAAGCGTGAGCATTCTTCTGTCATCTATGATGATTATGGGATGCACAGTTACTGCGCTTACAGCCAATGCCTCAACAGGCGGACAGCTTTGCAGTAAGTATGCTACAAACCCTAATGGCAAGGTAAGTATTCAGAAGACTATCACTATTGACGGTAATGTTACTGTAGACGATGTAACATTACTCCAGCTTTACATTGCTGGCGACAAGTCACTTGACGCTAACGCTTAACTCAAAGCTGATGTAAACAGAGATGGCGTTACTGACATTCTCGATTGTACAGAAATTCAGCTTTATGTTGCGGGTAATATTCCAAACCTCAGTTGATACTTGATATAATTTAACAGCTGTTACAGCATCGGATTGATTAAATTCAGTCCGATGCTTTTTTGTTGTAATATTTTTATCGCCTCTCTAATATATTTTGAGTATAAATATAAAAGGAGAGATAAAATATGGAGTTTAATCAGGATAACCGATCGTTTTGCACAACTGTTGCGGTGCTTGATACGGTTGCCGAACAGCTTGCCGATGTAGATTTGACTTTACCCGATTATTGTCCGGATATAGAAAAAATCCTCAAATGCACCCTTATCCCCAAAATTCAGACAAGGACTTTGTCGGGAGGTCAGCTGCAAATAGATGGCAGCTGCGTGGTAAATGTGCTGTATGTGGACAGCATTAAAAAAAGCATACGCTGCTGCGAACAGTCTGTTAATTTTTCTCAGAGCTTTTCGGTTAAGGAATCGCCCGACAATCCTGTAATACTTACAAAAACAAAGCCCGAATACATAAACTGTCGGGCGCTGAGTCCACGCAGACTGGTAATGCATGGCGCATTTTCGCTGTACGCAAAGGTGCTTTCTTCGTCAAAAACACCGTTTTACACTCCGTCTGCCGAAAATTGTCTTGAAACCCGGCTCTTAAATGTAAAATGTGCAAGCCTTACTTCGCTTTGTCAGGAACAGTTCAGCGTTGTTGAGGAGGTTTCTGTCGGCGATAAGCCTGTTATTGAGTCTGTTTTGAATGCAGATGTAGGCGTAAATATTACCGACACCAAGGCGGTTACAGGCAAGCTGATGGTGAACGGAGAAATAAACTTAAAACTGCTCTACATTACAGATGTTGAGAGCGGAGAAACGGGGAAACTCGATTATCTTTTGCCGTTTAATCAGATAGTGGACTGCGAGGGCATAGACGAAAAAACCGTAAACTGCGTATCGTGCGATATTATGTCGTATGATATTAGGCTGAAAAACGATGTTATGTCCGACAAACCGCTTTTGCTGTTAGATTTAAAGCTCTGCCTTACGGAAGAGGGATATGTTTTACTTGACGAAAATGTGGTGACCGACGCTTATTCAACAAAATGCGCAACACAGCCGACCTTTACTCAGCTTGGAATTGTGAGTGATTTGGCAAGGTTTAATGATTCTCATATAGAAAAAACCTCGGTTGCGGTAGACAACGGCAAAATCAGTAAGATTATAAATATTTCGTCAAATCAGATTACAGCCGACTATGCCTGCGATGAAAAGGGAATTACTGTTTCGGGCAAGCTGAATATTTGCATACTTGCCGAAAACGAAGAGCATATGCCTGTTTTTATTGAGCGCAACATTGATTATTCGCATCTTATGTCATCAAGCACAGAATACAACGGCGCTCTGTATGTTGAGCCACGAGCAGCAAGCATAAGTTATCGACTTGCAGATGACAGCACAGTTGAACTTAGATGTGAGATCAAGTTAGCGGTTTCGGCGGTTTCAAAAGAAAATGTAAGGGCGGTTTCTGATGTTGAAATTTTCGAGGATAAACCCGTCAAGCCTGAGGAGTGCGCATTAACTCTGTACTTTGCGCAGGCAGGAGAGAGCCTTTGGGAGATTGCAAAATCTCATAACACCGCACTTGATAAGCTGATTGAAGAAAATGCGGCAGTAGCACAAAACGAGGACATTTCCCGTATGCTGCTTATTCCGAGAGTGTAGGAGGTACAAAAATGGAAGAAAGAAATGTGTATCGTGACATTTCACGCCGAACAGACGGCGATGTGTATATCGGAGTTGTTGGCCCTGTACGAACGGGCAAATCTACATTTATTAAAAAGTTTATGGATTCTCTTGTGCTGCCGAACATTACCGATGAGGCGGTGTATCGCAGAACGCTTGACGAACTTCCGCAGTCCGCCTCGGGAAGAACTATAATGACAACCGAGCCGAAGTTTATTCCGGAGGAATCGGTTGAAATCGACCTCGGAAACAACACTTCTTTCAGAGTAAGAATGATAGACTGCGTTGGCTATATAGTTGATAGCGCCATAGGGTACAGCGAGGATGAACAGCCGAGAATGGTGAAAACACCTTGGTTTGAAAAGGAAATTCCCTTTGATGACGCGGCGGAAATAGGTACAAAAAAGGTTATTACCGACCATTCAACTATCGGTTTGGTGATAACGACAGACGGAACTATAAGCGACATTGACAGGGAAGATTATATTGAGAGCGAACAGAGGGTAATTAACGAGCTGAAAGAAATTAATAAGCCGTTCATAGTTTTGCTCAACTCTGTTGAACCCGAAGGCGAAAGGGCAAAGAACCTTGCGGCGCAGATGGCGGCAAATTACGGCGTACCTGTAATTCCCGTAAGCTGTATGGAACTTGACGAATTTGAAATAAAGCGAATATTGGCTCAGCTTTTATTTGAGTTTCACATTAAAGAAATCAAGGTTGATATTCCAAAATGGCTTGTTATGCTCGACAAGGAGCATTGGCTTAAAACAAATATCTTTGACGCAATTAAAAAAAGTGCGGGAAAAATCGAGAAAATCAGACAGGTACAGGACATAATGCAGGAGCTTGATGATTGCGAATACATTAATTCAACGGAAATCAAGAGTTTGGATCTTGGCAGAGGCTTTGCAACAATCGGAATAAATATTGACAATAGGCTTTTTTACAAGGTACTTTCCGAGGAATCGGGAATAGATATAACAGACGAATGTGCGCTCTTCAGCTGCGTAAAGGAGCTTTCGTCAAAGCGGAAAAAATTTGACAAATTGGCGCAGGCATATGAGCAGGTGCAGGAGAGCGGCTACGGAATTGTTATGCCGACAATAGAGGAACTTTCGCTTGAAGAGCCTGAGATTATAAAGCAGAGCGGCAAGTACGGCATTAGGCTCAAGGCAAGCGCTCCGAGTATTCATATGATGAAGATTTATACCAAAACCGAGGTTACGCCTATTGTGGGTTCGGAACAACAGTCGGAGGAGCTTGTGTCGTACCTTTTAAAGGAGTTTGAAGAAAATCCCGAAAAGATTTGGGAGAGCAATATCTTTGGTAAGTCTGTGCACGAGCTTGTAAACGAGGGCTTGCACAATAAGCTATACAGAATGCCGTCTGACGCAAGAGCCAAAATAGGAGAAACCATTGAAAAAATAATTAATGACGGCTGCAACGGTCTTATATGTATAATTCTGTAATTGAATAATACAATTAAAAACTTAAACAAATTATAAAAAAATAATCGGTCAAGATTATATAAACCGCCAAAAAAATATTCCCCTCATATTTATTATTGAAAATTTTACAGGAATAAAGTATAATAATCCTGTATGAAAATAATAAATATGGGGGTTATTTTATGAATCTTTCCAGTGTAGCTTTAGCAGCGCAGACCGAAGGTCTTTCACTTGCTGAAAAGGGCATCACATCTGCAAAGGTTGTTCTTACAGGCTTTGTTGTTGTATTCGCTATGCTTATTCTGTTGATTTTTATTATTAAAATTTACAGTGCTATTGTTCAGAAGGCTCAGAGTGCCGGCAGCAATAGCAAAAAGGGCAAGGATAAAAAAGACGAAAAAACCGCTGAAAAGCCTGTTGCCACACCTGCTCCGGCAGTTACCGCAAGCACCGCAACAGACGGAATTTCAGACGAAGTTGTAGCTGTCATTTCCGCTGCCGTAGCAACTATGTACGGTTCATCTGAAAAAGCAAGAATCAAGAGTATTAAAAAGTCATCTGACGGTGGTCGTTCAGCTTGGGCAAAAGCCGGTGTACTTGATAATACCCGCCCATTTTAAGGCACATTTTAAGGGAAAGGATGTTATCTAATGGAAATTTTACAAGGCTTTGTTGATGCCGTTGTAGGTATCTTTAACAGCTCAGGCCTTACAGCGCTTAACTGGCAGAACTATGTAATGATTGGCATTTCATTTATTTTGCTTTATCTCGCTATTAAAAAGCAGTACGAGCCGCTTTTGCTTCTTCCTATTGCTTTTGGTATGCTTCTTGTAAACCTTTGTCCGGGCATTATGGCTCCTCAGTCAACTGAACTTCTTACCGAGGCTCAGTGTGCGGCACGAGATATTGCAACATCGGGTCACGCCACACAGGTTATTGACGGCGTAACTTATTATGAAAACCCAACATACGGCGGATTGCTTTATTATTTATATCAGGGCGTTAAGCTTGGTATTTACCCACCGCTTATCTTCCTTGGTATTGGTTGTATGACAGACTTTGGTCCGCTTATTTCAAACCCAAAGAGCCTTATCCTCGGTGCTGCCGCTCAGATTGGTATTTTCGTAACATTTACAGGTGCTATCTTCCTCGGCTTTACAGCTAAAGAGGCAGGCGCTATCGGTATTATCGGTGGTGCAGACGGTCCTACCGCTATTTTCGTTACAACAAAGCTCGCACCTCACCTTTTAGGTTCAATTGCGATTGCCGCATATTCATATATGGCTCTTGTTCCTATCATTCAGCCACCTATTATGAAGGTTCTCACAACTAAGAAAGAGCGTTCGGTTGTTATGGAACAGCTCCGTCCGGTTTCTAAACTTGAGAAGATTATGTTCCCTGTTATTGTTGTAATCATCATTTCAATCTTCCTTCCTGACGCTGCTCCGCTCGTTGGTATGCTTATGCTTGGTAATCTCTTTAAGGAGTCAGGCGTTGTTGAAAGAATCAACAAAACAGCTCAGAACGAACTTATGAACATCATCACAATCTTCCTTGGTACAACTGTTGGTGCTACTGCATCAGGTCAGAACTTCCTTACATTCGATACAATCAAGATTATCGTTCTTGGTCTTATCGCATTCTGTATGGGTACTGCATTTGGTGTACTCTTTGGTAAGATTATGTATGTTGCAACAGGTGGCAAGGTAAACCCACTTATCGGTTCAGCAGGTGTATCTGCCGTTCCAATGGCTGCTCGTGTATCACAGAAGGTTGGTCAGCAGGAAAATCCAGGCAACTTCCTCCTTATGCACGCTATGGGTCCTAATGTTGCAGGCGTTATCGGTTCAGCAGTTGCAGCAGGTGTATTGCTCAATGTTGTTGGCTGATATTAAACTGTATAATTTATATAAAGGAAGTCGTTATGACTTCCTTTATTTTTATGCTTTTATATTCCACAAAAGAATTAATGACTGCAATTAATGGATTATAATATATTATATTGGTTTATTATGCTGAATTTGGAGGTTGAGCAATGCCGAATAATATTACAATTCAAAGAATTTTAGCGATACTTTTGCAAAGAATTAAATTTATAATTTTTTTGTCACTTGTATGTATGCTTTCGTTTTTCTTATATTCTAGGTTTTTCATAACACCTATGTACAGCACATCGGCTATGCTTTATGTGCAGAACTATAACTCAAAAAGTCAGAGTAATATTGACGGCGGAAAAATATACAGCTCTGATATTTCGGGTTCAGCATCGCTTGCCGAGGCTTACATTGTATTTCTTAAAAATTCAGACAGTATAACATCACTTTATAACGACTGCGATGTTTCAATAACAAACGATTCTTTCTTTATTACGGTTACGGTTTCGGGTTCAGACCCGCAAACTTGTGCGAATGTAGCAAATCAGATTTGCGAGGCTGCCGGTGATGTATTTGCTGAGCGCTTTGCATACGGACAGATTGGTATTATAAGATCTGCGAAAGTTCCCGATGTACCGTATGAACCAAACAATCTAAAAAACGCATTGATTGGTTTAGTAATCGGTCTTGTTGCATCTGTGCTTATTTCTATTTTGCTTGAGCTTATTGACCTTACAGTTAAGCCTGATGACGATTTACAGGAAATGTACGATATTCCTATATTTGCGGAAATTCCTGATTTCGGTAATTAAGGAGGAAATAGCGTATGAAATTCAGATTACCTTTTAAAAAGGATTTAAGTAAAAAAAGCAAGTCACAAGTAACTGTCAACAATAAAAATAAATTTGCAATTGTTGAGTCTTACAAAATTGCAAGAACCAATATTATGTTTTCTCTTTCTGCGTCTGAAAAGAAAGCCTTTGCGGTAACAAGTTATTCAAAGGGTGAGGGTAAAAGTACAGTTGCGTCTAACCTTGCAATTTCTTTTTCAAAAATGGAAAGTAAAGTATTGCTTGTTGACTGTGACCTTCGCCGACCTAATGTTCATAATATTTTTAAAATTGATAATACCAAAGGTCTTGCGGATGTAATCGGTAAGATGATTAATTTCGATCAGGCGGTTCAGAAAAATGTTCTTCCCGGACTTGATATTCTCGTTTCGGGTACTATTCCGCCAAACCCGTCGGAACTTATGTGTTCCTCAACTTTTACTTCTTTGGTTGAGCAGTTAAAGAAAGAATATGATTATATCATATTCGATACTCCGCCTGTCGGAGTGGTTGCCGATGCACTTCTTTTAAAAGAATTAATTGCAGGCTTTATTGTTGTAGTAAGAGAAAGAGCCACAACTCACGGCGACTTACAAAATCTTACGGAAAGCATTAAACTTGCCGATTCAAGAGTTCTCGGTATAGTCAAGGTAGGCTGTTCGCAGAACGAGAGAAGAAAAGGCAAGTATTACTACAAATACTATTACAGTTATTATTAATTATTTTACAGCTTACGAAAACATATCAATTGTTTTTCGTAAGCTGTTGTTTTATGGCATAAAATTTGGATTTTTAAAATAAAATGCAAGATTTTTAAAAAACACTTGCATTTTTCTTCCTTTTGGATTACAATATAACAGTAATATTTTGTATTTTTTGCAATTTGAATTTAAGGAGAAAGCAAAATGAATTATGTGAATTGTAACAAAGAAGACCTCGAAAAAGAATATGCGGCACTTGTTGCTGAATATGAAGAGGTAAAAGGTAAGGGTTTAAAACTTAATATGGCAAGAGGTAAGCCGGGTGAAGATCAGCTTAACCTTTCAAGACCGTTGCTTGATGTAATCAACAGCAGCACTGACTGTATTACAGCACACGGTGCAGATTGCCGTAACTACGGTGAACTTGCAGGCATTGACGAGTGCAAAAACTTTTTTGCTGAGATTTTTGATGTAGATCCGTCAGATGTAATGGTTGGCGGCAACTCAAGCCTTAATATGATGTTTGATACAATCGCAGGTTTTATGACAAAGCCTGTTGTTGAGGGATGCAAGCCCTGGTATGAGGTAAAGAACAGAAAGTTCCTTTGTCCTGCTCCGGGTTATGACCGTCACTTTGCTATTACCGAATATTTTGATTTCGATATGATTCCTGTTCCAATGACAGAGAATGGCCCTGATATGGATGTTGTTGAAAAGCTCGTAGAGAATGACGATTCAATCAAGGGTATTTGGTGTGTTCCTAAGTATTCAAATCCGCTCGGCGTTACTTTCAGTGATGAAACAGTAAAGCGCTTTGCAGCTTTAAAGCCGGCAGCTAAGGATTTCAGAATTATGTGGGATAACGCATACTGTGTACACGATGTAACAGATACTCCCGATGAACTTTTGAGCCTTATGGATGAGTGCAGAAAAACCGGTAATGTAGATCTTCCTATTATGTTTACTTCAACTTCAAAGATTACATTTCCGGGTTCAGGTGTAGCTGCTATGGCGGCATCTGACAATAATATGAAAGTTATCAAGAACAGATACCAGTATCAGGTAATCAGCTATGATAAAATGAATATGCTCCGTCATGCTCGTTTCTTTGGCGACCTTAACGGTGTTAAAGAGCATATGAAATTGCATAAGGCTGTTCTTAAGCCAAAGTTTGAAATTGTTTTGAATGCGCTTGAGTCACAGCTTAAAGAAACAGGTACAGCAGATTGGACAAATCCTAACGGCGGTTACTTTGTAAGTGTAGATGTACTTGAGGGTACAGCAAAAGAGGTAGTTCGCCTTTGTAAAGAGGCAGGCGTTGTACTTACAGGTGCAGGTGCTACTTATCCTTACGGAAAAGACCCTAAGGACAGCAACATCAGAATTGCCCCTTCGTTCCCGCCAAACGATGAACTTAAGGAAGCAATGAATGTATTCTGCATTTGCGCTAAGCTCGCTGCTTGTGCAAAAATTCTCAATAAATAAGCAACAAAATACAAACAGTATATAATATTTATCTAAATGCTATGTAAAATTTCCAACTAAAAAGAATTTTTTTATCAAAAATTTCCGTATCCGTTGACTTTTTATCAAAAAAATTATATAATAACTCTGTTATGTCTGTACGTGTGTCTTTCGTAACAGAGTTATTTTTATTAGAACACGCACAGTCAATTAAAAAATGGAGGTTCCTAAGGCATGAAAAGAATACCAAAGCCTGTATTCTTCATTGTAGCCTTGCTGGTGCTTGCTTTTACATTTACAGCAGTTTTCGGAGTATCCTACTATACAGGTGACAACAAAAACACTGTCGTTAAGGGCATTAGCGATATACGATGGGGAATAGACATCAGAGGCGGTGTTGAAGCAACATTTAAGCCGGCAGGCGATGTTGACGCTACTGATGAGCAGTTAGAATCTGCAAAAGCAATCATTGAGCTCCGTATGGTATCGGACGGCATTACCGACTACGAACTTTACGCTGACTCATCAAACGACAGAATTATTGTTCGTTTCCCATGGAAATCTGACGAAAAGGATTTTGATCCTGCAACTGCTATTGAAGAAATTTCATCAACAGCAGAGCTTACTTTCAGACCGGGTAAAAGCTATGAAACTACCGAAGTAGGTTCAGACGGCAACCCTGTTTACAAAACTCCTAAGGACGACACAACCGAGATTCTTATGAACGGCTCTTACATAAAGTCGGCTCAGGCGGTTGTAAATCAGGAGGATAACTCATACGCTGTAAGCATTGAGTTTAACGATGAAGGTAAACAGCTTTTTGGCGATATTACAACTAAGTATCTTAAAAAGACAATCTCAATTTGGATGGATGATGTTATGATTTCCGCACCTACTGTAAATGCGGCAATCACAGACGGTAAAGCACAGATTACAGGTAACTTTGACGCTGAATCTGCAACAGCTCTTGCTAACAAGATTAATGCCGGTGCTCTTCCGTTCAAGCTCGAAACAGTAAGCTCAAGCAACATCAGCCCTACACTTGGCGAAAACTCACTTACAGCTATGGCTTATGCCGGTGTTATTGCATTCATCGTAATTGCAATTATTATGATTGCTATGTATAGACTCACAGGCTTCATTGCTGTTATTGCACTTGCCGGTCAGTTAGGACTTGCTATTGCTGCGGTATCCGGCTACTTTACAACTATTCCGTCATTCACAATGACACTTCCGGGTATTGCAGGTCTTATTCTTTCAATCGGTATGGGCGTTGACTGTAATGTAATTACAGCCGAGCGTATTAAGGAAGAGTTAAAGCAGGGCAGAACTTTGGACGGTGCTCTTGAGCGTGGTACAAAGAATTCACTCTCTGCTATCATCGACGGTAATATGACAGTTATTATAGTATCTGTTATTCTTATGCTTGTATTCGGTCCTTCAAATATTCTCTCAATCATCTTTGGTGAATCAACAACCGGTACAATCTACTCATTCGGTTACACACTCCTTGTTGGTGTAATTGCTAACTTTATCATGGGCGTATTCCTTACTCGTGTAATGCTCAGAAGTATTTCGGGCTTTAAGGTACTGCGCAAAAAAGGCTTGTATGGAGGTGTTAAGAATGGCTAATGAAACCACACAGGCTAAGGTTAATGGTCAGCTTTCTGTTGAAGAAGTAAGCGAAAAATTCAACGGCGGCAGAAAGATTATTGACTTTGCAGGTCACAGCAAAATTTTCTTTGGCATTTCCATTGCAATTATCGTAATCGGTATTATTTGCAACATTATTTTCGGCGCTACACTTGATATTCAGTTTTCAGGCGGTGCGTCTGTAAAGTACAGCTATTCAACAGATATTTCGGAATCTGAACTTACAGACTTTATCCAGTCACATACAGAGGCAAGAATTTCAACTTCATATTCAACTGATATGGTTGGTAATTCCGGTCACAATGTAGCCGTTCAGTTCTCAGGCAACAAGGCTATTGACACAAACATTCAGTCAACACTTCTTGATGACCTCAACAAGCAGTACCCTGATGCTAAGTTCGAGATTCTCGAATCAGGTTCTATTGACGCATCAATGGGCTTTAACTTCCTTTTGAAGTGTCTTACAGCTGTTGCTATTGCAAGCATACTTATGGTTATTTATGTAACACTCAGATTTAAGAAAATCGGCGGTCTTTCAGCCGGTGTTACAGCGCTTATAGCTCTTTTCCACGATGTAGCTATGATTTACTTTATGTATGTAATTTTCCGTATGCCAATCGATTCAAACTTCATTGCCGTAGTTCTTATGATTCTTGGTTACTCACTTAACGATACAATCGTTATTTATGACCGAGTTCGTGAGGAGAGAAAGGCACTTGGCAGAAAGACAGACGCAGGTATGGTATTTAACCTTAGTGCTACAAAGTCACTCAAGAGAACAATTATTACTTCTGTAACAACACTTTCAGCAATCTTAATTGTTTACATTGTTGCTATTGTTTATAATATCTCTTCTGTTCAGGCTTTCGCACTTCCAATGATTATCGGTATAATTTCAGGTTGTTATTCTTCAATTTGCATTGCAGGCCCGCTTTGGGTACTTTGGCAGAGAAAGAAAAAGAACAGCAAAAAGAAATAATGCGTTTGCTTTAAATTTTATTTAACATTTATGGGCTGCGATATGAATAATTTTCGCAGCCCTGAATTTATATGTAAATGTATAATTTTTTATCAGCTTTGGTAAAACTATTTTGGGGTAATTTTTATATCTTAGGAGTGTTTTATGAAAAAAATCTTTTCACTATTATTGGTATCTTTATTGATGTTATCTTCTTTACTTAGCGGCTGTTCGAGCAGCGAACCGAGCAGCAAATCTTCCGATAAAATCAGCATAGTAACCTCGATTTTCCCTTATTATGATTTTGCAAGGAATATTGCAGGGGATAAGGCAGATGTAAAGCTGTTGCTTTCGCCGGGTAACGAACCGCATCATTATGAACCGTCACCTTCCGACATAGTAGCTATTGAGGAATGTGATATATTTATCTATAACGGTGGAGAAAGTGACGAGTGGGTTGAAAATGTGCTCGACTCGCTTGAAAGCAAAAATATTACTGTTTTAAAAATGACCGACTATGTGTCACTTTTAAACGAAAAAAATCCCGATCACACTGACGGCGATGAGGCAGATGAGCATATATGGACTTCTATTAGAAATGCCGAGCAGCTTGTTTCTGCAATTTCGCAAAAGATTGTTGAAAAGGATTCTAAAAATAGAACTTATTATGAAAGCAATACAACTCAGTATTCAGACAAGCTGAAAGCGCTTGATGAGAAATTTACTGAGGTGGTTAATAATAAAAAGCGTGATACTGTTGTGTTTGGCGACAGATTTCCGTTTCTGTACTTTATGACCGATTACGGCATTAATTACGAGTGCGCCTTTCCCGGATGCAGCAGTGAAACCGAACCGAGTCTTGATGTGGTTACAAGGCTTGTTGATTATGTAAGAGATAATAATATTCCCGTTGTATTTCATCTTGAAATGTCAAACGGAAAAATTGCTCAGCTGATTGCTGACGATACGGGAGCAAAGATTTTGCAATTCTCATCATGCCACAATATTACAAAAGATGAATTTAATAACGGCGAAGATTATATTTCTATTATGGAACAAAATTGCAGTGCGTTAAAGGAGGCTTTATCTTAATGGCTTTAATAGATTTTAATAAGGTGAATATCGGTTATGACGGCAAAAGCGTAATTTCCGATTTGACTTTTCAGATAAAGCAGAATGAATATGTTTGCATTGTGGGCGAAAACGGCTCGGGCAAAACTACGCTTATGAAGTGCCTGCTCGGACTTATTCCGCCGCTTTCGGGCAAAATCACTTTTGGTGACGGCTTAACTCAAAATGAAATCGGCTATCTTCCGCAAAAAACCGTTTTGCAAAAGGACTTTCCTGCATCTGTTGAGGAGGTAGTGCTTTCGGGCTGTCTTAACAAAAAGCATACTTTGTTTTATTCAAAGGAGCAGAAAAAAACAGCTCAAAAGAATATGGAGCTTACGGGCATTACAGATATTCGCAAAAATTGTTTTCGTGAGCTTTCGGGCGGACAACAGCAGAGGGCATTGCTCGCAAGAGCATTGTGCGCTACAACCAAACTTTTAATTCTTGACGAACCCGTAACGGGTCTTGACCCCGTTGCAAGTGCTGATATGTATAACCTTGTAAAGAATTTGTATAAAGAGGGAATTACCGTTATTATGGTTTCCCACGATATTACCGCCGCAGTTAATAATGCCACAAAAATTCTCCACCTTTCCAAGGATAACTACTTCTTTGGCAGTACACATCAGTATCTTCATTCCGATGTGGGCAAGAAATTTTTGATTACAGATTGCCCATGCGATGACTGCCAACATCACCATATTCATAATTTAGCTTAAAGGAGGCGGTAAAATGATTCAAACTATTGTAGAAATGTTTTCTTACGGCTTTATTGTGAGAGCCTTTATAGTAGGTACGCTTGTTTCTCTTTGCGCCGCCTTGCTCGGTGTAACCCTTGTGCTGAAACGCTACTCCATGATAGGTGACGGACTTTCGCATGTCGGTTTTGGTGCGTTAGCTATTGCCGCATCGCTTAATCTTGCACCACTTCAGGTGGCAGTACCTGTTATTATTATTGCCGCATTCCTGCTTTTAAGACTTTCCGAAAAAAGCAAAATTCGTGGTGATGCCGCCATTGCCATTATTTCAAGCACAGCACTTGCAATCGGCGTTGTTTGCGTAAGCATTTCGGGTGTGAATACAGACCTCAATTCCTATTTATTCGGCAGTATTCTTGCCACAACAAATGCAGACGCTATAATGTGTGCGATACTTGCATTGATTGTAATTGTGATTTTCGTGCTGTTTTACAATAAGATTTTTGCGGTTACATTCGATGAAACATTTTCAAAGGCTACAGGACTTAAAACAGGTGTTTATAATACTGTAATTGCCTTGCTCACAGCACTTACAATCGTAATCGGTATGAGAATTATGGGTACACTTTTAATTTCGGCTCTTATCATTTTCCCTGCACTTTCCTCAATGAGGGTGTGCAAAAAATTTAAGGCGGTAATTATTTGTTCGGGTGTACTTTCACTTATTTGTTTCTTTGTGGGAATGTATGCGTCCTACACCATGGACACCCCAACAGGTGCAAGCGTGGTTATAGTAAATGCCGTTGTATTTGTAATTTTCTGGCTTATTGAAGTTATTAATACAAGAGTAAGAAAACACAATTAATTATAAAATATTTTCAATTTGAACAAGCTCACTGTCCTTTATGGAGGTGAGCTGTTTTTTTATGCCGGCACTTTCGGCAAGGTAATTGTCGTTGCTCTGTGTAGCGACATATGACCGCATTGCAGATAGGTTTACGCTGATTTCATCAACATAATCGTGAATAAGAAGAATATCAAAGATGCTTAGATTCTTTTGCCATTTTGATTCTGCAGAGGCAAGCACAGATTTTGCACCGTCATAATTTTCACTTTTCACAAGGTTGTCGGCAGATATTATTTCTTCGTTCAGTTCGTCAATTTTATTTGTAACATAGAACATTTCAAAAATTCCCGTTGTTAAGGCTATTATTAAAAAGGCTATCGCTATATAAATTCTTTTCATACTAATTTTCCTTTGTGATTATTTTATAGTTGCCGCCACCGTCAAGCGTCATAATAAAAATATCGTCTATGCTTACATTATTCTTGTAAAGAATTTTATCAACCGTTTGTTTATCACTCTTGCAAAGACGGAGTGAATTTTGCAAAAGTTCGCCGTCACTTATTACAACGGTTTCGAGTTTTGTATCGGGAACGGTTATATCGAGATTTTCGAGTGTAACGGTTCGCTTTTCGGGTTTTTGCAAAACGCTGATTTTTCCGTTGGTTTCCACAATACAATATTGTACCTCGTCAAGCGAAAAAATATCCTGTTGCCTTAACTGAATACATAAATCTTCTGTTGACATTCTCAGGCGTTTCATTTCGTTTTGCATCAGCTTACCGTCCTCAATTACGGTTATCGGCGAGCCGCAGATAAGTCCTCGAAATTTTCGGTTTTTCATCATTATTATGCTTGCAATGATTTCGCAGGCAATCAGCACCAATACGGGAATTATGCCCGAAAGCAAAGGCTGAGAGGTGTTCGACATTGGAATTGCCGCAATGTCCGATACAATTAAAGTAACCACAAGCTCGCTTGGCTGCATATCGCTTATCTGTCTTTTGCCCATTAGTCGGATTGCAAGTATTACAAAGGCGTACAAAAGCAAAGTTCGTATAATTGAAATAATCATTTTATCACCACTAATAATGTTTGCAATAAATGTAATTATATGCAAAATTCGGAATAATTGAGATAACTTTGTAAAGCCTAAATATTGGTGATAGAATGTATAATTCATTAAAAGAAAATTTATCCTCGCTGAAGTCGGCATTTGCAAATTCAGCCGATTTTACGGTAAGAGATATGATTTTAAATTCAAATAAAAAAACAGCCGCCGCAGTTATCACGATTGAGGGAATGTGCAGTAAAGAGGTGATTGCGCTTTCTATAATCAATCCGATTCTTGATTATAATTTTAAAAATGCAAGCGGCGCACAAATCATTGATGAAATCCGACTTTCTGTGCTTTCGGCAAGTGAGATTGTGGAGTTTGAAACCTTTGACGAGGCTATTATGTTTTCAACATCAGGCTTTGCTGTCATAGCGGTTGACGGCTCAAGCAAAATGCTTGCAATCGGAGTGCAGGGGTTTTCTTTTCGTGGAGTTACCGAGCCTGAAAGCGAGGTGGTTCAGCGTGGCTCAAAAGAGGGATTTACCGAACCGCTCAGAATTAATATGACGCTTATACGGCGCAGAATAAAAAGTCCCGACCTTGTGTTTGAAACCGCAACGGTTGGCAAAACCTCAAAAACTCAGCTTTGCATTTGCTATTTGCAGAACTCCGTTTCAAAAATTATTCTTGATAAAATCAGAAAGCGGCTAAAGTCGAGCGACCTTGAAATGGTGCTTGCATCGGGATATTTGTCGGAATATCTGGAAGATAAGGGCACTAAGTCTATATTTTCGGGAGTGGGAATTTCAGAGCGCCCCGATACCGTATGCGGCAAGCTGATGGAGGGCAGGGTTGCGATTTTAGTGGACGGTACACCGACTGCAATTATTATTCCGCATATTTTTGTAGAGGAATTTCAGAGCGTAGACGATTACTCAAATCGCCCCTATTACGCAACTTTTATCAGAATTTTAAAGTATATATCTTTTTTTACGGCAATTTTCGTGCCCGGAATTTACACCGCCTTTGCGCAGTTTCACCCCGAATATTTTCCAAAGGGATTGCTTGTAAAAGCATCAAGCGCACTTGCCGATACTCCGTTGCCCGTTGCACTTGAGGTGCTTATTATTATGTTTATTTATGAAATTATGCGAGAGGCAGGCTTGCGTATTCCCAAGCCGCTAGGCCATGCGGTCAGTATTGTGGGCGCACTTGTTATTGGTGAAAGTGCAGTAAACGCAGGTTTTATTGCCTCATCTACCCTTATGATAGTTGCAGTTGCGGCTATCAGCAGTTATGTAACCTCGTCACTTTATGCACCGATTACAGTGCTGAGGTTTGCTTTTGTGGCGGTCGGCGGAATTTTCGGAATGTGGGGAATAGTGCTGTTGAGTTGTTTGGTGCTTGCAAATATATGTGCCAAAACCTCTGTCGGTGTGCCGTATATGTCGTCGTTTGCACCGTTTTCTTTAAAAAGAATGAGAGATGTTTTTGTGCGTGCAGATTGGAAGTTGCTTTCTCGCCATACCATAAAAGTGCAAAAATTTGCTCAGACAAAGGAGGGCGACTCTGATGAAGGGTAAAATTATACAGCTGTACGCAGGGTTGTTTGCTTTGCTGATTTTTATCTTTTTAGGTGGAAAATATAATTACCTCGGCACACTTCCGTTGTGGGCGGTGTGCCTTGAAATTTTGCTTATGGCAGGTGTGCTTGCAGTGCTGATGCTGCCGTCATATTTTCTCCATAAGTCGGCAGGCTGTAATGCTTTTAATGTGTTTATTCAAAAATCGTCTGTTGCAAGGCTGATATTCTCTTCACTTTACTGCATTTTGTTTGTGTTTGCAAGCGTTAGGTTTCTCTCGTTTTATGTTGATGTATTAAAAACCGCTCTCAATCCCAACGCAAATAGATTTGTACTTGCGGCAGGCATATTGTGCGTGTGTGCTTATTGCGCATATAAGGGAGTATTTACCACTACAAGGTGTGCGCTGATAGGGGCGGCTGTAATTTCAGTTTTTGTGATTATATTTTTGATTGCAAATATTTCTGATGTAGAATTAAATAACCTCTACCGCAGTAACAGCATTGCCACATTTGCAGGCGGCGCATTTTCGCTTTTGCCTGTTTGCATATTGCCTGTAATTTTTTCGGCTTTGTCTGGCGGCTTTAGTCAGAGCAGGTCAGCTTTTATCGGCTTTATTATTGTTGCGATTGTGAGCAGCTGTGTGCTCGTGTTCTTTATGAATACCGTTCTTGCAAACTATGCGGACGGCAGAGAATTTCCGTATTTTATCCTCGCAAAAAATGGCTCGTTCGGGCAGATGACGAGCTTTGATTTTCTCTATATGATTTGTATTTCGCTTTGTGCTTTTATTATAATTTCTCTGCTTTTGTGCTGTATAAATGAAAGTACAGGCGTTGAGAAAAGGTGCAAAAATACCGTTGTCTTTGTTTTGCTCATTTTTGTGCTTTATATATGCACCGAGGTATTTCCTAAGGCTAAAGAGCTTGTGCAAAACGATATTGTGTTTGTGGTTATGTGTGCGGTTTATGCTGTGGTACTGCCTGTTTATGCCTTGCTGAAACTGAACGGAGGAAGAAAAAGTGATTAAAAAAATCGTATTAGTGGTTCTTGCTGTTGGCAGTGCTTTTTTATGCGGATGTGATAACAGCAAGCGAATAGACAAAGCCATATTGATTGACTGTATTGTGGTGACAAAAAATGATTATACATTTGTCTGTATTTCCGATGAAGAAAAAAACGAACTGATAACTATAAAAGAAGAAAGCCTTGAAAAAGCCTTGAAAGCGCTTGAAAGCGAGCACAACCCCGAGGTTATACTCTCAAAACTTGAGCTTATTGCTTTTGCGGAAAATACAGAGAGCGAAAAATATTCCTCAACCTTACATCAGATAAAGAATAATTATGCGGTGTCGCCCTCGGTATATACAGCCGTATGCAGTAATGAAATTATAAAATCACTTGATAAAGCTGAAACCGTAGAAAAAAGCACAGAACAAATAATGCTTTTAGAGAATAAAGAGCGAGATGTTTCGTCAACACTTCTAAAAATGAATAACAACCTGAGCAAATCAAAAAAATCTTTACTTTATCTACCATATATTCGTGATAATAACGGAACGGCAGTAGAAAAAGTTGAAATTATGATAAAAAAATGAAAAATAATTCATAAAAAGACTTTATACTATAAGCATTTTGTTGTATAATAATTGATGTATAAAATGGAAAGGCTATATACTTTGGTCAAAAATTTGAATATATTTACCAAAGCGGTTTTCGGTAATGCAATTAAAAATAATTAATTTCCGGTTTAGCTTATTTGTCGGCATTATTACTTATACCAAGCCTTTCACGAGCATATATTTTAATTATTGAACGGCGGTGGATTTATGGCTAGTGATTTTTCGGTTGCACTTTCAAAAATGGTTGAAGATTTAGATTTGCAAAAAATTTATATTGCTGAGAATTTTGAAGAAATCAAAGTATCAACATTTGAGGTTAATCGTCCCGGACTTGAGCTTACAGGCTATTTTGACTTTTTCGACAGCAGCCGACTTCTTCTTTTCGGCACAACAGAGTTTTCGTATCTTTCTCGTTTTGGCTCTGAAGCGCAAAAAATGGTTATCGACTCAATATTGAGCTTTGGCCCTCCTGCAATTATAATTTCAAGAAATATTGAGCCACCTATTGCAATGATGGAGAGCGCCAAAACTCATAAGGTATCTATTTTGCGTTCGGCAGAAACTACTTCCGAGGTTACAGCGGCACTGTTCCAATATCTTAACAAAGAGCTTGCGCCACGAATTACAAGACACGGAGTGCTTGTAGAGGTTTACGGTGAAGGCTGTTTGCTACTCGGTGACAGCGGTGTGGGTAAAAGCGAAACCGCTATTGAGCTTATAAAGCGAGGACATCGACTTGTGGCAGATGACGCAGTAGAAATCCGCAAAACCTCTACTCACACATTAATGGGACAATCCCCTGAAAATATCCGCCACTTTATTGAGCTGAGAGGTATCGGCATTATCAACGCAAGACAGCTTTTCGGTATGGGTTCGGTAAAACTTGCCGAAAAGATAGATATGGTTATAAACCTTGAAATTTGGGACAACACCAAGGTTTATGACAGAATGGGACTTGATAATCAGTATATGGACATACTCGGAGTGGAAGTGCCTACTCTGACTATTCCTGTAAAACCCGGCAGAAACCTTGCGGTTATTATTGAGGTTGCCGCAATGAACAACCGTCAGAAAAAGCTCGGCTACAATGCCGCACAGGAACTTTTGAGCGCTCTCGGTATGGATTTTGATATGGGACAGACAGAAAAAATCATTGTAGATAAATGGGAATAACAATGAGGTGAGCAAATGAAATTAGTTGCCGATATGCACACACATTCAATAGCGTCTACACACGCATATGCAACCATAACGGAAATGGCGCAGGAGGCGCATGACCTCGGACTTTTTGCCATTGCCGTTACAGACCACGCAAGAACAATGCCGGGCGCACCCGGGCCGTTCTATTTTGAGTCGCTTGCTATTTTGCCCGCATATATAAAGGGCGTAAGAGTATTGCATGGAATCGAGGCTAACATATGCGATTACGAGGGCAACCTTGATGTAGAACCGGAGCTGCAAAATAACCTTGAATGGATAGTGGCGTCACTTCATACTTTGACTATTGAGGGCGAGGCAACTGTTGAAAAATGCACGCAGGCTTACCTTAACCTTGCTAAAAATCCTAATGTAAATGTCATTGGTCACAGTGACAGTGAGTATTTTAAGTATGACTACGAAAAAGTCATTCCACAGCTTGCTAAAGAGGGCAAGCTGATTGAAATTAACGATTCTGCTTTCAGATATAAAAAAAGTTGTGCATCTAATTGCGTACGGATTGCAGAGATTTGCAAAAAGTACGGTGCGAGAATTTGCGTGGATACAGATTCTCATTACACACATACACTCGGCAGAGGTACAGAAACTCTGAAAATGCTTGAGGAAATTGATTTTCCGCAGGAACTTATTGTAAACGCTGACGAAGAAAATCTGAAAGCATATTTTAAAGAGAAAAATATTTATTATTAACTGGAGTAATTCGATGAGTAATATTGATAAAATATATAATCTTGCAACGAGCCTTGGATGCGACACAAAGCTGAATGAGCCGATGAAAAAGCACACAAGCTTTAAAATCGGCGGCAATGCGGCTGTTTACATAAAGGTGAGCAATTTAAGCAGGCTCGGCACAATTATTAAGGAATGTAAGCTTACTGATACAAAATTCTTTTTGCTCGGCAACGGAAGTAATATTCTTGTTGATGACAACGGAATGGATTGCGTGGTAATAAAGCTTGAAGATGATTTTAAAGAAATCTTTATGCCCGACAGCGAAACCGTATATTGCGGTGCAGGCGCAACACTTGCCTCTCTCTGCAAGTTTGCGTTGAATAACGGACTCAGCGGCCTTGAGTTTGCGTGGGGAATCCCCGGCACAGTCGGCGGTGCAGTATTTATGAATGCAGGCGCTTACGGCGGAGAGATGAAAGATGTTGTTGTTTCTGTTAATCATATTACGGCAGACGGCACTATCGGCAGAATTGATAAGGATGATTTGAATTTCGGCTATCGCACAAGTGCATACCGCAAAAACGATTGCGTAATCACAGGTGTTACCTTTAAGCTGAAAAGTGATAATCCCGAAAATATCCGCCACAAAATGGACGATTTTATGGGCAGAAGAACAGACAAACAGCCGCTTGAATTTCCGAGCGCGGGCAGTGTGTTTAAGCGCCCCGAGGGCAATTACGCAGGTGCATTGATTGAGCAGTGCGGTTTTAAAGGAAAAGGAGTCGGCGGTGCGCAGGTGTCTGAAAAGCACGCAGGCTTTATTATAAATAGGGGCAATGCCACAGCAAAAGATGTAAAAGAGCTTATTCACAATATTCAAACAACTGTTAAAAAAGAAACAAGCTATGACCTTGAATGTGAATTAATAATGCTGTAAAAGAATAATTTTTATATATAACAGGTGTAATAGAGGAAGTAGAAATTTATGGAATTTGTAATTATTTCGGGTATGTCGGGTGCAGGCAAAACAAGCGCCTTACACATTATGGAGGATATTGGCTACTATTGTGTTGACAATATTCCCACATCACTTTTGCAGACCTTGTATAAACTCTGTATGGATTCATCGGACAGCGCAATGAAAAGAGTTGCCGTTGTGGTTGATGTAAGAGGCAACGGAGATTATGAGGCTATGTATGAAGACCTTGAAAATTTCAAGAAAAGCAACGAGGGTGTAAGTATTCTTTATATTGACGCCAAGGTTGACAGCCTTATTGTGCGTTATAAAGAAACAAGAAGAAGACATCCGCTTACGGAAAGGCTCAGAGATGGCTCTGTTGCTGCCGCCGTTAAGGAGGAGCAAAGACTGCTTGTGCCTGTAAAAACTCTTGCTGATTACGGCATAGATACTACTTTTATGTCGATAAAGCAGCTCAGAGAGCGCATTATTTCAATGTTCCTTGAAAACAGCTCAAAGGGCATTATGATTACATTTATGTCTTTCGGATTTAAGTATGGTATTCCGCTTGAGTCGGATTTGATTATAGATGTGCGATGTCTGCCAAATCCGTTTTATATTGCAGAGCTTAAGGAACATACAGGACTTGAAAAATGTATTCAGGATTATGTGCTTGACAGTGACGAAACTCAGGGCTTTGTAAAAAGACTTATTGATTTGCTCGACTATTCACTGCCTTTGTATCTTAAAGAGGGAAAAAGCGAGCTTGTTGTGGGAATCGGCTGCACAGGCGGTAAGCACCGCAGTGTAACTATTGCTGGCTTACTTGACAAATATTTCCTTGACAAGGGCTACAAGTGCATTGTCCAGCACAGAGATGTCAGAAAATAACGAGGTGTAAATAGTGTCGTTTTCCTCAGAGGTAAAAAAGGAGCTTTGCTCTGTTAATGTGGCAGATACCGAGCAAAAAAAGGCTGAGCTGTACGGCTTGCTTATTTTTTCAAAGGTGTTTAAAAAAGATAAAATGGTTCTTTCTACCGAGCACAGCGATGTTTCCAAACGGGCAACGGCTCTGCTCGAAGAACTTTATATGCCTATTATAGAAAAAGAAACGGCTTTGCGTGTGCGAACTACCGAGCATCATCTTTCTAAAATTTCGCTTATAAATTCCGATGACTGCGCAAGAATTTTTGACGATTACGGTCATCACGATAACGATATTTCGCTAAGAGTAAACAGGGCAAATATAAGCAGTGACGAGCTCGTTGCGGCTTTTTTGCGAGGTGCGTTTGAGGGCTGCGGTTCTGTATCAGACCCAATGAAAAGCTATCATGCGGAATTTTGTGTTCCGCACAAAAATCTTTCCGTTGATTTGTGTAAAATTCTTTCTGAAATTTCCGAATGTGATTTTACTCCAAAAACCGTTGTGCGCAACGGCAGCTATGTTGTTTATTTTAAGGGCAGTGAGCAGATTTGTGATTTGCTTACATACATAGGGGCGACCAACTGCGCAATGGAAATTATGGGCACTAAGGCTGTAAAGCAGGTGCGCAATAATATTAACAGGCGAATTAACAGTGAGGTTGCAAATATAACCAAAATTGCGTCAGCGTCAGCAAAACAGCTTTCGGCAATTAAGAAAATCAAAGATAAAAGGGGACTTGAGTCTTTGCCCGATGACCTAAAGGAAATTGCGGTATTAAGGCTTGAAAATCCCGAGATGTCACTTCGTGATTTGGGGCAGAATCTTTCAACTCCTATAAGCAGAAGCGGCGCAAACCACAGAATGAACAGACTACTTGAATATGCAGAGGATCTTGACTGATGGATAAAAATTTAACTTTTGAACAGGCAGACAGCAGGCTTGATGAGGCTGTTGCAAGGCTTGAGAATACTCAGCTTTCACTTAAAGAAAGCGTTGATTGCTACGCAGAGGCGTGTGAATTGCTCGGCTTTTGTATGCAGGAGCTTATGGAGAGCAAGGGCAAAATTGAGGATATTAATGCCAAATTAAACGGCATTTGTAATATAGATGGTGATGAAAATGACTGATTATATAAAAATGACCGAACAGGCTTTGTATGATTATCTGCCTGACTTGAATTGCAGAGAAAAACAGCTTATTGAGTCGATGAATTACAGCCTTGAGGCAGGCGGCAAAAGGGTAAGACCTAACCTTGTGTTCAACTTTAACGAGCTTTGCGGCGGCAATGCCGAGGCGGCAGTACCTTTTGCGTGTGCGGTTGAAATGATACACACATACTCGCTTATTCACGATGACCTGCCTTGTATGGACGATGATGATATGCGCAGAGGCAAACCGTCAAACCATAAGGTTTACGGCGAAGATATTGCTCTGCTCGCAGGTGATGCTTTGCAGTCGCTCGCCTTTGAAATTATGACGAGTGAAAAGGCAATAGCAGGCAGTTCGGCTGTTGCTTGCTGTAAGGCGGTAAATACTCTTTCGGCTTATTGCGGAGCAACGGGAATGGTTGGCGGACAGGTTATTGACCTTATTAACGAAAATAAATCCGCACCTATTGAAGTGCTCAGAGAAATGGATTATAAAAAAACAGCTTGCCTTATAAAGGCGGCGTGTGAGCTTGGATGTATTTCGGCCGACGCTGACGAAAATCTCATAAAGGCGGCATCAAAATACGGCGAGTGCATAGGAATTGCATTTCAGATTCAGGACGACATTCTTGATGTTGTTTCAACAGACGAGGAGCTTGGCAAGCCTGTCGGCAGTGACAGCGAAAACGCAAAGTCTACATATGTTTCTTTGCTTGGCATAGAAGAATGCAGAAAACTTGTAGCCGAGCTGACAGACAAGGCAAAAAATGCACTTACGGCTTTTAACGGTGATACAAAAGCATTGTGCGATTTTGCAGACTACCTTGCAAGCCGTACAAAATAATTGACTGATAATGATATGAATATAAAGGATAAGGAGGGAGAAAATGGGTGACTATGAGTTATTGCCAAAGATAAAATCACCTGCCGATGTAAAAAGGCTTGACGAAAAAGATTTGGCAAAATTGTGCAGTGAAATACGAGAAAAGCTGATTGAAACCGTATCACTCAACGGCGGTCACCTTTCTCCGAATTTGGGCGTTGTGGAGCTGACGGTGGCAATCCACAGAACATTTAACTTTCCGAAAGACAGCATTGTGTGGGATGTGGGACACCAAAGCTACACACATAAATTGCTTACGGGCAGATATGAGGACTTTTACACCCTGCGCCAAAAGGGCGGCATTTCGGGATTTCCGAAACACACTGAAAGCAAGTACGATGATTTTAATACGGGTCACAGCAGTACCTCTATTTCCGCCGCATACGGAATTGCAAGGGCAAAGGTGCTTAGCGGAGATCAGAGCCACACCATTGCGGTAATAGGTGACGGCTCGTTTACAGGCGGTCTTGCCTTTGAGGCGATGAATAATGCAGGCAGGTTCAAAAAGAATTTTATTGTTATTTTAAATGATAATAAAATGTCTATTTCAAAGAATGTCGGAGCATTTCCGAGGTATCTCACAACGGTGAGAATACAGCCTTGGTATATCAGAGTAAAGAAAAACACAGAAAAAATACTCTTCAAAACACCGATTATCGGCAGACCGATAAGTGCGTTTTTAAGAAAAAGTAAGTCAAAAATTAAAAACCTTGTGTATAAAAACACCCTGTTTGACTGCTTTGGATTTACATATATCGGGCCGATTGACGGTCACGATATAGCTGAGCTTGAAAATGCCCTTTCGGCGGCTAAAAAATTCAATTCGCCTGTTCTTTTGCATGTGGTTACCAAAAAGGGCAAGGGATATTTGCCGGCAGAGGAGAACCCCGGTGCTTTCCATGGAATAGGTAAGTTTGACATAGATTCCGGCGAGCCTATATCCTCGCACAAAGGCTTTTCTGCCGAATTTGGCAACGCTCTTTGCGATTTGGCGGAAAAGGATAAGAAAATCTGCGCTATTACAGCCGCAATGGCTAAGGGTACGGGACTTGAGAAATTCTCAATTTATCATAAAGAAAGATTTTTTGATGTGGGAATTGCCGAGGAACACGCCGTAACCTTTGCTTGCGGACTTGCCACAAAGGGTATGCGCCCTGTATTTGCGGTGTATTCTACATTTTTGCAGAGAGCTTACGATCAGATAATTCACGATGCGGCAATGAGCGGACTTCACATTGTGCTTGCTATTGACAGAGCCGGAATTGTAGGCGATGACGGCGAAACTCATCAGGGTGTGTTTGATGTTTCTATGCTCAACTCAATTCCGAATGTTACAATTTTCTCTCCGACATATTTTGACGGACTTAAAAATTCGCTTAATTCCGCCATTTATGTGTGCAACAATGTTGCCGCCGTAAGATACCCTCGTGGCGGTGAACTTTATAAGCCAGATGATTTTGGCGAAGAAAGCATTACCTATGATATTTACGGCAATAAAGATTGCAGCAAGCTGATTATTACTTACGGAAGATTGTTTTCGTATGCCTGCAAGGCAAAGGAAATCCTTGCCGAAAAGGGCATAGAGGTTTGCATTTTAAAACTTTGTAAAATCAAACCGATAGACACAGCGGCTTTTGATTTTGCAACTAAATTTAATACGGTGTGGTTTTTTGAAGAGGGAATAAAAACAGGCAGTGTTGCAAGAAACTTTGGCGACGCTCTGCTTGCAAGACAGTTTTCGGGCTGTTACCATATAAAAACCATAGGCGATAAATTTGTAAAGCAAATGTCGGTATCCGAGGCTTTGCATATGCTCAGGCTTGACGCTGAGGGTATGGCAGATGTGGTCTTGGAGGATCTCGACAGGATGGGAAACAGAGAATGAAAAAAAGACTTGATATACTTGTATATGAAAACGGATTTACTGACAGCCGAGAAAAAGCAAAGGCTATTATAATGGCAGGTCAGGTTTATGTTGATAACCAAAAGGCTGACAAGTGCGGTCAGAGTTACGATGAAAACTGCAAAATCGAGGTGCGTGGCGCAACTCAAAAATATGTAAGTCGTGGCGGACTCAAACTTGAAAAAGCTATAAATAATTTTGACTTTGATTTAAACGGCAAAATCACAATGGATATTGGAGCATCTACGGGTGGATTTACTGACTGTATGCTCCAAAACGGCGCAAAAAAGGTGTATTCCATTGATGTAGGCTACGGTCAGCTTGCTTGGAAATTCAGAACAGATGAAAGAGTGGTAAACCTTGAGCGCACCAATATGCGAAAGGTCACAAGGGAGCAAGTGCCCGATGAAATCGACTTTTTCTCGGTTGATGTATCTTTCATTTCGCTTAAATTGATTTTGCCCGTGGCAAGACAGCTTATGGCTGAGAACGCTCAGGCTGTTTGCCTTATAAAACCGCAGTTTGAGGCAGGCAGAGAAAAGGTAGGAAAAAAAGGCGTGGTAAGAGATCCTGCCGTACACATTGAGGTTGTGCAGAATATTTTTAATTTCTGCCTTGAAAACGGCTTTGATGTGCTTAATCTTGACTATTCGCCTATAAAAGGCCCTGAGGGAAATATTGAGTATCTTATTCATCTGAGAAAAAGCGATGACCCTAAGTCATATACAGATATTACCCCCGAGGAACTTGTTAAAAATTCTCATAGTCAGCTTGATAAATAATCACTTAATTGCAGACTGAGTTTTGCGCTCAAGAAAGGAAGGACAGTTATGAAAATAGCTGTGGTAGTTAATCTCAGCAAGGAAAAAGCAATTTCCTGTGCAAAAGAGATAGCAATACTTTTTCTTGGAGAAAACGCTGAGGTAGTTATGCTCAGCGAATGTAAGCCTTTTTACAAAGGAATAAATATAAGCTATGTCGACACCATTGACGATCTTTTCGGCTGTTGTGACGCAGCGGTAACGGCAGGCGGTGACGGAACTATAATTCATGCGGCAAAATATGCGGCGGTCAACAATGTTCCGCTTATCGGTGTAAATGTAGGCAGACTCGGTTTTGCCGCCGACCTTGAGCCTGACGATATCGGCAGGCTCAAGCAGGTTGTCAGCGGAGATTACACAACAGAAAAGCGAATTTTGCTTGATGTTGAGGTAAATAAAAACGGAGAAACCAACCATTACCTTGCCGTAAACGATGCGGTAATTGCAAGAGGACAGTTTTCTAAAATCATTGATATAAACCTTTATCTTGACGATGAATGGATTGCAAAATACAGAGCCGACGGTTTGCTTTTTGCTACTCCGACAGGCTCAACAGCTTATTCGCTTTCGGCAGGCGGCCCGATAGTTGCACCGCAGACAGACTGCATTATTGCCACTCCCGTATGTCCGCACTCCCTGCATTCCCGTTCTGTTTTGTTTGATGGCAGTGCAAGCCTTGCGGTTACCGTTCAGATTCCTGCCGACTGCTGTTGTTTGCTTACTGTTGACGGCGAAAAAAATGTTGACATTCTGTCTGAAGATACAGTAAAAATCAAAAAATCAGAGCTTTGTCTTGAGCTTATTTCGCTAAGAAAGCGCAACTTTTTCAAACTGCTTAACGAAAAGCTGAAAGAGAGGGAAATGTAATGAAATCAGGACGACACGCAAGAATACTTGAGTTGATTTCCGAACAGTCAATAGAAACTCAGGACGACCTCCTTAACTGCTTAAGACAAGACGGCTACAAGGCAACGCAGGCTACTATTTCAAGAGATATTAAGGATTTGCGCCTTGTGAAAACACTCGGAGCAGACGGAAAATATCGCTATATGTCGCCTGCCAAAAATCAGAATGAAAGAAAATCAAGCTTTAAAACAATGTTTTCTTCCGCAGTAAATTCCATAGATATTGCGCAGAATATCGTTGTTATAAGAACCATGGTGGGAATGGCGCAGGCTGTATGCACCTCGCTTGATTCGCTTGACCATTCGGAAATAGTGGGAACTATTGCAGGTGACGATACGATTTTTGTTGCCTGCCGTACGGTAAATGATGCAGAAAATCTTACCGAGGAGCTTAAAAAGCTGCTCTGAACAGGGATGATGTTATATGCTTACAACTTTATATATAGAAAATATAGCAGTTATCGAAAAAACCTCGATTGATTTTTCACAGGGACTAAATGTTCTTACAGGTGAAACAGGCGCAGGTAAAAGTATTATTATAGATTCAATAAACGCAATTATGGGACAGCGCACCTCAAAGGAGCTTGTGCGAACAGGCGCAAAAACCGCACTTGTAACCGCTCAGTTTGATGATGTAAACGATACAGTAAAGGCAAAACTCAAAGAGCTTGGCTATGACAACGAAGACGACGATACGCTTATTTTGCAGCGCTCAATTTCCGCAGCAGGCAAAAGCACCTGCAAAATTAACGCAAGACCTGCAAGTGTGACTGTTTTAAAAGAGGTTGCCAAAAATCTGATAAATATTCACGGTCAGCACGAAAGCTATGAGCTTTTTTCGCCTGATACTCACATAGACTATATCGACAGCTTTGGCGAGCTTAACTCTGAGCTTGATGATTACAGAGAAAAGTATAAAAAGTACAAGGCTTTAAAAAAACAGCTCAACGAGGCAAATTCCGATGAATCGGCAAGACTGCACGAAATAGATTTGCTAACTTATCAGACCACAGAGCTTTTTAATGCCGATGTTCAGCCCGATGAAATCGAACAGCTTGAGAACGAGCGCATTGTTTTGATGAATTCGGAAAAGATTTTCACCTTGCTTAATGACGCAAGAGAACTTCTTGACGGGGACGAAAGAACGGCAGGCGGTGTTGAGTCTGTTGAAAGCGCAATGAATTATATACAGCGTGCGGCGTCACTCAACGGCGAGTACGAGAGTATTTCTGAAAGCATTACAGATGTTTACTATAATTTAAGAGATTGCATTGAGGCTATTTCAGATGCGGCAGATTCTGTTGAAAGCGATCCGCAAAGACTTGAGGAGATTGATGAAAGGCTCGATCTTTTGAATCGTCTTACAAGAAAATACGGTTGCGAATGTAACGAATTGCCGTCACTTGCCGAAAAAATGCAGACAAGGCTTGAGGAGCTTTTAAGCTACGATAAAAACAGAGATCAGCTTGAGGCGGACTATAAAGAGGCTGAGAACAACGCACTTGTTGCGGCACAAAAGCTTAGTGAAATCCGTAAAAAGACGGCAAAGGTATTTTCTGAGCGAGTGCGTGAGGAAATGAGTTTTTTAAATATGCCGAATGTGCAGATTGTAACTCAGTTTGAAAATACAGATTTTTACGAAAAGGGAACGGATAAGATAGAATTTCTTATTTCGGCAAACCCCGGTGAGCCGCCAAGACCTGTTGCAAAGATTGCATCGGGCGGCGAGCTTTCGAGAATGATGCTTGCAATTAAAACTGTTCTTGCAAGTACAGATGACATAGATACCTTGATTTTTGATGAGGTTGATACGGGTATTTCCGGTTCAGCCGCTCAAAAGGTAGGTATGAAACTCAAGGAAGTTTCAAAGAGCAGTCAGGTGCTTTGCGTTACTCATCAGGCGCAGCTTGCGGCACTTGCAGACGCTCATTATCTCATAAGCAAGCAGGTTGAAGACGGCAGAACCTTTACGCAGGTAAAGCTGCTTGACTTTGACGGCAGAAAGCACGAGCTTGCGAGAATTATCGGCGGTGTAAGCATTACAGACGCAGCGCTTGCACACGCAGAGTCTATGCTCAAAGAAAGCGAAGAGCTTTGAGCAATGGCTCATTTATAGGCAATTTTAAGGGGAAATGGCATTTTGAAGAATTGGATAGTATCCCAAATTGATAAGAACGAGGCTAAAAGAATACAAAACGAATACGGCTTGCCTCCCATACTTGCTATGCTGCTTCAGATAAGAGGTATTACCAAGCGAGAGGAAGTAGAGGACTTTTTGCAGAATGACAGCGTGATTGCCTCACCTTTTGAAATAAAGGATATGAAAAAAGGCGCAGACAGAATTTTGTCGGCTATTGACAGCGGCGAGCTTATTTGCGTTTACGGTGATTACGATGCGGACGGTGTTACATCTACCGCACTTTTGTATTCGTATCTTGAAACAGCTTGTGCAAATGTAATCTATTACATTCCGTCACGAGAGAATGAGGGTTACGGAATGAACAAGGGCGCAATAGATAAGCTTGCCCAAAAGGGTGTAAAGCTGATTGTAACCGTAGACAACGGAATTTCCGCTGTCGATGAAATCGACTATGCCAATTCTCTCGGAATAGACACAGTTATTACCGACCACCATCAGCCGACAGGAAAACTTCCGAATGCCGTTGCTGTAATTGATATGCACCGCTCGGACTGCCCGAGCAAATACAAAATGCTTTCGGGTGTTGGCGTTGCCTTTAAAATGGTGATGGCACTTGAGGGCGAAAATTGTGATGTATCGTCCTTGCTTGACAATTACTCTGACCTGCTCTGTATCGGAACAGTAGGAGATATTGTGGAACTGAAAAGTGAAAACAGAGTATTTGTCAAGCGTGGACTTGTGAATATTCAGGAAAGCGACAGAGTGGGTGTAAACGCCCTTGTGCAGACCGCAGGAATTGCAGGTAAAAAGATTACCTCGGGCAATGTGTCGTTTACGCTTGTGCCACGAATAAACGCAGTGGGCAGACTTGGCTTTTCGGGAAAATCGGTATCGCTTTTGCTTACGGAAGACGAAACCGAGGCTATGGAAATTGCAAAGCAGCTCAATGATGATAATACAGAAAGAAAAGAAATAGAGCAGAAAATTTTGCTTATGATTGACGATATGGTCAAGAGCAGACTTGAGATTATGTATGACAGGGTGCTTGTTATTGACGGCGAGGGTTGGCATCAGGGTGTAATCGGAATTGTTGCCGCAAGGATAAAGGAATATCTCGGCAAGCCTACCATTATTATTACTCGTGACGGAGCAGAGGCAAAGGGCTCGGGCAGAAGTGTAGAGGGATTTTCCCTATGCGACGCAATTTTTGCCTGTTCGGATTTGCTCACGCACTTTGGCGGTCACCCAATGGCGGCGGGTCTTTCACTTAAAAGCGAGAATATAGAATTATTCCGCAAAAGAATAAACGAATACGCCTTACAGCTTGAAAATATACCTTTCAATGCTTGTAATATCGACTGCAAATTAAATCCGTCGCTTATAAATGTTCAGCTTGTTGAGCCGCTTGCGTATCTTGCACCGTACGGCGCAGGAAATCCTACACCGCTTATCGGTTTGTATAAAATGACGCTCTCGCAAATTACACCGCTTTCGCAGAATAAGCATTTAAGATTGCAGTTTAAGCGCAATGACTCAACCGTAACCGTTATGAAATTCTTTACAACTCAGCAGGAGTTTCCGTATCAGGTGGGCGATATGCTCGACCTTGCGGTTACGCTTGATATAAACGAATACAACGGACAGCGCAGTGTTTCTATAATCGCAAAGGACATTAAACCGTCGGCACTTGATACAGAAAAGTTTTTGCAAAGTCAGAGAAATTACGAGGATTTTAAACTCGGCTTAAAGCTCAGGCAAAGCCAAATTGATGACCTTTTGCCAAGCAGAGATGATTTTGCCTTGCTCTATGTATTTTTAAGAAAAGCAGGAGGCTATGCCTACCCGATAGAAACACTTGTACATAAACTCGGATATAAACTTTCTGTCGGCAAAATCAGAATAATTCTTGACGCAATGAGCGAGCTTTCGCTTGTTACGGTAAGCGAAGGAGTAAACAGCGCACAAATCAGAGTTTCGCAGGTGTCGCAAAAGGTAGACCTTAATTCAGCCGACACCGTTATAAAATTGAGGGGGATGCAGCAATGAGTAAATTTTCAGGAATAGCACATTATCAGGACTTTAACGAGCTTGAAAAATTGCTTGACCAGTCAAACAGCACCTATGATATTGATAAAATTACCAAGGCTTACAAGTTTGCCGAAAAGGCTCATGGCGACCAAAGACGAGTATCGGGTATTCCGTATATTCTCCACCCAACTTCGGTTGCGTGTATTCTTGCCGAGCTTGGTATGGATACAGACGCAATCTGCGCCGCACTTCTGCACGATGTGGTTGAGGATACTCCAACAACGCTTGAAGAGGTTGAAAAGCTCTTTGGTGCAGATGTTGCAAAGCTGATTGACGGCGTAACAAAAATTTCTAAAATTGCCTTTTCGTCAAGAGAGCAAAGGCAAGCCGAAAATATAAGAAAAATGCTTATTGCCATGGCAAATGACATCAGAGTTATTATCATAAAGCTTGCCGACCGTTTGCACAATATGCGCACAATAAGCTGTATGCCTGAGCAGAGCAGGAGAGATAAGGCGCACGAAAATATGCAGGTTTATGCTCCTATTGCTCACAGACTCGGTATCAAAACCATTAAAGACGAGCTTGAGGACTTGTCGTTGCAGTACCTCGACCCAATCGGATATAAAGAGATTGAGGACGCAATAAGTCTTTCTGAGGAAGATCGTGACAAGTTTATTGAGTCAATCAAAACTCAGATTCTTGAAAAAACAAATAACTTAATTAAAAATGTTTACATAAGCGGCAGAGTAAAGAGCGTTTACAGCATTTACCGCAAAACATTTATGCAGGGCAAAACCATTGACCAAATTTTTGATGTTTTTGCCGTTCGTGTAATCGTTGATACAGTGTCGGATTGCTACAATGTACTCGGCGTGGTTCACGATATTTTTAAACCTATTCCAAACAGATTTAAAGACTACATTTCTATGCCAAAGCCTAATATGTACCAGTCACTGCACACAACAGTGCTTGACAAAAGGGCAATTCCTTTTGAGGTGCAGATACGCACATGGGAAATGCACTACACTGCCGAATACGGTATCGCAGCGCACTGGAAATATAAACTCGGTATGGGCGCAGGCGGAAAGGGCGAAAGTACCCGACTTGCAGAGAATATCGAAAAAGTAAAGAATATGATTCTCGACCAGCTTGAGGCGGAAGATGTTACCGATATTGCAAAGAATATCAGAAATGACTTTGAAGAAAACGATGTTTATGTGTTTACTCCAAAGGGAGATGTAATGGTAATACCAAACGGCTCAACTCCTATTGACCTTGCTTATATTATCCATACGCAGGTAGGTCACAGAATGGTTGGCGCAAAGGTAAACGGAAAAATTGTTCCGTTTGATTACAAGCTGAAAACGGGTGAAATCTGCGAGATTATTACACAAAAAGAGGAACACCCTAACAAATCGTGGATAGATATTTGTAAGACTGCATCGGCAAAGTCAAAAATTCGCCAGTGGTATAAGCACGAAAAGCGTGACGAAAACATTGCCGAGGGCAAGCAGATGCTTGAAAAGGAATTTAAGCGAAACGGTATCAATCTTTCGGACGAGGAATTGATTGAGTTTATCGAAAAGATGCTTATGAAAAAGCAGTATGTTACACTTGACGATGTTTATGCCGCAATCGGATACGGCGGTATTCAGCTTTGGAAAGTAATGCCGAGAATTAAAGAGGAATACCAAAAAGCCTATGCTAAGGATATAGAGAAAATTGAAGTTCCGCAAGCACCACGCAAAAAGCCAAAGGCATCATCGGGCGTTGTAATTGAGGGTACGGACGATGTGCTTGTTAAATTTTCAAATTGCTGTAATCCGTTGCCGGGAGATGAAATTATCGGCTACATTACAAGGGGATACGGTGTTTCAATTCATAAGCGTGAATGTACAAATGTTCCTAAAGACCTTAATGACTGCGAAGAACCGGAGCGCTGGGTAAGCTGTTATTGGGAGGATAAGGCAGGCGAGGCATTCCGCAGTACCTTGCAGATTATTGCCACAGACAGAACAGGACTTCTTGCCGATGTTACAATAAAACTTTCAAATATGCACATCTTTATTCACTCGCTCAATTCAAGAGAAGTCGGCGACGGCAAAGCTATGGTAACCGCTACTATTGATGTTACAGGTAAAAATCACCTTAAAGGTGTAATTTCAAAACTTTCTGACATCAGCGGAATTGTTGAGATTACGAGGTTATAATATGAAAGCAATATTACAAAGAGTTACTTTTGCGGAAGTAAAGGTTGACGGCAATACAGTTGGTAAGATTGATAACGGATTTTTAATTCTGCTCGGCGTTGCCGAGGGTGATACCGAAAAAGAGGCAGACGCACTTTCGGCAAAGGTTGCCACTCTGAGGGTATTTACAGATGAAAATGACAAAATGAACCTTTCGCTTGCCGATATTGACGGCGAGGTGCTTGTTATTTCAAATTTCACCCTATATGCCGATTGCTCGCATGGCAGACGACCCAACTTTATGAAAGCCGCAAAGCCCGACATTGCAGAGCCGTTATACGAATATTTTTGCAAGAAAATGGCAGATAAAGGAGTTCGCAAGGTGGAAAAGGGAATTTTCGGCGCTGATATGAAAGTATCTTTGCTCAATGACGGCCCTGTTACCATTGATATTGATACCCGAGATTTAAAATATTGAGGAATAAAAATGATAGAATATAAAATTTATAATGTAACGGAGCTTGCAACAAATTGCATATACCTTGTTGATAAAGCGACAGGCTGTAATGCGGTTGTAGATCCGGGTGCTAAAAGCGATAAACTTATTGAGCAGATAAATGCAGACGGCGGTAAGCTCGACTATGTTTTGCTCACCCATGGTCACTATGACCACATTACTTTTGCAAAACAGCTCGCCGATATGTTTTCGGCAAAAATTATTACAGGCAAAGCAAATAAGGATTTTCTCTCAAATTCCACACTCAATCTCAGTGTTTTTCATAGCTTGAATATTGAGCCGTTTAATGCGGATGTTTATCTTGAGGACGGCGATACATTTTCTATCGGCGAAAGCAAGGTGAAATATATTTCCACACCGGGTCACACAATGGGCTGTGGCTGTTTTATAACGGATAACCTCCTTATCTGCGGCGACACACTATTTTGCGAGTCTTACGGCAGAACAGATTTGCCGACAGGTGATAACGGCAGTATGGTAAATTCGTTTAAAAAGCTCAAACAGCTTGAGGGCGACTATACCGTTATTCCGGGACATGGCCCGACTTCTACTCTCGAACACGAGAAAAAATATAATCCTTTAATGAGCAGGGTTTGATATGAATTTATATGTAATTAATCATGGCTTTCACTACGAGCTTGAAAATGTGGCAAGATTATTTTTCCCTAACGAAAAAATAACCGTTGTGCGTGAATGTGAGCATAGGGAAGAGCCGTATATATATACCGAGCTTTCAGATGTTCTGAGAGTTGAGGTAAAGGTAGGCGACTTTGAAAAGGCGCTTACCGCACAAAACGCAGGCAATGACAACGAAAAGGAGCTTGCGCTTGCACAAATGCTTTACAAGCTGTTGTGCGAATTTACAGGAATAGAACAGCCGTGGGGACTGCTTACGGGTGTTCGACCAATAAAGCTGCTGCGCAATGTTTCAAATGAGCGTGGCTTTGAAAACGCAAAGAAAACCTTTGCCGAGGACTACTATGTAAGCCCCGAAAAACTCGACCTTGCTGTAATGACCGAGGAAAACGAAAGAAAAATCATTGAGCTTTCAAAGCCTGATTCATTCAGCCTGTATGTAGGAGTTCCGTTTTGCCCGTCAAGATGCAGCTACTGTTCGTTTGTAATGTCATCAATCGAAAGGGCAAAAAAACTTGTAGACCCATACGCTGAATTGCTTTGCGAAGAAATAAGGCTTACGGCGGAGATTGCAGGCAAGCTCGGACTGAGGCTTGAAACCGTTTATTTCGGCGGCGGCACACCGACTACTCTCTCGGCAGAGCAGCTTTCTAAGGTAATCGGTACGGTGAACGGCAATTTCGATATGTCGGCTTGCAGGGAATTTACTGTTGAGGCAGGCAGACCCGATACCATTACAGCCGACAAACTTATGGCACTTAAAGAAAACGGCGTAGACAGAATAAGCATAAATCCGCAAACACTAAATGACGATGTCTTGCGTGAAATCGGCAGAAAACACACTGTTCAGCAGTTTTTTGACGCCCTTGCACTTGCAAGGAAATGCGGTTTTACCAATATTAACACTGACCTAATCGCAGGACTTCCGACAGATACTTACGAAAGTTTTAAAAAGTCGGTTGATGGAATTTTATCGCTTGACGCTGAGTGCATTACGGTGCACACCCTGAGTATGAAACGCAGCTCCACACTTACCGAAAAGGGAGTTACCATTGACCGAGAGGGCGCAGAAACCACAAGAAAAATGCTTGAGTACAATCAGAATATTCTTCTTAAAAAGAATTATATTCCATATTATCTATACAGACAAAGCCGAATGGCAGGCAACCTTGAAAATGTAGGCTGGTCTAAAAAAGGCTATGAAAGCCTTTACAATGTATATGTAATGGACGAAACCCACACAATTCTCGGCTGCGGTTCGGGCGCTGTAACAAAACTCAAGAGAAATAATCCCGATTACCTTGAGCGTATATTCAACTTTAAATATCCGTATGAATATATCGACAGATTTGAGGAAATGATAAGCAGAAAAAACGCAATTTCAGCGTTTTATACACAATAATTTTGTTGATAATCTCGTGCAATAATGCTATAATAGCACAGATATATTTTTATAGAAAGGTATGACTGATATGGGAAAATTTGACGGAATATTAGACGATGTCATTGTTAATGCTAAGGCAGCGGCATCTGTTGTATCAAAAAAAGCATCTGATGTTTACGACAGCTCAAAGCAAAAAATTGCGGCTGCCGAAATCAGAGCGGAAATTAACGCAAAGCTCAGAGAGCTTGGTGCGCTCACTTATAAAAGTGAAGTTCACGAGCTTAATTTATCAGACAAAATCAAAGAAAAGACAGCTGAAATTACAGAGCTGAAGGAAAACCTCGACCTTATAAATGAGAGCATTTCTGCAAATAAAAATGTTACTTATTGCCCCGAGTGCGGCAGTGATGTACCTGAAAACTCTAAGTTCTGCAACAGCTGCGGTGCAAAGCTTGACTGATTGCCGAGCTTTGATCTGATTTAAAATTTGATAATTGGGTGATTTAATTTGTCTAAAAAATACAATGCGATAAGTAATGCCGAGGAAAATATTTCTCAATCCTTTTTAAAGGGTGCGGCAATACTTACGCTGAGTATGGTTGTTGTAAAAGTTATCGGACTTCTTGATCAGGTACTTCTCACAAACATTTATTCAATGTTCGGCGAAGAATATGCCACAATGGGTTCGGGACTTTTCAGCAACGCATACGAAATCTTTGTTGTTATATTTACGGTTGCAACGGGCGGACTTCCTATTGCAATTTCAAGACTTGTATCCGAGAGCATTGCTCAGAAAAGATACAGAGATGTAAAGCTGATACATAAGGTATCAATCCCGTTTTTCTCGATTGTCGGCATTGTTTCATTTATGATTATGATTGCTGGCAGTTTCATTTATGTGAGAATAATTGATTCTCCGTATTCGATTTACGCAATGCTTTGCCTTGCGCCGACTATTCTTTTCGGCTGCCTTGTTTCAATATACAGGGGTTATTTTGAGGGACAGAGAAATATGTTCCCGACTGCAATTTCGGAGATTATAGAATCTGCCGTTAAGCTGATTTTAGGTCTTACCTTTGCTTACCTTGTAATGAAATTCGGTATGGACCAGTACAACGAGAGCGGAATGTTCCTTTGGTTTACATTTACCTCTCAGTATGACGCAATGAACACTATCCTTGCGTTCTCGGTAGCAGGCGCAATCTGCGGTATTTCTTCGGGCAGCTTTATGGCGTTTGTTTTCCTCTTACTCCGCTTTAAAATCGGCGGTGACGGAATACCTGAGGAATACTATGAAAACTCCCTTGATGCCCGTACTAAGAGAGAAACCTTTGTTCTTATGGTAAAAACCGCTGTTCCTACCGCAATGGGCGCTTTTATTATGAGTATGGGTTCGCTTATAGATCAGGTTATTATTCAGCGTGTGCTCAAGGAGCTTGCCGAAACCAATCCGCAGGCGCTTATTGACCAATACGGCAAGTATGGATTTACAGAGTCAATTACAAGCAACCCTATAACAATTCACACAAAACTTTGGGGCTGTTATGCCGCTGCGCTCAAGCTGATGCAGCTTGTTACTGCGGTTACTCAGGTGTTCGGCTCAAGTGCTATGCCTAATGTTACAAGCGCATGGACTAAGGGCGACAAAAAGGTTCTCAAGACCTCAATGGAAACCGTATTTGGAATGACTATGATATTTACCCTGCCTATGGGTATCGGACTTTGTGTGCTTGCACACCCGATTATGTCATTTATCTACACCAGTGAGTCTATCGCTGCTATCGGCGGCAACGTGCTTATGCTTATGGGACTCACAACTATTTTTGCCGCTATTGAAACACCTATTTGCAGTATGCTGCAAGGTATAGGCAGAACAGATCTTCCAATGAAACTGTATGCCTTTGGCATAGTTGTAAAAATCGGCATAACATGGATGTTTGTAAGTATTCCTGAAATCAATATTCAGGGTGCAACGGCAGGTTCGCTTATCGGTTATTTCCTGTCTTGCGTAATCGGCATATATCTCCTTATGAAACATTCAAAGGTTAGAATCAACTTCTACACCACTACTGTAAAGCCGCTCATTGGCGCAGTAGCAAGCGGACTTACCGCTTATTTGGTAAATGCAGGCGTGCTTATGATTGCTCCGCATAGGGTAGCAACAGTATGCGCAATTCTTGCAGCTATAATTGTTTATATCGCTGTTTTGTTGATATTGCGTACTTTTACAGCTACTGTAATCGAATTTTTGCCAAAAGGGGAAAAAATTGCAAAACTACTTGCAAAATTTCATTTGATTGGGTAAAATATAAGTTATGATAGCAAATTTTTACTACTTGCGACAAACTGCGTGGCAGAGTTTTGCCTGAGAGGAAGATTGAAATGGATTTTAAAGAAAAGTCACAATACAAGTTTGATGATCTTGTTGAAATAGTAAAAATTCTTCGTGCCCCCGGCGGTTGCCCATGGGACAGAGAGCAGACACACAAGTCTATCCGTTCAAACTTCATTGAAGAAACCTACGAGGCTGTGGAGGCCATTGACACCGAGGACCTTGACCTTTTAAAGGAGGAACTTGGCGATGTGCTTTTACAGGTAGCTCTTCATTCTGAGATCGAAAGCGAAAAGGGTACATTTAATATTGACGATGTGTGTGACGGCGTTTGCAAAAAGCTGATAATCCGCCACCCTCATGTATTCGGAAATGTTAATGCCGATACCACCGAGCAGGTGCTTAAAAATTGGGACACAATTAAAATGCAGACCAAAGAGCAGAAAACACAAACTCAGGCTATGGAAAGCGTTTCAAGAGCTTTGCCGTCACTTATGAGAAGTTCAAAGGTGCAGCAAAAGGCAGCAAAGGTCGGTTTTGACTGGGGCAATGCCGAGGATGCACTCACAAAGCTGTATGAAGAGTGCGACGAGCTTAAAGAGGCTATTTCAAAGGGCGATACCGATAATCAGTATGAGGAACTCGGCGATGTGCTTTTCTCTGCGGTTAATGTTGCAAGATTGTTAAAAATTGACAGTGAACACGCCCTCTATGATGCGTGCGATAAATTTATTGGTCGTTTTTCAAAGGTTGAGGCGCTTGCAAAAGAGCGTGGCATAGATATGAAAAGCGCAACATTGTCTGAGCTTGATTCCCTTTGGGATGAAGTTAAAATAAAAGAATAATTTGGAGGTCCATTGATATGAACAAAACAGAACTTATTTCAGCTGTTGCTGAGCAGAGCGGTCTTACTAAAAAGGATGCAGAAAAGGCAGTTACAGCAGTTATTGATACAATTATCGACTCTGTTGCAAAAGACGAGAAGGTACAGATTGCAGGCTTTGGTACATTTGAGCAGCGCCAGAGAAAGGCAAGAACAGGCAGCGACCCAAGAACAGGTAACCCAATTGAAATTGCTGCGTCTAAGGTTCCGGCTTTTAAGGCAGGCAAGGTATTTAAGGATACTGTAAATCAGTAATTTATTTTTTCGGAGTCGGCTTTTGTCGGCTCCTTTTTTGTCGGAGGTGAAAGAATGCGACTTGACAAATACTTAAAGGTATCACGACTTATTAAAAGAAGAACTATTGCAAACGAGGCTTGTGACGCAGGCAAGGTGAGCGTAAACGGCAAAGAGGCGAGAGCGTCATACGATGTAAAAGTTGGCGATGTAATTGAAATTACCCTCGGCTCAAAAAGTGTAAAGGTAAAGGTTACTCAGGTAAAAGAGGTTGTCCGCAAGGAAGAGGCAGACACAATGTATGAGGCTGTAATCTGATTTAAAAGGGAATATTTTTATAATTTACTCCGTATAAATTAATTAGTATTTATACGGAGGTTTTTTTATGAGCGAAATTCCAAAGGGCAAAAATCATACACTTATGCTTGACGCAAGGGGAAAACTTGTGCTTACGGGTGCTGAAGATGTGAGCGGCTTTAACGAGGAAACAGTATCTATTCTCACCTCGTGCGGAAGGTTGATTATAAAGGGAGAAAGACTGCATATTGACAAGCTAAACCTTGAGTCGGGCGATGTGTCTATTGACGGCAGAATAAATGCAATGCAGTACATAGGTAACGATAATTCAAAATCAAGACTTTCAAAGCTGTTTAAATAGGTGTTGTATGGAAATTGATTTTTATGTTCAGTCGCGGGCATTTTTGTATTCGCTTTTGCTCGGAGTAGCGCTCGGCATACTTTACGGAGCGTTTAAGTTTATAAGAACAGCGTTTTTAAGCACTAAACCGGCGGTTATAATCAGCGACATTGCGTTTATGATTGTTGCAAGTCTTGCTCTGTTCTTTTATTCTCTTGCTATGCTGTACGGCTATGTAAGAATTTATGTGGTGTTCGGTGCATTGTGTGGATTTGCGGCGTACAGGTTTTCACTTGGAAAACTTATTTCAAGGATATATTGCCCAATAATAAATGCGCTTAATGTCGCAAACAAAAAAATAAGAACAAAATTTAAAAAAATTACAGAAAAACTATTGAAAATCGGCAACAACATATTGTATAATATAGATAAGAAAATAGATACATTTAGAAATAAACAAAAAGGTTTATCGGTAAGAAAAAAGGTTAAGGCGAGTAATGAAAACGAAAAAGAGAAAACCGCAGATTAATCCTGAAAGCAATGCCGAAACAGCAACTATTAAGGAAATTGAGCCTAAAAAGAAGAAACGAGGCAGATATATTCTTTTATATCTCGCTATTATCGGATTTGCTTTTTATGCGGTCATCACAATAGTTAATCAGAATATTCAAATAGCCGATAAAAAGGCAGAGCTTGACGAGATTAACAAGCAGATCAATGTGGTAGAAATCCAAATAAAATATTTGGATAAGGTAAAAAGCTACTCAGGTGAACAGCTTAAGGAATATATTGAGAAGATTGCAAAAAATGAAATGGGTTATGTCAGCGAAGGTGAAAGAATTTTCTATAATGTTTCCGGCGAATAGCTTTGTGAAAGCAAATGGTAGAATATATATTAAGGGGTAAAAAGATTTTATGGCAATTGAAGTCGGTATGATATTAGAAGGCAAGGTTTCGGGTATAACAAAGTTTGGCGCTTTTGTTGATTTACCTGATTCACAAACAGGTATGGTACATATTTCTGAGGTAGCACATACCTATATTAACGAGATTGGCGATTATGTAAAGGTAGGACAGACTGTTAAGGTAAAGGTGCTTGCACTTAATAACGGCAAAATCAGTCTTTCAATGAAACAGGCTGTTCCGCAGGAGCGTAAGCCAAGGAATAATGACAGAGGTGACAGATCTGACAGGGGCGACAGAAACAACCGCCGTCAGGGTTCACCAAGACAGCCGTATAAGCCGGCTCCACCCGTTAAGTCACCCGGAAATTACGAGTGGCAGGGTTCAAAAAAGAACGCACCCACAAGCTTTGAGGATATGATGTCTAAGTTTAAGCAGACAAGCGAAGACAAAATTTCTGACCTCAAGCGTGGTGGTGAAAGCCGTAGTTACAGCCGCAGAGGCAATGGCAACGGCAGAAAATAAATTACCTGCAAAGGGAGGCACTATTATGAAATACACTTACACAGCAAGAAAGGTAACACTCAGAGATAACTTTAAAGAGAGAGCAGAAAAAAAGCTCGACAAATTCGGAAAGCTCTTTTCTGAGAATGCCACAGTAAACATAGTTGTCACCCTCGAAAAGAACCGTCAGACTGTTGAAGTTACAATCAGAGATAACGGTCTTGTTCTTCGTGCCGAGAGCACTATGCCTGAGATGAATGACGCACTTGACAAAGTAGTCGATATTCTCGGTCGCCAAATTCGCAAAAACAAGACTAAGCTCGAAAAGAAAATTAAGAGCAGCAGCATTGATGATTTCGTAAGTCTAAGTCCGGAAATTAACGAGGCTGAAGACGATGACTACAAAATCGTGCGTAAAAAGCAGATTATTATTAAGCCTATTACCGTTGACGAGGCAATACTCGAAATGAATATGGTAAACCACAATTTCTTTATGTTTAAAAATGCAGACACAAACGAGATTAGCGTGGTTTATAAGCGTGAAAACGGTGATTACGGTCTTTTAGAGCCAACAGTCTAAAGCCTGTATGGAGCTTGCCTATTTATAATTCACAGGCTAATATAAATTAAAATACTGATAAGGGTATCGGTTAGTCCGATACCCTTTTTTAAGGAATAAGGAGTGAAATCGGTGCTAAAATTTTCCGCACCCTGTATTTTTGGTCTTGAGGGACTATGCGCAAACGAGTTTAAGTTTTTAGGTTTAAAAAATGTTGAGGCGCACAACGGTAAGGTAACATTTGAGGGCGATTTTTCCGATATGGCTAAGGCTAATATCAATTCAAGATACGCCGAAAGAATACAAATACTTCTTGCTGAGTTTGAGGCAACCAGCTTTGATGAGCTTTTTGAGGGAGTAAAGGCTGTTGAGTGGGAGAGCTTTATCGGCGTAAACGATGCTTTCCCTGTAAAAGGCAGATGCCTTAGCTCAAAGCTGATGAGCGTGCCCGACTGCCAAAAAATCATTAAAAAGGCAGTGGTAACAAGGCTTTCAGAAAAATATATGCTCCCATGGCTTGAGGAAAGCGGCGCACTCCATCAAATTCAGTTCTTGATTATGAACGATAAGGTTAGTGTAATGCTCGACACCTCCGGCGCAGGTCTTCATAAGCGAGGCTATCGTGCCGAGTCAAATGACGCACCTATTAAAGAAACCCTTGCCGCCGCTATGGTAGACTTGTCGAGAGTGAGGGGAAATCATTTTGTGGTTGACCCAATGTGCGGAAGCGGTACAATTCTTATTGAGGCTGCACTCAAAGCTATGAAAATCGCACCCGGTATTAATCGTTATTTTGCCGCCGAAAAATGGAGCTGCGTGCCGTCAGAGGTTTGGAGTGAGCAGAGAGAAATTGCTAAATCCAACGAAGTGCGTGACTGCGCTTTTCATGCCGAGGGATATGATATTGACGAGCTTGCGCTTGAGGTTGCCAAAAAGAATGCAAAACTTGCAGGTGTTGCTGACAGAATTACATTTGCTAAGCGTGATATAAAGGATTTTGAGCTTAACGAAGGTTTTATGACAGTGATAACTAATCCGCCTTATGGAGAAAGATTGCTTGATGTAAAATCAGCAGAAGAACTTTACAAGGTAATTGGTGAAAAATTTAAAAGAACACAAGGTAAAAGTTACACAATAATTACTCCTGACGATGACTTTGAAAAAATCTTTGGAAGAAAAGCCGATAAGCGCAGAAAATTGTATAACGGCACTTTAAAATGCCAACTTTATATGTATTTTAAGTGAAACCTAAGTGAAGTTGTTGATTTATTTTTAAAAATGTAGTATGATAATTTAGATATATTATTTTAGGAGGCATTCTTTTGGAAGAGAATAAAGATTTTTTTGCCGAAACAGAGAATAACCGGACTTCGGCAGAAACAAATAATGATGCTGCAGAAACCCCTGCTAAAGTTAAAGGCACAATAAATGTAATTGCCGGAGAGGACGGTCCTACAGCGGTATTTACAGCCGATTCAACTCCTGCGAAAAAGAAAACAATTCAGACCCCGATTATTATTGCGGGCGTAATAGTTTTAGCTTTTATTGCTGCATTTTTCGTATTTACTTCATTCTTCAATTCAAGTATTGTTGGTACATGGGTACTTGTAGAGGACAGTAACGGCGCTACTTATGATGAGGCTGGCGACGGTATTACATATTACACACTTGATAAGGACGGAAATATTACCGTATCGGTCGGCACAATTACTCAGAAGTCAACATACACTGTTACCGATAAAAACGGTACAAAATATGTAAATTCAAGTAATGTATTCTCAGGTTCTTATAAGATATCGGGCAATGTATTTACAGGAAGAACATTTGAGCTTACAGTAGAGGGCGTTGAAAAACCTTATATTTTCAAGAGCGCAACTGTTAAAAAGCCGGTGCTTAAAGTTCCGGATACATTTAAGAAAAACGATAAGCTCACAGGCAAGTGGAATATTCCTTCGTATGACATAACATATGAGTTTAGCGCTGATGGCACATTCCTTGCAGATATGTACGGCACTATCACATATGAGGGCGTTTATACTTACGATAATGAGAAAATCACTGTAACCTACTACGCTGACTCAGAAACAACTATTGATATTCCATATGCTTTTGACGGCAACAACACACTTGTTATGAACGGTATGGGATATTACAAAATGAACAGTGACGGCTCGCTTGTAGCTACACCTGATCAGGCTTAATTTAATATTTGAAAAATAGGCAACACTGCATTTGCGGTGTTGCCTATCCGTCTTTTATGGGGAAGTTCTATAAATTCACAAGGAGGGAATGAGTATTAAAAGGGTAATTAATTTATCTGTTGCGGTAATGATTATATTTTTTGCGGCTAACTTTTCGGCATTTGCAGTTGAAAAAATCAGCGTTAATACTTTTAATTCTTGTGATGAAATATTCTGTGATGCAAGCGATTCGGGGGTCTTTGCCTATGGATACAGCGGAAAAACTATTTATACGCAGTCTTTCATTCCTTCTGCAAAATCGTATTCCTTTACCGCAGATGGCGGTTTTGTTGGTGTGCCAAAGCTCGACAAAGAAACCGTTTGTGCCGTTTATATGACAGATGATTTTAATTACCATATTTTGTGCATTAACTGTATTAACGGCAGTGTGACTTATGTAGAATTTGACGGCTTGAATGATTTTAATTATAACACAGTTTTAGTTTGCAACGGAAGGCTTTATGTTATGAAAACCGATGAGCCGTATTGCTATGTTGTATCATACGATTTTAACGGCAACCGTATTTTTGACTATAAATTCAGCGAAAAGAATGTTAATGAAATTAGTATAAATAACGGATTTGTCTATGCTTTTCTCTATGACGGCTCGGTGTTTAGACTTGATAATTCTTCAGTAGAATATTGTAATACGGTGCGTGAAACCAACGATATTTATAATTGCGGCGCAGGATTTATTAGTGACAGCAAAGGATATATTTATTCTTTAAACGAAAATACAACATACACAAATATGTATATGCAGTCAAAACCGTTTGCTGTCGGTATGGAAAATATTTATTATATAAATGCAAATTCCATATATTGCTCATCGCTCGGCGAAAATTATATTGAACAATATAATGCCGCTTTTAGATACGATAATATTTTTTATTCCTGCGAAAAAGCAGTTGCAGTGACCGAAGATTATAATTCGGCAATAATACTTAGCAATACGGATTTTCAGAGTGAAAAACCAAATTCAAATATTGTCGAAACTCAACCCAAAACAAATCCGACCGTTAAGCCTGCCGGAAGCAAAAGTGCGGGCAGCAGTAATTATGCGTTTACTGATGACGGCTACCTTAGCAATGTAGATATAGGCACAACAGCGGCTCAGCTTAAAAAATCGTGCCCTCAAATTATTTCCGTAACAGATAAAAACGGCAATAAATTAAGCGGCAAATTAAAAACAGGTTCGGTCGTGACTACAAAAGACAGGAGCTATACTGTTGTTATATTGGGTGATGTAACAGGTACGGGCGAGATTAATTCCAATGACAGCAAGGCGATTATGAAAAGTTTGATTAACGAAAACGAACTTTTAGGAGCATACAAAAAAGCCGCCGATTATAACCTCGACGGCTCTGTTGATAATAAAGATTTGGTACTGATTGCTCAGAAAAAGTAAATCAGTCTTCCATTTCCCAGTTGTGCCATACATTCTGGATGTCATCGTTGTCCTCAAACATATCGAGCATTTTCTGCATCTTTGTTATAGACTCCTCATCCTCAAGCTTTGTGTATGTGCTCGGTACCATTTCGAGTTCGGCAGAAACGAATGTGTAACCTGCTTTTTCAAGGTCATCTCTTACTGCGCTGAAATCTTCAGGCTCGGTGTAAATTGTAAATACATCTTCGTCAGCCTCAAAATCAGATGCACCATACTCAAGTGCGTCGCTCATAACAGTGTCTTCGTCCTTATCAAGGTCTTCACGCTCAATTACAAGTACGCCTTTCTTTGTAAACATAAAGCTTACGCAACCCTGAGTACCCATATTACCGCCGAACTTATCAAAGTAATGTCTTACTTCGCCTGCTGTTCTGTTACGGTTGTCTGTAAGAGCCTCAACGATTACCGCAACACCGTTAGGACCGTATCCTTCGTATGTAACTGCCTCATAGTTTGCACCGTCGCCGCCGCTGGCAGCCTTTTTGATAATACGCTCAATGTTGTCGTTAGGAACATTGTTAGCCTTTGCCTTAGCAATGCAATCCTTGAGCTTTGAGTTTACGCTTGGATCAGCACTGCCGCCCTCACGAATTGCAACGATAAGCTCTCTGCCGATTTTGGTAAATACCTTTGCTCTTGCTGCATCGTTTTTACCTTTTTTCTGCTTAATGGTACTCCATTTGTTATGTCCTGACATAAAATCATTCCTTTATAATAAAATACTACATCCTTATTAGTATAGCATATACTTATATCTTATGTAAACTAAAAAAGTTATTACAGTTTTGTAATAACTCCATTGCTATATCACTATATTGTGGTATAATGTATGTAAAATAAAACGAACACAGACTTTTGGTGAAGTTTTGATAAAATATTTGATGTGAAAGGAAGTTTACCAATGATAAAATCAATGACAGGCTTTGGCAGATGCCGAACTGTTTTGCATGGAAGAGAAATCAGTGTTGAAATCAAAAGCGTAAATCACCGCTTTTTTGAATTTTCCTGCAGAACTCCAAAGGGTTACGGCTTTCTTGACGATAAGCTCAAGGCTTTAGTAAATTCCAGAGTATCTCGTGGTAAGATTGATATGTTTGTAACGGTAGGTACAGCAGAGGACACACCTGCCGAGGTTAAAATCAATCATTCGCTTGTTTCGGGCTATATTAATGCTATGAAAGAAATTGCCGAAACCTATGGAATTGAAAACGATGTTACAGTTACGGCGATTTCAAGATTTCCCGATGTTTACACAGTGTCAAAGGCGCAGGAGGACGAAGAAGAGATTACGGCAGATGTTCTTGAGGCGGCTAATACTGCGATAGACGGATTTATTGCAATGCGTGAGGCAGAGGGCGAGAAGATGAAAGCCGATATTCTCGGCAGAGCAGAGGTTATTCTTGCTACCGTTGAAGAGATTGAGGAGCGTTCACCGCAGACTGTAAAAGAGTACGAGGAACGCTTGCTCGACAGAATCAATAAGACTTTGCTTGATTACAATATTAATATTGACGAGCAGAGAGTGCTCACAGAGGTTGCGGTATTTGCCGATAAGGTAGCGGTTGCAGAGGAAACCGTAAGACTGAGAAGTCACTTTGCGCAGCTTTCAAAGATTATGGAGTCGCAAACTCCAATCGGCAGAGAAATCGACTTTATTATTCAGGAGATGAACAGAGAGGCGAACACAATCGGCTCAAAGGTTCAGGACGCCGAGATTGCGCATAAGGTCGTAAAAATCAAGAGCGAAATTGAAAAAATGCGTGAGCAGATTCAGAATATTGAGTAAGGAGAAGTTATGAAACTTATCAATATAGGATTTGGTAATCTTGTTAATTCAGATAAACTGATTGCGGTTGTCGCTCCCGATGCGGCACCTGTTAAACGAATTGTGCAGGACGCAAAATCCAAGGGAATGCTTGTAGACGCCACCTGCGGAAGAAAATGCAAGGCAGTGCTTGTTATGGAGGACGATCATCTTGTGCTGTCGGCAATATCTGCGGAGGCTATTCATAACAGAACCGCTGAAAGTGAGGAACAAAAGGATGAACAGTAAATCTAAGGGCAAGTTAGTGCTTTACACAGGTTCTTCGGGTGTGGGCAAGGGCACTATTATGGCTGAGCTGTTAAAGCGAAACCCTAATATCCGCCTTTCGGTATCAAATACCACAAGAGCGCCACGAGAGGGCGAAATTGACGGAGTGCACTACAACTTTGTTACCAAGGAGCAATTTGAGGAGCTAATCAAAAATGACGGCTTTCTTGAATATGCCAAGTATTGTGATAATTACTACGGCACTCCCAAAAAACAGGTAGAGGATTTGCTCGGCGAGGGTTACGATGTATTTCTTGAGATTGAGGTTCAGGGCGGACTTCAAATTCTTGAAAAATATCCCGATGTGCTAAGTATTTTTATTCTGCCGCCGTCTATGGAATCGCTTTCACGCAGACTTCACCGCAGAGGCACAGAGGACGAAGAAACCATAAATAAGCGACTCGGTGAGGCTGAAAGAGAAATTTCATTTAAAAACAGATATAAGTACAATGTTGTGAACGATGACATCGACACAGCAGTAAACGAAATTCTTGATATTCTTAAAAAAGAAAGTAAATAACCGATAAATTCGGAGAATATATTAAAAACGATAGGAGATTAATTATGCATAAGGTTAATGTTGATGAATTATTCGCAGGTAAGCAGAGCAAGTATGCCCTCGTTGTAGGTGTTGCAAAGAGAGCAAGAGAGATTACAGCAGAGCAGGAGGAGAGCGGCGAGGTTACAGACGATAAGCCTGTTCTCATTGCTATTGATGAAATCAAAAATCACGAGATTGGCATTTTAGAGCCTGACGATGATGAGCTCCCAAATAGCTGAGATTGCTGTTGAAAAAGCAGCATATTCCTTTGACAAGGCTTTTGACTACGCAATTCCCGATTCAATGCTTGACAAAGCGGTTGCGGGAGTGCGTGTTCTTGTGCCTTTTGGCAGAGGAAACCATAAAAGGCAGGGGATAATCACCGCTGTTCATCAGGGAGAAATCAAAGGCTTAAAGTCGGTTATTTCTGTTCTTGATGATGAGCCTGTTTTAAACGATGAAATGCTTAAGACAGCCGCTTTTATGAAGTCACATTATTTTTGCACCTACTATGAGGCAGTAAAAACAATGCTGCCGGCAGGTATTAACTACAAGGTTACTACTATGTACGGTGCAAAAGATGAAAGTGAATTTTCCTTTGAGGAATTAACCGATGAGGAACAGAGAATTTATAATTACCTCTTTTCTAAGCGAAAGGCTGTAAAAAGCGAAGTGTTGCTTGACGCTTTCGGTTACAGCTCAGCTGAGCCTTTTGAACTTCTTGTGCAAAAAGGTGTGCTTTATAAGTCGGACGAGATTTTTCGCAGGGTAAATGATGCCGTGATGAAAATGGCAGCGGTTACTCCCAATGCAGATATATCGGGAGTGAAACTTACCGAAAAGCAAAAAAATGTGTTTGAGCTTATTGAAATGTCGGGCGCAATTTCCGTAAAAGAGGTTTGCTATTTTACAGGTGTTACAAATGCTGTTGTAGACGCACTTTGCAAAAAAGGTTTGATTTACTTTTTTGACGAAGAGGTATTCAGAATTGACAGAAGACAGAAAGATAATTCTTTAAGAGAAATTGTACTTTCAGAGGAACAGCAGTCAGCCTGCGATTCGCTCTACAATGAATATGATTCGCCGTTTGCAAGCGTAAGCCTGTTGTACGGTGTAACAGGTTCGGGCAAAACAAGCGTGTTTATAAAGCTGATTGAGAGGGTAATTGATGACGGCAAGGGCATTATAGTAATGGTGCCAGAAATCTCGCTTACTCCGCAGTTTGTGTCACAGTTCGCAAAGCGATTTGGCGACAAAATCGCTGTTTTTCACAGTGCACTTTCACTTGGAGAAAGACTTGACGAGTACAAACGAGTTAAGCAGGGCGCAGCACAGATTGTAATAGGTACAAGAAGTGCGGTGTTTGCCCCGTTTGACAAAGTAGGACTCATTATAATGGACGAGGAGCAGGAATACAGCTACAAATCCGAAAGCTCCCCACGCTACCACGCAAGAGAGATTGCAAAATTCCGCTGTTCGTACAATAATGCATTGCTTGTGCTTAGCTCGGCTACACCGAGTGTGGAAACCTACTACTATGCACAGACAGGCAGATATTCGCTCAATACCCTTACTGCACGATACGGAAAAGCCGTATTGCCCGAGGTTATTGTTGCGGATATGGGGGAAGAACTCAAAAACGGCAATACAAGCGGTTTTTCAGATGTTCTTTTACAAAACATTGCATATAATATTGAGCATAAAAAGCAGTCGATACTTTTACTCAACCGCCGAGGCTACAATACCTTTGTAACCTGTCGGGCGTGTGGCGAGGCAGTTACCTGCCCAAACTGCTCAATTTCACTTACTTACCATAGTGCAAATAACAGGCTTATGTGCCACTACTGCGGATATTCTGTACCATATTCGGACGAATGTCCCGTATGCCACAGCCACAGGCTGACCTTTGGCGGAACAGGCACGCAGAGAGCAGAAAAGGATATTTCTGATATTTTCCCGGAGGCAAGAATTTTAAGAATGGATACAGACGCAACCTCGTCTAAATCCTCTTACGAAAAAATGATAAGTGCTTTTGCCAACGGTAAATACGATATTCTTGTTGGCACGCAGATGGTTGCCAAGGGACTTGATTTTCCAAATGTAACCTTGGTTGGTGTGCTCAATGCCGACCATATGCTTTATGCCGACGATTACCGCAGCTATGAGCGCTCATTTTCACTGCTCACACAGGTGGTTGGCAGAAGTGGCAGAGGCAACGACAAGGGAATGGCTGTTATACAGACATTTACTCCCGACAACCTTATAATTTCAATGGCGGCAAGGCAGGACTACAATGCTTTCTTTTCAAATGAAATAAAGGTTCGCAAAGCAATGCTTTATCCGCCTTTTGCCGATATATGCCTTGTTGGTTTTGTGTCGCAGAACAGAGAGGTTACTTTGAACGGCGCAAGAAAATTTTTGCACCTTTTCACAGATGAGGCAAAGAAAAATTATCCGAATATGCCACTGCGTATATTAGGTCCCACTCCTGCACTGGTGGTAAAAATAAGTAATAAATACAGATATAAAATTATTATTAAATGTAAAAACAATTCCGAATTTCGTGCCCTGCTTTCAAAGATAATTTGCGAGTTTGGCAAGGATAAGGAGTTTTCGGGCGTGTCGGTTTATGCCGATATGAACGCCCTTGTATGTTAAGGAAGTGTGAATATGGCTATTAGGCAAATTGTTAAAGAGGGCGACAGCGTTCTCACAAAGAACTGCCGTCAGGTTGTTAAATTTGATGACAGACTTGCACAGCTTATAGATGATATGATAGAAACTTTACACGATTCGGGCGGTGTCGGTCTTGCCGCTCCGCAGGTTGGTGTTATCCGCCGAGTTGTTGTTATTGATGTAAGTAAAGAACAAAATCAGGTTATTGAGCTTGTAAACCCTGTTATTGTTGAAACAAGCGGAGAGCAGGAGGGACTTGAGGGTTGTTTATCCTGCCCAGGCGAATGGGGAATTACAAAGCGCCCTAACCATGTTAAGGTAAAGGCTTTTGACAGACATGGCAACGAATTTACCGTAGAAGGCGACGAATTGCTCGCAAGAGCTTTTTGCCATGAGCTTGACCACCTTGACGGTATTCTTTTCAAGCAGAAAGCAAGCAAAATGCTTACTCCCGAAGAATACGAAGAAATGTTTGGTTGATTGAGGATTAATTATGAATATAATTTATATGGGCACTCCCGATTTTGCAGTGCCCGCACTCAAAAAATTGTATGAAAGCAAGCACACAGTACAGGCTGTTTTTACTCAGCCCGACAAGCCAAGGGGCAGAAAAATGGTGCTTACTCCTCCGGATGTAAAGGTTTGTGCGCAGGAGCTTAATATTCCTGTTTATCAGCCGACAACCTTTAAATCCGATGAGCCGCTTGAAATTATTAAAAAATATAATCCCGATGTAATCGTAGTTGCCGCTTACGGAAAAATTTTGCCGAAAGCAGTGCTTGAAAGCGCAAAATACGGTTGTATTAATATTCATGGCTCGCTTTTGCCTAAGTACAGAGGTGCAGCGCCGATTCAGCAGTCGGTTTTGAACGGCGACAAGGTTACAGGCGTGACCGCTATGCAGATGGCAGAGGGGCTTGACACAGGCGACATTCTCACTACTGTTGAAACCGAAATCGGAGAGAACGAAACTTCGGGAGAGCTTTTTGACAGACTTAGTATTCTCGGCGGAGAATTAATTGTACAAACTCTTGAAATGCTTGAAAACGGCGAGATTACACCTGTAAAGCAGGACGAGAGCAAGGCAACGCATACTTCAAAGATTGACAAGTCGCTTTGCCCGATTGATTTTACAAAATCGGCAAGTGAAGTGCATAACAAGGTGCGTGGTTTAAACCCATGGCCTATTGCAACAGCAGAGTGCGGTGGCAAAAGACTTAAAATTTATTCCACAAAGGTATGCGAAAAAAGCGGAAAAGCGGGCACAATAATCAGCACAAAGCCGCTTATTGTGGCTTGCGGCAGCGGTTCGGTAGAGATTATTGAGCTGCAGCCCGAGGGCAAAAAGCGTATGCCGTCAGCGGCTTTTCTTGCAGGTCATAAATTAAATATCGGTGACAGCTTTAACTGATATAGGGATATAAAGGAGAATTTTTATGTTTTATGGTTTTGACTGGACATATGTTGTGTTTATTCTTCCTTGCGTAATCATTTCGCTTATATGTCAGATTAATGTTTCTTCCACATTTTCCAAATATTCTCAGATGAGAAATTCAAGAAATATGACGGGCGCACAGGCAGCCGAGTTTGTGCTGAGGCAAAACGGTGTTTACGGTGTGCGCATTGAAAGGGTTGCAGGAAACCTTACTGACCACTTTGATCCGAGAACAAATGTTATAAGACTTTCGGACAGCGTTTATAATGCAACAACCGTTGCGGCGGTAGGTGTAGCTTGTCATGAGGCAGGTCACGCCGTACAGCACGCACAAAACTATTTGCCAAACAAAATTCGCTCGGCAATTCTTCCTATGGCAAATATCGGATCAAAATTAAGCTGGTTTTTAATTGTTATCGGACTTTGCTTTTCGGCAAAAATCGGATTTATTATGCTTTATATAGGTATTGCTTTGTTTGGATTTTCTGTACTTTTTACCATTGCAACTTTGCCTGTTGAGTTCAACGCATCTAAAAGAGCGCTTGAAACAATCAGAAACGGCAACCTGCTTTACGGCGAGGAGTACACAGGCGCAAAGCGCACTTTGCAGGCAGCGGCAATGACTTATGTTGCATCTGCGCTTACCGCTATTTTACAGCTTTTAAGATTGCTTATAATAGCGAATAACAGAAGAAGATAAGAAAAGAGATTTTTTAATGGCTAATTCACGCAAAACTGCATTTAAAGTATTACTGAAAATCGAACAGGACGGAGCATACTCTAATATTGCGCTTAACAATGCGGTAAAGGAGGGCGAGCTTACACCGCTCGATGCTGCCCTTACTTCGGCGCTCGTTTATGGTGTTCTTGAGCGAAAAATCACGCTTGATTACATCATTAAACAATACTCTAAAATTCCGTTGAGGAAAATTGAGTTAAAGACAAAAATTATTCTCCGACTCGGACTTTTGCAAATGGCATTTATGGACAAAATTCCCGAAAGTGCCGCCGTAAACGAAAGCGTAAAGCTTGCAAAACAGCAAAAGCTCCAGAAATCTTCAGGATTTATCAATGCAATTTTGCGCAGCTTTGCAAGGGATAACTGCAAAGTAAAATATCCCGCTTCAAACAATAAGGCAGAGTATTACTCGGTAAAATATTCCTGCCCGCAGCCGCTTGTAAAGCTATGGCTTGAGTCCTATGGCGAAGAAAATGCTAAGGGAGTTTTGGAAAAGCTGAGCGGCAGACCGAATATTTACGCAAGGGTAAATACATTAAGAACAACCGCAGAAAAGCTCATAGATGCGCTTGCTGATGATAAGGTGAAAGCCGAAAAGGTTGATTTTCCCGAAAATTCGGTAAGGCTTGCTGATACAGGCTCAATAGAAAGGCTTAAAGCCTACATGGGCGGTTTGTTTCATATACAGGACTTATCCTCACAGCTTTGCGCTTATTTTCTTTCAGCCGAAAAGGGACAGACGGTGCTTGACATTTGCTCTGCCCCCGGAGGAAAAACCTTTACCACAGCCGAATATATGCACAACAGCGGCAAAATTATTGCCTGCGATATGTACGAGCATAAGCTGAAACTTATTGAAAAAGGCGCAAAAAGGCTTGGCATAGATATTGTAGAAACCTGCCTGCGTGACGGTTCGTCAGACGAAAATCCGTTGCCTATGGCTGACAGAATACTTTGCGATGTGCCATGCAGCGGACTCGGAGTGCTTTCACGCAAACCCGAAATTCGCTATAAGGATGACCTTATAGACACAAACCTTGCGGATATTCAGTATAAAATACTTTGCGAAAGTGCAAAATATCTTAAAAAAGGCGGAAAACTTGTATATTCGACCTGTACGCTGAATCCGCAGGAAAACAATAAAAATACAGCAAAATTTCTTGCCGAGCACAGCGATTTTGAGGGTGTTGCGCTTGAGCTTCCCCCTCAGCTTGGCAGAGCGTATGAAGAACAGCCATACGAAATAACGCTTATGCCGCACAGCTATGACGGCGACGGCTTTTACATATCAGTATTTACAAGGAGGTAATCTTTTGAGCTTAATTGATATAAAATCACTTGACTTAGACGAGCTTACCACCCTTGTAACCGAAAACGGCTTTGAAAAATTCAGAGCAAAGCAAATATATCAATGGCTTAACAAAAATGTCACTTCTTTTGATGAAATGTCTAATGTTTCTGCGAAAATCAAGGATTTTTTAAAAAGAAGTTGTTACATTTCTGTTGCAAATATTGAAAAAAAACTAATTTCAAGGTATGATAAGACAGTAAAATATCTTTTTTCGTTCAATGACGGTGAATGTGTTGAATCTGTTGTAATGAATTACAAACACGGTTATTCAATTTGTATTTCCACTCAGGTCGGCTGCAAAATGGGCTGTACCTTTTGCGCAACGGGCAAGAGCGGCTTTTCAAGGAGCTTAACTCCGTCTGAAATGCTGAATCAAATTGAGTCGGCACAAAAGGATTTGAATATCAGAATATCGAATATTGTTCTTATGGGAATGGGCGAACCGCTCGACAATTTTGAAAATGTTGTAAAGTTCTTAAGACTTGTATCCGATGACAACGGTCTTAATATCGGTATGCGCCACATTACAATTTCAACTTGCGGCATAGTTCCCAAAATTTACGAGCTTGCAAAGCTGCACTTTGGCATTACGCTTTCTGTGTCGCTTCACGCTCCAAATGACACAGTAAGGCAAAAAACTATGCCTATCGCAAAGCGGTATTCAATGGATGAGCTTTTAAAGGCTTGCAAGGATTACTTTGACATTACAGGCAGAAGGGTTACCTTTGAATATTCTATGATAAGCGGTGTTAATGACTTTGACAGAGATGCCTACGAGCTTGCAGACAGGCTTGCCGATATGAATTGTCATGTAAATCTTATCCCTGTAAATACGGTTGACGGAACAGGATATAAAAAAAGCAGTATTGAAAGGCAGCAGGCCTTTGTAAATATACTCGGCCGAAAACATATTGCGGCAACAGTCAGGCGAACCCTTGGAAGTGATATTAACGCTTCCTGCGGTCAGCTCAGACGAAATCATACTAACGAAGGAGGAAAATAACTTGGAAGTCTTTAGCAAAAGTGACATTGGCTTAGTGCGTTCTCAAAATCAGGACGACTGCCGCTTCGGAGTTATTTCTCCCAGCTGTGCTTGGGCAGTAGTCTGTGACGGAATGGGAGGTGCCAACGGTGGCAATATTGCGAGTGCAACAGCTGTTGAATACATAAGCTCCAAAATTACCGATTTATATAAAGATGATATGACCAAAGAACAAATCGGCGAGCTTATAGCAGAAATTGTTGTAAACGCAAATATGAAGATATATGAGCTTTCAATTAAAGACCCTGAGCTTACGGGAATGGGTACAACATGCGAATTTGTATTTGTAAAGGATACAACAGTTCATATTGTCCATGTTGGTGACAGCCGTACCTATGCAATAAGAGGCGGCAAAATCAAACAGCTTACAGAGGATCACTCTGTTGTGCAGGAAATGGTGCGCAGAGGCGAGCTTACCTATGAGCAGGCACAGAATCACCCAAATAAGAATTTTATAACAAGAGCACTCGGAATAAAACCGTCTGTAAGGCTTGACTATATAGAGGCAAACTTTATTTACGGCGATGTTCTTTTGATATGCACTGACGGACTTTCCAACTGCATAACAACGGGCGATATGGTAAAAATTTGCCATGAAAACAGAGGCGAGAGCCTTATTAACAAGCTCGTTGAAAAGGCAAAGGAAGGCGGCGGAACAGATAATATTACCGCTACGGTTATTTACTGAGAAACGGAGAGTGAAATAAATTGGATAAATATATCGGCAAACGACTTGACGGCCGTTATGAAATTCATGAGCTAATCGGCGTTGGCGGTATGGCTAATGTATATCGCTGTAACGATACTCTTGATGACCGTGAGGTAGCCATAAAAATCCTTAAAGACGAATATCTCAATAATGAGGAGTTTATTCGCCGTTTTAAAAACGAATCTAAAGCTATTGCCACACTTTCTCACCCTAACATTGTTAAGGTGTACGATGTCAGCTTTGGTGATATGATTCAGTATATTGTAATGGAGTACATTGACGGCATTACACTTAAAGAGTACTTTGACCAGCAGGGTATTATTGAGTGGAAAGAGGCTTTATATCTTACAAGTCAGGTACTCAAGGCTTTACAGCACGCTCATGAGCATGGCATCGTTCATCGTGACATAAAGCCGCAGAACATTATGCTTTTGCAGGACGGCACAATCAAGGTAACAGACTTTGGCATTGCCCGCTTTTCTGATAAGGCAACACGCACAATGACAGAACACGCTATCGGTTCGGTTCACTATATCTCACCGGAGCAGGCAAGAGGAGAGGCAACAGACGGCAAGTCTGATATTTACTCTGTCGGCGTTATGCTCTATGAAATGCTTACGGGCAAGCTCCCGTTTGATGCAGACAGCGCAGTTTCCGTGGCTCTTATGCAGTTACAGTCAACGCCAAAGCGCCCACGAGAGCTTAACCCCGCTATTCCAATCGGTCTTGAGCAGATTACAATGAAAGCAATGGAAAAGAACCCTGCCGACAGATATAACTCGGCAGCTGAAATGCTCAACGATATGGAGCGTTTCAGACTTAATCCGTCCATTGTTTTTGATTATTCCAAGTTTGTTGACAATCAGCCTACAAAGTTTGTCACTTCACTAAAGGATACAAAGACAAACAGCGGCAAGTTTGACAAGGCTGTTACAAAGCCGGAAGAAACTCCCGAGCCTGAAATTGATACGGCAGAGGAAGAAGAAAAGGTAGTACACAAGCCGTCTTACTATGCAATTAAGGGCATAATAATTTCTGCCGTTGTTGTGGTAGCGGTGTTTGTCGGTCTTGCGCTTTTCAAAGGCTGCACAACCTCGCAGGCAAAAGATGTGGAAGTTCCTAACTTTGTCGGCAAAACAATCGCCGAGGCAAATGCCGATAACAAAGAGAACTTTAATTTTGTTATCGAAAGCAAGTACGATGCATCTAAAGAGCTTGGCGTAATTCTTGAGCAAGAGCCTGCCGCCGATTCTAAACTTGTTAAGTCGGGTTCGCAGATTACACTCAAGGTAAACGGAACAGACACAAATGTTTCTGTTCCTTATATTCTCAACTATTCAGAGAAAGATGCGTCCTCAATAATCGAGGGCAAGAGCCTTGTGCCAAAGATTATTTATATTGAAAACACAAAAACTCCTAAGGGATATGTTGCAGAGGTATTCCCTAAGGCAGGCGTTCAGACAAATATAGGTTCTACCGTTTATATCTATGTTGCAAACGGACAGAGGGACGAAAAGGTAACTATCCCATCAGTTTCGGGTCTTTTGCTTTCAGAGGCAAAGACAAAGCTCGTAGATGCAGGACTTACAGTAGAAACAGTTTATGATGACGAGAGCAAGGAGGCAAAGGATACGGTCCTTTCGCAGTCACCGTTGCAGTACGGCAAGGTAGACAAGGGCACTGTTGTAACACTTACAGTAAGCTCGGGCAAGGGCGACATTGCAACCGTAAATGTTTATGTTGACTTACCTACAAATGCTCCCGAATCTGTTGAAATGACAGTTATTGTAGACGGTGTTGTAGACCCTAAGTATTCAAAAACACTTGTACCGCAGTACAATAAGACCTGCACCCTTGAGTTTACGGGTTCGGGCATTTCAAACATTGTTGTTCAGCTTGACGGTCAGGTATATCGTGAGTATACCATAGACTACTCAACACTTGTGGTAACACCGACAGGTACTCATCAGTATGTAGTAGCTACCACAGCTCCTGCCGAAACCGAACCGCCATACACAGAGCCTCCGACAGAACCGTATGTTCCGGCAACCGAGGCTACCGAGCCAACAGCAGTGGCTTATTAATCGGTATGAGCAGTAACGAAGGATTATTGATGAAGGTGCTCGGCGGATTTTACTATGTTGAGTGCGATAATCAAATATACGAATGTAAGGCAAGAGGAAGTTTCCGCAAAAGCGGAAATTCTCCTCTTGTTGGCGACAGAGTAAAAATAACAATTCAAAAAGAGGGTTTTGTTTCTCTTGATGAGATTTTACCGAGGAAAAACAAGCTCAAGCGTCCACCGCTTGCAAATATTGATGTGCTTGTAATAGTTTGCTCGACCGTATCGCCGTACCCTAATTATGCGGTTATAGATAAAATGACCGCCGCCGCAATTAACAGCGATATGCAGCCGATAATTGTAATATCTAAGGACGATATCGAAAGCGGCGAAAAGGTTGCCTCTATATACAAAAATGCAGGCTTTGAGGTTTTTTGTACTTCTCCTCAAAGGGAAGATGAGGTTGCAAGACTAAAAGCCTTGCTCATGGGCAAAACTTCGGCTTTTACAGGCAACAGCGGTGTGGGCAAGTCAACCTTGCTCAATATGCTGTTTCCCAATTTAAGCCTTGCCACAGGCGAGATAAGCGACAAGCTCGGCAGAGGCCGCCATACTACAAGAGCAGTTGAGCTGTTTAATCTTGACGGCTGCTACATTGCAGACACGCCCGGATTTTCAACAGTGGATTTGCAAAGGTATGAAATTATAGACAAAGACGAGCTGCAGTATTGTTTTCCCGAGTTTAAACAGTATCTCGGTGAATGTATGTTTACCTCGTGCTCACATACCTGCGAAAAGGGTTGCCGAGTGTTGCAGGCACTTTCTGACGGAGAAATAGAAAAAACTCGCCACGCAAGCTATGTTGCAATGTATAATGAGGTAAAAGATATTAAAAAATGGCAGTTGAAAAAGTAATTTAAGGGGATTTTTATGCGTTGTGTGATAATTGCAGGTTCGCCTGATGCTGAAATTAATTTTATAGCAGAACAGGTTAAAGACTGCAATTATCTGATATGCGCCGACAAAGGCTATGAATACGCAAAAAAAGCAGGCATAAAGCCTGACCTTATTGTGGGTGACTTTGATTCTTACAGCGGAGAACTGCCCGATGACTGCGAAATCATTAAGCTGAATACGCATAAAGACGATACAGACCTTTTGCATTGTATTGGAGTAGCGCTTAGCCGAGGATACGATGATTTTTTAATACTTGCCGCAACAGGGGGCAGGTTTGACCACACTTTTGCAAATATCTCCACACTTATGTATCTTGACAAAAAGGGAGCAAAGGGGGAGATAGTTTCAAGCAGAGAAATTATCCGATTTCTCAAAAAGGGCGAGTATAAGATTAACGATTGCAAGGGCAAGACCTTTTCGGTTTTCCCGTTTGCGTGTGAAAGCGTGAATGTAACATACATAGGTGCAGAGTATTCTGCTGATAATCTTGTGCTTACGGCTGAGGAAGCAATGGGCATTTCAAATATATTTACGACAGACAAAGCCGCCGTAAAAATTAATTACGGAAATGCAATATTTATTTTAAATAGCGTTGTTAATTAATAAAAATTCGTATTTTCATTATATTGTGTATAATTATTAATTAACATCAATATGGGGGTATAGCTCAGCTGGGAGAGTGTCTGACTGGCAGTCAGAAGGTCATGGGTTCGAGCCCCATTATCTCCACCACATTAGTTTTTGTGCCTGTTTATTATAATCAGTATAACAAAACTGTAATTATAATGACACGCATTAGTCTTGAAAAGAATTATAACCTTATGATATAATATAATCGTATCATTTCGTTTTGTTTTATTCTATTTGGAGTTGAATTTTATATGTCATTATGTATGGGTTGTATGCAGGAGTTAAACGGCAGTACCGTCTGCCCTCACTGCCATTTTGATAATTCAGAGGTTCAACCGTCCCCTTTTCTGCCACTTGGCACTGAGCTTTCCGGCAGATATGTAACAGGTGTCGGTCTTGATACTAACGGTGAGTCAACACGCTATATCGCTTATGAAAAGCAGACAGGCAATGTTGTGATTGTTACCGAGTTTTTGCCAATCGGTCTTTTTTCAAGAGATGAGGGACAAACCGAATTAAAAGTTAATTACGATGACAGACTTACCTTTAATAAACTTAGAGATGAGTTTGTTTCATACTTCAGAATTGTTTCCGATTTAAAGGATCTTTCGGCGTTGACAAATATTGTTGACATTTTTCAAGAAAATAATACAGTTTATGTTGTAGAAGAAAAAGAAGATCTTATTCCTTTTGAGGAGTATATAGAGCGCAGCAACGGCAGACTTGACTGGGACATTGCAAGACCATTGTTTATGCCTGTTATCTCAGCACTTGAGGCATTGCATAAGCGTGGCATAGGTCACTATGCGGTAGCACCAAAGAATTTGTTTATTACAACTTCGGGCAAGATCAGAATGTCGGGTTATGCTACCGAAAACGAGCGCAAGCGTGGCACTGCACTTAAATCTCAGCTTTTCTCAGGCGCAGCAGCACCAGAGCAGTATGAAGAAAATTTCCCTCTTGATGATATTACAGATATTTACGGCCTTTGTTCAACTCTTTTCTATGCACTCACAGGTCATCTTCCAAAGAGCGCATTAGAGAGATTGAAAGACAGCAGACTTCTTATGAGCACATCAACTGTAAAGAGTTTGCCGCCTCATGTTGTATCTGCCCTTGCAAACGGCTTGCAGGTACAAAGGGAGAACAGAATTACAGATTTTGACGAACTTCGTTCACAGCTTTCTGTTGCACATACAGCAAAGGCTATTCAGGACGAAATTTCAAGAACAGCAAGTATGAACATTACAAAGGAGCAGGCTCGACAGAAAAACGGTATGTCGCACGCATCTATTGTAATTATTTCTGTTGCCGTTACAGTGCTTGTACTTGGTATTGCAGGAGTATTCTGGCTTATGCAAAATCCGCTTGCAGGTGTATTTTCAGGCAATAATGACGCAACAGCAGCATCAACCTCAAGCACAGAGTGGACAGGCCCTGTTGTTCCGAATTATGTCGGAATGAAATACGAGGATGTAGTAAAGGCAGCAGCAGCCGATGACACTGTTGTGGTTTACAGAGATTATAATGACGCATACAGCGATAAATATGCCGAGGGTGTTGTAATGCAGCAGTACCCACCGGCAGGTTCAAAGGTAGATCAGGAGGACGGAATTACCGTTTCTGTAACAGTCAGCCTTGGCGCTCAGATGCGTGAATTACCGGCAATTCAGGGTAATAAAATTGATGAGGCAGCGCAGTCACTTGCAGATGCAGGACTTCTTGCTACCGCCGAGTACCAGTACAGCGATACAGTAGCCGAAAACAGAGTTATAGGCTACAAGAACCATGTTGCAGGCGACACACTTGAGAGTGGCTCAAACATCATTATCATTGTCAGCAAAGGCAGACAGCAGACCACAACTCAGGCGACTTCCTGATATTAAAGCTAAAAATAATGGCTGAATCAATTATCTATTGACTCAGCCATTTTAATTTATTGGTTGTGGATTAGGTGTTGCTTATTTTCAGTTGGGATTAAGAGTTGCATCACGAAGAAACTATCCGCTCAAAAATTAAAAAGTTTGGTCAACCTTTTCAAAGGTTGTGGGTGTGGGCAACGCCCACAAATGCTTTAAGTTGCCGCAAATTTTAATAGCCAAAACGGCTTGCTGTTTGGCGACTTGGGCACAACGGTGAAAGCCATTAAAATACGACAGCAATAAAAGAAAAGCCTCGTTACTAAAACTACTGATTTGCCGCTTTTCAAGGGCAAATCAGCAACACCTACAAACTTTTGCGTCCTTTAAAATGTTTCCCCTACTGCGACTAAAGTGTGACTTACTAACTTTCTGCCACTATTTAGTCTTGACTTTTATTTTACTTTTAAGTTTTTAATTAATCTAAAATTTAGTTATTCTACGCTGTAATTACAGCTGTTTATTTTATTTAAAATTTGTGCTGTTTTATTATTTTATGGGCTCTGCCCAAACCCACAACCCTTTAAAAAGGGTTTACCTAAATTTTAAATTTTTTACACTATTGTTTTGCAATAAACTGTTATTTAAACTTACTTTTAACGCCCTTTTCCGCATTTCTTACCAAAGTAAACAGCGATGCAGTGCCTTTTTCAAAGTATCTTGAAAGCAGGTCGGGCGAGAGCGCCATTGATGTGTTTTCTGTTCTGCTTGCTATAATCGCATCTATCATTGCAAGGTCAAGCGTCATTGCGGCACTGCACAGACTTCTGTACTTTGTTACATTCAGCGTAAACATATCCTGTGGATTGCTTTCCTCACACGAATACACTGAGCGAAAAGCCTGATACTGTGCATTCATCAGAAAGTTGCTTACGGCATTTGTCAGCTTTTTGTTGCCGAGTTTGTCGAGTATATCAAAAATTACGGCTGTGGTGTTCATTACCACCTTTTTGTTTACCTGAGCAACCATATTGCTGCCCTGCTCTACGGTCGGAATTTCCGCATCGGGTAAGTTTGCAGGCTGCATTTGCGCCCCGTTTCTGTTTGGAGTTCTGCCAAGCAGGTAATCGCACGATACATCATAGTATTCGGCGGTTTTTACAAGGAAATCAAGTCCGCATTCTCTTATTCCTTTTTCGTAATGAGAGAGCAAAGCCTGAGAAATGCCGAGGTCGGCAGCTACCTGTTTTTGGCTTAGTCTGCGTTCCTTTCTCAGCATTGAAATTATCATAGGAAAATCACTGTTCATTAAAAGCACCTCTTTTATACGAACAGTATAATATATTAATTACAATTTGTAAATACCATAGGAGTTACAATTATGAAATCTTATATTATTCACTTTATTCGCCATGGAAGTATTGACGAAACTTTGTCGGGCAAATACATAGGCACAACAGATGTTCCGCTTTCTGACAAGGGCAAAATAGAGCTGAGAAAGCTCGATTACGAATACCGCTATCCCGGTTGTCAGGCGGTTTTTACAAGTCCTTTAAAGAGATGTACGCAGACCTGCAAAATTCTTTATCCCGAGCAAAACCCGCTTGTAATTGCTAATCTTTCAGAGTGCAATTTCGGCGAATGGGAGGGTAAAACCGCAAATGATCTCAACGGTGACGAGGATTTTCAAAAGTGGCTTGCAGGTGACCCCTCGGTAAAACCGCCGAGGGGAGAGAGCGACGCCGATTTTACTCGCCGAATTTGTAAAATGTTTGAAAGCATTGTTGAGGGACTTATAAAAACGGGTACAACCGAAAGCGTAATCATCACTCATGGCGGTGTAATTATGACCTTGCTTGCAGTGTATGGAATGCCGCAGGCTAAGCCTTTTGAGTGGGTAATGGACAACGGCTTTGGCTACTCGGTAAGAATTACTCCACAGCTTTGGCAGAGGGATAAAATTATGGAAGTTTTCTCTGTTATTCCCGAGAAAAAAGATGTTGAAGATTAATTTTTAAAATAGCTTAAATTGTAGCACAGTTTACAATCTTTTGTAAAAAATTGTGCAATAATGTAATATACAGGCAATATAATATGTCTGAACCTACGCAATTATTATATATTAACTCAAAGGAGATTTTTAATATGGCAGATTACAAAATCGTTTTGTTAAAAGGTGACGGTATCGGCCCTGAAATTGTAAATCAGGCAGTTAAGGTACTCGACAAGGTAAGCGAAAAGTTTAATTTTACAGTAGAATATGACGAGGCACTCCTCGGCGGTTGTGCTATTGACGCAACAGGCGTTCCGCTCCCTGATGAAACAGTTGCTAAGTGTAAGGCGGCAGACAGCGTGCTTTTGGGTGCGGTAGGCGGCCCTAAGTGGGACAATCAGCCGGGCAACAACCGTCCTGAGGCAGGTCTTCTCGGCATCAGAGGCGCACTCGGTCTTTTTGCAAATCTTCGTCCGGCTGTTATTTTTGAGCCACTCAAAAAGGCATCTCCGATTAAAGATGAAATCATCGGCGGTTCACTCGATATTATGCTCGTTCGTGAGCTTACAGGCGGTATCTACTTTGGCAAGAGAGGTAGAACAGAGGTTGACGGTCAGCCTGCCGCTTGGGATACAGAGCAGTATTCCGTACCTGAGGTAGAGAGAATCGCAAGAGTTGCTTTTGACCTCGCTATGAAGAGAAACAAAAAGCTCACAAGTGTAGACAAGGCAAATGTTCTTGAGTCATCAAGACTTTGGAGAGAAACTGTAACAAGAATTTCTAAGGAATATCCTGAGGTTGAGCTTAACTATATGTATGTTGACAACTGCGCTATGCAGCTTGTAAGAAATCCGGGTCAGTTCGATGTAATTGTTACTTCAAATATCTTTGGCGATATTCTTTCAGACGAGGCATCTATGATCAGCGGTTCAATCGGTATGCTCGCATCTGCAAGCCTTTCAGAGAGCAAGAGCGGTCTTTACGAGCCAATCCATGGTTCAGCTCCTGACATTGCAGGTCTTGGCATTGCCAACCCACTCGCAACAATTCTTTCTGTTGCAATGATGCTCCGTTATTCACTCGACCAGCCACAGGCGGCAGACGCTATTGAGGCAGCAGTTACCAAAGTTCTTGAGAATAACCGTACACCCGATATTTACGAAGAGGGTACAAACAAGGTTACTTGTGAGCAGATGGGCGACCTCGTATGTGAGGCTCTTTAATATCTAACAGAATGGAGGAGTAAAATGCAGTTGTACGATATGCACTCGCATATACTTCCTGGAATTGATGACGGAGCGCCAAGCGTAGAAAAAAGCCTTGTTATATTAAATGAACTAAAAAAACAAGGCGTAACTAATGTTTGTCTTACTCCTCATTTTTATACAAATGAAATCAGTGCAGAGGATTTTGCCGCAAAAAGACAGTATGCGATTGATAAACTTATGCCGCATATTCCTGACGGTATGAAAGTTGTTGTTGGTGCGGAAGTTTATGTCACTCGATATATGTTTAACGGAGATGACTTTTCCTGCGCTTGTTACGGCAACTCAAATTTCATACTTACCGAGTTTGCTTACACATCGCAGTTTTCAAGTCACACTATGGAGTATTTTGTAAAACTTACAGAGAATTACAATATGATTCCTGTTCTTACTCATGTTGAAAGATACCCTGCTTTAATCAACGATCCGTCTATTATCGGTGAGCTTAAGGATATGGGTGTAATTATTCAGACCAACACCAATTCTTATACTAAAAAAGCGTCATTTTTCTCAAAACTTAAGCTTATAAAGCTTATAAAAGGCGGATATATTGATGTTATCGGCAGTGATGCACATTCATTGACCCATAATGACCCACGCACATTTACAGAGGCTTTGGACTTTATTTCTGCAAAATGCGGACAAAGCACAGTAAGAAAAATGATGGGCAACGCAGAGGAAATCTTTAACAGCGCACTTTGATAAATAACAAAAAGGATGTACTTTTGCAGTGCATCCTTTTAATTTTGGTTTTATAAAGGGAAAATTATGGTTTAACAGATTGTCGGTCGGGCAACAAAGTACGGCAAAAGAAAATGTTTCCGTCCCGAAGTTAAAAGGTTGACCTGAATTTTAAATTTATAAAACTAAACTTTCTGCTCTAAACGATTATTCTGAATTTATACTAAAATCCCGACCGTACGGATATACTATTAACAGTCATAATGTTCGGCGGAAATGGGGAATTGCCATGCGTGAAATTTTAGTCGGCATACTGCTTTTTGCTGTATTGCTTGTTGCTTGCAGTGTGTTTGTATCTGAATATCTGTTTAAAATAATTATTTACAGGCAGAAAAAGAGCAGTTCTCAAAAGGATATAGACGCCGTTGCAAGCTGGTACAGACATTATCCGATAGCAAAAGAGGGCAGGCGCTGGCTTGAAGGTATGCCGTATATTAATGTTTATATAAAGTCCTTTGACGGACTCAGGTTATACGGCGCATTGCTCGAAAATTATTCCGATAAAATCGTGATTTGTGTTCATGGCTTTACAGGGAGCGGTAAAAAGGATTTTGCGAGCCTTGCACAAGCCTATTATAAAAACGGATACAATGTTCTGCTTGTAGATAACAGGGCGCATGGACAGAGTGAGGGCAAGTATGTTGGATTTGGTGTGCTTGACCGCTTTGATTTGCGTAATTGGGTAAAATATGTTATAAATCGCTTTGGCAGCAATGTACAGATTTTTTTGCATGGCATTTCAATGGGTGCGGCAACTGTGCTTATGGCAAGCAGTATTATGCCTAAAAATGTGCGTGGAATTATTGCGGATTGCGGCTTTACAAGTGTATATGAAATCTTTGAATATGTGCTCAAAAGAGATTATCACCTGCCCAAATTCCCGATTATTTATCTTACAAATATAATGTCAAAAATTCGTGCAGGCTATGGATATAAAGATGTGAATACAACGGCTGAAATTGCGAGGTCTGATATTCCGATTTTGTTTATTCATGGAGAGAATGATGAGTTTGTTCCGCTATGGATGACAATGAAAAATTATTCCCACTGTAAGGCGTATAAGGAGCTTTTTATAGTAAGAGAGTCGGAACACGCCGAGTCGCATTATATTGATAAAAAAGGCTACGAAAGGCGAATACTTACATTTATAGAAAAAATAAGCAAATAGCCGACAAATAGGGAATAAAATCCTACTTGTCGGCTTAGGGAGAAATTATGCAGTACATAAATTATTACAGTTCACCGCTCGGCAAAATCACTTTGGCGAGTAACGGTAACGAGCTGATAGGCTTGTGGTTTGAAGGACAAAAATATTTTGGTTCTACACTTAACGGAGAATATAAACAAAAAAGCCTGCCTGTTTTTGAGCAGACGGCTAAATGGCTTGATGTTTATTTCAGCGGACAAAACCCGAACTTTACACCGCCGTTATATTTATCGTCAACTCAGTTTCGCAATGAAGTGTGGAAAATTCTGCTCGCAATTCCGTACGGCAGTGTAATAACATACGGAGGAATTGCAGATATTATGGCGAAAAAAAGGGGAGCGGAGAATATGTCGGCGCAAGCCATAGGCGGAGCGGTAGGGCATAATCCGATTTCAATTATAGTTCCCTGCCATAGGGTAATGGGTAAGAACGGAAGTCTTACAGGCTATGCAGGCGGAGTGGATATTAAAGAAAAACTTTTAAAAATTGAAAATGCTTTGTAAATGTCAGAAATACGATTTAGTGAATTATCGGTCGGGCAACAAAGTAAAGCAACAGTCAAACTTTTCGTTCTGAAATTAAAAGTTTGACCTTTATTAAGCTAAACTTTGTGTGCTAATCCATAATTTGACAAATAATCGACTAAAAAAATCTGCCACACCAAAAAGGTGTGGCAGATATATTTTTATGGGATTTTATAAGGAGTATTAAATTAATACATACCGCCCATATCAGGAGCAGCAGGTGCAGCAGGAGCTGCAGGCTCTTTAATGTCGGCAACGAGTGACTCTGTTGTGAGTACCATTGCAGCAACAGAAGATGCGTTCTGAAGTGCTGAACGAGTTACCTTTGTTGGGTCAACAATACCTGCCTCGATCATATCTGTATATTCCTCTGTAAGAGCGTTAAAGCCATAGCCAACCTTGTTAGCCTTCTTAATGTTCTCGCAGATTACGCTGCCCTCAAGACCTGCGTTTGCAGCAATCTGACGGAGTGGTTCTTCAAGAGCCTTGAGAACAATCTTAGCGCCTGTCTTAGCGTCACCCTCAAGTGTATCAACAAAAGCAGATACAGCAGGAATAGCGTTCATACAAGCGATACCGCCGCCTGCAACAATGCCTTCTTCAACAGCAGCCTTTGTAGCAGCAAGTGCGTCCTCAATTCTGAGTTTCTTTTCTTTCATTTCAACTTCGGTAGCGGCACCAACCTTGATTACTGCAACACCGCCTGCGAGCTTTGCAAGACGCTCCTGGAGCTTTTCACGGTCAAAGTCAGATGTTGTAGTTTCAATCTGCTGACGAATCTGAGCAACTCTGCCCTTGATAGCGTCCTTGTCGCCTGCGCCGTCAACGATAATTGTGTTCTCTTTCTCAACCTTAACCTGACGAGCAGTACCGAGTTGATCCATTGTTGTATCCTTAAGCTCAAGACCTAAGTCAGATGTAATAACTGTACCGCCTGTAAGTGTTGCGATATCCTGTAACATTTCTTTTCTTCTGTCGCCAAAGCCCGGTGCCTTAACTGCAACACAAGTAAATGTACCTCTCAATTTGTTGAGTACGAGAGTTGTAAGAGCTTCGCCCTCTACATCTTCGGCAATGATAAGGAGCTTTCTGCCTGACTGAACAATCTGCTCAAGAATAGGGAGAATTTCCTGTGTATTTGAAATCTTCTTATCTGTAATAAGAATGAATGGGTTGTCAAGTTCAGCTACCATTTTGTCGGTATCTGTTACCATATACGGAGCAATGTAGCCTCTGTCAAACATCATACCTTCAACAACTTCGCTGTATGTTTCAGCTGTCTTTGACTCCTCAACTGTGATAACGCCGTCTGTTGTAACCTTTTCCATAGCCTCGGCAATGAGCTTACCGATGAACTCGTCCTGTGAAGATACTGTTGCAACTCTTGCAATATCGTCTGAACCCGATACCTGCTTGCTGTTGTCAGATACAGCCTTTACAGCAACATTAATAGCGTCTGCAATACCCTTTTTAAGCACCATTGGGTTTGCGCCTGCTGTTACATTCTTCATACCCTCTCTGATAAGAGCCTGAGCAAGGAGAGTAGCAGTTGTTGTACCGTCACCTGCAACATCATTTGTCTTGATAGAAACTTCCTTAACAAGCTGAGCACCCATATTCTCAAATGGATCGTCGAGCTCAATTTCCTTAGCGATTGTTACGCCATCGTTTGTGATGAGCGGAGCACCGTACTTTTTGTCAAGTACAACATTTCTGCCCTTAGGGCCAAGTGTGATTTTAACTGTATCAGCAAGCTGGTCAATACCTCTCATAAGAGATTTTCTTGCCTCTTCACCATAAGCAATTTGTTTAGCCATAATAAATTACCTCCAAAATATATCAAATCAAAATAATTATTCAACTGTTGCAAGAATATCTGACTGACGAACGATTGTGTATTCCTCACCGTCAATCTTAACTTCTGTGCCTGCGTACTTGCTTGCGATTACCTTATCGCCAACATTTACATACATCTTAACTTCGTTGCCGTCAACAACTCCGCCGGGGCCAACTGCAACTACTCTTGCAAACTGTGGCTTTTCCTGTGCGGCAGATGAAAGAATGATACCGCTCTTTGTTTTTTCTTCGGCCTCTTCAACCTGCAATACTACTCTGTCAAGTAATGGTTTAATACTCATAATATAAATCCTCCTAAAAAGTTAATGTGTTATTTTGATTAGCACTCTGTATCCCTGAGTGCTAATTATATTTTATACCTTTTTCAGGAAATGTCAAGAGAAATTTGACTAAATTTGACCTTTAATTTATAAACAATTAAAAAATTATGTTTACCACTGCATTATAATTCATTTATAGAATAAAAAGCACTTAAACTATGCCTTTTTCTTTAGATTTCGGCTTTGACTCGGGTTTGTTAATTTCGTATCCGTTTTTAATAGACAGCTTGGCAAGCAGAGTAATGCCATCTGTAAGCGCCTTTTTTGAATTGTCGTCTATTTTATTAAAGGCTTTTATCATATCGGGAATATTTTTAATTCCTGCCTTGCGTATGTCCTCAAAGGTTATTTTTCCGCCCTCTGCCATAATTTCAAAAGCCGAGTCTATAATCTGCTTCTTTTGCTCGTTGGTAAGTCCGTTAATCAGCTCTTTCATATTTTTTTCGGCAAAGCGAATACTTTTTGTATCCTCGTCAAGGTGAATAAAGTGGTTGCCCACCACCCTCCAGCTAAAGGCATCGTGCTGCCAAAATGAGTGATTTGCGCTTTTTACAATTATGTAGTCCTCGTCATGCTCAAGCAGCATACCTACAAATGACGATTGCGGAACGAAAGTATTTATTCGGTCTGAAATTTCTTTGTACTGCGCACTTTCTATAAATTCCTTTGAAAACCCAGGGCCGTCATTATTATATACGGCTTTAATTCTGTCTTTTATTTCGGCAAAAGCATTTACAGCCGCATAAATTGCAAGGTTTCCGCCCTTGGAGTGACCGCCGATATATATTTCGCAATCACTATATTTATTAGCCACCATATTCAGATATGCGGCGGCGTTAAGCTGAGAGGGTATGTTGTCGCTTACCGCAATCATACAATCCTCTTTCCAACCGGTTAGCGTATTGTCAGTGCCACGAAAAGCCACAAAAATTTTGTCGGCATCAAACTTAAATGTGCAAGCGCCGAACTGCATCGGGTTATCGTCGCAGTCATATGCGGCATAATCCGATACGGCTATGTTTTTAAATCTGTCGCAGCTGCCCGACTGAGCCAAAAGTTTTACAATATCTTTTGCCGCCATATTATAAAAGTTTTGCTCTCGTTTATCTTTTATATAAAGGTTATTTATTTTATAAAGAGGGAGCGATGTTTTTTCTGTATAGCCCGAAAAATCAAGATAAACAAGCTCAGAAAAAATAATTGCGTCAACCTCGTTTAACGGTGATATATCAAACCCTAAATCTCCACGCCATTTTATATAATTAGCAAGATTATTCATAACCCACCTCCGTATGTAATACCAAATTTTAACATATAGCTTAATAATAATGCAATATTTTTCACCAAAAATTCATATAAAAAACTTTATCAGAATAACAAAAAAGCGTAACGGCTTTAACCGCTACGCTCTCAAGTCTAACTTTGTGGTCATCACAATGTAGAATTTGCTTAATTTATAAAAATTATTCGTTAATTGCCTTTACAAGCTCCTGAGCCTTGTCTGTTTTTTCCCAAGCAACGCCGAGTTCCTCTCTGCCCATATGACCGTATGCGGCGAGCGGACGATACTTTGTTTCCTTGAGCTTTAACTGCTCGATGATTGAGTTAGGACGGCAGTCAAATACTTTTTCTACTGCGTCTGAAAGCTGTTCATTGGTGTAGCTTGATGAACCGAAAGCGTCAACCATAATAGAAACAGGCTTTGCAACGCCGATTGCATATGCAAGCTGAACTTCGCACTTGTCGGCAAGACCTGCCGCAACAATATTCTTTGCAATGTATCTTGCATAGTAAGCAGCACTTCTGTCAACCTTTGTCGGGTCTTTGCCGCTGAATGCGCCGCCACCGTGACGAGAAAATCCGCCGTAGGTGTCAACAATAATCTTTCTGCCTGTAAGACCTGAGTCGCCGACAGGGCCGCCGATTACAAATCTGCCTGTTGGGTTAATGAAATACTTTGTATTTTCATCTAAAAGCTCGGCAGGGATAATTGGCTTTACCACATACTCTACCATATCTTTTCTAATCTGCTCAAGTGTAACCTTTTCATCGTGCTGAGTAGAAACTACAACAGTGTCAACTCTTACAGGTGTGTCGCCCTCGTACTCAACAGTAACCTGAGTTTTGCCGTCAGGACGAAGATATGAGAGAGTGCCGTCTTTTCTTACTGCTGTAAGTTGCTTTGCAAGCTTGTGTGCAAGTGAGATAGCAAGCGGCATAAGCTCTTTTGTTTCGTTGCAAGCGTAGCCGAACATCATACCCTGGTCGCCGGCACCAATCTGATTGTTAGCGTCATTTTCGCCGTCTTTAAGCTCGTAGCTTTCGTTTACGCCCATTGCAATATCAGGGCTCTGCTGGTCAATAGAAGTGAGTACAGCGCAAGTTTTGCCGTTAAAACCGCAGTCCTGATTATCGTAGCCAATGTCGTTTATTACATCTCTTGCGATACTTGCAATGTCAACATAGCAGTCTGTAGAAATTTCGCCCATAACATGAACTACACCTGTTGTAGCGGTTACCTCGCAGGCAACATGAGCGTTTTTATCCTGTTCGAGAATAGCGTCAAGAACAGCGTCAGAAATCTGATCGCATACTTTATCCGGATGTCCTTCTGTTACTGATTCAGAAGTGAAAAAATGTTTTGCCATTAAAATTCTCCTTTGCAAAAAAATAAGCACCCTTCAGCCGAAAGGTGCTTTTAAAACTCATCTTTCGGTAAATACCGCAGGACTTGGCACCTTGCAAAAAGCAGGTTGCCGGACTTCATAGGGCCTGTTCCCTCAGTCGCTCTTGATAAGATAAATATTAACTTATTGGTTTAATTATATACTGCCTCATCGACAAAAGTCAACAAGAAATAACAGGAATATTGTAAAATCGGATAATCAAACAAAAAAATTATGCGATTTCATCAACAGAGCAACATTCTGTACAAGGTACGCTGTGCTTTACTCTGTCTTCAACCTCGGCACGCTTTGCGTTGTTAAAGCGGTCAACAGTACCTACAAGGTAGCCTGTAATTCTGCGGATTCTTTCAAACGGAACAGAATCATAGTCATACTTAACATCTACATAGTCGCCGTCAACTGTGAGTTCAACATTCTTGATATATTTATCAGGATTGGCCTCTCGAAGCTGTGTTGTGTAAGCGTCAATTTCCTTTTTGCTGAGCTTTCCGCCCTTTACATTTACTGTCATAATAAATCCTTCCCTTTCGTAATTTCATAATCCTCTTTAATATATAATGTAACTTTTAATTCTTTAAAAGCATATATCTTGTAGAGTAAATCTATTATAGCACAACATCTTGTTGTATGCAATATTAAAATAGGAATTATTCGCACAAATAATATACTCTATTTTTGGTGAAAATTACAGTTGACAAATATATAAAAGCAAAAAGGACAAAAGTTTTGCCCTCAAATAACAATTTTTATTATTTTAATTTCAAAGAAATTTATTTTAATCCAAAATTCTTGAATCTATATTAAAAACAAGTTTCGGCTTTTCGTTATTTTTTACCCAAGTGGATGTAATATGAAATTTACCTGCAAGGTCTTTGCTTTCTTCATTGTTGACTTCTGTTTTAATTATATAATGTACCTGAATAAAATTATTGTTCTCCGCAACAATTTCAAAATCCGTGATTTCATAATTTTTGCAGTCAAATATTTTTATAATATCGGCATATTACTTACCCGTACAACGGTATCCGCCGCATACCATAACTGCATTTTAGTCAACAACCTCCAAAAATCCTTTGCTGCCATTAGCTTTTGCCGATTCCCACATTTTTATTTCAAAATCTTTTATCATATGCATACCTCCGATAAAATTTATAAGCATTTTATTTCACCTGATTTTGTAATTATATATCATATTTTAGCACAAAAAATTTTATTTCAAGCAAATAAGGCGATGTTTCCACCGCCTTTTAATTATTCGAGCACTAATAAAACTCGGTCTATGCTGTTTCCAAAAAGTCCTGCGTAGCCGTCCTGATTATTCGTTGTCTGATCATCGTGCTGCCAATCAAAGTATTCATTGCCCGTTGCCGATACTCTGTATTTTGCCACAAGGTATTTTCCAAGTGAATTTGCGAGGCTTTGCGGTGTTGTATAGTACACCCTTATTGCATCAATTTTACTTCCGTTGCCTGCATAACCGTTTTCGTAATCGTCAATATCATATCCGCTCACCTTTGGCAGCCATCCGCTTTTTGTGTGCGCCTGATACCACACCTTGCCAACGCTTACCCTAATGGCAATATCTGTAATCGCTCTGCCCTTAATTCCTGCATAGTCCTCAAGATTTTTCACCTCCGGCAGCCAAACTCCGTTACAGCGCACCTTGTAAAAAATATCGGGTATGTTTGCTTTTTCCTTTTCAGGCTCATCTTTTGACTTATCAAATACACTTTCGTTAAAAATTATATTCGTATCTATATTTCTTCCGTAGCCGTTGATTTTGCCTGTCGAGCTGTTCTGCCAAATGTCACAACTTAATTCATTTACAGAATTATATTGAGCAAGCCAAATACTATATTTTGATTTTAACTTATCGTAATCAAGATAGTTGTTAAACCAATTTAAGTTTGCATACACGCCTGCCTTGTAATTGCTTCTCTTAATTGTTTCGCAGAATTTTTCCGCAATTTCCGTTAGCTTTGTTTTGCCGAGTCTGATTTGTGAGGAGTCCTCTAAATCATAATAAATCGGCATATCAATGCTTTTGTTTTTAATGCACTCAAGGCAAGCCTTTGCCTCTTTTTCAGCATCACTAACGCTGTCGGCATAGCTGTACCAATACACTCCGATTTTTAAATTTGCGTTTTTTGCATTTCTAAAATGGCTTTCAAACATATTGTCTTTCTGACTTGCCTCTCTGCCATATCCTGCCCTTATTATGACCGCTTTTATGCCGTCATTTTTCATTTTGTTGAAGTCGATATTCTGCTGAAATTCCGAAATATCAACACAAGTTACTTTTGCCATAAAATTTTCCTTTCAAATATAATAAGCCTCGCCTTAGTATAATATTAAGAAAATATATAAAGGTTAAGGCTTTCATATACAGTTCTTATATTTGAAAAGTTGCAGAAATTAGCGCAATTTTCTTGTAAAAATTTTTAAATTATGATAATATTAGCCTAATAAAACCAATCGGAGGTATTGCAATGGAATTATCAAAGGTAATGCATACTCGCAGAAGTGTGAGAGAATACATAAATAAGCCTGTGGAGCAGGAAAAGTTAAGAGAAGTAATTTCAGCGGCTCAGCTTGCACCGTCATGGAAAAATTCTCAGGTGTCACGCTACTATGTTGTAACAGGTGAGGAAAAGCTCGCCGAGGTAAAGAACGCATTGTCACCATATAATCAGAAGAATATGGCAGACGCACCTGCGCTTATCGTTACCGCAATCGTTCTTAACCGCTCAGGCTATGAAAAGGACGGCACGCCTACTAACGAGCTTGGAAACGGCTGGGGGTTTTATGACTGCGGCTTGCAGAGTATGAACCTTTTGCTCAAGGCTACCGAGCTTGGACTTTCAACCCTTGTAATGGGAATAAGAGATAACGAAAAGATAAAGAAAATTTTAGGTATTCCCGAAACCGAGGCAGTAGTGAGCGTAATCGGTGTGGGTTACAGCAACGCCGAGCCTGCTATGCCAAAGAGAAAAGAAATTGACAATATCGCAAAGTTCTTTTAATTCTGAAAGTGAAAATTAAATAGTTTTATAATTATAAAAAATTCCTGTATAGCTTTTGCCATACAGGAATTTTTGTGTTTGAAATTAAATATCTATTTCCTCAAGGTCGCTTTCGCTTACTTTGCGGAGTTCTTTTTTGCTGAGAATATCGTAAATAACAGGAACGATATAGAGCGTCATTACGGTAGCGTAAAGCAAACCGCCGATACATACTATTGCGATAGGCTGCATAATTTCTGAACCTGTACCAATGCCGAGTGCCATTGTGGAAAGTCCTAAAATTGTGGTGATAGCTGTAATGAGGATAGGACGCATTCTTGTTTTGCCTGCCTCAACAATAGCTTCTCGTCTTTCCTTGCCCTCAAGTCGCAGGTTGTTAATGTAGTCAACAAGCACAATACCGTTGTTTACAATAATACCGCAGAGCATTACAAAACCGAGCAATGCCACAACGCTTACATCAAAGCCTGTGATAAGCAATCCGAGGAAACCGCCCGTAAACGCAAGCGGAATTGTAAACATAATGATAAACGGTGATTTAAGGCTCTGAAACTGAGCAACCATAATAAGGTAAATGAGAATTACGCCCAAAAGCATCATGAGGAGCATCTGTTTTACAGCCTCCATTGTGCTCTCGTTTGAACCCGAGTATTCAATACTGCATCCGTCAGGCAGCTTGTAATCATCAAATAGAGCCTTTGCCTTGTTAGATACATCGGTGTTTGTGTACCCTTCTTTAAGAGTGCCGCTGATTGTAAGGTATCTTTTTTGGTCACTTCTTGTGATTGAATTCATTGACTCGGAATCTGAAATATCAGCCACCTCCGAGAGCTTTGTGGTCTTTTCGTTACCCTCTTTGTCAGTGTAGGTGAGCTTAATATCCTTTATATTCGCCTTTGTAACATCATTGTTTTCATCTTTTATAACAACCACATCAAGTTTTTTTCCGTCGTTTGTAAGAGTTGAAGATGCAGTCGATTCTGAAGTGATTGCGGCGGCAATCTGCTGATAAACCTGTGCGACCGTAAGCGATTTTTTAGCAGCCTTTGTTTTGTCAACCGTTACCTTTATTTCACCCGAAGTAGCGCCTATACCGCTGTCGGTTTCGTCAATGCCGTCAACTGTTGCGAGTTTTTCAGCCATATCTTTAGCGGTTGTTTGCAGTGTTTTGAGGTCATCGCCGTAGAGCTTGATAGACACTCCGTCACTGCCGAGCAGTGTTGACATTGAGCTTGAAGACGAACTTCCGCTTACCATAACATCTCCACCGATATTTTCAAGTGCGGTTTCAATTTCTTTGCTGATTTTTTCGCTGTTTTTAACCTTGTCGTCTTTAAATACGGCATAAGCCATAACCGAGCCTTTGTCAGAATCCGATGAAGATACCGAGCCTGTAAGTCCCATAAGGCTTGTGGTTGAGCCTGTCATAACGCCGACCGTTTCAAAGTCATCGTATTTTGAAAGCGTGTCAAGCAGGTTTTGTGCGGCGTCAATGGTATCGTCCATAGTAGCCGAATCATCAAGCTTAACCGTTACCGAAAGCTCTGTGCTTGCCATATCAGGCATAAAGCTGAATCCTCTTGCCAATGCGCCGAACATACTGCCAAACAAAAGTACAACAGCCGCAATAAGCGCAATAGCTCTGTGCTTTAATACAAAGCGGATGGATTTTTCATAACCGCCGAGCATTTTATCAAACAAGCCATGCTTTACAGGCTTAACCTTTTTGAGCATACGCTGTCCGAGTGCAGGCACAAGGGTAAGCGCAACTATAAGGCTTGCGAGCAGGGAATAGGTGATAGTAAGCGCCATATCCATAAATATCTGACGGGTAAGTCCCTCAATAAATACGATAGGGAAGAACACGCATATTGTGGTGAGTGTAGAAGATGCGATTGCACCGGCTACCTGCTTAGCGCCGTTGAGCGCCGCTTTAATTGGCGGTACGCCGAGGTTGCGCAGTCGGTAAATATTTTCGATAACTACAACCGAGTTATCAACAAGCATACCAACGCCTATTGCAAGTCCCGACAGTGAAATCATATTGAGCGTAACACCGCTGAAATACATTAGCACAAGCGCAAAAACAACACTTATAGGAATTGAGAACGCTACAATAATTGTCGGCTTAATATCTCTTAAGAAAAGATAGAGAATTATAATTGCAAGCACCGCACCCATAAGAAGATTTTGTAGTACGCTGTTAATTATAATATGTATGTAGTCGCCCTGATCCATAAGAGTGGTGAAGTGCAAGCCTTTGTTTTCCTGCATAAGTGAATCGAGCTTTTTGGCTATGTTGTCGGAAACAGTAGCCGTAGCCACATCACTTTGCTTTGAAAAGCTGAATACCACGCCTGAGTTGCCGTTGATTTTTGTAAAGACTTCGTCCGAATCATCGGCAACAAATACATCGGCAACATCACTCAGCTTTACAACTCCAATGCCGTCTATGCCTGTGTCAAAAAGTGAAAGCGACTGCATTTCCTTGTCGCCGTCAATTTTATCACCCACACGCACAAGGTATTTAATGTTTTCATCATCGGTTACATAGCCTGCCGGCATAGAGAAGTTCTGCGCCGTAAGTATGTTTGAAACATTGCTGATTGTAACAGTGTTTGTCATATCGGCGGCTTTCTTAGCCTTATCCTTTTGGTCTGAAAGCTCGTCACTCGCTGTCTTTAATTCTTCCTGTGCGGAATTGAGCTGAGTTAAAGCGGAGTTTACCTCGCTCTGCTTTGTATTAAGTGTTGAAAGTCCTCCCGATAACTGATAAGCCGCAAGCGACTGCTGTTTTTCAACCTCGGAGAGCGCCTGATTTACCGTAACCGTATTATCGTCAAGTCCCTTTACAGCGGCTGCAATCTGAGCAATGCCGCCGTCTATCTGAGAGATTTTGTCGGCTATATCCTTAATTGTATCGTCAAGTTTTTCCTCTGTGGTGTCGAGTCCCTTTAGTGTTTCAATGGTCTGTGTAATAGCCTTGTCAACATTTTCAAGGGCGGCTTTTGCATTGTTAAGTCTTTGCTCAAGCTCCTCCTTAGGGAAACCGTACTTTTCAAGCTCCTCATCTATCTTAGCAAGGATTGCCCTCACCTGCGCAAGCTGTTCATCTGTAAGATCGGGCTTTGCCAGCTTTTCAAGTGCGTCCTTGTACTCGTTGTAGATTTTTTCAAAGGACTCCACCTGCTGAGAGAGCTGTTCCTTTTCATCGTGCAAACTGTTTAGCTTTTCTTTAATCTGTGTTAAGGTCTGATACGCAATCGTGAGCGTTTGCTTTGTGGTCGTGAGCGACTGCTGTTGGTCGAGCAGCTGCATTTTTGCATTGAGAATTTCAGTGTATCCGCTCTGCGCTTGACCCTGTGCTGTGGCAAGCTGTTTTGCAACCTCCGCCTGCTGAGTGTTCAGGTCATTTATAGACTGCTCAATAGTATCACTGCCTTGCTCGGCTTTAGAAATATTATCCTGCAATTCTTTCTTTGCATCGGAAATTTTCTTTTCCGCATCGCCGAATTTGTCATTGAGAGCGTCATTGATTTTCTTGTTGAGTGCGTCAATTTTTTCTTGAGAAATAATTACATTTTCCTTTTGTGTAACTATACCTTTTGTAGATACAGAGGCTACACCGTCAATTCCCTCAAGCTGATTTTTGAGTTCGTTGTTTACATAGTCGGAAATCTGAATTGTGTCATAGCCGTCATAATCAACCGCAACCATTGCAACAGGCATCATATTAGGGTTAATTTTCATAAGGTACGGACTGCCCACACTGTCAGGCCAAGCGTCCTTTATGGTGTCGAGAATACCTCTTAAATCCACCGTTGCCGTATCCATATCTGTGCCGTCATTAAACTCAATGGTAAGCATTGAGTAGTTGTCGGACGAGGTTGAGGTTATGGTTTTAACGCCGTCAATGGTAGACAAAGACTGCTCAAGCGGTTTTGTTACCACCGTTTCAACGGTTTCGGGCGTCTGTCCGGGGTAGGTTGTGATGATAATTGCGTACGGAAAATCCATATTAGGCAGCAGGTCGGGCGTCATTTTCAGGACTGAAACTATGCCCAACACTATTACTACGATTACTGCTACAAAAATTGTCATCGGCTTTTTAACACTTAGTTTTGGTAGCATATTAGACCTCTTTCTTGATTATTCCCATAAAATTACAGATAAAAATACCTTTTACTTTACAGCTCCTTGCCTTATTATATCAATCTTCTTTATAAGCCGAGAGCGCACCTCTTCACGATCACTGCCTGCAACAAAAACATCAAAAATTGCGTTTTTCAGCACCTGAGTGAGAATTTCTATAAGACACTTTACGCTGTCGTTGTCCTTAAATTTCAGGTTTTGTCTGTCCACCATAGTGTAAATCTCGTTGTTGGTGAGTGCCATATTAAAGCGATTTTTCAGATATTCGCTCACAAGGTCATCGTTTGCCTTAAAGCTGTCTACAATGTTTCGCATAATTTTCATTGTTTGCTTTTGAGAGCTGTAATTGCCAAAATAGTCAAACATTTTTATATACATAGCAAACAAATCTCCGCAAGACAGCTTTAGAATTTCCTTTGCCTTGCTGCTTGATTGGTCAAACATTGTTTTGGTTATAATTTCAATCAGATCTACCTTGTCATCAAAATACTGATAAAAACTGCCCCTTGAAATTTCAGCGGTTTTAATAATCCTGTTTATAGAAACCTTTTCGTTCGGGCGTTCCATAAATTCCTTTATAATTGCATCGGTGATGCGCTTTCTTTTTTCGTAGGGAAGATTGTAAAATGTTTTTTTAATCATAACTTTATTACCTCCGTATATGACAGGTTATCATACACCCATATTTTAGCATTACAACTAACCTTAGTCAATAAAGGTAACATAAATGTTATGTGAAGGTTTTGTGTATTTTTTTATTTTATAATATCGGCGCATTTTCCACCCGTAAATTCAATCAGAGTTTTTGGTTCAAGGTCAATTTGGTAGCCGATTTTGCCTGCGCTGACTATGATATTCGGGTTTTCAAGACAGCTTTCGTGAAAAACGGTGGTGTACTGTTTTTTCATTCCGATTGGCGAACAGCCGCCACGAATATATCCCGTAATCTTTAAAATATCCTTAACATGTATCATTTCAACCGACTTTTCGCCAACCGACTTTGCCGCCTTTTTCAAATCCAATTCCTCGGCAACAGGCACTACAAATACAAAGTATCCGCCGCTCACTCCTTTGGTAACAAGTGTTTTAAATACACATTCGGGATTTTGACCGAGGAGTTTTGCCACGCTCACGCCGTCAACTGCCTCTTTGCCGTGTGGATATTCGTGCGCTGTATAATTTATTTTTGCTTTTTCAAGAATACGCATTACATTGGTTTTAAACTCTGCCATAACAGCCTCCTATAAAATACCTTAATTATGTTTATATTCGTACATTTATAATTTTATTTTGCATTTGTGAGTATGTCAAGCATAAGCGGTAATATGATATAAAAACTGTATATTTGCTCAAAAAATATCAAATGTTATAATAAATATATTGACTTAATAATTACTTTAAAGTACAATATATGTAAAATTTAATTGTATATTTTTCGTTTTTTCGCATTAAATGGGTATTATTAATTAAAAAATCGCCAAAGCACAAGGCTCTGGCTTAACTAAATTTGCGGTATATATAAAGAAATTACGGAAGGATGATTAACAATGCTGACAAAAAGCGAAGAAGAGATTATGAGTTTATTGTGGGAAGTGGGCGAGCCGCTTGCAAGCTCCGAGATTGTGAGCAAATCGGTAGACAGAACATGGCGCAAAAGCTACATAAACCTGCTGATAAATTCTCTGTTGAGCAAGAATATGATTAAGGTTGTCGGGGTAAAGCAGATGACCAAAAATTATGCCCGTACCTTTGAGCCTACAATGACAAAGTACGCTTATTCTGTAAAGCGTATTTTTTCTCAGAGCGGCTTTAATGAGGAGAACATTCCCGACCTTTTTGCCGAGATAATCGCAAATACAGAGAACCCCGAAATCCTCGACAAAATGCAAAGTCAGCTTGACGAGCGCAAGCAGGAGCTTTTATCCGGAAATAACAGTCAGAGTTACAGCGCATAAGAGCATAAGTAAAATTGCTAAATAATACTAAATAAAAATTAAAGTAACGCAAAAAATAAAAGTCACCTTTGGGTGGCTTTTATTTTATACCCGATAAGGTATAAAATACTATATTAATTATAAAATTGCCGTATTTGTAAAAGAGAACAGAAAAAAGTTAGGACTGACTCAAGAGGAATTTGCCGTTCGCTCGGGATTGGGATTAAGATTTATACGAGAGCTTGAGCAGGGCAAAGAAACCGTAAGAATGGATAAGGTGAATGTCGCCTTGTCTATGTTTGATATGGAGGCTGTCCCGGGGAGAAAGGGTGAGTGATTATGGATATATTCAGAACGGGATATGTTTATGTGCCAAAACTCCCTGCTTACAGATAGCCTAAAAGAACGGTTTATCTCACTCATAGATGAGCGATGCGAAATTTTATCAGTATGGTAAAATATAGTATAAAAATACAGCCGTCAAGCTGTTTCAGTCTGACGGCTGTATGCTTCGAGTTTAAAGTCTGACAGGAATATTTTTTTCGTTAAGATATTTTTTTAGGGTCGGAATCGGAATTTCTCCAAAGTGGAAGAGAGAGGCGGCAAGCACTGCGTCTGCTTTGCCCTCGGTGAATGCGTCGTAGAAATGCTCAAGCGCACCTGCACCGCCGCTTGCAATTACAGGGATAGACACCTTTTCAGAAATCGCCCTTGTAAGCGCAATATCGTAACCTTTTTTCTGACCGTCCTCGTCCATACTTGTAAGCAGGATTTCACCTGCGCCGAGCTGTTCGCATTTTACTGCCCACTCAACTGCGTCAAGACCGACAGGTGTTCTGCCGCCGTTTACATAAACTTCCCAGCTGTTTTCCTTACGCTTAGCGTCAATAGCGGCAACCACACACTGACTGCCGAATTTATACGCCGCCTCGCTGATTAGCTCAGGGCGATGAACAGCGGCGGAATTAACCGAAACCTTGTCTGCGCCTGCTCGCAAAAGCAGGTTGAAGTCATCCACACTTCTAATGCCGCCACCGACAGTAAACGGAATGAAAATTGAATTTGCTACTTTTTCTACCATATCAATGGTAATATTTCTTGAGTCGCTTGACGCTGTAATGTCGAGAAAAACAAGCTCGTCTGCGCCCTCTTTATCGTACTGCTTTGCACATTCCACAGGGTCGCCTGCGTCTACAAGATTAACAAAGCTCATACCTTTTACAACTCTGCCGTTCTTTACATCAAGGCAGGGAATAATTCTTTTAGCATACATATTCTTCTCTCCTTACTTTCCGTTTACCATATCGGCAAAGTTTTTAAGAATTTTAAGACCGACCTCGCCGCTCTTTTCGGGGTGGAACTGAGTAGCCGAAACATTTTCCCATTCAATGGCGGCGTCAATAGAAACACCGTAGTTTGTCCTTGCGGCTACAATTTCAGGATTTTTTGCAGTTAAAAAGTATGAGTGAACAAAATATACATAGGCATTGTCATCAATTCCCTTGAAAATGCCGTCTTTCTTTACAATGTCAAGGCTGTTCCAACCAATATGCGGAATTTTTAAGCCTGTATCGGCGGGGATTTTTGTAATACTGCCGTCAAAAACCGACAGTCCTTTTTTATTCGGGCTTTCCTCGCTTTCGGGGAAAAGCAGCTGTAAGCCGAGGCAAATGCCCAAAAATTGCTTTTTAGTCTTTATAAAATCAAGTACGGTGTCCTTAATGCCGTAGCTTTCCATTGTATCCATTGTGTCGCCAAACGAACCTACACCCGGCAAAACCGCACCGTCTGCCTTTAAAATCATATCTTTATCTCTTGTAACAACGCAGTCGCAGCCAATGTATTTCAAAGCCTTGTTTACACTCTGAATATTGCCTGCACCGTAGTCAATTATAGCAATCATATTCTGTCCTCCCAATTACATTTTAACATAGTAGTATATTAGCATATTTACACGATTTTTGCAAGAAAAACAGAGCTGTAATTCATAATTTTAAAAAATGTTAAAATAGTGCAAGAAAATTGGGTACTTTTTCGGTTGAATTAAAATAATTTGTGTGATAAAATTAAATATGTATGTATATCGGTTAAATCCTGCATTTGCAGGTCGCTCACAATTTTTAAAAGAAGGTTATTTGATGATCACCCATTTATTGACAAGAATAGATTTGAGTATGCACTCGCTTTCAAAAGGACAAAAGCGAATTGCACTTTATATAGAAGAGCATTACGATAAGGCGGCATTTATGACTGCCTCCAAACTCGGCGAAACCGTTGGTGTATCCGAAAGTACGGTGGTAAGATTTGCCACCGAGCTTGGCTATGACGGCTACCCAAAGCTCCAAAAGGCAATGCAGGAGATGATAAGGGACAAGCTCACCTCTGTTCAGCGAATTGAGGTTACTTCAAGCCGAATCGGCAATGACGATGTTTTAAACAGCGTGCTTAATCAGGATATTGATAAAATCCGCAGAACCATTGAGGAAACCTCGCACGAGGATTTTGAAAGAGCGGTAGATAAAATTTGCAATGCCGACAGAATTTATATTTTCGGTGTTCGCTCCACCGCTGCAATCGCAAGCTTTTTAGGCTATTATTTTGAGCTTATTTTTGATAATGTCAGAGTTATTGACTCAACAAGCCACACAACCACATACGAAAGAATTTTTAGAATGACCGACAAGGATGTTATGATAGGAATTTCTTTTCCACGATACAGCACAATGGCGGTTGACGCTATGAACTATGCTCGTTCGCAGGGTGCTCACGCTATTGCAATTACCGACAGTATGGTGTCGCCTCTTGTAAAATCAGCCGACTCTGTGCTTATTGCACGAAGTGATATGGCGTCAATAGTCGATTCGCTTGTAGCGCCTTTAAGCCTTATAAACGCGCTTATTGTTGCGACTGTTCTTAAAAAGAAGGACGAAGTATCGGAAAACTTCCGCAGACTTGAAACCGTATGGAACAGAGAGGGAGTTTACGCAAGCGGCGAGAAGAACGAGGAAGAAAAGACGGAAGCGGGAAAGAAGAATGGAAAGTAAAAAGGTAGTTGTGGTAGGTGCAGGTGCGGCGGGTCTTATGGCTGCATCTGCAGCGGCTATGTACGGCGCAAATGTAACTTTAATAGAAAAAAACAAGCGTGTCGGCAGAAAAATTATGATTACGGGCAAAGGCAGATGTAATGTTTGCAATAACTGCGATGTCGAAACTTTTATAAGAAATGTTCCTACAAACGGAAAATTTCTTTATTCGGCAATCAACAAATTAACTCCCGAAGACACTGTTGCGTTCTTTGAGGGACTTGGACTTTCTCTGAAAACAGAGCGTGGCAACAGGGTTTTTCCGCAGTCCGACAAAGCTGTTGATGTGGTTGATACATTGTATAACTATGTAAAAAACTGCGGCTGTAAAATTGCCGAGGATACCGCTGAGGAGCTTTTGCTTGAAAACGGCGAGGCAGTGGGCGTAAAATGCAAAAACAAAACCTACTATGCCGACAGCGTTATTATCTGCTGCGGCGGCAAAAGCTATCCGCTTACAGGCTCAACAGGTGACGGATACATCCTCGCAAAGCAGGCAGGTCACACCATTGTGCCGTTAAAGCCATCGCTTGTACCGCTCGAGAGCAAAAGCCTTGACTGCAAATCAATGCAGGGTCTTTCGCTTAAAAATGCAGGACTTAAAATTGTTGACACACAAAGCGGCAAGACTGTTTACGATGATTTCGGAGAAATGCTTTTTACCCATTTCGGAATGAGCGGCCCTATGATACTTTCGGCAAGCTCACATATTCGTGATATTTCCGACGGCAGATACAATGCCGTAATTGACATAAAACCTGCACTTTCTTATGAGCAGCTTGAAAAACGCTTACAGCGTGATTTTGACGAAAACCACAACAAAGATGTTTCTAATTCATTTACTAAGCTGCTGCCTAAAAAGCTCGTTGTGCCTGTTCTCAAAAGGTGGGGAGTACCCTTTGATAAAAAGTGCAACTCAATTACCAAAGAGGAGCGCAGACGACTTTGCGAACTTTTAAAGGCATTTACGGTAGAAATAAGCGGATTTCGCCCGATTGAAGAGGCAATTATTACCTCGGGTGGAGTGAAAACCTCTGAAATCAATCCCAAAACTATGGAAAGCCGACTTGTAAAGGGACTTTTCTTTGCAGGCGAGGTAATAGATTGCGATGCCTATACAGGCGGTTTCAATTTACAGATAGCGTGGAGTACAGGTAACCTTGCAGGTGAAAGCTCTGCTTATTAAGAAAGGAAGAATAAAATGTCTGTTGCAATAGCACTTGACGGCCCTGCCGGCGCAGGAAAATCCACAATAGCAAAAAGAGTTGCAAAGGCTCTTGACTATATATATGTTGATACAGGCGCACTTTACCGCACAATCGGGCTTAGCGCAATGAGAAGAAATATTGAGCCTGTTGAGTCAAAAGAAGTGAGCGATATGCTTAAAGAAATTAAGGTTGAGCTTGCTTTTAACGATAATTCAGAGCAAATTGTATTGCTTGACGGCGAAGATGTTTCTTCACTTATCAGAACACCCGAGGCGTCAATGACAGCCTCAAAAATTTCAGCAATTCCCGAAGTAAGAGCATACCTGCTTGATTTGCAGAGAGATATGGCAAAGAAAAACAATGTGATTATGGACGGCAGAGATATAGGCACTGTTGTACTGCCCGATGCCAAGGTGAAAATTTTTCTTACCGCTTCTCCCGAGGCGAGAGCGGAAAGAAGATACAAGGAGCTTTTGGAAAAGGGAATGAATGTCAGCTATGACGATGTTCTCAAAGATGTAAACGAGCGTGATTACAATGATTCTCACCGCAAAACAGCACCGCTCAAGCCTGCCGAGGGTTGTGTGTTTGTAGATACAACCGAGCTTGACTTTGAGCAGTCGGTAGAAAAAATTATTTCCGTTATAAAGGAGAATGCTTGATGGGACAGTCAAAGGTGCTTTACAGAGTGGGTCAGGCAGTTTGCCGACCGATTATGAAAGCCTTTTACAGATATAAATTTATCAATAACAACTCAATTCCGCAAGAGGGAGCATATATAATTGCAAGCAATCATATGTCGTTTTCTGACCCTGTGCTTTTAGGCCTCGGTCAAAGGCGCAGACTTTTCTTTATGGCAAAACAGGAACTTTTTAAAAACAAGTTTTTTGGAGGATTGATCCGTGCGCTCGGTGCGTTTCCCGTTGAGCGTGGCGCAGGTGACGGCAAAGCTATAAAAACAGGTGAAGACCTCATAAAAGAGGGCAATGTAATGACTATCTTTATTGAGGGAGGCCGAACAAAGACAGGCGAATTTATGCGTCCGAGAAGCGGCTGTGCACTTGTTGCTCAACAAATGCAGGTGCCTGTTATTCCTGCGTGCATCACAATTACGGGTAACCCGAAGCACCGCTTTGCAAAGAGAGTAATTCATTTTGGTGAGCCGCTCACACCCGAACAGCTCGGACTTACACCCGACGGTGACAGACGACAGCTTAAAAATGCCACAAATATGATTATGGACGAAATCAAGAAGATGAGGGAGCAAGACAGAAAATGAGTATAACCGTTGCAAAATCTGCCGGCTTTTGCTTTGGTGTGAACAGAGCAATAAATATTGTGAACAGTTTGCTTGACAAGAATGTAAAGGTATCTACTCTCGGACCTATCATCCATAATATGGAGGTAGTAAATGAGCTTGAAAGCCGTGGCTGTAAAGCGGTTGATAATATTGACGAGGTAGAAAAAGACGCTACTCTTGTTATCCGTTCTCACGGTGTTCCAAAATATGTTATTGACAAATTAGATGAAAATGGTGTAAAATATGAAGATGCAACATGTCCTTTTGTTAAGAAGATACACAATATAGTGGCAAATCCCGACAACAAGGACGGCATAGTTTTAATCGCAGGCAACAGCGTTCACCCAGAGGTTGAGGGCATTATAGGTCATTGCAGCACCGAATGTCACACCTTTAAAAACAGTGAAGAAATTGACGAAATTTACAATATTATTCTAAAAAAGAATAATAAACAGGTTTTTGTTGTCGCACAGACCACATTTGACACAAAAGAATGGAAAAAGTGTGTAAAAAAGATTAAAAAACTATGTACAAATGCAAAAATATTTGATACAATATGTAATGCAACGTCAGTTAGACAGACCGAAGCTGACTTACTTGCGGCTCAATCCGATTTTATGGTAGTAATAGGCGACAGGCACAGCTCAAATACGGGCAAGCTCTTTGATATTTGTAAAAGACAGTGCGATAATACAGTTCTTATTGAAACAGCGGACGAGCTAAATGCAAATCAAGTCAGCGTTGCTGAAAAAATTGGCGTTACTGCCGGTGCATCTACTCCGGCAAGGATAATAAAGGAGGTACTGGATACAATGAGTGAAATTAAATCCGGTGTAACAAATGGTGAAGAATCTTTTGAGGCATTGCTTGAGGAATCCCTCAAAAACTTAAATACAAATGAGAGGGTAATGGGTACAGTGCTCAGCATTGCGCCTAACGAGGTTCAGGTTGATGTCGGCAGAAAGCAGACAGGCTTTATTCCTGCCAGTGAGCTTTCTAACGATCCTAACGCTAAGCCGGAGGATATCGTAAAGGTTGGCGACAAGATCGAGCTTCTTATTATGAAGACAAATGATCAGGAAGGCACAATTATGCTTTCTAAGCGCAGAGTAGACGCAGCTAAGGGCTGGGAAATTCTTGAGTCTAAGGTTGACTCACAGGAAGTTCTTACAGGTAAGGTTACAGAGGCTGTTAAGGGCGGCGTAATCGTTATTTACAACGATGTAAGAGTATTTATCCCTGCATCACAGGCAACAGCTACTCGTGAAGAGAGCCTTGAGGATCTCGTAGGTAAAGAAGTTCAGTTCAGACTTATTGAGGTTTCACAGCGTGGCAGAAGAAAGAGAGCTATCGGCTCAATCAGAAGCGTACTTAAGGAGCAGAGAGCTGCTCAGCGTGAGGAGTTCTGGAAGAACTGCGAAATCGGCAAGCGCTACACAGGCGTTGTTAAGTCACTTACAAGCTACGGCGCATTTGTTGACCTTGGCGGCGTATTTGGTATGATCCACATTTCTGAGCTTTCTTGGACACACATCAAGCACCCAAGTGAGGTTGTAAATGTTGGCGATACTGTAGAAGTATATGTAAAGGACATCAACGAGGAAACAAAGAAGATTTCTCTCGGCTTTAAGAACGCTGACGAAAATCCATGGGAAATCCTCAAGAATCAGTATCCTGAGGGCACAGTTGTTAAGGCTACAATCGTTGGTCTTACATCATTCGGTGCTTTTGCAAACATCATTCCCGGTATTGATGGTCTTATCCACATTTCTCAGATTGCTAACAAGAGAATTGAAAAGCCCGCTGATGTACTTTCAGTTGGCGAAACAGTAGAAGCTAAGATTACTGCTATTGACTTCGACAAGAAGCGTGTAAGCCTTTCAATGCGTGCACTTCTTCCGGAGGACGAGCAGGCTCCTGCTGAGGCTGCTGAAGAGGTTGCTGAATAATTTGTTACTAGACAGGGCATTCCATTAAAGGGATGCCCTTTTGTTCTATAAAATAACCGCAAAGGAGCGATGAAAAATGACTCCAAAAGAAGAATTTATTGAAATTTATACAAAGTACATAACACGAAACGGTGCGGATGAACTGCTTGAATGGCTCAAGCGCACAGACTTTTTTACTGCGCCTGCCAGCACCAAGTATCATTGCGCCTGCGAGGGCGGACTTGTAATGCACTCGGTAAGCGTGTTCAATACAATGATGGAAAAGCACTATGACGAGGAAACCGACAATATCGAGAGCTTTGCCATTTGCGGACTTTTGCACGATTTGTGCAAGGCCCAGTTTTACAAGGTATCCTCAAGAAATGTTAAGAACGAGCAGACAGGTGCGTGGGAAAAAGTACCTTATTATGCAATAGACGATCAGTTTCCGTACGGTCATGGCGAAAAGTCAGTATTTTTGATTGAACGCAAAATGCATCTAAAAATTGATGAGGCAATGGCAATCCGTTGGCATATGGGAGAATTTGGCGACAAAAACAGCAATTCAATTTCTCTTGCCTACGAGCGTTATCCGCTTGCCGTAAAGCTCCACCTTGCCGACCTTGAATCAACATATTTGAAAGAAAAGGGAACATCGGCAGTAAATAAGTAATTTTTATTTTGCTTTAAAAGCAAAATACTATATTTAATTATGCTTACAAATCAATTTAATTGATAAAAGATAAATTAAGGACAGATTATATGGATATTATCCTTGCAGAACAAAGAATAAAAGAGCTTACCAAAACACTTGAATACCACAACAATCGCTACTATAATCTCGATAATCCCGAAATTTCCGATTACGATTATGATATGCTTTTGCGTGAGCTTGAAAACCTTGAAAACGAGTTTCCTACTCTCAAGTCGCCTCTTTCGCCCACAAACAGGGTAGGCGGTGAGCGAGGAACAAAGTTTTCTCCCGTAACTCATACCGTACCTATGGAAAGCCTGCACGACAGCTTTTCACATGGCGAACTGCTTGATTTTGACAAACGAGTGCGTGAGGTTGTGCCAAATGTAAAATATGTTGTTGAGCCGAAATTTGACGGACTTTCTGTATCCTGTGAGTACCGCAACGGCGTGTTTGTGCGTGGCTCTACACGAGGTGACGGAAATGTTGGCGAAGATGTTACCGACAATCTTATGACCATTCGCTCACTCCCGAAAAAGATTGAAAACGCACCTGAATTTTTAGAGGTTCGTGGCGAGGTTTATATGTCATTTGACAGTTTTAACGAGCTTGTTAAGGAGCAGGAAGATAACGAGGAAAAGCCTTTTAAAAATCCACGAAATGCCGCAGCAGGCTCATTAAGACAAAAAAATTCAAAGATTACCGCAAAGCGCAAGCTCGATATTTTTGTGTTTAATATTCAGCAGATTGAGGGCGCAGAGATTACAAGCCACCACCAAGGTCTTGATTACCTCACAGAGCTTGGTTTTCCTACCGCTTTTTACAATATTTTTGACGATATGCAGGAGGCGATAGAGGAGATAGAGCGAATCGGCAATATGCGTGGCACATTGGACTATGCGATTGACGGCGCAGTTGTTAAGGTGGATAACTTTGCTGCAAGAGAATTATTGGGCAGTACCGCAAAGTATCCTAAGTGGGCAGAGGCTTACAAGTATCCGCCCGAGGAAAAGGCGACAAAGCTGCTTGAGGTTGAAATAAATGTCGGCAGAACAGGTGTGCTCACTCCTGTCGGAATTTTTGAGCCTGTATTTCTTGCAGGTACTACCGTAAGCCGAGCAACCCTGCACAATAAAGATTTTATCGAAGAAAAGGGCATTTGCGTTGGCGATACGGTAATTATCCGTAAAGCAGGCGAGATTATACCCGAGGTGCTTTCTGTAAAGGAGCATGGCGAAAACGCAGTGCCGTTTGAGTTTCCAAAACTTTGCCCGTCCTGCCGCACACCCGTTGTGCGTGACGAAAACGAGGCGGCAATTCGCTGTACCAATACCGATTGTCCTGCTCAGCTTATGCGCCACCTTATCCATTTTGTGGGCAGAGATGCTATGGATATAGACGGACTCGGCCCTGCCGTACTCGAACAGCTTGTGAATGAGGGACTTATAAAATCTCCTGCCGACCTTTACAGATTAACCGTTGAGAGCATTACCGCACTCGACCGCAAGGCTGAAAAGTCAGCACAAAATCTTATTAATTCAATCGAAAAGTCAAAGCATAACGAGCTTTACCGCCTTGTTTTTGCCCTTGGCATAAGGAATATCGGACTGAAAGCCGCCAAAATTTTGTGTGAAAACTTTGCAGGCATAGATGACCTTATGAGCGCAAAGAAAGAGGATATTTCCGCTATTGAGGGCTTTGGTGCAATTATGGCTGACAGCGTGGTAAACTATTTTTCAGCCGAAAGCACAAAAAATCTTATAGCCGAGCTTAAAGAACTTGGTCTTGAGATGAAACCGTCAGAGCAGAAAAAGAAAGGCGGAATTTTCGAGGGCAAAACCTTTGTATTAACAGGCACATTGCCGACTATGAAACGCAGTGAGGCAGGCAAGCTGATTGAACAGAACGGCGGAAAAACAAGCTCATCTGTTTCTAAAAAGACCGATTATGTGCTTGCAGGCGAAGACGCAGGCAGTAAGCTGACAAAAGCGCAACAGCTCGGCATCACCGTTATCTCTGAAGAAGAATTATTAAATATGCTTTCGGAATAAAGTGTGTGAAATGGGGTTGCATTATTCTTGTGATTTCTTTTTGGAGGCGAAATGCCCTATGAGTGATTATTTGTCCGTTTCAGCGGCTATTAACAAAGCAATGAAAGCTCCTTGTTCTGCTCAAATAAGAAAAATCATTAATAAAGAGTGTGATTCTGGTAATCTTATTAAATCATTTGATAAGATCTCTTTGAACAACGATGAAAGCTACTATATGCTTTTGTTTTGTAAAAAGTCAATTTATTCATATCCTAACATAAGAGTTTTGCACAAAAAAAGCGGTGATATTTACCAAGCGCTTGCATTAGTTGATGAAAATGGATGTGTTGAAATTCGTTTTAACTACTGAATAAAAATAATTATAATCGCAATATGTTGGAGAATAAAAATTCAAATTTGTCGCACCGACAAATACAGAAAACAGCATAATATTCATAAATTTTCAGTCTGCTAAATTCTTTGCAGAACAGCAAATCAGCTCTTCAAAACTTTCCCACTTTACAAAACCAAACCAAAGCAAAAAATCCATCGGGTGAAATTTCCCGATGGATTTTTATTTTTCTGTTTGCTGATTTAGCTGTTTAATTATTTAGCAAAGTAGTTGATTGTAAAGTCTACTGTACCTGTGTATTCACCGGCAGATGCAGGCTCGCCTGTTACTGTTACCTTACCGTTGAGGTTGTCGCCTGTTTTTGAAAGGTTGCCTGCTGCGAGTTCATTTGTGAATGCAAGGCTGTCCTTTCCATTTGAAAGTGAGCCGTTCTCGTTGGCTGTTACTGTAACATATGCGTTCTCAGGCAATACAAACTTTTTAGCCTGTACTGAGTAGTTAGCGGTCTTTGTTTCTGTGTCAACTGTAATCTCGGCAGGAATGCTAACCTCGTAGCCCTCCTCAACATTGTACTTTACAGTTGCACTCTGTGAAGATGTTTTGTCGGCTGTTTTAATTTTTGCGGCACTGCTCCAATCAACAGTGAGAGTTGCGGCGTATTTTGCGCTGTCACTGCCGCCAAACTGTACGCCCATAACATTACTGTTTACATACATACCAAGGTTGTATGTATCGGCAATAGAAGATACTGTAAATGAGATTGACTCTACATAATTAACACTCTCATTCTTTGAATTGAGCGCTGTGTCTGTGCTTAATTTGTAGCTGTCAACTGCTTTCCACGCTGAACCGTCTTTGTAATTAAGAACTGCTCCATCAGCCGATGCGTCTACAAAAGTATCGCAAGTAACGCTGTAAATTGTAACACTGCTCTTTGTAAAGCTAAGGTCAAACTTTGCTGTGCCGTCCTCGTTTACTGTTACCTCTGTCTTTGTGAGGAGAGGCTTACCAAATTCAACGCCGCCCATTGCTGTTACATAGCAAGAAAGGTCTGAATTAACAGTGTATTTTCCTGCCTCAAGTGTCTGAGTTTCTGCGGCAAATGCACTTATTCCAAGTGAAGATGCCATCATAACAGCGGCTGTGCATACAGCGGCAATTTTTCCCGTTCTGAATTTTGTATTATGCATTATTAATGCACTCCTTTCTGCACTTTCAGTGCCATAAAATATTTATGTAATATCACTGTACTGACAGTAATGTTACTGCAAATTTATTATTCCGCAATAAGCTTTATAGGTACATTTGCTCCGTTTAGGGGAGTGTAGTTTCCGTCTGTTGTGTATGTGCTGTAATGGACAGTTTAGGTAATCAAGTGACTCTTTCCAATCAAGCGTTGCGCTCATACCGAAATACTTTGAGGGGAGATAAACGATATTGTCATTCTTTACGGCATCGTAATACTGCCATGCAGAATTTGACTTAAATTCCTCTTTCATATATTTAAAGGCGCTTTCCTCGTTATAATGAGCAAACACCATTATAATGTCGGGCTTTTTCTGCACTATATCTTCGGGGTTTATTGAAACAAAGCCGTTCTCATCTCCGCTTGTGTCCTTTCCGTAAACATTCTTTCCGCCTGCAAGCTCCACAAGGTTGCCCACATAGGAATTTTCTGTTGCCACAAGATAAAAGCCGTCTGGGAAAGCCATCAAAATCAAAACGCTTTTTTCTGCACTGTCTGTCTTGTACTCAGCCATATAGCTGTTGTAGTCATCTATAAGTTTTTCAGCCTGCGGCTTTCTGTCGAGCAATTCGCCCAGTGAATTTATTGCGTCGTACATTCCCTGCACACTGCTTAGGTCAAGAAAAGCCGAGCTGAGCCCTGCCGAGGTATAATCCTGCGAAAGCGAGCTTTCGAGCGACTTTGGCGAAAGCACCATATCGGGCGATACCGATTTGATTTTTTCGTAATCGGGTGTCATAGGCGAGCCAATCATGGGCAGATCTTTATATCTTTCGGGCATATTCTCCGTAGCTGTTTCTGGAACCGCCTCTACATTATCGTACTCAAGTTTGTCAAGAATTTGGCATATTGCAACAGAAGTAGAGGCAATTTTCGGATTGCTTGCAGAGCCGTTGTTTTCTGGCACACCGCTTGAGGCACAACCGCAAAAACCTGCTGTAATTATTGCCGATAATACAACCGATATAATCTTTTTTATCATTTATTATCACGCTTTCTTTTGAATTTACTGCTGATTATAAATACAATTCCTGCAATTATAATAACTGCGGCTATGGCAGTCATTAGCCAAAGCAACGGCATATTAAGGTAAGCTGTGTAGCTTTCGCTTGTTTTGTCTGCGCTCTCGTTCTCACCGTTTGCATAGTGAATGTTCAAGCCGTTTTTTCCCACAACCGTATCACTCTTTTTGTCCTCGACAACCACCTCTGTGGTTGCCTGCACCGCTTTTGTTTTATTTGGCAGTGTTTCGTATTGCTCAGTGCCTGCGCTTTCCGCTTTCAGACTGTTTCTGTCAACGGTTAGTGTGGCAGGGTATCCGTCACTTCCGCCTGTACCAAACTGAACACCCATTACATTGCTGTTTACATAAACGGTAAGCTCGTATGTATCTTTTAATCTCTCAATCGGAAATGAAATTGAAGTAACATAGTGTACCTCTTCACTTTTTGAATTGAGAGCTGTATCGTCACTCAGTGTGTATTCCACCGAATCGGTTTGCAGGTTTCCGTTATCGTCATAAATACCTATCGTTCCGTTTTTAATTCCGCCTTTGCTGTCCTCTGTTGTCGGTGACGGGTCAATAAAAGTATCGCAGGTTATATTGTAGATTGTTACACTGCTTTTCGTGAAATTCAAAGTCATTGTTTTTTTGCCGTTTGCGTCAACTTTAATTGTTGAGCCTGTTAATAACGGCGCTCCAAATTCAATACCGCCCATTGCGTTTACATAACAGCTTAGTGTTGCGTCAACACTGTATGTACCCTCGGATAAATTTTCCGTTTCAAGTGCAAATGTATTGAAAGAAAAGATAATTGTCAAAATAACGCACAGCACAGCGGAGCCTATAATTTTGCTCATCTTCCTCATATGTTTTCCTCCAATATAACAGTTAGCTATAACTAACCTTATTTTAAAAATATATCGAGTACAATTACTCAGTAAACCCGATATGATGTCACTGATAGTTAGTTTAAACTAACTTGACTGCTTTAAAAAATTCCGTCCTGCGGAATTACGATTAGGGTTGTAACACATAATTTTTAAAATTGCAATAGCAAACCGGAAGTTTTTTCAAAATATTTTTAAATTAAATTGCGCAATGTCAAAGTAGTAAAGCAAGATTTTAAAAGTGGTGTTATATTAAATGTTGGGGTAATTAAATAAATTTACAAATTTTATCAAACCAAAAAGCCTTCCATTCAAGTAGAAGCCTTAATAACTATGTTCCTAACCCCAACTATTGACAAAGAACCGAAAAACCAAAATAAGCACCCTGCTATTTGCAAAGATGCTTATTTGTCGTTACTTAATTTTATACATTTCCGTCTGCCATATAGGTTTGAATTGCTGTTATGTCATTCACAGTAATGTAGCCGTCCTTGTCAAAGTCGGCGCATTTAATCTGCTTTTCGGTGTAAACTTCCATTTCAACAAGGTACTTCTGAATAGAGGTTGCGTCTGTAATGTCAATCTGACCGTCGCCCGTTACATCGCCGAGCATAAAATCGTCAAAGTCCTTACATTCGCCAAAGTATGTGAGCGTGGTTTTTTCGTTAGGTGTAGACGAAAGCGCAACATAAATTTTGCCGTCAATCACTCTCATTCCGTAGCTTTCCTTGTCGGAACTGATTTTGCCGAGTGAGTCGGTTTCGCCTGTCTTTGTATTGAGATAATAAACACTGCTTGGAGTGTTGTAGTATAGAACACCGTCTTTCATATCAAGTCCTGCAAAGCCGTCAAGCCAATAGCCGGTTTCGCTCGCTTTCCAATAATCGCCGATTGTTTTAACAACCACTGCACTGTCAGCCTCTAAATTGTATTTTACAAGGCTTTTCTTGTATTTGCTGTTGTATGAATTTGAAATCGCATAGTAACTGCCGTCATCATCTATGCACATTTTAGTGTTAAATTCGTGGAAAAGACTTTTGTCATATTTTGAGTTGTCGGCACTGTATGAGCTTACATAGTCATAGTGCGGCTGTCTGTTGTTTGTAGCTATTGCAATTTCGTCATCGCTCAGCAGAAAATATGTGTGGCTTACAAGACCGTTGTTGTCGGGTACCGGATCATCCCATGTAATGTCAACATTATAGTAAGAGCCGTCAATACATACCTTATTCCACGCATGAACCATTGCCGAAGAATTTACAATGTCGCTGTCTATGCCCACAAGTGAGAGCAAATATGAATAAGCGGCGGTGTATCCCTCGCAGGTTGACTCCTTATTTACAAGTGCATCGTATGCGTAACATGACCTTGTCGAAAATTCATCTCCGAGTCCGTACTCACATTCAAGCGCAATCTCATCGTGAAGTGTAAGTGCTTTTTGATAATCCGTCATATTGTTGCTTAGCTTTGCAAGATATTTTTTGCATTCGGCGTTAAATTTATCTGTCATCTGCTCGGTTGTACTTTCGTCATAGCGGTAAATCGGAATAACGGAATTTATATAGGTAATGCCGTCGGAGGATTTTTTGGTGGTCATATAGTAGTTGTTGTTGTCCACATAAAAGAAAAGCGGATTTTTCTTTAGAGCCACAGCGTAAGCGTTGCCGATATTATCGGTTTGAATTTTGTAGTTAAATATATTTATACTGCTTGCGTGATTTGCCAAGCCGTTGGCAATGGCATCACAAGCCTCGGCATTTTTATCGTAAAAAGCCTTGTTATATGTAATAGTTCCTGTCTGATTTAAAGGTGTATCAGCAGGGGAAGATACCGCAGACGCAGAAACAGCGCTTGCGCCAAAAATGATTGTTCCCGTTAAAGCAAGTGCAAATGTCTTTTTAATAATATTAGCCTTTTTCATTATTTCACTCCCTAATTTGTTGTTTATAGCATTATAACATAGAAATAGCAACAATTCAATAATTATTTTGTAAAATATTAAAATTAAGTTCTTTTGCCTTGCTTGTCTGCATACATATTAACAAAGCCAAGGAAAGGACGATTAAAATGACAAGTCTAAACAATGAGGGCAGGTTTGTGCTTGCTATTCGCTCACTCAGTCAGAATATTTATCAGAGAATTTTACCGCTTATGCCAAAATTTTGCGACACAGCTCAGGAGATACGATTGCGAGTAAACCGACCTGTCGCTATTGTTTGTCCCGACACTACATATTTTCTTACCGAAAAGGGCGGACTTACAAATGCCATACTTGACGGCGCAATGCTCACAGTCAGCCGAGGAGATTTGACCGACACCTTTCACAATATCTGCAACTACTCTGTGTATTCAAAGCAGAGCGAAATAGTAAACGGCTTTGTAACAATGCATGGCGGTCACAGGGCAGGCATTTGCGGAACGGCAATTTGCGAGGGCGACAGGATAATAAACATTCGTGACATTTCATCAATCAATATAAGAATAGCAAGAGAGCATAAGGAGTGCTCACGAAAAATTATAGACGCACTTAATCCCGATTTTGGCGGAGTGCTTATTTGCGGAGCGCCATGCTCAGGCAAAACAACGCTTTTGCGAGATATGGCGAGGATACTTTCGACCGAGTGCGGCAAAAGAATATCGCTTATAGATGAAAGGGGAGAGCTTGCAGGTACTTCGTCGGGTATTCTCCAAAATGACATAGGCTTGTGCGATGTTTTCGACCTTTACGATAAGCCGAGCGGAATTATGCAGGCTATACGCAGTATGTCGCCCGATATTATAGTTTGTGACGAAATCGGCACGCAAAGGGATATTGACGCTATGGAGTATTCGGTAAATTCGGGTGTTTCCTTTATATCTACCTTGCATTGCTCAAGCATTGAGGAGCTTAGAAAGAAAGCAAATATCAAAAAATTAATTTCAAGCGGCGGCTTTAAAACACTTGTTTTTCTCGACAACAGAACAGCAGTGGGCAGGGTAATCAAGATTATAAAGGTCGGTGATGTGTTTGTTGATTAAAATAATCGGTTGCGCCTTGCTTGTAACGGCAACCACATTAATCGGCATAAAAAAGTCGCAGAGATTATACAGGCGCAGAGATTTTATAAATGACTTCCTTGTGTTTCTCGACTCACTCGCCACTAATATTCGATACAGCGGTGACGAGCTTTCTGTAATTATTTCAAAGAGTGAAGATCCGTTCGGGAAAGCCGTATATGACTCTTACCGGAAAAGCGAGGGTTCGTTTTTTGAGAGGTGGAAAAAGGCAGTAATAAAAATTTCTGACGGATATTCACTAAAGAACGATGACAAACAGCTTTTGTGTTCGTTTGGCGAAAAGCTCGGTATAACCGATGTTGAGGGACAGCTAAAGCACATTGAACTTTACAAAGGACTTGCAAAGGCGCACCTTGATGACAGCAAAAAAGACATAACCGAAAAGTCACGATTATATAAAACAATGGGATTTTTTGTCGGTGCGGCTGTCGCACTTATTGTAATCTGAAAGGATAGCTATGGATGTTGAACTTATTTTCAAAATAGCTGCAATCGGCATAATAGTTGCCGTATTGTGTCAGGTGCTGATACGCAGCGGCAGAGAGGAGCAGGCAATGCTCACTACACTTGCGGGACTTATAGTGGTGCTGACGCTGATTGTTACTCAGATAAGCACGCTATTTAACACAATAAAGCAGTTGTTTGGTTTTTAAAGAATATGAATATTATTACAATAGCCGCAGTGGCAGTCGTGGCGGCAATTTCGGCGGTGGCAATAAAAAAGCACAACGGCGAAACCGCACTTATGCTTTCAGTAGCTTGCGGAGTAATTTTGCTGATGGCGGTTATCTCCTTTGCAGGCACAATATTGCAGACCGTAAACCAAATTGCGGCGGCATCGGATATGAATATTGAGTATATAAAAATATTGCTCAAGGTAATAGGAATCTGTATTGTAACAGAGCTTGCCGTTAGCGTGTGCAAAGAATCGGGACAGCAGGCAATAGCGGCAAATGTTACGCTTGCAGGTAAAATACTGATTATGGCGGCGTCACTCCCTCTTTATACCGAAATTTTCAATACTGTGGCGTCACTTGTAAATAACTCCTAAAGGAGTGTTGATGTTGAAAAAAGCAGCGGTAATTTTTCTGGTGCTTGCAGTGGTTTTGTGTTTGTCACAGGTTACGGCTTTTGCGGCAGATTCACAAAGCGCCACGCAAAGTACAGAAAATGATATTAACAGCATTTACGATACCTCCGCTTTATATAACAGTCTGTCGGACGATGTAAAGCAGAGCCTTGAAAATATAGGGATAAACGGCATAGACGGTCAGCAGATTTCGCAAATTTCATTTACAGAGGTTGTAAACGAAATCGTCAAGCTCGCAGGTGAAAACAGCGCAGGCCCGCTCAAGGCTGTAATATCGCTTACGGCGCTCATACTTATATGCTCGCTTTTATCCTCCTACAAAAATTCGCTTTCAAGTGAACTTTCCTCCTCACTTGGCATAGCAGCCGTACTTTGTGCTACCTGTACGGCTGCACTTCCTGCAATTCAGGTTATTGCCGATATGTCGGCAGTTGTAAAAACAGCGTCAGCCTTTATGCTTGCCTTTGTGCCCGTAATGGTTATGATAATGTCGAGCACGGGACACGCCGTAAGCGGTGCGTCATATTACGCCATGATGATAGGCGCAGGCGAGGGAGTGGGACAACTCAGCTCCAAGGTGATAGTGCCGTTTTTAAATATGTTTTTGGGTGTATCGGTTACGGCAAGCGTATGCCCCGAAACAAGGCTTTCGGGCATTTCTTCTGTAATTTCAAAGGCGGTAAAATGGATACTCGGCTTTGTTATGACGGTATTCACCGCCGTACTTTCATTTAAGCAGCTGATAACCGCCTCTGTTGACGATGTATCTACACGAGCAGTGCGTTTTACTCTCAATTCATTTATCCCGATAGTCGGCTCGGCGCTTTCCGATGCCTACAAAACAGTGCAGGGAAGTGTAAATTTGCTCAAATCGGGACTTGGAATTTTTGTGATTATATCTATTGCATTTGTATTTTTGCCCATTATTCTTAATAGCTTGTTGTGGATATTCACATTATCGGCAGGAAAGCTGTTTGCAGATACCCTCGGCATAAATCAGGTGAAAAATTTGCTTGAGGGTGTGAGTACGGTGCTTTCCACCTTGCTTGCAATCGTGCTTTGCATTATGTCGGTTTATATAATTTCAACGGCGCTTGTGCTTTTGTTGGGAGGCGGTGGAGTATGAGCGGTATGATTTCTGCAACCGTTACGGTATGCGCAGGTGCGCTTATATGCAGCCTGCTCTCAGCCTTTGTGCCTGAGGGAACTACAAAAAAAACAGTTGCCCTTGTGATTGGCGCTTTTATGGTTTGCTGTCTTATTTCTCCCGTAACAAAGGCAATATCTTCAATTAAAATTGACACAAATATCATAGCCGAAGAGGAAAATAAAATTTCAACCTCAGATGAGGCATACGCAAACCTTGTGATAAAGCAGGCAGAGCAAAATCTTGAGCAGAGCCTAACCGATTTGCTGGAACAGAACGGCATAAAAATATCGGAGTGCAAAATAGTTCTCGCAAAAGCGCAGTCCGACAGCATAATTATAGGTGACATCAGCATATATATAAGCAAAGACTATAAAAATCAGAATGATAAAATCGGCTCGCTCGTTTTTAAAAGTTTCGGAGCGTATCCGAGAATTACTTTCATTTAAGGGTGCAGGCTATGGACGAAAAATCAAGCGGAATAAAAAAGCTGTTTGAAAGTGACAAAATAAGAAAAATTATAATAATCGTCGGCGCAATCGGAATAGCGCTGATTTTCGTTTCCTCGTTTACAGGCATCAATACGGGCGGTAATGAGGAAACAGGCGGTTTTTCCGTTACCACTTACAGCACAGAGATTGAAAGCGATTTGCAAAAAATACTTTCGAGCATCAGCGGCTGTGGAGAAACCAAGGTGCTGCTCACCATAGAAAACTCGGTTGAGTATGTGTATCTTGATGACAGCACCACCAAGACAAAAGAAATTCAGCCTGTTATACGAGGTGTGCTTGTTGTGTGCGAGGGCGGAGATGACCCCGTAGTTGCACAAACGGTCACTCAGGCGGTAACAAGGGCGCTGGATATTTCATCGGCAAAGGTATGTGTTACAAAACTAACAGAACGAAGGTAGAGGTATTATGAAAATTCAGAAAAAGCATATTGTAATGACAGCACTTGTACTTGCACTTGCCACAGCGGTTTACATAAACTATCAGATTTCGCAGGCAAAAAGTACATCGTCCGTAAAGGAGCTGGGCGCAGCCTCATATGTAAATGCCACCGTAGGACAAACGGCAACCTCAGACGAGGCAGTGGCTACAATGGCACTTTCAAAGGAACAGCAGGACTTTTTTGCCGCCGAGCGCACCAAACGGCAGAACACCCAAGACAAGGTGATTGATGATGCCGAAGAAATACTTGAGTCGGATTCAAGCGCAGATTCAGAGCTTACGGAGGCGCAGAAAAATGTGGAGAGAATAATCGGATTTTTCACTACACAGGATACAATAGAAACCATAGTAAAGGCAAAGGGCTTTTCCGACTGCCTTTGCTGTATAACAGATATGGGCGTAACGGTAATTGTGCCGAAAAACGAGCTCAATGAAAACACAGTGCTTTCTGTATACGATGCGGTAACAACGCATTACGATATAGCAAGCGACGCAATATCCGTTGTAGGTGCGTGAAGTTAAATTTAAAGCTGTCAACCGATTTCTGTTTTGTGTGATATAAAAACTCGGCGACTGAAATTTTATGCTTTATTAAGTTAGCGGCATTGGTGTTAATATAGTTTACAATCAAAATTTTATGTGATATAATTATCCTAAATATCTAAATATATAGTAAAGTTGGGATAATATGTCTGAAGAGATAAATGTAACTGCTCAAAATGCAGAGGAAGAAACAGCACAGGAAACCGAAAACAAGGTTGTACAAATCAAGCTCACACGCTCAGAACAGCGTGAGCAGGCGTTTATGCTTTTGTTTTCAAATTCATTTACAAACACATCCGTTGACAATATGGTGCAGGACAGTTCCGAGCTGTTTATGGGCGGAGTAAGCCCTGTTGCTCAGGCAGAGGTTGAGGGCATTATTTCTGTAAAGAGCGAGCTTGACGAGATTATTTCAGGCTACCTTAAAAAGGGTTGGACGCTTTCAAGAATTTCTAAGCCGTCACTTGCAATCCTTGAGCTTGCCGTTTATGAAATTAAGTATCTTGAAAATGTTCCCGCAAGCGTTGCCATTAACGAGGCTGTTGAGCTTGCAAAAAAATACACCATCGGCGAAAGCGGCTTTGTAAACGGTATTTTGGGTTCGTTTGTAAGAGATAACGGTGAAAAATAATGAGCCTTTTTCTCGGTATAGACACATCGAATTACACCACCTCGGTTGCGGTGTATAACAGCGAAAGCGGACAAATGCTGCAAAGAAAACAACTGTTGCCCGTAAAGCAGGGACAGCTCGGCTTGCGCCAAAGCGACGCAGTGTTTCACCACACTCAGCAGCTGCACACACTTGTTGAAAATATCGCAAATGAAACCGATTTATCGGCAGTGTCGGCAGTCGGAGTATCAACCCGACCTCGCCCTGTTGACGGCTCGTATATGCCATGCTTTACGGTTGGCGAAAATACGGCGAGAATTATATCGGCAGTAATAAAAAAGCCTCTCCTGACCTTTTCACATCAGGAGGGGCATATTGCCGCAGCGCTGTTTTCAGCCGAAAGAGATGACCTGTTTGACAAGGAATTTTTAGCCTTTCATGTAAGCGGCGGCACAACAGAGGCAGTGCTTGCCAAGGGCAGTACAAGCTCGTTTGCCGTACAAGAGGTTGCTAAAACCCTTGATTTAAACGCAGGACAGGCGGTTGACCGAGTAGGACTTATGCTCGGTCTGAAATTTCCATGCGGCCCTCAGCTTGAACAGCTCGCACTTGAGAATACCGAAAAATTCAAAGTGCGCCCCACCTTAAAGGGTGTGGATTGCTGTCTGAGCGGTCTTGAAAATCAGTGCAAAAAAATGCTTGATTGTGGCGAAAGCAAAGAGAAAATCGCAGCCTTTTGCCTTGCCTATATTCAGTCCACACTCGAAAAAATGACTGAAAAGTTGCTTGAGCAGTATGGCAGTTTGCCTGTTGTGTTTGCAGGCGGAGTAATGTCAAACTCTATTATAAAAAATGCGCTTACCCGTAAATTCGGCGCAACCTTTGCAAAGCCGGAATATTCCTCCGACAACGCAGGCGGAATAGCGTATCTCGCATATAAAAAATTTACCGAAACACAATAATTTCTTGCCAACGCAAAGAAAAGCCAAGTGGCAGACAATATGAAATAAACTGTAAGCAGTTTGAGAGTATCAATTTTATATATCACCTAACAGGAGGTCAGGAAATGTATTCACCGCAAATTCAAAAGCCGAGAGTGCTTTCGGTTTCACAAATCAATTTCTATATAAAATCGCTCATCGAAAATGACGGAAAATTGCAGTTTGTGCTTGTAACGGGTGAAATTTCCAACCTTACCGTCCATCAGCGCAGCGGTCATATTTACCTCTCGCTGAAGGACAGCAATTCGGTTATCAGCGCCGTTATGTTTGCAGGCAATGCAAGGCGGCTAAAATTCCGTCCCGAAAACGGAATGAAAATAATTTGCCGAGGCAGAATTTCCATTTACGAGCCAAGCGGCAGGTATCAGCTCTACATTGAGGATATGCAGCCTGACGGTGTGGGTGCGCTTGCACTTGCGTTTGAACAGCTTAAATCCGGCCTTGAAAAAAAAGGCCTTTTTGACCCTGCGCACAAAAAGCCGTTGCCAAAATTTCCGAAAACAATCGGAGTTATCACCTCGCCCACGGGTGCGGCGGTGCAGGATATTACCAATATTTTAAGACGAAGATTTCCGAGCGTTGACATTATACTTGCTCCCGTTTTGGTGCAGGGCGACAGTGCGCCAAAGCAGCTTGTAAACGCAGTAAATAAATTCAGCGAAAGCAAAATTGCCGATGTTATAATAATCGGCAGAGGCGGCGGCTCGGCTGAGGACTTGTGGGCATTTAACGATGAAGAGCTTGCGTATGCTGTTTATCATTGTAAGACTCCTGTTATTTCGGGTGTAGGCCACGAAACCGATTTTACAATTTGCGATTTTGTGGCAGATAAGCGAGCATCAACCCCATCGGCGGCGGCAGAGCTTGCCGTACCCGACAGGCAGGAGCTTATATCTTACTACAAAAAGCAAAGGCAGTACCTTGCCGCAACTCTTGAGCAAAAATTCAAAACGGCTCAGCTTAAACTTGAAAAACAGCAGAGAAGAATGTCTTTGTCATCGCCAAAGGTGAGGGCAGAGCAAACAGAAAGACAGCTTTTAGCTAAAGCCGAAAAAATTTCTCGGCTTATGAATGATAATATTTCTCAAAAGGAAAATAAACTTGTTTCCGCAAAAGCCAAACTTGACGGTCTAAATCCACTTAATGTACTCGGCAGAGGATACGCAATAGCCGAAAAGGACGAAAAAATAATTACCTCGGCAAAACAGCTGAGCGGCGGAGATGAGTTTACAGTAATTTTGAGTGACGGAAAAATAAACGCAAAGGTATGCGGTGATTAACTATGGCTTTTACACATCTTCATAATCATACCGAATACAGCTTGCTTGACGGTGCGAGCAGGATAGAGCAGCTTGTTAAATCGGCTAAGCAAAAGGGACAAACCGCCCTTGCCATAACCGACCATGGCGTAATGTATGGTGTAATAGATTTTTATCGCGCCTGCAAAAAGCAGGGGATAAAGCCCGTTATCGGCTGTGAGGTTTATGTTGCTCCGCACTCACGATTTGACAAAACCTCAGCCTATGAAAAATACTATCATATGGTTCTGCTTTGCGAGAATAACGAGGGTTATCAAAATCTTATCAAGCTCGTGTCAAAGGGTTTTACCGAGGGATTTTATTCCAAACCGAGAATAGATGACGAGCTTTTAAAGCAATATAACAAGGGCCTTATCTGCCTTTCTGCCTGTCTTGCGGGTGAAATTCCGCAGGCTCTCCTTGACGGAAATTATGACGGCGCAAAGCAGAAGGCTCTTTTTTATCAGTCGATTTTCGGCAGAGAAAACTTTTTTATAGAACTGCAAGACCATGGCATTGAGGAACAAAAGAAAATCAATCCGCAGCTTATCCGCCTTGCAAGCGAAATCGGCGCAGAGCTTGTGGTTACAAACGACAGCCATTATATAGATAAAAAGGATAGCTTTACTCACAGCATTCTGCTTTGCATACAGACAAACCGCACTGTAAACGATGTGGACAGAATGGAGTTTCAGACAAGCGAATTTTACCTTAAAACAGAGGAAGAAATGCGTGCGCTGTTCCCAAATCTTCCGCAGGCGTATGATAACACGCAAAAAATTGCCGACCGCTGTAATGTAGAGTTTGAGTTTGGCGTTCGCAAGCTGCCACGCTTTGATGTGCCAAACAACGAAGACCACTATGAGTATTTTCGCAGGAAATGCTATGAGGGACTTTACAGGCATTACGGACAAAATCCCGATAAGTCTTTGACGGACAGGCTGGAATACGAGCTTGCCACAATTTCAAAAATGGGTTTTGTCGATTATTACCTTATCGTAAACGATTTTGTGCAGTACGCAAAGAGTGAGAAAATCCCCGTAGGCCCCGGCAGAGGTTCGGGCGCAGGCTCACTTTGCGCCTACTGTATAGGAATTACGGCGGTAGATCCCATTAAGTACAATCTGCTTTTTGAAAGATTTTTAAATCCGGAAAGAGTAAGTATGCCCGACTTTGATGTTGACTTTTGCACAGAGCGCAGAGGAGAGGTAATCGACTATGTAGTGCGCAAATACGGCACAGACAGGGTAGCGCAGATAATTTCGTTCGGTACAATGGCGGCGAGGGGCGCAATTAGAGATGTGGGCAGAGTGCTTGCAATTCCGTATGCAACGGTGGATTCCGTAGCAAAACTTGTGCCGATGGAATTAAAAGTTACAATCGACTCGGCGCTTAAAACAAGTACGGAGCTGAGAAACCGTTACGAGGAGGACGAGCAGACAAAACAGCTGCTCGACATAGCAAGGAGCATTGAGGGTATGCCAAGACACGCCACAATGCACGCCGCAGGTGTGGTAATTACCGACAGACCCGTATCGGACTATGTTCCTCTTTCAAAAAATGACGATAATGTGGTAACGCAGTTCACAATGACCACACTTGAGGAGCTTGGACTTCTTAAAATGGACTTTCTCGGCTTGCGCAACCTCACTGTTATAGATTACGCAGACAAGCAGATTAAAAAAAATCACCCCGAATATGACCCCGATAATATAAACGATAAAGACGAAAAGGTTTTTGCAATGATTTCTCAGGGCAATACAGAGGGCGTCTTTCAGTTTGAAAGTCAGGGTATGAAAAATGTTCTCATGCGCCTTAAACCCGATTCAATCGAGGATTTGATAGCGGTGGTATCCCTTTACCGCCCAGGCCCAATGGATAGTATTCCTCGCTATATAGACTGCCGACACAACCCCTCGCACATATCCTATAAGCACCCGCTTTTAAAGCCGATTCTTGAGGTAACCTACGGCTGTATTGTGTATCAAGAGCAGGTTATGCAAATTCTCAGGGTGCTTGCAGGCTTTAGCCTTGGCAGAGCCGACATTGTGCGCCGAGCCATGAGCAAAAAGAAAGCCGAGGAAATGGCAAAGCAGAGGGAAATATTTTTGCATGGACTTACAGATGAAAGCGGCAAAATTATTGAAGACGGCTGTATTCGCCGTGGAATTGATGAAAAAATCGCAAATTCCATTTATGATGAAATAGAGAGCTTTGCATCCTACGCTTTCAATAAATCTCACGCAGCGGCATATTCTATGATTTCGTACAAGACGGCATATTTAAAATGCCACTATCCGCACGAATATATGGCCGCCCTGCTTACAAGCGTGCTTGATAATCAGAACAAGCTCGCCTCATATATCGGCGAGTGTCAGCGCCTCGGCATCAGAGTTTTGCCTCCGAGCGTAAACGAAAGCGACCATGGCTTTACGGTAACGGGCAGCAATATCCGTTACGGCCTGCTCGCAATTAAAAACCTCGGAAGAGCTTTTATAGACGAGATTATAAAGGAACGCAGATTTAAGCCGTTTACAAGTCTGTATGATTTTTGTAAAAGACTTTGCGGCAAAAATATGAACAGTCGAGCCATTGAGAGCCTTATTAAATGCGGTGCGCTTGACGGGCTCGGAGCAAACCGCCGTCAGCTGCTTGCCATAAGCAAAACCGTACTTGACGATGTAGAGTATGAGTCACGCAAAAATCAAGGCGGACAGCTGTCGTTCTTTGACCTCGGCGATGACGATGTAAAGGCAATTTCAGAGCCGCAGCTGCCCGACTTAAAGGAATTTTCAACAAACGAGCTTTTGCGTATGGAAAAAGAAATCGCAGGCATTTACCTAAGCGGTCACCCTGCCGATAATTACAGCATGTATGCAGAGCGAATGAATGCCGACAGAATAGGCGAGATTATCACCAACGAAACCGCTCGCTATCCTGACGGAAAAAGAGTGCTTATAGTCGGCATTGTTTCAAGAGTTAAAACTCAGGTTACAAAAAGCGGCAAGCTGATGGCTTTTATAAATGTTGAGGATAAATACGGCATTATAGAGGTTGTTGTTTTCCCGAATGTGTACGAAAAAAGCACAATACTTTTAAATGAAAACACGCCTGTAATTATAAAGGGCTCACTGAATTTTAAAGAGGACGAAGAGCCTAAGATAATCAGCGACAGCATAGCAAAGGCATTTAATAATGACGAATGTAAAAATATGCCGCCCACAAATGCAGAAAAACGCAGGGCAGAGGGTGCAAATACTGCCGTTTACAATAAAAATACCGCACCGCAGGCTTTGTATTTAAGAATTGATGACCTCAATACGGATATGTACTATCGTGCAAAAAGGGTGACTGATATTTTTGACGGCAGAACTCCTGTTATTTTTTACCTTACAAATTCAAAACGCAAGGTAAAAGCGCCCTTAAATATGTGGGTCAGCCTTAACGATGTTATGATAAAAGAGCTAAAACACCAGCTTGGTGATGAAAATGTGGCGGTAAAATAGCAAAAAATCAAATGGTTTTGCTATTAAAAGCATATAAAATTACCTTTTAGCTATTGCAAAATTCGTACAATGGGTATATAATACTATACGAGATATTTGCTTTAGCACATAAAAACTTTAAAGCATATGTTCGTTTAAGTGCTAAAGCAAAAATGAGAGGACGAATTTTTTATGAAAATGACAAAAAAAGTTTTAGCTGCTGCAACAGCAGCGCTCACAGTAACAGCTGCACTCGCAGGCTGCACAGGCGGCACTTCATCAAACAATTCAACTGCCGCATCGGCTACACAGGCAGACGCAGGCAAGGTTTACAATGTTGGCATCTGTCAGCTTATTCAGCACGAGGCACTTGACGCTGCCACAAAGGGCTTTAAGGATACTCTTACAGAAAAGCTCGGCGCAGACAAGGTTAAGTTTGACGAGCAGAACGCACAGGGTGATTCGGCTAACTGCGCAACAATCTGCAATCAGTTTGTTTCTTCAAACTATGATTTAATCCTCGGCAACGGTACAGCCGCACTTCAGGCTGCATACACAGCTACACCTACTATCCCTGTTCTCGGCACATCAATCACAGACTACGGCACAGCTCTTGATATGGCAGAGTGGACAGGTGTTTCGGGAATGAATGTATCGGGCACAACAGACCTTGCTCCTCTTGACAAGCAGGCTGATATGCTCAAAGAGCTTTTCCCTGACGCAAAAACAGTAGGTATTCTCTATTGCTCGGCTGAGGCTAACTCAAAGTATCAGAGCGATACAATCACTCCTTTCTTTGAGAGCGCAGGCTACACAGTAAAGACATATTCTTTCGCAGACTCTAACGATGTTGCAGCTGTAACAAAGACAGCTTGTGACGAGAGCGATGTTCTCTATGTTCCGACAGATAACACAGCAGCATCTAACACGGCTATTATAGACAACACAGCATCAGCGTCCAAAACACCTATCATCGCAGGTGAAGAGGGTATTTGTAAGGGCTGCGGTGTTGCAACACTTTCAATCAGCTACTATGAGCTTGGTCAGAAAACAGGCGAAATGGCTTACGACATTCTTGTAAACGGCGCAGACATTACTTCATTAAAGGTTGAGTCAGCTCCAAGTGTAACAAAGAAGTATGTAAAGAGCCGTTGCGATGCTTACGGAATCACAGTTCCGTCAGATTACGAGGCTATTGAGGAATAATTATCCTTATATAATTACCTTAATTTTAAATTAAAAAACGGTGGGGTGCCGATAAAACGACACCCCAATCTTTTATGTATTGGTGGTTCTTATGGAATTTTTAGCAGAATACTTTGGTTCTCTTAATCCTGCCAATTTTGTTGCGGCTTTGCCTGGCAACATTGCACAGGGCATCATTTGGGGACTTATGGGACTTGGTGTATTTATCACCTACAAACTTTTAAACTTTGCCGACCTTAGCGTAGACGGTTCGTTTGCCACAGGCGGCGCTGTTACGGCAATATTGCTTATCAACGGCTGTTCTGTATGGGTGGCGCTCATTGTAGCCATTCTCGCAGGCATTGCGGCAGGACTTATCACAGGACTATTGCATACCTTGCTCGGTATTCCCGACATACTCGCAGGTATTCTCACACAGATAGCACTGTATTCAATCAATTTGAATATAATGGGTAAATCAAACTTACCTGTAAGTTATAGAAACTATGCGCTTGTTATTTCCGCAAGCGACATCAACCTTTCAATTATTATCGGACTTGCCATTGCGGCTATTGTTATTGCGGCTATGTATTGGTACTTCGGTACTGAGCAGGGCTCTACAATCCGCTCAACAGGTTCAAACCCTGCAATGAGTAAGGCCCAGGGCATTAATATTAATGTTGCAAAGGTAATTGCACTTGCAGTTTCAAACGGACTTGTTGCATTTGCAGGTTCACTTTTCGCACAGTATCAGGGCTTTGCCGACATCAATATGGGCAGAGGCGCAATCGTTATCGGTCTTGCCGCTGTTATCATCGGCGAGGTTCTCGGCGAGGCTTTATTCCGCAAGAGGATGAACTTTGTTATTAAAATGGTATTTGTAATTGTAGGCGGTATTCTTTACTACATTGCAATGGGCATAGTTCTTTGGCTCAAGATGCCTACCGACGATACAAAGCTCTTTACAGCAATTATTGTTGCAATTTTCCTTGCTGTACCTTATTTGCAGAAAAAGAGTAAAACCTCCTTTAAAAAGGTAGCTAAAATGAATTTAAAGGCTAACAAGTCAAACGGAGGCAGTGACAATGCTTGATATTATTAACATTCACAAAACCTTTAACAAAGGCACAATAAATGAAAAGGTAGCGCTTAACGGTGTAACACTTCACTTAAACGAAGGCGATTTCTGTACAATAATTGGCGGCAACGGTGCAGGTAAGTCAACTACCCTTAATGCCGTTGCAGGTGTATGGCCTGTTGACAGCGGTCAGATTCTTATTGACGGCATAGATGTAACGGGACTTCCCGAGCACAAAAGGGCAAAGTATCTCGGCAGAGTTTTCCAAGACCCTATGACAGGTACTGTTGCAGATATGGAAATTCTCGAAAACCTTGCGCTTGCGGCAAGACGAGGACAGAAAAGAGGACTTCGCTGGGGCGTTAAAAAGTCTGAAAAGGAAGAATACAGAAACCTCTTAAAGCAGTTTGAACTCGGTCTTGAGGACAGAATGACCTCAAAGGTAGGACTTCTTTCGGGCGGTCAGCGACAGGCAATCACACTTTTAATGGCTACAATCAACAAGCCAAAGCTGTTGCTCCTCGATGAGCATACAGCGGCGCTTGACCCAAAAACAGCCGCAAAGGTACTTGAGCTTAGCGACAAGATTATTGCCGAAAATAACCTTACAGCACTTATGGTTACTCACAATATGCACGATGCCATAGTACATGGCAACCGCCTTATTATGATGAGCAACGGCAAGGTTATACTTGATATTTCGGGCGAAGAAAAGAAAAAGCTCACAGTAGACGACCTCTTGCAGAAATTTGAAAAAGTGAGCGGCTCTAAGCTTGAAAACGACAGAATGCTTTTGAGCAAGGGCGAGAATTAAGCTATTTAGCTTAATTATAAAATTATACGGCAACGAGGCTGTTTCATCTAAAAAATGAAACAGCCTTTTTGTAAATATGTGTTGCAAATAATAAATAAGTGTTGCAAAAATTTAGATTGCCGTTACCGCAAAGTTTAGATTAAAAAATTCAAAATTTAGGTCAACCGTTTTAAAGGGTTGCGGGTTTGGGCAGAGCCATAATTTGCCCTTAAAAAACGGCAAATCAGCAGTTTTAGCAACGCAGTTTTTCCTCTTGTTGCTGTCGCATTTGGCTATCAATAATTTGTGACGGCATAAAGTACAGTGAGCGTTGCTCGTATCAACCAAAAATAATTAACAACAGCAACACTGAATATCATTTGAAAAAATCAAAAATATCTTTAAATTTCATCGTTTTTTAACATTTGTGTAACTGATTTTGCATTATTGGAATTGTAATTGTCGAAATCCATAAAAAAATATATTATAATTCCTTTATGTAAATTAGAACACTCCGAAATCTTGTAAAATATGATGTTGAAGATAAGTGAATGAGGTGATAAGGTTATGAAAAAAGCTTTGATTATTTCACACTCTGTCCAAAGCGCTCAGTCACTTGCGCAGTTGCTCAAGATTGAGTCCTTTTCGCAGACTTCAATAGCTGATAATTCCAAAACAGCAAAAAAACTTGTGGAGAATGACGAGTTTGACCTTATCTGTATTAATGCGCCTCTTGCAGAGGAAAGCGGTATAGAGCTTTCTATGCACTTTGCAAAAGTCACCCGTTCAAGCGTGGTTATTATTGTTCCGCAAAAAAATGCAGACGATGTAAACGATGCCCTTACCGAGCATGGTGTGCTTGTAATAGCTAAGCCTATTAATAAGCATCTGTTTCATCACTATGTGCAGTTTACCGAGTGTTTCAGAATGAGAATGCTCACAGTAAACGAGGAAAATGAAAAACTCCGCCATATTGTAGAGGATATGAAGATAATAAACAGAGCCAAGCTCCTGCTTATTACCTGCCTCAATATGACCGAACAGGAGGCACATCGCTATCTTGAAAAGCAGGCGATGGATATGAGAATGAGCAAAATGCAGATTGCAATGCAGGTTATTAAAACTTACGAAAACTAATTATGCAAAATTTCTGAAAGGAATGTGTGTTTATGAGCCGTAAAGCATATTTGATACTTGAAAACGGAACAGTTTTTGAGGGTAAATCATTTGGTGCAGAAAAAGAAACAATGGGAGAATTGGTTTTTACAACAGCTATGACCGGTTATCTTGAAACACTCACCGACCCTTCTTATTTTGGTCAGGTGGTTATTCAGACTTTCCCTTTAATCGGTAACTATGGTGTAATTCCCGCTGATTTTGAGAGCAAAGTGCCCTCACTCAGAGGTTATATTGTAAGAGAATGGTGCCAAGCTCCCTCTAACTTCCGTTGCGAGGGCGATCTTGACACCTTTTTAAAAGAGTCAAATATTCCGGGCATTTACGGAATCGACACCAGAGCGCTCACAAGAATTGTGCGTGAGTACGGTGTGCTTAACTGCAAAATCGCTTATTCGGGCGAGGTTACAGAGGAAGAGCTTGCAGAGATTAAGGCTTATAAAATCGAGCAGGCTGTTGAGAGTACAACAATCAGCGAAAAAGAGGAGTTCAAAGCCGAAAACGGCGACCTCAATGTTGTACTTATGGACTTTGGCGCAAAGCACAACATTGGCAGAGAGCTTGTAAAGCGTGGCTGTAATGTTACGGTTGTGCCTGCTCATACCACAGCAGAGCAGATTAAGGCTATGAACCCTGACGGCGTTATGCTTTCAAACGGCCCCGGAGATCCTTCAGACAACACAGCAATTATTGCAGAGCTTAAAAAGCTTTGCGAATATAAAATTCCTACTTTCGGTATCTGCCTTGGTCACCAGCTTTTGGCACTCAGTCAGGGCGCTAAAACCGAAAAGCTCAAATACGGTCACAGAGGAGCAAATCAGCCTGCCAAAGAGGTAGAAACAGGCAGAGTTTACATTACTTCTCAAAACCATGGCTATGCGGTTGTAAGCGACAGTATGCCGTCAAACGGCGAGGTTAGCTTTGTAAACGGCAACGACAACACCTGCGAGGGCGTTAAGTACAACAATATGCCTGCTTTCTCGGTTCAGTTCCACCCCGAGGCTTGCGGCGGCCCTCACGATACAGCATTTTTGTTTGACCGTTTCATTGATTTAATGAAAAACAATAAATAATACTATCCATAATTTATATACGAATATGATTTTTTAAATAAGGATAAGGAATGATTTTATGCCACTTAAAAGCAACATTAAAAGAGTTATGGTAATCGGCTCAGGCCCGATTGTAATCGGTCAGGCTGCTGAATTTGACTACGCAGGCACACAGGCTTGTCGTGCGCTCAAGGAAGAGGGACTTGAGGTTATTCTTGTAAACTCAAACCCTGCTACCATTATGACAGATAACGCAATGGCCGATAAAATTTATATCGAGCCACTCACACTTGAAACAGTAAAGAGAATTATTAAAAAGGAACGCCCGGACAGCCTGCTTTCTACGCTCGGCGGTCAGACAGGACTTACACTTTCCATGCAGCTTGCAAAGGAAGGCTTCCTTGATAAATACGGAGTTCAGCTCCTCGGTGCAAACCCCGAAACAATTGACAAGGCAGAGGACAGACAGATGTTCAAGGACACAATGCTTGAAATCGGACAGCCTGTTATTCCGTCACTCGTTGTAAACGATGTTGAGTCTGCAGTAAAATTTGCAGATGAAATCGGCTACCCTGTAATTATTCGTCCTGCATTTACACTCGGCGGTACAGGCGGCGGTATCGTAAATGATGAGGAAGAATTAAGAGAAATCACTTCAAACGGTCTTGAGCTTTCACCGATTACACAGGTTCTTGTAGAGAAATGTATTTCGGGTTGGAAAGAAATAGAGTTTGAGGTAATGCGTGACAGCGACGGCAATGTTATTACTGTCTGCTCAATGGAGAACTTTGACCCTGTCGGCGTACATACAGGCGACAGTATCGTTATTGCTCCTACCGTTACTCTTGCAGATAAAGAGTATCAGATGCTCAGAAGTGCGGCGCTCGATATTATCTCTGCCTTAAAGGTAGAGGGTGGCTGTAACTGCCAGTTCGCACTTAATCCGGAAACATTTGATTATGCCGTAATCGAGGTAAACCCAAGAGTTTCCCGTTCATCTGCTCTTGCGTCAAAGGCAACAGGTTATCCTATTGCAAAGGTAGCGGCTAAAATTGCTATCGGCTACACACTTAATGAAATCAAGAATGCTGTAACGGGTACAACATATGCTTGCTTTGAGCCTGCTCTCGACTATGTTGTAGTTAAATTCCCAAAATGGCCGTTCGATAAATTTGTATATGCAAACCGCACACTCGGTACTCAGATGAAAGCAACAGGCGAGGTTATGGCTATTGCTCCTACATTTGAGCAGGCTATTATGAAGGCGGTAAGAGGTGCAGAGATTTCTCACGATACACTCGATGATAAGGAATTTGCTCAACTTTCAAATGCATCTGTTTACGACAGATTAAGCGTTTGCGATGATAAGAGAATTTTCTGCGTATATGAGGCACTCAAGAGAGGCATTACTGTAGAGCAGATTCACGAAGTTACACTTATTGACGAGTGGTTCTTGGAGAAACTCAAGAATATCATTGCTGTTGAGAATGAGCTTAAAAACAGCGAACTTACAGATGACCTCTACTACAGAGCAAAGAAAATGGGATTCCTCAACAGAACTATTGAGGCTATTACAGGTAAGAAATGCGAAAAGAACCTTTTGCCTGTATATAAAATGGTTGATACCTGCGCCGCTGAATTTGAGGCACAGACACCTTACTTCTACTCAACCTTTGATAAGGAAAACGAGGCAGAAGAGTTTATTAAAAATAATAAATCAGACAAAAAGACAGTTATCGTATTTGGTTCAGGCCCTATCAGAATCGGTCAGGGTATCGAGTTTGACTATGCGTCGGTTCACTGCGTATGGGCACTTAAAAAGGCAGGCTACGATGTTGTTATCGTAAACAATAATCCTGAAACCGTATCAACTGACTTCGATACAGCCGACAGACTTTACTTTGAGCCGCTCACAACAGAAGATGTAATGGGCATTATCAATACAGAAAAGCCATACGGCGTTGTAGTTGCTTTCGGCGGACAGACCGCTATTAAGCTCACAAAACATATGAGCGACTGCGGTGTAAATATCCTCGGTACTTCATATGACGCTATTGATATGGCAGAGGACAGAGAGCGTTTTGACGAGCTCCTTGAGAAATACCACATTAAGCGTCCGAGAGGCGTTACAGTTATGACAACCGATGAGGCGCTTGAGGTTGCACAGACAATCGGCTATCCTGTACTTCTCCGTCCGTCTTATGTACTCGGCGGTCAGAATATGATTATCGCATTCAACGAGGCAGATGTTAAGGAGTATATGGCTATTATTCTTGCACAGAATATAGAGAACCCAATCCTTATTGATAAATACTTACAGGGTACAGAGCTTGAAGTTGACGCTATCTGCGACGGTGAGGATATTCTTATTCCGGGTATTATGGAGCATATTGAGAGAGCCGGTATTCACTCCGGTGACTCAATCGCCGTATATCCTGCTTGGAATATTTCTGACAAGATGACACAGACAATCATTGAAAGCTCAAAGAACCTTGCTATTGAATTGCAGACAAAGGGACTTGTAAATATTCAGTACCTTATCTATAAAGACGAGCTTTATGTAATCGAGGTTAATCCTCGTTCATCAAGAACAATTCCTTATATCAGTAAGGTTACAGGCGTACCGATGGTTGACCTTGCCACAAGAGCAATGCTCGGCGAAAAGCTCAAGGATATGGGCTACGGCACAGGACTTTACAGAAAGAGCCCTTATATTGCGGTAAAAGTACCTGTATTCAGCTTTGAAAAGCTCATAAATGTTGATAACCACCTCGGCCCTGAGATGAAGTCAACAGGTGAAGTTCTCGGTGTTGCAGGCACTCTTGAAGAGGCTCTTTATAAGGGACTTATCGGTGCAGGTTACAAGATGAAGAAAAACGGCGGTGTATTTATTACTGTTCGTAATTCCGATAAGGCAGAAATCGGCGAAATTGCCAAGAAGTACTATGACCTCGGCTTTAAGATTTACGCTACCGAGGGTACAGCGGCTGTACTTAAGAAATACGGTATTGACGCTGTTGCCGTAAAGAAGATTCACGAGTGCAAGACAGACAACACACTCACACTCATTGAGTCGGGCAAGATTCAGTATGTTATTTCAACTTCCGCAAAGGGCAGAATTCCGTCAAGAGATTCTGTTAAAATCCGCAGAAAGACAGTAGAGAGAAACATTCCTTGTCTTACAGCGCTCGACACAGCAAATGCACTTGCAGATTGCTTAAAGAGTCACTACACACAGCACAGCACAGAGCTTATAGATATTAACCATATGAGGGATGAGAAAGAAATGCTAAAATTCACAAAGATGCAGGGCATCGGCAATGACTACATTTATTTCAGCACTTTTGATCAGGAAATCAACAATCCGGAGGCTCTCTCTGTAAGACTTTCAGACAGACACTTCGGTATCGGCGGTGACGGTATTATTCTTGTTTGTCCGTCAAAGGTTGCTGACGCAAAGATGAAAATGTATAACCTTGATGGTTCAGAGGGTAAAATGTGCGGTAACGGTATCCGTTGCGTAGGTAAGTTCCTCTATGACCATGGTATGGTTGACTATAAAGAGAAGGACGAAATTACAATCGAAACCCTCTCAGGCATTAAGAGCCTTAAGGCTTATACAACAAACGGCGAGGTAACAAGCCTTAGAGTTGATATGGGCAAGGCAATTCTTGATCCAAAGGAAATTCCTGTTGCTATGGACAAGGATAAAATCGTAAACGAGCCTGTTACTATCGGTGACAAGGAGTACAACATTACCTGCGTATCAATGGGTAACCCACACTGCGTAGTATTTATGGACGACATCGACAACCTCGACATTGAAAAGGTTGGCCCCGTATTTGAAAACGATAAGCTCTTCCCTGAAAGAGTAAATACAGAGTTTGTTACAGTTCTTGACGACCATACAATTAAGATGAGAGTATGGGAGAGAGGCTCAGGCGAAACTTGGGCTTGCGGTACAGGCGCTTGCGCAGTAGCGGTTGCAGCTTGCGAAAACGGCTTCTGCAAAAAGGGCGAAGATATTAAAATCAAGCTCAAGGGCGGCGACCTTATTATCAATTATACAGACGAAACTGTATATATGACAGGTAACGCTGAAAAAGTATTTGAAGGAGAGATTGAGGTATAATTTATGGCTAATCATACTGAAAAGAAAGCTAAAAAATATATATTTGTAACAGGCGGCGTAGTATCCGGTCTTGGCAAGGGTATTACAGCAGCTTCTCTCGGCAGACTCCTTAAGGCAAGAGGCCTTAAGGTAGTCGCTCAAAAACTCGATCCATACATCAATGTTGATCCGGGTACAATGAGCCCATACCAGCATGGCGAGGTTTATGTAACAGAGGACGGCGCAGAAACAGACCTCGACCTCGGTCACTATGAGCGTTTTATTGATGAGGATCTTAACAAATACTCAAACCTCACAACAGGTAAGGTATACTCAAATGTTCTTGAAAAAGAGCGTCATGGCGATTACCTCGGCAAAACAGTTCAGGTAATTCCACACATCACAAACGAAATCAAGTCTTTTATCTACAATGTAGGTGAAAAAACAGACGCTGATGTTGTTATTACAGAAATCGGCGGTACAGTAGGCGACATTGAAAGCCAGCCATTCCTTGAGTCAATCCGTCAGGTATCACTTGAGGTTGGCAGAGAAAACAGCATTTTTATTCATGTTACACTCGTGCCTTACATTAAGGGCAGTGAGGAGCATAAGTCTAAGCCAACTCAGCATTCTGTTAAGGAGCTCCGTTCACTCGGCATCAACCCTGACATTATCGTTCTGCGTTGTGACGAACCGCTTGAGGAAAGTATTTTCAAGAAGATTGCTCTGTTCTGCAATGTTAAGCCTGACTGTGTAATCGAAAATATCACACTTCCAACTCTTTATCAGGCACCGCTTATGCTTGAGGAGAGCAATTTCTCAAATGTAGTTTGTCGTGAGCTTAACATTGCTACCGACAAAACACCTGACCTTACAGAGTGGAAAGAAATGCTCGAGAGAATTAACAACCGTACAAAGAAGTGCAGAATTGCTCTTTGCGGTAAATATGTTGCTCTCCATGACGCATACCTTTCAGTTGCAGAGGCACTCCGCCATGCAGGCTTTGAAAATTCGGCTGATGTAGACATTAAGTGGGTTGACTGCGAGCTTATCACTAAGTATTCGGCTGATGAGCTTTTGGGCGATGTAGACGGTATCCTCGTTCCGGGCGGCTTTGGCAACAGAGGCGTTGAGGGCAAGGTAATGGCTGCCAAATACGCTCGTGAGCATGATATTCCATATCTCGGTATTTGCCTTGGTATGCAGACAGCAGTTATTGAATTTGCTAAGCATGTACTCGGCTATGAGGACGCAAACAGCGGTGAGTTTGCTCCTGAGGGCAAGCACAATGTAATTGACCTTATGCCTGAGCAGCTCGGCATTGAAGATATGGGCGGCACAATGCGCCTTGGTGCATATCCTTGCGTTATCAAAAAAGGCTCAATTATGGAGAGAGCTTACGGCAAGGCAGAGGTACAGGAGCGCCACCGTCATCGTTATGAGTTCAATAATGATTACAGAGAAGAGATTGAAAAGGCAGGTATGATCATTACAGGTACTTCGCCAAACGGTATGCTTGTTGAGGCAGTAGAAATCCCTGCAAACAAGTTCTATATCGGTGTTCAGTATCACCCTGAGTTCAAGTCCCGTCCTAACAGAGCTCATCCGCTTTTCAGAGAGTTTATTAAGGCGTCACTTGATAAGTAATTTTGGAATTTTCTTGGTTTTGGCAATTATTTGTCACTAACCTTTTGCTCATATATCAGAAAAGGATTGATAATAATGCAGATTAACAGAAATTTTGACAACCTCGTGCCAAACTATCTTTTTGCAGAGGTTGCGTCAAGAACAAATAAGTATATGCAGGAGCACCCTGACAAAAAGGTTATCAAGCTCGGTATCGGCGATGTTACACTTCCGCTTGCACCTGTTGTAATTGAGGCTATGAAAAAGGGCGCAGAAGACCTTGCACATAAGGATACATTCAAGGGTTATCCTGACTATGAGGGTTACGCTTTTCTCAGAGAGGCAATCTCTAACTACTATGCAGGCTTTGGCGTAACAGTTGGCGCAAACGAAATCTTTGTATCAGACGGTGCAAAGTCAGACTGCGGCAACATTGGCGATATTTTCGGCAAGGATAATGTTGTACTCGTTACAGACCCTGTTTACCCTGTATATGTTGACTCAAACATTATGGCAGGCAGAAAGATTGTTTACGCTAACTCAAATCGTGAGAACAACTTTGCCGCTCTCCCTGACGAGAATGTAAAGGCAGACATCATCTACCTTTGCTCACCAAATAACCCAACAGGTTCAGCTTATACAGCAGAAGAGCTCAAGCAGTGGGTTGACTATGCACTCAAGAATGACGCTATCATTCTTTACGATGCAGCTTATGAGGCATTTATTACCGAGGATCTCCCTCGTTCAATTTTCGCTATTGAGGGCGCAAGAAAGTGCGCTATTGAAATGTGTTCACTTTCTAAGACAGCCGGTTTTACAGGCACAAGATGCGGCTACACAATCATTCCGAGAGAGCTTGAGCGTGACGGTCACAACATTTACAACACATGGTATCGCCGTCAGGCAACAAAGTTCAACGGTGTTTCATGGCCTGTTCAGTGTGCAGCCGCCGCTGTATTCAGCGAAGAGGGTCAAAAGCAGATTAAAGAGAACATTTCTTACTATCAGGAAAACGCTAAGATTATTTCTTCAGCAATGGACGAGCTTGGCATTTACTACACAGGCGGTAAGAACTCACCATACATCTGGCTCAAGTGTCCTAACAATATGGGCAGCTGGGAATTCTTTGACCTCCTCCTTACAGAGGCAAATGTAGTAGGTACACCGGGCGAGGGCTTTGGTAAGAACGGCGCAGGTTACTTTAGACTTACTTCATTTGGCGACAGAGAGAATACAATCGAGGCAGTAGAGAGAATTAAGAAGTTACTTTCAAAGTAATTTATTCCTACTGTTGTAGATAAGTTTAATTTAAAAAAATTATCGGTGCAGTCTTATGATTGCACCGATTTTTGCATTTTAGGGAGAAATAGCAGAAACTTAAAATTATTGGTTCATTGTCAATAGTTGGAGTAAATTATGGTTTAGCCGACTTTCGGTCGGGCAACAAAGTACGGCAAAAGAAAATGTTTCCGTCCCGAAGTTAAAAGTTTGGTCAACCTTTTCAAAGGTTGTGGGTGTGGGCAACGCCCACAAATGCTTTAAGTTAATGCAAATTTTAATAGCCATACGGCTTGCCGTTTGGCGGCTTGAACATAATGGCGAGAGCCTTTAAAAGCGACAGCACAAAAGGAAAAATAACTACTGATTTGCCGCTTTTCAAGGGCAAATCAGCCACACCTCAAAACTTTTATGTCCTTTAAAATATCTTTTCTCTGCTTATTAAAGTGTAACTTTTTTACTTTCTGCCACTTATTGGTCTTTACTTTAGCTTTATTTTAAAGTTTTTATTAATCTAAAGTTTGGTTATTCTATTGTGTAATTACAACTGTTTGTTTTTTGTTAAAATCAGTACATATTTATTATTTTATGGGCTCTGCCAAAACCCGCAACCCTTTAAAAAGGGTTGACCTGAATTTTAGATTTTCTATTTGCGGTATTAAACTTATTCTTTTAACCAACACCAAACAAAAACCTCCTGCCAATCGACAGGAGGTGATTTTGTAAAATAATAAATCAATCGTCATCGTACTCATTATCCGGTACAATGTCAATCATTTTTGCGTCACTTTTAATTTTCTTTGCAAAGTGTCCGATTGATGCCATAAGTGCAAGTCCCGAAATTCCCTCGTAAACAAGTGTAATGCCGAGCACAACCATTATGAAATCGGCAAAAACGGTCGGGAAAATAATTGTTGAAATCGCAAAAATTATAATCAATGCAGAAACAAGAAAGCTGATCCACCAATATTTCACACCGAGCACCTTTAGCTGAAATGACCTTTTTATGTCAATGGCACTATCTACAATAATCAAAATTCCGATAATGGCAAATATCATTCCGTAAATCGACTGCGGCGAAATCAAGAAAAACACGCCGAATGCGGTTGCGGCAATGCCGACAATCATTTCAAAGCCGAACGATGCCTGCTTTGCGGTAAAGTAGGTTATAAGATTAAAAAGTCCGTAAACCGTAAGTGCTCCGCCGAGTGCGTAGCACAGCGCAATGCTCACCTTGTCGGGATAAAATATCATTACAAAGCCGAGTACGATATACGCAAGGGCAGAGATAATGGCGGTTGATATTGCCTTGCCCTGTTTAGTTTTATTATTTTTCATATTGTCACCTCATCAGTCAATGCGCTTGTCGCAGTAGTCGCACATCTGCATACCGAGCTTGAGATATGAGCGGTTTGGCAAGTATTCCTCTTTTGCGGTTATGCACTTAGGATTAGAACAGCGCTTGTCAATAATTGATATATCTCTGCTTTTCAGCATAAAGTCATCGTCCTGCAACAGCAAGAGTATGAGCGCCATTCTGCCGTACATTCCGTATTGCGCCTGCTTAAAGTACAGTGCACGAGGGTCATCGTCTATGTCAACAGTAATCTCATTTACTCGTGGGAGCGGATGGAGAATTATCATATCCTCCTTTGCCTTTGCCAGCTTTTCCTTGTCAAGCACAAATACATACTTCTGCTTTTCGTATTCTTCCTTGCTCGCAAAGCGCTCCTGCTGTATTCTTGTCATATAGAGTACATCAAGGTCAGAAATCGCACTTGCAAGGTCGTTTGAAAATTCATATTTACAGCCGTTCTTTTCGAGAATATCAATGATGTAGAGCGGCACTTGTAATTCTTTTGTAGAAATAAGCACAAATGAATTGTTATCGTACTGCGAAAGCGCCTTGATAAGCGAGTGCACAGTTCTGCCGTTGAGCAGGTCGCCGCAAATACCGATTTTTAAATTATCAAGTCTGCCTTTTTCACAGCTGAGTGTTACAATATCGGCGAGCGTTTGAGTAGGGTGCAGATGACCGCCGTCACCGCAGTTTATAAACGGTACGCCTGCATACATAGACGCCGCCATAGCCGAACCCTCAACAGGGTGGCGCATAGCGATAATATCGGCATATCCGCCCACAATAGTAATGGTATCTTTAAGGCTTTCGCCCTTTGAAACAGAGGAATTAAGCGGATTGTCAAAGCCTATTGTTCGTCCGCCGAGCTTTAGCATAGCGGTCTGAAACGACATCTGAGTTCTTGTGCTCGGCTCGTAGAACAGAGTAGCAAGAATTTTGCCGTCACAGGCGTGTCTGTAATCGGCAGGATTTTCCATAATTTTTTTAGCCTTTTTAATCAGCATATCAAGCTGATTTTTAGACATTGCGTCAAGGTCTATAAGATTTTTATTAGCCATAAAAACACTACCTTTATAATTTTCTTTTATTTTATCAAAAATACACAGGTTTTTAATATCTATAAAGAAAAATAAAATATAAAATTACAATTTATGTCAAGGTAAAACTATATATTATTTTAACAATTTTTACTGAAATTTTGTTAAAAATATATTTTGACTTAATTTTCAATTTATATTATAATAGGGAAAATATGGTATTAATGTAATAAAATTTAACTTTAATGAGGAATGACCTTTGTTTAGCAACTACCAATTAAGCGATGAGATGAAACGGGCGGTTGGCACACAGCTTGTATTGTGGAAAAGAAAGCCCGAAAAAAATTGCGCTGTTTTCCAACGAATTTTCAATCCTATGCTTATTTTGTCACTGATAATTACGGCATTTATCATTATGTTTTACATAAACGGCAATGCGCCCACTTCGCCGAGAGCGCCCGCATACCTCGGCGAGTTTAACGAATTTCAGCAGAGCTTGTTGAAAGCAAGCGATACACTGTATGTGGTCAAATTTTATATTTTCCTGTTTTCGCCGATAATTCCTATCGGACTGTATATATTAGGCTTTGTCTTTATGCTCAGGCAATACAAAAATGCCGAGTATGTAATTACCGACAGAGGCTTGTTTGCCGCAAAAGGAATTTTTGGCAAGAAAATATCTTATAAACCCTTTACCGAGATTTATAACATAGAAATAAAAAAGGAAATTACAGACAGTATCTGTAATACGGGTACGATTATTGTAATGTATGAATATCCGCAGCAGTCCGGCAGTTTTAGAGGTTTTATCAATATGACGCCTTTAAAAATAAAAAATATTCCTGATTATTTACAGGTTTGCGGTATGTTAAAAGAAAAAATGAGGTGTGAACATTATGTATAATGATTATAAGGTGAGCGCAGAGCTTCAGAGTATGATTACCAACGAGCGCATAGTGTGGGCAGGCAGACCTAAAAAGTCGTGCTTTGTGCTGGAGTGCGTATTAAACCCAATGCTTATTTTTGCTTTCATTTGGTTTATGTTTGACTTTATGTTTATAAGTCAAATGTTCTCAAGCGACCTTTCTGAGTTAGACTCAGGCGTATGGATGTTTGTCGGCTTTTTCGCTCTTCATTTAATGCCTGTATGGATTTATCTCGGCGGCGTTATATTTTCATTCAGAAGGCTGAAAAACACAGAGTACGCAATAACAGATCGTGGAATTTATGTTACAAGCGGCTGTTTTGCTAAGCAGTATAATTTTAAGCCGTTTACAGACCTTTCACATGTGTATATCCACAGGGGAGTTTTAGACCAAATGCTCGGTGTGGGCGATGTTATTTCGGAGTGCCACCACTACGCATATTCTCGCACAAACAGCACTTCAACTTCGTCACATTCATCGGGATTTAATATTACCGACATTCCCGACTATGTTGAGGTTTGCAATCTTATTAAAAAGTATCAGACCGATATTTACGCCGATACACAGTATCCTAACGATTTCAGACCGCAGGGCAACCACGGATACAACACAAAGTATTATCCGAACGGCGGAGTAAATCCAAATAATTTTTACGGACAGAACAGCAATCCGAACGCTTACTACAATAACCAGCGCAACGCATATTATAATCAAAACAATGCGCAAAATTACAACAGAAATTATAATGCAAATCCGCAGAATATCAATCCCGATTACAACAGCAACCCCGATTTTACGGGCGAAAATTGTGACACTCACAACGGCTATGAGGTAAACGGCGGAAGTAATAATTACGATAGCTGGGACAGTCCAAACGCAGGCAAAAACAAAGACAGCTGGGACAATCAGTAAAAATTTGCAGAAATATTTATAAATTTGTTTTGACATTTTACAGCTTTGGTACTATAATAAAATAAACAATACAAAACGGGAGCCAATCGGCTGAGAGGAAATGAATTGACATTTCGACCGTAAACCTGATTTGGATAATGCCAACGGAGGGACTTTGTAGCCGAAGTTTATTATAGATTTGCGGCAAATATTTTTCAGCAAACAAAGTGCACCGATTTGGTGCACTTTATTTTTTTGCTCAATTTAAGAGTTGAGATTCTAAACTACACTCAAAATTCCAATCATTCGGAGGTGAACTTATGATAAAAATTAACGGAGTAAACATTGACAAAGCAGAGCTTTCGCTTATGCAGTATCTTGAAGAAAATTCAATTTCACCACAGAGAATTGCAGTTGAGCTTAACGAGGAAATTCTGCCAAAGGCAAATTACGCAGACGCCGTACTCAAAGACGGCGATGTGGTAGAAATAGTAAATTTTGTCGGCGGCGGTTGCTGAGCTTTTTGCATTGATTTATAAAGGAGATAATGATAATGGAAAATGATAAGCTGATTTTAGGCGGTCACGAGTTTAATTCCCGATTTATTCTCGGTTCGGGCAAGTATTCACTCGACCTCATAAAGGCGGCTGTTGAAAACGCAGGCGCAGAGATTATTACACTCGCTCTCAGACGAGCTGTTACAGGCAAGGTTGCAAACATTCTTGACTATATTCCAAAGAATGTTACCCTTTTGCCAAATACCTCCGGCGCAAGAAACGCAGACGAGGCTGTAAGAATTGCAAGACTTGCTCGTGAGGCAGGCTGCGGAGATTTTATTAAGATTGAAGTAATCAGAGATTCCAAGTACCTTTTGCCGGATAATTACGAAACCGTAAAGGCTACCGAAATTCTTGCAAAAGAGGGTTTTGTGGTACTTCCGTATATGTATCCCGACCTCAATGTGGCAAGAAGTCTTAGAGATGCAGGCGCAGCCGCTATTATGCCGCTCGGTTCGCCAATCGGTTCAAACAAGGGTATTGCCACCAAGGAATTTATTAAAATCATCATTAACGAAATCGACTTGCCTGTCATTGTAGACGCAGGCATCGGCAGACCGTCACAGGCTTGCGAGGCTATGGAAATGGGCGCAGCCGCTGTAATGAGCAACACAGCCATCGCCACAGCAGGCGACATTCCTATGATGGCTAACGCATTTAAAAAGGCTATTGAGGCAGGCAGACAGGCTTACCTATCGGGTCTTGGCAGAGTTATTGAAAACGGTGCGTCCGCATCTTCACCTCTCACTGGTTTTCTTGAAAGCTGAGGTGTGACAAATGGAAGAAAGAATTGACCATATGAAATATCTGCCCGATATGGAGCAGATTGATTCGGATATAATGGACAGGGTAATCTCGGCTATGAACGATTACGACCCGTCTTTATACACAGAAAACGATGTTCGCAAAGCACTTGAGCACGATGAAAAGACTGTTGATGATTTCAAAGCCTTGCTCTCACCGTCAGCCTTGCCTTTGCTTGAAGAAATTGCCGAGGCGGCAAGGGTTGAAACCAAAAAGCACTTCGGCAACTCGGTAAATATGTTCACACCGCTTTATATCTCAAATTATTGTGAAAACTATTGCATTTATTGCGGCTTTAACTGCCACAACAAAATCCATCGTGCCAAGCTCAATGCCGAGGAAATCGAGCACGAAATGCAGGCAATTGCAAAGACAGGCTTGCAGGAAATACTTATTCTGACAGGCGAAAGCAAAAAAATGTCGGATGTTAAGTATATCGGCGAGGCTTGCAAAATTGCGAGAAAATATTTTAAGGTGGTAGGTCTTGAGGTTTACCCCATGAACAGTGACGAGTACCGCTATGTTCACGAATGTGGCGCAGACTATGTAACCGTTTTTCAGGAAACCTATAATTCCGACAAGTACGAAACTCTGCACCTTGCAGGTCACAAGAGAATTTTTCCGTATCGTGTCAACACTCAGGAAAGAGCGCTCATGGGCGGTATGCGTGGCGTAGGCTTTGCCGCACTTTTGGGACTCAGCGACTTTAGAAAGGACGCCTTTGCAACGGGTATGCACGCTTATCTTATACAGAGAAAGTATCCGCACGCAGAAATCGCCTTTTCTTGCCCAAGGCTCAGACCGATTATTAATAACGATAAAATCAATCCAAAGGATGTGCACGAGCCGCAGCTTTTGCAGGTGATTTGCGCATACAGATTGTTTATGCCGTTTGCAAGCATTACCATTTCCACAAGAGAATGTCAGCGTTTTCGTGACAATGTGGTTGACATTGCCGCTACCAAAATTTCGGCAGGCGTAGATGTCGGCATTGGCGGTCATGACGGCGAAAGTGAGAAAAAGGGCGATGAGCAGTTTGAAATTTCAGACGGCAGAAATGTTGACGAGGTTTACAAGGCTCTCACAGACAAGGGCTTACAGCCTGTTATGAGCGACTATATCTATGTGTAATGTAGTCAGCGTTACCGCAAAGCCACTCTGCAAAGATGATTTTTTGCAGAGAATAAGAAAAATATCGGATTCCAAAGTGCAATATATAATTCTTAGGGAGAAATATCTTTCGGAGCAGGAATATTATTCACTTGCAAAAGAGGTTCTCTCTGTTTGCGACAAGGAAAAACTTATTATACATAATTTTATCGGCACAGCCGAAAGCCTTGGCATAAAAAAAATCCACTTGCCGTTTAGTGCGTTTAAAGAATTAAACGGCAGGCGAAATTTTGATATAGTCGGTACTTCTGTTCACAGTGTTGATGACGCAGCTTTTGCACGGGAAAACGGTGCGGACTATATCACAGCAGGGAATATTTATGAAACAGACTGCAAAAAAGGATTAAAGGGCAAAGGGGTTAATTTTTTGCGAAATGTGTGCGAGAGTGTAGATATTCCCGTATATGCAATCGGTGGTATAAATGCCGATACGGCAGGCGGCTTTAAGGCGGTAACAGAGAAAAATTTTGCAGGAGTATGTGTAATGTCATTGCTTATGCAATGCGAAAATATAGACAATGAGGTTTTGAAACTACAATCGAAATTGAGGTGATATGCGTGATATTTGACAAAAAAATGCTTGCCCTGTATGCAATAACAGACCGTAAATGTATCGGTGAAAAAGGTCTTGAATACAGTGTTGAACAGGCCTTGTACGGCGGAGCAACAATAGTTCAGCTCAGAGATAAGGGAGCAAATATTGACACACTCTGTAAAGAGGCAGACAGTCTGCTGAAAATTTGCCAAAGGTACGGCGCACCGCTCATCATTAACGATAATGCAGAGGTTGTCCTCAAAACAGGCGCTGACGGTGTTCACCTCGGTCAGAGCGATATGGAGCTTGCCCACGCAAGGGAAATTCTCGGCAACGATAAAATAATTGGCGGTTCGGCTCGTACGGTTGATCTTGCCAAAAAAACCGAGCAGAGCGGCGCAGATTACATTGGCTGCGGTGCGGTGTTCGGCACTCTTACAAAGGCAGACGCAAAATATATCGGCACTCAAAGGCTCAAAGAAATTTGCACCTCGCTCAGTATTCCCGTTGTAGCAATCGGCGGTGTAAACGCAGGGAATATTTCTCAGCTTGAGGGCTGCAAAATCAGCGGTGTGGCAGTTGTAAGCGCACTTTTCGGCGCAGAGAATGTTTATACTTCCGCACAGGAATTAAGAAAACTCGCCGACAGCGTAATTTACGGAGGTTAATGTGAAAACTGTATTGACAATAGCAGGCAGCGACTGTTCGGGCGGCGCAGGAATACAGGCTGATATTAAAACTATTACAATGCATCATTGCTATGCCATGAGCGTTATTACCGCACTCACAGCGCAGAACACCACAGGTGTTTACGGCATTGAGCAGACGAGCGATGACTTTATAGCAAATCAGCTTGACTGCGTATTTACCGATATTTTCCCCGATTCGGTAAAAATCGGAATGGTTTACGGCAATAATTCCGCAAAGGTTATTGCCGATAAGCTGAGGTTTTACAATGCAAAAAATATAGTTACCGACCCTGTAATGGTATCTACCAGCGGCAGCCGACTTATAAGCGACAACGGACTTGAAATGCTCAAAAAGCATTTATTGCCAATTTCAACTCTGATTACTCCGAATGTTCCGGAGGCAGAAATTTTAAGCGGAATTAAAATCGGCAGTGTGTCAGATATGCAAAAATCAGCAAGCATTATTGCGGAAAAATTCGGTTGTTCGGTTCTCTGTAAGGGCGGACATTTAGAAAATTGCAGTGATGATTTGCTTTATCATAACGGAAAGTTTTACACCTATCCGTCAGTAAAAATCAACAATCCTAATACCCATGGCACAGGCTGTACTTTGTCAAGCGCCATAGCGAGCAATCTTGCACTCGGATATGATATTCCAAGGGCGACAGAGCTTGCAAAAAAATATGTAACAAACGCAATCAGCCAAAAACTCGACCTCGGCAACGGCAGAGGGTCGCTGATGCATAACTATATTTTAAACGAAATCAGAAAGGCAGATGAAATATGAGAGAATACTCAACACAGATGGAGGCAGCAAGAAAGGGAATTGTAACCAAGGAACTCGAAATTGTAGCCAAAAAAGAGAGAATGACAGTAGAGGAGCTTATGCCGCTCGTAGCGCAGGGCAAGGTTGCCATTTGCGCAAATAAAAATCATAAGTGCATTGACCCCGAGGGCGTAGGCTCAATGCTCAAGACCAAGATAAATGTAAACCTCGGCATTTCAAGAGATTGCAAAGATTATGATATTGAAATGGAAAAGGTTATGCAGGCTGTAAATATGGGTGCTCACGCAATTATGGATTTGTCATCACATGGAAATACAATTCCTTTCCGCAGAAAGCTCACAAGCGAGTGCCCTGCAATGATTGGTACTGTACCTGTTTACGATTCCGTTATCCACTATCAGCGTGACCTTGATACTCTCACAGCGCAGGACTTCATTGATGTTGTAAGACTTCACGCACAGGACGGCGTAGACTTTGTAACACTTCATTGCGGCATTACACGCAAGACCATTGAGCAGATTAAAAAGCATAAGAGAAAGATGAACATAGTTTCTCGTGGCGGTTCACTTGTATTTGCGTGGATGTGTATGACAGGCAACGAAAACCCGTTCTATGAATATTACGATGAAATTCTCGACATCTGTCGTGAGTACGATGTAACAATTTCTCTCGGTGACGCTTGCCGCCCCGGCTGTCTTGCAGATGCCTCCGATGTGTGCCAAATTGAGGAGCTTGTGCGCCTTGGCGAGCTTACAAAGAGAGCATGGGCAAAGGATGTTCAGGTTATGGTTGAGGGTCCGGGTCATATGCCTATGGACCAGATTGAGGCAAATATGAAAATTCAGCAGACCATCTGCTGCGGTGCGCCGTTCTATGTGCTCGGCCCTCTTGTAACCGATATTGCCCCCGGCTATGACCACATTACTTCGGCTATCGGCGGAGCTATTGCCGCAGCATCTGGCGCAGCATTCTTGTGCTATGTAACCCCTGCCGAGCACTTGGCTTTGCCAAATGTTGACGATGTAAAGCAGGGCATTATTGCCTCTAAAATTGCGGCACACGCAGCCGACATTGCAAAGGGTGTGCGTGGCGCAAGAGAGATTGACGATAAAATGGCAGACGCAAGAAGAAAGCTCGATTGGGAGGCTCAGTGGGAATGTGCCATTGATCCCGAAACCGCAAGAAAAATTCGTGATGACCGCAAGCCTGAGCACGAGGATACTTGCTCAATGTGCGGCAAATTCTGCGCCGTAAGAAGTATGAATAAAGCACTTAACGGCGAACATATCGACATTCTTTGATAATTAATTTAAAAATAACATACCTGTATTTCAAAGCACCTTGCATTAATTGCAGGGTGCTTTTTTGTCTTTCTTTAAAAATATTTTAAAAAATTAGCCTAATTAGTGCAATATTCAAGATTTTTTAAGTATTGTAAAGGGGGTGTTATATGAACACAGAAATCATCACTGCGCTTATAGTTGCGGTGGGGAGTATAATTTGCCAATTACTTATAAATGCCTCTAACCGCAGACGGCAGGAGAGCGAAAACGAAAAAACAAAATCATTAATTGTATACCGCATAGATCAGCTTGAGCGCAAGCAGGATAAGTACAATCATTTGCAGGAAAGAGTTTTCACGCTTGAGCGATTATCAGCGGTTACAGATGAAGAAATCAGAGTGGCAAATCATAGAATAGCCGATTTGGAGCATATAAATTCAAAAAAGGGGGAGAATATATGAAAGGTAATTTTAAAAATTGGGCAAAGGCTGCGGGAGTTCGTGCGGTAAAAACAGTGGCGCAAACCGCTGTATCAATTATCGGTGTGTCGGCGCTAATCAGCGAGGTTAATTGGCTTGCGGTGCTTTCGGCAAGTATGCTTGCAGGCATTTTGTCATTGCTCACAAGCATTGCAGGCTTGCCCGAAATTTCAGAAAAATAAGTACATCAGCGGCATATCCGAATATTATGTAATATGAAGATGTGCTTTACAAAAAACTGCCTTAAACGAGCATTGCACACATTTTTGCAGACTGCCTTCGGCTATATCATCGCAAACCTTGCGCTGTTTTTAACAGGAACAAACTTTGCAAATGAAGAAATGTGGAAAAGCGCACTCTGCGGACTGTTGGTTTCTTCGGTTTCGGCAGGACTTTCAGCGGTTATGAACCTTGAAAAAAAGGAAGAAAAACCACAGTGTGACGAAAAATGCTCAGAAATTCAGAAAAATGAATGAATACTAATTTGCAAAAAATAAATAATAATATTGTCAGCCGCAGGTCAGCTCGACCTGCGGTTATTGTTTTATGCAGAAATATGTATTATAATATAAAGGAAACACAGTATGGAAATACTTTCGTCAACGCTAAATCATATAGTAGTGCTTTTTTCTTTTATCCTCATCGGATTTATTCTTAAAAAGAAAAATATTTTACCCGATACCAGCGGCAGAACCCTGTCACGGCTTGAAAACGGAATTTTTATGCCTGCGGTGGTAATCAATACCTTTTGGAACAACTGCACCGCAGAAAATATAAGCCGAAAATGGATTTTTCTTGTATACAGCACAGCGCTTTTGCTTACGGCAATTTTCCTTGCTTTTATAATTTCAAAATTTCTCACCAAGGACGAATATTTGCGCAAGGTTTACAGGTATTCGCTCTCGGTGTCGAACTTCGGCTTTGTCGGCACTGCGCTCGTGCAGGGAATTTACGGAGCTGAAAGCATAGAGCTTTTTGACTACCTGATATTCACCTTGCCGCTCAATATGTTTACTTATTCAATCGGCATTGCTTGGCTTGTGCCATCCGACAAAGGCGGATTTTCTTTAAAATCGCTGTTAAATCCGATATTTGTTTCGCTGTTTATAGGCGCATTCCTCGGACTTTTTCAGATACCGAGAATACGCCTTGTCGACACAATAATTTCAGAATCCGCCGCTTGTATGGCGCCTGTTGCTATGATTCTCACAGGCTTTGTCATAGCGGGATACGAAATAAAAAGCCTGCTTAAAGTAAAGCAGACCTATATTGTTGCGGTGTTGAGGCTAATAGTGTTTCCAACGATTTTCGTGCTTGCACTGAGATTTTTAAATACAGACAGCGAAATAATCTTTGCCACCCTTTGCGCAAACGCAATGCCGTTCGGAATGAACACAGTAATAATCCCCTCGGCGTACGGCGAAAGTCCGCAAACGGGAGCAAGCCTTGCCCTTGTATCTCAGGCAATGGCGGCGGTCACAGTACCCACAATGTTTTTAATATTTTTTTAGGAGATTTAATATGAAAATTTATCTTGCGTCACCGTTTTTTAACGATAATGAAATTGCAAATATCCGCCAAGCGGTTGAAATTTTAAATGCAAAGGGACACGAGGTTTTTGTGCCGATGGAGCACGATGTTGAGAATAGAGAAAGTCTTACCAATGCCGAGTGGGCAGAGGAGATTTTTAAGATTGATAAAAGCGGAATAGACAGCTGCGATGTGGTTGTGCTGCTTTACGGCGGAATGTACTCCGACAGCGGCACTGCATGGGAATGTGGTTATGCCTATGCGACAGGCAAAAAGGTAGTAGTGTGCTGCTGCAATGCCGAACAGCCAAACTTGATGATAGTAAACGGCAGCCACGCATTTTTAAACAGCATAAATGCCCTCAAAGATTACGACTTTTCCAAAATGCCAATTATCCGCACCGCAGGCGAGCAGAAGTGAGTTTGTTATTAAAGGTTTAAGAACAAAAGAAAACTTTAAATTCTTAAGATTTTGGAAAATAGTTCAGGATTCGGCAAATGCAATGGGGAAAATATTTTTTCTTGATTGCGGAGAGGGAGATTGTTTTGAAGATGATAATATTGAATGTGAAAACCTTACAGGCTGGTTAATTGATATAGATAAATCAAATGAGTTTGAAGTTATATTCAAGTCATTTTCTAATATTGACGATGTATGGGACGATTATTTAGCATTTGTAGCTTGGCATAAAAATGATGATAATAATATTAGCGTAACTTTTGAATGGCTCTGATACATACTCAAGCACTTGGCAAAAGCTGAGTGCTTTTTTGCAGAATATAAAAGTTGTCACTCGGCTTATAGGGTTTTTGAGTACAAATATTTATGTAAAATATAATATGAACTTAACAATTTTGCACTTTTAATAAAACCACTCATATCCTCCGTTGTAATTACATAATAATAAATTATGCCGACAAATCATATAAGTTTTATGAGTATAAAATTGTAAAAATTTGTCAGATGTAAGAAATTTGTGTTTAATTATTTTGAATTTGCCAAAAGTGTTGACATTTTATGATGAAAGTAGTAAACTAATAATCAGTTAGCGAGTGCTAACTTTTTTAGAGCATTAAAGTTAGTTACTACTAATTAGTTGGCACTAATCAAAGCGGTGAGGATGGTGAGTTTATGCCTTTAACATTTGCCGATCCGGGCGTTGAAAACATTATCAAAAAAATCGGAGGAAACTCTGAGGTTCGTGCACATCTTGAAAACTTGGGTTTTGTTGTTGGCGGTACAGTAACAGTTGTTACCTCAATGGCAGGCAACCTTATAGTTAATGTTAAGGGAGCACGAGTTGCAATCAGCCGTGAAATGGCAAGCAAAATTATGATTTAATGGAGGTACAGTATGAGAACTCTGAGAGATGCAAAAATCGGAGAAACCGTAAAGGTTGCAAAACTTAACGGTGCAGGCGCAATTAAGCGCAGAATAATGGATATGGGTATTACAAAGGGCGTTGAAATTTATATCCGCAAGGTAGCACCGCTCGGTGACCCTATTGAGGTTACAGTAAGAGGCTACGAGCTTTCTTTGCGTAAAGCAGATGCCGAAATGATTGAGCTTGTTTAAGTAAAATACGGGGATTTCCCCGATATTTTTTAAGTTTTAAGTTAGCCTAAAATAACTATTTAATTTATGAGAGGAAGACATTAAATGGGTATTAAAATTGCACTTGCAGGTAATCCTAACTGCGGTAAAACCACCCTTTTTAACGCTCTTACAGGTTCAAACCAATTTGTTGGTAACTGGCCGGGCGTTACTGTTGAGAAGAAAGAGGGTAAGCTCAAAAAGCACAACGATGTTGTAATTATGGACTTGCCGGGTATTTACTCACTTTCTCCTTACACACTTGAAGAAGTAGTTGCTCGTAACTATCTTATTGAGCAAAGACCTGACGCAATTCTTAACATTGTAGACGGTACTAACCTTGAGCGTAACCTTTACCTTACAACACAGCTTACCGAGCTTGGCATTCCTGTTGTTGTTGCCATCAATATGATGGATGTTGTAAAGAAGAGCGGAGATAAGATCGACACCAAGGAGCTTGCTAAAGAGCTTGGCTGCAAGGTTGTTGAAATTTCTGCTTTGAAGGGAACAGGTATTATGGAGGCTGCCGAGGCTGCGATTGACGCTGCCGAAAACACCAAAACTGTTCCTATGCACACATTCAACGGTGTGGTTGAACACGCTATTGCTCATATTGAAGAGGCAGTAGTTCACGAAATGCCTGAGGAGCAGCAGAGATGGTATGCTATCAAGGTATTTGAGCGTGATGATAAGGTTATGGCAAAGCTCAACCTTAGCGATGAAATCAAAAAGCATGTTGAAACTGACATCGAAAATGCCGAAAAAGAGCTTGACGATGACAGCGAAAGCATTATTACAAACGAAAGATATGTTTACATAGCTACCATTATTAAGACTTGCTACAAGAAAAAGAGCAAGGGCAGCCTTTCAACATCAGATAAGATTGATAAGGTTGTTACAAACCGTTGGCTTGGTCTTCCGATTTTTGCCGTAATTATGTTCCTTGTTTACTTCATTTCAATGCAGACTGTAGGTTCAATGGCAACAGACTGGGCGAATGACGGCTTGTTCGGTGACGGCTGGCATTTGTTTGGTATTGGTTCTTCTCAGACAGAAGAGGCTGAAGAAACTTACGGCGATTCAGACGCAATTATCGAGGCTTTCAATGAGCAGTACGGTAATGATGACATTGCAGCTGCTATTGACCTTGAAGATGAAAATTATTCTGAAAACGCAGCAAAAGCAGCGCTCTCTCAGCTTGTAACATTAACTCCTGCCGATGCAAATGTTACTTATTCTGTTGAAGATGAAGAAACACTTGAGGTAACTGAAACTCCTAATACAACAAAGGCTCAGTTGCAGGAGGCAGTAGACAATTATCTCAATACAGATTACAAAGAGGCTTACGGCGCTCCTGACGCAAGCACATACGGTGTTTGGGTTCCCGGTATTCCTGTTCTTATCGGCAACGGACTTGACGCTATTAATTGTGCCGATTGGCTCAACGGTCTTATCCTTGACGGTATCGTAGCCGGTGTAGGTGCGGTTCTCGGTTTCGTACCGCAGATGCTCGTACTCTTCTTACTCCTTGCATTCCTTGAGAGCTGCGGTTATATGGCTCGTATCGCATTCGTACTCGACAGAGTATTCCGTAAGTTCGGACTTTCGGGTAAGTCGTTTATTCCAATGCTTGTTGGTACAGGCTGCGGCGTTCCGGGTATTATGGCATCTCGTACTATTGAAAACGAGCGTGACCGCCGTATGACAATTATGACAACAACATTTATTCCTTGCGGTGCAAAAATGCCGTTCATTGCTATGATCGCAGGTGCTATTTTTAATGGCTCACCATGGATAGCTACATCAGCTTACTTTATCGGTATGGCTGCAATCGTAGTTTCAGGTATTATGCTTAAGAAAACAAAGATTTTCTCAGGCGATCCTGCTCCATTCGTTATGGAACTTCCGGCTTACCATCTCCCAACAGTAGGCAATCTTCTCCGTTCAATGTGGGAGCGTGGCTGGTCATTCATTAAAAAGGCCGGTACAATCATCCTCCTTTCAACAATCCTCGTTTGGTTCACAACATATTTTGGCTTTGTAGACGGTCAGTTCCGGATGCTTTCAGAAGACCAAATCGGCAACTCAATCCTTGCTGCTATCGGTAACTGCATTGCTTGGATATTCACTCCACTCGGCTGGGGTAATTGGCAGGCTGCCGTTGCATCTGTTACAGGACTTGTTGCTAAAGAGAATATCGTTGGTACAATGGGTATTCTTTATCCGGGCGGATGGTCAGAAATCGGCGCTGCATTTACAGCAATCAGCGGTTTCTCATTCCTCGTATTCAACCTCCTCTGCGCTCCTTGCTTTGCGGCTATCGGTGCTATGAAGAGAGAGATGAACAACGCTAAGTGGACTTGTTTCGCAGTAGGCTATCAGTGCGTATTTGCTTACGCAATTTCACTTATGATTAATCAGTTTGGCGGACTCTTTACAGGCAATGTAAATGTTATCGGTCTTATCTTTGCGGTTTTGGTACTTGCATTTATGATTTATATGCTCGTAAGACCTTACAAAGAGGCAAATACATTGAAAGCCGATGTTAAAGTAAAGGGCTAATAAAATAGATAGGGAGGATGTATATGCTTACTTTTTTAGCCAATAATCTTGGTACAATAGTTGTTTTGCTTATAGTTATTGCTGTTGTAGCGGCAATTATCATCAGCCACTTTAGGGCAAAGAAAAAGGGCAAATCTTCTTGTGGCAGCTGCGGCTGCGGATGTGCATCCTGTGCAATGGCAGGCAAATGCCACCCTAACACACATAAATAATTAATCACAACTAAAACAACCGTACATTCATTTAATTATGTTTGTACGGTTGTTTTTTGGTTCTGTTATAAATGTGTGGCAGCATTAATAATGGTTTAGCGTACTTTCGGTCGGGAAACAAAGTACGGTAAACGCTACACTTTCTGCCCGAAGTTAAAAGTTTGGTCAACCTTTTCAAAGGTTGTGGGTGTGGGCGACGCCCACAAATACTTTCAATTATCTCAAATTAGTGATATCCAAACGGCTTGCCGTTTGGTGGCTGAATATAATGGCGAAAGCCTCTGCAACAGCAACAAAAGAAAAAGCAACGCTACTATAACTACTAATTTGCCACTTTTCAAGGGCAAATTAGTCACTCACAAAAACTTTTTGCGTCCTTTAGAATAACTTTACTCTACTTTGACTAAAGTGTAACTTTCTTACTCTCTGCCACTCATTATTCTTAACTTTTGTTTTATCTAAAAATTTTGATTACTCTAAAGTTTAGTTATTCTATATAAATAATTGCAACTGTTTGTTTTTTATTGAAAATCAGTGCAATTTTATGGGCTCTGCCCAAACCCGCAACCCTTTAAAAAGGGTTGACCTGAATTTTGAATTTATTAAACTAAACTTTGTGCGATAACCATAATTTACTCCTCCATCTGCTTTCCGAGAAATGCGGCGGCTGAGTGTGCAAGTTTTACCTCGGTTTCGGTTGGAATTTTATTATCTTCGCCCATAAGCATTACAACCGCACCTGTAACATCGCCTGCGGCTATAATAGGGTAAATAACTGCCGCCCGATGCTCCACACCCTCAACAGGCTGAATATCGCCGATTGTAGCTTGCGTGGCAGTGTAGCTTTTCCTGTTTTCCATATAGTTTTCAAGAACCGAGGATACCCTGCGCTCAAGCATTTCTCGTTTAGAAACTCCCGATGCGGCAATCACATGGTCTTTGTCGCATATAATAACAGCCAAACCGCTCACCCTCGACAAAACATCCGCATATTGTGACGCAAAAGCCGAGAGTTCCCCGACAGGCGAATACTTTTTGAATATAACCTCGCCGTCGGTAGCAGTATATATTTCAAGTGGGTCGCCCTCACGAATACGAAGAGTGCGGCGGATTTCTTTTGGTATAACAACACGACCGAGGTCGTCTATTCTTCTTACAATACCTGTTGCTTTCATATCAAATCTCCCCTTATTTTGTAATATTTGCAAAATATTGCATTAATATTGTTTGAATTATAATTGCATTTATACCGCCGTTTAAAAATAAAATATGCACCGTATTATCAGCTTTACGGTGCATACAGTGTTTATTCTTTGATTTTCAACACAACAGAAAGTGTAAATTTCATTTCATCGGGGTTAAAGCTATGGCTTACATTGCCGTCATATTGCTTTGCAATTCGCTCTATGCTTTTAATTCCGTAGCCGTGAATGAATTTATTGCTTTTAGTTGTTTGCAGTTTGCCGTCCTTTAGGTTAGGCGCAGAGGAGCAGTAGTTCCAAGCGTTGATTACAATATAGTTTGTGTTTATCGGCTTTACAGTCAGCTCAATTTTCTTATCGTTTGCATTTTGTGTAGCCTCAATGGCATTTTCAAGCAGGTTGTCAAGCAGAGAGGTTATATCGTTATCAGACATAAACGAAAAATCAATATCACGAATATCGCAGTAAAAATCAATCGTTTTGTCTTTGCAGGTGTTCATATATCTGTTTATGATTGCGTTTATCAGCTTGTTGTCGCTGTATATTCTCAAATACTTGATTTGATAGTTTTCGTATAGGTTATCTATGTATTTGTTAATGCCCTCAAAGTCCTTTTCGTTTGAAAGCTCTTTTATAGACAACAGGTGGCGCTTTATATCGTGAATAAGTATGTTTGAGTTTTCGTATTGATTTTGCAGAATTGAGTAATACTCTGTATCAATCTCGGATTTTTGCTTTTGAAGTTTCAAAGAAGTGTTTTCAGCCTGAGTTTGCAGTACGCTTTCGTGAACAAGAAAAACCACAATATTTGAGTACATCAATAATATTGTACCCACCACAAAAAGTATATATGCATACTCGTCAAGCTCGTATTTAAGGGCAATGTATGACATTCCGCCCATAATAAGAATAGATGCCATCGGGAGAAAGAAAAGCATATTTGTTTTGTTGAGCTTTAAATTTTCCTTATTTTCTTTAATAGAGAGTTTTGCAACAAAATATGCTACAAAGAAGAATAACAGTTTTGAACTTCCGCTTACAAGTACAGAAATCATACTATTGCTCTCAATATTTGAAAAATCAATTTTAAAAATTATCATTGCAAGAAACAGTACGCACATTTCTGTAATGAACATTATTGATGTAAGCAGAATTGCCGCATAAATTGATTGAAAAATATTTGTATTAAAGCAGAAAATGCAAAGCAGTATGTTGCAGGCAATAAATCCGATTAAATTTGTAAAATCATTGTCGCTGACAAGGTTTATTATGAATTGCACCAACGATGATGAAAAAAAGCACAAAAACATCGCATTGTTGTTTAGCTTTGGCGTGAATTTGTTTGAGAAAAATATGTAAGAAATAATTGCCTCGAAAATATGCACCGTTGCGTAACAGAATATTGTCATACAATACCTCCCGCAAAATCAAAGAAAGCCTTTTTAAACTCGGCATATTTTCTTTGAGAAATGCAATGAGCCACCAAGTTTCCGTCATCGGTTTCAAAGGTTATTGAGCTTTTGTCAAAGTTTGTAACATTCTGAAGATTTACAAGGTAGCTTTTGTGCGACTGAATAAAGCAGTTTGGCTGATTAATTATCTCGTACCATTCGGCAGGCTTTTTGTTGGTTTCGTAGGATTTGTCCTTTGTAACAATCAGCGAGCCGTGCTTTCTGTTTTCTATATATAGAATATCCTTCGTTTTTACGGTAAAAATCTCATCGTATTTTTCTATAATAATGCTCTTGCTGATTTTCTTGTAATACTCAACCGCCTCAAGGAAATTTCTGTTAAATCTCTCGGTATCAATCGGCTTTGAAAGGTATCTGAAAACCTGAATTTTCATTGCGCTGTCAAGATAAGCGGGGTACGAGGTTAAAATCATAATTATTATGTCGGGATTGAGCATTTTCAATCTTTCCGATACTTCAAGACCGTTTACAGACGGCATTTGAATGTCAACAATGGCAATGTCGTATGAGTGTTTTTCTTTAAAAATAAAATCTCCGCAGGTGCGCATATCCACATTGAACTGCATTTTATAATTTTTTTGCAGTTTGTTAATAAGCGAACTAACCTGTTCGAGAATTAATTTGTTATCATCACAAAGCAGAATATTAAGCAAAAAAAATTCCTCCCTTAAAAGGTATTATACAACAAAAAATCGAATTTGTCATATAAAAATCATCACTTTTGACTTTTTTTAATGCGTTTTTGCCGAAACTGTAACAAACCTCTTTTCTAGTGATAGAATACAGATGGTAAATAAAGGAAAAACAAGTACAAATTTAGAAGTTTTGTATTTAGAGATTTTGATTATGGCACTTCACAGCAACTTCATACACCTATGATATGGTGTATGAAGTGATGCGGTGCTATGTAACAATGGTACGGAGGTTAATAAAAAGGGAGGAGTACTCTTGAATACAGCTGCATTAAACGATTTTATTTCTTATTCAAAGGTTAATGACAGCGTTATTAACAAGTTCAAGAATATAATTCCAAAAACTTTGATCTCAATCTGGGAAAAACACGGATTGGGCACCTTTATGAACGGATATATAAAGGTTATTAATCCCGATGATTATCAAAGCATTGTAGACAGCACCTGCTGTACCTACAAAAAAGTAGTTCCTATTTTTGTAACTGCTTTTGGTGATATTATCACACTCGAAAGTGGCGAATACATAGGCATTTTGTATTATCGCTACGGAAAATTTGAGCTACTGCTAAAGGATTTCGATTTCTTTTTAAGCCGCCTTACAGACAGGAGCTTTGTTAATGAATTTTTTTCCTTAAATCAGTATTATAAAGCTATTAACGAACATGGAATGTTGTTGTATAAAGAGTGCTTTGGCGATACCACCTTATTAGCGCTCGGTGGCAAGCACACCACCGAAAGTCTGAAAAAAGTTCAGATACAAGAGCATATAGCGCTGATAAATTCGTATTCGGGCACAATAATGTAAATCCGTTATGTCTGACATCTTGCAGTTTATTGTTAAGTGAGTAATCGGCAATATGTTATTTAAAGAGAGAGGGAACAAGATGTCAGACAACGAGATTTAAACCTAAATTTGATAGTACCTCATATGTTTTAGTAGTATCTGCACTTTGTGTAGGTGCCACTTTTTTTATGCTTTTATAATCTTTTTGCAAATGTGGGGGTAATATTAATAAATTGTGGTTTAACACACAAAGTTTAGCTTAATAAATTAAAAATTTCGGTCAACCCTTTTTAAAGGGTTGCGGGTTTGGGGAGAGCCCATAAAATAATAAAAACATACTAATTTTAATAAAAAAAGAACCAGTTGCAATTATTTTGTAGAATAACTAAACTTTAGATTAATCAAGATTTTAGGTGAAAGCAAAAGTCAAGACTAATTAGTGGCAGAAAGCAAGAAAGTTGCACTTGAGTATCAGTAGAGAAAAGATATTCTAAAGGAAACAAGAGTTTGCGTGTGTGCCTAATTTGCCCCTGAAAAGAGGCAAATTAGTAGTTTTAGTAGCGTGGCTTTTTTTATTATGCTTTCGTTTTAAAAGGCTCTCGCCGTTGTGTTCAAGCCGTTTGCCTATCAAAATTTACAATAGCATAAAGTATTTGTGGGCGTTGCTCACACCCACAACCTTTGAAAAGGTTGACCAAACTTTTAACTTCGGGTCGGAAAGTTTAACATTTGTCTTACTTTGATGCCCGACCGAAAGTATGCTAAACCATATTTTAACCAACTTTTGATAAAGAACCTTTATAATCAAAACTCGCCAAAATCCCAAAAGTCGAACACAAAGCAAAGAATATTTGTTTGTTTTGGTCAAAAATTCAAAAAATCGAAAAAATTAATAAACAAACTTTACTTGCAATTTATGTGCAATTTGCCTTTTTACTTTACTATTCCTACAAAAACAGCAATAAGCCCTTGATTTTGTGGTGATTTTAAGTATAATAATAGAGTAGTAACTATATATAGTTACCGTAACATAGTTGAAATGTGCCTGTTACGAACGGGCTTCATTTTCATAAAACACACAATACAAAACAGACCGTTTGCCAGCGGTCTGTTTTGTGCTATATAGAGTATAAAGAGCTTAAATGGATCTATGCTGACTGTTGAGCAGTGACGCTATTTTAAAAAGTTTAGCATACTATAAAGCTTTCTTTTGAGAAAAAGCGGCTCTAATAAAAGTTGTCACTCGGCTTATAGAGTTTTTGAGTACAAATATTTATGTAAAATATACTATGAACTTAAAAAGAAGTATGCTATAATAATACTCGTAAAGGAACGGTGGCGGCTGTTTCAGCTCTCTTGCGAAAGGGGGTGAGTGTCTTAATGACAGATGTAATTTTATTACTTACATTCGCTGTTGTATTATCAGCAGTAAATGAAATCATAAAGAACATAAAAAAGAAATAACCGCCCTGTGTTGCAGCACAAGACGGTTAAGTTGAAAAATTAAACCTATTGTAAGCGAAACAGCTAAAGCCGTTCCTTTTCACCTATATTATACATCAACAACAAGTTAGTTGTCAATAGAATAGATTGCAGAAATATGGCGGAGTATGGAAACCTTTTCAGCTGTACCTCTGATAAAATTGAGAAAGTTTGCTGTAAATTACTTGTATTAAAAATCCACGCATCAAACAAGCGCTTGGCGTAAACATTAATATTATAAATAATTTTGGAGATGCTTTTATGAAAATAACATCTAAAAACATATGTGAAAAATTAGGATTTGATGTGTTGAGTTATGAACCCGAATGTCCGGGTTATGAAGATGACTCAAAACTCTCCCATTTTCAATACTTTTATTAGACGAATCACTTTTTTAGTGATTATCTGACAGAAAAGCAAAAAGATACTAAAACCGCTCCGTAAAAAGGGCGGTTTTGTTATTTTAACTTGCTTTCAACTTGTTTTTAATACTTAAAAAGAATTAAAACAGTTTGCTTTCAGAATTTAGCACTTCTAATAAAGATAGGTAGTTGAGTTGAAAAGAAAATATCTGTAATAATTGCCGATTGTCCCTGATGTAAAAATTGTATTGAGCAAGCAGATAAGAACCTCATTTAGCTTGAAATTATTTAACAAGCTGACTAACATTTTTGAAATTTAAAGCAGTTTTAGGCGGTGTTTTGCGATAAATATAAAAAGAAAAACCGCACCCAAACATCTAAAAAACGGCTTGGTTATGCGGTTATTGCTTTGGAGCTGGTGAACAGACTTGAACTGTCGACCTACTGATTACGAATCAGTTGCGCTACCAACTGCGCCACACCAGCAAAATGTGAATACCTAACTATTATACAACCGAAATTTAAAAAATTCAAGACCTGAGGGAGAATATTAGAAATAATATTTACGGTGATTTATATTCACATTTGTGGAAATTAAAACTACTTTGTATTATAATAAAAATATATGAAAAAATATTAATAATTCATTTATGTTTTATATACAAAGGATGTGTAAAATTGACTAATCACGAAAGAAAAAACAATTCTTTTGCGCTAAGACTTAAATTGCATCGTGAGAGTTGCCATCTTACTCAGCAGCAGGTTGCCGATATTTTAAATATTAACAGAACCACATACACAAAGTACGAAACTGGCGTTTCTGAGCCGAGCCACGAGGTTCTCGGCAAAATTGTTTCAATCTTTGGCGTTGATTACAACACGCTTCTCGGCAAGGGCAAGCTTACTCCGGTGGTTCAGGATCCGTTTGATAACGAGTTTAGGCTCAATAATCTTTCAAATGATGAAAAGATGCTTGTGATTGCGTACAGGGTAATGTCTGATGAAGACAAGAAAAGTATCCTTGACAGCGCAAAAGAAAGGGTAAAGAGAGAAAAGGCAAAAGGTTCTGATGAAAATTCCGATTAATCTTTGAGCTTTTGCTGATTTTTTTGGTGGGCAAACAGCAAAAATACTAAGTTTTTTGCAAATTTTTCTTTACATTTAATATCCTTTGTGTTATAATCAATTTGTTGACCACTGCCTCGGAACAAGGGTTAAGCCGTATTTCGGATTTTCACAGCCTTACTCTGGGACGGTTGGCGAAATATTTTATAAAGGTGGAAACGCAAATGTTAAAAGAAGAAAAGCAGGCTATCATGGCCGAGTACGCTACTCACGAAGGCGACACAGGTTCTCCTGAGGTTCAGATTGCTCTCCTTACAAAGAGAATTAATGACCTTACCGAGCACCTCAAGGTTCACAAAAAAGACCATCACAGCAGAAGAGGTCTTCTTAAGATGGTTGGTCAGAGAAGAAGCCTTCTCAACTACCTCATCAAGGTAGATATCGAGAGATACCGTTCTATCATTGCAAGACTTGGTATCCGTAAGTAATTTTGCAAATCAGGGCAAGCGTCAGCTTGCCCTAAATTCCGTTTTTGCGTAAATTTTCTCAGCTGTATTTTAGCGGTAAAACGGGTAAAAAATCTGTAAAATTTTATTGTTTTTATCGGTTTTATTGCTAAAACAGCGTGAAAATCCGCAAGATATTATTAAAGAAATCACTGATTTCAGAAAGGATTTTTACAATGAACAGATTAATGACATTCGATAAATACAGAGTGTTTGAAACAGAATTTGCCGGCAGGCCTTTAAAGGTTGAAACAGGCAAAATGACACAGCTTGCAAACGGTGCTTGCCTTGTGCATTATGGCGACACAACAGTTCATGTTGCTGTTACAGCATCTCCAAAGCCAAGAGAGGGCGTAGATTTCTTCCCACTCTCAGTTGACTATGAAGAAAAAATGTATGCAGTAGGCAAAATTCCCGGCGCTTACTTAAAGCGTGAGGGCAGACCGTCTGAAAAGGCTATCCTTACAAGCCGAGTAATTGACCGTCCTATCCGTCCGCTTTTTGACAAGAGTATGAGAAACGATGTTTCTATCGTTTGTACTGTAATGAGCGTTGATATGGACTGCTCACCTGAAATTACAGCTATGATTGGTGCGTCAATCGCAATTTCAATTTCTGATGTTCCGTGGAACGGCCCTATTTCGGGATGTTCTGTCGGTATGATTGACGGCGAGTATATCATTAACCCAACCGAGGAGCAGAGAGCTGTTTCTAAGATGGCTACTACCGTTGCGTCTACAAGCTCAAGAATTGCTATGATTGAGGCAGGCGCTGACTGCGTTACAGATGATGAAATGTATAACGCAATTATGGCAGGCCACGAGGCAAACCAGAAGATTATTAAGTTTATTGAGGGCATCAAGGCTGAAATCGGCAAGCCTAAGTTTGAGTTTGCAAGCCTTGAGCCTGACCACGATATGTTTGAGGCAATCAAGGCATTTGCTGAGGAAGATGTAAAGGTTGCACTTGACACTGACGACAAAACAGTTCGTGACGAGAGATTAAAGCCTATTTACGAGGCGGTTCACGCAAAATTTGACGAGATTTATCCTGACAGTGAGGCTCTTATTGACGAGTGCCTTTACAAGACACAGAAGTTCATCGTTCGCCGTTGGCTGCTTGATGAGCAAAAGCGTGTTGACGGCAGAGGTATGGACGATATTCGTCCGCTCGCATCTGAGGTTTCTGTACTTCCGAGAGTTCACGGTTCGGGTATGTTTACAAGAGGACAGACACAGGTTCTCACAATCGCAACCCTTGGCCCTGTATCAGACAAGCAGTTGCTTGACGGTATTGACGGCGAAACAGAAAAGCGTTATATTCACCATTACAACTTCCCGAGCTACTCAGTTGGCGAAACAAAGCCAAGCAGAGGCCCGGGCAGAAGAGAAATCGGCCATGGCGCACTTGCAGAGCGTGCACTCGTTCCTGTTATTCCTCCTGTTGAGGAGTTCCCATATGCATTAAGACTTGTATCTGAGGTACTTTCTTCAAACGGTTCAACTTCGCAGGGTTCTATCTGCGGTTCTACACTTGCACTTATGGACGCCGGTGTTCCGATTAAAGCTCCTGTTGCAGGTATTTCTTGCGGTCTTATCACAGAGGGCGAGCGTTGGATGACAATGGTTGACATTCAGGGCCTTGAGGACTTCTTTGGCGATATGGACTTTAAGGTTGCAGGTACACACGATGGCATTACAGCTATTCAGATGGACCTTAAAATCAGCGGTCTTACACCTGAAATGATTAAAGAGGCTCTTGCAAAAACACACAAGGCTCGTAACTACATTCTTGACGAGGTTATGCTCAAGGCTATCCCAGAGCCAAGAAAAGAGCTTTCACCATATGCTCCTAAGATGTATACAACTACAATCCCTGCCGAGAAAATCAGCGAGGTTATCGGTAAGAGCGGTAAGGTTATCAAAGAAATTCAGGCTGAGTGCGAAGTTAAGGTTGACATTGAGGAAGACGGCGATTACGGCAAGGTATTCGTATCGGGCATTGACGCTGACAAGTGCAACAGAGCTATTGAGATTATCAAGACTATTGCTATTGATCCGGAGCCGGGCGCAATGTACCTCGGCAAGGTAACAAGACTTATGGACTTTGGCGCATTCGTTGAGATTGCACCTGGCAAAGAGGGACTTGTTCACATTTCACAGCTCGATGTAAAGCGTGTTGACAAGGTAACTGATGTTGTCAATGTTGGCGATGTGATTCGTGTAAAAGTAATGGAAATTGACGAAAAGGGCAGACTTAACCTTTCTCGCCGTCAGGTTCTTATAGATGTAGACGGACTTACTCCTGAGAACGATGTAGATACAGAGAGAAAGCCACGCCCACGCAGACCTTTTAACGAGAGAAGAAACAACGGCAGAAGATAATTTGCTGAAATAAAAATAATTATAAAAACTCCGCTTTGGTAATACAGAGCGGAGTTTTTGTATGGTATAAATTTTAGCTTACTAAATCTAAAATTTAGGTCAACCCTTTTTAAAGGGTTGCGGGTTTGGGCAGAGCCCATAAAATAATAAAAGCACACTGATTTGAAATATAAATAAACAGTAATAATTATATAATAGAAAAACCAAACTTTAGACTACTCAAGACTTTAGCAGAAAATAAAAGTCAAGATTACTGAGTGGCTGAGAGTAAGAAAGTTACACTTGAGCAGTCTTAGAGAAAAATATTCTAAAGGACACAATAAGTTTGCGAGTGTTGCTGATTTGCCCTTGGAAAATGGCGAATTAGTAGTTTAGTAGCGTGCTTTTTCTTTGTTGCTGTCGCAATTTAATGGATTTCGCCGTTATGTTTAAACCGCCAAACGGCAAGCCGTTTAGCTATTAAAATTTGCGGTAACATAAAGTATTTGTTGGCGTTGCCCACAAATACAACCTTGAAAGGGCTGACCAAACTTTTATATTCGGGACTGAAAGTTTAGCATTTGTCTAACTTTGTTGCCCGACCGAAAATAATTTAACCTAAAAATGCACCGAAAGCATTATGCTTAGCGGTGCATTTTCTTTAATATTAAATTATCCCACGCTATATATTTCCAAGCTGTCTATTTTGCCTGAAAGGTAGCGCTGAATTTCTGTTACATTATTAACTGAAATTGTTTCGTAATAGTGGGTTACAGCCGAATTTTTATACTGAAAATCATTAAATTCAACATTGCCTGTTATGAAATTCTGCAACAGTGTTACATCGTTAATATCTACCTTGTTGTCAAGATTAATGTCGCCTGCAATCAAATCGTCAATATTAGTATAGGTTTGCTCCATATCCGGCGACTGTGTGTTGAGGTCTACAAACTTAATTTTGTTGTTGCTTGCGTATTTTTCGGCGGCGGTTGATGAGTAGCCGTTAATTACATAGTTCGGATTTTTTATAATTGAATAATTCTTATTGCCGAGCGCATAATTCAAATATCCAATCGCACTATTTCCTATGTATTCAACATTTTTGCCGATTAATATTTTTTCAAAACTACATCCTATGAAAGCAAAATCATCAATATATTTTACGCTTTCGGGCAGGTTGATTTCTGTAAGTGCTTCGCAGCTTTCAAAAGCATTTTTGCCGATTTTTTCTACATTATTTCCGAGCTTTACAGTCTTGAGATTATACCTATAATTTGCAAACCTATCGGGAATTTCTTTAATACCGTTTCCGATTACAAGGTTCTCAAGGTTGAATACCTGTTTTATTGATACATTTTCAAGCGTAACAAGACTGTCGGGGAAAATGAGCGTTTTAATGTTGCTTGTGTCGGTTGAATTTAAGAAAGTTTCGGAAAGTTCGGTTACAGGCTGTCCGAGATATTCTGACGGAATTTCAAATGTTTCGGACGGTGTGTAGTTAATTGAAATAAGAATTAGCGACTTATCCTTAAGATTAACTCTGTAATTGTAGTTATTGTCTTTGTCGACATAATCAATATTCAAAAGTACAAAATTGTTATCCGTCAAAGAATTCTTATCAACATAGTAGTATTTATCGGATTTGGTCAGCTTAACGGTTTCGGAAGTACAGCTTGTTACTGTGTGGAGCAATGAAGAAACTCTGATAAAATCGTCCTGCATTTCAACAAAAATATCACTGTTGGCTGGTGTTGGGAAAAAGTAAAGATTGCTCGTCTTAGAGTTTGCATTGTCAAATACCGACAATCCGTTTGTTGCGTAAACCCTATTGTTGCTTAGATTGCAGTAGGAGAAAATCGACTGAATTGCAAAAGCTAATTCACCTGCGTATTGACCGTATATTGTGCAGTTTTCAACATTGCAGTATGACGCAACCGAGTACCAAAACTCGCCACTGATTGCGCCCGAAGACTGGGTGCTTGAGTAGTAATCGTAATTTACCACGCAGTTTTTAACGGTGCAGTTTAGTATTGTAGCATATTGAGCATATGCACTGATAATGCCGCTCCTGCTTGCAGGTGCAACATCCGCATTTTCTATTGTAAGGTCTGTTATCTTTGCACTTTGCAATGAGCCAAACAAGCCGCTCATTGTATTTCCGTAAGCACTAACAGAACTGATTTTTATGTTTTTTATTGTGTGGTTATTGCCAAAAAATGTTGAACTGAAGTTTCCGTCGGCATTGCAGATAGGGGATACCTCTTTGCCGTAATCGGAAAAATCAAGGTCAGCGTTCAGACTTATTTTTTGCGGAATATATCCCGAACGATTGCTGATTTCAACTAATTTTATGTAATCGTCAAGATTGTTTATCTCATACGGAGTGTCAATAGCTTTTTCGGAATAATACTTTAAAAGAATAACAGCGTTATTCATATCCTGAACCGAGCAGGCAGTGTCGGTCAAAAGCGCCTTAGATGCTGTAATCTGATTGTTGAGCAGCTGAGCGTATTCCTCATATTTGATTTTGTCTTTGTCTATGTTTTCTGCATCTGTAATTGCAGATTTTAGCTTGTTGATTGTTTCGCTGTTATCGGTATATGAAGTAAATGCCTTTATGGACGCATAAGCCCTTGTTTGTTTTTGTTGTGTAATCACATCCTGCCATTTACCCGAACTGAGAACATAGCCGCTTTTTTCTTTGCTTAATTTGCCCACACACTCCGAGCTTGAAAAAGACATAAAGCTGGAATCGTTATTAGCCTCAATAACAACAGAGAATTTCTGACCTGAGGCGAGGTAAACATTATCCTTTACATCAAGGTAGTGGATACCGTTGTTGTTGATTTTTCCGCTGAATGTGGTGAGCAGCTTGCCGTCTTTTGGATTTGTAAAATCAGCGTCAAGTGCATAGACCGAGGCTGTATAATCGTAAGCGCCTATTGTCTTAAAGCTGATTTGCTTTAACTGCTCATCGGACGCAGCGGTGAATACATTTGCCGCACCGTTATAGTTGTAACCAAGACCGTCGGTTACAATGCAGTTTTGATATTCGTTGTCGTATGCGTCATTTCCCTGCATTATGTACTGAGCAAAGCTGATGTTTGCGGTATCGTAAGAAATCCATACATAGCCGTCATCTCCGTAGCGGTCGCCCCAACTGTTTTTGCAAAGCCATGCGCCATCATTTTTCGGCTTAACCTTTCCCGTAAAATTATCTTTGCTGTAATTATCATCCCATCCAACAATTACAATTAAATGTGAATCGCCTGTTGGAATACAGGTATCGTCACTGTAATAGTTTGCAAAATCAGATGAATAGCATTCATTTATGCTTGGATAGTGAACGGTAATTGCACCGCCGCCCATTATTTTAGATTTTAATGTATCTCGGTCGTTGCTGAGTTCGCTATAATCCTTTAGCCTGTAATCGGAGTAATGTCTTAAAGTATCCGAAAATCCGTCTTTAATGCTGTCATACGGGCAAAGACTTTGCGGATATGTACCGTAACCCGAATTTAAGGAAATGGCAAGCGTTTCCGAAACTCCGCCATTGCTGCCCTTTGATGCATCGTTTATATAATCATTATAAAAAGGCGACTCCTTGTCAACTGTTCCGGAGTGAATGTACCACACCAAGCCTGCCTCCGAAAGGTCGAGCTTTTCGTTCGGGTTTTCGCCAATCTTATTTCTGAGTTTGCTTTGCGAAAGTATGCTCGACTCCATAGACGCCACAGAGGCAAATGCCCAGCAATAGCCCTCAGAGCCTTGGCTTTTCACCTTTGACACCCTGCCGTAATCTCTCAAGTCGTAAGATTTCGGAAGATTGTTTTTTGCATTTCCTGTATCGTCATTAAGCTCTTCAAGCGAAATTTCGTTTTTGCTTTCGTCATACAAAACCTTTTTGCCGTCCTCAATCTTTTCGTAAATTGCCTTTACGGAGTCGGTGTAATCGCTAATAGTGGCGGCTGAAAACACTGTTGTACAGCAGCCTGCCGTAATGAGTGCCGACAGCAGAACGGATATATATTTAATTGACCTTTTCATTTTATTCTCCTTTGCGTTATATTTTGATAATTATAACATTAATTTTTCTTATTTACAATGTATTTTGAACAAATGCTAATACAAAATAAGAATGGTTTGTTTTTGTCATAATTCAATATACAATTAATATAATGACGAAATAATGACAAAATTAAAAATGTAAATATAATATTGATATTTATGTTTTGTATGATATAATAAATAAAAAAGTTAGTAATGACTAACTAAAAAAAGGAGTAATGATATGAAGCCGGATTATAAAAATTGGGTGCCGAAATATATGGTAAACAGCTTGATAGCGGGTACGATTGTGATAGCTGTACTGTTTGTAATATTCGGTGTGATAGGTGTAGGATTAAGCGATGCGCTGAGGTGGATAATATTTGCGGCGCTTTTGCTCGCTCTGCTGATTGTCGGTGCTTTTCTTAAATGGAGTATAATGGCATACAGAGCTTTCTCCTATAACGGTACTCGACAGCTTTCAAAGCAGATTGTTGAGGGAATGGCAAATTACATAAAGCTGCCAGACAGCGGTACAGGTCTTGATGTTGGCTGTGGCAGCGGCGCTTTAACTATTGCGTGTGCAAAGAAGAACCCAAACGCTAAAATGATTGGCGTTGACAGATGGGGAAAAGAGTACTCTGATTTTAGTAATATGCTCTGCTGTAAAAATGCAGAGGCAGAGGGAGTTAAAAACATTGAATTTATGAAGGGCGATGCTTGCAAGCTCGATTTTAAGGACGAGAGCTTTGATGCGGTAACAAGCAACTATGTTTATCATAATGTGACAGGAGTCGATAAGCAAAAGCTGCTGCTTGAAACGCTGAGAGTGCTTAAAAAAGGCGGAACCTTTGCAATTCACGATTTAATGTCGCAATCAAGATACGGCGATATGCAAAAATTTAAGCAAAAGCTGATTGATATGGGCTACGAAAGTGTTGAACTGATAGATACCACCGATGGAATGTTTATGACTAAGCGAGAGGCAAGATGCCTCCGGCTCGGCGGTTCAACCCTGCTTGTGGGCAAAAAATAAATATTTGTTCTGATAATGCGGCAGTTGTTTTGATAACTGCCGTTATTTTTTAAAAGAAAAAGCGACAGTTTTGCACTGTCGCCGTGGTAATATGGATTTATGAAAACAGGCAGGCCGTTGCGGCGGCAAATACCGCTACCGCAAGCAAAACCGCAAACAGCGTTCTCTTTTTCAATAATTTTTTCACTATACACACTCCATTTATTATTTTATATTTTCATTTTTCACTCTAAACTCAAAAACATAGATTATTATACATTTTATTTTCTTAAAGGCATTAGATTTATTATTTAAAAAAAGTATATTTTGTAACTAAAAGTCATAAAAGCATTAATGAAATTGTAAAATTATGATTTTAAAAGTGTGCAAAAATGTGTGCAGGAATTTACACGATTTTCTTTATCGTTTTGAAATATATTTTATTCTGTATAATCCGTATAATAAAATTTCATATATTACAGAATATGTGAAATTATTAGCTATATTAATTTTAAATGTACTATTATGTTGATATATTGTACTTTGTGTGATATAATTATGAATAAATATAGTGTGTAAGTGTGTGCCAAACGGAGTGTAGTGTTTATGAACAGAGAAAAAACAGTTTACAACAGAATAATCAAGCGTATTTTAGATATTATCTGCTCGTTTATGGCGATTGTTTTTCTCTCAATAATTCACCTCCCAATTTGTGTAATTATCAAATGCACAAGCAAAGGCCCGATATTTTTTAAACAAAAGAGAGTGGGCAAGGATAAAAAGTATTTTAATATATTAAAATTCAGAACTATGAGAACGGATACTCCAAAGGATTGTCCTACTCATTTGCTCAAAAATCCTGACCAATATATTACCAAAGTCGGCAAGTTTTTAAGAAAGACCAGCTTGGATGAACTGCCGCAGATTTTTAATATTTTTAAGGGCGATATGACTGTAATCGGACCTCGCCCCGCTATTTGGAATCAGGACGATTTGATTGCCGAAAGAGATGAGTATAACATAAACAGCTTAAAACCCGGCTTGACAGGCTGGGCTCAGATAAACGGCAGAGATGAGCTGCCTATCCCTGTAAAGGTTCAGATGGATAAGGTGTATTATGATAATTTAAGCTTTGCCTTTGATGTAAAATGCCTGTTTATGACAATAGTCAGTGTGTTTAAACACGAAGGCGTAGTAGAGGGCGGAACGGGAGCTTTGTAAAATGAGCAGTAAAAAAAGAAAAATTTTGATTTTGACTAATCATTCATATATGCTCTACCGCTTCAGAAAAGAGCTAATTGAAGAATTGATGAAGAACAACGAGGTTGTACTCAGTATGCCTTTTGTTGGTCATCATGATGATTTTATGAATATGGGTTTGCGCTGCATTGAAACTAAAATGGAACGCAGAGGTATAAATCCTTTTACCGACTATGCTTTAATGCAGTTTTATAAGAAAATTCTCAAAGAAGAAAAGCCCGATTTGGTTGTTACATATTCTATTAAGCCAAATATTTACGGCGGTTTAATGTGCGCAAAGCTGAAAATTCCATTTTATGCCAATGTTCAGGGATTAGGAACAGCTTTTCAAAAAAAAGGACTTGCTCAGTTTGTAACTTTTTTATATAAAACCGCTTTTAAAAAGGTAGAAACCGTATTTTTTGAAAATCAGGTTAATGCTGATGAATTTACAAGCAGAAAAATAATTCCTGCTGAGAAAGAAACTGTACTCAATGGCGCAGGTATAAATTTAAAAACATATGAGTACAAGCTGTATCCGAATAATGAACCACCGAGATTTTTATATTTGGGCAGAATTATGAAAGAAAAGGGTATGGACGAGCTTTTTGATGCCTCGGAAAAACTGCATAATGACGGTGAAAAATTTGTTCTTGATTTAGTCGGCTTTTTTGAAGATGAATATAAAGAAAAAGTTGATGAGCTTGTTAAAAAGGGTATTGTGGATTTTCATGGCTTTCAGGAAGAACCAAGACCGTATTATGCTAAAGCTGACTGTGTTGTTATGCCGAGCTATCATGAGGGTATGAGCAATGTTAATCTTGAAGCCTCCGCTACCGGCAGACCTGTTATCACTACCGATATTCCGGGTTGCAGGGAATCTGTTGAAAACGAAAAAACAGGTTGGCTCTGCGAACCGAAAAATTCTGACAGCTTATATGAAAAGATGAAGGCTTTTTTGCATACAGAAAACTCTGTTCGTGAACAAATGGGCAAAACTGCCCGTAAAAAAATGGAAAATGAGTTTGATAAAAAGATTGTTGTAGAGCAGACAATAACAGCATTGGGTTTGAAGTGATAATCGCATATTGAGAGGATTATTATGATAAGAGTATTACAAATAGTTACATATATGGGCAGAGGCGGACTCGAAACTATGATAATGAATTATTATAGAAATATCGACCGCAATAAAGTACAATTTGATTTTCTGGTTCATCGTCAAGAGGAGGCAGATTATGATAAAGAAATACTTTCATTGGGCGGTAATATTTATCATATGCCAATGTTAAATCCTTTTTCAAAATCTTATTTTAATGCTTTGGGTTCATTTTTTAAAGAATATAAATATGATATTGTACATTGTCATTTAGATTGTATGAGCGCATACCCTTTAAAAATAGCCAAAAAAAATGGTGTAAGAGTTAGGATTGCGCATTCACATTCAAAAAGTCAAGACAAAAATATTAAGTATCCTATTAAATTATATTCCAAAAGATTGATACCTCAATATGCTACTCATTTGTTTTCTTGCGGAAAGGAAGCGGGTGATTGGATGTTTTGCGGTCATGAATATACTATCATAAACAATGCAATTGATGCACAAAAATATCTTTTTAATAGAGATGTTGCTAAAAAAGTAAGAACTGAATTAAATATTAATAACGATGCTCTCGTTGTGGGTCATGTGGGGCGATTTAATCCGCCTAAGAATCATGATTTCATTATAGATGTATTTAATGAGATTTACAAAAAAAATAATAAAGCTAAATTGATTCTTGTGGGAACAGGAAACGGTCAGCAGGAGATTATCAATAAGGTAAATAATCTCGGCTTGACTGACAATGTATTATTTTTAGGCAATCGCAGTGATGTAAACAGAGTGCTGCAAGCAATGGATGTATTTCTTTTTCCGTCACTTTACGAGGGTTTGCCGCTTTCTATAATTGAAGCTCAAGCTGCCGGATTACCATGCGTTATATCAGATAATGTTCCGCCAGAGTGTATAAAAACAGATAGAGTTTTTCATTATAGTTTAGAAAAACCTTTAGATTTTTGGGCGAATAAAATAATTGAGGCAGCACAAATTGAGAAAAAAGACACATATGATGAAATTGTAGCTTCCGGATTTGATATTAAAAATAATGCAAATAAACTGCAAAACTTTTACACTTCGTTTTGTTATGGAGAATGAAAATGGCAACTTTAACTGTATTTACACCTTTATATAATAGAATAAATACTTTAAAAAGAACTTATGAAAGTTTAAAAAGACAAACATCCAAGGATTTTATTTGGCTTATAGTTGATGATGGTTCTACTGATAATCCATATGAGATTATAAAGGAATGGATTAAAATTAATAATGGCTTTGAAATAAAGTATGTTTACAAAGAAAACGGCGGAATGCATACAGCGCATAATACGGCTTACGAAAATATTGATACGGAGCTTAATGTTTGTGTTGACTCTGATGATTATATGCCTGACAACGCAGTAGAATTGATTGTTAATTGCTGGAATGAGAATAAAAATAAGGGATATGCAGGTATAATTGCACTTGATTTTGCAGATTCAACTAAGAAAGTGATCGGCAAGGAATTACCGACCTACAAGGAAAGCACAACTTTAATGGGATATTATAACAACGGTGGCTTTGGTGACAAAAAATTGATTTACAGAACCGATATAATCAAGGCTACTCCGCCTTATCCTGTTTTTGATAATGAAAAATATGTTGCTCTTGCTTATAAGTATCATTTAATAGATGAAAAATACGAATTGAAAATACTCAACGAATGTGTTTGTATTGTCGATTATCAGATGGACGGTTCGAGCACAAATATGTATAGACAATATGTTCGCAATCCAAAAGGCTTTGCGTTTTGGAGAAAGGAGCAGATGAAACATAGTATAAATATTAAGCAAAAATTCAAAGCCTGTATACACTATGTTTCAAGTTCATTGATTGCTAAAAACAAGCATTTTGTTAAGGAATCGCCTGAAAAGTTGTTAACGGTATTAAGCATTCCTATTGGGTATATTTTAAAGGTAATTGTTATGAAAAAATCAAAATCTTCTTATATGAAGGTTGAAGGGATTTAGTGAATGAATGTTTTTGTATATACAACAATATTAGTTTTAGTATTGTTCTATATTGGCAGAAAGCCACTTGATAAAAATACGACAATTGAAACAGAATTAACAAAAGTCAGAGATACTAATTTTTTGTTTTTCTTTTTGGGTACTCTTTTATTAGCATATGTTTCCGGTCAAAGATTTGAGTTTGGTGATACTGTAGCATATTTAGATTATTTCAATAAAGCTATGCCAATTGATGAGTGCATATCTTCTTTTTCAATTGGAAACGAATGGTTGTTTCAATTTTATATGTCGTTCATACATACTTATATATCTACTGACCCGAGAGTTTTTCTCGAAATAACTTCATTTATTACTATTTTCCCGTTAATGTATTTTTTGTATAATTACAGCGGTGATATGAAGTTTGCGTTTTACTTATTTGTGATGGCAGGCTGTTGGGAACATACTATGAACGGTTTAAGGCAGTATTTAGCTACTGCCATAATTGTAGTTGTTTTTCCCTTGTTTGCAACGAGAAAATGGTATTTGTTTTTACCGATAGTTTTCGTTGCGGCACAAATACATACTTCTGCATATGTTTTATTGTTTTTGTATTTTATAGCAAATACAGAAGCATGTGGAAAGATGACAAAATTTATATTGGTTGTCGGTGTTTTAGTAGTAATAACTTCTCCTTTTACGGCGGGATTTGTCGATAATGTTTTATCAGGTTTTGATTACGGTGAAAGATATGCCGGACAAGAATGGAATTACAGCATAAATTTAGTTAGAGTGTTAGTAAGTGCCGTTCCTATTATACTTGCGTTTATTAACAGAGATTTGATGAAAAACAAATACAAATATTACAATATAGTTTTTAATATGGCGTTGTTTTTCACCTTATTTACAATGGCAGGTGTTTTCTCTGCAGTATATGCAAGATTTAATTTATACTTTGAAGTTTTTTCAGTTTTACTTTTAGTATGGAATGTAAATGAAATGGTAAAAGAGCCAAAATATTCTTGGATAAAGAATGCAGCGTGTATATGTTATGCATTGTATTTTATTTATCAGATAATTTTTACTTATGGATTAAGTTGGCATGAAGATTATTTGTTCTTTACTAATAATTATAATCAAGTATCATGGATATAGAAAGTATTTAGAGGTGAAATCATGAATAATATTTTTAGGTTTGATTATTATAGAATGACCGGTGATGTATATTCATTTTCTTTAAAAACAAAGTTAAAGCTATTATTATTTCATCAACTAAAATTTGTGTATTTGTGGAGAAAGGTTAGTGAAAAAGGAAGTCCTATTAATAGAGTAAGACTTTATAGATTAACTAAAAAATACGGTTTAGAAATATCTTCGTTAGCCACAATAGGAAAAGGGCTATATTTGGGTCACCCTTATAATATTACTGTGGCATCAGGTGTTGTAATCGGTGATAATGTTAATTTGCATAAGGGTGCACAATAGGAAGAGAGAATAGAGGAAAAAGAGCCGGTGTTCCTAAAATCGGTAGCATGGTTTCTGTTGGAATTAATTCAACTGTTGTAGGCAATATTACAATTGGTGATGATGTTATGATAGCACCAAACAGTTTTATAAATATTGATATTCCTGACCATTCGGTTGTTATTGGTAATCCGGCAAGAATTTATCCCAAGGAATATGCAACGAAAAATTATGTCAACTTTTTAGTTTAATATTTTTAAATTTACGGAGAGTAAAATGATACCTAAAATTATACATTATTGCTGGTTTGGAAGAGGTGAAAAACCGGCAATGGTAAACAAATGCATCGAAAGCTGGAAAAAATATTGTCCTGACTATAAGATTATAGAATGGAATGAAGATAATTTTGATGTTTATCAAAATCCATATACTAAGTATTGCTACGATAATAAAAAATATGCATTTTTGAGCGATTATGTAAGATTATTGGTAGTGTATCATGAAGGCGGAATTTATTATGATACTGATGTTGAACTAATTAAACCTATTGATAGTTTATTAAATAACAAGGCTTTTGTTGGTTTTGAGATTAATGAATTCGTTAATACAGGTATTGGCTTTGGCGCAGAAAAAAATAATTCAGCTATAAAATTGATGATAAATGAATACGATAAGCTTTTAGACGGAGAAAATGGTACTGTTGGTTGTCCAATTTTGAATACTGAGGCAATTAAAAAAATCGGACTAAAACTTAATGGTGAAACTCAATATTTAGGCGAAATAACTGTTTATTCTTCTGACTATTTTAATCCGTATGATGCTCCCACAGGAGTATTGTCAAAAACATGTAACACCTACTCAATTCACTGGTTTTCGGCTTCTTGGATGAGTAAAGGAAAAAGATTAAGATGCGCTGTTATGAAGCCTATACATAGATTGTTATCAAGGGAAAAATAAAAATGAAACCATATATCAGATTTATTGTTAATAAGATAAGATTTTCTTTCATAAAGCTATTCAAATGTCATGATTTAAAAACTAAGGGGTTACAATTATTCTCTTTAAATTCAAAATTTATAATTGATAAAAATTCCTCTGTTTCTTTAGGTGACAGAATTATTAATGACGGAAGATTTACGGCTATTGTCGATGATAATGCAGAACTGTATATTGGTAACAATGTCTATTTTAATGAAGGAAATATGATTAGTGCAAAATCGTTTGTGAAAATCGGTGAAGGCTGTCAGTTTGGTCCGAATGTAAAAATTTTTGATAATAATCATAACTTCAATGCCATAGAAGGTGTTTTGTTAACCCATAATTCATCTCCTGTTGAAATAGGCAAGAATTGTTGGATCGGAACTAACTGTGTTATATTAAAAGGCACTCGCATTGGAGATAATTGTGTTATTGCAGCTGGTTGCATAATAAAAGGAACAATTCCTGACAGCTCAATAGTTTCTTCAAATGTTAGTTTAAACATAAAACCTATTGAGGATAGAAAATGAAGAAAAAAATATTGTTTATAATGCCTTCTATGTTTATAGGTGGGGCAGAAAGAAGTCTTTTGGGACTACTTGATTCAATTGATTATAGTTTATATGATGTAGATTTATTTCTGTATAGACATGAAGGAGAATTTTTAAAATATATAAATTACAATGTAAATATTATACCAAATATAAAGAAATATAATACGTTTGATGTTTCAATTAAAAAATTATTACCCGGCAGATTGTTTTTATTTGGCGTTTCAAGAATTTTTGGTAAAATAGCTTTGAAATTCCATTGTATGTTTTCTAAGGAACATGAAGGTGTTTGGATGAATATGCAGTATCTTTCCAAATATCTACAATGGCTGTTACCTGAAATTTCCGGCAACTATGATTGTGCAGTGTCATTCTTAGGTATTCCTGATGTTTTGGTTAATAAAGTTGATTCACGCATTAAAATTTCTTGGAATCATACAGATTATACCGTTATTAATCCTTGCAGAAAATATGATTTAAAAATTTATTCAAAAATTGATTATATTTCAAGTGTTTCGGATGTATGCACAAAGCAATTTCTGCAGGTTTATCCCGATTTAAAGAATAAAGCAATTACATTGGAAAATATACTCAGTAAAAAGTTCTTAACCGAGCAAGCTGATGAAGATGTAAATGATTTTGAGTACAGTGGAATTAAACTTCTGTCAGTAGGTAGATTTAGCGACGCAAAAAACTTTGATAATGTTCCCGAAATTTGCAAATTTATAAGAGAAAAAGGCTTAGATGTTAAATGGTATTTAATCGGATATGGTACAGATGAAGAGCTTATAAAAAGTAAGATTAAAGAGCTTGGCATGGAAGATTATGTAATTGTTCTTGGAAAAAAAGTAAACCCATATCCATACATAAAAAATTGTGATTTGTATGTGCAACCGTCGAGGTATGAAGGAAAAGCTGTAACTGTTCGTGAAGCTCAAATGCTTTGCAAACCGGTTGTTATTACAAAATTCGCTACATCATCAAGTCAATTGAAAGACGGTTATGATGGTATTATAGTTCCTATGGATAATCAAGGATGTGCAGATGGCATAGCAAAGTTATTAAATAATAAAGTACTTATGCAACAGCTTTCTGAAAATTGTGCTGAAAATGATTATTCAAATTCTCAAGAAATAAATAAAATATATGAAATTATTGAAAATAGTTAATTATGTGTTAGGATATTTTTATGAATAAAGTTAAAGTTAGTGTTGTAGTTCCTGTATACAAAGTTGAAAAATATTTAGAGAGATGTGTTAATTCTATTATTAAGCAATCTCTCAGTGAACTTGAAATAATTTTAGTAGATGATGGTTCTCCTGATAATTGCGGAATAATGTGCGATTCATTTGCTGATAAAGATAATAGAATTAAAGTTGTACATAAATCTAATGGTGGATTAAGTAGTGCCAGAAATGCTGGAATCAATGTTGCTTCAGGTGAATATATTGGTTTTGTCGATTCTGATGATGACATAGATATTAATATGTATGAAAAAATGTATAGCGCAGCACTAAAACACAAAGTTGACTTTGTTATGTGCGACTATCAACGAATCTTAGAAAATAATAACAGCTTTAACAAATCGCTTAGTATTGATTCCGGTTTTTATGATAAAGAAAAGATAAAAAAGGATATTTTCCCATCTTTAATTATGGGAAGTAATATTGACTATGGACCATTACTTTCGGTTTGCCTTTGCCTATATAAGCGTCAGTTTTTAGCTGATAATTCTATTACTTTCGCAAATGATGTAAAATGGTCAGAAGATAATTTGTTTAGTGCTATTGTCGGATATAAATGTAATAGCTTTTATTATTTAAAAACTGAATATTTATATCATTATTATTCCAATCCGGGAACTATCACAACTTCATATAGAGCCGGAGCATGGAATGTTTATTGCAAAATGAATGAGTATTTACACAATTTTTTTGATTTGATTACTGATTATGATTTTTCACAGCAATTGAAAACACATATGTTATATTATGCATGTAATTGTTTGGGAATGGCCTCAAAGCTGCCTGAAGAAAAAGCACTGCAAGAAATGAATATTGTTTTAAAATCCAAAGAGTTGAAAAAAGCTTTTGAATATTTACATTTATCAAATGTTTCAGCAAAACTTAGACTTCAACTCTTTCTAATGAAACATAGAAAGGCTAAAGTGCTATATAAAATATATAACAAGTAAAAGGACGAAAAAATGGCTGCAGTTTCAATTATTATGCCTGTATATAATAAAGAGAAATATATAGAAAGGGCTATACAATCAATTGTTAATCAAACTTTTAAGGATTGGGAATTAATAATTGTAGATGACGGTTCAATAGATAAGTCGCTTAGCTTATGTAAAAAGTATGAAAATGAAAAAATAAAAGTTATAAGTATTGAAAATAACGGTGTTTCTAATGCAAGAAACATTGGTTTGAATATGTCTTGTGGCGATTTTGTAACTTTTATTGATGCTGATGATTATGTAGCAAGTGATTATTTGGAAAATTTGTATCAGCCACAGTATGATTTTATAATTTCAGGTTTATCAAAAGTAAGTAAGAACAGTGAACTGATAGATACAATTAAACCTCTTAACAATGGTGTAATCAAAATAGATGATATATGTAAAAATTTTTATAAAGAACAGATGGACACCGGTATTTATGGATTTGTGGCAGGTAAATGTATTAGAAAAAGTATTATAACTGATAATAGTATTTCATTTGACAAAAGTATAAACTTAGCAGAGGATTATGATTTTTTCCTTAAAATTTATAATAAATTAGATAGTATACTATTTTTAGATTATTCCGGATATTTTTATTTAATCGGTACAGACAATTCCGCCGTTGGTATATCTGATAAAAAAATTGATTTTATAAAGCAAATTGAAATACAAAATAAAACAAGAACTTTTTTGGAAAATCACAACTCTTTTGGAGAAAATGAAAAAAATCTATATATGAAAAGAGTTGCCGGATACATATACACAATATTAATTAATTGTAACTGTAATTCATATAAATCATATTTATCTGATTATAAACGATTAAAAAATACTATCCAAAGAGTTAATCCCAAAGAAGTAAATTCAATATTAATAAAAGTTATTTTATGTTTATATAATAAAAACAAATATAGTCTTATTTTTATATTATTAAAAATAAGAAGAAAACTGGGTAGATAATATGAAAGTAGTAATGTATGTTCATGGTGGAAGTGAAAACCACGGCTGTGAAGCTATAATAAGATCAACTGCAAGGTTACTTGAATTAGATTCAAAGCAGTCTGTACTTTTATCGTATAATCAATCTGAAGATTTGCATTATGGCTTAGATTCGGTTGTAAGTATTAATCAAGAAATAAATGCTATTAATAAAAAATCGTTTGATTTTATTAAGGCATATTTTATGCAGAAATTTTTTAACAAGCATTATTATGTAGATGCCTTGTTACATAAATTATCAATTAACTCAATTAATAATATGGATTTTGGCTTGTTTGTCGGTGGAGATAATTATTGCTATTCTGATGCTGAAGTTTATCCTGTTGTAAATAAATTAATTAGAAAGAAAGTAAAAAAACTTGTTTTATGGGGTACTTCTGTTGAACCTTCTGTTTTGGAAAAGAGAAGTATAAAAAAAGATATTAAAAAATTTGATTTAATTGTAGCTCGAGAAAGTATATCATACGAGGCTTTAAAAAAAGTTAATTCTCATACATTATTATTACCTGATCCTGCTTTTTTTCTTAACATTGAGAGAACGGAATTACCGAAAAATTTTATAAAGGGCAACACAATAGGTATCAATATTAGTCCGATGATTCTTGAATATGAAAAAAATCAAGGTAAAACTATTGAAAATTATGAATATTTAATTAATTATATCATAGAACAAACAGATTATAATATAGCTTTAATTCCGCATGTTGTATGGGATTCAAATGATGATAGAAAAGTCTTGCGTATGTTATATGATAAAATATCTCGTAAAGATAGAATTTGCATTGTAGATGATCATAATTGTATGCAGCAAAAGTATATTATAAGCCAATGTTCTTACTTTATTGGAGCAAGAACTCATGCGACAATTGCTGCGTATTCCACCTGTGTTCCAACATTAGTAGTTGGATATTCCGTAAAAGCCAGGGGTATTGCAAAGGACTTATTTGGAACATATGAAAACTATGTTATTCCTGTACAAGAACTAAAAGAACAAAGCGATTTGCTGAATTCTTTTTTATGGTTGAGAAAAAACAGTGAAAGAATTAAAAATGAGCTAAAAAATAAGACTAAAGAGTATTCCGCCCTAAAAAATGAGTATTTGAAAGGATTAGTTAATGATTAAAGCTGAAAAATGAAATTCACTTATAACTGTAATAATACCTGTTTATAATGTAGAAAATAATATTTCTCATTGCATAGAATCAGTATTGAAACAGACTTATAAAAACCTCGAAATATTAATCATAGATGACGGGTCAACTGATAATAGCTATAACATATGTCAAAAATATGCTGATAAAGACAAGAGAATAAAAGTGATACACCAGACTAATCAAGGTATTGCCACTGTTCGTAATGCAGGAATTAAATTAGCTAAGGGTGATTATTTATTTTGGATTGACAGTGATGATTATATAAAAGAAAATATAATAGAAAGATTATATGAAAATTTGGTTGCTTATGATGCAGATATTTCTATATGCGATTTTATAAAAGGCAGTGAAATAAATTATATCTTTCCTGAGGAAAATAATTTCACTGTTGAATGTTTTAGTAACCAGCATGGATTAGAACTAATTTATAAAAATGATCACTATTCATTTATTATGGCTGCATCTTGGGCTAAACTTATAAAAAAAGAGTTATATAATGGATTACAATATCCTGATGGTAAAATATTTGAAGATATATATAAGTCATCATTTGATAAATAAATGTAAAAAAATTGTATTTACCAATGAAGTGATGTATTATTACTATCAATGGCCGGAAAGCATTCTCGGAAAACAATTCAGTTATGGAGTATGAGCTTAATTCAAATGCTGCTTTTGAATATAAGACAGTTTTAAATAAATTATATTATGGTGAAACATACCCGCTGAATCGTAAAAAGCTAATTAAGTAAATACATAAAAGTGGCAGAAATACTAATCCATTAAAGATATTTTTTAACTCGGTATTAAGGAGACTGCATAATGAAAGTTAATCAACTTCGTGTGGGTGCGTTACTATCGTACGTCAATCTTGCAATAGGTAGTATTATACCTATGATATATACCCCAATTATGTTAAGAATACTTGGTCAAGCTGAGTATGGCTTATACAGTTTGTCAAACTCTATTGTTGGATATTTATCATTATTGAATTTTGGATTTGGCAGTACAATTATTAGATATATATGTAAGTATAGAGCCGAAGGCAAGAAAGAACAAGTAAGAAGCATATTTGGTTTATTTTTGATAATATACGGGATAGTATCTGTTTTAGTAATTATCGGCGGATTTATATTAATGTTATGTACTGATTCATGTTTTTCTAAGGGTCTTACGCAACAGGAGGTAGATAAACTTAAAATATTGATTGTTATGATGGCATTTAACACAGCCATTGCCTTTCCAATTAGTGTATTTTCATCAATTATTACTGCATATGAAAGATTCATATTTAGAAGAGTTATTGATATTTTTTCTACAGTTTTAGCTCCAGTTGCTAACATTATACTATTATATTGTGGATTTGGCTCAATCGGTATGACATTCTCAGGACTCCTACTTAATTTTATTGCCTGCCCTGTCAATATATACTATTGCTTTAAGGTTTTAAAAATAATACCAAAATTTGTACGATTTGAAAGTGTATTTATTAAAGAACTGCTCGTATTTTCAGTGTACATGTTTATAGGAACTTTGGTAGATATGCTGTTTTGGACCACAGATAAGGTTATTTTAGGTGCGTTGGTAGGAACTGCAGTTGTTGCAATTTATAATGTTGGCTCGACATTTAATAATATATTGATGCAGTTGTCGCAAGCTGTATCCGGTGTAATTGGTCCTAAAATCAATTCAATGGTTACTTTGGATGGAGAAAATACTCAAGCTTTGTCCGAGGTTTTTATTAGAGTCGGAAGATTAGAGTATCTTTTATTGGCATTAGTAGTTTCGGGTTTTATAGCTTTAGGTCACCCATTTTTAATTATGTGGGCAGGTGAAAATTATGGAGAATCTTACTATATAGCACTGGTAACAATGATACCTTTGGTAATTCCGTATATTCAAAATACCGGACTAACAATTGTAATAGCTCAAAATAAGCATAAATTTCGTTCTTTGGTTTATTTAGCAATAGCCATATTAAATGCAGTATCCACATATTTTATAGTACCTTATTTGGGTGGTATCGGAGCTGCACTGTGTTCTTGTGTATCCTATATTTTAGGTCAAGGAATAATAATGAATATATATTATTACAAAGTTACTAAAATCAATATTCCTTTGTTTTGGAAGAATATTTTATGTATGTCATGGATTCCTACACTATTATGTGTAATGACATTTATAGTGTCAAATTTTGTGAATTTTTATTCCTGGAGTGTATTTTTATTTACTGTTTTGATATATGTAGTATTATATTCAGTTGGTAGTTGGTTCTTCTCCATGAATGATTATGAGAAGGATGTTATTCGTGTGCCAATTAATAACCTACTGAATAAATTAAAAAAGCGAAAGGCGTAATTATAATGAAAACAGCTGTAGCCGGAACATGATATGTTGGCTTATCTATTGCCACTTTGCTTGCTCAACACAATGAAGTTATTGCTGTTGATATTATTCACAAAAAAGTTAAACTGATCAATGACATATTATCTCCGATAAAAGATGAATATATTAAAAAATATTTTAAGAAAGAAAACTTAAATCTATATGCTACCTTAGATTATGAAAATGCATACAAGGATGTTGATTTTGTTGTAATAGCAACACCAACAAACTATGATTCTGATAAAAACTATTTTGATACATCAGCTGTTGAAGATGTTATCAAACAAGTAATAAAAATCAAATCTAAAGCTATCATTGTTATTAAATCAACAGTACCTGTTGGTAATACTAAGTATATAAGAGAAAAGTTAGGCTTTGATAATATAACCCTCATCACGGAAAAATGTGGGATAATCAAAAGTAAATATTGAAAAAGAACATAGGAAGCTCCAAAATTGTAGTTGACAAGACAAACAATGGAATTATAAATTCTGATAAAGTACAGGTTTATACAGGCAGCGGTTCTCTTTTTCCTCCTCATGCATTGGATTTGAAAGTATTTAATAAAGAAGCAATATTAAATTTATGTCCATATGCTGATGATTTATGGCTTACTTTTATGGCTTATAGAAACAAAACAAAAATTTCTTCTTTGAGTAAATGGAGAAGTTTTCCTATTACAATATACAATACTGAAAAAAACAGTTTATGGTATATTAATTCTGAAGGCGGTCAGAATGACAAGCAATGGTCTAATCTTTTAAACCGATATAAGAAAGAGGCATTATGAGTTTAGTAAATAAAATAAAATTCTTTAATCAAATTTCATTATCAAAATATATTTATTACAATTATTTTTGCAGTAATGTAAATCGAAAAGGCAATGGTCGTATAATACCCTATAAAGGCGCTGTGGTAGACATTTCAAAAAATGCAGTAATCAACCTTTTTGACGGAGATTTAGAAATAGGTTGTAATAAATTAAAAAAATCAAAGGCAGAAACTTATTTAAGGCTGCGAAGTAACGCTGTTTGGAATGTATTTAAAAGTTGTTGTATTTCATATGGCAGCACAATAGAATTACTTAATGCGGCTACAATTAATTCAAAATATTTTACAGTTAATAGCAATTCTGTGATAGTTATATCTAAACAACTTACTATTGAAAATGATGTAATGATTGGTCGAAATGTTACTGTATATGACAGTGATTTTCATTCAATAAACAATAATACATCTGACAATTATTCATCTCCGATTTATATTGGAAATCATGTTTGGATTGCATCAAACTGTACAGTTTTGAAAGGTGTAAAATTACATGATGGTTGTGTTATTGCTGCAAATTCTATTCTATTAAATGATGTTTATGAAAAACAACTTGTCGGAAATAATATTGAGCAAAAAGTAATTAAAGAAAATATTGAGTGGAAAAGGTAGTTATTTTATGATAAAAAATGTAATAAGAAAAATTGTTTATAGTTTAGGCATAAAAAATTCCTAAACTATCTAAAGTTGAGGAATGTAGAGATAGAGGAGTTAAAATTGGTAACAATGTTGATCTTGTAAATGCTTAAATCGACTTTTGTTTTGGTCATTTAGTCAGTATAGGTGACAATGTTACAATAACAAATTCTGTAGTTTTGGTCCATGATGCAAGCACAAAGAAAGAATTAGGTTATAGCAAGGTTGGTTGTGTGAAAATAGGAAGTAATGTTTTTATTGGTTATGGTTCTATTTTTCCCGTTATAAATTCTTGGATGCTTTGCAAAATAATCCTACAATAATTTTTCCGCAAACAATTTATTTTACAGATGATAAAAATGGTGAAAAAGCCATTAATGATTCATTATCGCATTACAATAGTCATAAAAATCTGTCAATAGTTGCAAGAGAAAAATATTCTTATGAATTGCTAAACAAACTATACCAAGCTCCTAAAAAGTTGTTGGTTCCGGATATTGTTTTATCAACTAATATGCAGGATTATGGAGTAAAAGAAACTAATCGCAATGGTGTTTTGCTAGTGTTTCGCTCTGATTTAGAGAAATCAATGTTAGATAAAGACAGAGAATTTATCAAAGAGTACTTAAATTCGCATAGCCTTAACTATAATGTTACTGATATGCACTCAGAAATAAAAATTGACAAAAACAATAGACTTGAGTGCGTAAAGAATAAAATGCAGGAATTTGTTTCGTCAGAGTTAATTATCACTGATAGACTGCATGGTATGGTTTTTGCGGCAATAACTGAAACTCCGTGTATTGTATTTAGCAATAATCATTATAAAGTTAAGGGAACATATGAATGGATAAAATATTTGCCGTATATTAAATATGTTGAAAATACTGATCAAGCAATAAAATTAATTCCTGAATTATTATCAATGAAAAATTGTAAATTCGATAATAAACCATTATCTAAATACTATGATAAACTTGCAGAGGTAGTAAAAAGAAATGTTAATTAGTGTAATAGTACCGGTATACAAGGTAGAAGAATACATATATCGATGTGTTGACAGTATTTTGGCTCAGTCATTTAAAGATTTTGAACTAATCTTGGTTGATGATGGCTCTCCTGATAATTGTGGCAAAATTTGTGACGAATATGCTAAAAAAGATGACAGAATAATTGTAATACATAAGACCAACGGCGGTTTGTCAGATGCAAGAAATGTAGGTATTGACTGGGCACTAAAGAACAGTAACAGCAATTGGATTACTTTCATTGATAGTGACGATTGGGTACATACCGATTATCTCAAAAACTTATATAATGCCGTTAAAGAAAATAATGTAGATATTAGTGTATGTGGATATGTCAATACTACGGGTGAAGATGATTTGCATACTAAAAATTCAGAGATAAATACTTTGTTATGTACCCCGGAGGACTTTTTTATTAATAATAATATTAATGCTGTTGTAGCATGGGGAAAACTCTATAAAAAAAGTTTATGGAATGACATAAGATACCCATACGGCAAAATTCATGAAGATGAATTTACTACGCATAAACTTTTATTTAAATGTCCTCAAATAGCTTTTGTTGATGCAGTTTTATATTATTACTATACTAATTCCAATGGTATTATGGGCAAAAAATGGACACCAAAGAGATTAGAGGCTTTGGATGCTATTGAAAGCAGAATGTTGTTTTTTAAAGATAACGGATTTGAAAAAGCTTATCAATGGAATGTAAACACATTGGTTATGTTTTATTATGGTAATTATATAAAAATACTAAATAATAATGAAATTCCTAATAAAAAAAAGTATCTTAATAATATAAAAAAACGCTTTTATAAGTTATTTTACAAGTATGAAAATGAAAGTTTTATTGATAAAGACAAAATTGAGTTTGTATTAAATACTTTTTCTCCGCTTAGGTGTAAAATATATGTATATAAAAAGAAATTATTTAAAAGTTAGTTATAATTTTATTTTTGAAAATAAAGAAACGGTGCAAAAATATAAAATAAGTAATATATTTGGTTGAAATTATTTGTTTTTATTATTAAAGAAATGTTTATAAAAAAGGAATCAAAATTTTGAAGTTTTGATTCCTTTTTTACTATTTATTTGTTTTGATGTTTATTTAATACTTTCCCTACCACCAAACTGCTCAAAAATGCCGCAAGCAATATCCATGGGAGGATTCTTGCATCAAAGCAGAGGAGAAGAAGTACGGTTACGGCGAGGGGCTTGCGCATTGTAACTCCAAGGAGTGCTGCGGTGATTATGGCGGCGCAAAATGCGGTGTCAAGTCCCATAAGCAATGCAACGCCAAAGCCGATGCTTACTCCGCAGAAGATGACGGGGAAGAAGTGACCGCCTTTCCAGCCTGACTTTATGCAAACATTTGTAAGAACAAGTTTTAAAAGTCCCGAAAAAATCAGTACCCAAGGCGCAAATTCGCCGATGTTCTTGCTTACCTCGCTTATGCTCTCTTCACCTGAGAACATTACAAGCGGCAGATATGTGCCGCAAATACCGAGAACCAATCCGCCGAGTGTGGTGCTCGCAATAATTCCAAAACTGCTCTGAATTTTACCGAAAAATTTTGTGAGCAGTTTTTCTGATATTACAAACAAAAGTCCTGCCAATGTGCCGAGCAGGGCGAGTGGAATACCCCATAATCGCTCGGTATTTGTAATGCTGTATTCGCCTATTCTCGGCAATCCCATGCTGCCGCCAAAGGTTTGATTGAGCAGAAATATTGTGCCCGTTGCAAACAATACCGCTACTACATTTGAAATCAGTTTGTTTGTGCGAATATCGGTTGCTGTGTCCTCGGTGTCAAGCTGTTCCTCGTTTGTGGCGGCAAGACCGAAAAGCGGAGCGTAGAAAATCGCCGTCAGAGTTGCGCTGACGCCCGTTTGCATAAGTTCGGGAATTTTGCTCTTTGCGTTTTTCATATGACTGCCTGCCCAATAGCAAAGTCCCACGATTACGCCTGTAAGTCCTGCCTCTGGGCCGATACTTCCGCCGAAAAGCAGGGGGATAAGCGCTGAAATGCAGAGCAAGAGCACCTTGTTGTACGGATAAAATTTATCTCGCTTAACCTTTTTCATCACTTCGTCAAGCTCATCGGGTACAGCCTTTGTAATCTTCTGATAAATTCCAAGTAAAACACCACCGATTGTACACACCAAAATCGGATAGTAGGTGAAATTAAAATAAGAGGGTACAGTGTTCCAAATCAAGCCAATGCCAAAGCTCATAAGCTTAAGAAATACCCAAACTATGCAGGCGATTACCGCACCGCTGAATCCGCAGAAAAGATAGTAGATAAGATTATTTGCAAGCGTATTTTTTTTCATATAATATTCTCCCTTTTGCAATCAGCTCTTTTTTGCAGTGTTGTAAGTGGCTATTGCGTCTATGTTGTCGAGTATAAATTGCTGAGCGTTGCTGTTGTATAGCACCACCTTGTATGTGCCGTACATACCCAACCGCTCTTGAGTTAATATGCCGAGCTGAGTGCCCTTTTCAGTCGGGAACTTATGATTTTTCCCTTTTTCGTCAGTAATGTATTCGAGGAAACCTATCTCAATTAGCCAATTTGTAATGCTTGTGGTTTTTAAGCCTTTCATTTCATCGGCATCTATCAAAGCGTTAATGTTCTTTGTGATTTCCGTAACGGTAATCGGCTCGTTTGTAAAGGGATAGCCTGCTAATTGCTGAGCGGTAATTGAAAACGGCGCTTTACTGCTTTTCTTTTTAGGAGAACTGACATTGCCCTCAATAACATTTCTCAAAACATCGGAGATGTAAAACAAGCATCTTGATATGTGTATATTATTTATGGTGTCGCTTTCGGGCACAATTTCATTTGTAACGGGATTGATTCCGTTTGCGAGTTTGTCTAAATATGATTTTGCTTTCAACAGCTTTTGATTATCGTTCAAGTTTATCACCTACAATGATATGTTTAATAAATTATACCATATTCTACAATAATAATGCAATTATTTCAGAAAAATTATGTTAAAAATTTGGGTAATATGTTATAATATAAGTGATTTTGCGGTAGGAGGGATGATTATGGCATTCAGCGAGCTTATTAAGAATTTTTCAAAAATCAGAGAATATATGAGCCAATTCTTTGTTTATGGCTTTAAAAGCAGGAGTGAATACGACCAAAAGAGTGCAAGAAGTTATGATAACGAGAAACGAAGAATTGAAAGCTGGCTCGGAGATTATATGTGCTTTCGCCAAGGCGCTGACGGGAAAAATGTTTTTATTGCACTTGACAGCAGAAACATTCCCGCAAATCCACTCTATAAGGCATTTAAGGCAAAGAGTTTTACCGCAAACGATATAAATCTGCATTTTTTAATTCTTGATATTTTAACCGAAAATTCTGAACTTTCCGCAAGTGAAATTACCGACAGACTCTCAGCAGATTACTTCACCCACTTTGAAAACGCCAAAGAACCCGATGTGTCTACCGTACGAAAAAAGCTGAGGGAGTACGAAAAACTCGGTATTCTTACGGCTAAAAAGCAGGGCAATCAATTACTTTACAGCAAAAGCAATAGCGACATTGAGCTTGAGAGCTTCAAGGACGCCATTCAGTTTTACTCTGAAATTTCACCTATGGGCGTTGTCGGCTCATATTTGCTTGACAGATTTGAGAGTACAGACACGATATTTTATTTTAAGCACCACTATATTTTGCATATTCTCGAAAGCGAGGTATTGTATCTGATTTTGCAGGCAATAGGAGAGCAAAGGCAGATTACCGTTGAGAATTTTTCAACAAGAACCAAAAACAAAACCGAGCATACGGTAGTGCCTTTTAAAATTCGTGTTAGCGTTACGAGTGGGCGGAGATATCTGGTGTGCTATCATATCCGTTTCAAAAAGATGATGACTTTTCGACTTGATTCTATAAAAAGCGTTAAGTTAGGCGAGGTGTTCGATGATTATAATTACTTTAAAGAAAAATCAGTGCAGTTTTCCAATCATTTGTGGGGTGTATCCTCAAACGATAACCGAAGTACCGAGCATATTGAAATGGTAATATATGTTGCAAATAACGAAAAATACATAATTGACAGACTTTACAGAGAAAAACGCAGCGGTACTGTTGCAAGGCTTGACAGCAACCATTACAAATTTACCGCAGATGTTTACGATGTAATGGAGATGACGCCTTGGATACGCAGCTTTTACGGCAGAATTGTCAGTCTTGAAAGCTCAAACAAAGAATTAAAAAACAAAATTATTGATGATGTAAACGATATGGTAAGGCTATACGGAGGTGACGAAAATGCTCTTTAGCGAGATTTACGGCAGTTATTACAATGCAGTTTCAAAACTGATAGCCAGCGCAGTTGACGGCGATTTAACCGAAAAGAAGATGTATGAAATTGTAGACAAATACGCTTTTGCCGAAAGCTGTGTAAGTATTCCGACTGCCATTAAGAGCGGCGAGTGGAATTTGATTACCGAGGATATGAAAACGCCAATCAAAAATAAACCGAGTATGCCTATTACCCTGCTTGAAAAAAGGTGGCTTAAATCCTTGCTTGATGATCCGAGAGTTAAGCTGTTTGATATAAACGCAAATGCACTTAAAGGTATTGAGCCGCTGTATAGCAGTGATATGTTCGATTGTTACGATAGATTTGCTGACGGTGACGATTACGAAAATCCTGAGTATATCAAGATTTTCAGGCTTATTTTGATGGCAATTCGCAAAAAGCATAAACTGCTTGTCCGATTTACTTCTCATAAAGACTTTCAGTATTCGATTAAAGTAATTCCTCATAGACTTGAATATTCCGAAAAGGACGATAAATTCAGATTGATTTGTGTAAATTCGCACCACACCTACACTGTCAACCTGTCGAGGATAACATCCTGCAAGCTGCTTGAAAAATATAAGCCATTTGAGGATAAAAAAGAAAGATGTGCTACCGGTAAACTTGTACTTGAACTTACTGATGAGAAAAACGCACTCGAAAGGGTAATGCACGAATTTTCTTATCTAAAAAAAGGAACCGAAAGGCTAAGCGATAATAAATACAGAATCAGTCTTGAATACGACAAGGGCGATGAAACGGAAATTCTAATTCGTGTGCTTTCTTTTGGCACAAGGGTAAAGGTGATTTCGCCCCAAAGCCTAATAAATGAGCTGAAAAACAGAATAAACAAGCAAAAAAGTTGCGGACTATTTTAAGTTCGCAACTTTTTTTCCACGATTTTCTAAATTCCGTTTGATATAATAACAGCATAAAAGCTCACACAGCAATTACAGAGAAAATTAATATCACAACATTCAATATGTTATAAAATGAGCTTTGTTAAAGGTACAGTCAGCAATATTTTATAGCTTTGTCAACTTAGTTTTGAATTATCGTACCTTGTATTTTATTTTAAGGAGGGGTTTTCATGTTGAAATACCTAAAAGCTGAAACTAACAAAACATTTACAGAAAACGGAGCAGTTGCCTTTAAGACAACAAATTCCGCCTGTCTTGATTTATTTTCAACAATAGGGGCTATGCGCAACAGCAGAGAAGACTCTGTTTTAAACAGTTTTTACAGCGCATACAGTGAAAGCCCCGACTTAGCAATGAAAATACTTTTCTTTGCAAGAGATATTCGTGGAGGACTCGGCGAAAGAAAAGTATTCCGCCTTATTATTAATGACCTTGCAAAAAGGAGAAAAAGCTCGGTTTTAAAAAATCTGAAATATATCGCAGAGTATGGCAGATTTGACGACCTGCTTGTATTGCTTAATACAGATTGCGAGTGCGAGGCGGTTGAACTTATTAAAGCTCAGCTTGAAACCGATATAAAAAATATGAATAGCGGTAATCAGATTTCTCTGCTTGCAAAGTGGATGCCGTCGATTAATGCGAGCAGTAAATCTGCTGTTGCCAATGCCAAAAAATTGGCAAATGCTTTAGGCTATACAAAGGAGAAATACAGAAAAACGCTCAGTGCGTTGCGTGCACAACTAAAAATAGCAGAGAATAATCTGAGAACAGAGGACTTTACTTTTGATTACGAAAAATTGCCCTCAAAGGCGCTTTTTAAATACAGATTTGTATTTATGAGAAAAGACCGAGAAAGATACGAGGATTTTATAAATCGTGCAGAAAGCGGAGAGGGAAAGCTGAACGCAAGCACACTTATGCCGTATGAATTATTAGAGCCTTATATTGGCACTTTGTATAATTCATTGGGAAGAAACGACTTGCCATTGAGTATTTCCGAAACTGAGCAGGCGGCACTCAATGCTACATGGAAATCATTGCCTGATTTTTGCAATGGTGAGAACGCACTTGCAGTAGTGGATACATCAGGCTCAATGTATTGTTATAATAATCCGAGTCCTGCCTCGGTAGCGTTGTCCCTTGGAATTTATTTTGCCGAACATAGCAAGGGAGTATTTAAAAATCATTTCATAGAATTTTCGAAAAATCCACAGCTTATTGAAATAAAAGGAAATACCTTTATAGAAAAGCTGCGATATATACTAAGGTTTTACACAGTTGCAAATACCGACATAGAAAAGGTGTTTGAACTGATACTTAATACAGCTGTAAAATACAATGTTCCACAAAGCGAGCTGCCGTCAAAGCTGTATATAATATCGGATATGGAATTTGATTACTGCGTAAATAACAGAGAAAAAACTAATTTTGAAAATGCAAAGCAAATGTTTGAAGAAAAAGGATATGCTTTGCCAAAGGTGGTTTTTTGGAATGTGGCGAGCAGAAACCTGCATCAGCCTGTTACCATGAACGAGCAGGGCGTTGCTTTGGTATCGGGGTGCAGTCCAAGACTCTTTTCAATGGTGACAAGCGATGACATTAATCCGTATAAGTATATGCTCGAAGTAATAGAGAGTGAGAGATATAAAAACATAGCAGCATAATTAGGTGATAATATGAAAGAAATAACGGGCAAATACAGCACAGCAAAAATATTTACAGATAACGCCGAGCAGGTGGCGCTAGACCAAATACAGCAGCTTTGCGACCAGCCTTTTGTAAAGGGATGTAAAATACGCATAATGCCCGATGTGCACACAGGAGCAGGCTGCGTAATCGGCTTTACGGCTGATTTAGGCGAAATGGTAATACCGAATATTGTCGGTGTTGACATAGGCTGCGGTATGCTTACCGTTGAGTTGGGAAAGGTTGACATTGACTTTGAAAAGCTCGATAATACAATAAGAGAATATGTGCCGAACGGCAAACAAACGCACGAGGGCAGAATAGCAAGATTTGCAAAATTACAGGATCTGAATTGTTACAGAAGTCTTAAAGATACAAAGCGAATTGAGCGCAGCATAGGCACTCTTGGCGGCGGCAACCATTTTATAGAAATAGATGTTGACGATGAAAACAAGAAGTACCTTGTAATTCATACGGGCAGCCGCAACCTCGGCAAGCAGGTGGCAGAGATTTATCAGAAAATGGCATATGATATTCAGCGTGGTATGGATAAGCTGTTTGAGGCGCAAAAGGAATTGATTGAGAGGTACAAGGCAGAGGGCAGAAAAAAGGAAATTCAAAGCGAAATTAAAAAGCTGAAAAAAGAATTTGAGCTTAAAGAAACCGATATTCCGTATGACCTTTGCTATCTGACGGGCGAGTACAGGGAGCAGTATCTTTTCGATATGAAAATCTGTCAGGAATTTGCTTGGCTCAACAGAGAGATGATAGCCGATATTATTCTTAAAAGAATGTTTGACAAGGAGCTTGCGGACTTTGAGCATTTTCAGACAGTTCACAATTATATTGACCACGAAAGCAATATAGTTCGCAAAGGCTCGGTGTCGGCTCAAAAGGGTGAAAAGCTGATTATTCCTATAAATATGCGTGACGGTAGCTTGATTTGCATAGGTAAGGGTAATGAGGATTGGAACTGTTCCGCACCGCATGGCGCAGGCAGAGTATTGAGCCGCTCAGCCGCAAATGAAACCCTTTCACTTGATGAATTTAAAAGGGAAATGCAGGGCATTTACTCAACAAGTGTATCAGAGCGCACCCTCGACGAATCGCCTATGGCGTACAAAACAAAGGATGAAATCGTAAAAAATATTTCTCCTACCGCCGAGATTATTAATCAGATAAAACCGATATACAATTTTAAATCTTCGACATAATAAAACGGTTGCCGTTAATTTGGCAACCGTTTTTCTGTTATTTTTTCTTGATGCAATTCTTAAAGCATTTTTTATCAAACGCAGGGTTGAATGCGTAGAAATTCTTTTCATCGAGCTTGTCGGTCATAAGCCGCAGGTTTTCGCCAAATCTTTGGTAATGCACAATCTCTCGCTCACGTAAAAATCTGATTGGGTCTTTTACATCGTAGTCATCGCAAAATCGCAAAATATTATCATAAGTCGTCCTCGCTTTTTGTTCGGCTGCCATATTTTCGTGAAGGTCTGTTATTGTGTCGCCCTTAACCTGCATAGATCCGGCTGTGTAAGGCACACCTGCCGCCGCCTGCGGATATACCCCCGTTGTGTGGTCAACAAAATAATCCTCAAACCCCTGCTTTTTTATCTCATCTTCCGTCAGGTCTTTTGTAAGCTGATAAACAATAGCGCCAATCATTTCAAGGTGGTTCAGCTCTTCTGTACCTATATCAGTAAGCGTTGCTTTTAGCTCCGGCAGCGGCATAGTAAACCGCTGGCTCAAATACCTCAAAGACGCCCCCAGCTCCCCATCGGGTCCACCATACTGGCTTATTATAATTTTTGCGAGCTTTGCGTTTGTTTGTTTTATATTTACGGGGTATTGCAGTTTTTTTTCGTATACAAACATTACAAATCCTCCTCGTTATCCCAAGGCCATGGATTTTTTACCCACTGCCATTTATTTGCAGAGTTTGACTCCTTGCGCAAAGGGCCGTATTTTTCTTCGTATTCCTCAACAAGCGGCAACAGCTTTTCCTTACATTCCTTAATTTGCGATAGCACCTGCTGGTCGTATGGGTGGGTGTCAAGAAAAATCTGTAAATCCAAAATTGCAAATTGATATGTCGATATTTTCTTTAAAAGAATTTCCCTCTCAGTCATTTTTACCACCGCCGCATTTCTTGCCATAGAATGGCTTGTTTAATTCAGGAAAGATAGTGCCCGAATCAAGCGCCTGAACAGGCGAGTAGGTCTTTGGATTGCTCTCCTGAAACGGCACGAATGCCATAGCAGGCGGTGTCTTTTCGGGAAACTTAGGTGTGGTGTATCTTGAAATCATTGTATCGATAATATCCATAATATTCTCCTTTCCGAGCTTGTTTACTCAGTAACATATTATGCAGTCATTCAAAATCAGTACCAAATTTACCTGTCGCCTTGAATTATTGCCGAATTTTTGATAAAGTATATATGGATAGATAAAGAAAGGAAGATTTTATGAGTTGCGTTTATTTTGTCAGGCATGGCGAAACCGTATGGAATGTTGAGAATAAAATTTGCGGTGCTACGGATATTGATTTAACGGATAAAGGTCACGAGCAGGCTGTGGAAACGGGCAAAAGAATATTGGCGGAAAATATTAAGGCAGATAAAATTCTTTACTCGCCGCTTGTGAGAGCCAAAAAGACGGCACTGCATATATCTGAAATTACAGGTATTCCTGCTTTTGAAGAACCAAGGCTTAAGGAACAGAATTTTGGCAGATTTGAGGGCACACCACGAGATGGCGAAGAATTCAGAGTTGCCAAAGGCGAGTTCATTTGCCGATACAGCGGCGGCGAATCTATGCTGCACCTTGCGCAGAGAATTTACAATTTGCTTGACGATGTTAAGGCAAGCGGAGAAACTTGCATTTTAGTGGCGCACAACGGAATTGCAAGGGTGGTTAATTCTTATTTTAATGAAATGACCAATGACGAATACGCAAATTTCGGAGTGAAAAATTGCGCCGTTTTAAAATATGAGTTTGACTGATTATCGGGGGCAGCTTTATTTTGGAGAGGGTTAGGAAAAAGGAAATTGATTTTGGCAGGGATAAAATTCTCGGCATATTGCTAAGGCTTGCACCTCCTGTTATGCTCGCTCAGCTTATTCAGGCGCTTTATAATATAATCGACAGCTTTTTCATTGGCAATTACTCCGAATCGGGTTTGACGGCATTGTCAATTATTTATCCGATTCAGCTGTTGATGATTGCGCTTGCGGTTGGTACGGGTGTCGGTATAAACACGCTTATGGCGCATTTTCTCGGTGTTGACAATAAGCACAAAAGCGATGAAACCGCAGGTGTAGGCAACTTTCTTGCCTTTGCAATGTGGTTTATATTTGCACTCGTGTGTTGGTATATAATGCCGTTCTATGCGAGCATTTCAACCGATTCGCAGGAGATTATAGACGAAGTAATTGTGTATGGCAGAATAGTCTGCGTGTTCAGCTTTGGATTGTTTTTTGAAAGCATATGGACAAAGGTAATGCAGGCAACGGGCAATATGAAAATACCGATGATTGCTCAGATTGTGGGCGCTGTGGTGAATATTGCACTCGATCCTCTGCTTATATTCGGTATGGGATTTTTCCCTGAAATGGGCATTGCAGGCGCTGCCACTGCAACGGTGGTAGGGCAAATTGCGGCGGCATTAATCGTAATGAAAAACGGCTGTAAGCGTTCGCCAAAATTTTCAGCATATAAGGAATACATAGGACGAATTTATCATTTAGGCTTTCCGAATATTCTTATGCAGTCGGCATACACATTGTATATATTCGGTTTAAACCTCATATTAAAGGGATTTTCAGACCAAGCGGTTACGGCACTCGGACTTTACTACAAGTGGCAGACGATATTTTTTATACCGCTCGGAGCAATGCAGACCTGCATTGTGCCTGTTATCAGCTTTAATTACAGTGCAGGAAATAGAGAAAGGTGCGGCAAAACTCTGAAAGATGCCGTCTTGCTCGGAATGGCGCTAATGCTAATCGGTGTGTTGTGCTTTGAAATAATGCCTGCCTCTCTTATGGGCACATTTTCAAAGGACAGCGAAGTAATACGAATCGGCGCATATGCACTCAGAGTTATTGCCTTTTCATTTGTGCCTATGGTGACCTCGCTGATTTTTCCTGTGTTCTTTCAGGCTATCGGCTCGGCGTTTAAAAGTTCGGCTCTTACTGTGCTGAGGACTGTTGTGCTGTTTGTGCCGCTCGGTTGGGTGCTTGCACATTTCGGACTTGATGCCTTTTGGTTCACTTTTCCTATAACCGAGGTTATCACTACAACTGTTGGATTTATTATGTATAAAAAGAGCGGATTTGGCAAAAGACTCGTGCGGCGAGAGCAGTAAATTTCTTACAAATTACACAAATTGTAATTTTGTTGTTATTGACAAATTTCACATTATGTGGTATCATTAAAACAAATATAATCTTACAAGGAGTATGATTTTCTATGAAAAGAATTAAGACTATTGAAACTCGTGACCTTAAGAAAAGCGTAAAGACAGGCGGTTGCGGCGAATGTCAGACATCTTGTCAGTCAGCTTGCAAAACATCTTGCGGCGTTGCTAATCAGCAGTGCGAGAAGTGCCTCAGCGAGAAATAATTTAGCTGTGCAGTTTTGCATTAAAAAGGATTTTCAGCCGTTTCGCCTTTTGGAGAACGGCTTTCCTTTTGTCTATATATCAGTTTTGGAGAAAATATATGATACACCAGTATAAGTTAAACGGATATAATATTGTGCTCGATGTTTTCAGCGGCAGTGTTCATTGCGTTGATGACCTTGCGTATGATGTTATTGAAATGTACGAAAATTCCGATAAAGAAAATATAATCAAGGCTATGCTTGAAAAGTACAAGGATAATCCTGAGATTACAGCGGATGAAATTTCTGATTGCTATGATGATGTAACAGAATTAAAGGACAGCGGAAAGCTATTTACAACCGATAAATACGCAGACCTTGCCTTTGATTTTAAAAAGAGAAATACGGTTATAAAGGCATTGTGCCTGCATATTGCCCATACCTGTAACCTCAACTGCGAATATTGCTTTGCAAGTCAGGGCAAATACCATGGTGACAGAGCCTTAATGAGCTTTGAAGTGGGTAAGAGAGCCATTGATTTTCTTATTGAAAATTCAGGCAGCAGAGTGAACCTTGAGGTTGACTTTTTCGGCGGAGAACCGCTTATGAACTTTGATGTGGTTAAGCGGATTGTGGCTTACGCAAGAAGTATTGAAAAGGAAAAGAACAAGAATTTCCGTTTTACTCTCACAACAAACGGTATGCTTGTTGACGATGATGTAATCGAGTTTGCCAATAAGGAATGTCACAATGTTGTACTCAGCCTTGACGGCAGAAAAGAGGTGCACGATCACCTCAGAAAGACTGTAAACGGCAAGGGCAGCTACGATATTATCGTACCTAAGTTCCAGGAATTTGTTAAAAAGCGTGGCAATAAGGGTTATTATGTGCGTGGCACTTATACCCACAACAATACAGACTTTACAAACGATATTTTCCATATGGCAGACCTCGGCTTTACTGAGCTTTCTATGGAGCCTGTTGTTTGCTCGCCGGATGATCCGTATGCGCTTACATATGATGATTTACCTGTTCTTTTTGAGCAGTACGAAATTCTTGCAAAGGAAATGCTCAAGAGGGAAAAAGAGGGCAGACCGCTCACTTTCTATCACTATATGATTGACCTTACAGGCGGCCCGTGCATTTATAAGAGAATTTCAGGCTGTGGCTCGGGTACTGAGTATATGGCTGTTACTCCATGGGGTGAGTTATATCCTTGTCATCAGTTTGTAGGTGACCCTAAGTACAGTCTTGGCAATATTTACGAGGGTGTTACAAACACCGAGGTGCAGGACGAGTTTAAGCTCTGCAACGCTTACGCAAGACCGAATTGTAAGGATTGCTGGGCAAAGCTGTATTGCAGTGGCGGTTGTGCCGCAAATGCTTACCATGCGACAGGCTCAATTACAGGCATATATGAGTATGGCTGTGAGCTTTTCAAAAAGCGTATGGAATGTGCAATTATGATGAAAGTTGCCGAGGCAGAGCTTTAATAGAATTTTAGCGGTATGGGATTTCTCATACCGCTTTTTATGGTGATTTTATAAATGAACAGGATAATTGATTTTTTAAAGAAAGAAATTGTACTCAGCGTTTCGTTCGTGCTTGCGCTGATTTCAATGTTCTTTGTGCCGCCGAGTGAAAAATATTTTGATTACATAGATTTTCGCACACTCGGACTTTTGTTTTCGCTTATGACAATAATGGCAGGTCTAAACAAAATGGGAATTTTCCGACTGCTTGCGAAAAATTTGCTGAATAAGGCAAAAACAATGCGTGGTGTTACACTTTTGCTTGTTTTATTGTGCTTTTTCAGCTCAATGTTAATTACGAATGATGTCGCATTGATAACATTTGTGCCTTTTTCGGTTGTGCTTTTAAAACTTGCGAATAAGCAAAACAGAATGATATTTGTGGTAACGCTTGAAACGATAGCGGCAAACCTCGGCAGTATGCTCACACCGATTGGCAATCCGCAGAATTTATATTTGTTTTCGGCATACAATATGAGTATTTCAGATTTCTTTTATACGATTGCTCCGTACGCAATGCTTTCATTAGGCTTGCTTGTAATTTTTTTGCTGTTTTCTGATAAATCGAAACTTGCAAATTTAGGCGACAGGGAAGAAGTTATCTTTGACAAAAGGCTTTTGACAATGTATGCCGTTCTTTTTGCAATAGCACTGCTAAGCGTATTCAGAGTGCTGAACTACATTGTATTGCTTGCGGTTGTAATAGTATTTGTGCTTATATTTGACAGAAAGGTGATTTTAAAGGTGGATTACAGCCTCCTGTTTACCTTTGTGTTCCTTTTTATATTCATAGGAAATCTCGGAAATATAGCGCAGATAAACAGCTGGCTTTCTGAGATAGTAGGCGGAAACGAGGTAGTAGTAGGGGTGCTTGCAAGTCAGGTGTTCTCAAATGTTCCTGCCGCAATTTTGCTTTCAGGCTTTACATGCAATGCCGCCGCTTTAATGATAGGCGTAAATATAGGCGGACTCGGCACATTGATTGCATCTATGGCGAGTTTAATTTCGTTTAAATTTATTCAAAAGGAAAGCGTAAGCATTGCAAAATACCTTGGTGTGTTTACATTGCTTAATGTGGTATTTTTAGCAGCAAATCTCGCTTTGTGGGTTGTTGTTAAATAATGCAAGCACCGACAAAACATAAAATTTAGGTCAACCCTTTTTAAAGGGTTGCGGGTTTGTGCAGAGCCCATAAAATGATAAAAACGAACTTATTTTAAATAAAAATAAAAACTTTAAATTATATCATAGAATAACTAAACTTTAGATTTTTCAAAACTTTAGGAGTAAATAAAAGTTAAGACTAATGAGTGGCAGAGAGCAAAAAAGTTACACTTGAGTTTCAGTAGAGAAAATATACTTTAAAGGACGCAATAGTTTTCAGTTGTGGCTAATTTGCCCTTTAAAAGTGGCAAATTAGTAGTTTTAGTAGCGTAGCTTTTCTCCTTTGTTGCTTTCGCTTTTAAAGGCTTTCGCTATTATTTTTCAGCCACCAAACGGCAAGCCGTTTGGCTATCGTTAGATTGCGTAAAGAGAAGGCATTTGTTGGCGTTGCCCACACCCACAACCTTTGAAAAGGTTGACCAAACTTTTAACTTCGGGCGGAAAGTTTGAAATTTAACTTACTTTGTTTCCCGACCGATAATCCGTTAAACCATAATTTACCCCAACTTTTTATAAAGAACCAATTTTTCCTTAGTTAGTTGGCTGACTTTAATTTAATATTCCTGCCTTATCGCAGCAAAAACCCCCACTCCGATTACTCAGAGTGGGGGTTTTTATTAAGCATTAGCTGCTTTTGCTTGTTTTTCTTTTTCAGCCTGAGCTTTTTTAAGCTTAGTTCTCTTAATAACCTTAAGACGGCTGAATTCTTCTCTTTCTTTTTCGTCAAGTGCATCAGAAATAAACTTTACGGTTTCCTCAAACTTTGGAATCATAATGTTTTTAAGAGCGTTGGCTCTTTTCTGAGTTTTCTTGATTGATACTGCAAGTCGGTAAACACTGTTTTCTATCTCGGCAAGCTCGGCGGTAAGATACTTAACCTCTGTAAACTTCTCGTAGGTCTTATCTATACCGGAGTTTGTAAGTCGCAGTCCGTAGTGCAGGTAGGTCTGAGGTTTTTTCTCATCTATGGTGAGAATAGGAATTTCTACACCCATTACACTTCTTGAATCAAGTTTTAATGAGTCTTCCTCAGGAATCGTGTTTGAAAGGTCATCGCAAAAGCCGTTTGTTACATTGGCAGTCTGAAGTGCTATGTAAGCCTCTTCATATGCGTTGTCAATCTTTTCCTGAATTGCATTGGCGTGGTCAATAAGCGTCATCATCTCTCTTATGAGAATGTTACGCTTACGGTCAAGCAGTTCATAGCCGTTTTTGGCAAGAGCAAGCGACTTTTTGGTGTTCATCAGATTACCTTTTGTAGGTACAGCCTGTACAGCCATAAATGCTCAGCACTCCTTTCTGACGGTTTATTTCTCAACATAATATTTGTCAAGAATCTGATCGTCAACACGGTCAAGTTCAGATCTTGGCAGAGTAGAAAGCAACTCCCAACCAAGGTCAAGGCTCTGTTCGATACTTCTGTTTTCATTAAATCCCTGATTAACAAACTTTGATTCAAACAGTCTGCCGAATTCAATATATTTCTTGTCGATAGGGGAGAGTTCTTCCTCACCGATAACAGATGCAAGTGAACGAGCGTCAATTACCTTTGCATATGACGCAAAGAGCTGGTTTGCAAGCGCCTGATGGTCGCCTCTTGTGTAGCCTTCACCGATACCGTCCTTCATAAGTCGAGAAAGTGACGGCAATACGCTTACAGGTGGGTAAAGTCCTTGTCCCTGTAATGAACGGTCAAGTACAATCTGACCCTCTGTAATGTAACCGGTAAGGTCAGGAATTGGGTGAGTAATATCATCATTAGGCATTGTAAGAATAGGAATCTGAGTAACAGAACCGTTCTTGCCCTTAATCATACCTGCACGCTCATAAAGTGAAGCAAGGTCTGAGTAAAGATAACCAGGATAACCTTTTCTTGCAGGAATTTCACCCTTTGATGATGAGAACTCACGAAGTGCCTCGGCGTATGATGTCATATCTGTCATAATAACAAGAACGTGCATTTCAAGCTCAAAGGCAAGGTACTCGGCAATAGTAAGAGCACATCTTGGTGTAAGTGTTCTCTCAATGATTGGGTCGTTAGAAAGGTTTAAGAGCATTACAACTCTTGAAAGTACGCCGCTTTCCTCAAAGCTCTTTCTGAAGTATTCGGCAACATCTTTCTGAACACCCATTGCGGCGAATACAACGCAGAAGTTGTTTGCGTTTGCACCGCTGATTTTTGCCTGACGAACAATCTGTACCGCAAGGTCGTTATGTTTCATACCTGTGCCTGAGAAGATAGGTAATTTCTGACCTCTGATAAGTGTCATAAGTGTATCAATGGTAGAAATACCTGTGTTGATGTAGTTCTTAGGATAAATTCTTGAAACAGGGTTGATAGGTGTGCCGTTAATGTTAGCACGCTTTACAGGAAAAATATCTCCGAGTCCGTCAATAGGTCTGCCTGCACCGTCAAGTACACGACCGATGATTTCAGGAGAAAGAGGCATTTCCATTGGGTGACCTGTAAGTCTTGTCCTTGTATTTGTCAGGCTGATTCTTCTTGTACCCTCAAATACCTGAACAACAATCTTTTCGCCCTCAATCTGTACGACACGGCCCTGTCTTACTGTGCCGTTTTCAAGGCGGATATCAACAATTTCCTCGTTGGAAACGCCTTTTACTCCGTCAAGAACTATGAGTGAGCCGTTAATTTCCTTAACGCCGACATAATCTATAATCATTGTGCGTTTCCTCCTTACATAATTGAGTCAAGCTTTTCGTCAATTTCTTTGATATAATCATCAAAAAGCTCAGGCTTACTGTTAGGAATATCGTATTTCATCTTTGTGAGCTTATCAAACAAACCAAGCTCAATTACCTTTGAAATAGGGATTTCCTTTGCAACAACCTTCTTAGCCTTGTCATAAAGGTGAAGAATTGTTTTCATCATAAGTTTCTGCTTTTCAAGCGGAACATATGTATCGTCAGCGTGGAAAGCATTCTGCTGCAAGAAACCTACACGAACAACTCTTGCTGCCTCAATTACGAGCTTTTGGTCATCAGGAAGTACATCCGAACCAATGAGCTTTACGATTTCCATAAGCGAGCTTTCTTCCTGAAGAAGTGCACTGATTCTGTTACGATACTCAATAAAGTCTTTACCGAGGTTTTCCTCAAACCAAGGGTCAAGGTCATTGAAATATTCGCTGTAACTGTTCATCCAGTTAATAGCAGGATAATGTCTTGAATAAGCAAGCGACTTATCAAGTGCCCAGAAACAACGGGTAAATCTCTTTGTGTTCTGAGTAACAGGCTCGGAGAAGTCTGAACCCTGCGGAGAAACCGCACCGATAAGTGTTACAGAACCCTCACCGCCTGAAAGAACTTCTGCACGGCCGCCACGCTCATAGAACTCGGCAAGTCGTGAAGGCAGGTAAGCCGGGAAACCTTCCTCGGCAGGCATTTCCTCAAGTCGGCCTGAAATTTCACGAAGAGCCTCTGCCCAACGAGATGTTGAGTCAGCCATCATAGCTACATGGTAGCCCATATCTCTGTAATACTCGCCAAGTGTAATGCCTGTGTAAATAGACGCCTCACGAGCGGCAACAGGCATATTTGATGTGTTGGCAATAAGTACGGTTCTGTCTGTCATAGGACGCTGTGACTTAGGGTCAATAAGCTCAGAGAATTCTTCGAGTACCTGGCTCATTTCGTTACCACGCTCACCGCAGCCTACATAAATAATAATATCGGCATCGCACCATTTTGCGAGCTGGTGCTGTGTCATAGTTTTACCTGTACCGAAACCGCCAGGAATTGCGGCTGTACCGCCCTTAGCAATAGGGAAGAGTGAGTCGATAACTCGCTGACCTGTAATAAGCGGAATAGATGACGCAAGTCTGTCCTTTACAGGACGGGCAGTTCTGATAGGCCATTTCTGGCAAAGTGTAAGGTTGTGCTCAACACCGTTATCATCTTTAATAACAACGATTGTGTCAAAAAGTTTGTATTGACCGTCAGGCATAACCTTAGTTACAACACCTGAAAGCTCAGGGTGAACCATAAGTCTGTGTTCAATGATTGGTGTTTCGGGGAGTGTAGCATAAATCTGACCGCCCTCAAGTCTGTCGCCGACTTTAACTTTGATTGTAACATTCCAGAGCTTTTTGTCATCAAGAGAAGATACCGATGCACCTCTGTTGATGAAAGCGCCTGCCTGTTCCTCAATAGCCTTAAGAGGACGCTCAATTCCGTCAAAAATATTATCAATAATTCCCGGTCCGAGAAGTACATTCATAGGTGCGCCTGTACCTGTAACGATATCTCCCGGCTTAAGACCGGTTGTTTCTTCATATACCTGAATTGTGGTAAAATCAGAAGTTATACCGATTACCTCGCCAACAAGGTTCTGTTCACCTACATGTACCATTTCCATCATTTCAAAGCAATCAGCATCTTTTACGGTAACAACAGGTCCGTTAATTCCATAAATAACATTATTTTCCATTTGTATTACCATCTTCTTTCGGATAAAATCAAGAAGGTCAATTAGTTAAGAACGCTCAGACCTGAGTTCTCAATAAACCATTCTCTCTGTGCAGAGAGCTTTGTGTCGAGTGTTTCATCGGCAACAATTCTCATTGACTTACAGTAGCCTTTAAGTCCGCCTATTTTAATGGAATTGTCTGTAACAAGCTCAGCCATTCCATGAAATACAGATAGGATTTCTGTTGAATATTTCATATCCTTTTCGTTGATATACACAACGCAACGGTTATCTTCAAAAAGCTCTGCAATCTGTCTTGCACTATCAACAAGTTTTAATTTATATTCTTTTGTTTCAGTGTATTTATTTAGCTTTTGTGCAGCCATTTCAAATACTTCGTCAGTCATTTTTGCTCTTTCTCTAAAGAGTTTTTTCTGACTTTCCTGAACAAGTCTTGCAAGTTTGCTTGTTTCTACATACTTTTTAGCCTCAAGCTGCTGCTGTATGTATTTTTCACTGTCACGCTTGCCGTTTTCTTCGGCTTTCTTGAGCTTTTCTTCCTTTAAAAGCTCAACTTCAGTATTGGCAATAGACTTTTGTTCTTCGGTATATCTTTGTATAGCTTGCAAAAAGTTATCAGTTTTTGTGGTATTTTCCATATTAATAACCTCTCAGCTCATTCAGAGTTTTACGCCGATAGCGTCCTGAACATATTTTGTGATACTGTCTTTGGTGCGTCCGTTGCCATGACGGTCAGGGATTTCTACAATCAAAGGCTTTTTGCGGTTGAGCTTTAGGTCATAGATAAGGTCAGGGCAGAGAGAAACAAGAGTTTCTGTCATAAGAATAACAGCCACATCTTCTCTCTCCATAGCCTTAGTAAGCTCTCGTGTAACCTCTTCTTCCGTATGAACCACAACGCCGTCAATACCTGCAAAACGCATACCCATTTTAGTATCAACATTATCGCTTATAAGAAAAAATTTCATTTTTCGTCATATCCTTTATTTCTTCAATTAGCTGAAGAGAATCAAGATTGAGATAAGCATACCGTAAAGGGCAACACCTTCACCAAGAGCAACGAAGATAATTGCTTTACCAAATGCCTTAGGATCTTCGCTTGTTGCGCCGATAGCTGCAGGAGCTGCGTTACCTACGGCAATACCACCACCGATACATGAAAGACCAACTGCGATAGCTGCGCCGATATATGCAAAGCTCTTAGATGACTGCTGAGCAACCTGTACTGCCTCTGAAACTGTATTTGCATCTGCTGCGCCTGCTACGATTGGGCAGAGAAGGCAAATTGCAAATACTGCTGCGAATGAAGCAATCTGCATTAAAACTGTTTTCTTTCTGTTGTGACCTTTTTCATAAGCCTTTACAGCTACGATTACTGATGCTACAAGAAATACAACAGGGAGTGCCAACATAACTAAATTTAAGATGCTCATAATGATTTACCTCCAAAAAATAAATAAACAATAAAATATATAATTAAATTTTATCTGAAATAAAATTTAACCGTTTTGTGTAAGTTTTAGCTTGACAGGCTCATATGGTCTGCCTTCGCCGGAATAGAAACGGCTGAAAAGCTCATAGTATTCAAGTCTTAATACCTGAATTGCAACAAGGAGAGCCTCAAGTACCATTACTATAACATTACCTACTACAACGATTGGCCAGTAGGCAATAGGACCTGCGGTTTCGGCAAGAACAAATACAACCATCATCATACCTGCGTGCACAAGAACAAATGCGCCTACACGCAAGAAACTCATTGTGTTTGTTACATAGCTTAAAAGAACTTCAATTGATTCAAAAATATTTTCAACAATGTAGTCCTTCCAGCTTTCCGGTTTCCAGTCAGGTTCTTTGTTTACCAATCCGCCAAGCGGTTCGGCAAAGAAAATTAAGATAAACGGAATTACAATCAGGCAAATAATGTAAGGAGCGCTGAATACAGGGAGTCCAAACAAAAGCTGACCTGCAATGCCGAATACTATTGCACTGTAAAAAATTATACCTGCTACACCGCTCGTGCTGAACAATGCTCTGCCGTAGTCCTTTTGACGAATTGATGTGTAAACATTAAGACACATTGCAATAATCAAGAGGAACACACCGATTCCGATAGCCACAAGAATAATCTTGGTTGCCATTTCGGAGCTCATAACCTCAATCGGCTTTTCTTCAAGTCCGAAGAGAGCCTTATACATTGGGTCGAGCAAATGTTCAAATCCGAACACACTGCCGAACACAAGTCCGAAGAATGCAGATGAAATACCGCATGGTGCAAGTATTTTACCGATTGCCATCTTTTTAATTTTATACATTAATATACCTACAATGGTAAGGCAGATACCCTGACCTACATCGGCAAACATAATACCGAATATAATAATGTAAGTAATCGCTACAAAAAGTGACGGGTCAATTTCGTTGTATTTTGGCACGCCGTACATTGAGGTGTAGAACTCAAACGGTCGTGCAAGGAAACAGTTTTTAAGTTTTACAGGCGGAGATTTTTTAATCTCGTTCTTTGCGTCTGAAAATTCAACTGTAACACTTCTATGCTTGCAAAGTCGCTTTTTAAGCGGTTTTGCAAATTCAGTCGGCACCCAGCCTACAATGATAAAGCTCTTGTTGTACTGCAAAGCCTTTGTTCTGATGGTTGAGTACATTGAAAGCTCCTCAAGCTTTGACAAATATTTTAAAATTCTTTCTCTGTTCATTGAAAGATAATCGTCAATACGCTTTTCGGTATCCTTGTAAACATCCTCAAGGTGGGGAATAAGTGCCGTAAGTTTTTTCATATGCAGAGTTGGCGTTGAATTAACACCGATTATGTCACATCTCTCAAAGAAAAGGCTTGAGAAAACTCTGTCGATTTCCTCTGTTTTGTCGGCAGGAGCAAGATAAACGCCCCAATAATAAGCTTTATCTTCTGTACACACCGAAAAATCAATATAAGGATCGTCCTTATAGTTTTCGAGTTTTACATAGCTGTCTTTAGGAAGTCTGCCGAATCTTGCATTTACATATTTAAGCTCAAGCAGCTTTTCTATTTCAATGTCAAGTCCGACAAAGTGCTTGGTTTCGTCAAGGTTTTGCTTAGCCTCAAGCAACTGCTCGGCGGCAAAATCTCTGTCTTCGACAAGCTCGTTTAGTTCATCGCAAATCTTATTGCAAAACAATTTAATATCCTGATAGGTAGGGTTGAAATTGCTTACATCGACAAGCGGGAACTGTCTTTTTGTAAGTCCTAACGACGCCTTGAGGTTAGTGAGATGTTCGGCATAGATATTTTTTGTCTGAAGATGCGAAAAGCCTTGGGTGTTGTTGTAAAAAACAGACACTTCATCGGGGTGAAATACACCCGACTCACCCAATACGGTAATTACATCGTCAATCTCATCCATAAAGCCGATTATGTTAACAGCTTGCATGGTTGATACAGCCAAATAAAATCACCTCTTTGTTAGTGGTACTGCTTACTTATACAATAAGCAGGGACTGTATTTTTTTAGAATCAAGTTTGTATCGTGTACCTTCAATCAAGGTTATGATATTCATAAGCTCGGTTTCGGCAACGAACATATATGAAATCATTACAACAGAAGGGTTGTTTGAGAAATACATATTCTTTCTTGCAAGCTTGTATTTAACTCTCGGGCTGATGTCACTTGCGTAAACATAACCGATTTGCTCAATCATCTTGCCTGTATGGGTTTCCTGCATTACGGAGAAAACTTCTCCGGAGGATTCCGCACTGCACATTCTGTCAATGATTTTTTCGCTGATACCTGAGAAAGGGTAGAGCAGATTACTTTTTATTTGCTCAGGTGAAAGGTTATAGTATTTTTTAAGTCTTAACACACGAGAGAAGTTGTTGTAATCATTAATTACTGTAAAAAGCTCCATAAGCTCTCTTCTTTCAGTGCCTTTGGTCTTGCTTTTTATAACCTTTTTAAGATTTGAGAAAACAAAAGTATAAAGGTCGTTTTCAATATCCGAAATCGGCAAAAGATTATTTTCATCAGGCTGATACTTGGTGAAAATCTGCGCATACTTTGTGTTGCTTAAAACAGAGAGAAACTCATCATAGTTTCTTGCAAGCGCAAGTTTTTGCAGGTCAATCTCTGTGTGCTTTGAAAAATATGTCGGATACTGATAAATAAATTTTTCAGTTGATGAAGTATTCAGCAAAGTGAGAAAGCGCATTATCTGCTCAATCTCGGTTCTGCTTATAACATATGCTGAAAAGCCGGTGCTCATTTGTGAATCGTATCTGCAAAGCGAGTCAAACTCATAGAAAAGATGTTGCCTTAAAAGAATCTCAAGTCTGCCACGGTGAACATCACGCTCATTTACATCACGCAATGCCTCCGCATAGTGAGTATAAGACTTCAGGTAAGACATAACCTCTGCCACACTGTTTGAGTTAAGCAGGTTGTTGTAGTCCTTTTCGGTGAGCCTTTTGCCAAACTTTGCTCTTGCCTTTGTAAGCACCGCAAACGAAGTGGAAGACACAGCTTTCGCACCTCCTTTAAAATAATATGCTTAATAAATGGATAGTTATCCGATTGTACGCTTAGCAATTTCATCTGACCATTTGTCAGCATTTGCCTCGAAATCAGACTTAAGTTTAATTAAAACAGATTTATGTTTCTGACGGGTATCCTGCCACTGATGACGGATATCTTTGTCAATGTAAGCACTCTGTCGCTCAATGGTTTCTTCAGCCTTTGACATATAGGAATCATAGATTACCTTTGCCTGAGCGTCGATTTCCTTAGCAAGAGTTTCTTTGTTTTTCTGATTTTCTTCATCGAAGGCTTTTGCCTCGGCGTCTGCCTCAACAATCTGTTTAATCATATCCTTCAAAAAATCACCCCCTGAGTTTAGTTCTTGAGAGCCTGAAGCGGTGCAGGAATTCTTCCTCCTCTGTTGATAAATTCGGCAGGCGAGCCTTTTCTGAGCGGCATTACAGGGCCATAGCCGAGAAGTCCGCCAAAGTTAAGAGTTTCGCCGGCTTTCTTACCAATAGCAGGAATAAGTCTGACAGCGGTTGTCTTAGTGTTTACCATACCGATAGCGGCCTCATCTGCAATAATAGCAGAGATAACCTCGGCACTTGTGTCACCCGGTACAATAATCATATCAAGGCCAACTGAGCAAACGGCTGTCATAGCCTCAAGCTTAGTTATGTCAAGATATCCGTTTTCAGCCGCATAAATCATACCTGCGTCCTCAGACACCGGAATAAAAGCACCGCTGAGTCCGCCAACATGTGACGAGGCCATTACGCCGCCTTTTTTAACAGCATCGTTGAGGAGAGCAAGAGCAGCAGTTGTACCGTGACATCCGCATACTTCAAGTCCCATTTCTTCAAGAATATGTGCAACACTATCGCCGACTGCCGGTGTAGGTGCAAGTGAAAGGTCAACGATACCAAAAGGTACGCAAAGTCTTTTGCTTGCCTCTTTAGCAACAAGCTGACCCATTCTTGTGATTTTAAATGCGGTTTTCTTAACCATATCGGCGATTTCGGCAATGTTTTTGCCTTCGCCGCCCTTTGCAAGAGCAGCTCTTACTACGCCGGGGCCTGAAACACCGACATTAATAACTGTGTCAGCCTCGCCGACACCGTGGAAAGCTCCTGCCATAAACGGGTTATCCTCAGGAGCGTTGCAGAATACTACAAGCTTTGCAGCACCGATACAATCACGGTCTGCGGTAGCCTGTGCAGCCTCTACCACTGTTTTACCCATCATTTTAACTGCGTCCATATTGATACCGGCTTTTGTTGAACCGATATTAACTGAAGAGCATACAAAATCGGTTGTGGCAAGTGCCTCCGGAATACTCTCGATAAGTGCATAGTCACCGCTTGCAAAACCTTTTTGAACAAGTGCGGAGTAACCGCCGATGAAGTTTACGCCGAGTTCCTTAGCAGCCTTGTCGAGTGCGTGAGCAAATTTTACAACCTTTTTGCTCTGACACGGTGCAGCCACCATTGCGATAGGTGTAACAGAAATTCTTTTATTTATAATAGGAATACCGTACTCCTTTTGGATATCCTCGCCTGTTTTAACGAGGTCCTTAGCAGAACGGCAGATTTTGTCATAAACCTTAGTGCAGGCTTTATCAATATCATCATCAATACAGTCTAAAAGTGAAATGCCCATTGTAATTGTTCTTACATCGAGATTTTCGTTATCAATCATATTGATAGTTTCAAGTATATCTTTTGTTTCGAGCATAGGTGTTTATCCTTTCAATCCATATTTAAGGGCAAATTAAATTCTGTGCATACTGTTGAATATATCTTCGTGCATTACATGAATCTTAGTAGCAGTAGCCTCTCCGACTGCGTCAAGGTCAGTTCTGAGCTTTTCAAAATCAATCTTTTCCTCGTTGAATTCAATAAGCATAACCATTGCAAACATATCCTGAAGAACGCTCTGTGTTACCTCAACGATATTTGCGCCGTCGGCAGCGCAGGTAGCTGATACCTTTGCAAGTATTCCGACTGTGTCCTTACCGATTACTGTAATAATAGCTTTCATAAGTTACCTCCGTGTTTTGCAAGAAACGAATTTTATTCTTGCAAAAGTATTGTATGATTGTTTTATATCACTACCCTATTATATAACTAAAACCCGATAAAGTAAAGCCTTATATTGCATAAATTTGGCGAATATGGTATTATTTATTACGGAGGGCTGATAACTATGATTTTATGTGATGTTCACACCCATTCAAACAATTCATTTGACGCAGAAAGCTCGGTTGAAGAAATGTGTAATTCTGCCGTAAATAAGGGATTTTACGCAATAGCAATAACAGACCATTGCGAAGCACCTTTTATGAAGTTCGGCTATAATGAAGAATTTGGAGATTTTAACGAGAAAATCCCGATGTCTTATTTGCAGACAAAAAAGGCTCAGGCAAAATACAGACAAAAAATCAAGGTTTTATGCGGAATAGAGCTCGGTGAGCCTATGCACGATCCGGAATGTACCGAAAAAGCACTTTCTTTTGGCGATTTTGACTTTGTTTTAGCATCTTTGCACAATTTAAAAAATATGGAAGATTTCTATTTTATCGACTTTAATAATTGTAATATTTCCGAAATTTTGAAATTATATTTTAATGAACTTGCAGAAACGGCAGCCTTTTCTGACTTTGACAGCCTTGCTCACATTACATATCCGTTAAGATATATTTTTGAAACAACGGGCGATTATCCCGACCTGACGCCGTATCAGGATGTAATTGATGATATTTACAAAACGCTGATTTCAAATAAAAAAGCGCTTGAGATAAATACCTCGGGTTTGTTTAAACCAATCGGAAGAACCTTGCCCGATGAATTTCAGCTCAGGCGTTATTATGAACTTGGCGGCAGGATGATTACTCTCGGAAGTGATGCACACACAAGCAGTGCAGTCGGCAACGGAATAGAGGAGGGCATAAGACTTGCGTACAAATGCGGTTTTAGGTCTTATACAATTTTTGAAAAGCGTAAGCCGATTTCAATTCCGATAGATATCAATTAAACTATATTGTATATTTTAATAGATATTGTGTTGTTTATCATATTATAACGCAAGTTGAAAATATTTCAAGCACTAATTTTAGCTATGGTGTGTATTAATAGACACAAAGTAAATAAAATTCTAATAAATGCCGTAAAAGCAAACAAAAAACAGACATTTCTCAAAAGTTGGAAATGTCTGTTATATTTTAGCTTAAAAGATTAAATTTTAATTATAAAGTTTTAGCAAGCTCTTTTATGTATTCTCTGAGCTGGTCTTTTGTTTCGGGGTGTTCAAGACCTACTTCGATTTGTGCCTGAAGAATACCGAACTTGTTGCCCATATCGTATCTTCTGCCCTCAAACTCAACGGCAGTCATACCCTCGGTAATTGCAATTTCACGCATTGCGTCTGTAAGCTGAATTTCACCGCCTGCACCCGGCTTTGTTCTCTCAAGAATTTCAAAAATCTCGGCAGGGAGTACGCATCTGTCTATGATAGAGTAGAGCGAAAGCACCTCCTCGGGTGTCTGCGGCTTTTCTTTCATATCTGTGCATTTGAATACATTATCATAAATATGCTCTACCTTGAGTGAGCCGTACTTGTGAATGTCCTTAGCGTCAACCTTTTTAACGCCGACAACACCCTTGCCAAACTCGCCGTAGTGCTCAATCAACTGACCGATAGCCGGCTTTTCACCAATAATTGCGCCGTCACCGAAAAGTACCGCAAACGGCTCGTTGCCTACAAATGACTTTGCCTTTAATATTGCGTGTCCCAAGCCTTTCATTTCCTTTTGGCGAATGAAAGTGATGTTGGCAAGATTGGAAATCTCTCTTACTGTCTTGAGAAATTCGTGTTTGCCGCTTTTTTCAAGGTTTGCCTCAAGTTCTGGAGATGCGTCAAAGTGGTCTTCAATAATGCCCTTTCCTCTGTTTGTAACAATGAGAATATCAGTGATACCTGCCGCAACAGCCTCTTCAACTATATACTGAATTGTTGGCTTGTCAACGATAGGCAGCATTTCTTTAGGCATTGATTTTGTTGCAGGAAGAACTCGTGTGCCAAGTCCTGCCGCCGGAATAACTGCTTTTGTGATTTTCATATTATCCTCCGAAAATTTGTATTAAACGAACAGTGGCATATAGATGATTGCCAGAAATACAATTGTTGCCACAACTGCCATGGCAAGGTTTACTCCACCCTTGTTTTCTATCTGCTCGTTGATTGTAGATTTTGTTTTGAGTGATTCCTCTTCTGATTCTTTGTCAAAACTTGCTGCGTATTTTTTGATTGAAGAAATCTTCTTTATGCAGTGCTTGTAGTACATTCTGTTGGTTCTGAATCCGCAGATAAGCATAACGGCTAATCTGATTGCCCCGAGAATGTAGGGGATAGAAAAGTAAAAAATATTTGTAGATGACATACCGCTGAACAAATCACTGAAATTTGCACCGCTGTATGTTCCCTGCAGTAATGCGCTGTAATTATCAATATAAATGTTGTAAGCCTCTGTATATTCAGGTGTTGACTGAATAATTAAAGTGCCGGCAAGCAGAGCGATTACAATTACCGATACAAAAATGCCGATTGCATACATTTTTCTGTAAAGCATATAAGCGCCCGGCAAAATAGCCGATACAAAGCTGAAACGGGATTTATTGGTTCTCATAATCGAGCCGAAAACACGCATAAAATAATTTGTGTTTTTTCCAACAAATTTTGAAACCTCGCCTGCGGTAACATCATCGGCGATTTTTTCATCGGCCTTAAAGCCTGCCATCGGGTCAAAAGCTATAAAAGGTATGCCGCCGTTTTGCTGAGGCTGACCAAAAGGAAAACCGTTTGCCTCAGGCGGTACATTTGTGCTGTTTGCGGAATTATTGCTTTGATTGTTATCCTTTAGTAAAGGAGCGCCGCAGTGCTCGCAGTAAAACAAGGTGCTGTCATTTGGATGACCGCATACCTGACAAATCACTTCAGACTCGCAGTCGGCATTTTCGTCGCCGCTGTTATCTGAATTATTGCTTTCCTGAAAATTTTCAAAAGAAAAATCGTCTGAGTGTTTATCGTTATAGCAGCACTTTCCTTCTTTTTCCCAACATTCTCTATGGTGCGGTGCGCCGCAATCGGGACAAACTACTATATCATCGCTCTCTTTGAACTGCTTGTTGCAAACAGGGCATTTATATTTATAAAAATCCATAATTGCCTCCGGGTATTTTTATACAATCTAATTATAACAAATAATCTTATTAAATGCAACTGAAATTTGCTTGAATTATTTTATTTTGATGTGCGATTTGTGAATATTATTATTTGTTTGCAAAAGGAATATATTTATATATAAAACATTGTATTAAATTGTTGATTATGATATAATAAAGATGATTAGTGACTTTAAGCAAGGAGGATTGCTTGTGAATGACAAAATAACATTTCAAGTGGAAACCTTTGGTGCAATGAATCTTGCAATGCAGCAAAACTATGTTCCGCTTGTACGAAATATATTGATAAAAAATAACAGTGACGAGGAAATTAAAAATGTGATTTTAAAAATTTCCTTTGAGCCTGAATTTGCAAAGGAATATACCCATACGGTAGATGTTCTGCCTGCGCATACCGAGGTGGAGGTAAGTCCCGTAAAAATTGTGCTGTCAACTGAATTTTTATTTTCTCTTACCGAAAGAATGGTAGCTCAGCTGAGTGTTGAGCTTTGGTGCGATGACGAGCTTATCAGCAGTGACTCCACAAATATAGATCTGCTTGCGTTCGACCAGTGGACAGGCTGTTTCCTTATGCCTGAGCTGATAGCGGCATTTGTTACGCCAAACCACCCGACAGTATCTAATATGCTGTCAAAAGCAAGCGAGTATATGGCAAAGTGGGGCAAACGCCCTGAGATTACAGGCTATCTTACAAGAAGTGCAGATGAGGTAAAGGTACAGATGGCGGCTATTTATGCGGCTTTGCAGTCGCAAAATATTGTATACAACAATGTTCCGCCGAGCTACGAAAGATTAGGTCAGCGTGTGCGGCTTCCGTATTCCGTAATTGAGAACAGGCAGGGCACTTGCCTTGACCTTGCGGTTACATATGCCTCTTGTCTTGAGGCGGCAGGACTTTTCCCTTTAATAATGATAAAAAAAGGTCACGCATACTGCGGCTGTCGCCTTGAAGAGGAAACCTTTGCCGATTGTGTGATTGATGATTATTCGGCTATCGATAAGCGCACAGTCAGCGGAAACGAAGATATTTTGCTTGTTGAGTGTACTGATTTTACGGCGAGCAAGAATGTTGATTTTGACAAAGCCGTAAAGCATGGCAAAGACAATCTCCTTGATTCGGGCAGCTTTATTTGCGCTGTTGATGTACGGCGCTCAAGGGCGGGCGGTCTTAGACCTATTCCGCAGAAAATAGCCAACAATCAGTTTCAGGGCAGTGCAGGCTCGGATACTCCTATGCCCGATTATCAGGCAACAGCACCTCAGGCACTCAACAGGTCGCAAATAGGAGTAATAGATTACGAGGAAGGCTCACTTTCAAGAGTTCAAATGTGGGAGCGGAAGCTGCTTGATTTCAGCTTAAGAAATTCACTTTTGAATTTCAAGATTACTAAGACTGCTTTGCCACTTTTAACTTATGACCTCGCCTTGCTTGAGGACAGCCTTTCGGACGGAACTTCATTTGCAATCAGAGAGCTGCCGAGCGAATGGACAAGGTCGCTTAGAGATGCAAGACTGTACGAGATTGAAAACGAAAACGACCTTGCAACCAATATTGCAAGGGAAGAATTTAAAAGCAAGCGAATTTGCGCCGTAATGCACGCAGAAGAGCTTGAAAAATCACTTAAAAATATTTACAGAACCACAAAAACAAGTCTTGAGGAAAACGGCTCAAATACCCTTTTCCTTGCACTCGGATTTTTGAAGTGGTATGAAAGCGACATTTCTGAAAAGCCACGCTATGCGCCGCTTATTATGATTCCTGTCGAGCTTGTGAAAAGCTCACACAACAAAGGCTATGTTTTAAGGAGCAGACAGGAAGAAACACAGATTAATGTTACATTAATAGAGTATTTGAGGCAGATATTCGAACTTAAAGTGCCGAGCCTTGACCCACTTCCCGAGGACGAGCATGGCACAGACATTCCGCTCGTTTTCAATACAATACGCAACTGTATTCTTGACAAAAAGCGTTGGAATGTTGTAGATACAGCCTGCCTCGGTCAGTTTTCGTTCGGTCAGTTTGTAATGTGGAATGACCTGAGAAATCGTGCTGACGAGCTGAAACAAAACAAGGTTGTGTCGGGACTTATAGACAAGAAAATTATTGTTGAGCACGAAGAAAATCCGCTCAAGGTTACAGACCTTGACGAACGCATTGCGCCCGATGATTTGGCTATTCCGCTTAGCGCCGACTCATCACAGATGCTCGCCATTGCAGAGGCGGCAAAGGGCAAGAGTTTTGTACTTCACGGCCCTCCGGGAACAGGTAAGTCGCAGACCATTACAAACCTTATTGCAAATGCGCTTTATCATGGCAAGTCTGTACTTTTTGTTGCGGAAAAAATGGCGGCTCTCAATGTAGTTCAGCACAGACTTGAAAATATAGGACTTGCGCCGTTCTGCCTTGAACTTCATTCCAACAAGGCAAGCAAGAGCAGTGTGCTTTCTCAGCTTGAAAAAACTCTTGAGGTGGGCAGAATCAAGCACCCCGAAAAATACAAGGCATCGGCAGACAGACTAAAAGCTATGCGTGCAGATATGAACGGTGTAATTGACGGACTTCACAAAAAGCACGACAGCAATATTTCAGTTTATGACGCAATAGAGCAGTATGAAAGCTATGCGGATTTTAAAAATAAAGTAATTATTCCGCAGGAGCTTGTGAGCAGTATAACCGAAGATAAAATAGATTTGCTTTCATCGTATATCACAGGCTATGCAAATTCGGTTGACGCAGTGGGTGATATCGTAAATAATCCGCTTAAAGATATTTCTCTTACGGAATATTCTATACCGCTCAGAGAGCAGATTTACTCTCAATCGCTTAGCTTGCTTAATCTTTGCAGCAACGCAAAAGCAAGCATTGATAAAATCTCTGACGGCCTAAATCTTAATTATAATTACAGCGAAAAGAATATTGCAGACCTTTTAAATCTTTGCAAGACCTTGCTTATAAATTCTGCCTTTTCTCCCACACTTATTCTTGACAGCAACTACAACTCTTTGGTTCAAAAGCTCAATGCACACTACAATAATACTTGTGCCGAGAATAACGAAAGCCAAGAGCTTGAAAAGGTATTTACAAGCGGCATATATCAGTTTAATCCGGTTCAAGCGCTCAACGATTGGAATGCCGCACAGTCGAGTTGGATTTTCGGCAGAATTTCAAAGCAGAAAAAACTGTTGAAAGATATTTCGCAGTATTGCATTATTCCTAATGCCGTTACCAAGGAAAATATTACCGAGTGGTACCAGCGACTTATCAGCTTTAATAAATTGCATAGCGATAATGTAAAAAGCGCTAACGAGCTTTGCTTTATTCTAAACGAATTGGGCGCTGATTTTAAAAATGCTATTGATAAAACCAATGCTGTTTACAATGCGCTTATGCCTTATAATGATTACGAAAAGAGGGCAATACTGTCATCTGTTTCAAGAGTTAATCTTTCACAGCTTAGTTTTGACGCAGGTTGTGTTGAAAATTATTTGCTGAAGTGGAAAGTTTTTGCCGATACGGTAAAGGTTAATTTACACGATGCACAGAACGCAGACCTTTTCAAAGAGTCGAATAACATACTTGAAAATCTAAGCAAAAATATTGACAAACTCTATGCTGTTACCGAGTATAACGCAAACAGGGAAAAGCTCAGAAACGAAAACCTTGAGTGCATTTGCAACGCTGTTGAGAGCGGTGTTCTTGATAAATCGGACGCAGTAAGCGCATTTAAGTGTAATATTTATTATGCCCTTGCGCTTAAATATATTTCGTCTGACGAAAGCCTAAGCACATTCAGAAGTAACAGCTTTGAGCAGACAATACAGGAATATCATTCATTAATAGACGAGTATTCTCAGCTTACTGTTCAGGAGCTTGTGGCAACCTTGTCGGCGCAAGTGCCTGTATCGGGTTCGGCAGGCGCATCATCTTCCGAACTCGGTTTACTTAAAAGAGCCATTAAGAGCAACGGCAGGGCAATATCTATAAGAAAGCTGTTTAATGAAATTCCGGCATTGCTGCGCAGACTTTGCCCGTGTATGCTTATGAGCCCGATTTCGGTTGCTCAGTATATTGACCCGTCATTCCCTAAGTTTGACCTTGTAGTATTTGACGAGGCGTCGCAGCTGCCTACAAGCGAGGCGGTAGGTACTATTGCAAGGGGCGAAAATGTGGTAGTAGTCGGAGATCCAAACCAGCTGCCGCCTACAAGTTTCTTTAAGTCAAACCGCATTGATGAAGAAAATATTGAAAACGAGGATCTCGAAAGTCTGCTTGATGATTGTCTTTCTATTTCTATGCCGCAAATGTACCTCAAATGGCATTATCGTTCTCGCCACGAAAGCCTTATTGCATACAGCAATATGAAGTATTATGACAATAAACTTTATACCTTCCCGTCACCAAACGACAGGGTGTCGGCAGTTAAGCTGATACACATTGACGGCTATTACGATAAGGGCGGAACTAAGCAGAACAAAGCAGAGGCAGAGGCTGTTGTAAACGAGATTATTCGCAGACTTTCAGACGAAGAGCTGCGCACAAAGAGCATAGGTGTTGTTACATTCAATGTTATTCAGCAGAATTTAATTGAAGATATGCTCGCAGATGAATTTTCAAAGCACCCCGAACTTGAAAAATTCGACAGCGAGTCGGCAGAGCCTGTATTTGTTAAAAACCTTGAAAATGTGCAGGGCGATGAGCGAGATATAATTCTTTTCTCTGTCGGATACGGCCCTGATAAAAACGGCAAGGTTTCTATGAATTTCGGCCCTCTGAATCGTGACGGCGGCTGGCGCAGACTTAATGTAGCAATTTCAAGAGCAAGGTACGAAATGATAGTTTATTCAACCCTTACTCCTGAGCAGATTGATTTGTCACGCACAAGGGCGCTCGGTGTTGAGGGACTTAAAGGCTTTTTGAAATTCGCAGGTCAAAACAGAAATATAGCCGTTTCAGACGGTACGGTTTCATCAACTGCCAACAACAGTGTAATTACTGAAATCGCAGCGGCAATCGAAAAGCTCGGCTATAAAGTAAACTGCAATATCGGCTGTTCGGAATATAAGATAGACATTGGCATTGTAGATCCCGAAAATTCCGGCAACTATTTGCTCGGCATACTTGCCGACGGCGAAAACTGCAAAAATTCCGCAACTTCAAAGGACAGATTTGTTTTACAGCCCGATGTGCTTGCAGGTCTTGGCTGGAAAATTATGCGTGTTTGGACTCTCGACTGGCTTGATAATTCCGCTCGTGTTATCGACAAAATAAAGTCGGAAATCGAAAATGCCGTTGCCGATAAAAATACTAAGCACGAAGTCGGCGAACAGAACAAAGCCAAAACCTTTGAGTTTGAAAAACTCGACACCTCTTCATTTGAAAACTGCAGAATGAGAAAGTACGAAGATGTGAATATACCGATTCTCGGCAATTCAGACAGCTTTTATGCGGCATCGGCAGAGGTGGATATTCAAAAGCTGATGTTCAAAATCATTTCCACACAAGCACCTATAAGCAAAAAATCCTTGTATAAAAGCGTGCTTTCAGCCTACGGAATTTCTCGCTCGGGCAACAGGGCAGAGGCAATCCTCGACAGAGTTCTCGGCAGAATAATGCACTTTGAAACCTCAGACAACGGCGTGCTTTTTGTATGGCAGCCTGAACAGAAACCCGAGGAATACGATATTTACAGGGTATCTGAGCAACCCGAAAACAAGCGCAGCATAGATGATATTTCTTCAAACGAAATATTAAATGCCTCAAAAGATGTGCTTTGCGAGCAGGGTTGTATGAATAAAAACGACCTTATAAAAGAAACCTCTAAGAAGTTTGGCTTTAACCGTACAGGCAATTTGATTGACATAACAATCGGATATGCTGTTGACAGCGCAGTAACCAAGGGTGAATTGAGCGCTATGCCGGACGGAAAAATTACGGATAAAACATAATTATATTGCGATAGGTGAATTATAATGCCTGATAATACAGAAAATATTTTTCAGCAAAATCTTAATGAAAAAGCGCCGCAACCGGGCACAGTATTTTTTATTCATTTATTGTTTGAAGAAAAATGCGAAATGCCGCAGCAAACGGAAATTAATAAAATAATGGAAAGGCATCTTGGAAAGACCGAATGTTTTTCTTATGATAAAGCATCGGCAAGCTTTATTCCCAAAAATTATATAGCTCATTTTAAAGACGCAGATGTTAATCCGCAGCTTATAATTACCGAATGTACGGAAATTAAAAAGCCGCTTTTAAATGATTTTGAAATAGCACAGTTAAACGATTGTCCAAACGCAAGTGAAATTCTGAAAGAGTGTAAGTATCAAGTATTGGGAATGGATATGTTGGCAGCCGGCCTTGACTATAAAGAAAGAGCAAATATGTCTGTTGAATTTATCGAGGCTCTCGCTGAGATTTTCCCTGACTGCAAGGCTTTTGTTTTCGATAATTCACACAAAATGTTATCAAGAGAAAGTATTGTTGCCTGTAATCTTCCTGTGGAGCAAAGGTTTATTTATTATGCTGTCAATGTAAGATTTTTTAACATTGAGGGAACTGACGATATGATAGTAGATTCTGTGGGAATGAGCACTTTGTGGCTTCCTGATGTTCAGTATCATTTTAATACCTTAAATCCAAACAGTGTTGTATATCACGCATATAGTGTTCTTTGCTATATTTATGATAACGAATGTCCGATAAAAAGCGGTGACTGCGTAGACGGACTTGAAAACGGTGAAATGAGTAAAAATGTTCAATGGAATGTTCAGTATGAAGAATCGTTAATTCAGCCTGTCAGAGAAGTTCTTGATGTTAATACGGGAAAATATGCGTCAGGAAACAGAGAATAAATTAATTATGTAATTGTCCCTTATTATAAAAAACAGTTTACATTTATCGGCTGATTTGTTATAATAAAATAGTATGTAAAATAGTAATCTGATTTTTAGAGCTATATATCAAATTAAGACAGGAATGGTATATTTTATGGTACAATTTGAGGAATTATTGTTAAAGGTACAGGCACTTAAGCCTGATATTGACGATTTATCCGACGCACTCGGTATGAAAGGTATGCTTTCGGAAATTCAGCAGCTTGAGCTTAAAGCAACCGAACCGGGCTTTTGGGACGATGTAGAAAAATCTCAAAAGGTTTTACAGCGTACAGGCGCACTTAAGGGCAAGGTGGAGGCTTACGAGGCTTTGGTAGCTAAGTACGAGGACACCTGCGCATTGATTGAGCTTGCCAACGAGGAAGAGGATCTTTCACTTCTTGAAGAGGCAGAGAGCGAGGCAGAGGGAGTAAAGGCAAGCCTTGAAAAGCAAAGACTTCAAACTCTCCTTACAGGCGAGTACGATAAAAACAACGCTATTTTGACTTTCCACGCAGGTTCGGGCGGTACAGAGGCTCAGGACTGGGCAGAAATGCTTTACAGAATGTACAACCGCTGGGCAGATGCTCATGGCTTTAAGGTTAAGGAAGTTGACTATCTTGACGGCGATGAGGCAGGACTTAAAAGCGCCGTTCTCCTTATTGAGGGCGAAAACGCTTACGGCTACTTAAAGAGCGAGGCAGGCGTTCACCGTCTTGTAAGAGTTTCTCCGTTTGACTCTCAGGGCAGAAGACACACAAGTTTTGCATCTCTTGAGGTTATGCCTGAAATGGACGATAACATCGAAGTAAATATTGCTCCTGAGGATATTAAGATGGATGTTTATCGTGCGAGCGGTGCAGGCGGACAGAAGGTAAATAAGACTTCATCTGCCGTTCGTCTTACTCATATTCCGACAGGTATTGTTGTAGCAAGCCAGGTTGAAAGAAGTCAGTATCAGAACAGAGATGTGGCTATGAAAATGCTTGTTTCAAAACTTATGGAAATCAAAGAAAGGGAACACCTTGACAAAATTGAGGACATCAAGGGTGTTCAAAAGGAAATTACATGGGGCAGTCAGATCCGCAGCTATGTATTTATGCCATATACAATGGTTAAAGACCACCGTACTTCGTACGAAACCGGTAATATTCAGGCTGTAATGGACGGCGATATTGACGGCTTTATTAACGCATATCTCAAATGTGCAAGTCTTGGCACATTACAGAAATAATCATTAAAGAGGTTGATTTAAAGTGAAATATTTGGTAATGCTTTGTGACGGTATGGCTGATGAGCCAAACGAGGCACTCGGTAATTCCACACCTATGGAAAGGGCAAATAAGCCTTGTATGGACAGCCTTGCCGCAAAAGCAGAGGTTGGTATTGTAAAGACTGTTGCCGAGGGTTTAAAGCCCGGCAGCGATGTTGCAAACCTCTCTGTTCTCGGTTATGAGCCTGCTGTATATTACAGCGGTCGTTCTCCGCTTGAGGCTGCAAGTATCGGTATTGATTTAAAGGATACAGATGTTACTCTCAGATGTAACCTTGTTACACTTTCAGACGAAGAGGATTACGAGAAAAAGACAATTCTCGACTATTGCGCTGACGATATTTCTTCAGAAGAGGCAAAAATTCTCATTGAGTATATTCAGGAAAAACTCGGCAATGATAAGTTCCGTTTTTATCCCGGTGTATCGTATCGTCATTGCCTTGTTTGGAGCAACGGCAATCCGCATCCGGGTGTGCTCACACCTCCGCATGACATTACAGGCAAGGTAATTACCGATTACATTCCAAAGGGCGAGGCTGTTGATGAGCTTTATGACCTTATGAAAAAGAGCTATGACCTTTTAAAGGATCACCCTGTTAATAAGGCGAGAATTGCAAGAGGCAAGCGCCCTGCCAACTCAATTTGGCTTTGGGGCGAGGGCACAAAGCCTTTGCTCGATAATTTCAGCGAGAAATTCGGCAAAAAGGGCAGTATGATTTCTGCCGTTGACCTCTTAAAGGGAATTGCAATCTGCGCAGGAATGAACAGCGTTGATGTTGAGGGCGCAACAGGTTATCTCGACACAAACTTTGACGGCAAGTGCAAGGCGGCTATTGAGGAGTTTAAAAAGGGTGCAGACCTCGTATATATTCATGTTGAAGCTCCTGACGAATGTGGTCATCGTGGTGAAATTGAAAACAAGGTAAAAGCTATTGAAATGATTGACGAGCATATCCTCGCTCCTGTTGTAGAATTTTTGAGAGGCTACGATGATTTTGCGGTTTTGGTATGCCCTGATCACCCAACACCGCTTTCTATCCGCACACATACCTCCACTCCTGTACCGTACCTCATTTATGACAGCAAAAATGAGATTGACAGCGGTGTAAAGGTTTTCTGCGAGAAAGAGGCAAGAGAAACAGGCAACTACATTGAAAAAGGCTTTACAATGATGAATTATTTTCTTACAAAATAATTTTTCGTCTACATAATTCATTAAAAAATTTACATCCTCACATTTATAATTGAGTTAATCAATAAAATGTGAGGATGTTTTTATGCGTGAATTTATTTTAATTGTTACTGCCGTTATTATAATTGCACTTGTAGCCGTAGTGTTTGCAATAATGTATATTAACCATAATAAAAAGAGCGGAAAGGCACATAAGCCTACCGTTATTTATTACAAGTCAAAGGACAGCGAGAGGGAAGATAAGACCTCCGAAACACAAATAAATGATTAGTTCTCGACAAATACTTTTTCGGATATTTCCAAAAGCTCGGAAAATGTATGAATTATGTATTTTGGATTTTCTGTATTGCCAAATCCGTATTCGGCAAAAACAAAAGGTACATTTGCATCTTTAGAGGCTATCTGATCGCCGATAGTGTCGCCAACATAGAAAGCAGAGTCAATGCCGTTTCTTTTGATTACAAGGCTGATATTTTCGCCTTTGGTGAGCTGAGTTCTGCCCGACATTTCAAAGTCAGAAAAATATTTTTCGAGCTTGTGGGCCTTTAAAAATGATTCGATATAACCGCACTGACAGTTGCTGATTATGCCGAGAAAATACTTTTCGGAAAGTTTGCTAAGCACATCTTCGAGGTTATCGTATAAATGACCGCCTGACTTTTCAAGGTACGGAACTTCTACGGCGCAGCATTCCTTTATAATGCTCACACCGTTTTCCTCGCTAAGCTCAGGGAGCATAATGCTTGCAATCTGCTCAATGGTTTTGCCCATATAGCTGTTCATTTCGTCAAGTGTAATCTGCTTTGTGGTTTCGGGGTGATTTTTAAGTACCTCGTTCCAAATCGGAAGAATAACATCACTTGTGTGCCATAATGTGCCGTCTAAATCAAATAAAATTGCTTTTTTCATAAAAATTACTCCTGATTAATTGTGTTGATATATTTTTAAAATTATTACAAAAGTCATAGTTTGATGATTTTTGTATCAAAATGTTTTGGTAAGCTATTCGATTTAAAATCATATTTGCTTACAGTTTTGTAGTGTTTAATAGTAAATTACAAACAGTTGATTAAAAGGATATAGTTACAAATAAAAGCGTATTTATCAGCTTATCAAAACGAAATTTATATTATCACTTGTTTTTACCTTTTTTGGAAAAAATAAGACTACCTAATATACCAAAAGATATACCAAAGCATATTCCAACTCCAATTCCTGCCATACTGTTTAATACATTAACAAAAACAATGCTCCAAAGTATTGCCATTACTACCCCAATTATTATTCCTATAAGCAAACTTTTACCTTTCATAAGTTTTATCCTCCAAATCTCGATTTATAGAATTTTTTATAGTGTACAATGTGCAGATATATTGAAAGTGGCTGAGTTTAGATATAAGCAAAATACCTGCCTCGTTTGTTGCGGCTTGTTCATAGTAAAAAATCATCAACGCTCTCGCTAAGAGTTCTTTTAAATCAAAGTTTTCCTTGTAAAGCGCCGTATACGGCGACACCTCATCCGTTATTTTCTTGCAAAAATCCGTCATCGCTTGCCGGTAAAAATAAAAAACAGATTAACAAAAGTTAATCTGTTTTTTATGGTGCGAGTGACGGGACTTGAACCCGTACGTCGTGAAACACACGCCCCTCAAACGTGCCTGTCTGCCTATTCCAGCACACTCGCAAATATTGTCTGTCGACAACGATATATATTTTATCACCATACACCGAATTTGTCAAGCGTTTTTTGAAAATATTTTAATGTTTGTAATAAACTCTAAATTGCAAAATCAGATTACTCAGCCTGATTTCGTTTATAGGTAGAAAAAGTAATTTTTGTCTTATGTAAATTAAAATGGTTGTAGCAAAGGAGTGGAATTTGCTACAACCATTTTTTAATATCCGAAAACCAATTTTAAGTAATCTTTATTTTATTAATATTATAGCTGCAATTTAAATTCTTTATAGTCATCCAATCGCAAGAGAATAGGCTCATTGCCGTAAGCAGCTCCGCAATCAATATCAATCCAAGTGCTTGTTTTTATAATTTTGCCTTTATATTCTTCACCGTAACTAAATGTCGGAGTGTGACCGAAAACTGTTGTAATATCGTCATAATATTTATCATCAAGTTCAGGCCGCGCCCATAATAAGTCATCTGATGAGTAATCTCTGATTTTTTTGTTTTTATTGAAATTATTAAAACCTGAATGAACAAGAATAAAATCTTTTTCGTTTGCGGTAACCGCTTCGTAAAGCGGACAGTCACGAAGATAATCAAGTATGTCTTGTTGTGTATTTTTCGGCAAATTACGAAGAGCTTTCAGAGTTGCATTTCCACCGTTTAACATATAGTTATTAAGCAATTCGATTTTTTCACTGCTTATAGCATTAATGCTGTCCTCAGTTATTTCGTCAAAAACAAAATCACATGACAGCAACATTGCTTCGTGGTTGCCAAGTATTAATTGAACATTAACCTGTTCAAGCAGCCAAAGCAAAATTCCCACTCCGCCGTCGCCGTTTCTGTCAATAATATCACCAAGTATGTAAAGAAAATCATCACTGCTAAAATTTGCTTTTTTAAGCAACTTTTTCAGCTTTTCAAGCGGATAGCCATGTAGGTCTGATATTACATAAGTCATAGTTTTTCCTCTTTTATGTTGATCTCAGGGTTAGTTTCTTTTATTTTGTCAAAGATTTCTTTTATAATTTTTAAATCATTAGCAAAATGATCGTAAAGAAAAAATGAATTAAATTCTTTTGAATAAAATAAGCAATTATTATAGAAAGTTATACAATCATTATCTTCTTTATATCTCATATGACATTTGCTATTGAATTTTTTGCATTTAATAAATCCGTTTGTTAAATGTAAATCTTCAGCTTTATTTTCATCAATTTTATAATAACTATTCAAGTTAAGATATTCTTTATAATTATATTTGCTGTTTTGTAATATGTCAAATAATTCATCGGGCGAAATTATTTGAATATTATTAGCTTTATTTTTATTTGCTTTTTTGTTTAACTCCTTAACTTGCTCGTTATTCCATATTCCTGAAAAGATATATATTTTTTCAAAATCATTTTCGTTATAATACTCTTCTATTTTAATTTCTTCTTGATTTTTAACTTGGCAAGTAATTGCCTTTCTGTTAGGCGATTTGAAAAAGAACTCGTATTTTTGTTCGTTAATTTTACAGCTTGACGGCATAAGTAAATAATTCTGCTCTTTGTTTTCTTCAACAATATAAAGCGACACTAAATCTTCAAGTTGTTTGTAATGAAGACTTCTTGCAAAATTGTTTTAGTAAGTATTAGTTTTGGCATATCTGATTTGGAATTTTCTCTTTTGATGTATGCCTCAATTATTAAGAATTTTAATCTATACCTATCAATCCTTTGAATGGTTTGATGTTGCTGTTGTGACATTCTGCCTATGAGTTCGTAGGGCAAGTCATCTTGAGTTTTAAATTCTAACCACTTTTCAACATGACAACCCCATGACAAATGTTTGTACTCGCTTTCATCATCTTTATGTAAATATTGCACCTTTTTTTAACCTTGCCTATGTAATAATGAGCATTCCTCGCACGCATTACTACATAATCGCCTTGCTTGATTCTTTTATAATCTTCTAATGCTTTTTTTAGGACTTGTATTTTCTTTAGCAATTTTATAAGCACCCAAATATCCTTTATAATTATCTTCGTCACAATCGGCATATTCTAACATTTCACCGAAATTTTTATTGAAGAAATTTTTATTTAGTCCCCAGCCCATAGCAAATATATTGTTTTTTATACAAAACTCTTGGTGAGGAAGTACTTTTTCGTTTGATTTTTCATCTTTCTCAAAAGGCATTTGGTATACAATCCAACAATTAATATCTGATAAATTATAAAAATTTATATTCTGCATAAACGATCTCCTTTTATATTAATATAGCATAAGTTTTAGTTAAATCGTTTTATTCGTACATTTCAGGATATTTAAATATCTTGTCTACATTATACATATTTTCCTGTAATATACAATAGATTATGCACTATTAAGTACATAAATCCTCAAATAGTCAAAAAATTATTAGCGTCCTGCTTTGTTTGGGCGTAGTCCTGCCACCGTTTGCCGGTAAAATAAAAAACAGATTAACAAAAAAGTTAATCTGTTTTTTTATGGTGCGGGTGACAGGACTTGAACCTGCACACCGGTAAGCACAAGAACCTAATGGTGACGACACCTTGGTGAAAAAATAATTTATTAATTCTTCGGGAACGGTATGGCATCATATTTCCCCCTGAAATATTCAGATATTATTTTTTTATCAAAACGGTCATCAAATTCATCAAGTGATCTAATAGTTGAAAACCCATTCTCATCTTTGTTTATAAAATTTATTTCATCTTTTCTAAGTAACTTCAAATCCATAAGCTGAGATTCATGCGTTGTTACAATCAATTGAATTTTTCTTTCTTTTGCTAATTCCAAAAATTCCTCGACAAATTTAATTGTTAGAAGAGGATGAAACATGCGATTTATTTCATCAATAATATATACTTTGTTATCATCATTGTTAAGCAAGATTTCTATTATATCTAGTAATCTAACCGTACCATCTGATTCATCTTCTAGTGAAAACTTTGCATTAGAGTTTTTATGTTTAAATTCCAGAGTTTTGTATTTAAACATACCTTCTTCGTTTAGACTAACAATAAACATGCTGTTTTCAGGTGATCTAATTAACACAGCTGGTTTATGAGATTTTTCTCCTTCTTTGTTATTGTGCTTTTGTTCTGAAAGCATGTTATGAATATCTTTAATTATCTCTTTTGGTAAAGTTGAATTTACCTTTTCTGGCGCAATATTAGAAACAGTAATTTTTTCAATTCCAGTTGAAAAATGATTAAGCTTTTCAGCAATTACATTAAGGTTGTTGCTGTCAATCATCCAAGAATAATTTGTTATAGGTCTTTCGGGAAATGTTACTGTTAATTTAAAACGTATCCAATTATAAACATCTTTAAATACTGTGATTTTACTGGGCGTTGCGTATAAATTATCTTTATTTTGATTCATTAATTTTAAAAACAAAATTGAATCATCACTTTTTATGTCATCGGCATAAATATTTATGCGATCCTTTAATGTATTTGTTTTTATATATGAACCTAAAGTGAATTTTTTATCGAGTATATTTCTAGAAAACACATAGTTTTTTTGTTCACTTTTAGTTTCTTCGTATAACCACTCTTTTTGTAATGAACTGTTGTTCAATATAACTTCAAATCCATAAACAAAAGTTTTTTTATTTGTTTCAATCTTAATTTCAAAAAAACTTGCTTTATCTTTGTTTTCTTCAACTAATTTGCAATAGTGCGGGTAGGAACCACTTTCAAAACCACTAAATACAATATCTTTAAAAAAAGAAAATGCATAAACTAGATTGGATTTACCGGAAGCATTGGCTCCATAAATTGACATAAATTTTAAAAGTTTATATTTGCCATCTTTATATAACCTTTCTGAAAAATTACGTACTTTCCCCGCTTCCATGCTAAAGGTTTGAATTTCATTAAAAGATAGAAAATTACCAACTCTAAATTGGAGCAACATAAACTCACCTCTCGAATTATTATAACTAAACCAACAGAAAATATCAAGAATTATTAAAGATTTGTCACTTTTAAAAGGCGTATTTCGCAATATTAAGCGAACTAATATCAAATTAAAGAGAAATTTTCACTTTAACTCCCTTGACAATTTATGATATGTGGCTTATACTTGTTTTAGCACTTAACGATATCGAGTGCCAATATGCATCCGGAGGCATATTGTTTATAGAAAGGAGATAGTCAATCATGGCCAAAACCAAGAGTAGCAAGACTGGTAAACAGGATAAAAAAATTGTCCCAGTCAAGCCCTATAAAAGGTCTGATGGAACAACAGTTAAGGGGCACAGACGTTCAACCCCTAACTAAAATTTTCATAAGAAAGAATCAAAGTTAATGATGAACCTATGTACTCCTATTGTAGAACAACTTTATGATACCACATTATCTTTGTAACTTCAACCGACAAGTTTGTAACAATTTATAGGTTATTGTTACAAACTTAAAAAGGAGTCATATGATAACAGATACAGAAAAATTAATACTTTTTAATCAGTACGAGATTCTAAAATTTCTAAATCCAGATGAAACTGATTTCTACGAGCAGAATCAAAAAGTGCTTGAATACGGAAGTGAAAGTGATATTGAAGAATTGTCATCTTTTTTGATTGGAACATCAGAAGAAGTTAAAAAAGAAACTTTTGATATTTTACAAATGTTTCGAGATTTAGAAGATGCGTATGAAAAATTCTTTAATTCAACTTCTGAATATAAGTATAGTGCGAAATTTAGGGGATTTGATGGAAATGAAGAACCAGAATATTATTGTTATTGCAAGCATTTGATAATTGATGAAGATAGATATTCAGAATTTAAAGGCAGAGAACTAAATAGTCATTTTCCAGTGATAAACAGATATCGAAAAATGTTGAATTGTTACAATATCACAAATGAAAAACGAATCGGCAATTTCTATGAAAATCCAATGACTTTAAAAGAATTTGAATACATAATTCAAGGAGAAAGTACTGAAGAGCAGTAATGAATGTCATTTCTTGAAACTGCTATTAGTACCTTAATAATAGCAGTTTCAGAAATGTAGTTATGTCCTGCAAATATATGCTATGGATTGTACTGGTTAAAAAAGACGATTATTAGAGTATGAAGCAACTAATTAATAAAATGTTACGGGAGGTATTATAAAATGATAATACGCAAAAATAGAATAAGAAGTGAAAGTTACCTTAATGAGTTTAAGAAGGGTTCAAATCTTACAATTAAAGTTAATAATGTATTGAACAGTCAAACTAAAATAGAAAAATTTGGATTTAAGTTTGATGATGTGGATGGCACAACTATCTTGCCTTCTGTATTCAATTCATATTCAAGAAAAAATGCAGAACAGTTCTATACAATAGATAAAACATTGCCTAAAGAAAAATATACACAAACAATCTACTGGACAAGAACCGAGTGGGCGGGTAGAGGAGAAACTCGTGAAGTTACTGAGTTTACTGATATTGTGCGTGAACGTTATCACAGAGATTATCATTTACCTTATTCAGTAGAGTTTACTTTGTCAAGAACAGAATCTGAAAACTCTATTGTATCGCAACAAATAAAGTATGTTGATGATAATATAAAAAAGATAATCAATACTATAAACTTAGTACTAAGTTTATTTGGCGAATGCGAAATTATCTCTGATGAAGAACCTAGCTATAGTACACCAGCAAAAGTAGTGCATGTTAATTGGGATATTTTACCCAAAGGTAAATATCCTTGGACAAAGGTGAAAAAATCAATAGAGAGCATTTCGAAAAAATATAACAATACGCAAAAAGAAATGATGTTGAGAAATTGTGAAGAAATAAATAAATTATCTCCTGACTTTGTAGCGTATGGTCGTGCAGGATTTAGAGGATATGCAGTTTTTGGATTTACTGATAAGAATTTGTATATTCTTGAAAGTATGTTTCCAAATAATGCTACATATATCTTTGAAAAAGACTGGGAACAATTATCTATGCTTTCAAAAGGTGAAATTCTGAATCAAAGTTTGCATAAAGCAAGAATAATTCATACTGCAAAATGGAATGAAAAATTCGAACAAATAATGGGGAAATAATATTTATGTGTAATTGCTAATTATTTAGTAGCTCATAAAATTTTGTGTAAAAAATCGGCATCCCATAAATTTTTGTGTAAATAATAATCCTTCAAGAAACAACAAAACATCGGATTGAGGAGCAAATCAGGAGGATTGATTTGCTCTTTGTCATACTTTTTTCTATCTGCGCGATGTTTTTTTTTGCGTGCCTTGCGTAAAAATCATCACGCAGTCAAGAAATTCTATTTTGAGCATAATTAATGGAATTCCCTGTTCTCACAGACTATTTATCTCTAGTTTTAAATTATAGCCTAGTTTTGATATTTATGTTAGCATACTTTAGAAATTAAGAAGAAATATCTATTTTAATCTCTATATTGATTTAGCATTAACAAGAGAATTCAAAAGTTCTTGTATGAAATGGATTAATGCAGTAATAATTATTTAATTGTTTACCACCAGCTGTATCTTGATTTTTTAAGCTTTTTTGATTCTTCATCCTTTGAATGTTCTCTTTCTCCAAGTAAGTCATCATTAAGTTTTACAGTGGGATCATACCAATCAGCCTTATTTTTAGCCCATTCTATCCATTTCTTGTCTTCATCAGTTAAGTTTGGTTTTGAAGAAACGGCTTCAATATACTTACGTATTTTACAGGCAACTGCAAAATCTTCTGCTTCATTAACCAACGCGATTGTTCTATCAATTTCATTATCCCGCCTTTGTATTAATTCTTCTTCTTTGCGCCTTTTTTCTTCACGAAGTCGCTCTTCTTCTTCACGCTTTTTTCGCTCAACTTTTATTATCTCTGATTTCTCATATAAATCAATAAGAATATTACCGAGTTGATTCTCAATTAATGAAGTATTGGTGTCTTTATAATATTTTCCTTCAAATACACAGAGCTTGATTTTTCCGTTAAAAATGTAGTCCCAACTTCTGATTTGCGGTTTAGATGCCCATTTGTATTTCTGCTTTTCCTTTTCGTATTTCTCAAGTTCTCTCAATTCTTCTTTTGTTTTTACATGAACGATTTTGCTCTCGCTCTCAATAACCTTAAAAGTAACAGTTTCACCCCTGATTTCAAGCGACAGATCATCGTTAGTTTTTCCGCCTAATGACTCTACACATTTGAATAGTGTATCAACCAAACAATGCACTCTGGGTAGACTTTCATCGGAAATATCATAATAAAGTGGAGGTTCCCCTTTAGGAATAGAATAATATCTATCTCTCTTGCGTGAGGCAGAAATATCTCGCTTATGATTCTTTTTCCATGAATTTATTTTAGCTTTATTTGCTTTTAATACAGAATGCAGAATCGTAGATTCATCAGATAAATTGAATATAATTTTCTGAGCAGCAGAAATTACTTTTTGCTTTTCATCGTCAGATAAAAAGTCAAGTATTGCTTTATTATGTGAACCGTCAATAACAGTGTCAGTACTTCTCAAACCTGTTTTTGTTGTAACATCATCAGAAGGCGGCAATGGTATTTTGGGTACATTGTGACCTGTTTCAATTTTGCGCCAGTATCCTGCAGGAGGTTTTGGAATATTTAATGATTTACAGATTTTGTGTATCATTACATCAGAAACTCCATATTTTTTTGCTACCTTCGTTATGGGTTCATTCCATATTTCCTCATAAAGGGTATTTCTGTCATATGTATTGATTCCATTTTCTATGTTAGTTTTTATACCGTATTCTTCTTCAAGCATTAATTTTTGCTTTTCAGTAGAAATAGTTGTTTGCTCCACTTCTAAAGGTTTGAATGGTTTTTGTTGAGTCTTATTTTGAACGGTTACTGGTTTACTTCTATCAGTTACTGGCAAAAGTATTGCTGTGATTTCGGATTCCGGTAAAGGTGTTTTCTCAACTTTCTTCCCAACAGAAAGACTTGTCCAATACGAGTTTGACGGAAGTGGAATGTTATATTTTTCACATGACTCCTTAAACTTTTGATATGGTACATCATATTTTTTCGCTGTTCGTGAGGTAGAGTTTAGCCATATCTCATCATATATTTTCTGCCTTGAAAAAGCTGTCATTTTATATTTTGCCAAGATAATAACCTCCCTTCGTAAATTAATTAACGATTCTTCTATCAAGATTTTTGTTGCTTGAATTTGTTTTATTTAATTTTCATATATTATTTGTGATTGTTTCACCTCCCTAATTATTCGTCGCCACGCAATAAAAAACTTAAATCGCTTTTCATTTCAGTAAATTCTTTAATGATATTCTCAAGATTTTGTTCAATTCCTTGAACCTGAACTTCATTGATTTTACCGTATTTATAGGCAATTAATCTCTCGGGAATAATATTATAGCTCCAACTGTCTGTATATCTGTCTTCATTTTTTATAGCAAAACCGATAGGCAGTTTTTCATATCTCATTCCTGTTCTGACAGCGATAACAGAGATGCCGAGATAATCTGCTGCTATCTGACAAGTGATTTTCTTCATATTCCTAATGTCATCATCAGTATACTTGTTAAAAACTATTCACCTCTTTTCAGATAATTTATTACAATATAATATTACCATTGATTTTTGTTTCAATCAATATAAAAAAGAAAGAAGCCCGAATTGAGCTTCTTGTTTTTATACAAAATTAATCATATATTTTTATTTGATTTTCTGCATCCGGAATATCTTTATATTTTTCAATTAACTTTTTAATTTCGTATAATAACTGTTGTTTTTGCTCGGTTTCGATATTTATGATTTCATAAAAGCTGAAGCTAATCAATCTTAACATGAATCCACTATCCCAATCTAAATTTTTCTTAAACTGATTAAGATATTCGGTTGTTTTTAAAATGTCAATATCAGAAAGCAAGGAATCACGGTCTTTTTCGCTTTTAGCATTCATTTCGAGATAGTGTTTTTCTTCAAATGAAAAAAGTGATGACAATTTAGATACTCTATAAAATATGTGATTGTTCCTTTATATTCTTCGTTTGATATTTCAGTTGAATGACCATATTTACTATATTAATGTTATATGCAATGGATAACATGGTCACATAATTAGTGCATATGGTAATCCAAAGTATAATTGACCAGAGAAGGCTCGTTAATGTGACAGTGCCAAATTTTCTCCATAAAATTATGTCGAATAAACTTCATACTATACTTAAAAACGCAGATTTATTAAATATTAAAATAAAAAGTGTTCGCTGGAAGTTTTTGGCGAACACTTTTTTCTTAAACTAAGGTTTCTTTTATTCTGTTGGCTATTATATATGCCAAATCAACAGGAACTGCATTACCTATCATCTTATATCCGTAATCAACATCAGTATAAATAAATTCAAAATCATCAGGAAATCCTTGAAGTCTTGCGCATTCTCTTACTGTAAGTCGGCGATACAAGTTCTCTTTCCCGGGAACGAATATTCTCTTGTTTTTTTCGACAAAAAGCATTTTAGGAGCTTGCGGATGTAGTTGGCACTGCCTGCCGCTCGCCTGAACGGTAAATCCTTGCTCATCCCAGGAACGAACACGATTACGACTCATAAAGATAGTTGAATAAGCCCCGACAAAAAACTCGTGATTGAGTATGGGTAATCGTCCGTTTGTTTTGTTTCTGGGTAATGCAGGAATTGCAGAAGTGGCTAAATCACCAATAGCTTGTTTTAGTGTGGTTTTCTGATATCTGTATGGTGTGGTTTGTTCAGGAAATCTGAAATCAATATGCAAATCTTTCCTGAATCCAATATAAAACACTCTTTTTCTGTCCTGTGGGACACCATAATCGGCAGCATTCACAAGATTTATAGTTACATCATATCCACAAGATTCAAATTGTGAAATAATGTTTTTTACAGCCTCAGAATGTCGATTAGCCAGCATGCCGGAAACATTTTCAGCTAGGAAAAATTTAGGCTGTTTACTTTTTAAAATTCTGATATAGTCATAAAAAAGTTTTCCACGGTCATCGTTAATTCCTCTTAAAGTTCCGGCTTCGCTCCAGCTTTGGCACGGTGGTTCCCCAATAATACCGTCAATATTGTCAGGAAAATCAGCTTCTGTTATGCTCCTGATGTCTCCTTTAACTAGCTTTGCCTTATGATTATTTTCATATGTTTCCCATATGCCCTTATCAAATTCATTAGCAATAACTATTTCGTAACCAGCTTTTTCAAAACCTAAGTCTAATCCACCTGCACCGGAGAACAAACTAATCAATTTCAATATAATCATCTCCATTCAGTTTGCATTTTAACTCTTAAAAATATAAATGCAAGTGAATTATTCAAAAACTATGCCATAATCTGTGATATTTGTTACATTAACATCCTCATCCGTTTTAATGCCAAGTTTTTTAAGCACGGAAATAAGGTTTTCTGCTACTGCATTACCCTTGGTTACGAGAGGTTTATCAAATACTAGGTTGCAATCAAGCTTTCCGTCGTTTACAAACCAATCAACAAATACCGATAAAGGTCTATCGCCATCCCATTTCCCTTTTGCTGATCTGTAATTTAATGCTTTGCAAGCAAAGTAAACCTTCGGATATTTATCTACATATTCCTCAATAGTATATAGATTGCTGAAAATATCTTCTGCAGATGAAATGTTATCATGAAATAAAACACAATTAGCTATACCTGAGTTTTCTATAATATTTCCATTTACAAAAGCATTTTGCTTATCATCAGGAAGATTAGTGCCGGCATAAACATCAATAACTTGTTCGCATGAAAGAGTTATTATATCTGAAAAATCTCCGTTCGATTTATTCAGTAGTTCATACTTCCAACCTAATGCGAATGCACCTTTATCTGTTCTGCCACTTTTCTTTTTATATATCAAGGGCTTTTTTTAAAAAGCTGATTTTATTCTTAAAGTTGAACTTTCAATAATCTTTTTCCAGATATCACCAAATAATAATTGCGCACGCTCACTGTTCATTTTATTTTCAATGAAATCTGCATTCTCTTTTTTGTAGGAAATTTTAAATTCCTCAACACCATTTTACATAAATATCTGTTTTAGGTTCACCCTTGTAACAAGTAGGTTTTCCAGATTCAAGTACAGTATAAGGTGTGTTCTTATATGTAAAAGCTGTTCCTACGGAAAGTATTTCTTTGATTTTTCTTTCCTCAATTCCAAAACTTTTTGCCATATTATCCTCCGAATATGCATTGTATATTTAAAATTATATCACAGATTGTTTGTAAAAACAATCTGGGAAATTCATAATTACGGTTTACAGTGGGATTTTTGTATTAACGCTGGACTTTTGCAAAGATATGTGGTATATGTTTGTGCTACGAAAGGTGGCATAAACTATGGATATACTTGAAGATTTATACTATGGAAACTTATTCCCTCACGAAAAATGCACTAAACTTGATGATGAAATGAAAGAGTTGATTGGATTGCTCAACAGGAATGAAGAAAAACTCACAGCAACTCTTTCCGATGAGCAGAAAGAAACCTTTGAAAAATACAAGGACTGCAATCGGGAAATTTCTGAAATCTGCGAACGAAACGCATTTCTAAATGGCTTTCGATTAGGAGCAAGGATCATCATTGAAGTTGTCAATAACTAAAAAGGCGGATAGGTAATCAAAACTTAAATTGATTACCTGTCCGCTTTTGATTGAAATTATTTTCTTCCAATTTCCAAGAAGTGAGGACCTAATCCCACCAGCGTTTCTTCATGTTCGGTTGTGTGGATAATATCAAGCAGTATATTTCTACTATCTGTATCCTGCCGCTTTTCATCAAACTCCGGCATTATCCATATGCAACCTTAAACAGCACAATTTTTATTCAGCAAAATAATCTTCTTTCAATATTGCGTAATGCACATTGTCACAAATGCCCTGCATATTTTTGCCAGCCTGTTTTGCGGTTCCTTCATATAGTAATCCGCATTTCTTCATTACATCTCCTGAGTGTGGATTGCGAGGATCATGATATGCTTCAATACGATTTAAGCCTACATCTTCAAACAAGAATCTGATTATTTCTTTAAAAGCTTCGCTCATTATGCCTTTGTGCCACCAATTATAACCAAGACAATATCCGATTGTAGCGGCTTCGATATCCTCTCTGAGTTAAGCTGTTTTAGAATATCCATAATATCAACCTCCTGATAGTATCATATCAGGATTTTCTATTTATTGTCCGACTTTTTGAGGACATAATCATATCTTTCCAAGCTCTTGCAAATAAAGCATATTCCCTATGATAATATCCGACTTCCACCAATTTGAGGCGATTTCAAATTCCTTGTAATCAGTGTACCATTGCCAGGTAACAGGATAAGAACCATCAGGTAACTGGGCATTCCCGATGATTTCAGCCTCGTATTCGCAAAGCTTAAGGTCGATACACTTAATAATGTTGTTCTTCTTAAAATTAAAGAAGGACGGTGTGCATACGTATTCTTTTGCCCATTTGCTTGTATCTTTGCAGATGGTTTCATTCACTTTTTTTATTATCGCATTGCGAAAGGCATTAATGTCAAATAGATTGAATTCCTCAATTTGCTCGCAATAGCCTAGTAAATCAGCAAAGCACCTGACGGTATGACATTCGTCAGTGGAATTTTTCATAAATTCAGCCACAGATTTTGTCGCTATTTCGCACGCTTTTCTGTAAAGCGCACTTGCTTTATCTGCAAAGCGCAGTGCAAATCCCGCAAGACTGACGGTGGGGTTATCCGCAGGCAGTCCGGCTTCCTCACATTTCCACCAAACAGCGTGAGGATAATCGTTATTGCCGGGAACGGTATTAAACCACTTGCCGTCGGCAAAATCTTTTCCGCTGTCAAGATATTTCAGAATACCACTGATAATAGAGTGAGAAGTATTTGAAAATCCTATTTCTCGTAAAATCATAGTTGCCGCCCAAGTGCCGATTGGAGTTGAACTTTCATTCCAATTGTCAGGTTCAATCGCATAGGCAAAACCCCCGTCGTCATTCTGATAAAAGGACAGTGCATAAAGCACTTCATCAGCAGATCCGTTTTCAAAATGGAATCGGAATCTGGCGAGGTCGAGCGGGCGGGCGTTTCTGTAAACAAATCCTTTTGCTTTTTTAAAATTGTTCATAATCATTCTCCTCAATAATTTAGCAAATTGTAGTATCCGAATTAGTCATTTTCGTTACCTAACCTATGTATCATAATATACTCCTGCTCGTTTTCGCTGGCGATTTCAAAGCCGACCTTCTGATACATTCGGACAGCGTAGTTTTCCTTTTGAACAGCAAGAGATGCTTTTGGATAATGCAGTTCTTTTAGATGCTCAAGCATTTTATTCATCAGTGTAGTGCCTATCCCCATTTTTTGATATTCGTCAAAAACCGAGATAGCAAACTCAACTGTAACATTGTCAATACTGCCGTATCCATTGATATTACGCACCCACACTGCTCCGATAATTCTATTATTAACCTCGGCACAAAAGCAATAATCATCCTTTTGCCTTCCAAAGTCCTGTATGTAAACCTGAAGCTCTGGATTATTGATAATTGATTTTGGTGCTAAGTCCGTTGTATCAGGCTGATAAATTGCCTGATATAAAAAATCACCAAGCAGAGGGTATTCGTTTGGATGCATTTTTCTAATTGTTAAATTCATAACTCTTTCTCCATATATCCGCAATTGAGAAATGCTACAAAACGGATATCCTGCAACACTCCGTCATCATAAGTTACATTGAACGCATTTAATTTACCGTTTGGATATGGTTTTCGTATCATAAATATCTTCCAATGCACATAATTCGCTTAAGTTGCTAATTGTGAAGTTTGGTTGTTTATCTTGTGTCATAGGCGTAGAAAGTCCGCATAAGCCTTGCTTAATCCATACGGTTTTCATTCCGATTTTATTGGCAGGAACAATATCATTGTCGAGCCTGTCACCAACCATTACCGCTTCTTCTGCCTTGCAATCAGCTTTACTTAGAGCAATTTCAAAGATACGCAAATCAGGCTTTGCTACGCCCTCCTCGGCAGAAGCTACAACAAGGTTTATGTATTTAAGTAAGCCGATTTTTTCTAACCGTTCTTCACTGCCAAAGATCTGATTGGCAATAATTCCGATTTTATATTTCTCGCTTAACTTTCTTAAACATTCTTCCGCTTCAGGATATACAAATTCGTCATCACTGTTCCAAGGAGCCATAGTCAAGCCGTAATATTCAAGTGCCTTATGGTAGCCATTTTGATTGTATTTTGAAATCTCAACCATTTTGCTGTAAAAATCATCATAACTAACATTTGTATTTGCTATGGTCTTTTCAACTCTTTTTCGGAAAGCAACACTTTCATCAACAAGTGTTGAGCCTATATCAAAGAAAATCCATTTAATGTTTTTGATCATATTATCACCAAATTCAACTTATATTCTAAACATCGTATCAATTCATTATAACGAAATAATTTCCTCTAGTAATTACATCTCCTATACCGTAGGGTAAATTTTTTAGAATAGCTCCTTTAATTAACTCAATAGCATTATCTTTACGTAAAGCCACATGTATTTCGCTTAATGTACTTTTACTTTCAAAAAGTCTTGATAATTGTTGAAAGAAAGCGGATACGGATTTGATTGCTCCATCTCTTAGCATATCGTCTAAGTAAAATATTAAAATCTTCTGAAAATATATTTTTCCGTCGATTAAAGGCAATAGTATTAGTTCGCTCTCCCCTGAATAAACCCATTTTGTTTTTCTTTCAAGTTTTCTCGTGAATTTCACAAATTCTTCGTTACTAAAGTACCATTCTGTTCCATCAATTTTTGCGACAGTTTCCTTATCAGGATAATTCTCACCCCAATACGAGCCGAATCCTGGAAGATAAAAATTAACATTTCTGCCGGTTAAATGATGGTAATAATTCAAGCTATTCAATATGCTTTGTCCGGACTCCAAATCCGGACGCATAATAAAAACACCTATATAATCGTTCCTTAGACCCCTTTCAATATAATTACTATTTATCTTTTTTATCATTTCCTCGTAAGTTAAAGCGTTAATCATAATGCCTCCCTAAGTTTTGCTAAAAATATTTATCAAAATGGTAATACTCTGAACGAATTATATTGCAAACTCGCTCATAAGGTAATAGAAAAATAAACGTAATTGTATCCATTTTGTTAAAGGTTCCTCGTAAGTCCATAATCAGTTGCCAGCTAAAAATTTCTCCATTAAATAAAATCTTCCCATACGCCAATCGGCATAGCCTACGATTTTGTAGCCGAGGTTTTTATAAAGCTTTAGTGCATAAGAATTTTTGTTGAAAGCATCCAGTCGTATAGATTCAATACCAGCTTTGCTAAGTTTGGATTCAATATATTCCATTGTAATTTTGCCGATACCATTATTTTGAAAATCAGGGTGAACACAAAGCCTGTGAATGATTCTATATTCTGTATCTGGATACTGCCAATCACCGTTATTGTATTCTTTATCGCAGGAATTGTTTATTACATAAATTACAGCAATCTTTCCGTCAACAATGCCTATGAATAAATCATTATTCTCAATATCATATTTTATAGTGGCTTCATCGGGATAAATTTCATCCCACTGATATATTTTAGCTTGATTCATATTAATTATAGCGGATTTGATAAGCTCCATTATTTCATATAAATTCTCTAAAGTTGCTTGCTTGTACTCAATATTCATGATTTTCCTCACTATATTTTCTTTGTATAGCAGATTATCCTGTTTGCTTCGTCAAAGCCTAAATTCATATGAAATTGCTGACTGATTTCATTATCGAGTTCACAGTCACTGGCAAATTCACTGCAACCTTTTTCCTTTGCCCACTTCTCGCAGTAGTTCAAAAGCTGTTTTGCAAAGCCTTGTTTTCGATATTCTTCTTGTACAAAAATTCCTTCTAAATATCCTACCGGACTGCTGCTTGTGCCTTCTACATAATCGTGCCTTAATCCACATTGTGCAAATCCTTCTATAGTTCCGTTAATAATCAACAGGAATAAAGCATTATTATCGCTTTCCATTAATGAAGAAAAAACATTTGACAAATCTTCTACTGTATGGCTTGCCCACATCTGAACAGCTAATAAAGCGATAGCTTCACTGTCAGCATTCGTAGCTTTTCTGTACTCTATTTTCATAACATAACTCCCTATAACCATTGAATAAAAGCAGTTTTGTCCTCGGAGTTGTAGCCTGCTTTTTTATAAAAGTCTAAAGTTTTATCGTTCTTTGAGCCTGTGAGCAACATCATTTTGTAACAATTTACTTTCTGTGCAAGTTCCTTTGCATAGTTAAGGCACGCTGTTGCGTAGCCTGTTCCTCTGTAATCAGCGTGAGTAACCACATTTTCTATAAAAGCGTAAGGACGAATATTTCTTGTAAGATTTGGAATTATAACGCACACGCAGGAAGAAACAATTTTCCCATCAACCTCGCAGACGATAATATGATGATTTTCATCGTTGCAAATTGCGTTCCATGTTTTCTCCAAATTCTCGTTGTGATCAGGAACACCAAGCTCGTGCAAATGCATATATAATTCAAGCAACTTGTTCAGTTCGTTAATTTTGATTTCTCTAGTCATTTTCATCACCGTAATTACTAATATCAATATTTATTTAAATTCTACCACCAAAACAATAATATAGCAATTAATTTAAAAATTAAAACGCTATAAATTTCACAAAAAATAACAAAGCAAGGGGGCGTGAATCGAAGTGTGGTTCGTACCCTTATTATTCTAAATCTTCTTTTAATCGTTTTAGAATTTTCTTCAATCTCTTTTCTGCACCTTCGGCTGTCAGACCGACTCTCAATGATGCTTCACGTATTGTAATTTTCTCCTTGCTTTTCAGACAGTCGGGACAGATGCCAAAGACTAACTCAATCAGCCTTAAATCCTGTGGTTTTAGTTTACTCAAAGCTGTTTTTAACTTTTCTCGCTGTTCGTTTTTGAAATATATCTCTTCGGGGGATAGTGTATTTATTTCAACATCAGTGATTGAAAGATTGAAATAATTTTCATTATCTTTATTGTGAATATCAAGATTATTGTTCTGCTTAAACTGAGTTGAAGTAATAATGCAGTTGCGAACTGTGTTCTTTGAAATATTCAATTCATTTGCAATGTCCGTGACTGCTTCCTCAAGAGGTTTGTCATTCGGTTGTTGCGAGTACAGCAATGCTACTTTCCTTAAATTCTGATACAGATTATCATTATTGATATGTACGTTACCGCAAACAGTACGGACATATTCGTGCCACGCTTTGAGTACTTTATATTTTATCAGTTGCAGTAAAGGTATATCCGAATCGTAGCTTTGCAGTTCATTCCAAAGCAGAGATGAAAAGATTTGTTTCAAGTCGTTAATTCTGTTATTATCCAAGCTGTATTTATTTATAAACAGTTGGGCATTTCTGTTGAGTACAGGCTCATAAAAATAGAGAAATTCATTAAAGTATTTTTCGTCCTTTGTTTCTTTGTAGCGTACAAAATAATCATTCAAGTTAGCAAGCCTGATTGGACCATAATCAAGCTGATACATTTTATTTTCCTTAATCTTTCATAGCCTCCTCATAAATTTTTGAAAGCTCCATATCTTTCTCGTATTGATTTTCGGCATAGTCAAAATCAACATTTGCTAAATTAAAATAATAATCAATAAGCTCCTTTGCCTTGGCAGATACATTCGCACTGTATTTGCTAAGGCTTTTATTTTTACGGATAGAATCGTAACGATTTTTCCATAGAACATAATATGGACTGTCGGATTTTCTTTGCTTTTTCATTTTCCTTTTTGTGACTTCCGGATGTTTTGCAATGTATGAGCAAGGCACACCGTACTTCTTATTTACCGTACTGCAATACAGTTGATTGCGAGCTGTGGTCATAAAGAAATATCTGTCGCAGATATCGCATCTCCAAAGATAGTGACCGTGAATGTAGCCTTCAAATAAATCCGTCATCAGAAAGTCTTTCAGATTATTGTAATAAACCTTCCGAAAAATCTTACTTGTTCCGTTTTCAGACTCAACTACCGGGATTATTGTTGCTCTCGTGCCGAATGGGTGGCTGTTAACGTCAAATATAAAATTCATATACGGATCGTTTATAAAAACATTGAACGCTTCTGCGAGTTCTGCTTGAACTGACCCCAAAAAGTTAGACAAAGTTATAAAGAAATAATTATGCAAAGCGACTAAGAGAGATCTTGGTCGCTTTTGTTATGCAGCTTTGTGTCTGTAATCTACAGGAGATAGTCCATCAAGCTTAAGCTTGATACGCTTGTTGTTGTACCATTCTATATATTCCGTAAGTCCCGAGATAAAATGCTCAACGGACATAAATTCTTGCAGATACAGCAATTCTGTTTTTAATAAACCGAAAAAGTTTTCAGCACAAGCGTTGTCAAGACAGTTTCCCTTTCGGGACATACTTTGCCTGATACCCTTGTCCGCAAGCATTTTCTGATAACGCTTATGCTGATATTGCCAACCTTGATCCGAATGCAGGATAAGATTTGTATTATCGGGAATTTTGGCAAATGCCTTTTCAAGCATATCTGTTGTTTGTGCGAGATTTGGATGACGGCTAAGATTGTACGAAATGACTTCACCATTATACAAATCAATGATTGGTGACAGATACAGCTTTATTCCAAACAAAGCAAACTCTGTAACATCTGTTACCCACTTCTGATTCGGTTTGTCTGCCTTGAAATCTCGTTCCAGAAGATTAGGTGCAATCCTTCCGACATCCCCTTTGTATGAGTTATACTTATGCATACGAACTCGGCAAAATATACCCATTTTTCTCATCAGTTTTTGTACTGTCTTATGATTGATAACAAATTTTTTCTTCAACTCTTGTGTTATTCTTCGATAGCCATAACGACCCTTGCTTTCATCGTAAATATGACGTATTTCAGTTTTTATGTCAGCATATTTATCCGGCTTTGGAGAATTAAATTGTTTGCTGTAATAGTAATATGTGCTGCGAGGGATCTTGGCAATATCAATGAGCAGCCATATTTTGAATTCGTGCCTCAGTTCCCATATCACTTGTGATTTTTCTCTTGCCGTACCCTTTCGGAAACCAAGGCATTCAATTTTTTTAAGTATGCATTCTCCGCACGAAGTCGCTGTACCTCTGAAATAAGGTCTTCCTCTACTTCTTCCTTTAGCTTTTTGGGACGATATGTTGACTTGCGTCCTCGGCGTTCTATGTAAAAGCCTTCTTTTCCTTCTTCAAGATAGATGCGTTCCCAGCTTGCTACTCTACTATGATTACTTATGTCAAATTGACGTGCAGTTTCACTGTAACTAAGTTTTTCCTTGTGCATCGTTTCTACTACTTTGATTTTGAATTCCGGCGTGTACTTTTTATTTGGCTGTCCTTTTGGCATAAAAATGCCCCCCTTCGTTAGTTTTAATTACGGTATATTTATATTATACCTCATTGTCTAACAAAAGGGGAGCATTTCAGCTTTTGTTCGTGCGTTATTTTTTACTATTTTATTTGTAATCTGAAACACGACAGATGAATAATATTTTACTTCCTTTACAGCTGATGAAATAAAGAAACCGATTAAGAAAGCCGTTTCTAAATCAACAGATGCTTTGACTAACTCATCTAATTTTTCTGAAATTTTTATTCTATATTCATTCTTTGTGAATCGTTCATATTCCTCATAAAGTTTGATTTTCTCTTCTGTGAAAAACTCATTGATTATTTCTTTGCATTTCTTGATGTCAAATATTTTAAAGATTTCATATTGACTCAAAACATCAATAACTGAAATTATTTTTGCACGATAATTTAAAAAATCGGTTCTGCTAAAATCCTTGTCTAATAATTTTTCTGTGAAATTTTTTAAATCTTCAAAAATACTTTCATCAATAAAGCGACTGTTGGTGTCCATTACAAGAAAACTTGTGTAACCGATAGGATATTCCTTATCGCTGATTGAAAACTTATCTTTTCTATATGTGATGCTAAAAAGATTAGTAGTATTCAGCTTTTTCAGCACATTGTCCTTTAAGTCCATAGTATCAACTCCGTTTATATTATATCACTTTGAAAATAAAATCACAAGTGTATAGGAAAGCAAATTGTGTTGTCACAGACTTTTACGGCTTTTTGAAAATTTCTGACATTTATATATTAGAGGACAAAAGGAGTGATGAGGTTATGATTTATTAAAACTTTATACGGATTTAATTATTAAGAATGAAAGGATGTGGATAACCAATATGGTTAAAAAATTTAAAAAACTTGAAATCTTTGATGGTGAAAGTCTTATGGACGAAAGAATTGAGCCGTTACAATTTTGCATTGATACTTTACTTCCACAGGGATTAATTATTCTTGCAGGTCCGCCAAAGGTAGGTAAATCCTGGCTTGTGCTTGATTGGTGCTTAAGTATTTCCAAAGGAGAAAAGGTCTGGAACTATAATACCAAGCATGGCACAACACTCTGTCTATGCCTTGAAGATAACAAAAGGCGATTGCAAAAACGACTTAATGTAATCACAGATGATGTGCCGAGAAATATTTTCTTTGCAACATCTTCCTGTTCACTTGCGGAGGGTCTTGAAGAGCAGATAGAGGATTTTGTGACGGAACACACAGATACAAGACTTGTTGTCATAGATACACTTCAGCTTGTAAGAAAGCCTCACAAAGATATTTCCTATGCAAATGATTATTATGAGATATCCAAGCTAAAACATCTTGCAGACAAGCTTGATATTTCTCTTCTGTTGATTCACCATTTCAGGAAAGAAAGCTCCGGTGATTTTCTGAATAATTTTTCAGGTTCAACAGCAATAACAGGTTGTGCTGATACTTTGATTTCTATCAGTGAAAAAGAAAGAGGTCAGAACAGAGCTGTTATGCAATGCTCAGGCAGAGATATTGAAGAGAGAAAAATTGAAATTGAATTTTCAAAGGAAACCCATAAGTGGAATATTGTTTCCGACAGCCTTGAAAATCCTGAAATTCTTTTGCCTGATGATGTGTTTGCTGTGATTGAATTTATGAAAAGTGAAAAGTTATTTGTTGGTAGCAACACTGAACTGACGGAAAAGTTCAATGCAGTCTATAAAAAGCAATACACGGCAAACGCTTTCAAGAGAATGCTAAATCAATATCGTTTTCAGCTTGAGGATTACAATGTATTTTTCAATTCATACAGAAGCAGTGGTAAGCGTTATATCAACATTCGTTATGAAGAAAGTGACGATAGTGCCGATGATGACGATAAAATCCTTGTCCGATAAATATCGTCCATATCGTTCCTATCGTCACTAACGAGCCGTGTCAGGCAACGTGAGCCGATTTGTGCAGAGGTGGAGGAAGTATCCGACTGCAAGTAAAAATCGCAATTGGGGCGAATTTACGGCAGAATTGAAAGTTTATTTTCAGTAGCAGAGGTTGGGGCTACATTTCCCGGACTTGTCCGGGGCAAGCAGAGCGCCCGGCTGTCCGCCGAACACATAAAACCGAGCAAAGCCCGGACCCACTTTAACACGGAGGTGCATAAAAATAGAAAATCGTAAGAGAAATCAAACCTTAAGTATCAGATTATCTCAAGCTGAAAAATCTGCAATCTGTAAAAAGTCAAAGAAAGCTCAGTTGACATTGACCGAGTATATTTTAAAATCTTCATTGCAAACCGAAATAAAAGTTGTTGACTTGCAACCGTTGCTTGTTGAACTGAAAAGGATTGGCAATAACCTGAATCAGATAACAAGAAAGATAAACAGCGGTGCTTTTAGTTCCTACACCTTTAGTGAAATGATTGCTATGCAAAGAAAAATCTATGACGCAATCATAAAACTGTCGGAGAAAAAGTGATGGCGACCGTGACATATATTCGTGATTCAAAACAATCAATCAGTGCGATGAAAGGTGTAATTGATTACTGTTGTCAGGATAAGAAAGTCTATGATAAAATTTCAAATCAAAGACTTATCAGCGGAATTAACTGTGACGGTGAAAATGCATTCAAAGAGTTTATGGCTACTAAAAAGTCATACGGTAAAACTGACGGAATGAATTTCTATCAGTATGTTCAGTCCTTCTCACTAGAAGAAAATATTACTCCGCAGAAAGCTCATGAGGTTGCTTTAGAGTTTGCCGAAAAAGCGTGGACAGGATATGAAGTTTTAGTTGCAACGCATTGTGATGCACAGCATATTCATTCCCACTTTGTAATCAACTCTGTCAGCTTTGAAAATGGCAAAAAGCTTCGCCAGAATCCAAACACACTCAAATCGTTACGGGCATTGAGCGATGAAATTTGCAGACAGCATAATCTTTCAACTCTTGTGCCTTACAACAAGGACGGTATAAAAATCTCAACAAGAGAATACCGCACGGCAGTCAAAGGTCAAAGCTGGAAATTTAAACTGATGAACGACATAGACAAAGCTATGAACATAAGTGGGAGCAAAGAAGATTTCATAAACGCAATGTCGATTATGGGTTACTCGGTAACCTGGACAGATGACAGGAAATACATCACCTATCAATGTCCCAACAAAATGAAATGCAGAGATATAAAACTGCACAATGGTAAATATTTGAAAGGAAGCATGGAAAATGAATTCAGATACAGGCAAGAACAATATTTTAGAAAATCTCAAACAGAGGAACAGCAACTCACTGACGGCGATAGAACTACTATCGGGAGAAACGAAAGTAATTTCGATTCCGTCACAGGTCAGGGGGGAAGAACTCACCCTGTTGAGAACGGCAATAACATTTCAGCCGGAGCTGTACAATATGATTTCAAAAATCTCAACGGACGACCAGATGGTGAAATATCTGAAGAGGATTCTGGAAATCAACAAAGACAATATGAAAACAATCTCGCAGAACTGCCAGACGGAACTGAAGAAAGTTTCGGAACAGACTCTGAAAGAAATCAAATCTACACAGACGCATATGACGAAAATTTTAGAACAGGCTGGGAAGAGTCAAGAGGAATTTTTGAACAATACCTTGCAAAAAGGTCAGGAGTTGGAGTCAGCAATAGCGTCACAGGTGAAGAGGTCAACTCTAATGACAACTTTAAAATGGATAGCGTTAACCGTGCTGTCCTCGGCAGTATCAACTCTCTTGCTGAATCACTTTCTCGTATAATTGATGATGAATCGGAGGATGAAGAAGAACGCAGAAAGCGGATTACAGCTGAGCAAAATGGAAGTGATATAGGTGCTTTCATAGGTTCAGTTGCCGGAATGTTTATTAATATTATTTCTGATAGCAACGAGGAAATTGAGGTTGAAGAAAAAATTAAAGAAGATAACGGATTTAATATGAACCTGTAAGTTTATTTAAGAAAAGAGGATTTTATTATGTACAAATTTAGTATAAAAATTCCAGTGGTAAAGGAGCGATGATAGAAAAATAATTAAGCATTTTGCCGTGTTGACGTATGGCACGTAAAGAAAATCCTATTATTGTCGAATCTGTTGAATTTGATTATGTAGGAACGGATGAACAGTTTAATACTTTTCTGAAAAGTATAATCAAAGATTACCTTACGGAAAATAATCTGTTGCCTGATTACTATGATGATAAAATTAATTCAAAAAAGTCAGCATAAGAGCTGGATATTATAAACAAGTTGTGATATGTTGTGGTTGCACCGAGGTGGTGTGACCACAACATTCAAATAACAAATGAGAGGAGAATGATTATGAAGGTGTGGCTGTATTACAGGCTATCAAGAGATGAAGATGCTGAACTCAATTCTCTTAACAATCAGCGAAACATTTTAGTAGAATATGCAAATGCAAATAATCACGAAATTGTCGGTGAGTCTTTTGATGATAATGTAAGCGGTATGCATTTCAATCGTGAGGGCATCAACAAGATTTATGAACAGGTCGAGAATAAGGCGATTGAAGCAATCATCGTGAAAGACTTATCCCGACTCGGCAGACACAGAACACAGACTGCGATGTTCATTGATTATCTTCGTGAACACGATGTCAGAGTGCTTTCTGTTACAGAAAACATTGACACAAGCAATGAAGATGATGATCTGATGATAGGCTTCAAAGGGATTTTTAACGATATGTATGCTCGTGATATCTCAAAGAAAATCCGTGCAGGTTACAAGCAGAAACAGAAAAACGGCATTGTGATTACAGTACCGCTTGGATATTTTAAGGATAAGAATACAAATGAAATTTTAATAGTCGAGGAAGAAGCGGAGATTGTCAGAAAGATATTTGACCTATACCTATCAGGCTACGGCTTAAAAGCAATAGCCAAAAAGCTGAATGATGAAGGCATAAAATCACCACAGTATTATCAAAACAAAATGTATAACAAGAAATTGCCTTGCAATAAGCCTGAAATCACAGGTCGCTATCTGTGGGTTAACACAACGGTAAAACGGATTTTGCAGAATGAGTTTTACATAGGAACGGTAACCTGTCATAAGACTTATACCAGTAAAATTAATCATATCAGAAAGGCTTTGCCCGAGGAAGAACAATTCAAACACGAAAATTTTGCACCTGCCATTATCTCAAAGGAGAAATGGGAACAGGTGCAATTTTTATTATCTTCAAAGCGAAACAATAATGTCCGAGCAAGCTCAAGTAATCCTTGCCACCGCTACACAGGACTGATAGAATGCGGTGACTGCGGTTGCACATTCGTATGTAAAAAGCGTAAATGGAAAGATAACCCCGAACGCATCGAATACAACTGCAACGGATATCACCGCTACGGCAAGGAACACTGCACAGCACATAGAATTGATGAGGAATATTTAGACAAGCTGATTTATAATGAGCTTATGTCAATCAAGGATGAAGCGCTTGCAAATTACAAATCAATAGAATCAGATGTCAAGAAATGGATGAGCAACAGGGGTACAGTTACTAATAAACTGAAACATCTCAATACAAGCCTTGAACAGCACAAATCTGACCAAAAGGAAATCCTGCTTGAGAGAATCAGGGATAGGGAACACTCAGATATCTACACAGAAATGCTTGAAAAATGCGAGTCGGACATTCAAAAACTTGAGAATGAAATTAAGTCCATTCAGGATTACAACTCCACAATCAAAAAGCGCAAAGCTGAAATGAAAGACAGCGTTCAAATCATTGAAGAAATTATAAAAGATGAGGCAATCAGCGATGCAAATCTCAGGTTGCTTGTAGATAAAATAATAATCTTTGAAAAAGATAAAAAGCTGAGTATCAAAATCAAGCTCAATGCAAAATTTCAAAAACATAAGGATTGTTATGATGATAATGGAATAGTTTCAGAAAAGATATTTATATAAATAAAGCAAAATTATTGACACGATGTTGCTTTTGATTATATAATTTTTTATGGTGATAAAATGGTAAAAGTTGCATTTTGTGATGATGAAACTAAAATTTTAGAGGATTTATCTGTAAAGATAAAGAAAGAATTTGAAAAGATTAATTGTGAAATTGATTTATATACAACAGAAAACTCAATCGGGCTTCTTGAATATCTGAAAAGTTGTCCTGTTGATATTCTGTTTCTGGATATTGATATGCCTACAATCAGCGGTATGGATATTGCAGAAGCTTTGCTCAACAGCAAAATAAAAACACTACTTGTATTTGTTACCGGTCAGGATGCGCTCGTGTATAAATCCTTTAAATATCATCCGTTTGGTTTTATAAGAAAGGCATTTTTTGACGATGAAATCACCGGGGTTGTAAAAGGCTTGGTTGAGGAAATACAAAAAAGCTCTGATACATTCTTGTTCAAAACTAACGACGGATTTAACAGAATCAAGCTTAAGGATATTCTATATTTTGAATCCGAGTCAAATTATCTTAATTTGCATACTGCAAATACTGTTTACAAATTCAGAAGTACCCTTTCGGCAATTGAAAAGGAGCTTTCTGCAAAGGGATTTATCCGCACTCATAAAGGCTTTCTTGTGAATCAGGAGCATATCTTTTCAGTCAAATCCGAGAATATTGTTCTCAGCAGCAATGTCGTCCTACCAATCGGCAGAACAAACAGAGATGTAATAAAAGCTCGCATTATGAGGTATATGAGATGATCGGAAAATATAAAAAGCTCAAGCAGGATTTTGAAAATCTTGAAAAGGAATATTCAAGAGAGGTTGCAAAAAATCTCGACTTGCAATACGAATACGACAACCTGAAAGCTGATTATACAAATGAATCGACTCAGCGTGCGGAAATTGAGAGGCTTCACGAAAACACACGAAGGCTCAAGCACGATATGAAAAATCATATTATGGTGGCTGTATCCTATCTTAACAACGGAGAGATTGAACAGGCTAAGAATTATCTTTCAGATGTGCTTGATAATCTGAACAAAACCTATTCCTACATTCAGACCGGTAATTCTGTTATGAATTATATTATCAATTCTAAGCTTGAAAAAGCACATAGCAAGGGAATTGGATTTAAGGCAGAAATAGAAAATCTCCCCTTTGAAAAAATGGGAAGTGTTGATTTTTCTGCATTGCTTTCAAATATACTTGATAATGCCGTTGAGGCAAGTGAAAAGACAACAGATAAGTTTATCTGTGTTGCGATTCTCAAAAAGCGTGCTTATGATACAATCCTCGTAAAAAACAAGATTGACAACTCCGTTCTTGAAACAAATCCCGAGCTTAAATCGGATAAAAATAATACAGAACAACACGGCTACGGTATAAAGCAGATAAAGACAATAGCCGAAAAATATGATGGTATAGTTGACATTTATGAAGAGGATAATATGTTCTGCGTGAATGTTATGATACCAAGCTAATACTAAAATTAGACTGTTTCAAGCGAAGCAGTCTTTTTTATTTGACAGGAAACTGCATATAAGTAAGCTGTCAGGAAAAACAAAAAAGCCAATTACTTTTTCAAAATTTGTGTCAAGGCTCTTGCTTTTTGTCACAGTTCAGAAGCAGTTTATCCCAAATGGATTGTAAATTATCAAGTATATGTTTATTATTAATTCAGGTGAAGAAAATGATTATAGCCAAAAACTTAAGCAAGGAATTTCGCAATAACATCAAAGCGGTGAATAATCTTTCGTTTCATATTAACAAGGGTGAAACAGTCGGGCTAATAGGTGCAAACGGTGCAGGCAAAACAACACTTATAAAGCTTATTTCAGGCTTGTTAAAACCCGGCAGTGGCTTTGTCAGAATTTTTGAGGATAACCCGCTTGCAAGGAAAGCTAAAAACGGGCCGTTTATGGGTGTAGTGTCAGGTCAGAGGCCCTCAGGAACCTATGATAACGGCAAGGGTGCAAACACCGCGACCTTGCAGGAGGATTTAACGGTTGAACTGAATATGGAGCTTGTAAAGGCAATTTACAGGATTCCCGATGACAGATATAATAAAAAGCTTTCTGAGCTTACAGATGCTCTTGGATTAAACTCTTTTATGAAATACCGTGTTGACCAGCTTTCATTAGGTCAGCGTATGCGTGCAGAAATAGCTGTCGTACTGCTCTATGAGCCTGAACTTCTTATACTTGACGAACCATTTATCGGGGTTGACTTGATAGCCAAGGAATCAATAAGGCAAATTCTTCAAAAAATGTCCAAGGATAAGAACACCACAATAATTCTTACCACACACAATGTAGAAGAAATTGAGAAAATCTGTGAACGGGTAATCTTATTAGATAAAGGCAGTATGGTTTTTAACGGAAGCTTTGACCGTATAAAGTATTCTCACGCAAGTATCAATTCATTAAGTGCAGAGCTTACGGATAAAATTCCCGATATGCAGGATTTGCCCGTGACTAAATACATGATTGAAAATAAGAAAATTACCCTTTGGTACGACAGTAAGGTAATCAGTACCAAAGATTTAACCGCTTACATTTTATCCCAGTGTAAGGTTAAGGACTTGCTGATAAGAAAACCTACTGTTGAAGAAATTATCAGAAATATATATGAGGAGGGCTCAGAGTGAGTAAAACTATAATTGATGTTCAGAACATAAGCAAAACCTTTAAAATCACAAAGAGAAAAACAGGTTTCAAGGGTGCGTTAGCAAATATATTTCATCCTGAACACGAATACAAGAAAGCAGTAAACGACATCAGTTTTAATATAAAAGAGGGTGAGATGGTAGGCTTTATCGGACCTAACGGAGCCGGAAAGTCAACTACCGTCAAAATGCTTTCAGGTATTCTGTATCCTGACAGCGGAAATATTAATATCGCAGGATATATTCCCCACAAACAGCGTAAGGAATATGTTGCCAATATCGGTGTAGTGTTCGGTCAGAAATCGCAGATTTCATGGGATTTATCACCGCTTGACAGCTACGAGGTTATCAAGCATATCTATAAAATTCCCGATAAGAAATATAAAGAAAATATTGAACGCTTTACTGAGCTTCTTGATATGCGGAAATTCATTAATCAGCCTGTACGTCAGCTTTCACTTGGTCAGCGAATGAGGGCAGATATTGCGGCGGCGCTTCTTCACTCACCTAAAATAGTGTTCTTTGATGAGCCGACAATCGGAATTGATGTTGTGGGTAAGGAGAAAATCCGCAGTTTTATAAAAACTCTAAATAAGACTGATAACATCACAATGATTTTTACAACACACGATATGCAGGATATTGAAAAGACCTGTGAGCGCCTGATAATTATTGATGACGGAAAAAAGCTATATGACGGAAGCCTTGAAGCTATAAAAAGCAATTATGTTTCATCACGAATTATAGAAGCAGAGTTTGAACAGCTGCCTGAAAAAATTGATATTCCGTATGTTACTGTCAGTGATGTTGATAAAAACAGAATGAAAAAGGTCATAACATTTGATACCGGCAAAACAAGCATAAATTCGTTAATGAGTACCTTGCTCAATAATTACAGTATCAAGGATATTTCAGTAAAAGAGCCTGAAATTGATGCGATAATCAGTGATATTTATCAGGGTAAAATCATTGTACATTGAGTACGGAGGTGTAAAATGAGTACTTACATACAATTTGCCGCCGTTAAATTCAGAAATAATATGGCTTACCGTTTTGAGTACATAATGGGGATTCTGAATACTGTTCTGAATTTTTTGGTGTATTGGTGTATATACAAGGCTTTGTATGGCGGCGCAAACGAGATTGACGGAATTACCTTTTCAATGGTAACTACAAATTTTATAATTTCGCTCGGTCTGACAAATGCTTTTTCAAAAAATGAAATGTTTTTACAGGATAAAATCAAACATGGAACAATAGCAAACGAGCTTCTTAAGCCTGTGAATTTCAAATTCAGAATGCTGTTTGAGGATTTGGGTGACGGATTTTTTAAAGTGGTTTTCAATTTTCTGCCTGCTGTGATAATTGCAATGCTTTTTACTGAAATGATGCCACCTGCCGGAATTTTTGGCTTTATTCTCTGCCTTGTCAGTGCAGTGCTGGGATATATTGTATTGTGGTATATAAGCTTTATAGTTCAGACATTGGCTTTCTGGCTGTTTAATGTCTGGGGATTGATTACAATAAAAAATGTAATAGTAAATATTTTCTCGGGTGCTTTACTTCCGCTTTGGTTTATGCCACAACCTGTTCTGAATATTATTAAGTTCACACCGTTTGATTCTATTTTCTTCACACCTGTTCAGCTGTATCTCGGACAACTGCAGAGTTATGAAATACTGTTGAATTTTGGTAGGCAGGTTTTGTGGATAGCAATACTTTATTTTATCGGCGAGCTTTTGTGGAATAAAGGAATCAAAAGACTTATAGTGCAGGGAGGTTAAGTTATGAAAGATATAGTTTCTCTGTTTTTTGCTTATGCAAAATCAGGTATAAAAACACGCTTTCAATATAAGCTTGACTCCGTAGTTTCGTCTTTTGCCGTGTTTTTCAGAGAAGCGGCAGGAATTATTGCAATGTATTTTGCTTTGCTTAAATTTGATACAATCAATAACTGGAATATCAACGAGCTTATGTTTCTGTTCAGCCTGATTTTTATTACATATGGAATTTTTATTGTCTTTTTTATGGCTTTGCGGGACTTTTCCGACTGGATAAAGCACGGTGATATAGACAGAGTAATGGTAAGACCTCGTGGAATACTCACTCAACTTGTGCTGTGCGGTGCAGACTGGCTTGCAGCACTCGGTCACGGAACATTGGGCATTACACTTTTTATTTTGTCAGCCAATAATGTGGGTGTGGAATGGAACGCTGCGACTATTCTGTACTATGTTATTTCAATTGCAAGCGGTGTCCTTATACAAGGTGCAGTTTTTCTGTTTTTCTCAGCAATCAGCATTTATTTTATAGAAACACAGAGCTTAAAAGAAATTATGTACTGGAATCTGAGAAAATTTGCCGGTTATCCGATTAGCATTTATAATAAGTTCATACAGTCACTGCTGATATTTGTAGTGCCGTTTGCATTTGTGAATTACTTTCCGGCACAGTTCTTGCTGCGCAAGCCTGATATGTCGACGTATCCCGAATGGTTTATGTATATTTCACCGTTTGTAGGAATCATACTTTATATCATCGCTTACTTTTTCTGGAAGTTCAGTATGAGGTATTATAAAAGTACCGGTAATTAAGGTTTATTGCAAAATATAAAATGGCAGACGCATAACATTAGTAATTTTCAATTTAGTAATTATAGCTAAATTGAAGCGTGATAATTTGTACAATACGAACTACAAAATCGTCATCTTATGTTATGCGTCTGCCAACTTTATTTTTGTTCAAAAACAAGAAAAAGCCCGATAAATCGAGCTTTTTAGGGTGGTGCGGGCGACAGGACTTGAACCTGCACATCGGTTGACACTAGAACCTAAATCTAGCGCGTCTGCCAATTCCGCCACGCCCGCACGTGTGTATTTCAACAAGATAAACTTGCGAAAATCAAAATATTAAATTGTTTCACCGAGGTAGTGTGACCAAAATCTTGCGTGTCTGCCAATTCCACCACACCCGCATAGGTGCTCTTAATTTTTACACGGCAGAGCAACCGAGGTGGAGCTAACCGCTTAACCCACAATGAGATTATTATATCAGAATTATTTTTAAAAATCAAGAGAATATCAAGAAATTTTAAATTTCATTTTGTATGAATTTCGTACTAAAAAGTATGTGACAGGTTTTAAAGTGAATATAATGCTTTTTGCTATAAGTATATCTATAAATTGTTTTGGAATCAATATCTTAGTATTGACAATATACCTTATGGGGGTATATAATAAATATACCCTTAGGGGGTATGAATGTATAAAGGACTGATATTATGGCTTGTGAAAATTGTCATAAAAATAAAACAAAGCAGAGAAGTGAGGCAGAGTACAAGGCTCTTATCAATCGTTTAAACCGCATTGAGGGGCAGATAAGGGGCATTAAAGGTATGCTTGAAAAAGATGCCTACTGCACCGATATTCTTGTTCAGGTTTCGGCTGTTAATGCGGCGCTCAATTCTTTCAACAAGGAATTGCTCGCAAATCATATTAAAACCTGCGTTGCTGAGGATATTCGCAACGGCAAGGACGAAACGATTGACGACCTTGTTGCTACCTTACAAAAGCTAATGAGGTAGGTGCTTTTGATGAAGAAATTTAATGTTACGGGAATGAGTTGTGCCGCTTGCAGTTCTCGTGTTGAAAAAGCGGTTTCAAAGGTAAACGGAGTAAAATCCGTTTCCGTCAGCTTGCTGACTAATTCTATGGGTGTAGAGGGCAGTGCAAGTGACGAAAGCATAATTGCGGCGGTTGAAAAAGCAGGCTACGGTGCAAGTGTTGCAGGCGGTGAAAAAAAGCAGTCGGCTGAAAATGAGCAATTAAAAGATAAGGACACTCCTGTTCTTATGCACAGACTTATTGCATCGGTCGGTTTTCTTGCGGTTCTGATGTATATATCTATGGGACATATGATGTGGGGTTGGCCGTTGCCTGCGTTTTTTGCGGACAATCATATCGCAATGGGACTTGCTCAGCTTTTGCTCTGCGTTATAATAATGGTTATAAACCAGAAATTCTTTATAAACGGCTTTAAAGGATTAATTCATCGTTCGCCGAATATGGATACGCTTGTTGCGCTTGGTTCGGGTGCATCGTTTGTATATAGCGTATATGCACTTTTTGCTATGACAGACGCTCAGGTAAAAGGCAATGCAGATCTTGTTATGAGCTATATGCACGAGTTCTATTTTGAGTCGGCGGCAATGATTTTAACGCTTATTACAGTAGGAAAAATGCTTGAGGCTCACTCTAAGGGCAAAACAACAAATGCGCTCAAGGCGCTTTTAAATCTTGCACCTAAGAAAGCTACATTGCTTATTGACGGCAAAGAAACCGAGGTTACCGTTGACAAGGTAAAAAAAGGCGATGTTTTTGTAGTTCGTCCGGGCGAGAGTATTCCTGTTGACGCAGAGATTACAGACGGCAGTACGGCTGTTGATGAGTCAGCGCTTACAGGCGAGAGTATTCCCGTTGATAAAACAGTAGGTGACAGCGTGTCGGCAGGTACGATTAATAAATCGGGATTTATCAAGTGCAGTGCTACGGCTGTCGGCGAAGATACGACTTTATCGCAAATCATAAAAATGGTTAGCGATGCTGCGGCTACAAAAGCGCCTGTCGCTAAGATTGCCGATAAGGTATCGGGTGTGTTCGTACCTGTTGTAATTGTTATTGCTGTTGTTACTATTGCCGTATGGCTTTTGTGCGGTCAAACTGTCGGCTATGCGCTTGCAAGGGGTATATCTGTTCTTGTAATCAGCTGTCCTTGCGCATTGGGACTTGCCACACCTGTTGCAATTATGGTAGGCAACGGTATGGGCGCAAGAAAAGGCATTTTGTTTAAAACAGCGTCATCACTTGAAGCGGCAGGAAAAATTCAGATTGCCGTACTTGACAAAACAGGAACTATTACAAAAGGCGAGCCAAAGGTTACAGATGTTATTCCGTTTGGAATTTCTGAAAATGAACTTTTGCAGTATGCTTATTCCATTGAAACAAAGAGTGAACATCCGCTTGCCAAGGCAGTAATCGCCAAGGCACAGGAAATCGGCTTAGTGCCATACGAAATTACAGATTTCAAAGCAGAGTCGGGCAACGGTCTTTCAGGCGAATACAACGGTGAAAAGATAATCGGCGGCAGTAAAAAGTATATTTCTTCACTTATAAATATTTCAAATGATATTTCAAGCAGAGCAGACAGTCTTTCTGAGGAAGGAAAAACACCTCTGTTCTTTATGAAAGGCGATAAGCTGTTAGGTATAATTGCCGTTGCCGATGTTATCAAAGACGAAAGTCCGCAGGCAGTTAAAGAATTGCAGAATATGGGCATTAAGGTTGTAATGCTCACAGGCGACAACGAGAGAACAGCAAAGGCAGTCGGCAAACTTGCAGGTGTTGACGAGGTTATAGCAGGCGTATTGCCTGACGGCAAAGAAAAGGTAGTTGCCGATCTTAAAAAGCAGGGCAAGGTTCTTATGGTTGGTGACGGAATAAATGACGCACCCGCACTCACAAGAGCGGATATAGGTATGGCTATCGGCTCGGGCACAGACATTGCAATAGACGCAGCCGATGTTGTTCTTATGAAAAGCAAGCTGACAGATGTGCCTGTCGCTGTAAGACTTAGCAGAAAAACTCTGAGAAATATCCACGAAAACCTTTTCTGGGCATTTATCTATAATGTTATCGGTATTCCGCTTGCGGCAGGCGTTTGGATTCCGTTGCTCGGCTGGCAGTTAAACCCAATGTTTGGTGCGGCGGCAATGAGCCTTTCGAGTTTCTGCGTAGTAACCAATGCTTTAAGACTGAATTTCTTTGATATTACAAATCCAAAGAAAGACAGAAAAATAAAACAAAAATCTAAAAAGGATGATAATGCTATGACAAAGACAATGAAAATTGACGGTATGATGTGTTCACATTGCGAGGGCAGAGTTAAGCAGTGCCTTGAGGGACTTGCACAGGTAAGTCAGGCAGAAGTAAGCCACGAAAAAGGCACAGCTGTTGTAACACTTACCGCAGAAGTTTCAAACGATGTACTCAAGAAAACTGTCGAAGACCAGGGATACAATGTAATTTCAATTTCATAATTTTATTTGCAGATGTCGATTTAAGCGGCATCTGCAAATTTTTTGCAAAAAATTTAAAAAAACTATTGACTTAAAGTTAGCTTTAACCGTTATAATAAGTTTATCAAATTTACAGGAGATGTTATTATGTATATCGAAAAAATTAATTCACCTCAAGATGTAAAAGCGCTCAGCGTAGAAGAAATGAAACAGCTTGCGCAGGAAATGCGTACTGTCCTCATAAAAAAGCTTAGTATTCATGGCGGCCATTTCGGACCTAACCTCGGTATGGCAGAGGCGATCATTGCATTGCACTATGTATTTAATTCACCTGTTGACAAGTTCGTTTTTGATGTATCTCATCAGAGCTATTGCCATAAAATTCTTACAGGCAGAAAGGACGCTTTCCTTTTTGAAGATAAATATGACGATGTTTCAGGCTATACAAATCCTGACGAAAGCGAGCACGATTTTTTTAATATCGGTCACACCTCAACTTCTGTCAGCCTTGCATCCGGTCTTGCTAAGGCAAGAGATTTAAACGGAGGCAAAGAAAATGTAATTGCAGTTATAGGTGACGGTTCACTCAGCGGCGGCGAGGCTCTTGAGGGCCTTGATTATGCAGGCGAATTTGACGGCAACTTTATTATTGTTGTAAATGATAATGATATGTCTATTGCCGAAAACCATGGCGGACTTTACAAAAACCTTAAGCTTTTAAGAGATACAGACGGTAAGGCAGAGTGTAACCTCTTTAAGGCTATGGGACTTGACTATGTATTTGTCAAGGACGGCAACGATATTGAACAGCTTATTTCAGCTTTTGAGGGTGTAAAAGATATTGATCACCCTGTTGTGATTCACATTTGCACACAAAAGGGTAAGGGTTATCCTATCGCTGAACAGAACAAGGAAAATTGGCATTGGTGTATGCCGTTTGACATTGAAACAGGCAGATCTAAATTTGAATTTGACGGCGAAAGCTATGATGATATTACTGTAAATTATCTTCTTGATAAGATGAAAACTGACAAGAGCGTAGCTGTAATTACTTCGGGTACTCCTGCTGTTGCAGGCTTTACAAAGGATAAGCGTGTTATTGCCGGCAAGCAGTTTATTGATGTAGGCATTGCCGAGGAACACGCTGTTGCTCTCGCATCAGGTATGGCAAAGAACGGTGCTAAGCCTGTTTACGGTGTTTACAGCTCATTTATTCAGAGAACATACGACCAGATTTCTCAGGATTTATGTATCAATTCAAACCCTGTTACAATCATTGTATTTGCCGCATCGGTATTCGGTATGAACGATGTAACTCACCTCGGCATTTACGATATTGCAATGCTTTCAAATATTCCTAACCTTGTATATCTTGCACCTACCTGCAAAGAGGAATATCTTGCAATGGTAGAGTGGAGTATGTCGCAGAGAAAGCACCCTGTTGCTATCAGAGTACCGGGCAACGGTGTTATTTCAAATCCCGATTACAAGCCTGCTGATTTTGATAAACTCAATAAGTACAGTGTTGCCAAAAAGGGAAGCAAGGTTGCTATCCTCGGACTCGGCACATTCTATCAGCTTGGCGAAAGCGTAGCAGATGAAATTAAAAAGCAGTATGGCATTGCCGCAACACTTGTAAATCCTGTTTACATTACAGGTGCAGATGATGAGCTGCTTTCTGAGCTTGAAAAAGACCACGATGTGGTAATTACACTTGAGGACGGTATTCTTGAGGGCGGCTTTGGCGAAAAAATCGCAAGATTTTACGGTAAAACCAATGTTAAGGTGCTTAACTACGGCTTAAAGAAAGAATTTATCGACAGATATGATTATAACGAAATTCTTGCAGAAAATCGCCTTACTAAAGAGCAGATTTGCGATGATGTAAAGAATTTTATCTGATTTAAGTTGACAACCGCAATCAAATAGTATTAAAATATTAGGGCAGAGTTTTTCTGCCCTGATTTTTATTTTTGGGAGTTTTTATGAACTTAACAGAAGAACAGAGCAAGCGCTATTCAAGACAGCTTGTTATGAAAGAAATAGGAGAAAGCGGACAGAAAAAATTGCTTTCTTCAAGTGTGCTTGTAATAGGTGCAGGCGGACTCGGTTCACCTGCCCTTATGTACCTTGCAAGCGCAGGTGTGGGCACAATCGGAATTGCCGATGCCGATGAAGTGGACTTGTCAAATTTGCAAAGGCAGGTTATCCATACATATAACAATATCGGCAAGCCAAAGGTTGAATCGGCTAAGGAGAAAATAAAGTCATTAAATCCAGATGTCAATGTAAAAACCTATAAAACATATGTGAACAGTGAAAATATAACTGAGCTTATTTCAGACTATGATTTTGTGCTTGACTGTACCGACAATTTCAGCAGTAAATTTTTGATAAACGATTACTGTGTAAAGGCAGAAAAGCCGTTTTGTCATGCAGGAGTTGTGGGCTTTGAGGGACAGCTTATGACATATATTCCGCATAAGTCACCATGCTATCGCTGCGTTTTTGAAGAAGAACCCAAAGCAGGAGATGTACCCTTGCCAAAGGAAATAGGGGTAATAAGTGCGGCTTGCGGAGTTATAGGAAGTTTGCAGGCTATGGAGGCAATTAAGTTTTTGCTGTCAAAGGGCGAGCTTTTGAGCGGTTATATGCTGATTTACAATGCTTTAAATTCGAGCTTTCGCAAAATAAAGCTCCCGAAACACAACCCGAATTGTATGGCTTGCGCAAAGCAAGATTAGTTAGAATATAGGAGAAATTATGAATATAAGAGAATACCTTAAAAAGAGTAAGCTTGTTGCAGACGGCTCTTTTGGCACATATTATTCAACAAAGTATAAGACAGACGATATACCAGAATATTCCAATATTACAAATCCGCAAAGAATTTTTGATATTCATACCGAGTATATAAACAGCGGTGCAAAACTTATCAGAACCAACACTTTTGCGAGCAATACATACTCTCTTGACTGCTCAATCGAAGAGGTTAAGGAAAATATAAATGCGGCTTACAAAATTGCAAAAGAAGCAGTTCAGCAGAGCGGAAAAGAAGTATTTATCGCAGGCAATATCGGACCTGTACCTGCTGTGTTTCAGCCGGATTTTGAGGCTGTCGAGGAGGAATACTATCAGATAGCCAAAACCTTTGTTGAATTGGGCGTTGAAATTTTATGTTTTGAAACCTTTACCGATAACGAGCATATTTTGCCGGCAATACAGAGAATCAAAGATGAGTGCAATCCGTTTATAATCGTGCAGTTCTGCGTGAATCAGTACGGTTACAGTGAGGCGGGCGAAAGTGCGGAAAGGCTTGTTAGTGAAACTGCATTTTCAAAATGCGTTGACGCCGTAGGTCTTAACTGTGGAGTAGGCCCTGCCCATATGCAGCAAATATTGTCGAGAATAAATCTTAACAATAACTGCTTTATAACCGCAATGCCAAATGCAGGTTATCCGCTGCTCGTACGCAACCGAGTAAAGTATGCCGACAATCCGCTGTATTTTGCGTCTAAGGTAAATGATATGGCTTTGCTCGGAGCGGATATTATCGGCGGTTGCTGTGGTACAACACCTGATTACATAAGAGAAGTTGTAAAAACCGTTGACCTTACACCTACCGTAAAATCGGATGAAACTTCCGCAAACAACGAAAACGAAAAGCCTGTTATAAGAAAGAGCTTTTTCAGAAATGCCGACGGTACAATTAAAGATAAAAAACTTATTGCGGTAGAACTTGCTCCGCCTTTCGGCGCAGATGATAAGAAATTGCTTGAGGCGGCACATAGTCTTAAAGGGCTTGGTGTAGATGTGCTTACATTTCCTGATTCTCCGTCAGGCAGAACAAGAATTGACTCTGTTCTTATGGCTCAAAAGGTTAAAAATGAAACAGGCTTTGATGTAATGCCGCATATCTGTTGCCGAGATAAAAACGCCATTGCCATGCGTTCCACCTTCCTCGGCGCAAGCATAAACGGGATAAATAATTTCCTTATCATAACAGGAGATCCGATTCCTGTTATGGCAAGACAGGTAGTAAAATCCGTATTCAATTTTGATTCTGTCGGTCTTATGCGCATTGCAGACGAAATGAACAGCGACTCGCTTAAAAATCAGCCTATCACTTATGGCGGCGCTATAAATCAAGGCAGACTGAGGATTGAAGCCGAAATAAAGCGTGTGCAAAAGAAAATGGACGCAGGCGCTGAGTTTTTCCTCACTCAGCCTGTATTTACAGCTGAAGATTCCGAGCGTTTGCGCAGAGTAAAAGAAGAAACGGGCGCAAGAATTTTGTGCGGAATTATGCCGCTGGTAAGCCGTAAAAACGCTTTGTTTATGAAAAACGAGATTTCAGGCGTTAATGTTACCGATGAAGTCATTGAGCGTTATCCCGAAAGCACCTCAAGAGAGGACGGGGAAAATATAGGCGTTGAGCTTGCCAAGGAAATGATTGCTATTACAAAAGACTTTGCAGACGGCTACTACTTTTCTTTCCCGTTCAACAGAACATATTTGCTTAAAAGAATTATAACCGAAATTTAATGTAAAATATCTGTAAAGAGTTACAAATTTCTTGACAAAATATGATATTTGGTTTATTATAAAAATAATGTGAGAGTGAATCTTACATATTTTAGCGTGAAAAAGATTTCTGTTTTCATGCAAATATATGACCACTTGCATATGCAAGTTAAGCCCATACGGACAGGCGGGTCAGCTGCCGAGCGTGGCGCAAGCCACATTATTGATTGAGTTAAAAGCTCAAATTTTATAAGTCGATTACTTATCATCAGTGCAACAGCACATCACTTGTGAAACGGTCAATAAGAGCAGAACGGTATATTTGCTACATTAGCTCTGAAAACGGAATTCTTCTATTAACTGTCAGCATAAGCTACAGAAAATAAATCATATATCCGTTATTTAACAGTATTTAACAGGTGGTGCATTGTGCCACCTGTTTTTTTGTTGCATTATTTTTGATAAGCCGAAAGGGTAATGTAAATGGATATAAACGCACAAAAGAAAGCCCCCGTGTATGAGGCTTTGCAAAAATTTCGCAAACAAAGGGTAGTGCCCTTTGATGTACCCGGTCATAAAAGAGGAAGAGGAAACCACGAGCTTGTTGAGCTGCTCGGCGAAAAATGCGTTGGACTTGATGTAAACTCAATGAAACCGCTTGATAACCTCTGTCACCCTGTATCTGTAATTCTTGAGGCAGAACAGCTTGCGGCAGATGCATTCGGCGCAGGTCACGCATTCTTTATGGTAGGAGGTACAACTTCCGCAGTGCAGAGTATGATTTGGTCTGTATGCAAAGCAGGCGATAAAATTATTTTGCCCCGTAATGTGCACAAAAGCGTTATCAATGCTCTTGTGCTCTGCGGTGCGGTGCCTGCATATGTAAATCCCGATGTTGACAAAAAAATCGGAATAGCGCTCGGTATGGAACTTTGTCAGGTTGAAAACGCAATCAAAGAAAATCCCGATGCCGTTGCTATTCTTGTAAATAATCCGACCTACTATGGTATTGCGTCCGATTTAAAAGCAATTGTAAAACTTGCGCATGCTCACGGTATGAAAGTGCTTGCAGACGAGGCTCACGGCACACATTTCTATTTCGGTGAGGATTTGCCTGTATCAGCCATGGCGGCAGGTGCAGATATTGCGGCGGTGTCTATGCATAAATCCGGCGGAAGTCTTACGCAAAGCTCACTGTTGCTTACAAACAAAAATGTTCGTTGGGAGTATGTGGCGCAGATAATTAATCTTACGCAGACCACAAGTGCAAGCTATCTGCTTATGTCAAGTCTTGATATTTCAAGAAGAAACCTTGCCTTGAGAGGAAAAGAGTCGTTCGGTAAAGTTATGAAAATGGCTGAATATGCCCGAAATGAGATAAACGAAATCGGCGGTTACTACGCTTACGGCAGAGAGCTTAACAATGGCAGCAGCGTTTTTGATTATGATGTAACAAAGCTGTCTATTTATACAAGAGATATTGGACTTGCCGGAATTGAAGTTTACGACTTACTGCGTGACGAATACGATATTCAGATAGAATTCGGCGATATAGGCAACATACTTGCCTATATTTCAATCGGCGACAGAATACAGGACATTGAAAGACTTGTAGGTGCGCTTGCCGATATTAAAAGGCTTTATTCAAAGGACAATGCAAAAATGCTTAGTATGGAGTACATTCCGCCTATTGTATCGGCAACACCGAGAGATGCGTTTTATGCAGACAAAGAAATGCTGCCGATTGAACAGACGGCAGGAAGAATTTGCAGTGAATTTGTTATGTGCTATCCGCCCGGAATACCGATTCTTTCACCGGGCGAAATGATTACAGATGAAATTATAGAGTATATTAATTATGCAAAAGCAAAAGGCTGCTCAATGCAGGGTACGGAAGACCCGTATATTGAAAAACTTAATGTATTGAAATAAATTTTTTAAGGTTACTAATAATGCGTTTTGTAAAAAACAAACCAAAGGAGTGTTTATATGGAATTTTGGTTTTCTGAAAGACATACCGATAATGTTGAGCTTTCTATAAGAGTTGAAAAACAACTATTCAGCGGTCAGAGTGATTTTCAGCGAATTGATGTTTTTGATTCTGTGGAGTTTGGCAGATTTCTTACTTCAGACGGTAATGTGATTTTCAGTGAGAAAGACGAGTTTACCTATGACGAGATGATTGTTCATGTGCCTATGGCGGTTCATCCGAATGTAAAAAAGGTGCTTGTAATCGGCGGCGGCGACGGCGGTGTTGCCAGAGAGCTTTCACATTATGAAGAGATTGAAGTTATAGATGTTGTTGAGCCTGACGAGATGTTTGTTGAGGTGTGCAAGGAATATTTCCCCGACAACTCAAAGGGTCTTGAAGATAAAAGAGTAAATATATATTATCAGGACGGACTTAGATTTTTAAGAACAAGTCATAATGAATACGATTTGATTATTAATGACGCAACCGACCCGTTCGGACACACCGAGGGACTTTTTACAAAAGAATTTTACGGCAGTTGTTACAAAGCGCTTAAAGATGACGGAATTATGGTATATCAGCACGGCAGTCCTTTCTATGATGAGGACGAGGGTGCGTGCAAGGCTATGCACAAGAGAGTGTACAGCTCATTTCCGATAAGCCGTGTGTATCAGGCGCATATTCCTACCTGTGCCGCAGGTTATTGGCTGTTTGGCTTTGCATCTAAAAAGTATCATCCGCTCAAAGACCTTGATGCCAAAAGGTGGAATAAGCGTGGCATAAAGACATGGTATTATACAACTAATCTTCACAGAGGTGCTTTTATGCTGCCAAAGTATGTTGAGGATTTACTTGCAGAAGAAGAAAAATAATTTTATATATTGGAGGAAAACAGAATGAGCAGACTTTTAATTATCGGTTGTGGCGGTGTTGCAGGTGTTGCAATTCACAAGTGTTGTCAGAACAGCGATGTTTTTACAGAAATTTGCATTGCAAGCAGGACAAAATCAAAGTGTGACGCTATAAAAGCAAAACTTGAAAACACAACAAAAACGGTTATTACAACCGCACAGGTAAATGCCGACAGTAAGGACGAGCTTGTGGCTCTTATTAATTCATACAAGCCCGATGCGGTATTAAACCTCGCACTTCCGTATCAGGATTTAACAATTATGGACGCCTGCCTTGAAACCAAAACAGACTACATTGATACGGCAAACTATGAACCGGAGGACACAACAGACCCCGAATGGAAAGCTGTTTATGAAAAACGCTGCAAAGACCTTGGCTTTACCGCTTACTTTGATTATTCATGGCAGTGGGCATATAAAGAAAAGTTTGAAAAAGCAGGTATTACAGCACTCCTCGGCACAGGTTTTGACCCTGGCGTAACAAGTGTATTTACAGCATATGCACTAAAGCATTATTTTGACGAAATCCATTATATAGATATTCTCGACTGCAACGGCGGCGACCACGGCTATCCGTTCGCTACAAACTTCAACCCAGAAATCAATCTTCGTGAGGTATCCGCAAACGGCTCGTATTGGGAAGACGGCAAGTGGGTTGAAACCAAGCCTATGGAAATTAAGAGAGTATATAACTTTGACGGAGTGGGCGAAAAGGATATGTATCTTCTCCACCACGAGGAAATCGAGTCACTCGCAAAGAATATCCCGAATGTAAAGCGTATTCGCTTCTTTATGACATTCGGTCAGAGCTACCTTACACATATGCAGTGCCTCGAAAATGTAGGTATGCTTTCTACCGAGCCTGTTATGTATGAGGGCAGAGAAATTGTACCTATTCAGTTCTTAAAGGCTCTCTTGCCTGACCCGGCATCTCTCGGCCCACGCACTAAGGGCAAGACAAATATCGGCTGTATCTTTACAGGCGTTAAGGACGGCAAAGAAAAGACAATTTACATCTACAATATGTGCGACCATCAGGAGTGCTATAAAGAGGTTGGCTCGCAAGCTGTATCATACACAACAGGTGTGCCGGCTATGATCGGTGCATCGCTTGTTCTTAGCGGTCAGTGGAAAAAGCCCGGCGTTTACAATGTAGAAGAATTTGACCCAGATCCGTATATGGAGGCACTTAATAAATTCGGTCTTCCTTGGGTTGTTGACGAAAATCCCGTAACAGTTGAGTAAGCCATGAAATTTACAGAATTAAAAACACCTTGCTATGTTATAGATGAGCAAAAGCTGATAAAAAACCTTGAAATATTAAAAAGCGTACAAGACAGAACAGGCTGTAAAATATTGCTTGCTCAAAAGGCATTTTCCGCTTTTTGCGTGTATCCGCTTATGAGCAAATATTTGTCAGGCACAACGGCAAGCGGACTTTATGAGGCAAAGCTCGGATATGAATGTTTCGGCAAAGAAACACATATTTTTGCACCTGCTTTTAAAGAAAAGGACTTTGACGAGATTTTAAAAATCTGCGGTCACATTGTATTTAACTCCTTTTCTCAGCTTGAGAAGTACAGGGATAAATGGCTAAATTCAGATGTAAGCGTAGGCATACGACTTAACCCCGAGTTTTCCACACAGGAGGGGCACGAAATCTATGACCCGTGCGCTTACGGTTCAAGACTTGGCGTTACAAAGGCTAATTTCAGAGAAGACCTGCTTGACGGAGTAGAGGGTTTTCACTTTCACACGCTTTGCGAGCAAAATTCAGATGATTTGGTGTCTACTTTTAAGGCAGTTGAAGAAAAGTTCGGCAAGTATTTTTATAATGCAAAGTGGCTCAATTTTGGCGGAGGTCATCATATTACAAGAACTGACTATGACATAGAGGCGCTTGTTGAGCTTATAAAGTATGTTCAAAATAAATACGATGTTGAAGTTTATCTTGAACCCGGTGAGGCAGCGGCACTGAATGCAGGCTATCTTATTACAGAGGTTATGGACATTGTTCACAACGGACTTGATATTCTGATTCTTGACGCGTCAGCCGCCTGTCATATGCCTGATGTTCTTGAAATGCCGTACAGACCGCCGCTCAAAAACAGCGGTAAACCTAATGAAAAAGCGTTTACTTATCGTTTGTCATCTTGTACCTGCCTTGCAGGCGATGTAATCGGCGATTACAGCTTTGATAGTGAAGTTAAAATCGGTGACAGACTGATTTTTGAGGATATGGCGATTTACTCAATGGTAAAGAACAATACCTTTAATGGTATGCCGCTGCCGTCAATTGTGCTTATGCATAATGAAGATAACTGCGAGGTTATAAAAGAATTTTCGTACAACGATTTTAAAGAGAGGCTTTCATAAATGAGCTTTGAGTATATAAAAAACAAATTTCCGACTGACGATGGCTTTTGTATGCCTGCTGAATTTTCAAAACATTCCGCCACCGTTATGATTTGGCCTGAAAGACCCGGAAGTTGGTGCTATGAGGCAAAATTTGCCGAAAAGGTATTTGCGGAAATTATAGGAAAAATTGCGGAGTTTGAAAAGGTATTTGTGCTTGCAAGCAATAAGAAATTTCACCACGCAAAGGCTTGCCTTGAAAATGTGAGAAATGCCGAAGTATTAAATATTAACTCTGATGATGCATGGGCAAGAGATACAGCTCCGACCTTTGTTGTAAACGGCAAGGGCGACATTCGTGCCGTTGATTGGCTGTTTAATGCTTGGGGCGGCGAATATGACGGTCTGTATGCAAATTGGGAGAATGACGATAAAATTCCATATGAACTTTGCAAAACGCTTGGCGTTCCGTTGTATGACGCACATCCGTTTGTGCTTGAGGGCGGCTCAATTCACACTGACGGAGAGGGCACGCTCATTACAACAGAAGAATGTCTGTTAAGCAAAGGCAGAAATCCGCAGCTGACAAAAGCCGAGATTGAAGAAAAGCTAAATAAATACCTCGGTATAAATAAAACAATCTGGCTGCCAAAGGGTATTTATAATGACGAAACCAACGGTCATATAGATAACATATGCACATTTGTCGCTCCGACAGAGGTTGTACTTGCGTGGTGTGATGATGAAAATGACCCGCAATATGCAATTTCAAAAGCGTGCCTTGATGTTCTTGAAAATTCAACGGACGCTCTTGGCAGAAAAATTAAGGTGCATAAATTACCTGTTCCTAAAGTTCCTGTAACTGTTACCGAAAAGGATTTAGAGGGATATGTATTTGAAGACGGCGAGGATACAAGAGAAATCGGAGAAAGACTTGCAGCTTCATATGTGAATTTCTATTTTTGCAACGGAGCAGTTATTTTGCCACAGTTTGGCGGAGAAAATTCAGAGAGCGACCGACTTGCGGCAGAAATTCTTGAAAAGGTTTGCAAAGACAGAAAAATTATTCCTATTTACGCAAGAGATATTATTCTCGGAGGCGGAAATATTCATTGCATTACTCAACAAATTCCGTTTGCAAAGGAGGTCATACTATGAGAAAAGTTAAGGTATCGGCGGTTCAGATGAAATGCACAACCAATGTGCAGGAAAATATAGCAAATGCAGAAAAACTTGTAAGACAGGCTAAGAGCGAGGGCGCAAATATTGTACTTTTGCCCGAACTTTTTGAAAGACAGTATTTTTGTCAGGAAAGACGATATGACTACTACAATTTTGCTAAGCCTACCCTTGAAAACGACGCTGTAAAACATTTTGCAAAACTTGCGAAAGAACTTGAAATTGTTATTCCTGTCAGCTTTTACGAGCGTGACGGAAACCGACTTTTTAACAGCGTTGCGGTAATTGATGCTGACGGTGAAATTCTCGGTGTGTACCGCAAAACCCACATTCCCGATGACCATTATTATCAGGAAAAGTTCTACTTTATTCCGGGTGATACAGGCTTTAAAACCTTTAAGACAAGGTATGGCACAATTGGCGTGGGTATTTGCTGGGATCAGTGGTTTCCTGAAACCGCAAGAGCATTGACCTTAAACGGCGCTGAGCTTATTTTTTATCCTACCGCTATCGGCTCAGAGCCTATTCTTGAGTGCGACAGTATGCCGCATTGGAGAAGATGTATGCAGGGGCACTCCGCAGCGAATGTAATTCCTGTTATTGCGGCAAATCGAATCGGCAGGGAAGATGTAACTCCGAGTGAAGAAAACGGCAATCAGACATCATCGCTGATTTTTTACGGCTCGTCTTTCATTACAAATGAAACGGGCGAGATTATTAAATCTGCATCAAGAGATGAAGAAACCGTACTTACCGCTGAATTTGACCTTGATACTATTTTTGAAAATCGACTCGGTTGGGGAATTTTTCGTGACAGACGCCCTGATTGCTATAAAGTAATTACTGAAAAATAAACAGATATAAAAACAGAGCAGACCTATTAATTTTAAGTCTGCTCTGTTTGTTTTTGAAAAATTAAAACCTATTATTTATCAGCCTGAATTTTTACGAACTGTTCCTGCATATAGCTATAAACATCGTCGGGTACATTTGTAAATACATAACATTTATCGAGATATTCGTCACTCGGGAAGATAAGTTCGTTATTCTTTATATCCTCGTCAAGATATTCGTCATATGCTTTCTGATTAGGTGTTGCGTAGTAGAGATATTCAAAGTTAGCTGCCGCAATTTCAGGTGACTGCATAAAGTTAATGAATTTTTCGGCATTCTCTTTGTTTTTACTGCAAGTAGGAATACACATTGCGTCATAGAAAAGGTTAGAGCCGTTTTCGGGCATTGCATAGTCCAAATCTTCATTATTTTCCATCATCATTACGATGTCGCCTGCGTAGTACGGTGCGATTGCCGACTGACTGTTTTCCATTTCTGTGAAAACCTGATCCATTACATATTTCTTAAGCAAAGGCTTTTGTTCGGAAAGCTTTGCCGCCGCCTTGTCAACATCCTCTTTAGTACAATTGGCGGGATCAATACCGCAAAGCTGCATTGCAATAGCCATAGCGTCACGGCTGTTGTTAAACATAAGAATATCTCCGCTTAACGATTTATCCCAAAGTGCTTCCCATGAAGTTGGCTTTGTTGCCACTTTTGTTTTGTCATAAACCATTGAAGTAACGCCCCAAGTGTAGCAAACAGTGTATTTACCCTCAGGGTCGCAGGAAAGATTTTTAAAGCGTTCCATAAGGTTATCTTTGTTAGGGATGTTGCTGTAATCAAGTTCCTGGAGCATATTTTCGCTTATGAGCTTGCTTATCATATAATCTGACGGAATAATAACATCGTAACTTACATTGCTGTTTTTAAGCATATTGTAAAGTTCTTCGTTGGTTTCGTAAGTGGTGTAGTTTACCTTGATGTTGTACTCTTTTTCAAATTCGTCAATTACATCAAGCGTACCGTCCTCACCATTTGCAATGTATTCGCCCCAATTATAAACATTGACTTCGCCGTCATAGCTTTTGCCGCAGCCTGCCATTGCACTGCAAGCCGCTGTACCGATGAGTAAAGAAAGAACAACACAGCCAAATTTTTTCATTTTCAATCTCCCTTATTCAGTTTATTTTTTCACCTTTTCCTCGTGTTTGTCACGAATATTTATAAGTATCATAACGATAAGTACCGCTAAAAACAAAAGTGCGGAAAGCGCATTGATTTTCGGCGATATTCTTCTGTGTGTCATTGAGTAAATCTCAATTGATAAGTTTTGAAACTTTGCGCCTCTTGTAAAATATGTGATTATAAAATCGTCAAGAGAGTAAGTAAAGCTCATTAAAAGTCCGGAGAAAATACCCGGCATCAGCTCGTGAATTACCACCTTGTAAAAAGCCTGCCATTGATTACAGCCGAGGTCTAGCGCCGCATCATAAATACTTTGGTCCATCTTGTGTATTCTCGGCATAACATTAAGCACTACAAAAGGAACGCAAAAACATATATGAGCAATAAGCACGGTAACAAAACCCATTTCAAAGTTAAATAAAACACCTAAAAATGTAAATAAAAGCATAAGCGATACGCCCATTACAATGTCAGGGCTGATAATCGGAATGTTAGACGCACTTTGTATAAGCAGTCTTTTTTTACCTTTGAAATTGCTTATTCCTATAGCTGCGGCAGTGCCGAGTACGGTTGCGAAAATTGATGCGAGTACGGCAATTATAAGTGAATTGCCGAGAGCGTTTATAATTTTATCATCTCTGAAAAGTTCTTCATACCATTTGAACGAAAAGCCTTTCCATACAGTAGTTTTACCCTCGTTGAACGAAAATATAATGAGTACAAAAATAGGAAGATATAAAAACAACATCACAAGCGTTGTATATATCTTTGAGGCAATATGCTTGTTTTTCATTATGCAATCGCCTCCTCATCTCCAAAGAAATTCATAAGCACAAGGAACACAAGGATAAATACCATCAGTATCAGCGAAATCGCCGAACCCGTACTTTGGTCTGTCCAGAACACCTTGTCTATAATGTCACCGATCATAATATCGTTTGTGCCTCCGAGGTACTGCGCTACAAGGAATGTACTTGCCGACGGAACAAAAACAAGTGTTATACCCGAAATAACACCGGGGATACTAAGCGGAAGCACAACTTTGCTGAACACATGAAATCCGTTTGAACCGAGGTCTTGAGCCGCCTCAATAAGACCGTTGTCTATTTTGCTCATTACGGTGTAAATCGGCAAAATCATAAACGGCAGATATTCATAAACCATACCAAGTATAACCGCACCGGAATTTCCGAGGTATGTTCCGTGTATGCCGAAGAACGATAAAAATGTATCGAGAGGGCCGTTCGTCTGAAGTATCATAACCCACGCATAAATTCTAAGCAGAAAGTTCATCCACATAGGAATCATTAAAAGCATATTTATAAGATTTTGAGTGGACGATTTCATTTTTGTGAGCTTATATGCAAGAGGGTAAGCAATTACAAGACATATAGCGGTTGAAATGAGCGCTATCCATAACGACCTGACAAACACTTCGCCGTAAAAGAAAGCCTTGTTAAATGCCTCTAAAGAAAAGTTGCCGTTCTTATCTGTAAAAGCAGTTATAGCAACCATAACCATTGGTATCATTGTAAAAACTGCCATCCAAATAATGTAGGGAATGGAGGGTTTGCGTGATTTCATCTTTAACCCTCCTCGTCAGATAAAACCTCAAACTCGGCTTTATCAAAATCAAATGAAAGCGGAACATAGGTTGCAACCTGTTCATCGGTATCACTGAGCATAAGCCATTTTCTTGTATCCGACTCAAGAATAATCTCGTTATGCTCACCTTTGTATATTACAGATTCAATATATAAATCAGTAAGGTCACCGTTGCCGTCACCTGCAAGTGAAAGCGCATCCGGCGGAAGTGTGATTTTTAATTTTGTGCCTTCTTCAAAATAATGATTTTTAACTTCAATAGTTTCATCCTCAAACTCAAAGCTGAAAGTATTTTCATCTTCGTTAGCAGAGGTAACTGTGATTTCAATTTCATTGTTGTAGAAAGGCAAAAGCTTGTTCATAATCTGAATATTGAAAGGAATTACCCGCATACCTATTTGACTTCCGATTTCGGCTGATGTGGTAGAGTGAATAAGAATTTCACACTTGCCGCACATTACGCTCATTTCGTAATGAACGCCCTTGAAAGTCGATTTAACAACAGTACCTGTAAGCTGACCGTTTTCCGGAGAAGTGATTTCAATATCCTCGGGTCGTATAACAACATCAACAGGTGTGTTTTCACCAAAGCCCTTATCTACGCACTCAAACTGCTTGCCGAGAATTTCAACCCGACAGTCGCCAAGCATTGTTCCGTTAAGAATATTTGCCTCGCCGATAAAATCAGCTACGAATGCGTTTACAGGTTCATTGTAAATATCCTCAGGCGAGCCAACCTGCTCAACAACACCGTTGTTCATTACAATAACGGTATCGCTCATTGTAAGAGCCTCTTCCTGATCATGTGTAACATATATAAAAGTTTTCTGCGAGTTCTGCTGAATTTCTTTTAATTCAATCTGCATACTTTTTCTGAGCTTTAAGTCGAGTGCACCAAGCGGCTCGTCAAGCAAAATAACCTCAGGGTCACATACCAATGCTCTTGCAATCGCAACTCGCTGCTGCTGACCGCCCGAAAGTTTTGTAACCGCTCTCTTTTCATAGCCTTTAAGGTCTACTACGGCAAGCATTTTAGAAACTCTCTCTTTGATTTCGTTCTTAGGTACTTTTTTTAGCTTTAAACCGAAAGCAACATTATCGAATACATTTAGATGTGGGAAAAGCGAGTATTTCTGAAATACTGTATTAACATTTCTTTTATTAGGCGGCATACCGTTGATTTTTTTGCCGTCAAACAGAACATCTCCACTTTCAGGCTCAACAAATCCGCCAATAATTCTGAGGGTTGTGGTTTTTCCGCAGCCGCTCGGCCCAAGGATAGTTATAAATTCCTTGTCTTTAAAGTCAAGATTAATGTGGTTTAAAATTACCTCTCCGTCAAATCGGACGAATATATCCCTTAAAGATATAATGGTATTTTTTCCTGACTGCTCCATTCACGCACCCCTGTTCGTTAAAAGTTTATGTGCTTTTTATTGCATAATTAAAGGACGGAGAGTGATAGTTGGTAATAGCCTTAACCAAGCGAACACCGTCCGCCCCCACAATTCACTGTTGCAATATTGTAAAGACAAAAGCATACCAATAAATTATAGTCTTTTTTGCAGTAAAAGTCAATTATTATATTTTTGCAAATACCGCTTTTATGCGCAGATTTATTGCATAATCCGTTAATTTGCCCGATTCAAATAAAAAAACTAAAATTTATTCACTAAGCTTGTTCCTTGCGTATACAGTAAAGCGTTTATTTGTTATAATAACTAAAAATGCTGCGGTTAATTTGTTAAAATAAAACATATATTTTTGTGGAGTATTTTGGTATAATTAAAAGGAAATCAAATACTTGGAAAGGACGGATTTCATTTATGAGTAAACTTAAAAAGCTGACAAGCGTTGTGCTTGCGGCAACTATCGTTTCTTCTGCATCTGCAATGGCTCTTACAGCAGCCGCAGCGGAAAACGATAATGCGGTTTCTGCCGCAGACTATAATCTGCAAAACAATGTTCAGGACGGCGTAATTTTACACGCTTTTAACTGGTCATACAAAACAATTAAGGAAAACCTGCCTGCAATTGCAGCAGCCGGTTATTCTACAATTCAGACATCACCTGTTCAGCAGCCGAAAGACTACTCGACATCAAGAGATGTTGCGGGTCAGTGGTGGAAACTTTATCAGCCTGTAAGCCTTTCTGTAGCTAAGAACTCATGGCTCGGCACAAAAGATGACCTCAAAGACCTTTGTGCAGAGGCTGAAAAGTACGGCGTAAAAATTATTTGCGACATTGTTTCTAACCATATGGGCAGTGAAAGCGAAGATACACCTAATGTTGTAAGCTCACAGGTTAAAACATATGCTCCTGATATTTACGACAATGCAAGTGCTTTCTTCCGTAACAACAAAATTACTGTATCAGACAGCAGTGTAGAAAATGTAGTTCAGGGACATCTTAATTCATGCCCTGACCTCAACACAAACAGCACAGTTGTTCAGAATAAGGTTATCTCACTTCTTAAGGAATGTATCGACTGCGGTGTTGACGGTTTCCGTTTTGATGCGGCAAAACACATTGAAACACCCGATGACGGTGACTTTGCTTCTGATTATTGGAAGAACATTACAGAGTCTGCAGGCTCATATTACAAAGCAAAAACAGGCGACAATCTTTATATTTACGGTGAGATTCTTAACAACTGCGGTTCCGGCAGAAGTTACAGTTCTTACACAAAGTACATTAGTGTAACAGATAACAAAACAGGTGACTCTGTACTCGCAAATGTGGTAAAAGGCAAGGCATCGACTGCCGCAAGCTCAAGCTACAAGTCAGGCGTTGCCGCATCCGATGCAGTTCTTTGGGCAGAGTCGCACGATACATACGAGGGCGAGTCGGGTTCAGGCGGTATCAGCAATACCTCTAAAGTATCTGACGAAAACATCACTAAAGCATGGGCTATCATAGCCGCAAGAAAAGACGCAACTTCACTATACTTTGCCCGTCCTGGCGCTGCTTTAATGGGCGATGCCGCTGATGACATAACATATAAGAGCACAGCAGTTTCTGAAATTAATAAGTTCCATAACCTCTTTGTTGGTCAGAGTGAAAAACTCGGTGCTGTTGACAATGTAGCTTATGTTGCAAGAGGCACAAGCGGTGTAGTTCTTGCTAACTGCGGCGGCAACGAAAAGTCTGTAAGTATTTCAGGCACAGGCCTTGCAAACGGTACTTACACAGATACAGTTTCGGGTGCTAAGTTTACAGTTGCTAACGGTGTACTTACAGGTAACATCGGCTCAACAGGTGTTGCTGTTGTTTATAACGGTACAACAACTCCAAGAAATACCTGCTCAGTAGAGAGCGGCGATTTCAAGGGCGATACACTTACAATCAACCTTGGTCTTGACAACGCAACATCAGGTACATACTGCATTGACAATTCTAAGCCTGTAACTTACACAGGTGATATTGCAATCAGAGTAGGTTCAGACTACGCTTACGGTGAAACTATTAACCTTACTCTTACTGCAACAGACGGCAAGAATACAACAACCACTACTTATAAATACAATAAGCAGGAGGCTGCGTCATCAGGCGTTTATGTATTCTTTGCATCTGAAAAGAGAGAAACAAGCGCAAGATGGAAAGCACCTTACAATGTTTACATCTATGATGAGGAAACATCTAAGGAAGAAACATACAAGGCATCTAACTGGCCGGGCACAAAGATGAACTATGATAAGGCAACAGGTTATTATTATGTAGAAATTCCTACAACCTGTATTGCAACAGATGCAGACGAGAACGAGTATGAGTCAAACTTTGACCTTGCACACTCTGCAAACACAAGAGTTATCTTCAGCGACAGCTCAAATGTAAACTCTGCTCCTCGTCAGTATCCATCGGAAAAGGGCCTTAAATTAAAAGGAACTTCTAAAATTTTCGGTCTTACAAAGACAACTTCATGGGAAGATACAACACTTGTACCTACTGTTGAATCACAGCCTGCAACTGAGGTTGTAAGAGGTGATAAGGCTTATAAGTACGGCGATATTAACACAGACGGTAAGTTTGATGTTCAGGATGTAACAGCACTTCAGCTTATTGTAGCCGAGTCAACTAAACCATCTCAGCTTATCTATGCTTTAGCTGATCTCAATCAGGACGCAATCGTTGATGTAAGAGATGTAACAATTCTTCAGTGTTATGTTGCACGCAAGACAGAGGGTACAGGCGTTACAGGTCAGGTTTATAATGCCCCTGTTAAGCCTACACAGCCTACTACTCAGCCAACAACACAACCTACAACACAGAAACCTACAACTGAGCCGACAACAGCTCCTGCTCCGCAGAAATACACGCTTTACCTTAAAACACAGCTCACATGGATGACATCAATGGGTACTAACCTCTATGCTTTTGATAACGATACAAAGCAGTCATATCAGCTTGAGCAGGATACAGATGATTACCCGAATGTATTTAAGGCTGAGGTAGACAGCACAGTTACAAATGTAACATTTTACAGAGCAAACGATATGGTTGACGAAATGTCAAAGCCATCAAGCGCAGGCCCTGTATACAATGCTTGGAATGCAACTGTAAGCAGCACAAACAACTGCTACACACTTGAAAGCGTTGATGAATCAACAGACAAAGCAACAGCGACAGTTGGCCCATATGTTAAGGAAGAGGCTCCGGAGTGGACTCTTGATGTGGTTTACTTTGATAACTCAAAAACAAAGTGGAAAGAAGTATATGTTTACGGTTGGGGCAACGGCCTTAACAACGAGGCATATAAAATGACTCAGATTGCCGGTACTGATATTTGGAAATACGAACTTCCTGAGCCAATGTATCCTGGCACTGAGTGTATGCTCTTTAAGAACACATTATCTACTTGGGACAAGCAGACAAAGAATGTTAAGGTTGTAGAGGGCAAGAACCTTTATGACGGTAAGACAAAGACTTGGGTAGGTACTTACGAAGAGTAATTATTCGCTTTGCTTTATGGTTTATAATAACCAATAAAAATAATTTAATAATTTTGCAGGCATACTTTTGTGTGCCTGCAATTTTTATGGAAAATTTAATTTTAACTATTGACTTAAACTTAGCTTTAAGTGCTATGATTCAATTAATGAAGTGATAATTATATATCACATTACAAAATTGTATTTTGACTTGGAGGTATAATTATGGCAGTTAAACAGACCGCAGGCAGAGATTCTCTCGGTGAATTTGCTCCTAAATTTGCAGAACTCAATGATGATGTGCTTTTTGGCGAGGTATGGTCAAGAGAAGATAAGCTTTCACTTCGTGACCGCTCTCTCGTAACCGTTACGGCACTTATGTCACAGGGACTTACCGATTCATCATTTAAGTATCATCTTATGTCTGCTAAAAAGAACGGCATTACAAAAACGGAAATTGCCGAAATTCTTACTCATGCAGCATTTTATGCAGGTTGGTCAAAGGCTTGGGCTGCATTTAGAATGGCAACAGAGGTGTGGGCTGACGAAAGTGAATATGTGAGCGATAAGGAGAAGTATCAGCAGTCAATTTTATTCCCAATCGGAAACCCGAATGACGGATTTGCAAAATACTTTATCGGTCAGAGCTATCTTGCGCCGCTTTCTACAACTCAGGTTGGCATTTTTAATGTAACTTTTGAGCCGAAGTGCCGTAATAATTGGCATATACATAACGCTAAAACAGGTGGCGGACAGATTTTGGTTTGCGTAGGCGGCAGAGGTTATTATCAGGAATGGGGCAAAGAGGCTGTTGAGTTAAAGCCGGGTGATGTAGTGAATATTCCTACCGGCATTAAGCATTGGCATGGCGCAGCTCCCGACAGCTGGTTCTCTCATCTCGCAGTTGAAGTTCCGGGTACAGAAACTTCTAATGAATGGCTTGAGGCTGTAAGTGATGAGGAATATTCAAAATTAAAATAATTTTCACTAATCAAATCATCATATAAAGAAAAAACGATAGGCAACATTTTCGCCTATCGTTTTTTTGTTTGTTTTCATCTTAATCGTTTAAAAAAGCTCTTTAACAGCTCAGCACATTCTTCCTGCATAATTCCGCCTTTGTAATCTGGCTTGAAATTATACGGCATTTCAAAAAGATTTGTAATAGTGCCGCAAGAGCCGTTTTTAAAATCATATGCACCAAAATACACCGTTGGAATATGTGCATTTATAATTGCGCCGGCACACATAGGGCAAGGCTCAAGCGTTACATAAATTTCACAATTCCATAGCCGCCAGCCACCGAGAGCCTTGCAGGCATTGTTAATAGCGTCTGTTTCAGCGTGAAGAAGTGCGTTCTTTTCTTTTTCTCGTCTGTTCCTGCCCGTTGCGACAATTTCATCGTTTCGCACAATAACAGCACCAACGGGAACTTCGTCATCTTCAAAAGCCTCACGAGCAAGCTCGAGCGCTTTTTCCATATATTTTATATCAAAATTACTCATAGTATCACTGCCGTATATATGGTTTCCAAAATAAAAATAGAAACAATGGTGATTACACCCGGATTAAAGAAAAAGCATTTTACTTTTTCTTTAAGTGAAAGTGAAATTAATTGCGAGGTATCGCTGATGCTGAGAAAGTTTTTATCCTTTTTCATTATATATAGAAAAGCAAGGATTCCGAGCACTAACATACCTACAAACAGAGAATAGTATAAAATGTAGAATGAGCGTGTGGTAAGCATACTCTGACTTCGGATTATATCCATCATTACAGAATAAAAATTATTTACAAAATGAATGATGATTGACGGAATAATTGAATTTGCCTTGCAGTCGATATATGCAAAAACAAGACCGAGAATGAATGCAAAAGGAATCTGAATTATGTTGCCGTGCATTCCGCCAAACATAACAGCCGAAGTAATAATAGCGAAAGAGTTGCCGTATTTCTTAAGAGTTCCCATCAGTATGCCACGAAAGGCAAATTCTTCGGCAAAAGCAGGAGTAAGCGCAACCGCTATTACATATAGAATATTTTCAAACACAGATGAGGACGATGCGTCCATATCAAGATTATAGTCAATTCCGATTGAAGAAAAATTAGAACTTAAAAGGTTAGCCGCAACATTGGATACCATTGCAACTCCCATTCCCATAAGCGTGAGAGCTATAAGCATTGTGGGTTTAACAGGCTTGACTATCAATGACTCGGAAATATGAGTTTTGCTTAATTTCAAATATATAAGTCCCGGTACTACTGCCGAAGATGTTGCGGCGAGTATTTGCGAATAATAGAAAATTGGGCCTGAAGTCAGCTGCTTTGTGACTTCATATATCAATGTTTCGGTGTCAATGTTTGTTACATCCATATTCATCATCAGAGAAAATGAGAGAACAAAGATCATAATGAACTCAATTACAAACATTGTCATAAAATATGCCAAAATATAGAATCCCAATCCGCTTGATTTCTTTTTTAAAGTTTTGATATCAAGATTTTTTTTAGATTGCTGAGGACTTTGCTGATAGCCTTGCGCATATTGCGGATAAGGCGCTGAATTTACATATTGCATTTAAATCACTCCAATGGTATAATATTATCATAGTAGAGTATATATTTCAAGAAATATTTTACTGAAATGAAAAAATAATCAAAAATCGCTTGACTTTTCAGGTGAGTAGTTATATAATGTGTAGGAACAATAAAGCAAAGCAGAAATGCTTTCACCTGTGGGGTGTCGTCTGCACGGGTCAATACCTTAAACCTGATAGTTTATTTGTATTGCAATGCGGACGGAGTATTTCTGTCCGCATTATTTTTTGAAAGGTACTTTGGAGGTGCTTAACCATCAGCAAGAAAGATATTCAGATTAACGAGGAAATCCGTGATAAAGAGCTTAGAATAATCAGCTCAGACGGACAGCAGCTCGGTATTATGTCGGCAAAGGAAGCTCTTGCACTTGCAGAGCAGAAAAATCTTGACCTTGTTAAGATTGCTCCACAGAGCGTTCCGCCTGTATGTAAAATTATGGACTACGGCAAATACCGTTTTGAGCAGGCTAAAAGGGAAAAGGAAGCAAGAAAAAATCAGCATGTTGTTGATATTAAGGAAGTTAGACTTTCTTTAAATATTGATACTCACGACTTTAATACTAAACTTAATAATGCTGTAAAGTTTATTAAGCATGGTGACAAGGTTAAGGTATCTATCCGTTTTAGAGGAAGAGAAATGGGACATCCTGAAATAGGTCTTGAAACAATGAAACGCTTTGCTGACGCTTGTGCAGAGTTTGCCTCAGTAGAAAAGCCTGCAAAGCTCGAAGGTCGCAATATGCTTATGTTTCTTGCACCAAAGTCCAATAAGTAATCACAGCTAAGGAGGATATTTATTATGCCTAAAATTAAAACTCACAGTGGTGCTAAAAAGCGTTTTAAACTTTCTAAGAACGGTAATGTAATCCGTGCTCACGCAAACAAGAGCCACATTCTTAACAAGAAAACAACTAAGCGTAAAAGAGGTTTACGCCAGACTGCTGTTACAGACAAGACAAATGTAGCTCAGATCAAGCGTTTAATTCCATATAAATAATTTTTCGCTTGTACTGCTTTTTATTTAAATAATAATCGGAGGTAATATATAATGGCACGTGTAAAAGGTGCGATGATGACTCGCAAAAGAAGAAAAAAGGTATTAAAGCTTGCCAAGGGCTACTGGGGTTCTAAATCAAGACATTTCAAAATGGCTAAACAGGCTGTTATGAAGTCAGGCAACTATGCATATATCGGACGTAAGCAGAGAAAGAGAGATTTCCGTCGTCTTTGGATTACTCGTATTTCTGCAGCTTGCAAGGCAAACGGCACAAACTATTCAACATTTATGAATGGTCTTAAAAAGGCCGGCATTACATTGAACCGTAAGATGCTTTCAGAGATTGCTATTGCTGATCCTAAGGCTTTTACAGCTCTTGTTGAGCAGGCTAAAAACGCTTAATTTAAACTGTAATTGCGTTTGGGTAACACCAAACGCAATTATTTTAGGAGAAAAAAGATGTTATTTGTTACAAGTAAAGATAACAGTAATATTAAAAAGGCTGTAAAGCTAAAATCAAGTGCTAAAGAACGCCGTAAAAGCGGTCTTTTTTTGGCTGAGGGACTCAGAATTTGTATGGATGCCGTACGAAGCGGAGCGCAGATTCAAACCCTATTTGTAACCGAAACGGCTATGCAAAAACACAGCGAAGACTTTAGCTTGCTTGAACAGAATGCACAGTCTACAATATGCGTAAGCGAAAATATTTTTGCCCTTATGAGTGATACACAATCGCCACAGGGCTTTCTTTCGGTTATAAAAACACTTGACAAAACCAATGAGTTTGATACAATAAAGTGTGATGGCAAATATCTTGCACTTGATAATGTGCAGGATCCAAGCAATCTTGGCACTGTTTTGCGTTCTGCCGAGGCTTTTAATGTAAGCGGAGTTATACTTTCGGCAGACTGCTGCGATATTTACAATCCAAAGGTTGTAAGAGGCAGTATGGGTGCGGTATTTAGAATACCTTTTATAATTGAAAGCACTGTAAAGGATTTTCTTGAAAAAAATCCGCAGTTAAATTCGTATGCCGCCGTTGTAAGCAGCAAAGCCGACAGTCTGACAGATGTAAAGTTTAAAATTCCTTGCGTAGTTGTCGTGGGCAATGAGGGCAACGGAATAAAAGCAGAAACAGAGCAAGCCTGCCAAAATAAAATCACCATACATATGGAGGGCAAGGCTGAATCACTCAATGCGTCTGTTGCTGCTGCAATACTAATGTGGGAAATGATGAAATGATTTCTGAAAATGCTCGTTACTGGATATGGATTTCACAATCACTTGGCTATAATAGTATAAAGGTAAAGAGAATTTCTGAACTTTATTCTGATATTGCCGATTTCTTTTCAGGCGGAGAAAAAGAGTGGAAACACTGCGGTATTTTTACGCCTAATGAGATGAAAAAACTGAACAATACGAAAATTTCAGTTGCAGATGATATTATTAAAAAATGCAGGGAGCTTAATTATTCTGTAATTGCGATTGATGACGAGCATTACCCACAAAGACTGATAAACATTGATACTCCGCCTGCCGTTATTTATATAAACGGACAGTTGCCTGAGTTTGATGATCGTCTTAGCATTTCTATTGTTGGAACAAGACGAGCTACAAGATACGGTACAGATAATTCCTTTAAATTTGCATATGCGCTTGCAAAGTACAGCGTTATTATTGTAAGCGGCGGTGCACTTGGTGTTGACTGTGCATCTCACAGAGGGGCGCTGTCTGCTAACGGAATTACAGTTTGTGTGCTTGGCTGCGGTATTAATTATAAATATCTTACCGAAAACGAGGGTATGAGAAAAGCTATTGCTCAGAATGGTGCGGTTATATCCGAATATCCGCCCGATGAGCCGCCTTTGCGTTATAATTTTCCTGCACGAAACAGAATTATTTCGGCGCTTTCGGACGGTCTTGTAGTTATGGAGGCAGGCATTAAGAGCGGATCTCTTATTACGGCAAGAATAGCTATCGACCAGGGCAAAGAGGTGTTTGCTTTGCTCGGCAACAACAGTCCTCAAAATGAGGGGTCTAATAAGCTTATAAAAGAAGGACTTGCTCACCCTGTTACTGATTTTATGGATATACTCAGCGAGTTTAACAGCAACAGAGGTTTGTATGTAGAAAACGAAAAACTTGATTTTGACGATATTAGTTTTTCAGATCTTGCGGCAGTACCTGTAAAGGGCAAAAAGCCGACTAATAATAAGAATACAGCTAAAAGTAAAACAACAAAAGCTGTTAAAGCAGATGTATCGGAAAAGAAGAACGAAAAGTCTGCAAGCAATAATAACAGTAAATCTGCACAGCATAAGGAAAATGCACAGTCTGCGAAAAAACCGGAAGACAAACAAGAAAATGTGCAGAAAAATATTTCAGATTTGAAAGCATCTGGTTTGTCTGATACAGCGATAAATGTATATTGCCAAATCAGCAACGAGCCTGTTCATATAGATAAAATAGTAAGTGAACTTAATATACCTGTTTTTAAAGTGCTCACAGCCCTTACTCAGCTTGAAATAAAGGGCTATGTAAAGGCAATACAGGGCAGACGGTATATATTAAAATAAACGGAGGCAGTAAATGTCAGATTTAGTAATTGTTGAGTCACCGGCTAAGGCAAAGACAATCAAAAAATATCTCGGCGGTAATTACGAGGTAATTGCATCAATGGGACATGTCAGGGATTTGCCAAAGGCTCGACTCAGCGTTGATATAAAGAAAAAATTTGCACCAAAATATGAAATTATCAAAGGCAAAGAAAAGCTGGTTGAGGAGCTTAAAGACCTTGCCGAAAAAAGCGACAAAATTTACCTTGCAACTGACCCTGATAGAGAGGGAGAGGCTATTTCGTGGCACCTTGCTTATATTCTCGGTTTGCCGCTTGATGACAATAACAGAGTTGAATTTAACGAGATTACCAAAAACGGCGTAACAAACGGTATGGCTCATCCTCGTTCTATAAATATTGACCTTGTAAACGCTCAGCAGGCAAGGCGTATTCTCGACAGACTTGTCGGTTACAAGCTAAGTCCTTTTATTTCTCAGAAAATCAGACGAGGACTTTCGGCAGGCAGAGTACAGTCTGTTGCGGTAAGAATTATTGTAGACAGGGAAGAAGAAATCAGAAAATTTAAGCCTGAAGAATACTGGACTATTGATGCAAAGTTTATTCCAAAGGGCAGCAGAAAGTCTTTTTCTGCGTCGCTTTATTCAGACGCAAACGGCAAAATTAAGATTGAAAATCAGGAACAGGCAGAAAAAATTGAGCAAGACCTTGCCGATGCTGAGTATATGATTACTAAGGTAAAGCATGGCACAAGAAGAAAAACTCCTGCACCGCCTTTTATTACTTCAACCTTACAGCAGGAGGCATCAAGAAAGCTCGGCTTTCAGTCAAGACGAACAATGAAAGTTGCTCAGGAGCTTTACGAAGGTGTTGACATTGAGGGAATGGGCGCAACAGGTCTTATCACCTATATGAGAACCGACTCTTTGAGAATATCAGATATTGCCAAGGAAGAGGCAGCACAGTATATTTTAAACAGATTTGGTGAAAAGTTCCTGCCGGCAAAGCCACGAGTATTTAAAACCAAGAGCAACGCACAGGACGGTCACGAGGCTATAAGACCGTCAATGCCGAGCCTTGCGCCGGAAGATGTAAAGGCAAGCCTTACTTCTGACCAGTTTAAGCTATATAACCTTATTTGGAACAGATTTATGGCATCTCAGATGTCGGACTGTATTCAAAAAACAACACAGGCTGAAATTTCAGCTAAGGAATATATCTTTAAAGCATCGGGTTACTATGTTGATTTTGAAGGCTTTACTACTCTTTATGTTGAGAGCAAGGATACAGAGGAAGAAAAGTCTACTCAGCTCCCGCCGCTTGAAAAGGATATGCCAGTAAAATGCAAGGAGCTTAAAAAGAATCAGCACTTTACTCAGCCGCCTGCACGATACACAGAGGCATCACTTATCAAGGCGCTTGAGGAGTACGGAATCGGCAGACCGTCAACCTATGCGGCAACTATTACTACAATTACAAGCCGAGAGTATGTTAAGCGTGAGGCAAAGACTTTGTATCCGACAGAGCTTGGCGAGGTTATGACAAACCTTATGAAAGAGCGTTTCCCTAAGATTGTAAATTACAAGTTTACGGCACAGATGGAAGAAAATCTTGACGAGGTTGAGCATGGCAAAGAGGAATGGGTAGAGCTGCTTGATGAGTTCTACTCTGATTTTGATAAAACTCTCAAAAAAGCAAAGGAAGAGATGGAGGGTGTTAAGCTCCAGCTCAAGGAAGACCAAACAGATATTATCTGCGATAAATGCGGCAGACAAATGGTGGTAAAGGTTGGCAGATACGGTAAGTTTATTGCCTGCCCCGGTTATCCTGAATGTAAGAATGTACTCAAGTTTGTTGAGAAAACAGGTGTTAAGTGCCCTAAGTGCAACGGAGATGTCATTGTAAAGCACACAAAGAAAAAGCGTGTGTTCTACGGCTGTTCAAATTATCCGGAATGTGATTTTGTAAGCTGGAACGAACCTGTTAACGAAAGATGTCCGCAGTGCGGCGGTATTCTCTTTAAGAAAAAGGGCAAAAAGCCAAAGCTGTATTGCGCAACCGAGGGTTGTGGATTTGAAAAAGAGTTTGTCGAGAAAGACGGCGAATAATTAGGATACTGTAAAGGAAAGGTGAATTCTTTGGAAAAAGACTATATCAATGTAATAGGTGCAGGTCTTGCAGGTTGTGAGGCGGCAAAGCAGATTTCTGCGCAGGGAATAAAAGTTCACCTTTACGAAATGAAACCAAAGAAAAAAACACCGGCTCACCATTCCAATTTGTTTGGCGAGCTTGTGTGCTCAAATTCCTTAAAGGCAATGCGAACAGAGAGCGCCGCAGGACTTTTAAAAGAGGAAATGCGCCGTCTTAATTCATTTCTTATGAAGTGTGCAGACAAATGCCAAGTACCTGCCGGTGGTGCGCTTGCTGTTGACAGAGATATTTTTTCTAAACTTGTTACAGACGGGATAAGAACCGATGAGAACATAACGGCTTTTGAAGAAGAAATTACCGATATTCCTGATGATGCGATAACAATTATCGCCACAGGGCCGCTTACTTCGGATAATCTTGCTGAAAAAATCAGAGAGAGGTTCGGTACTTCGCTTTCATTTTTTGATGCAGCCGCTCCTATTGTGAGTGCAGAAAGCATTGATATGGATTGTGCCTTTTATGCATCAAGATATGATAAGGGCAGTGGTGATGATTACATAAACTGCCCGATGAATAAAGAGGAGTACGAAACCTTTTATCAGGCACTTGTAACAGCTGAGAGGGCGCCGCTGCACAGCTTTGATGTGAACAATCCAAAAGTTTATGAGGGTTGTATGCCGGTTGAGGTAATGGCTCAGAGAGGTGAAAACACCCTGCGCTTTGGCCCGATGAAACCTGTCGGTCTTGTAAATCCTAAAACAGGGCACAGACCTTGGGCAGTTCTTCAGCTTAGAAAAGAGAATTGCGAGGGTACTATGTATAACCTTGTCGGATTTCAAACAAACCTGAAATTTGGTGAACAAAAAAGAGTGTTTTCGCTTATTCCTGCTCTGCATAAAGCGGAGTTTTATCGCTACGGTGTAATGCACAGAAATACATTTATAAATTCGCCGAAATTGCTTAATGCCGATTTCTCATTGCGAGAGAATAACAAATTATTCTTTGCAGGTCAGCTCACAGGTGTAGAGGGCTATATGGAATCTGCGGCATCGGGAATACTTGCAGGCATTAATGCAGTAAGAAGATTAAAAGAGCAAGAGCCGCTTATTTTGCCGACTGACACAATGATAGGCGCATTGGCAGGATATATATCTGACAAATATGTTGAGAAGTTCCAGCCTATGGGTGCAAACTTCGGTGTGTTACCAGCTTTGGAAAATCGTCCTCGTGACAAGCAGGAGCGAGGAAAAGCATATTCCGACAGAGCGCTTAAGAGCCTTGAAGAATATCTTGCGCATAAGAATATTGAGGTGTAAAAATGAAGATTATAGTAGATGCCTTTGGAGGAGATAACGCACCGCTTGAAATAATAAAGGGGTGTGCGCAGTCTGTTGCTGAATTTGACGATTTGTCAATTATTCTCACAGGTGACGAGGGCAAAATTATAAAGGTTGCAAGCGATAATAATATATCACTTGACAGAATAGAGATTCACCACTGCACAGAAGTTATTACAATGGACGACCATGCCGACGCTGTTTTGAAAACCAAGAAAGACAGTTCTATGGCAGTCGGATTTAATCTGCTCAAAAGCGGTGAGGGCGATGCGTTTGTTTCTGCAGGAAACAGCGGTGCGCTATGTATGGGTGCTACCATTGGTGTAAAGAGAATTAAGGGTATTAAAAGACCTGCGTTTTCGCCTGTTATGCCGTCTGCAAATGGTTTCTTTATGCTTGTTGACGGCGGCGCAAATGTAGACTGTCGCCCCGAAATGCTTGTTCAGTTTGCTATTATGGGTTCAATTTATATGAATAAGGTTATGAAGATTGAAAATCCACGAGTTGGTCTTGCCAATGTAGGAACAGAAGACCACAAGGGAAACGAACTTTATCAGACTACATATAAACTGCTTAAAGAGAGTAATTTGAATTTCATCGGCAATGTTGAGGGCAGAGATATTCCGCAGGGCGTTTGCGATGTAGTAGTGTGTGACGGTTTTACAGGCAACCTTATATTAAAAACCTATGAGGGCGTTGCAATGGTTGTAATGCAGGAAATCAAGAATGTATTTACAGGCAGTTTAAAAGGCAAGCTTTCCGCATCACTTGTGCTTGGCGATATGAAAAAGCTCAAGAAAAAGCTCGACCATAACACATATGGCGGTGCGCCTGTATTAGGTGCGTCAAAGCCTGTATTTAAGGCACATGGAAGTGCTAAGGCGGTTACTGTAAAAAATGCAATCAGACTTTCAAGAGATTATGTTCTTGCTGATGCAATCGGTGAAATTTCAAAGGTTATTAATTCGGAGGATTGATTTAAGTGCAGGAGCTTGAAAATAAAATCGGATATAAATTTAAAAATATCAGCTTGCTTGAGGAGGCACTGACTCATTCCTCATATGCAAACGAACACAAATCAAAGCATATAAAATATAACGAAAGACTTGAATTCTTAGGTGATGCGGTTCTTTCAATTGTAGTTTCTGACTACATTTTCAAAAACTGCCCCGAGCTTCCGGAGGGCGAGCTTACTAAGCTGAGAGCATCACTTGTATGTGAAAAGAGCCTTTTTGTATTTGCAAAACAGCTCGGACTTGGTAAGTACCTTATTCTCAGCAAGGGAGAGCGCCACAACGGCGGCGCAGAGCGCCCGTCAATTCTTTCTGATGCATTTGAGGCGCTTATTGCGGCTATTTACATTGACGGCGGAATCGAGCCTGCATCTAAGCATATTCTTAACTTTGTAATCCCCGCTATCAAGGCATCAAAGAAAAGACCTGTTAATGATTACAAAACAACCTTGCAGGAAATTATACAGAAAAACCCCGGCGAAATGCTTGAGTATGTACTTGTTGCTGAATCAGGCCCTGACCACAACAAACATTTTGTAGTTGAAGTTCATCTAAACAGCAATGTAATCGGCAAGGGCGGCGGAAAAAGCAAAAAAGAGGCTGAACAGCAGGCCGCAAGAGAGGCATTGGAGTTGATGGGTTATTAAACATTCTAATGTTGCGCTTTTTATACCACACAACGGTTGTCCGCATAAATGTACTTTTTGTAATCAAAAAAACATTGTAGGGCAGGTTTATCAGCCAAATGCCGATGATGTAAAAAATGCCGTTGAAACAGCTATTAGTTCTTTAAAAGAAAACACCAAAGAGGCTGAAATAGCTTTTTTCGGAGGCAGTTTTACTGCTATTGACAGAGATTATATGCTTGAGCTTTTAAACGCTGCTAAGCCGTATATGGGGCAATTCAAAGGTATTCGCCTTTCTACCCGTCCCGACTGTATTGATGATGAAATTGTCAGCCTTTTAAAAAGCTATAATGTTACTTCTATTGAGCTTGGTGCGCAGTCAATGGACGACGATGTTCTCAGACTTAACGAAAGAGGTCACAATTCGGCAGATGTAAGAAAAGCGTGTGGTATTATTAAAAATTACGGAATATCACTTGGCTTGCAGATGATGACAGGATTGTATGGTTCTGATTTTTATAAAGACATTTATACTGCTGATGAATTTATAAAGCTCAGACCGGACACTGTAAGAATTTACCCGACTGTTATTATGAAAGATACTCAGCTTGCCGATCTTTACAACAGTCAAAGGTTTATTCCTTACACGCTTGAGCAATCGGTAGATTTATGCTCAAAGCTTATTTTAAAATTCAAAAATGAAAATATCCGTATAATAAGGCTCGGACTTCATTATTCTGACAGCCTTGAAAATAACAGTCTTGGCAATAATTATCACCCTGCTTTTAAGGAGCTTTGCGAAAATAAAATATTTTTAGAAAAAATACTTGAGCTTATTAAAAATTATCCCGATAAAAAGGTGAATTTTTTTGAGGCGCATGTAAATCCGCACAGTGTATCAAAGCTTGCAGGGCAGAATAAGTCGAATATTAATATACTCAACAGTATGGGGTATAAAATAAAAATCAAGACCGATCAAAGTATTGACGAATACGAAATCTACATAAAACAGAGGTAATAGATGCGATTAAAATCACTTGAAATTCAAGGTTTTAAAACCTTTCCGGATAAAACTAAATTATCGTTTGAGCAGGGCATTACCGCTGTTGTAGGTCCGAACGGCTCAGGTAAAAGTAATATCAGTGACGCAATCCGTTGGGTTCTCGGAGAACAATCTCCAAAGAGTCTGCGTTGCTCCAAAATGGAAGATGTTGTTTTTAACGGAACAGACAAAAGAAAAAAACTCGGCTATGCCGAGGTTTCTCTCAACATAGAAAATAAAGACAGAGTGCTTGCCTTTGACGGCGATGAAATTTCAGTTACTCGCCGCTACTATCGCAGTGGTGAAAGTGAATATCTCATAAACAAAGCACAGGTCAGACTTAAAGATATTAACGAGCTTTTTATGGATACAGGTCTTGGTCGTGACGGTTATTCTATGATTGGACAGGGTAAAATCGACAGCATTGTATCTTCAAAAGGCGAGGACAGGCGAGAAATCTTTGAAGAGGCGGCAGGTATCTCACGCTATCGTTACAGAAAAACAGATGCCGAACGCAAATTAAAAAGCACAGAAGAAAATCTTTTGAGATTGCGTGATATTGTCACCGAGCTTGAGGAGCGTGTAGGTCCACTTAAAAGGCAATCGGAAAAAGCACAGGAGTTTTTGAAATATTCTGAAGAAAAGCGTGGTCTTGAAATTGCACTTTGGCTGCTTACTCTTGATAAAAGCCAAGCGGCGCTAAAAACTCAGGACGAGAAAATTGCCATTGCTCACGCACAATATGATGACGCCGAAAAAATGCTCGAGCAGATTCAAAAAGAGTCGGAAGAAATATATCTAAAAAACGGACAGCTTGCCGTAAAATCCGACGAAGTAAGACATCTTATTTCAGAACTTGATGCACTCATTTCCGATATGCGTTCACAGCTTTCGGTTTCAAAGAACGATATTCTCCATAACGAAGAGAATATAAAGCGTGTTGAAAACGAAATTATAAACGCACAGCAAAACTCAGAACTTATTACTACTCAGATTGCCGAGAAGAATGAGAAGATTGCCGAGCTTGATTCTAAGGTAATAGTAAAGCAAAAGGAATACACTGCTCTTTCTGAAAAGCTGAATGTTATAAATCTTGATACAGGAAAAAGCAGTGACAAGTTACAGCAGCTCACTTCCGAACTTACTATGCTCACCACAAAATCGGCTGACGCACGAGTAATTGATATGACTGCCGAAAGCTCTATTTCAGACCTTGAGGAAAGAATAGACAGCCTTACCGCTGCAAATAAAGACGGTATTGCAAGGGTAAATGAGCTTGAAGAAATTTCTGAGCAGTACACAACAAATCTTACAAATCTCAGAGAAGAAATTACCTCGATTACAAATTCAATTCAGGGATTGGAGCTTAAACTTCAGTCAAAGGCACATAAGCGTGACAGCTACAAGGCAGAAAGCGACAGACTTTTGCTTGACAGTAAGGAGCATATCAGAAAAATTAACTTCCTTGAAAATCTTGAGCGTAATCTTGAGGGCTTTTCAAAGAGCGTTAAAGTTGTGGTAAACGCATCTAAAAGCGGCAGGCTAAAGGGTGTGTGCGGCCCTGTTTCACGAGTAATTTCAGTACCGCAAAAGTACGGTGTTGCTATTGAAACCGCACTCGGCGCAGCAATGCAGAATATAGTTGTAGAAACAGAAAATGACGCAAAATCCGCTATTTCCTATCTGAAATCTTCAGACGGCGGTCGAGCAACTTTCTTGCCTTTAAATACAATAAAATCAAGAGAGCTCAGAGAAAACGGACTCGAATCTAATTACGGCTTTATCGGTATTGCAAGCGACCTTTGCAGCTGCGACAATAAATTTAAAAATATTTTATCTTCTTTGCTCGGAAAAATTGTTATTGCGGATAATCTTAACTCTGCTACCGAGATAGCTAAAAAATATTCTTATCGCTTTAAAATTGTTACACTTGACGGTCAGGTTGTAAATGCAGGCGGTTCGCTCACAGGTGGTTCGCTTAACAGAAATACAGGCTTATTAAGTCGTGCAAGTGAGATTAAAGATTTAAAAGAGCAAACAAAGGCTATTGATGAAAAGTGCGCACAGGCGCAAAAAATGTGCAATGAGGCGGCGCAGGATTATGCGGCTGTTGAGGCGGAACTCCTCGGTACAAGAGCCGACCTTTCTAATAAAAAGCAAAGCCTTGCAAGAATGGAGGCAGAAAGCAAAGCGTGTGAAAACGAGCTTTCAAACTCAAAACTTGCTTTAAAGAATTTTGATAAACAGATTGAAGAATATACAAATAAAATAAATGTTCTTACTGAAGATAGAAAAATTGCAGGTGACCGGCTTGCACAGCTTAACCGCAGAATTTCCGAGGCTGAAGAAAAGGTAAACAGCATTACGGGCAGTCGTGCAAAGATGATTGAGGAGCGAGAAGAGATTGCATCTCAATTACAGAATGTGCGACTTGAAATTGTAACAGCGCAAAAGGATATTGACGCACTCAATTCAGAGATTACCTTTGCCGAAAATTCATCAAATAATTTTGATGAAAGGAAAAAGGAGCTTAATGCACAGATTGAGGACTACAAAAATAAAAATGCTGTTATCCAAACCAATATAGATGAGCTTGAGGCTCAGATTAAAGAAAAATCTGCGAGGATTGCAGAATACAACGAAAAAATTGCAGGCATTAATTCTGAAAAAGATTCTTACGAAAAGAGAAGTGTTGAATTAAGAGCGCTTGAGCGTGACAAAACTTCCGAAAGAGAAGTGTCGGGCAGAGAGCTTTCAAGACTTGAAGAAAGAAAAATCAACTTGCAAAATCAGTACGATAATATTATTTCCAAACTTTGGGAAGAATATGAGCTTACAAAGCGAGAGGCAGAGGAACAGGCTATTGAAATTCCCGACTCCAATGCAGCTCAGAGAAGGCTTAACGAATTAAAGCAGAAAATTAAAAATCTTGGAAATGTAAATGTATCTGCTATTGAGGAATATAAGGAAGTATCCGAACGGTACGAATTTATGAGTACTCAGGTGAATGATGTTGAGAAGTCAAAGCGTGAGATTGAGCGACTTATCACAGATCTTACCAAGCAGATGAAAGAGGTTTTTGTAGAGAGCTTTGAAGAAATCAACAAGAACTTTACATTTACTTTTAAAGAATTGTTCGGCGGTGGTACGGCGTCACTTTCATTGTCTGAACCGGAGGATATTTTAAACAGTGGTATTGACATTGTGGTGCACCCACCGGGAAAAATCGTTGTTCATCTTGACGCTTTGTCGGGTGGTGAAAAGGCGCTTGTTGCTATTGCACTTTACTTTGCAATTATGAAAGTAAGACCTGCGCCGTTCTGCGTAATGGACGAGATTGAGGCGGCACTTGATGATGTAAATGTTGACCGCTTTGCAAACTATATGAGAAACTTAACCCACACTACACAGTTTATTTGTATCACTCACAGACGAGGCACAATGGAAGAGGCAGATGTACTGTACGGTGTTACTATGCAGGACGAGGGTGTATCTAAACTCCTTGAGCTGCGCTCAACAGAGATTGCCGAAAAACTGGGTATCAAGGCTAACTAATGAAGGGATGATTTTATGGGCTTTTTTAATAAAATTAAAGAAGGTTTAAAAAAGACAAGAGATGCGGTTGTCGGACAGATTGACTCAATGCTCAAATCTTTTACCAAGATTGACGATGAGCTTTTTGAAGAGCTTGAAGAATTGCTCGTAATGGGTGATGTTGGTGTACCGACTGCTGAAAAAATTTGCGAGGAGCTTAAAAAGAAAGTAAAAAAAGAGGGTATTAAAAACCCTAATGAAATCCACAGACTTCTTGAAGAAACAGTTGCCGATATGCTCAGAGGCGGCGAAGAACTTGATATTTCAACCACACCGTCAATTATCCTTGTTATTGGTGTAAACGGTGTCGGCAAAACCACAACAATAGGCAAGCTTGCAAATAACCTCACAAAGCAGGGCAAAAAGGTTATACTTGCGGCAGGAGATACTTTCAGAGCCGCAGCTATCGAGCAGCTTGAAATTTGGGCAGACAGAAGTCACTGTGAAATAATAAAGCAGAACGAGGGCAGCGACCCTGCCGCTGTAATTTATGACGCCATTTCAGCCGCTAAGGCAAGACACGCAGATGTTATTATCTGCGATACTGCCGGCAGACTTCATAACAAAAAGCATCTTATGGATGAGCTTGCCAAAATTAACAGAATTATTGACAGAGAATTGCCTGATGCCGCAAAGGAAAAATTACTTGTTCTTGATGCAACCACAGGTCAAAATGCCGTTAATCAGGCAGAGCAGTTCAGCTTTGCAACAGGAATTACAGGCATTGTTCTTACTAAACTTGATGGTACGGCAAAGGGCGGTGTTGTCCTTGCAATCAAAGAGGGACTCGGTATTCCTGTTAAATACATTGGCGTAGGTGAGCAGATAGACGATTTACAGCCGTTTGATGCAGAGGACTTTGCAAAGGCTCTCTTTGCGCAGAATTAAGAGGTGCGGTATGAAATTTATTATTGCAACCAACAACGCAAAAAAGCTGAAAGAGCTTGAAAGGATTTTAAAACCGCTCGGTATAGACGCTGTTTCTGCAAGAGAAGCAGGGGTAAATCTCGGAGAGGTAGAGGAAACAGGTACAACCTTTGCCGAAAATGCTTTTATCAAGGCAAATGCCGCATTTAAAGCAACAGGTATGCCTGCCATTGCGGATGATTCGGGTTTATCTGTTGATGCGCTTAACGGCAGACCGGGGGTGTATTCTGCGAGATATTGCGGAGAAAACGCTACCGATGAGGAAAAATACTTAAAATTGCTTGAAAAAATGCAGGGTGTACCCGATGAAAAAAGAACAGCGCATTTTACCTCGGCAATCTGCTGTATTTTATCTGATGATGAGAAAATAGAGGTTGACGGTGTGTGCAACGGTACAATTTCTCATAAACCTAACGGTAACGGCGGTTTCGGCTACGATCCGATTTTTGACTGCGACGGAAAAAGTTTTGCAGAGCTTTCGGCAGATGAAAAGGATAAAATCAGCCACAGAGGAATTGCACTTCGCAAATTACAGGCTGAACTGAAAAAGAAATTTGAAAATAACTAATTATATATTGGAAAGGAGCAGCTAAATGCTCACAAGTAAACAGCGTGCATACCTTCGTGGTCTTGCAAATCCTATTGAAACTATCCTTATGATTGGTAAGGGTGAAATTACAGACAACATTGTTAAACAGGCTGACGATGCGCTCAAGGCAAGAGAGCTTATAAAAGGCAAGGTGCTTGAGAACAGCGGCTATTCCTCAAGGGAGGCTGCCGAGCTTATTGCAGAAAAATGCTGTGCGGAAGTTGTGCAGGTTATCGGTTCAAAGTTTGTTCTTTATAAGGAAAATGAAGACGAGCCTAAAATTGTACTTCCTAAAAACAGAAGAAAATGAGCAGAATAGGAATACTTGGCGGAACATTTAACCCAATACACAACGGTCACATTCAAATGGCGAAGTACAGCCACGATGCCGCAAAACTCGATAAGGTTATTCTTATGCCAACCTTTGTTCCGCCGCATAAAGAAAGCACAAATCTTGTTTCCTGCGAGCATAGGCTCAATATGTGCAGGCTTGCGTGTTTAAATCTTCCGTATGCAAAGGTATCCGATTTTGAAATAAAATTAGAGGGTAAAAGCTACACCTACCGTACCCTTGAGCTGTTAACATCGCAAAATAAAAATGATGAGTTCTTTTTTATTGTGGGGGCAGATATGTTTTTATCAATGCAAAATTGGAAAAATCCCGAAATTATATTTGAGCTTGCGACTGTAATTGCTATTCCGAGAGATAAGGACAGCGTATCTCAGCTTTCAAATCATTACGAGAATGTTCTGAAAAAAATGGGTGCAAAGGCTATTGTGCTTAAAGATTCGGTTTTAACGGTTTCGTCAACTTATATTCGTGATAATATAGATAATCAATCGGCTTTGCAAAGTTTGATTGACAGCAGGGTTTACAATTATATTAAGGAAAATAATTTATACAGGGTGTGATTTTATGAATTTGGACGATTACAAGAAAATTATAAAATCAAGGATGAGCGATTACCGCTATACGCACAGCGTAAATGTGTCTAAAGAGGCGGTAAGACTTGCAAAAAAATACGGTGCGGATACCGAAAAAGCAGCCGTTGCAGGCATACTCCATGATATTACTAAAGAAACACCTAAAGAAGAACAGTTGCAAATTATGACAGATGGTGGTATAATTTTAGATAATGTGCAGAAAAATTCTTCAAAGCTATGGCATGGCATAAGCGGCAGTGTGTATATAAGAGATGTACTTAATATTACAGACGAAGATATTTTAAATGCCGTAAGATACCATACCACAGGCAGGGCAGGTATGTCTTTGCTTGAGAAAATTATTTTTATTGCAGATTTTACTTCTGCCGAAAGAGATTATAACGGCGTAAAAACAATGCGCAAAAAGGCAGACAAAGCTCTTGAAAACGCTATGCTTTACGGTTTGCAGTTTACTTTAAAAGACTTGTCTAAGAGGGCTATGATAATTCACCCTGACGCCCTTGTCTGTTACAACGAAATTGTAATAAATTATTCTACGAAAGGAACAGCCAAATGAATTCTTACGAACAATCAATTCTGACAGCTAAGGCTATAAGCAGTAAAAAAGGTCTTAACATTAAGTTAATCGAAATTGGCGATATTTCTTCGCTTGCAGATTATATGGTAATTGCAACAGGTACAAGCTCAACTCATGTAAAAGCTATTGCAGACGAGGTTGATTATCAGCTTGACGAGGCAGGCATTTCTGTAAGCCACATTGAGGGTTACCGTTCAAATTCATGGATTTTGCTTGACTATGTCGATGTTATCGTTCACATATTCTCAGATGAGGCAAGGGAGTTTTACGACCTTGAAAGACTCTGGCAGGACGGCAAGGAAATTGACATTTCAAACATTGTTGACTAATAAATCTTGAGGAGGACTCAATTTTGAAATATAATCATAAGCCCATTGAGGGCAAATGGCAAAAAATTTGGGAAGATAAGGGCGTTTTCCACGCAGAGAACAACTCTGAAAAAGAAAAATTCTATGCTCTTATTGAGTTTCCTTATCCGTCGGGACAGGGACTTCATGTAGGTCATCCAAGACCTTATACGGCACTTGACACCGTAGCAAGAAAGCGCAGACTTCAGGGCTACAATGTACTTTATCCGATCGGCTGGGACGCATTCGGTCTTCCTACCGAAAACTACGCAATCAAAAACCATATTCATCCCGAAATCGTTACAAAGCAAAATATTGCCCGCTTTAAAAAGCAGATTCAATCACTCGGTATCTCTTTTGACTGGACCCGTGAGATTAACACAACCGACCCTGACTACTACAAGTGGACACAGTGGATTTTCATTCAGCTTTTCAAGCATGGTCTTGCTTACAAAAAGGAAATGAATGTAAACTGGTGTACTTCGTGTAAGTGCGTCCTTGCAAACGAAGAGGTTGTAAACGGTGTTTGCGAGCGCTGCGGCAGTGAGGTAATTCATAAGGTTAAGTCACAGTGGATGCTTAAGATTACAGCTTACGCAGACAGACTTATCAATGACCTTGACCTTGTAGATTATCCTGAAAGAGTAAAGGCACAGCAGAAGAACTGGATCGGCAGAAGTACAGGTGCAGAGGTTGATTTCAAGACAACCACAGGCGATACACTCACAATTTACACCACAAGAGCAGATACTCTTTATGGTGCAACATACATGGTAATTTCTCCTGAGCATCCGCTCATTGAGAAGTGGGCAGACAAGCTCTCTAATATTGACGCAATTCGTGAATATCAGGCTGCGGCTGCAAGAAAGTCTGACTTTGAAAGAACAGAGGTTGCCAAGGATAAAACCGGTGTTCTTGTTGAAGGCGTAAAGGCTATTAACCCTGTTAATAACAAAGAAATTCCTATCTTTATTTCGGACTATGTACTTGTATCATACGGTACAGGGGCTATTATGGCTGTTCCTGCTCACGATACTCGTGACTGGGAATTTGCAAAGAAGTTTGACCTCCCTATTATTGAGGTAGTAAAGGGCGGCAATGTGCAGGAGGAGGCTTATACCGACTGTGCAACAGGCATTATGGTTAATTCGGGTATGCTTGACGGTCTTACTGTTGACGAGGCTAAGAAAAAGATTATTTCTTGGCTTGAATCAGAGGGCAAAGGTCACTCAAAGGTAAACTACAAACTTCGTGACTGGGTATTCTCTCGTCAGCGTTATTGGGGCGAGCCAATCCCGATTGTTCACTGCGACAAGTGCGGTTATGTTCCGATTGACGAAAGTGAACTCCCACTCAGACTTCCTATGGTAGAATCATATGAGCCGACAGATAACGGCGAATCACCGCTTGCTAAAATGACAGACTGGCTTGAAACAACTTGCCCATGCTGCGGCGGCAAGGCAATGCGTGAAACCGATACAATGCCACAGTGGGCAGGTTCGTCATGGTATTTCTTAAGATATATGGACCCGCACAATGACAAAGCACTTGCGTCAAAAGAGGCTATCAAGTATTGGTCACCTGTTGATTGGTACAACGGCGGTATGGAGCACACTACACTCCACTTGCTTTACAGCCGTTTCTGGCATAAATTCCTCTACGACATCGGCGTTGTAAATACTCCGGAGCCATATGCAAAGAGAACATCACACGGTATGATTCTCGGCGAGAACGGCGAGAAGATGAGTAAGTCGAGAGGCAATGTAGTTAATCCTGACGAAATTGTTGACGAGTACGGTGCAGACACACTTCGTCTTTATGAAATGTTCATCGGTGACTTTGAAAAAGCTGCTCCATGGAGTCAGTCAAGCATCAGAGGCTGCCGCAGATTTATTGAGCGTTATTATAATCTTCAGACTATTCTTAACGATACAGACGGTATTCGCCCTGAGCTTGAGTCAGCTTTCCATAAGGCAATCAAAAAAGTTGGCGATGACATTGAGAACATCAAGTTCAATACTGCAATCGCAACACTTATGGCTCTTATCAATGACATTACAGCAACAGGCGCAATCACTAAGGAAGAACTTAAAATCTTTACAATCCTTTTGAATCCATTTGCTCCGCACATTACAGAAGAAGTGTTTGAAATGTGCAAGCTTGGCGAAGGTATTGTTGCTGAACAGAAATGGCCAGAGTATGACGAGGCTAAGTGTAAGGATGAAACAATAGAAATTGTTGTTCAGGTAAACGGTAAAATTAAAACAAAGCTTAACATTCCTGTTGAGTCAGAAAAGGACGCTGTTCTTGAAATGGCTAAGGCAGACGCTAATGTGGCTAAAGCAATAGAGAATATGAATATCATCAAAGAAATTTATGTTCCCAATAAGCTTGTAAACCTTGTAGTTAAGCCATAATTTTTACTTTATTTATAAATTTACATAATTTTCCCTAAATTTCTACATTTCTATTGACAATATGAATCGTTTATTGTATAATATCAAATGCAACATATGCAAATTACCCATGCCAAATGGCAGATGGGAGGGAAGATAGATGGCAGAAATCAGACTTAAGGATAACGAATCTCTTGAGAGTGCTTTAAGAAGATTCAAAAAGCAGTGTGCAAGAGCTGGCGTTATTGCTGAGGTGCGCAAGAGAGAGGCTTATGAAAAGCCTTCTGTAAAGCGTAAAAAGAAGTCCGAAGCAGCTCGTAAGCGCAAATTCAGGTAATCAAAATAAGCGGACAGTTTTTACTGTCCGCTTTTTGTCATTTTATCAGGAAATTTGGTGAATAAAAATGAAAAAAATTCTTGTTATGTTAGGCCCAAACCTTAATATGGTGGGCGTGAGAGAAAAAGGTATTTACGGCGAGGAAACCGCTCAGAGTATTTCAGAGCAGATTAAGTCTTTTGCAGATGAGCAGGGCTTTTCTGTTGAGATTTATCAGTCAAACCACGAGGGTGACTTGATTGACAAAATTCACGCAGCAAGAGGTAATTTTGACGGCGTTGTTATAAATGCTGGCGCTCTTACACATTATAGTTATGCGCTCAGAGATGCAATAGCTTGCGTAAAGATTCCGTTTGTAGAGGTACATATGTCAAATATCCACGCAAGGGAAGAATTCAGACACACTTCTGTAATTGCACCTGTATGTGCAGGACAGATTGCAGGCTTTGGCAAAAACAGCTACTTCCTTGCGATTATGGCTTTAAAGGACTTGATGAAGTAATGAACAGCTTGAGAATAGAAAAGCTCAGAGCTTTTATAAAATCAACCGATACCGCTATCTTGATTAAGAATGAAATTAATGTCGGATATTTCAGCGGCTTTCACCATAGTGAGGGTTTGTTTTTGCTGACAAGCGATAAGGCGTATTTGCTTGTGGATTTCAGATACTTTGAGGCGGCGCAGAAATTTGCCGTCGGCTGTGAGGTTGTTTGCTTTAAAAAGCTGATTGCAGATATAAGCGATATTCTAAAAATAGAGTGCGTCAATAAGATATTTGCCGAGGCAGATAATTTTACAGTTGCAGAAAATAATTTGTATAAAGAGCATTTTTCAGAAAAAGGCATTGATTTTTATTGTGACAGTGCACTTGACAGAGCAATATCGGATATTAGAATTATCAAGGATAAAACTGAGTTTGATAAGATTCTAAAGGCTCAGGAGATTGCCGAAAAGGCTTATAATGAAATTTTAAATTACATTAAGCCGGGTGTAAGCGAAAGAAAGATTGCTGTTGAATTTGAATATCTTATGAAACAGTACGGTGCAGAAAGAGTATCGTTTGATTTGATTACAATTACGGGCAGTAAAACTTCACTTCCGCATGGTGTGCCGAGTGATGATATAATCAAATCAGGTGATTTTTTCACTATGGATTTTGGTGCGGTTTATGACGGTTACCATTCCGACACAACAAGAACCGTTGCAGTTGAGTTTGCTGCCGATGAGCAAAAAGAAATTTACAACATTGTTTTGCAGGCACAGCTTGCAGTGCTTAAAGAAGTTAAGGCAGGCAAAACTTGCTCTGAAATCGATAAAATTGCAAGAGATATTATAACAGAAGCAGGATACGGTGAGTGCTTTGGCCATTCAACGGGACATGGAGTAGGACTTGAAATTCACGAGTTGCCAAATGTTTCTCCAAGAGGCGATATTGTCCTTGAAGGGGGTATGGTAATTACCGATGAGCCGGGAATTTATATTCCGAATAAATTCGGTGTTAGAATTGAAGATATGCTTTATGTAACAGAAAACGGCTATAATAACTTTGTATCTTTGCCAAAAGAACTAATAATTCTTTAAAATGCTTGCATTTTGCTTATTTTTTATGTATAATAGCTTATGACACATAATGGCAAGGATTTTTTTGCTGTAATTATGTATATTTTAGGAGGTATTACTAATGATATCAGCAGGTGATTTCAGAAACGGCGTTACATTTGAAATGGATGGACAGGTTGTATCAATCATCGAATTCCAGCATGTAAAGCCAGGTAAGGGCGCCGCTTTCGTAAGAACAAAGATCAGAAATGTTATTACAGGTGCGGTTGTTGAAAAAACTTTTAACCCTAACGATAAGTATCCTACTGCATTTATTGACAGAAAGGATATGGAGTACAGCTATTCAGACGGTGATCTTTATTACTTTATGGATACAGAAACTTGGGAGCAGATTCCGATCAACAAGAGCGTTCTCGGCGACAACTTCAAGTTTGTTAAGGAAAATATGGTTTGTAAGGTTCTTTCTTACAAGGGCAGCGTATTTGGCGTAGAGCCACCAAACTTTGTAGAACTTCAGGTTACAAAGACAGACCCGGGTTTTAAGGGTGATACAGCTACTAACGCTACAAAGCCTGCTACTCTTGAAACAGGTGCAGAGATCAAAGTTCCTCTCTTTATTGACGAGGGCGAAATGATCCAGATCGACACAAGAACAGGCGAGTATATGGGCAGAGCTTAATCGCTTTGCGGAGGATTATTATGAATTTAACTGAAAAAATTGCTTATATCCGTGGACTTTGCGAGGGCTTGAATCTTGACGAATCAAAGCCTGAAATCAAGGTTATGAATGCAATTATAGATCTTCTCGATGATATATCATATTCTGTAACAGATATGGAAGACCTCTACGATGAGCTTTCTGCTCAGGTAGATGAGATTGACCAGGATCTTGCAGAGGCTGAAACTGAGCTTTACGGCGAAGATGATGACTTTGAATATGATGACGATGAAGATTACGAAGAAAACGAAGACGATGTTTTCTATGAAGTAACCTGTGATTCTTGCGGTCAAAAACTTAATGTATCTGAGGATGTTCTTCTTGAGGGTGAAATTGAGTGCCCTAATTGCGGTGAACTTCTTGAATTTGACTTCTCGGATATTTTTGACGGCGAAGAGTGCGATCCTGAAAATTGCGAGGGTTGCAGCAGTAATTGTAATTCTTCAGAAGAATAATTTTAACAAAATCAACACCTCTCGTATAGAATATCGAGGGGTGTTTTTTTGCTGTTTTACAAAAGAAAAAAGATTAAATTTAAAAAGCTGAAGTGTATTCTGTTATCATTTGCAGCATTATTCATAGCGACAGTTATATTTTGCGAACAACAGCTTGCGGAATTTAAGTGCGAATATATCAGAATACAGGCTGAGATTATTTCTGTAAATTCGGTTTGCGAGGCGGTCAATAACAGTCTGAAAAAATTTAATTATAAGTACGAAGATATTGCAAATGTAAAATGTTCAAAAGACGGAACAGTGCAGGCTATTACAACCGATTCATTCAAAATAAACGAGTTGAAAGCTGATATTATGCTCAGCGTTCAGCAGGAGATTGCAAAAATATATGATGTTGAAATCGACATACCGCTCGGTGCTTTTACCGATATTACAGTGCTTTCAAATTATGGGCCGCCTATAAATGTGTCATTTAACTTAACGGGCAGCTTTTCGTCTGAAATAGTAAGTACATTTGAATCGGCAGGAATAAACCAAACAATTCACCATATCAGACTTATTCTTACATCAAAAATAATGACAACTTCGCTTGATTATTCGGGTAATATGACTTTTTCAACCGACTTTGAAATTGCACAGAACATAATTGTCGGCGTAACTCCGCAATACTGCGGTAATTGGTATAAATCTGTATAATACTTGTATAAATATTAAAAACTTAAGAAAAATATTGAAAATTGCCGTAAATTGTGATACAATATTTTAGTTAATAAAATGGATTAGGAGTGCATTGTTTTGCCTGAAAATACAATACTTGGTAATGTTACCTCTGATGTTATTTCAGACCAGCAGTTTGAATATATGAGATTGATTTCTCAGATTATGCAGGATAGAAAGCGTGGCGATAAGCCGATAGCTTATATACGCACCTACGGCTGTCAGCAGAATGTTGCCGACAGTGAGAGAATTAAAGGTATGCTTGAAATAGCAGGCTTTGAGTTTACAGAAAATGTAGACGATGCCGACTTTATTCTCTTTAATACCTGCGCAATCAGAGAACACGCCGAGGACAGAGTTTTTGGCAATGTCGGTGCATTAAAGTCTTTAAAGAGAAAACATCCGCAGATTGTCATTGCTTTGTGCGGCTGTATGATGGAGCAGGAGCATATCGCAAACAAGATGTATAAGAGCTTTCCGTTTGTAAGTCTTGTTTTCGGTACTCATTCTTTGCATCGTTTTCCTCAGCTTTTGTATCATACACTTGCTGACGGCAAGCGTGTATATGAGCGTGACAATGATGACAAAAAGGTTTATGAGGGTATTCCTGTAAAGCGTGACGGCACTTTCAAGGGCTGGCTTTCAATTATGTACGGCTGCAACAATTTCTGCACATACTGCATAGTACCTTATGTAAGAGGCAGAGAACGCAGTCGTGAAAAGTCGCTTATCCTTGATGAAGCAAGGCAGATGATTTCAGCAGGCTACAAAGATATTACTTTGCTCGGTCAGAATGTAAACTCATACGGCAAAACTCTTGCCGATAAGCCTACTTTCGCTCAGCTTTTGCACGAAATCGATTCTATTGACGGCGACTATTGGCTTAGATTTATGACATCGCATCCAAAGGATTGTTCAAAAGAACTTATTGATACAATTGCTAACGGCACACATATCAGTAAACATCTGCATTTGCCTTTCCAGAGTGGTTCGGACAGAATTTTAAAAGCGATGAACAGGCATTATGACAGAAAGAAATATCTTGATATTGTAAATTATGCCAAAGAAAAAATTGACGGGGTATCGCTTACAAGTGATATTATTGTAGGTTTTCCGGGTGAAACCTATGAGGACTTTAAAGAAACACTTTCGCTTATTCGTGAGGTTGAGTTTACATCTTTGTTTACTTTCATCTATTCTCCACGAGTAGGCACACCTGCCGCTAAGATGGATGACCCGATTTCAGCAGAGGAAAAATCAAAATGGTTCAGAGAACTGCTTGATGTGCAGGAAGAAATTGCGGCTAAAAGATGTGCGTCTATGGTTAATAACACCGAAAAAGTGCTTATTGAATCAGAAACAGGCAAAAACGGTGAATTAAGCGGCAGAACAAGTGGCAATATAATAGTGGAGCTTAAAGGCGATAAGAGCCTTATAGGCACATTTCAGAATGTTAAGATTACACAGGCGAGAAATTGGATACTCAAGGGCGAGCTTGTGTAAGGAAAGGATAAAATTATGGATATTATTGAAAAGGCAAGAGAGCTTGGTAAGCTCATTCAGCAGGAGGAGTCGTATATTGCTCTTCAAAAAGCACAGGCAGACGCTGACGCAGATATGGATCTTCAGAACCTTATCGGCGATTTTAATATGAAGAGAATGTCTATCAACAACGAGGCATCTAAGAAGGATAAGGACAGCGATAAGCTCGCACTTCTCAACAGCCAGATGAGAGAGGACTACTCTAAGATTATGTCAAACAAGAATATGATTGCTTACAACGAGGCAAAGGATGCTTTTGATGTAATTGCAAACAGAGTTCTCGCTATTGTTCAGCAGTCGGCAGAGGGTGCAGACCCTGAAACAGCCGATTACTCAACATCTTCTTGTTCGGGCAGCTGCAGCACTTGCGGCGGTTGCGGCTAATCGTATTTTATTTGAAAGGGTGTGAAAACATTGGCAGAGTTATCTCCCATGATGAAACAATATTTTGCAATTAAAGAACAGAACCAAGACAGTATTCTTTTCTTCCGCTTGGGAGATTTCTACGAAATGTTTTACGATGATGCAAAAATAGCATCAAAGGAGCTTGAGCTTACACTCACAGGCAGAGATTGCGGTCAGGCGGAAAGAGCACCGATGTGCGGAGTGCCTTTCCACAGCTGCGAGGGCTATATTGCAAGGCTTGTTGCTAAGGGCTATAAGGTTGCAATCTGCGAACAGACCGAAGACCCTGCCACTGCAAAGGGACTTGTTAAGCGTGATATTATAAGAGTAATTACTCCGGGTACGGTAATGGAGTCGAGTATGCTCGATGAGGGCAGAAATAACTACATTTGCTGTATGTTTTCCGAAAATAAAAAAATCGGACTTTGCTTTTGCGATATTTCAACAGGCGAGCTTTATGCTACCGAAATATCAGGAAGTGACTCGGTAAATTCCCTTACAAGTCAGCTTGCAAGCTACAATCCGAGAGAAATATTACTTGGCGGAGATATTGTAAAAATTAAATCTCTGCCGTCATTTATAAAATCAAAGCTGTCTGCCGGAGTTGAAATGCTCAGGGACGAGAGCTTTGATAACAAGGTTTGCGCTGAAATTGTAAAAGCACAATTTGGTGAAGAGATGCAGTGCATTTCAGATTCTCAGGTGCTTATAAGTGCGATCGGTGCGTTGATAAATTACCTTAAAGAAACACAGAAAAACGGACTTGAGCGTATAAACAAAATTGAGCTTTACAGCGACAAGCAGTTTATGAATCTTGATTACAACACGCAGCGTAATCTTGAGCTTACAGCAACAATGCTCAACAAAGAAAAGCGAGGTTCGCTTTTGTGGGTGCTTGACAAAACTAAAACAGCAATGGGCAAGCGACTTATCCGTTCGTGGCTTGAACACCCGTTGCTTAATGTGTCGGCAATCAACAACCGTCAGTCTGCGGTTGAGGAACTTGTAAACAATAATATTCTTAGACTTGATATTGTGGACGCTTTAAGCGGTATTTTTGATATTGAGCGACTTATGACAAGAATTGTTTACGGCTCGGCAAACGGCAGGGAACTCCGTTCGCTTGCGGCGGCTCTGCAAAAACTGCCGCAGCTTTCAAATTTAATTGCCGACTGCAATGCAAAATATCTTAAAAAAGTTTATAAGGAAATAGACCTGCTTGAAGATATTTTCAATTTGATTGATTCTGCCATTGTAGAAGAACCGCCGTTCTCTGTGCGTGAGGGCGGAATGATAAAAAAAGGCTACAATAGTGAACTTGACCTTTTGCTTACAGATATGAACGATTCAAAGGGCATACTTGCAAGAATTGAAGCTGAGCAGAGGGAAAAAACAGGTATTCCAAAACTGCGTGTAGGTTACAACAAGGTGTTTGGTTATTACATAGAGGTAACAAATTCGTACAAAGACCTTGTACCGGAAACCTACATAAGAAAGCAGACGCTTACAAATTGTGAGCGCTATATTACTCAGGACTTAAAAGACATAGAGGGCAGAATTTTAGGTGCAAAAGACCGTTCTGTTGCTATGGAATATACCTTGTTTGACGAAGTAAGAAAAACGGTTGCAAATAACCTTGAGAGAATACAGAGAACGGCTAAGGCTATTGCTGTGCTTGATGTGCTTGTTTCTCTCGCAAATGTTGCGGCAGACAATAGGTATGTGCGACCTGATGTGAACCTTTCAACCGTTATCAGATTAAAAGACAGCCGACATCCTGTTGTAGAGGCTCTGCTTACGGATACTCCGTTTGTTCCTAATGATGTTTATCTTGACAGTGCAGGCGAAAGAGTAGCAATAATTACCGGTCCTAATATGGCAGGTAAATCTACATATATGCGACAGGTTGCACTTATTGTACTTATGGCGCAAATGGGAAGTTTTGTTCCTGCCTCAAGTGCGACCGTCGGTGTGGTAGACAGCATTTTTACAAGAGTGGGCGCATCAGATGACCTTGCTTCAGGTCAGTCAACCTTTATGGTAGAGATGAGCGAGGTAGCCAATATAGTTAAATCTGCCACATCAAAAAGTCTTTTGATACTTGATGAAATCGGCAGAGGCACTTCTACCTTTGATGGTATGAGCATTGCAAGGGCAGTGCTTGAATATTGTGCCGATCATAAAAAGCTCGGTGCAAAAACATTGTTTGCTACTCACTACCACGAACTTACCGTTATGCAGGATTTGCTTGATGGAGTAAAAAATTACAGCATTGCCGTAAAAAAGCGTGGAGATGATATTACATTTTTACGCCGAATTATTCCGGGTGGTGCAGATGACAGCTATGGCATTGAGGTAGCTAAACTTGCAGGACTTCCTAACTCTATAATTAGCAGAGCAAAGGAAATCTTAAAAGAGCTTGAGTTGGGTTCTAATGCACCGACTGTTATAAAAGAAAAGAACGATGATATGCAGATGTCGCTTATATCAAATGACAATGCCGTTGTTGAGCGGCTTTCTGAAATTGATTTAAACACCTTAACTCCGATAGAAGCTATTAATCTGCTTTATGAGCTTAAAGGTATGATATAAAAGTATGAGCGAAAAAGGCAGGTGAAATTATGGGTGTAATTAATGTACTTGACAAACACATTGCAGAGCTTATTGCGGCAGGCGAGGTAGTAGAAAGACCATCCTCTGTTATAAAAGAACTTGTAGAAAATTCTATTGATGCAGGTGCAAAAAATGTTACTGTTGAGATAAAAAACGGCGGCACAACATTTATGCGTGTTGCCGATGACGGCTGCGGAATTTACAGAGATGACATTAAAAAAGCGTTTCTGCGCCATGCAACAAGTAAGGTAAAAACAGCAAATGACCTTGATTCCATTGCAACTCTCGGCTTCAGAGGAGAGGCGCTTGCATCTATAAGTGCGGTTTCAAGATTACAGGTTATTACTAAAAACGAGAATGAGGAAATCGGCAGCTGCTATGAAATTGAGGGCGGAGAAGAAATCTCGCTTGAGGACGCAGGCTGCCCGACAGGCACAACATTTGTTATCAGAGATTTGTTTTACAATATTCCCGCTCGTTCTAAATTTCTTAAAAAAGATGTAGCCGAGGGAAATGCTGTTTCTGCCCTTATGGATAAAATTGTGCTTTCTCATCCGGAAGTTGCCTTTACATTTATAAGAGATGGCAAGCAGGTTTTGCGCACTTTTGGTGACGGAAAGCTGTTGTCTGCCATTTATTCCGTATTTGGAAAGGATTTTGCCAAAGGACTTATACCTGTTGATTATACCCTTGATTCCGTTTCTGTTAAGGGATATATTTCAAAGCCAATTAACGCAAGACCAAACCGCAATATGCAAAATTTCTTTATAAACGGCAGATTTGTAAAAACAAGAACAGGTATGGCGGCGCTTGAAGAGGCATACAAGGGCTCGATAATGGTTGGCAAATTTCCGTCAGCTGTTTTACAGCTTACCGTTCCTTATGAAATTATAGATGTAAATGTTCACCCTGCCAAAATAGAGGTACGCTTTATTAACGAAAGACCTGTTTTTGATGCAATTTATCATGCGGTAAAATCTGCTTTGCAGCAAGGCGATGTTAGAAAACAGGTTACTTTTAAAGAGAATACTGCGTTTAACGAAATAAAAAAAGTAAATCCGTTCACTAATGCGCAGGCGGTGTTTTCTAAGGCTGAAAGCAAGCCACCTGTTAATAATGTAAAGCCTGCCGAACAAAAAGTAAAAGCGTATGAGCCCAAGTCGTATAATCCGTTTGATGAACTTGACTTAAAGGATGAAAAGCCAAAGTCGATGTCTATTGATGACTTAAAAATGGCTGATTCGTCAGATCCGTTTGAAATTTATTCTAAGCAGGCAATAAGAAAGAATACTGAGCTTGAGCAAAAGAAAGCAGAATTTTCAAAGCAAAAATTTGAGAAAGCTGAGCAGCTTATTTTAAAAGCAACTCAGCAAGAAGATAATTTACCAAACCGGGAAAATCCCGTAAATGAGGTTATTGTTGAGGAGAAAAAGCCTTACAAAGCGGTTGTAATGACCAAAGAAGAAAAGCCGCAGGCGGAGATTTTCAAAGATAAAGAAGATAACAACGATACAATCACCGAACTTCCAAAAGAGCAGACTAAGCTCAGATTTTTAGGTGAGGCATTCGATACATATATAATCGTTGAGAAAAACGATAGTGAGATTTTAATAATTGACAAACACGCAGCACACGAAAGAATAATTTATGAAAAACTTAAAGCAAATGCCGATAAGCAAAATGTTCAGTATTTGCTTGCACCTGTTACCGTTACCCTTGACAAAACCGATTATGACGCAGCAATAAGCAATCTTGATATGTTTGCAAAATGTTCGTTTGATGTAGAGGACTTTGGCAACGGTACATTACTTGTGCGCTCTGCACCGCAATACCTTGCGGCAACGGAAATTGCCGACTGTATTGCTGAAATGAGCGGTTATATAGCAAGCGGCAAAAAGGATATTTATGCCGAAAAAATGGATTGGTTTTATCATAATGTTTCGTGCCGTTCTGCAATCAAGGCAGGCAATAAGAGCACCGTACAGGAGCTTATGGATATTGCTTGGACTTTAGAGAAAAATCCGCAGATAAAGTATTGCCCACATGGCAGACCTATCTGCATAGTTATGACAAAGTACGAAATTGAAAAACAATTTGGCAGGTTGTGATTTTTTGAATTATCCTATCAAACTTATTTCTGTTGTAGGCCCTACGGCATCTGGCAAAACAGCACTTGCAGTAGAGCTTGCAAAGAAATATAACGGAGAGATTATTTCCGCCGATTCAATGCAGATATACAAAGGAATGAACATAGCTACCGCTAAGCCAACCGATGAGGAAAAGCAGGGAATACCACATCATTTAACGGACTTTTTACCGAGTGACAAAACATATTCTGTTGCTGATTTTGCAGATGAGGCAGTGCGCTGTATTGAGGATATTGTATCAAGAGGCAAAATGCCGATTATTGCAGGCGGAACGGGACTTTATGTTGACTCGCTTTTAAACGGAGTTTCTTTTGAAAAGCAAGAGAGAAACGAAGAAATATCAAATGAGCTGTTTGCGCTGTATCAGCAAAACGGCATTGATTATCTGCTTGATATGCTTGCTGAATTTGACAGCGAATCAGCCGAAAATCTCAGAGAGCAGAGAAATGTTAAGCGTATCATAAGGGCTATTGAGTTTTACAAGACATCAGGCATTACGATAAGTGAGCACAACCGCAATTCTAAATTACAGGGCTCACCGTACAATCCGATAAAAATCGGTCTGAAATTTGAGGACAGACAAAAATTGTATGACAGAATTAATTTGCGTGTTGATATTATGCTTGAAAACGGACTCGTTGATGAGGCAAGAGAAGTGCTTTCGTCTTCTCTCAGTTCAACATCTAAAATGGCAATAGGATACAAAGAGCTTATTCCGTATTTTTCGGGCGAACGCTCGCTTGATGAATGTGTGGAAATTTTAAAAAGAGAAACAAGACGATATGCCAAAAGGCAGCTTACCTGGTTTAATCGTGATAAGAATATTAATTGGATTTTAGTTGATAAATTCAAATGCTTTGATGATATATTAAATTATGCTGAAACAATAATTGATAAAGGACTGTGATATATGGACAAGCTGTTGTTCAGAAGAATATTGGTTGCAGGTCTTACTGCGCTTGCAATTATCTATGTTGTTTACCTTCTGCTAAGTGCAAATTTCAATGTTGTGCCGACAGAAAATGCCGAGCAGGTAACCGTTACCGACAAGATTTATTCTAACGGCTACATTATTCGTAACGAAACATATGTTAATAATAATTCAGGCGGAGTAGTTTCTTACAATGTAGATAACGGTGACGAGGTGCAGAAAGGCTGTTCGGTTGCAAGTGTTTATTCTACGGAAGAAGATGCGGTTGCGCGTACAAAGGCGGCATCACTTGAACAAAGTATGAATGATCTTACAAAACTTGAGCAGACGAGGAAATCTAACACCGAGGGTATTGAAACTATAAAGAATGACATTACATCAAATCTTGAAACTTATTTGTATAATATTAATAACGGAAACTTCGGTAAAATTGATTCAAACATAAGTTCAATTATAAATGCTGTCAATCATTACCAGTCTTTCACAGGCAAGACTACAAGCTTTAAGCCTGAGATTGCGTCTTTGCAGGCTCAGATTAACGAGCTAAAAAGTTCTTCGGACAGTATAGCAGAGATTAATGCTCCTAAGGCAGGCTATTTCGTTACTTCTTGTGACGGCTACGAGAACAGCTATGATTATACAAAAATCGGAAATCTTACACTTGACAATCTTAAAAATATCAAGAAATCAAATGTACCGAATAATAATATCGGCAAGGTGATAAGCAGTCTTAATTGGTATATTGCGTGTGAAATCACCAATGACGAGGCAACAGATCTCACACTTTGGGGTGACGATGTTACAATCGACTTTTCAGATGCCTCATCAAACACAGTGCCTGCGTCAATTTATAAAATTGTTCAGTATAATAATTCCGATAAAGCTCTCGCAATTTTCCAGTGCACATATATGGACAGCTCGCTTTCTCAGATTAGACAGGAGCCTGTTGAAATCGGTATGGGCACTTATTCGGGACTTCGTGTCAACAAAAAGGCTATTCATGACGATTATGTAGAAAAGACAACCTACGATGACAAGGGCAACGAACATAAAGAGAGCAAAAAAGTTCAGGGTGTCTATGTACTCTACGGCAGTGAAGTTCAGTTTAAAGAAATATCTATTCTCTATGCAGGTAATGATTTTGTATTATGTGATCCATCACCTGCTGATGGCATATTGTTCAGCGGCGAAACAATTTCGCTGTATGATCAGGTTATAATGGAAGGGGACGATTTGTATGATGGAAAGGTCATTAAGTGATGTAGAATACAACTACAAGCTTATTAACGAAAGAATTGCTGAGGCTGCCGAAAAATCAGGCAGAAAAAGAGAGGACATTACTTTTCTTGCCGCAACAAAAACAGTAGATGCGGATGTAATAAACTACGCAATCTCTCTCGGACTTGACCACATTGGCGAAAATAAGGTGCAGGAGCTGCTTTCTAAATATGAAAAGTATGACCTTGCTCATGCGTCTTTACAGTTTATAGGACATTTGCAGACAAACAAGGTTCGCCAAATTGTAGATAAGGTGGATCTTATTCAGTCAGTTGATTCTTTAAAACTTGCGTCCGAGATTTCCAAGCAGTCATTAAAAATCGGAAAAAAGACCGATGTGCTTGTGGAAGTAAACATTGGCAGAGAGGAAAATAAGTCGGGAGTTATTCCCGAGCAGCTTGAAGAATTATTGTGTCAGATAGTTGATTTGGAGGGAATTTCGGTAAAAGGACTTATGGCTATACCGCCAATTTGTGATAATACACATAAAATTTCAAAATATTTTGATAATATGCGTAATATCTTTATTGACATATCGTCAAAAAAATTAGATAATATAAGTATGACTATACTATCAATGGGTATGTCTGCTGATTATTATGAGGCAATACTTCAAGGTGCGACTATGGTAAGAGTAGGATCGTCACTTTTTGGTGCCAGAGATTACAGTAAATAATTCAAGGAGGAATTAATATAATGGCAGGTTTTGTGGATAAATTTAAGCGTATGTGGGATGCTCCCGATGACGAGTATCAGCAGGAGTATGACGAGTACGGTTATGCTGATGAAAATGAGGAAGAAGAGGTTGAGGAACAGCCTGTAAGAGAGAGAGCAACAGCTCCTACATCTAAGAACAAGGTTGTTAATATCAATGCTAAGGCTAAGATTCAGGTTGGTATTTATAAGCCTGAAAGATTTGGCGAGGAAACACGCACAATCGCAGATGACCTTATTAAGTCACATACAGTAGTTCTTAATCTTGAGGACACTAACAAGGATATGGCAAGAAGAATTCTTGACTTCCTCAGCGGTGTTGCTTATGCAAATGACGGCAAGATTAAAAAGGTTGCCTCTAATACATACATTATCATTCCTAATAATGTAGATCTTACAGGTGACGATTTACTTGACGAATTAGAAAACAGCGGTGTTTACTTCTGATAACGATGAGCTTTTCTGCTCCAGAATTGAGGATATGACCTCGCTTTGCTTTACTCGACAAAAGCCTGTTTTCTCTCAGTTTATGAGCGAAACACATCAGGCACTTGCCGAAAAGGTGCTGCGAAGTATTTACTTTGAAAATTATATTTTCTTTGGCGGCAGTGAGAACAGTGAAAGAAAGATGCTCGGGGTGTTTTATGATGAACCCGAGCAGTCAGCCTTTCCTATATCCGCTATTGAGTTTAAGTACAGAGTATGCGATAAACTCACACACAGAGATTTTCTCGGTACGCTTATGTCGCTTGGCATTGAGCGAGATACAGTTGGAGATATTCTTGTGGATAACGGACGAACTGTTGTGTTTGTAAAAAGCGAGCTTAAAGATTATATAGAATCACAGATTTTTAAAATCGGCGGAGCAGGAGTAAAAATTGTCCAACCGAATTTAAATTCTCTGCCGCAAGGCAGGGGCACAGAGGAAATGAGTCTTACGGTTTCATCTCTTAGATTTGATAATATTGTTGCCGCAGTGAGCGGACTATCGAGGGATAAAACGGCAAAACTGATTTTATCGGGAGAAACAACTCTTAACTTTGTTACAACCCAGAATGTAAGTTGTCAGGTTAAAGAGGGGGATACCTTTACTGTAAGAGGTAAAGGGAAATTTAAGTTAGATAAAATTTTGGGTGAAACCAAAAAAGGTCGCCGAAAAATTTTAGTAATACATTTCAGATAGGAGTGCTTTAAATGATTACTATTGATGAAATTAAGAATGTTAGTTTCAGAAAAGCCGGCCGTCAGGGCTACATGGCTGATGATGTTGACGCATTTATTGATGAAGTCATTGTAGCTTTTGAACAGTTAAAGAAAGAGAAAACTAACCTTGTTCATAAAATTGATGTTCTCGCAACAAGAGTAGAGCAGTACAGAGCAGACGAAGAAACAGTTAGAAATGCCCTTCTTGCATCTCAGAAAGTATCTGACGCTTGCATTAGAGAGGCTAAGGAAAAGGCATCTAAAATTGTTAGAGAGGCTGAAACAAAGGCACAGCAGCTTTTAGTAGATACAAACAGAATGACCGCAACAGAAAAAGAAAATTATCTTCTTCTCCAGTCAGACGCAGTAAAACTAAAGGGCGAGCTTGTTGAGCTTTATAAGAAACATCTTCAGATGATTAATGACCTTCCTACCGCTGCCGAGTTAGAGGCTGCAAGACAGCAGCTTAACGAAAAATATCCGACAGCACCTGTAATGGAGGAAAAGCCACAGGAAACAGTTAAGCCTGCCGAGCCGGTTGCTGTTGAGGTAAAAAAGCCTGAGGAAATAAAAGAGATAGCAGATATTACTTCTGATTCCGAGGATGACAACACAGAGAAAAAATCACCAAAATTCGGTCACCTGAAATTTGGCGACAACTATGATGTTTCTGCCGATTAATTTTTAATCGTTTAAGAATTTTTAAATCAAAATTATGGAGAGTGTAACCAATGTCTCAGGATTATAATTCTACACTTAATCTTCCGAAAACCGACTTTCCTATGAGAGCAGGTCTTCCAAAAAGCGAACCTGTAACTCTTAAGGCATGGGAAGATAACAAGGTATATGAAAAACTTATGGAGGTAAACGAGGGCAAGCCTTTATTTGTTCTCCACGATGGCCCTCCATATGCAAACGGCGATATCCATCTTGGCCACGCATTAAATAAAATTTTAAAGGACTTTATCGTTCGCTATAAAAATATGGCAGGCTTTAAAGCTCCTTATGTTCCGGGTTGGGATACTCACGGTCTTCCAACAGAGCTTAAAGCAAGAAAGAAAGCAGGTATCGGTAACTCTGCCGAAATTTCTATTGTAGAGCTCCGCAAAATGTGCGAGGAATTTGTAACAGGTTATATCAATGACCAGCGCACACAGTTCAAAAGACTTGGTGTAATCGGTGAGTGGGATAATCCTTATATCACACTTAAGCACGAATTTGAGGCTGAGCAGATCAGAGTATTTGCTAAAATGGCTACAAAGGGTTATATTTACAAGGGTTTAAAGCCTGTTTATTGGTGCCCGGAGTGTAAGACTGCCCTTGCTGAGGCTGAAATTGAGTATGCCGAGGATCCATGTCATTCAATTTATGTAAAGTTTACTGTAACTGATGATAAGGGCGTATTTTCAAATCTCGGAATTGACCCATCAAAGGTTAAGTTCGTTATTTGGACAACAACAACTTGGACATTGCCTGCCAATGTTGCTATTTGCGTAGGCCCGAGATATGAGTATTCTATCATCAAAACAGGTGACGAATATCTTGTAATGGCTACCGAGCTTTACAAGTCTGCATTTGAGGCCGCTGAAATTACAGATTATGAGGTTGTTGCTACTGTTAAGGGCAGCGAGCTTGAATATATTAAAACTGCACATCCGTTCCTTGACAGAGAGTCGCTTGTAATTGTAGGTGACCATGTAACTCTTGAAAGCGGTACAGGTTGCGTTCATACAGCTCCCGGTCATGGTGTTGATGACTTTAATGTTTGTCAGAATTACCCTGAAATTCCTACAATCTGTCCTGTTGATTCTAACGGTGTTCTCACTGAGGAGGCAGGTCAGTTTGCCGGTCTTACTACTGATGAGGCTAACAAAAAGATTGCTGTTTACCTTGATGAAAACGGTTATCTCTTTGCATTAAAAAAAATTATCCACCAGTATCCGCATTGCTGGAGATGTAAAACTCCTATCCTCTTTAGAGCTACCGACCAGTGGTTCTGCTCTGTTGATGACTTTAAGGATAAGGCTTGCGAGGCTATTGACAGTGTTAAGTGGATTCCATCATGGGGACACGACAGAATTACAAATATGGTTAAGGAGAGAAAGGATTGGTGTATTTCCCGTCAGAGAAAATGGGGTGTTCCGATTCCGATCTTCTTCTGTAAAGAATGTGGCGAGGCTCACATTGACAATGACGCAATGATGGCTGTTGCAGATTTGTTTGAAAAAGAGGGTTCAAACGCTTGGTATAACCACAGCGCCGCTGAAATTTTACCTGAGGGTACAAAGTGTAAGAAGTGCGGTTGTACTGAGTTTGAAAAAGAAAAAGACATTATGGATGTTTGGTTTGACAGTGGTTCTTCACACGCAGCCGTTGTAAGCAAGCGTGATAACCTCCGGTTCCCTGCTGACCTTTACCTTGAGGGTAACGACCAGTACAGAGGTTGGTTCCAGTCATCACTCCTTACATCAGTTGCAACTGAGGGCGTTGCTCCTTATAAAGCTGTTCTTACTCATGGTATGATTCTTGATGAAGAAAAGAGAAAGATGAGTAAGTCACTTGGCAACGGTATCAGCCCACAGGATGTTACAGAAAAGTACGGCGCTGATGTATTAAGACTTTGGGTTTCATCAACCGACTATCAGTCAGATGTTCATATTTCAAATGATATTTTAAAGCAGATTTCTGAGTCTTACAGAAAAATAAGAAATACAGCTCGTTATATTCTCGGTAATGTATATGACTTTAACCCTGATACTGATGCTGTTCCTGTAAATGAGCTTATGCCTATGGATAAGTGGGCAATCGTAAAACTCAACGAGCTTATTGCTAAGGTTAAGCAGGCTTATGATAACTATGAGTTCCATCAGGTATATCATTCAATCAGAAACTTCTGCGTAATTGATATGTCTAACTTTTACCTTGATGTACTCAAGGATAGACTATATACAGAGAAAAAGGACAGCAAGTCAAGAAAGGCTGCACAAACTGCAATCTATATCATTCTTAACGCTATGACAAGAATGATCAGCCCGATTCTTGCATATACATCTGATGAAATTTGGAAGTATATGCCGCACTCATCAACAGAAAATGCTGAGAATGTAATCTTTAATGAAATGCCTGAGCAGATTGCTGTTGATACAGACGCTGACTTTATGTCATTCTGGGATGAAATTCATCAGTTGCGTGATGATGTTAAGAAGTCACTTGAGGTTCTTATTAAGGATAAAACAATCAAGAGCTCACTTGAGGCTAAGGTTATTCTTAAGGCAAGCGGTGCAAAACTTGACTTCCTCAAGAAAGCTGAACCTGAGCTTGCGGCTGCATTTATTGTTTCTGCCGTTGAAATCGTTGAAAATGACGGAGAGCTCGAAATTGTTGTTGAAAAGGCAACAGGCGAAAAGTGCGAGCGCTGCTGGATTATCAGCGAAACTGTCGGCAAAGACAGCGAGCATCCACACCTTTGCGAGCGTTGCTGCAATATCTTAAAATAATATTTAATTTAATACTAAATCGGTGTAACAGTATTGCTGCACCGATTTAGCTTTATGGGGGAGTTTTATGCCTTATATAGCTGTTGCAATAGGTGTAGCGCTTGCTGCGATAGATCAGGTTATTAAGTTTTTTGTAAACGCAAACCTAAAAGAAGTTGGCAGTGTTTCTGTTATTGATAATCTGCTTTCTTTTACATATGTTGAGAACAACGGTGTGGCTTTTGGCAGTTTTGCAGGTAACAGATGGATATTTGTAGTGCTTACCACCGCTCTTATTGCCGCAATTTTAATTTATATGTTCAAAAAGAAACCGCAGAGTAAATTGTTTTATGCATCGGTTGCTCTTATAGTAGGCGGCGGAATAGGCAATTTTATTGACCGAGTTTTATACGGTTATGTGATTGACTATATCAGTCTTTCATTCTTTCCGCCCGTATGCAATTTTGCAGATTATTGCATAACTGTCGGTACGGTATTGCTTATGATCTATGTGCTTTTCTTTACAAGCACAGGCAAAAAGGATTTGAAAAATGACAAAGCTTGAATTTGTTGCTGAAAGCAATAATGTTAGAATTGATAAATATATTGCCGATAACGAGCCGTTGCTTACACGAACCGCAGCCGCTAAGCTGATTGAGCAGGAAAAAGTAATTGTCAATGGCAAAATAGTGGGGAAAAATTATAAATTAAAATCGGGAGATAAAATTTCGCTTGAAATTCCCGACCCTGTTCCGTATGAGGCAAAGCCGGAAAATATACCCTTGGAAATTGTGTACGAGGACAATGATTTACTTGTGGTAAATAAGCCAAAAGGAATGGTTGTTCACCCTGCGGCAGGAAATTATGACGGCACACTTGTAAACGCATTACTCTATCATTGCGGAGAGTCGTTGTCGGGAATAAACGGAGTTATGCGCCCCGGTATAGTTCACAGAATAGACAAGGATACAAGCGGCTTATTGATTGTAGCAAAGAACGATTTTGCCCACTATTCTCTTGCCGAGCAGATAAAGGAGCATTCCTTTACAAGAGAATATGAGGCGATTGTATTCGGAAATCTTAAAGATGATGAGGGTACTGTAAACGCACCAATCGGCAGAAGTCAGTATGACCGAAAGAAAATGTGCGTTACCGAAAAAAACAGCAAACACGCTGTTACTCATTACAAGGTTATTGCAAGATACAAGGGATACACACATATAAAATGTATTCTTGAAACAGGCAGAACACATCAGATAAGAGTGCATATGGCGTACTTGGGTCATCCTGTGTCGGGCGATTTGGTGTACGGCGTTAAGAATGAAAAGGTAGATTTTACAGGTCAGTGCCTGCACGCAAGAAAAATCGGATTCATTCATCCAAGAACTAACGAATACTTGGAATTTACTTCTGAACTGCCCGATTATTTTAAGAAATATCTTGAAAAGCTTGAGAAAATATCAAAATAATTTGCCGCAAACAGAAAAAAGTCTTGCATTTTATATTCTCTTGTGGTAAAATATAAAAGCATTTGAAACCGTCATACCTATGACGAGGTTCGAGTGGCGGTATAACCGTTATTTTGAAGCAGACATTCCTCTGCACTAATTTGGGTACGAATGTCAGAAAAACAGGAGGAATTATAATGGACGCATTAAAAGCTATTGCTGCCGGTTCAGTTAAGGAAACTACACCTAAGTTTAATGTAGGTGACACAGTTAAGGTTTCTGTAAACATCCGTGAGGGCGAAAGAGAAAGAATTCAGATGTTTGAGGGCACAGTTATTGCTAAAAAGGGCAGTGGTGTTGCTGAAACATTTACTGTAAGACGCGTTGCTTACGGCGTTGGTGTTGAGAGAGTGTTCCCGCTCCATTCACCAAATGTAAAAGACGTGCAGGTAATTCGTTATGGTAAAGTTCGCAGAAGCAAGCTCTACTATCTCCGTGATAGAGTTGGTAAGGCTGCTAAGGTTAAAGAGCAGATCCGTAAGTAATTTCAAATGTAAGGAAAGGGACTTTTATAGTCCCTTTTTTACTTTACTTATTTGTTAGCAGGTGGATAAATTGAGTGAAAATAAAATAAACACTAATAATATAGATGAAACTGAAAACAAAGCAGTTGATACCAAGGAAAATGTAAAAGCTGAGTCAGAGAATAAATCTGTTGAGGATAGCGGTGATTATATAGCATTCAGCAGTCCTGAGCAGGAGAAAAGCAACAAGTTTGTTGCCGCAAAGGCTGACGGTGCGGCATCTAATGTATATGATTGGTTAAAATCGATTATCTTTGCCCTTGTTATCGTGATGTTCTGCTTGAATTTCTTTTTCAGACTTGTTGATGTTAAGGGTACTTCAATGGTAGAAACCCTACAAAACGGTGATAAGCTGGTGGTAACTAATTTTAATTACACACCAAAGCCAAATGATATTGTGGTTATTTCTCATGGTAAGGAGTACAAAGAACCTATTGTAAAGCGTGTTATTGCTACCGCAGGACAAACTCTTAAGCTCGACTATGAAAATGACAGAATTCTTGTGGACGGTGTTATAATTGATGAGCCGTATCTTGATGTGTCAACATTCTGCAATGTTGAGGCTGACTATGAAATTCCTGAGGTTATTCCTGACGGTATGATTTTTGTTATGGGTGACAACAGAGGCGTTTCTATGGACAGTCGTGATTCAAGAATAGGACTTATTGATGAAGACAGTGTTATCGGTAAAGCTCAATTTGTGGTTTTCCCATTTTCTGAATTTAAATATCTTTACTAAAAATTTTAAATCAACTATTGATAAAAGCTTATTTCTGTTTTATAATTGAAATAAGCTTTTGTTTTTTGGGAGGATATATGAAATTTAAAAATAAAACCTCAAAGAGAAAAATTCAGGTAAACACCAATAAATTGCCTGTTTACATATTTGATATTTTTAAAACGGTAATATTTCTGTTTGCTTTGATAAGTATTGTTTTTACTTTTTTTGTAAAAGATGTTAATATTGACGGTGAGTCAATGAAAGATACCTTATTTGACGGTGATAAGGTAATACTTACAAACTTTTTATATACGCCGCAGGTTGGTGACATTGTTGCCATTGATGCTGACCAGCAAATAGGAAAAATTATTATAAAGAGGGTAATCGCAACCGAGGGTCAGACAATAAAAATCGACTATGATAACAACAGAGTTATAGTTGACGGTGTTGTGCTTGACGAAGAATATGTTGCATCAACTACTACAAAACCTACCATTGGGTGGGAAATTCCCGAAACAGTACCCGAGGGATATGTTTTTGTTATGGGCGACAATCGTTCTGTTTCACTTGACAGCAGAAGTGGCAGTATTCAGCTTATTCCAAAAACCATGGTAATTGGTAAGGCACAGTTTGTGTTTTATCCGTTTAATCATTTAAAATATTTATACTAAATTTAAGGATTGATAAAATGAGCGAAATGCAAACTATACAGTGGTTTCCCGGTCATATGACCAAAACCAAAAGGCAGATTCAGGCGAGCTTAAAACTTGTTGACGCAGTGGCAGAAATTCTCGATGCAAGAATACCACTCAGCAGTAAAAACCCTGATTTGCAAAAACTTATTCAGAATAAACCAAAGGTTGTACTTCTTAACAAATGCGATATGGCAAATCAGAATGCAACAAGCAGATGGATAGACTACTATGCATCACAGGGAATTACAGCGATTGCGGTTGACTGCAAAAGCGGTAAGGGACTTAATAAATTTGCCCCCGCTGTAAACAATGTGCTTTCCGAACGCAGAGAAAGACTTAAGGCAAAGGGTATGGTAAACCCGATGCTTAGAATTATGATTGTAGGTATCCCGAATGTCGGTAAATCTTCTTTCATTAATAGGGTAGCAAAGCAAAATCGAGCAAAGGTAGAGGACAGACCCGGCGTTACAAGAGGTAATCAGTGGTATTCCATTGCAAAAAATATTGAAATGCTCGACACACCGGGCGTTTTGTGGCCTAAATTTGACGATAAAATTGTTGGCGAAAGACTTGCTTTTACAGGCGCTGTAAAGGATCAGATTCTTGATACAGAACTTCTTGCTGTAAGATTGCTTGATTTTTTGCGCAGTTTAAAGCCTGCTGATTTTATAGTGAGATTCAAACTTGACGATGTGGATCTTGACGCAGTAGATTCTTATGAATTATTGAATATTATAGGCAAAAAGAGAGGTATGCTGATTTCAGGCGGCGAAATCAATACAGAGAGAGCTGCAATTATGCTGCTTGATGAATTCAGAAGTGGAAAGCTCGGCAGAATAACCCTCGAAATGCCCGAAAGATAAATAGGTGAGATAATGGATTGGCTTGAATTTGAAAAAGAGGCTCTTGCAAAAGGCTACAAGGCAGTTTGCGGAGTAGATGAGGCAGGCAGAGGCCCACTTGCCGGCCCTGTTTGTGCCGCTGCCGTTATATTGCCTGAGGGCGTGGTTATTGACGGTGTTAATGACTCTAAAAAGCTCAGCGAGAAAAAGCGTGAGTCTTTGTTTGATGTTATCAGAGAGCAGACACTTGCATATTCCATTGCATATGCTACGGTTGACGAAATCGAAGAAATCAATATACTGAATGCAACAATGCTTGCTATGCGCAGAGCTATTGACGGACTCAATGTTAAGGCTGATTACGCAATGATAGACGGCAACAGATTGCCACAGCTTGATATTGATGGAGAGTGCATTGTTAAGGGTGATGCAAAGTCAATGTCTATTGCGTGTGCATCTATTCTCGCAAAGGTATCGAGGGACAGACTGCTTTACAAGTATGCGGAAGAATATCCGATGTATGGGTTTGACAAGCATAAGGGATACGGAACAGCCGCACACAGAGAGGCAATTTTAAAGTATGGCCCTTGCCCGTATCACCGCAAGAGCTTTCTTAAAAAGCTGTATAAATAATTATGAAGTTGTTTACAACCAAACAAACAGGTGACATTGGAGAGAAATACACAGAGCGTTACCTGAGAAAAAACGGATACAAAATCCTTGAACGCAATTACAGACGAAAATGCGGTGAGATTGATATAATCGCCCAAAAGGGTGAATATATTATATTTACGGAAGTTAAAACGAGAGCAGAGAATTTTTTGGCAAGACCCTATGAGGCAGTTGACCGCAGAAAAATTGCAAGAATAATGAAAACCGCAGCTATGTATATTGCAGAAAAACACCTCGATGCTTACTTTCGTTTTGATGTCAGCGAGGTGTTTACCGATACGCAAAGCGGTAAAGTAGTTGACATTAATTATATTGAAAATGCTTTTGAAGGAGATTCTTATGAAAGTATTTGATTTGCATTGCGATACATTGTATAAAGTCGTGACTTTGAGCCACGACTTTTCTTGTTCTGATTTTGATGTGCAGACTGATGTGGATTTTGACAAATATTTGCAGTGTTTTGCAGTATGGGTACCCGATGATTTAAGTGTGAAACAGGGCAGGTCACTTTTTGAGAAAGCTAAAAGCACACTAATACAGGAATGTAAAAAATATGATATTAAATTAATTAATTCGCTTAAAGAAATAAAGAAAAGTAATTGCAAAAAACTTGGTATGTTTACTCTTGAAAATTGCAAGATTATTGACAACGATATTTCGTATATAAAATATCTTGCAGAGTCAAATATAAAAATCGCTACCCTTACTTGGAATGACAAAAACTGTATAGGCGACGGCGCTATGGTACAAAATCCGACAGGCATTACCGAGTTTGGAAAGAGAGCGGTTTGTGAAATTGAAAATCAAGGCATTGTCATTGATGTATCACACGCAAGCGATAAACTGTTTTATGATGTATGTGAAATTGCTGCAAAGCCGTTTATAGCCACCCACTCAAACTCAAGGTCGGTGACTGCGCACAGGCGAAATCTAACTGACGAGCAGGCTAAGATTATATTTGAAAATGGCGGGATAGTCGGACTTAATTTTCACAATGCCTTTCTCAATAACGACCCTGAAAAGGCGAGCATTGATGATATTGTAAAGCACGCAGAACATTTTTTGTCACTTGGCGGTGAAAACAGCTTGTGCCTTGGCGGTGACTTTGACGGTGGAAATTTGCCGAGAGATATTGAGAATAACAGAAATCTTTATGATATTTATAATATTTTCCTGCAAAAAAACTACTCAAAAGCCATAATTGATAAAATTTTTTATGAAAATGCAGTTAATTTCTTTGAAAACTTTGACATTTGCTAAATTATGTAGTAAAATGTACCTTGTGTAAAGCAACTCTGAAAGGAAGATTTATATGTTGTATAACAGTACTCAAAATGCTGCCGAGGTAGTATCGGCTGCTCAGGCTATTGCCCAGGGTATTTCTAAGGATGGCGGTCTTTTTGTACCACAGGAGTTTCCTAAGTATTCCGCAGAAACATTCAACGAGCTTTTAAAGCTGGACTATAAGGGCAGAGCAAAAAAAGTTTTCGCTGATTTTCTTTCTGATTTTACAGAAGAAGAAATCAACGATTGTGTTGAAAATGCCTACACAAAAGAGAAGTTCGGCAGTGATAATCCTGCTCCGTTGGCTTACGCAAAGCTCAATGGTAAGGAGCTTAATATTCTTGAACTCTGGCATGGCCCTACTTGCGCATTCAAGGATATGGCACTCCAGATTCTTCCTCATTTTCTTACTAAATCTCTTAAAAAGACATATGACGGCAAAGACGCAGTAATTCTTGTTGCTACTTCAGGTGACACAGGCAAGGCTGCTCTTGAAGGCTTTAAAGATGTTGACCATACAAAAATTATCGTTTTCTATCCTGTTGACGGTGTAAGCCCAATGCAGAAACACCAGATGAACACACAGGAAGGAAACAATGTTACCGTTTGCGCTATCAAGGGCAACTTTGATGATGCACAGACAGGCGTAAAGAAAATCTTTACAACTCCTGAAATTTCAGCAAAACTTGAGGCTAACAATATGCTTTTCAGTTCTGCAAACTCAATTAACTGGGGCAGACTTCTTCCACAGATTGTTTACTATATTTCAGCATATTGCGATCTCGTTAATGCAGGCAAAATTGCTATGGGGGATAAGATTAATGTTGTAGTTCCGACCGGTAACTTCGGTAATATCCTTGCATCATATTACGCAAGTATTATGGGACTCCCAATCAACAAGTTCATCTGTGCGTCAAACTCAAACAATGTTCTTTCTGATTTTATCAAGACAGGTGTTTATGACAAAAACAGACATTTCTACACAACAATTTCACCATCAATGGATATTCTCGTATCAAGCAACCTCGAAAGACTTCTTTATAAGCTCGCAGGCAACAATGCTGACACAACAAAGGAACTTATGACAGCACTCAAAACTGTTGGCAAGTATGAGGTTTCTGATGAAATCAAGGCTGAAATCACATCTAAATTCTTCGGCGGTTTCTGCAACGATGAGCAGACAAAAGCTACAATCAAGGCTTTGTTTGATACAGATAACTACCTTTGCGATACTCATACAGCAGTTGCTGTTAATGTATATGAGCAGTATGTTGAGCAGACAGGCGACACAACTCCATCTGTAATCGCATCAACTGCAAGCCCATACAAGTTCTCTAAGGCAGTGCTTGAGGCTGTTTCTGACGGCACAAACCTCCCTGAGAATGAATTTGATATGGTTGAAAAGCTCTTTGAAGTATCAAACGCTCCTGTTCCGGCTCCACTTGCAGCACTTAAGGATAAAAAGGCTCGTTTCTCAGATGTTACAGAGGTTAATTCTATGCCTCAGTATGTTCTTGATGCACTTAACATTAAGGAATGAGTTTATTTGCGATAGCTGACCTGCATTTGTCGCTTGGTGAAGATAAGCCAATGGATATTTTTGCAGGCTGGGACAACTATGTTGAAAGGCTCACAAAGAACTGGAAGGCTCTTGTTACCGAAAATGACACTGTTGTGATTGCAGGAGATATTTCCTGGGCAATGAAGCTTGAACAAACATATACCGATTTTAAATATATTGATGATCTGCCCGGAAAGAAAATTTTTCTCAAGGGCAATCATGATTATTGGTGGGGAACTAAAAGTAAAATTGATAAATTTCTCGACAATAATAAACTCAATTCGATAAATATTCTCTTTAATAATACATATGAGTGCGGCGAGTTTGCGCTTTGCGGCACAAGGGGATGGTTTCTCGAAAATGAGTCAGACGCTGATATTAAGGTGCTTAACCGTGAGGTAGGCAGACTTGAAATGTCAATTTCAGAGGCAGAAAAAACAGGACTTGAGCCTGTGGTTTTTCTGCACTATCCGCCTGTCTACGGCAACACCGAATGCGGCGAAATTATGAATGTATTATTAAAACACAATATTAAAAAATGTTACTATGGTCACATACACGGCAAGGCAAATATGCGGTATGCCGTTGAAGGTGAATATAAAGGTGTCAATTTTAAGCTGATCTCTTGCGATCGACTCGCATTTATGCCTGTTTTAGTACGATAATAAGCATAAATTTGCTTTTGAGTATTGGCAAAATCAAATATGTGTGTTATAATAAACTAATTCTGATTATATTTGTATAATAAATTCAAATTTGGAGGATTTTTAAAAATGGCATTAAAAGAAAGCAAAAAACTTGAGCAGGCTAATTCATACGAATTAGTTGTTACAGTTGACGGAGAAACTTTTGAGAAAGCACTTAACACTGTTTATAAGAAGGAAGTTAAGAAGATTAATGTTCCCGGTTTCAGAAAGGGTAAAGCTCCACGCCATGTTATCGAGAAAATGTATGGCAAAGAAGTATTCTATGATGACGCTATGCAGGATTGCTATCCTGAGGCTCTTTACAACGCAGCTGAAGAGGCTGGCGTAAAGATTGTAGCTGTTGAGTCAATCGAAGTTACAGAGGTTGAAAACGGCTTTACATTTAAGGCTAATATCATTGTTGAGCCTGATATGGAAATCAACAACTACCTCGGCATTGAGGTTACAAAGAAGTCAACAGAAGTTACCGACGAGCTTATTGACGAGGAAATCGAGAAAGTCCGTGACCGTAACTCAAGAATGGTTACTGTTGAGGACAGACCTGTTGCTAACGGTGATATCGCAGTAATCGACTTTGAGGGCTTTGTTGACGGCGTTGCATTTGACGGCGGTAAGGCTGAAAACTACAACCTCACTATCGGTTCAGGCAACTTTATCCCCGGTTTTGAGGAGCAGATTATCGGTCACAACACTGATGAAGAATTCTCAATCAATGTTAAGTTCCCGGAAGAGTATCAGGCTGAGGAGCTTGCAGGCAAGGATGCTGAGTTTAAGATTAAACTCCATGAGATTAAGGCTAAGGAACTCCCTGAGGTTGACGACGAATTTGTAAAGGATGTTTCCGAGAAAGAGACTGTTGCCGAGTACAGAGATGAGCTTAAGGAAACTATCGCTGCTCGTCTTGCAGATGAGGCTGAAAAAGATAAAGATAACCAGATTGCAGAAAAGCTTATTGAGCTTCTTGAGGGCGAAATCCCACAGGCTATGTATGACAATCAGGTAAATGAAATGGTTAGAGATTTTGAGATGAGAATCCGTTCACAGGGTATTGATATGAACACATACCTCCAGTATATGGGTATTGACCTTGACGGCTTAAAGAAGATGTACGCTGACGAGGCTAAGAAGAGAGTACAGTTAAGACTTGCTCTTGAAACAATCTCTAAGAAAGAAAACATTGAAGTTACAGATGCTGACCTTGAGGATGCATACAACAAGATGGCTGAGGCTTACAAGGTTGATGTTGAAACAGTTAAGGGTGCAGTTCCTGCTGAAACACTTTCAATCGATGTTAAGGCTGAAAAGGCTCTTAATATGGTTAAGGACAGCGCAGTTGTTAAATAATTGAATATTTAACTGTTTTTTGTTAATTACTATTTACTATAATGAAAGGTTATGATCAAATGGCATTAGTACCATATGTACTTGAACAGACAAGTAGAGGCGAACGCTCATATGACATCTATTCAAGACTTCTTAATGACAGAATTGTTATGCTCACAGAAGAAGTGAACAGTGCGAGTGCAAGCGTAGTAGTAGCTCAGCTGCTCTATCTTGAAAGCCAGGATCCTACTAAGGATATTTGCCTTTATATCAACAGTCCCGGCGGCAGTGTTACAGATGGATTTGCAATATTTGATACAATGAATTACATCAAGTGTGATGTTTCCACTATCTGTATGGGTATGGCAGCAAGTATGGGTGCATTCCTCCTTGCAGCCGGTGCTAAGGGCAAACGTCTTGCTCTTCCTAACAGCGACATTATGATTCACCAGCCATCAGGCGGTGCTCAGGGTCAGGCAACAGATATGGAAATTCATACAAGACATATTCTTGATATGAAACAGCGTCTTAATCAGATTCTTGCTGATAATACAGGACAGCCGATTGATGTAATTGCAAGAGATACTAACAGAGATAACTTTATGACTGCTCAGCAGGCTCTTGAATACGGACTTATCGATAAGGTTATTGAAAAAAGATAAGGTGAGGAAATCTTAATGGCAAACAAAAACAATGAAAAAGAAATATACTGCTCTTTTTGCGGAAAGCCACAAGAATTAGTTGGCCGTCTTATTGCAGGCAACGGCGTATATATCTGCGACCAGTGCGTTGATTTGTGTATGAATATTCTTGAGCAGACAGAGGAGCTTGAGAATACTGCAGTTGATGCAGAGCTTGCTAAAAAAGATGATACCGTTTCTATTCCAAAGCTCCTTAAGCCTAAGGAAATCAAGGAAATTCTTGATGAATATGTAATCGGTCAGGATGCCGCAAAGGTTACGCTCAGCGTTGCTGTTTATAACCACTACAAGAGAGTGTTTTCAAACGAAACCGATGTTGATTTTTCAAAAAGTAATGTTCTTTTGCTCGGCCCGACAGGCGTAGGTAAAACTTTGCTTGCTCAAACTCTTGCAAAAGCACTTGATGTTCCGTTTGCCATTGCAGATGCCACCACACTTACAGAGGCCGGCTATGTTGGCGAAGATGTAGAAAACATCTTGTTAAAACTCATTCAGGCTGCCGATTTTGATATTGAAAAAGCAGAGCGTGGCATTATCTATATTGATGAAATAGATAAAATTGCTCGCAAGTCTGAAAACCCCTCTATTACTCGTGATGTAAGCGGTGAGGGCGTTCAGCAGGCATTGCTCAAGATTATTGAGGGCACTGTTTCTAATGTGCCTCCTCAGGGCGGCAGAAAACACCCACAGCAGGAATTTTTGCAGATTAACACTAAAAATATTCTGTTTATCTGCGGTGGTGCTTTTGACGGTCTTGAAAAGATTGTTACAAAGCGCAAGGGTTCATCTGTAATCGGTTTTGAATCATTTATTCAGGACAAAAAGGAACTTGACGAAACCTACTGGATGAAAGATGTTACTGCGCATGATCTTGTTAAATACGGCATAATTCCTGAGCTTATCGGCAGACTTCCTGTTATAACCGCTCTCAGCGGTCTTGATACCGAGGCTCTTGTGCAGATTCTTACCGTTCCTAAAAACTCAATTGTTCAGCAGTATAAAAAACTCTTTGAGCTTGATAATGTTGAACTTGTCTTTGAGGAGGATGCTTTAAAGGCTGTTGCTAAAAAGGCGCAGGAGCAGAGAACAGGCGCAAGAGGACTTAGAGGAATTATGGAGGGAATACTAACTAACCTTATGTTTGAAATTCCGTCCGATCCGACTATTGAAAGGGTAACAATCACAGAAAAGGTTGTAACCGAGGGCAGTGAGCCTGAGCTTCTCAGAAACGAAGATAAGGCGGCTGTTTCAATAAACTTAAAACAAGATGCAAAGAAGCGTCAAAAACGAAGCACAGCTTCTTAAAGTATTGTAAATAATTAAAGCTGTATTGCCGAAAAAACAATACAGCTTTTTTTGATTAGATTTAATTGTGAAATAAATTGTGATGGGAGGATAGAAAATGGACGATAGAAACGATAATTTAATACTTTTGCCCGTTCTGCCACTCAGAGGACTTGTTGTTTTCCCAAAGGCACTCATCCATTTTGATGTTGGAAGGAAAAAGAGCATCAGCGCAATTAATGCAGCTATGAAAAACGATCAGCTTATCTTTCTTGTTACTCAGAAAGATGCCGCTGAAAATGACCCCGATATTACTAAGTGCTATTCAACAGGTGTAGTTGCAAAAATTGTGCAGGTTATAAAACAGCCCGATAATTCCACAAGAGTTGTAATTGAGGGAAAATTCAGAGCAGGAATAGTTACTCCTGTTTTTTCTCAGGATTGCCTTATGGCTGAAGTCGAGCCTTATCCTGATAAAAAATTCAAGCATACTTCCGAACAGTTCGGCTTAATGCGAGCTGTAAGACTCGAATTTGAAAACTATGTCAAGGTAGCTCCTCGGGTACCTAATGATATTATATTTAAGGTTGCCTCTTGTAAGTCTTGCGGTGAGCTTGCAGACTACATAGCTGACAACATTGTGCTTGATTATCAGGCAAAGCAAACTATTCTTGAGGAACTCGACCAAACCGAGCGACTTGATATGTTGCTTGACATTCTTATAAATGAAACCTATATTCTTTCTATTGAAAAGGATATTGTTCAGAAAGCAAGAGAAAGAATTGAAGATAATCAGCGAGATTATTTTCTTAGAGAACAGAAGAAGATTATTGAGGAAGAACTTGGCGAGGACGATAATCCGTCTGCCGAGGCGGAGGCATATGCTGAAAGAATATATGCTTTAGGTCTTGCCGAGGAATCAGAAAATGCGCTTATCAAAGAGTGCAAAAAGCTGATGCGTATGCCGTACGGAAGTCAGGAGGCGTCTGTTATCAGAACTTATCTTGACACAGTGCTTGACCTCCCATGGAATGTGGCTACAAAGGATAAGATTTCTGTTACAAAGCTGAGAAAAGAACTTGATAAATCGCATTTTGGACTTGCAAAAATAAAAGAAAGAATTATCGAACAGCTTGCTGTTGCAAAGTTGAGAGGCTCACAGGATGGACAAATTATTTGTTTTGCAGGCCCTCCCGGTGTTGGTAAAACATCTATTGCTCAGTCAATAGCGAAAGCAATCGGCAGAAAAAGTCAGCGAATAGCTCTCGGCGGTGTGCGTGACGAGGCTGAAATCAGAGGTCACAGAAGAACCTATATCGGTTCAATTCCTGGCAGAATTATGACTGCAATTCAGAATGCCGGTTCAAACAATCCGGTGCTTATTCTCGATGAAATTGACAAGCTGGCAAGTGATTACAAGGGAGATCCTACCTCTGCGTTACTTGAGGTTCTTGATTCCGAGCAAAATAATAAGTTCGTAGATCACTATATTGATATTCCTTTTGATTTGTCAAATGTAATGTTTATTACAACTGCTAACGATGTATCTCAAATTCCTGCACCGTTGCGTGACCGAATGGAAATCATTGAGCTTGACAGCTACACGAGAGAAGAAAAGTTTAATATTGCTAAAAAGCATCTTGTGCCAAAGCAAATTGAAAAGTGCGGATTTACTTCAAAGGAAGTTAAGTTTACTCAATCGGCGCTGTATTTCCTAATTGATTTTTATACAAGAGAAGCGGGTGTTCGTACTCTTGAAAGATTAATCGGAAATGTGCTCCGTAAATGCGCAGTTAAAAAACTTGAAGACGAACAGGAAACTTTTAAAATTACAGACAAAGAAATTCTTGAAATGCTCGGACACAAGAAATTTACAACAGATAAATTGCCGTCAAAGGACGAAATCGGCACTGTAAACGGACTTGCTTGGACAAGCGTTGGCGGCGAGCTTTTGCCTATTGAAGTTGCTGTAATGGAGGGTACGGGTAAACTTGAGCTTACCGGCTCACTCGGCGATGTAATGCAGGAATCAGCAAAGGCGGCAGTAACCTGCATAAGAAGTCATGCAAATTCACTTGGTATAAATCCGCAGTTCTATAAAAATAAAGATATTCATATTCACGCTCCCGAGGGTGCTGTACCGAAGGACGGTCCGTCGGCGGGTATTACAATGGCAACCGCCATTTACTCTGCTTTAACGGGAAAGCCTGTAAAGCGTGATGTAGCTATGACAGGTGAAATTACCCTTAGAGGCAATGTAATGCCGATAGGCGGCTTAAAAGAGAAAAGTATGGCGGCATATAAATCGGGAATTAAAACCGTTATTATTCCTAAGGAAAACGAGGCTGACCTTGAGGAGATAGATCCTGCTGTAAAGGAAAAGCTCAGCTTTATTCCTGTTACAAGTTTTTCGCAGGTAGTCCCGATTGCAATAGTCGATGTACCTGTAATTTCAGAAAAGCAATGGAACGCAGTTGCCGATAATACGGTAACTACCAAATCGGAAAACATCAGACAGTAGGGGTGAGGTAAATGAATTTTAACGAAGTACAATTTGAATTTGCCGCCGGCACAAAAGAGCAATTACCAAAGTCCGATATGCCTGAAATTGTTTTTTCGGGACATTCAAATGTCGGAAAATCCTCGCTTATCAACAAACTTGTGCAGAGAAAAGCGCTTGCCAGAGTAAGCGCACAGCCGGGTAAAACCGCTACTATAAATTTCTATAAATTAAAGGAATTTCGTATGGTTGACCTGCCGGGTTACGGCTACGCAAAGGTATCCAAAAACGAAAAGAAACGCTGGGCTGAACTTGTAGAGGGATATTTTGCACAGGAAAGAAACATAAAATTGATTATCCAAATTCTCGATATGCGTCATCCTCCGACAGACGATGACCTCGAAATGGTGGATTTTCTTTACAGAAGTAATTACCCGTTTGCCGTAGTGCTTACAAAGCGTGACAAGCTGAATAAAACGAATCAAAAACTTCAGCTTGAATACTATCAGGACATTTTCAGCACTATTGATGATTTGCCAATGATAGAGTTTTCGGCACAGGACGGATATGGCAAAGAGGAAATAAAGGCTCTTATTGAGTCACATATTTTGCAGACCGAATAAAAGGCTGCTCAAATAAATATCAGGAGGTATGAGAGAATGTTTGTAAATGATTGCTTAAACATTAACGAAAAAGGACATCTTACAATCGGCGGTTGCGACACAGTTGAGCTTGCTAAGGAGTACGGTACTCCACTTTATGTGCTTGACGAAAACACAATCAGAACAACCTGCCGTTCATATGTTGAGTCTTTCAAAAAATTCTATAACGGAAACGGTATGCCGCTTTACGCAAGTAAGGCGCTCAGCTGTAAGGAGCTTTGCAGAATTGCAAACGAAGAGCATCTCGGACTTGATGTAGTATCGGGCGGCGAGATTTATACAGCACAGCAGGCAGGTTTTCCTATGGAGAAAACCCATTTCCACGGCAACAACAAAACAGCCGCTGAAATTGAATTTGCACTTAACGCAGGCGTCGGCACATTTGTAGTCGACAACCTTTACGAGCTTGAGCTTTTAAACGAAATTGCAGGCAAACTCGGTAAAAAGGCAAAGATTTCATTCAGAATTAAGCCGGGTGTTGACGCACACACTCATAATTTCATCAGAACAGGTCAGATTGATTCAAAGTTTGGCTTTGCACTTGAAACAGGTGAGGCTTTTGAGGCTGTTAAAAAGGCTCTCAAGTATGAAAATGTAAACCTTGCAGAACTCCACTGCCACATTGGTTCACAGATTTTTGATATTGACCCATTTGTTACAGCCGCTGAAATTATGATGGACTTCATCGGCAAAATTAAGGACGAGCTTGGTGTTACAATCAGCAACTTAAACCTTGGCGGTGGCTTTGGTATTATGTATGTAAACAGTGACGAGCCTGTTCCTTATGAGAATTATATGGAAAAGGTTTCTGTTGCTGTAAAGGCAAAGGCTGCCGAGCACAATGTGCCTGTTCCTTATATTTTCATTGAGCCGGGCCGTTCTATTGTTGGTGAGGCAGGTATCACACTTTACACAGTTGGCGGTATCAAGGAGATTCCTGACATAAGAACCTATGTATCTGTTGACGGCGGTATGACCGACAATATCAGATACGCTCTTTATCAGTCTGATTACACAGTAGTAAACGCAAGCCATGCAGACAAAGAGGCTACACAGACTGTTACAGTAGCCGGCAAATGTTGTGAGAGCGGTGACCTTGTTCAGGAGCACACACAGGTAGCTCCTGTTACAGTAGGCGATACACTTGCCGTTCTTTCAACCGGTGCGTATAACTACTCAATGGCATCTAATTATAACAGAATTCCTCGTCCTGCTATTGTTATGGTAAACAACGGCAAGTCAAGAGTTATTGTAAAGAGAGAAAGCTATGAGGATATCGTAAGAAACGATATTTAATAAAACCAAAGGTCACTTTTGAGAAATTCAGAAGCGACCTTTTTATTATAAGGAAAAATATGAAATTGAGAAAAATTTTGGAATGAGAATTATAACTTAAATAATAAGTGAATTTGAATATAACCCAAAGCCTGAGAATTAAGTGTTCTCAGGCTTTTTTTTGTTGCGCTTATTTTGTATTACTTTTTACTGTACTTTTCAAGTCCTAAGACATAATCGCTCGAAACCTTGTAAATTCTGCATAATGCAATAAGGTGTTTTATTGGCAATTCACGCTTGCCACTTTCGTATTTGCTGTACTGTTCCTGCCTTGTATGCAGGAGAAAGGCAATCTCTGCTTGTGTATATCCGTTTGCGATTCTCAGTTCCTTTAGCTTTTTAGTGTAGTCCATAAAATCACCGATTTTCAAAATATTACTATTTGTATTATATCATACTTTATGTGCAAATGCAACTAAAAGCTGATGTTGAAGCTTCAACTGAAAAACTTTACTAAGCGGATTATTTAATGCAAAAACTCACTTTTAAGCAACTCCGGCACAAGCAACTTTCATAACTTAGGTAAAATATTTGTATTTTAGTCAAAATAATTGCCGAATATTAACAAGTTTATAAACTTTATTTAAAAAACTTGCAAAATGATTGAAAAAGTAGTATTATAAGTATGTCGAAAGCCACAGCACATAAATATTTGTGGTAATGATAAATTGTTTTGAATTAATAAGGAGGAACATACAATGTCGTATGTAAGTGAACAGCTCGAAAAGCTTAAAGCAAAAAATCCAAACGAACCTGAGTTTATTCAGGCAGCTACCGAAGTTTTAACATCACTTGAGCCTGTATTTGAGGCTAATCCTAAGTATCAGGAGAACGCAATTCTCGAAAGAATCACAGAGCCTGAGCGTGTTATTATGTTTAGAGTTCCTTGGGTTGACGATAACGGCAAGGTACAGGTAAACCGTGGTTTCCGTGTACAGTTTAACAGCGCTATCGGACCTTACAAGGGCGGTTTAAGATTACATCCGTCTGTAAACCTTGGTGTAATTAAGTTCCTCGGTTTTGAGCAGATCTTCAAGAACTCATTAACAGGTCTTCCTATCGGCGGCGGTAAGGGTGGCTCTGACTTTGACCCTAAGGGCAAGAGCGACAACGAAGTTATGGCTTTCTGCCAGAGCTTTATGACAGAGCTTTGCAAGCATATCGGCGCAGACACTGATGTTCCTGCCGGTGATATTGGTACAGGCGCTCGTGAGATCGGTTATATGTTCGGTCAGTATAAGAGAATCAGAAATGTATACGAGGGCGTTCTTACAGGTAAGGGCCTCAACTGGGGTGGTTCTTTAGCAAGAACAGAGGCAACAGGTTACGGTCTTCTTTACCTCACAGAGGAAATGCTCAAGTGCAACGGCAAAGACATCAAGGGTGCAACAGTTTGTATCTCCGGTGCAGGTAATGTTGCTATTTACGCTACACAGAAGGCTACTGAGCTTGGTGCAAAGGTAGTTACACTTTCTGACTCAACAGGTTGGGTTTACGATGCAGAGGGTATCGACCTTGACGCTGTTAAGGAAATCAAGGAAGTTAAGAGAGGCAGACTTTCAGAGTACAAGAACTACCGTCCAAATGCAGAGTACCATGAGGGTAAATTCGATTGGTCAGTTAAGTGTGATGTTGCTCTTCCATGTGCTACACAGAACGAGCTTAACGCTGACGATGCTAAGAGACTTATCGCTAACGGTTGCTATGCAGTAGCAGAGGGCGCTAATATGCCTACAACTCTTGAGGCTACAAAGCTCATCCAGGAGGCAGGTTTACTCTTCGCTCCGGGTAAGGCAGCTAACGCAGGCGGTGTTGCTACTTCTGCTCTTGAGATGTCACAGAACTCACAGCGCCTTTCATGGACATTTGAGGAAGTTGACGCTAAGCTCAAGAACATTATGGTAAATATTTTCCACAACATTGACAATGCTGCTAAGAAGTACGGCTATGAGGGCAACTATGTAGTAGGTGCTAACATCGCAGGCTTTGAGAAGGTTGCAGATTCAATGATTGCTCAGGGTGTTTGCTAATTAAATCCTTTAATAAATTCAAAATCCTGTCTGATTTTCAGGCAGGATTTTTTATATGTTTATTTCGCTTTTATTGTAAGGCTCTTTATTTCATATGCTAATAATTCTGTTTTTACTGTGCAAAATACTTTTGAGGTGATTTTTATGGCTAAAAAAGGAATGCACAGAGCAGATAACATTTACGATAAAAATAAAAACAGAGCAGAGATTGTACCCGAATTGCAGGGCGGAGCTAAACTTAGCAACGAAAAAGCCAATCCGATTATTGCAGGCACACAGCCTCCGTCACAAAAGGTGTATCACAGTAAACCGCACAGCGAAAGACCTATTTCAAATTTTTATTCTTATATAGACAACGACTTAGCAAGAGATAATCTTGAAAGCGATATTCCAAGCGCAGATTTGCAGGATTTGTAATCAGAAACGGCACACCATTTCAATGTTAAATTACAGAAATGGTATGCCGTATTTTAAAACTTTTCTTCCTTATATTCCTTAATAATCGGGATAAATTCTTTTGCGTATTTTTCCTGCTTTTTAATACCGACACCGGATATTCTTAAGAAATCATTTTCGTTTGTCGGAAGTTTTGCGCACATATCACGCAAAGATGCGTCGCTGAATATAACATACGGAGGAACGCTGGCTTTATCCGCAAGATATTTTCTGCGCTCCTTAAGTTTGTCAAACAACACCTTATCGACCTCTGTATGCTGAATTTCTCTGTGCAGCTCCTCTTTAACGGCGAGGCGCATTGTAAGGCTTTTTTGCCCTTTCAAAATCGGATATGATTTTTGCGTTACCTTTAAAACAGGGTATTTGTCCTCGGTTTGAGTTATATACTCTTCGTCAATAAGCCTTGTTATAAGCTCGTTTATAACCGTTCTGCGCTTGTCACTCATTATGCCATATGTAGACTGATTATTTAACTTATATTTGTAAATATTCTCGCTTTTTGAGCCTGCAAGCACGGCGGATATTGTAGAAGTGTCGAACTGCTGCCCTGTTCGTATAATGCAAGAAAGAATCTTCTGCGAATCTACCGTTACATCAATAATCTTGTATTCTTTAAGGCAAGCCGAGCAGTTTTTGCACTCGTTTGTGTGATACTCACCAAAGTAGTTTAGAATATAATTTCTAAGGCAGGTGGTAGATGTACAGTAACCTACCATTTTATTAAGTTTATAGTAATCATTTTTCTTGATTTTTTCACGCTGTTCTTCGGTAAGTTCGGCATTCTCGTCATTATTTTCAATAAAAAATTTTTGTGTATAAACATCACCGGGGCTGTACAGCAAAACGCAATCGGAGTTTTCGCCGTCACGACCTGCTCTGCCTGCCTCCTGATAGTAGTTTTCAAGATTTTTCGGCATATTGTAATGCACCACAAAGCGTACATCGGGTTTATCAATGCCCATTCCGAAAGCATTTGTGGCAACAATTAAATTGCATCTGTCATTGATAAAATCCTCTTGGTTTCGGTTTCGTATTTCACTGTTCAGGCCTGCGTGGTAAATCAGCGAATCATAGCCGTTATCATTGAGAAAATCGCTGACTTTTTCTACATTTTTACGGGTAGCGCAGTAAATTATTCCGCTCTGATTTTTGTGTTCGCTGACAATGGCGAGTAATTCCTTTTGCTTTCTTTGCGGACGCTTTACTGCAAAAAAGAGATTTTTGCGGTCAAAGCCTGTTGTTATTTGATAAGGATTTTTAAGTCCGAGCAGATTTAAAATATCTCTTTTTACGGCGTCTGTTGCAGTTGCTGTAAATGCAGATATAACGGGCCTGTTGTCAAGTTTTGAAATAAAATCTGCAATTTTTAGGTAGCTCGGTCTGAAATCGTGTCCCCATTGTGACACGCAGTGCGCTTCATCAACGGCTATCAGTGAAATTTTAATGCTGTTGCAAAGGTTTAAAAATGCAGGCGCTTCAAGCCTTTCGGGCGCAACATAAATCAGCTTGTACTCGCCACGCATAGCGTTATAAATTGCCCTCGATTGTTGGGCAGAAGTGAGGGTGCTGTTTATGTATGCCGCTCTGATTCCGTTTTGATTTAGCGAAGTAACCTGATCTTTCATAAGTGAAATAAGCGGAGAAATTACGATTGCTATGCCGTCTGACATAAGCGCAGGTATCTGATAGCAAATAGACTTTCCGCCGCCTGTCGGCATAATACAGAGTGCGTCATTACCGTTTGAAATATTATCTATTATATTTTCCTGACCGTCACGAAAAGTATCGTGACCAAAGTAATGTTTTAAAATTTCAAATTTATTCATAACAATATTATATAAAATTTCAAAATAATTTTCAAGCAAACAGCCGAAAATGTTGATTATTATCGAAAAATATTTTATACTATATTTGTATAATTATAACAGGAGTGATTTTATGTTATTTTTAGAATATCCGAAATGTTCGACCTGCAAAAAGGCTAAGAATTTTTTAGAGAGCCGCAATGCGGAATATGAAGACAGACACATTGTTGAATGTAATCCGACAGCCGAGGAATTAAAGCAATGGCACGAAATGAGCGGACTTGACATAAAAAAGTTTTTTAACACAAGCGGTATGCTTTATAAGTCAATGAATTTAAAGGACAAGCTGCCCGAAATGTCGCTTGAAGAAAAATACAGTCTGCTTGCCACAAACGGAATGTTAGTAAAAAGGCCTATTCTTATTAGGGGCAACAGTGTGCTTACAGGCTTTAAGGAGGCTGAGTGGGCAGAGCTTTTGAACGAGGAGAATTAATATGAAGAAATTTATATCTTGGAATGTAAACGGACTGAGAGCCTGCGTAACAAAGGGCTTTCTTGACTTTTTTAATGAAGTAAATGCAGATGTATTCTGTTTGCAGGAAACAAAATTGCAGGCAGGACAAATTGATTTACCGCTTGACGGCTATCATATGTATTGGAACTATGCCGAGAAAAAGGGTTATTCGGGCACTGCGCTTTTTACCAAAGAAGAACCGATAAGCGTTACCTACGGGCTCGGAATTGAGGAGCATGACAAAGAGGGCAGAGTGATTACTGCGGAGTTTGAGGACTATTACTTTGTTACATGCTATACGCCAAATTCCAAAAACGAGCTTTTAAGGCTTGATTACAGAATGGAGTGGGAGGACGCTTTCAGAGAATACTTGAAAAATCTTGAAAAGACAAAACCCGTAATCGTTTGCGGCGACCTTAATGTTGCCCACAAGGAAATAGACCTTAAAAATCCAAAGACAAACCGCAAAAATGCAGGCTTTACCGATGAGGAAAGGGGCAAGATGACCACACTTTTGGACAGCGGATTTACCGATACTTTCCGCTATTTTTATCCCGACAGAGAGGGAATATACTCGTGGTGGTCATACAGATTTAAAGCGAGAGAAAAGAATGCAGGCTGGCGTATTGACTATTTCTTAACCTCAAAGGCTCTTGATTCAAGGCTCGTAAGTGCCGATATACACACAGAGGTTTTCGGCAGCGACCATTGCCCTGTTGAACTTGTGATTGAATAAATTAATCAGCCTATGAAATACGAAAAATCTTGCGGAGCTGTTGTATTTACAAAAGAAAACAACGAATATAAATTTTTAATTGTGCAGCAGCTTCAAGGCTTTCATGGATTTCCAAAAGGGCATATGGAAGCAGATGAAACTGAAGAACAAACCGCCTTACGAGAAATATTTGAATAAGTCGGTGTAAAAGCAAATCTTATTGATGGCTTCAGGGTAGTCGACGAGCATATAATTCCGAGCAAAGTCGATACAGTAAAGCAAATAGTTTATTTTCTTGCTGAATATAAAAATCAAAATGTAAAATTTCAAAAGTCTGAATTATCAGCCGTTAAACTTTTAGCGTTTGATGAGGCTTACAATACTTTTGAATATGAAAGCTCAAAAAGAATACTGTCTGCGGCTTATGATCATTTATCTAAAGCAGTTTGCTAAGCAAAAAACCTGCACTCTATAATTAAAGTGCAGGTTTTTGTTTTGAAAAAATCAACAGATTTTATACAGAATTAAACTTCAGCGATTACTTCAACCTCAACGAGAACATCCTTTGGGAGCTGCTTAACAGCTACGCAGGAACGGGCAGGCTTTTCTGTGAAATACTTGCCATACACTGTGTTGAATGCAGCAAAGTCATTCATATCCTTTAAGAAACAAACTGTCTTTACAGCCTTTTCAAGTGAGCTGCCTGATGCCTCAAGAACATTTTTAAGGTTTGTGCAAACCTGCTCTGTCTGAGCCTCGATTGTTGTAGCCTCAACATTGCCGCTTGCAGGGTTAATTGCAATCTGACCTGATGTGAATACAAGACCGTTTACTACAACAGCCTGTGAATATGGGCCGATAGCGTCCGGTGCATTTTTAGTATAAATCTTTTCCATAATAAAACCCTCCGTAAATTATACGAGCTTAAAGCCTGCGCTTGTAAGTGCGTTTGTAATTTCTTTTACATGATCAAAGTTTCTTGTTTCAAGCACGATTCTCAGGTAACAGCCGTTAATGTCTGTGCCTTCGCTCGCACGCTCGTGGTGGATAGAAATAACATTGCCGCCCTTGTCTGCGATGATATCGGCAACCTGCTTGAGCTGACCCGGCTTATCCTGAAGTTCAATGCAAAGTGTCTGCGATCTGCCTGATCTTAAAAGACCACGCTTAATTACTCTTGAGAGGATAGTAACATCAATGTTACCGCCTGAGATTACGCAAACAACCTTTTTGCCCTTTACAGGGAGCTTATTAAACATTACAGCTGCGAGTGGTGCAGCACCTGCACCTTCGGCGATCATCTTCTGAGATTCGATAAGTGCAAGGATAGCTGATGAAATTTCGTCATCTGTTACAGTTACGATATCGTCAACATACTGCTGAACATACTTGAAAGTATGCTCGCCCGGCTCTTTAACCTGAATACCGTCAGCAACAGTAGATACTTTATCAAGATGAACAGGCTTGCCCTGCTTGATTGATTCATACATAGACGGAGCGCCCTCTGCCTGAACACCGTAAACCTTGATGTTAGGATTAAGACTCTTAATTGCGCAAGCAACACCGGAGATAAGTCCGCCGCCGCCGATAGCACATACAACAGCGTCTACATCAGGCATTTCTTCAAGAATTTCAATGCCGATTGTACCCTGACCTGCAATTACATTTTCATCGTCAAACGGATGAATAAAAGTATAGTTATGTTCGTCACGAAGCTCACAAGCCTTGTTGTAGGCATCATCATACACACCCGGCACCATACAAACTTCTGCGCCGTAACCCTTTGTAGCCTCAACCTTAGAGATTGGAGCGCCATCAGGCAAGCAGATAAGTGACTTAATGCCGTATTTTGTTGCAGCAAGTGCAACACCCTGAGCGTGATTGCCTGCGGAACAAGCAATAACACCATGTTTCTTTTCTTCTTCTGTGAGCTGAGAAATCTTATATCCCGAGCCTCTTACCTTAAATGAGCCTGTAATCTGCAAGTTTTCAGGCTTGAGGTAAATTTCGCAGTCATTGCTGATAGCGGAAGCCTTAACAAGCGGGGTAGGGATAACTACATCTTTAAGTACATAAGATGCGTGATAGATTTTATCAAGTGTAACCATATAAATCTCCTCTTTCACTCTTGTTACTTTATAATTATAAATCAGAATTGAGCTAAAAACAAGTTTTTTTGCAATATTCTTCAAAAAATATTGCAAAATTCTGCTTGCTGATATAGAAAAGTCAACATAAAAGAAAGTTTGGCACATTATTGTTGCTTTTTAATGTGCCAAACTGCAACTTAATTATTTATTCGGTTGAGTTTTTAATTTTTCAAATTCATTTGTGCCGGACATTTCATTTTCTTTTATAGCGTCGTCAATCCTTTTACCTTTGGTTAGGTAAGAGAACGGAGCGGAAATCAATATTGCGCCGTAATATGTAATAAATCTCCACAACAGGATTGCAGGTTTAATTTTGTTTGCAAGTCCCACAACAAAGAAAGGTCCGAAGTACATAGTAAATGCAAGTTCTGCACCGCCCGATGCACCGGGTAATGGTACAAGATTTGAGGTAAAGAGCACAAACGACTGAATGCAAATTGTATCGAGAAAACTAAGCGGTACTTGTCCATTTTCGATAGCGATGCCATGCATATCAAACGAAAGATAAACAAAGTACGGAACAGAGAGAATAGCGATTACCTGCATTGCAACAAGTCCGTAAAGCAAGAACGTTCTTTTCTTGTTTTCATAGAGCTTTTTGTTACCTTGATGGAAAAGCTCTACCTGCTCGTTGAGAGATTTTACCTTGTCATCGGGTTTTTTGATGAATTTTAATTTGTGCAATAGCTTATCAATGAATTTTATGAGTTTACCTGTAATTTTCGGACTGAACGATACAACCAAAAAGAGAACTGTAACAATAGTTTGCGTCAAAAATCCGAGAATGATAAACAGGGTAGACCATATATTGGTAAAGGCGGATTTAAAATAATCAAATTTAATTATAATTGCAAGAATACTGAAAACGCCTGTAACAATTTGATAATACACAAATTTTTGCGTCATACACGCCGAGCCGAACCCGACTCCGACTTTCATTTTTGAAAGAAGATACAACTGCATAGGTTGTCCGCCGGTATTGGATGGAGTGACAGCACCGAAGAATACACCTACAAGCGCAACTTTTAGCGAATCAATAAACCTGAAATCAGGGTATTGTGTTCTTATTAATATTTGCGTTACAAAGGTATCAATAATTATATTCATATCAAACGCTATAAGTCCTGCAATTATCCAGCCCCATATAAATCCATCGGGCGAGGACAACAGGTCAATCATACCGTTTTCAGAAACGCAGAAAAAGACTATAAGATAAAAGGTAATGCCAAGAACTATTATATTAAAAATAAGCTTTCCGCTTATTCTAAAGCGTTTTCGCTTTTTCTCGGTGCTCAAGAAATCTCCTCCAAAATTTTCTATTCACAAAAATGTGTACTTTAATATAATACAATCTTTTTTCTGAAAAATCAATTTACAATTCTGTCACTTATGCACTTTTGTTGTAAAAAATATATATTTTGCGATAATTTGTAGAATAAAGCACTTGAGAATTATCAAAAACTGTGATAGAATTAATAAAAACATATAATATATTTAGGATGATTTAATGCAATTTTTTAATTTATACGGAGTACCCGTAATTGTAATTTTATTTATTGTGTGGATGATTTTCAGAAATATTGATAAAAAATATAAGCCTCCGACAGATTCTGTGAACAGAGGATTAAAGGGATTTGAGCAAATCGGCGGCTTTGCCGTAATTTTTCTTATGGTGTGCGGATTCGGAATACAGGGTGACGGCTTTTTGTCAGATGCAATGAAAATCTTTTGGATTGTGTCAATGGTATTTTTGCTGTTGCTGCATATTTTAAGCTGCATAATGTTTTACCGCAGCAGAAACCATACATTGCATATGCTGACGGCAATTTTTCCAAGCGTGATTTTTATTCTTACAGGTTTGCTTGAGCAAGACCCACCGCTTTTATTGTTTGCAATAGTCTTTGCAATCGGAAAAATATATATGACATCTAAGTCTGAAATTTAATTGGAGATAATAAAATGAACATTGTTATGTTATTAAAGCCAAAGGAAACAGTGGCTTATATTTATGAGAACAGTACAATCAGACAGGCGCTTGAAAAGATGAAAGCCCATAGCTACACCGCTGTGCCTGTAATTGACGAGTACGGCAAATATGTCGGTACAGTCAGCGAGGGCGACTTTTTGTGGTACATAGTCGAAAAGCAAACGCAGGGAATAAAGTCGCAGGAAAAATATTTTGTGCGTGACCTTATTCGTACCGATTTTAACCCGTCTGTAAAAATCAGCGTTGATATGAAAGAGCTTTACGAAAGAGCCTTAAATCAGAACTTTATTCCCGTTACAGATGATTCGGGAGTTTTCATAGGTATTGTTACCCGTAAGGATTTAATCAGCCACTTTGTTGACAAAAGCAGGCTGTGAGCGACTGCCTGCTGATTTAAGATATTTCTGCATACAAAAGACCTCCGTTTGTTGCGGAGGTCTTTGTTTTGTTATTTTTCTAAAAGATTTTTAAGCGTTTCAAAAAGCGCTGAGTCGGCCTTTTTAATCGGCATAGGTTTGTTTGAGCGGTTTACACAGCAATGCGTGGTTCTGCCTGTTGTTGCGAGAATATCGGAATCGGCAAATCTGATTTCGTATTCAAATTCCATCTTTGCAGCCGACAGATTTGTCAGCTTTGTTGTAATGTAAACCTTATCGTCAAATTTCAGAGGAATAATGTACTTTGCGTATGCGTCAACAACGGCAATAGAAACACCTTTATCCTCAAGTGCTCTTACATCGCAGCCGATCTGCTCCATAAAGTCACATCGAGCCTCTTCAAAAAATCTGATATAATTCGAATGGTGAACAATGCTCATCATATCGGTTTCATAGTAATTGATTCTTCTTGAATATGGTTTTATTTGCAAAAGTATCACCCTTTATTTTTTGATAAGCAAACCGTTTTTCAAATCTTCCTTAGCCTGTTGTCTTATTTTAAAGTGCTGCTTTTTACCTGTTGCTGTGTGCGGCAATTCTGTAACAAAGCGGTAGTATCTCGGAGCCTGATACTTTGAAATGTCAGGGGAATTTGCGCAAAATTCAAAAAGCTCCTTGACAGTAAGGCTTTCGTCCTCGGGAATAACATAGGCTGCAACGCTTTCGCCACGAACACTGTCAGGCACACCCGTTACTATACATTCCGAAACTTTAGGGTGCTTATTGATAGCCTCTTCGATTCTTGCAGGGTAGATATTTTCGCCCTTGCTGATAATCATATCATCTTTTCTGCCCGAAATTGTGATAAATTGATTTTCATCCCAAGTGCCTACATCGCCTGTGTACATCCAACCGTCGGCAAATTTATCCTTTGTGGCTTTTTCGTTGCCTACATAGCAATAGGTTGTCTTACCGGGGCACTTAATAATTATTTCGCCCTCTGTCTTGCCGTCACAAGGAACCGTATCATCGGGATTTGCTTTTCCCTCATCGTAAACATTTACGATTCTTACCTCGTCATCGGTACATGAACGACCTGCAGAACCTGACATTTCAGGTAAATCATACGGGCGTAAAAATGTGTTCCAAAATGTTTCTGTTGTGCCGTAGCCGTTAAAGATATTAGGTGTAAGCACATTCTGAAAACGAATACAAGCCTCTTTTTCAAGCGGACTGCCCATAGTTATTATACCCTTTAAAGAAGAAATATTCTTAGGGTACTTTTCCTGTCGGTTTGCAAGCAGAGTGAGAATTGACGGTACACCTGTTATAAAAGTAATCTTATTGCTCTCTACATATTCAAGGCAGGTCTTAGGGTTAAAATTACGCATAATTACAATACATCCGCCTACATACAAAGTAGGGGTAGGACCGCCCGAATGTAAACCGCCACGGTGGAACCACGGCGTCATATTCATTGTAATGTCGGTAGGGTTGAGCGGAAAATGCATAATTACATCGTGTGCTGAAAGCACTTCGTTTACATTGTTGAGCGGAACACCCTTTGGTGTGCCTGTTGTGCCCGAAGTCTGCAAACGAACAACCTCATCATATATATGCGGCTCAAAATCTACAGGCGGATTTTCTTCGGAGACATTTTTTATATAGTCCTCAAAAAGAATATGTCCCTGCGGAAGTTCGATTTCTTTACCGGAGTTGTTTACGGCGATAATTACCTTTGGAGTATGAGAAGTGATTTCAAGAGCCTTTACAACGGTATCAAGGATTTCTGTGTCATACATATATACAGTAGGCTTGTTGTGACCGATGATTTCCGCCGTTTCGCCCGGAGAAAGATTAAAGTTTGCGGGATTACCGATAGCGCCGAGTTTTTGCGGTGCTATATATCCAAGCAAAAATTGTGTAGAGTTAAAAAGCTGCATAAATACAACATCGCCCTTTTTAACACCGTCTGCTTTCATGGCATTTGCAAACTTATTTGCAGCTGTGTTTAATTCTGTATATGTCCACTTTATGTTACGAGCAGGGTCAATAACAGCTGTTCTATTGCCAAAACGGCGAACGTTTCTCATAAAGCCGTTAAGCCATGTAAATTCGCTTTCAAATGTTTTTACAAACATATCTGTATCATAAGTAAACTGCATAAATTTCTCCTTTATATCGTTAGGGATTATCCCTTGTATCTGCCTACAATAATGCTTGAATTCTGTCCGCCGAAGCCAAATGCGTTCGACATAGCATAATCTATTTCGGCTTTCTTTGCTGTGTTAGCGACAAAGTCTATTCCGCTGCACTCGGGGTCAACTTCATTTAAGTTGATTGTCGGCGGAATTACTCCTGTTTCAATAGCTTTTACGCAGGTAATAACCTCTGTGATGCCGCCTGCGCCCATCATATGACCTGTTGCACCCTTTGTTGAGCTTACATATGGGAGCTTGTCACCAAATACATTTTTGATAGACGCTGTTTCAACTGTGTCGCCTTTGTTGGTAGCTGTGCCGTGAGCGTTTACATAACCTATCTGTGATGTGTCGATATTTGCCTGTGCAATAGCCTGTTTCATACAAGCAATAGCGCCTCTTCCTTCCGGATGCGGAGCTGTTACATGGTAAGCGTCATCTGTGTTGCCGCAGCCGAGAACTTCGCCGTAAATCTTTGCGCCTCTTGCAAGCGCGTGCTCCTCGGTTTCGAGAAGAAGCGCACCGCCGCCCTCTCCGATTACAAAACCGTCACGGGTAACATCAAAAGGTCTGCTTGCGGTAGCGGGGGAGTCGTTTCTGCGTGAAAGTGCCTTTGCGTTTGCAAGCGAATAAATTACGAGCGGGCAAAGAACTGACTCCGCACCGACAGCGAGCATTACATCGGCTTTGCCTGTCTGTATACACATACAAGCTGTGTTGATTGCATCGCCGCCCGATGAACAAGCTGTGCTTACGGTAAAGCTCGGACCTTGAATATTGTGTTCGATTGCGATATTTGCAGCGGCAATGTTGCCGAGAATTTTAGGAATAAATCTCGGGCCTACCTTTTTATGTGCAGCGCCCGAAAGTGCGTCTTGAGTGAACGCAATTGTAGCAATGCCGTTCATAGCTGTACCCATTACAATACCTGTGCGTTCAGGTTCAATTTCAAGGTTGCTCTGCTTTAAAGCCTCCTCTGCAGCAATATAAGCATACTGCATAAACGGATCCGTTTTTCTGATTAAGTCTTTCGGCATATAATCCGACGGGTTAAAATTCTTTACTTCGCCCGCAATCTGAACCGCAAGTTCCGAGGCGTCAAAGCTCTTGATTGTGTCTATACCCGACACGCCTGCTGTGATATTTTCCCAGTAATTATCTACACCTATGCCGATAGGTGTAACTGCGCCCATACCTGTAATAACTATTTTTTTCATAACTGCTCCTTGCCGCATAATTATTTATAGTATTTGATTATTATTTGATTTTTGCATACTATTATGCTATACTCAAATTATAGCAGAAAGGAAAGAATTGGTCAACTAAAGTTTTAATGTAATTATTTATCGATTTTGACTTATTTATTCACTTCCTGCATAACAAGGTACAATTAGTGAAAACTTACAGTACAAAAATAATATCCGCTTTTGAAAGGAGTGTTTATTTATGGACATAAGTCAGTTAAAATGTTTTATTTCGGTTGCTCGCACACTTAATTTTTCTGAGGCGGCAAGGCGCAACTATGTTTCGCAATCCACCGTCAGCCGATATGTTATTGACCTTGAAAAAGAATTTGGCGTACAGCTTTTTATACGCTCACATAGAGATGTTTTGCTTACGGACGAGGGCAAAACCCTTTTGCCGTATGCAATAGAAATTGTTGACACGCTTGCTAAAGCTACCTCTATAATTAAGCAAATGCACGAAGGGGGCAAGGGCAGAATTACCGTTGCCTGCGATCAAACCTCTTTTTCTTTTCCCACAAAATGTATAAAGGAATTTTGCAAACGCTATCCCGACATTACAGTTGATGTAAAGTCGCTTGACTGCTCAGGTAACGGCAATGTGCTTGGCGGCGACTATGACTTTTGCTTTATGCCAAGAGATATGCTGCCCGAAAGCTCATCTGTTGAGTCGATAGTTACCCATAGCGAACAGCTTTTTGTGATAGTCGATTCAACGAGTAAACTCGCAAGAAGAAAAGAAATTTCGCTTTCCGACCTTTCGGATAAAAAGCTTGTACTTCTTTCAGAAAATATTACTCCTATACTTTATATGGAGATAATGGATTTATACCGCACATTTCACATTGCTCCGAATGTTGCAAATACATTTGACGATGTAAAGAGTATGTATATGGCTGTGGCGGCAGGAATGGGAATTTCGATTGTACCAAGCTCGCTGCTCAATTTTTCATCCGACAAAAGCTGTGCGAGTATACCGCTTACAGACGCAGACACGAGTATTTCATATGTAATGGCATGGAATAAATCTGTGGCAAATCCTGTTTCAAAGCATTTTCTTGAACTTGTAAAGGAATACGCAAACGATGTGGATAACATTTACGGGTTGTAATGTGATAGTATTGTGAATATATATAATAAAATATGTGAAGTAACAAAAACTTTTCTATAATTTCACATACTTTTTGCTTAAAAACCCTTTACATTGGAAATAAAAGGTGTTATAATAGCCTTAGTCAAAGGGAAAATGACTAATATTTCCTGATAGGGGGACATAATAATGTACAGATTCACATTACCGAGAGATCTTTATCACGGTAAAGATGCTCTTTCAAGTTTAAAAACACTCGAAGGCAAAAAAGCAATTGTAGTAGTTGGCGGCGGCTCAATGAAACGCAACGGTTTCCTTGACAAGGCTGTTGACTATTTAAAAGAGGCAGGCATGGAAGTTAAGCTCTTTGAGGGCGTTGAGCCTGACCCATCTGTTGACACAGTTATGAAGGGCGCAGCTGTTATGAGAGAGTTTGAGCCTGACTGGATTGTTGCAATGGGCGGTGGCTCACCGATTGACGCTGCAAAGGCTATGTGGGCTTTCTATGAGTATCCTGAAATTACATTTGAGGATCTTATCACACCGTTCAGCTTTCCTAAGCTCAGACAGAAAGCTAAATTCTGTGCTATTCCGTCAACTTCGGGTACAGCAACAGAGGTTACAGCTTTCTCAGTAATTACAGATTACGAAAAGGGCATCAAGTATCCGCTTGCTGACTTCAACATCACTCCTGATGTAGCTATTGTAGATCCGTCACTTGCTGAAACAATGCCTAAAAAGCTTACAGCTCATACAGGTATGGACGCAATGACTCATGCTATTGAGGCATATGTATCTACTCTTAACTGTGACTATACAGACGCACTTGCACTCCACGCAATCAAGATGATTCACAATGACCTTAAAAAGTCTTATGACGGTGATATGGCTGCTCGTGATGCTATGCACAATGCTCAGTGTCTTGCAGGTATGGCATTCTCAAATGCTCTTCTCGGTATTGTTCATTCAATGGCTCATAAGACAGGCGCTGCATTCTCAGGCGGTCACATTATTCATGGCTGTGCAAACGCTATGTACCTTCCTAAGGTAATTAAATATAATTCAAAAGACGCTACTGCTGCTGAGCGTTATGCTCAGATTGCAAAGTTCATTGACCTTAAGGGCGACACAACAGAAGAACTTGTTGATGCACTTATTGCAGAGCTCCGCTCAATGAATGATCAGCTTGATATTCCGCAGGCTATCAAGAACTACGGCCCGGGCGGCGTAAAGGCTGATGTAAGCATTATTGACGAAAAAGAGTTTATGGATAAGCTCGCTGAAACAGCTAAAAACGCTATTGCAGACGCTTGCACAGGCTCTAACCCTCGTCAGCCAAGTCAGGAAGAAATGGAGAAACTTCTCAAGGCTTGCTACTATGACCTCGACATTGATTTCTGATTATAATTTATAACAGATTTCGTGTAGAATAAATTTATCTTTATCTTTTTATACTTATTTTCCTTTTAATTCCTTTGTTTTTATTATTTTGGTTTTCATTTGATAACCTCAAAACCTGCCCTTACATATTGCAAGGGCAGGTTTTCTGTTTATATGAAAAAGTTTGATATTGTAGTAATGAGATAGCATATTGCCACACCTATGGCTGTGGGCATTATAATTGAAAACATAGTCCAACCGATACTTCCTGTTTCTTTTTTTATGGTAAGACAGGTGGTTGAGCATGGAAAATGGAAGATACACATTATTATAGTGCAGAGCGCAGTTGTAACAGTCCAGCCGTTTTGCGTGAGCAATGCAAAAAGCTCTTCGTAGCTTGCAAAATCCGTAAGAGTGCCGTTTGAAAGGTAAGACATAATTATTATGGGAATAACGGTTTCGTTAGCGGGAAAGCCAAGCAAAAACGCCATTACTATTACACCGTCAAGTCCGATGGCTTTACCGAATGGATCAAAAAATTCTGTGCAGTATGCAAGCAGTGATTGGTCAGCAATATAAATATTTGCAAGCAGCCATATGAGAGCACCGGCAGGTATAGCCACCACAACCGCTCTGCCCAGCACGAATAATGTGCGGTCTAAAAACGAGCTTGCTATTGTTTTTAAAATTCTCGGCTTGCGGTAGGGCGGAAGTTCCAGTGCAAATGCCGAGCGCTCACCCTTTAGCAGTGTTGTGGAGAGAATTTTTGAAACAAACATAGTGACGGCAACCGCAAAGAGAATAAGCAAAACGAGTATAAGGGCAACGCCGACCGAGCCTGACAGCACGCAGGCACTGCCCGAAAAGAATATTGTGATTACCGCAATAAGCATTGGAAATCTGCCGTTGCATGGCATAAAGTTGTTGGTTACAGTGGCTATAAGCCGTTCTTTTGGCGATTCAATAATTCTGCAGCCTGTAACTCCGCAGGCATTACAGCCAATTCCCATAGCCATAGTCAAGCCTTGCTTGCCATGCGCTCCGCATTTAGAAAAGAATTTGTCAAGGTTAAATGCAATTCTCGGCAAATAGCCAAAGTCCTCTATTAAGGCAAACAGCGGAAAGAAAATCGCCATTGGCGGCAGCATTACCGCTACAACCCAGCTGAGAGTAGTATAAATGCCGTCTATAAAAAAGCCTTTTATAAAATCGGGAGAATTGAAAAAATCAAAGATATACACAAGACCGATTTTTATATATTCAAACATACAGCTCAGCAGTTGGCTCGGATAATTTGCTCCTACTGCTGTTATCCAAAAAAGCAGTCCGAGCAGGAGTATCATTATAGGTATTCCTGTAATTTTAGAAGTAAGTATTTTATCGAGCTTTCTCGTTTTTGCACTTATATTTTCGCCGCACTTTTTTACACAATGGCTGCAAATTTCCTTTGCCCTTGCTGATAAAATTTCTGTGTTTTGCCTGCGCTTTTCTGTGTCTGAAATATCTATGCCATCATAAAGCCGAGAAACTCGAAAGCACTTTGTTTTTTCTGTGCATACATCGTAAATTTTTTCTCTGATTTTTTCAATATCGGCTTTCTTTGTTGCGTTAGTGCTGATAACAGGTATGCCGAGGTTCAGCGAAAGCTCATCTTCATCAATGATAAACCCGTTTTTGGCACATTCATCGCTTAGGTTAAGGCACAATACCGCCTTTTTGGCAACAGAAAGCACCTGCAAGGTAAAGGAAAGGTTGCGCTCAAGCACGCTTGAATCTATTACTATAACTGTGCAGTCAATGTCATCTCGCACAAGAAACTGCCTTGAAACATCTTCCTCGGGAGAAAAGGAAATCATAGAGTATGTGCCGGGCAAATCTATGATTGAAAATGTTTTGTCGTTGATTTTCGTACAGCCTTTTGCATATTCAACGGTTTTTCCCGTCCAGTTGCCTGTGTGCTGTTTCATACCTGTAAGCGCATTGAAAATTGTGCTTTTGCCCACATTCGGGTTACCTGCAAGTACCACATTATAGCTTGCGTTATTGCACATATTTCCGCTTGCCTCGGTTTTACGGCTGTTTCTTGTCAGCAAGTAAAAACCTCCCAACTTTAGATTTTATGTGTAGCTTTGTGTAGAATGCACCGTAATTTTGGCGCAGTCGCTTTCTCTGAGCGCAATTACAGTGCCTTTTGACAGATACGCCCTCGGATCTCCGAACGGACTTTTTATAATCGGAATAATTTTTTCGCCCTCCGTTATGCCCATATCATTAATTCTGTTTTTTATGCCGTTTTCACATTCAATGCTGTCTATATAAGCCTCGCAGTTCAGCGGAATTTTATTAAGAGTTGTTTTATTCATTACTTCACCCGAATTTTAAGCATAACGCCGAAAGGTGGGCGCTATGCCTGCTTTTTTATTAATAACAGAGTATTCAGCTAAAAGTATATAGTTACAAATTTGCTTTTCTGCTTTTAAATTCAAATTTACTATGATATAATTGTTATAAGCAAGCCGTATTCTACATAAAAATTTTATGGGGTGTATGGCTTTATGAAAATTAAGAAAATTATTTACTTTTCAATATGTTTAGTTCTCATTTCGGCATTTGTTTGTCTGATAACTGCCGCATACTTTCGTTTGAATGTTATGACAAGCGAGGGCAATGTCGGCGATTGTAAGCACACGATTATTATTGACGCAGGTCATGGTGGTGAGGACGGCGGAGCTGTTTACGGCAATGTGGTGGAAAAGGATATTAATTTGCAGATTTCCGCAAAGCTATCCGATATGCTCACACTCTTCGGCTACAAAACCGAGCAGGTAAGAACTGAGGATAAATCTGTTTATACTCAGGGCGATAATATCAGACAGCGCAAGGTTTCCGATATGAAAAACCGCCTTTCTATGTTTAATTCAAGCACTGACAATGTTGTAATCAGTATTCATCAGAATAAATTTACCGAAAGCAAATACAGCGGAACGCAGATTTTCTATTCGCCAAACAATCCGCAGAGTGCAGACCTCGCCGAAAGCATTAGACAGTCTGTGGTAACATTACTTCAGCCTGAAAACGAAAGAGAGTGTAAAAAGGCGGATAAAAGCATTTATCTCTTAAAAAATGCAACTGTGCCTGCTGTGATTTGTGAGTGCGGTTTTATCTCAAACGAAAGCGAATGTGCAAAACTGCAAGAAAATACCTATCAGCAAAAAATGGCTTATTCAATAGCTGTGGGATTTATGAATGTTTATTAAAGGAAGTTTAATATGGCAAAAATCAAAAGTGTATATATATGCTCGCAATGCGGTTACGAATCGCCTAAATGGTACGGAAAATGTCCTACCTGCGGCGAGTGGAATACTATGGAGGAAGAAATCAAGGAGAGCGTAAAGACCGCTCCTGCCGTAAAAAGAAAGGTAACTTCGGCTGTTTCTGCTCCGTATTCAATTACTGAAATCACTACCGAAAACGAACACCGTTACGATACAGGTTGCGGCGAGCTGAACCGAGTGCTTGGCGGCGGAATTGTAAAAGGAAGTCTTATTTTACTTGGCGGTGACCCCGGTATAGGCAAATCAACCGTACTTTTGCAAATATGCCAATATCTCGGCAATTCTATGAAAGTATTATATGTGTCGGGCGAGGAATCGCAAAGACAGCTAAAGCTGAGAGCAAACCGACTCGGCGTAAATTCTCCTAATCTGTATGTAATGACCGAAACGGATGTAGAAATTGTTTGTGAACAGATAAGAGCCGAAAAGCCCGACATTGTAATGATTGACTCAATTCAGACAATGAATCTTACCGAGTTAAGCTCGTCACCCGGCAGTGTAACGCAGGTAAGAGAGTCGACAAACTGCCTTATGCGCACCGCAAAGTCGCTTGATATTCCAATGTTTGTTGTAGGTCATGTAAACAAAGAGGGTTCAATCGCAGGCCCTAAGGTGCTCGAACATATTGTAGATACCGTATTGCATTTTGAGGGCGACAAGCAGATGTCTTGCAGAATTTTGCGAGCTGTTAAAAACAGATATGGCTCAACCAACGAAATCGGTGTGTTTGAAATGACCGATACAGGACTTGTAGAAGTGCCAAATCCATCTGTAATGCTGCTTTCAGGCAGACCAAAGGGAGTGTCGGGTACTTGTGTAACCTGCACTATTGAGGGTTCTCGACCAATTCTTGCCGAGGTGCAGGGACTTGCAACTCAGAGCGGCTACGGCAACGCTCGCAGAATGGCAACAGGCTTTGACTACAACAGACTTTCACTTTTGCTTGCCGTACTTGAAAAAAGGGCAGGGTACTATTTTTCTAATAACGATGCGTACATAAACATTGTCGGCGGTTTGAGAATAGACGAGCCTGCCATTGACCTTGCGGTTGCAATGGCGCTTATCAGCAGTCTTAAAGATGTACCGATTGCCGAAAATGTTGTTGTATTTGGCGAAATCGGACTTGCAGGTGAAATCAGAGCGGTTTCTCAGGCACAACTCAGAGTAAACGAGGCGGTAAGGCTCGGATTTACAAAAATTATTTTGCCGTATCACAACATAAAAGCCGTAAAATGTGATGGGGCAGAGCTTGTCGGCGTAAAAAATATAAGACAGGCTTTTGAGGCTGTCAGCATATGAGTTATGTTGTTATGTCGGACGAATATCCAAAGCTATGCAGTGCGATTGAAAGTTACGGATATAATATAATTTCCTCTGATAAAATTTTAAAATTCAATACTCCGGAGCAAAGGCATATTGATATGCAGTTGCTAATGATAGAAAATAACATTTTTTTATTACGGGAATGTATATCGTTAAGAAAAAACCTTGAGAATAAAGGATACAATATAATTCTTTGCGAGAATAATATTAAAGGCAAATATCCAGATTGTGTAGCGCTGAATTGCCTGTATCTGGGCGGAAAATTATACGGCAGGGAAGATGTTATAGATATTTCCGTAAAAAATTATTGCAAGAAAAACAGCATTGAAATTGTTAATGTAAAGCAAGGCTACACTCGATGCTCTACGGCTGTTATATGCAAAAACAGCGCAATTACCGCCGACAACACAATTTATAATGCTCTGACAAAAAGCGGAGTTGATGTGCTGAAGATTGAAAGTGGAAATATAAGACTTGACGGGTACGATTACGGATTTATCGGCGGCGCTTGCACAATGCTTGATAAAGATACTTTGGCGTTTTTCGGTGATATAAAAACACACCCGAATTTCCGAGAAATCGAGAAGTTTTGTATAATTCATAATGTAAAAATTATTAATTTAATAGAAAATGCACCGCTTATAGATATAGGCGGTGCATTGAGAATATAACTGACTTTGTATAACAAGGTCAGTTTTTTACTTCTGCCACTACTGCGTCATCAATAAACCAAGTGCGAGTCCCAACTGTGGAAATTTTATTCTGTTTGCTAATGTTAAAGTGTTTGAGAACATACTCTGTTCCCAAATATTAATTAAAAATCCGTCCGGTCTTTTTCAATATAAACATCAGGCACTGTAAGGGGAATGCACACCCTGTCATCAATAATAAGCGGCTCAATAGTGAATGCTGAAAGTAAAATAATATTAATCGACAATTTAATTATTTTCGCCGTTTTCTGTTTTCTTGTTTGCCTTTGGCTTAACATTTGATAACGGATTTTTTTCGGCGGCATTTTTCATTTGCTCGGAGCTTAGGTGGGTGTAAATCTCGGTTGTGCCAAGGTTTTCGTGACCGAGTACATCTTTAAGCACTCGTATGTCAACTCCGCCGTACTGATACATAAGCGTTGCGGCAGTGTGCCTGAGCTTATGACAGGAATATCCCTGAGCATTAAGTCCGATTTTTTCAAGATATTTATACACCATAGCCTGAATGGTTTTAACACTCATTCTGCGGTGGTTTCGGCTGATAAACAGTGCATACTTGTCTTTGACACCGTCAACAGGTCGCACACGCATATAGTTTTGAATAGCAGATACGCAGGCAGAATTGAGATAAATAACCCGTTCTTTGTTGCCTTTGCCAACAACCCTCAGGGTGTTGTCCTGACGAATATCGGTATAATTTAAAGATGCCATTTCAGACACACGCAATCCGCAATTTAAAAACAGTGTTAATATGCAATAATCACGCTCTTTATAATCGCCGTCAACGGCATTTAGCAGTTCAAGACTTTGCTCAAGTGTAAGATATTTTGGCAAAGCTTTTTTCTTTTTCGGAACTTCAAGCTGTTCGACGGGATTTGTGCTTAAAACGCATTTTTTAGTAGTCAGATAATTAAAATAGCCTTTAAGACTTGAGCATTTGCGAGCTCGTGTAACATTTTGATTGTTGCGCTCACGCTGAATATAATTCATAAATTCGTATGCGTCATTGAGCGTAACGGTTTTCACAAGCTCAAGATCTACATCGGCTATTGAAATACTTTCAAATTCCGCATCCTCAGGCACAAGTCCACGCTGTAACTTTATAAATCTGAAAAATGTGCGCAAATCTATGTAGTATTCATCAACGGTCTTTTGAGATTTGCCTTTGACCGTCTGCATATAAAATAAGTAATCCTTGATGATCTGCGGTGCGTCATCAATAAAAGAAACTCCCATGTGCATTTACTCCTCACCTCAACTATACAAAATATGCCTTTTGTATAGTTGACTATATCTTAATTCAAGGGTAGAGTTGGATTGAAATGCCTCTACCTTTCTGAGTGATTATTATAAAAGATTATTACAACTTGCTAATACAATTTGCGTAATTAAAATTTTTATCATATTAATTTTATTTCAGCCTGCAATTATAAAATTATAATTAAATCTATGGTTGATTAAATTGTTTTTCTTTTTACAAATTTGCAATCAATAAAACATTTTACTTTACGGTATATAATTTCGGTTTTAATATCTAAAATGAAATTAAATTGAATAGTATGAATTATTACTTACACTTTATTATATCATATGGCATATAAAATGCAAAATAATTTTAATTATTGAATTTTTGCAAATAAATAAAATTATTTAAATTCAACTAATATTATTGACATCAAATAAAAAAACAGTATAATAATTTTAAACAAACATTATTAATTTGAAACAAAATAATTAAATGAGTTGATTTTTATGTATGTGGACTTAATTTTATATTTAATACCTTTTTGTTTTGCAGTTCTGTTTTTGCAGACTTTCATTAAGGTTTTATTAGCAAGATGTGTGAACAAAATCATATATAAAGAAAAAATAATTGATAAAGAAATTAGAAATAAATTTTACCGCAATTGCTTAATTGCCTATCTCTTAGCTTTATTTGGTGGAGTAATTTATATTGTTATACAACTATTGATTGATAGCTCATCAGATTTTTCAAGCGTTTTGAATCAAAATATTTTTAATTTTAGTATTATTTTAATTGCTACACCGTTAATCTGTTTGTTTTTTGATTGTTTCACTATATTCAGAAATTCAGAGCTTACTAAAACACAAAAAATTATCACTTTGATTATTTTTGTTTTTGTAACGATTCCGTTTCCGCTTTTGTTTTGTTCAACTGTATAAAATCTCTTAGATGACTAATATAAGATTTATAACAAAAACAAGTGACAGTTATATTGAAATGACCCCATAAAGAAAGCGACTAAGAGAGATCTTGGTCGCTTTTGTTATGCAGCTTTGTGTCTGTAATCTACAGGAGATAGTCCATCAAGCTTAAGCTTGATACGCTTGTTGTTGTACCATTCTATATATTCCGTAAGTTCCGAGATAAAATGCTCAACTGACATAAATTCTTGCAGATACAGCAATTCTGTTTTTAATAAACTGAAAAAGTTTTCAGCACAAGCGTTGTCAAGACAGTTGCCCTTTCGTGACATACTTTGCCTGATACCCTTGTCCGCAAGCATTTTCTGATAACGCTTATTTAGATAATTAGTAAAAATGTGGACATAATCCTACAAAAGACAAAAAATAAGAACCGCAACAATAGTTACGGTTCTTATTTGGCGGAGGACAAGGGATTTGAACCCTCGCGCCGCGTTAGCGACCTACTCCCTTAGCAGGGGAGCCTCTTAACCACTTGAGTAATCCTCCGTGTAGTTAAACTACAAAAAATTATTTAAAAAATTAAATAAATGGCGGAGAGAAAGGGATTCGAACCCTTGGTCCCTCGCGGGATCACTAGTTTTCAAGACTAGCTCCTTAAACCACTCGGACATCTCTCCGTATAAGCTGTTATCACAACTCAACGATATTTATTATATCACTTTGTGATACATTTGTCAACAGTTATCTTAAAATTTTATATAAATTTATTTTAACTGTTATATAAAGCGATAAGAAAATCGGCAATCAAGTGGCGGAGAGAAAGGGATTCGAACCCTTGGTCCCTTGCGGGATCACTAGTTTTCAAGACTAGCTCCTTAAACCACTCGGACATCTCTCCGTATTGCCGATTAACTTACGCAACGATATATTTTATACCATTTTTTCAGCCGTTTGTCAAGATTTTTTTGAAAATTTTTCAAAATTTTGCAAAATTACTCGTTTTCCGCTGCTTTTCTCTTAGAGAATACGCATCCGCAGTAGTTTTGACGGTACAAATTGTGTTCTGCCGAAAGCACAATAGAGCGTTTGTATCCCTCTTTTTTCTTGAAATCACTGCTCAGCCATTTAACATTATAAATTTCTGCAAAGTGTTCTCCTATACTGTTAAGAAGTCCGGCGTTTTTCAGCGGACTTATTGTTAAAGTGGTTGTAAAGTAATCAAAATTCATTTCCCGAGCAATACGGGCTGATTTTTCGAGGCGGAGTTCAAAGCATTTTTTGCACCTTTCCCCTCCCTCTGGTTCGTTTTCAAGACCTTTTACGGCAGAAAAATACTCCAAAGGTGTGTATTCGCCCTCAATAATGCTTACGGGATATTTAAAATTCATTTCTGAAATAAAACGCTTTTCCTCGTTTAATCTATGCTCGTATTCCTCTTTTTCGGAAATATTGGGATTGTAAAAGAAAACAGTAATTTTAAAATACTGTGACAGATATTCAAGACAATAGCTCGAGCATGGTGCGCAACAGGCGTGCAAAAGCAAGGTAGGCACTGTGTCTGTCTTTTCAAGATTTGAGATTATTCCGTCAAGAATTTTCTGATAATTTACCTTGTTCATCGCTCGTCCTTATTTCTGTGCCAAAATCATATTCAAAAGTTCGTCGGCGGTTGCGGCAACCTGTGGTGCGCCTGCGTCCATAAGCTCTTTTCTTCCACGAAATCCCCACTCTACACCGAGCATATTTACTCCTGCATTGTTGGCTGTGAAAACATCTACATCGCTGTCGCCAATATAAATGCACTCGCTTTGCTTTACATTGTGCTTGCTTAAAATAGCGTTCAGAGCCTCGCCGTCAGGCTTGCACTTGTATTCCTTTTTGTTGCCCCAAGCCTCTGTGAATTTATGATTCGGAAACACCTTTGAAAGAATAGCGCCCACAAATTCGTCAGGCTTGTTTGAGAGTACGGCGGTCATAATGCCGTTTTTGTCGAGCTGTTCCAAAAGCTCGGTGCAGCCCTTGTATTCAGCTGTATGGTCATTGCTGTGAGCACCGTAGTAAGTGTTAAATCCGTTCATAACCGTATCAAAAAGTGCCTTATCTTCGCTTTTCTCGCCCATTGCACGCTTTATAAGCATTTCTCTGCCGTTGCCCACAAAGTGGTTATAATTTTCCATCGGCTGAACAGAAAGTCCTGCCTTTTTAAGTCCCTCATTGGTGGCAATACCAAGGTCAACAAGGGAATTTACAAGTGTGCCGTCCAAATCAAATACTACCATTTTTACCATATTAAAGACCTCTTTCTTGTTCAAACAAAATCGCACGACAAGGCGCAGCCTCAAGACCGCCGAGCTTTATAGGAAATGCAAAAAGCTCGTAGTCGCCGTCTGAAATATCGGATAAATCAAGATTTTCTAAAATTGCAATGCCTGCCTCGGCAAGAATTTTATGTGTTTCGTTTTCGTCAAATTCGGGTGCGATTGACTGTGCGTCAGTGCCAATCATTACTACATCGCTGTCGGCAAGAACCCTTGCGGCAAAGGCAGACACAAAAGCCTTGCAGTTGCCGTGCAAAAGCAGTTTCTTACGGCTGTGCGCAAGAATTTTGTCCATATCCTCGCCTGTAAGAATACCGTTGACGGTGACTACCGTACATTTGCCCGTAAAGGTGTTTAAACGCATTTTTGATATAGGACTGCCATCATCAGAAAAATGCAACGGTGCGTCAATATGAGTGCCTGTGTGGGTGCTGATACTTATGGCAGACAAATTATAGTCATCGCCGTTTTTAATGCTTTTAACTTTTGTTACCTCGGTTTTCGGATCTCCGTCAAACACCTTGCAGGTGAGAGTATCTCTTGAAATATCATGAATTATCAAGCTATGCACCAACTTTTTGTCTTAATACATCTATTATACTATATAATTACAAAAAATTCAAATACAAATGGGACTGCCTTTCGACAGCCCCATAAATTTATACATTTATCAAATTCTTGCAACGCCTGTTTCGATAGCGGCTTTTTTAACAGCCTCGGCAACAGTCTTACCGATTCTCTTATCGAAAGCCTCCGGAAGAATGTAGTCGGCATTAAGCTCACTGTCGCTTACGAGCGAAGCGATTGCAAATGAAGCGGCAACTTTCATCTCTTCGTTGATGTCGCTTGCACGGCAATCAAGTGCACCTCTGAAAATGCCCGGGAAAGCGAGAACATTGTTAATCTGGTTCGGGAAGTCACTTCTGCCTGTACCTACAACGGCGGCACCTGCTTTCTTGGCAAGGTCAGGCATAATTTCAGGAGTAGGATTAGCCATAGCAAAGAGGATTGGGTCTTTTGCCATAGATGCAACCATTTCTTCGCTTACGCAGCCTGCGGCAGAGATACCGAGAAATACATCTGCGCCCTTCATAGCGTCTGCGAGTGTGCCTGTCATATGCTCAAGGTTTGTAATCTCTGCCATTTCACGCTTAACGGCATTAAGTCTTTCGTCACCCTTGCAGATGATACCCTTACTGTCGCAAAGTATAATGTTCTTAACGCCCATATTGAGGAGGTGCTTGGCAATGGCAATGCCTGCTGCGCCTGCGCCGTTCATAACAACCTTTATGTCCTCAAACTTTTTGCCAACGAGCTTTAAAGCATTGATAAGACCTGCGGCAACGATAACTGCTGTACCGTGCTGGTCATCGTGGAAAATCGGAATGTCGCACTTTTCTTTGAGCTTTCTTTCAATTTCAAAGCAGCGAGGTGCTGCAATGTCCTCAAGGTTGATACCGCCGAAAGAACCGCTGATGAGGTAAATTGCATTTACGATTTCGTCAACATCTTTACTTCTTACGCAAATAGGAAAAGCGTCTACATCGCCAAACTCTTTAAAGAGTGCGCATTTGCCCTCCATAACAGGCATACCTGCCTCGGGGCCGATGTCGCCAAGACCGAGAACCGCTGTACCGTCTGTTACAACAGCAACGAGATTGTTTCTTCTTGTAAGCTCAAAAGACTTGTTGTAGTCTTTCTGAATTTCAAGGCAAGGCTCGGCAACGCCCGGTGTATATGCAAGAGATAAATCCTCAGCATTAGTAATAGGAACTCGTGAAACTACCTCGATTTTACCGTTCCACTCGTAATGCTTTTCGAGTGATTTCTGTCTGATGTCCATTATAAACTCTCCTTTGTTACAAATCTTTATTTATTATAAACTGAAAAAGCGGATATATCAAGCTATTTTGTGAAAATTCGGTTGACATTTTACAAAAAATCATATAATATTATATCTATGAGTGTATTGAACAGCTGCGGGAAATTGCCGAAAGGCGTTTTGCGAGGAAAGTCCGGGCTTCATAGAGCAAAAATAACGGCTAACGGCCGCCGGAGGCGACTCCAGGGATAGTGCAACAGAAAATTACCGCCACATTTTTGTGGTAAGGATGGAAAGGCGAGGTAAGAGCTCACCGGAGGTAACGAGAGTTATCTGCCGTGTAAACCCTATTTGAAGCAACACCGTGGTAGGACATTATACGCTTGCTCGGCGTGTCCTTAGGAGGTGGCATTGAGCAGTTCCGGCAACGGGCTGCCAAGATAGATGGCTGTTCACGACAGAACCCGGCTTACAGATACAGTCATATTTTTTAAAGACTACTGCTTTTGCAGTGGTTTTTATTTTTTTGCTTTTTGCGTTCTGTTCTGAATGTTAGCATTAGTAAATTATGATTTAGCGGAATAAATTGGAAAAGCAATTATAAAAGTTTGGTCGACCTTTTCAAAGGTCGTGGGTGTGGGCAAAGCCCACAAATACTTTCCATTTATGCAATTTAAGCAAAAAGCAAGTAAAAGCATTAAACTTCCACTTGCTTTTTTACCGTGTATTTTATTGAAATAACTTACTTAATCTCTTCCTTAACCTTTGAAACGGCTGAGAAAACTACAACTGCAAGTACAATCATAACCGCAAACGCAATGGCAGGAACAACTGCGCCGTAAATGTAGTTAAATCCGCTGTCCTCTTTTACAGTACCGCTGATTACAGTGTAGCCCTCAACATTTTCAGCGCTGAGTGTATATTTGTTATCGTTTACTGTAAGTGTAAAGTCCTTTGCTTTAAGCATTGAATCCGTAACGCCAAGGCTTGCAAGCTCATTAGCACCGCCAAGGTCAAAACTTGAACTCACAATTTTACCGTCTTTGGCAATAATTGTGTCGCCCTTACACTCGTCTGCAAGTTTTTCTCCTGTAACAGTTGTATATGTGTCTGTGTCAATATCAATAATTACGATACCGCCAACCGAACGGGTTACGCAAGCCATTACATTGTAAACACCGCTCTCGCCCTCTACGGCTTTAGGCTCTGAAGTTGTTTTGTAGGTAATGCCCTTTAAAACTGTTTTAAAATCCTTTGTGTTGTCAAAGTCATAAATGCTCTTGCCAACCTTTTCCTGCTCGGTTGCATTGATGATGTTGCCGTCAGGATCTGTTACGATAAAATTGTTAAGACCGAGGCTTTTGGAAATTGTTTCCCCTGCCTCAGGAGTAGTAAGCTCGTTTACGCATTCAGATACGATGTTTGCCTTTGCAAAAAGTCCGTCTGAATAAGCGTACTCGTTATATGCTTCATTGTTTACAAACTCAGTAACAACGCTTTTTGCGTCTTTTAAATATCTTGTGTTGCCTGTGCTTTGGTTTGATGTGAGAGCAACGCAAATTACCGATGTGGCTGCCATTACAACAGCAATAACAACTGCTATAATAACCGCAACGCTCTTTTTAACTGTCTTAGAATTGTTCATAATTTTCTTCCTTTCTAAATACCTTAACTTAATAATAGCATTTTGTTTATGCCAATGCAAGCAAACATTGTGAAATAATTAACTACTGCATATAAATTGACAATAAATGAACATCTGATTTCATTGTACATAGGGTATTTGAATAATTTTTAACCTTTTTGGCTAAATTGACAATTTACCTGATAATTTGCTTTTATTCAAAAATCATAGCAAAATACAATAATTATCTTTGTAAAATATTTTGCAAAATTTCCTGCGTTGTGCTAATATTCAAGTATAAATAAACACAAATTTATTTCGCTTTTTTGAAAATCAGAGATTTTTATAAAGAAAAATATTTTCTTGTATAAGCAATTCTTAACAATTCAAAATTCACTCGCAAACGGCTGCCGCTCAGGAGTGTTCAATTAGTATTTTTAAATTATTCTTGTTTATTTAGTTTTATTAGGGTTCAGAAAATGAAGCAGAGCGGTGCAAAAAATTTATCGGTGTTACTCAATATTTTAAGCACCTTACTTCATTAATTTTTTAAGGCTGAGCGTTCCTCCTTGTAAAGTAATCTACAAGGTTTTCTCTTGCAAAGCCTTCGCTGTAAAGGTTTGGATTCAGTTCATAAATAAACGAAGTATTCTGCGCCTTTCCGAATTTGCTTGCACGAAAACCACCCGATTTTATTATAATTCCTCTGTCCTCAAGTTTTCGTATGCTTTTTCTTACCGTATTGTCAGACATTGAGCAGGCGGTTGCAATGGTGTGTACCGACGGAAAACACACTCCCGTATCGTCACTGCAACGCACAAGATAGCTGAGTACAGACAGCTCTGAAGGAGTAAGCATAAGGCAAAACACCTCGTTTGGTAAAGTAAAAAAGTTTTTTATATTTTTCATAATATCACCTCAACTATATGGCGTAAACCAGAAAAATTGTGCTAATTAGTGCAATTAATTTTAATAAAGATAAATAATTACAACAATAAGAAAGCAAATAACAATATTATTTAATGTAAAGGAATGATTTTATGGGCTTTTTTGATGATTTATTCGGCGGATTTTTCGATTTTAACGGCGACGGCAAAACAGATGTTGGTGAGCAGTTTATAGCTCTCAATATGATGGGTGCATTCGACAATGACGAGGACGACAAAGACAGCGCTTTTGATGATGATTTTGATGACATTGATGATGATTTTTAAAATTAAACAGCATTATAAACAGCACATCCCATACTGCATTTTAGCGGTATGGGATGTGTTATGCTTTTTAAAGAGGACAAATCCCCATACCAACAATGCAGTATGGGGATTTTTAAGAAAGGACTATAAAAGTAGTTGTCATTTAATAAATCCTTGCACAAGTACAATTAGTACAAGTACAGGAAGTACAAATTGGAAATAAGGCTTTAAAAATCTTGAAAATTTCATACCCTTGCCTGTATTACATTCAGTAAGGTAATTGTCAAATCCCCAACCGAATTTTGTAACGCAGAACAGCAGATAAATAAGCGAGCCGACAGGCAACAAAATATTGCTTACAATGAAGTCCTCCATACCGAGAACATTCTGACCAAACAACTCAAAACCGCTCCAAATATTAAACCCGAACACACAAGGCAAACTTGCAATAAGAATAATAACCGCATTTATGACTACCGACTTCTTACGGCTGATGCCGAACATATCAATGCAGAACGAAATGATATTCTCAAAAACGGCAATGATAGTTGAAAAACACGCAAAAGTCATAAACAAAAAGAACAGTGTGCCCCAAATTCTTCCGCCTGCCATATTTACAAATACATTTGGCAAGGTAATGAATATGAGTGCAGGGCCTTGGTCGGGCTCAACTCCGTATGAGAAACACGCAGGGAAAATAATAAGTCCCGCCATAATTGCCACAAAAGTATCGAGTGCGCAGATTTTTACGGACTCGCCCGGAAGAGTATTGTCCTTTGACATATAACTTCCGAAAATTTCCATAGCCGCAATACCGAGGCTCAAAGTAAAGAAACTCTGATTCATAGCGGCGGAAACAATGTTGCCGATACCTATTTCGGATACTTTTTCAAAATCGGGAACAAGATAAAACTTAAGTCCCTCGCCTGCACCGCTCAACAAAATGCTGTTTACGGCAAGTGCGAGAATGAGCACAAGCAAAGCAATCATCATAACCTTGCTCACCTTTTCTATTCCCTTTTGAATACCTCTGCTGCACACCAAAAAGCCGAGTATGGTAATAATAGCCATCCATATAACCATTTCAATCGGGTTTGACTGCAACTGAGAGAATACACCGCTGACTTGCTCAGAGGTCATTCCGCTTTCAAAAGTGCCTGTTGCAAATTTGTAAAAATAGCTTGTCATCCACCCTGAAACGGTTGTGTAGTACATCATCAGCAGATAACAGCCAAGCATACAGAACCAACCGTGAATATGCCATTTGCTTTTTGGCTTTTCAAGTTTTTTGTAGCCGAGTACGGCGCTTTTTCGGCTTGCTCTGCCCACTGCAAGCTCCATTGTCAATACGGGAATACCCATAAGAACGAGGAAAATAAGATAGAACAAAACAAAAAGACCGCCGCCGTTTTCACCTGCAACATAAGGAAATCTCCAAACATTGCCGATGCCGATTGCGCAGCCTGCACTTACGAGAATAAATCCCAGCCGTGACTTAAAACTTTCTCTTTCCATAGAAACTCTCCTAAAACAAACTGTTGCCATTATACAAAAATTCAATATATCTTGTCAAGTATAATGTTTAATAATTATTTATTTTTGTAAAACTATAATCTATGTAATTGTTGATACTTAATTTTGCTTTGTTGACTGTTATCTTTTAAAATGATAAAATACTTTTGATTTACAAGAGATAAAAATATTCTCGGAGGCAGATATGAAAAAAACAAAGCTGATATGCCTTTTATTAACTGCAATTTTATTGATGACCGGAGTGTGCGGGTGTATGAATTTAAACTTTTCCGAAAGGCAAGAATGACGATTGGTCGTCTTATAACTGCGTTAAATCTTATTTGAAAGTTGAAAATTTTGGTATCACTTCATCTGATGAACTTGTAAAGGAGATTAAGAATGTCTGATTTATCAAAGCTCAATCATTTGGTCACAAATAGAAATAAGCTCTCGCTCGTCTTCCCTATATAACAGGCTGTAATGATTTTGCATTGATACAAAAGGAGTAAATCCGTTGTACTTAGCGCACATCTGCATATTGTAGAATTGGTATCCCTATTTCAATTGCTTGCTATGCCATTTGGTAATCACAAAAAAGCAAGGCGGAAATTAAACCGCCTTGCTTAAATTATTTTTTATTGCATTTTAGCGTGCAGGCTGAGCAATTACCGCCACACTTTGAAATCATCTTATCCTTTTTAGTTTTTCTTACGGCGAGAATAACCAAAAGAGCTACAATTACTAAAATTATAATACTCGGTATATCCATATTCGCCCTCCGTTAAGCCAAGCCAAAGGCAAGACCGACTGCGTGAATAAGAAAGGCCACACACCATGCGATTGCGCACTGAATAATAACAGTTGCGACAGCCGCCTTAGTACCACCCATTTCTCGCTTTACGGTTGCAATAGCGGCAACACAAGGAGTGTAAAGCAAAGTAAATATAAGGAATACAGCGGCGGTAAAAGGAGTAAACAATTTACTTACAAGCTCGGCATTTCCGCCCATAAGTACAGTAAGTGTAGACACAACGCTTTCTTTTGCGGTAAAGCCTGTAATGAGAGCTGTTGATACTCGCCAATCGCCAAATCCGAGCGGAGCAAAAATAGGAGCAACCAAGCTGCCAATCATTGCAAGCAGGCTCTGTTCGGGTGATTCGGCAACATTAAATTTTGCGTCAAAGGTCTGCAAAAACCAAATTATAATTGACGCTACAAAAATAATTGTAAATGCCTTTTCTATAAATCCCTTTGCCTTTTCCCAAATGAGATGCACAACGCTCTTTGCCGATGGAAGTCGGTAATTAGGCAGCTCCATTACAAACGGAACAGGCTCGCCCTTGAACTTTGTGCTTTTTAAAATCAAAGCATAAATAATGGCACAAATAATGCCGAATATGTATAGTCCCACCATTACAAGCGCCTGATACTGCCTTGGGAAAAATACGCTTATAATCAGCGAATAAATCGGCAGTTTTGCACTGCAACTCATAAACGGAGTGAGCAGGATTGTCATTTTTCTATCTCTTTCGCTTGAGAGTGTTCGTGTTGACATAATTGCAGGAACAGAACAGCCAAAGCCTATAAGCATTGGCACAAAACTTCTGCCCGACAGTCCTATTTTTCTTAACAGCTTATCCATTACAAAGGCAACTCTTGCCATATAACCCGTATCCTCAAGAATAGACAAAAAGAAAAACAGAGTTACGATTGTAGGCAAAAAGCTGATTACACTGCCCACACCGTTGCATATGCCGTCTACCACAAGCGAATGCACAACAGGGTTAATCTGTACGGCGGTGAGTGCGTTGTCTATAAGCGATATAACAGAATCTACGCCTAAACTCATAAGGTCAGAGAGCCATGCGCCCACAAGGTTAAAGGTCATAGCGAATATGAGTGCCATAATTGCAATAAAGCAAGGAATAGCAGTATATCTGCCCGTAAGCAATCGGTCAATTTTCATACTTCGCTTATGCTCTTTGCTTTCGTGCGGACGGACAACTGTTTTTTGACACATTTTTTCTATAAAGCTGAATCGCATATTTGAAATGGCGGCCTCTCGGTCAAGTCCCGTTTCATCTTCCATTACGGATACAATCTGCTCAAATGCCTGCTTTTTGTCATCGGTCAGGTTAAGCAGCTTTTCAATAGGCACATCGTTTTCTATCAGCTTTGTTGCGGCAAATCGCAGCGGCAGTCCCGATTGCTTTGCCTCAGGCTCTATCATATGCACTACGGCGTGTATGCAGCGGTGAACCGCTCCGACAGGGTCTTTTTTATCTATACTGTCTGTGCAAAAATCTATTCGCCCCGGCTTTTCCATAAATCTTGCCACATGAAGTGCGTGACTTACAAGCTCGTCTATACCCTCATTTTTTACGGCTGAAATAGGAATAACAGGTATTCCGAGAATTTGCTCAAGCTCGTTTACTCTGATACTTCCGCCGTTTTCTCGCACCTCATCCATCATATTCAGCGCAAGCACCATAGGAATACCAAGTTCCATAAGCTGCATAGTAAGGCATAGATTTCGCTCAAGGTTTGAGGCGTCTACAATATTTATAATTCCGCTCGGCTTATCTTTTATCAAGAAATCTCGTGTAACTATTTCTTCGCTCGAATACGGCGACAATGAGTAAATACCCGGCAAGTCGGTAACTGTTGCCTCAGGGTGATTTTTAATTGTGCCGTCTTTTCTGTCTACGGTAACACCCGGAAAATTTCCCACATGCTGATTAGCGCCCGTAAGCTGATTAAACAAAGTGGTTTTGCCGCAGTTTTGGTTTCCTGCAAGCGCAAATGTAAGTTTGCTGTCTTTCGGCAGTGCTTTGCTTTCATCGTGAATATGATAATCGTTGGCCTCGCCAAGCTCGCCTACTCGTGGATGCGGAATAGATTTATGCCTTTGCGGTTTGCTGTCGGCAATAACTTTTCGTTCGTGTATGTTTTCAATTTCAATTTTCTTAGCCTCATCAAGTCGGAGCGTAAGCTCATAGCCTCTCACTTCAATTTGAATCGGATCGCCCATCGGCGCTATTTTCTGCAAAGTAATTTCAGTGCCGGGTGTAAGTCCCATATCAAGCAAATGGTGTCTTAATGCTCCGTCACCGCCAACCCTTGTAATAAAAGCACTTTGTTTTGGCTTTAGTTTATCCATTTCCATAAATAATGCCACCCCTATAAATGCAAATGTTCATTTCATTTTTTCATTTCATAATTTTTCTTTCCTTATATTATAATAAACCTTATGTCTATATGCAACAACTTAGGTGTTGAAAAATGTAAAAATAAGGAATATAATTTATTATATATGAAATATATATGTTATGTGTGAATACGAAAAGGTGGATTGAATGGAAAAAGAATTAAAAAAGCAAAAGCTCGATATGCTTAACGGCAGCATTTGGAACAAGCTGCCGCTTTTCGCTCTGCCCATTGCGGCAACGGGAATACTTGAACAGCTTTTTAATGCGTCCGATATAGCAATAGTAGGCAACTTTGCACAGACCGATAAAACCGCAGCGGTAGCGGCAGTAGGAGCAAACAGCCCGATTATCGGTCTGATACTGAACTTATTTATCGGCATAGCGCTTGGCGCAAATGTTGTAATAGCAAATGCCATAGGACGAGATGACAGGCAGACCGTACAAAAGGCGGTGCATACCTCAATGGTGGTGTCGGTAATCGGCGGTGTATTTGTGGCGGTTATCGGCGAAATAATAGCCGAGCCACTTCTTACGGCGCTTAATGTGCCAAATGATGTGCTTGAGCTTGCTCTGCTGTATCTTCGTATATATTTTCTCGGTATGCCTGTCATACTGCTGTATAACTTTGAGGCGGCAATATTCAGAAGTATAGGCGAAACAAAAATGCCGCTGATTGCGCTTACGCTGTCGGGAATTTTGAATGTACTGCTTAATCTGTTCTTCGTAATCGTACTTAAAATGTCGGTAAACGGAGTAGCAACCGCAACGGTTATAGCCAATGTTGTGAGCGCAGGCATTTTGTATGTAAAACTTGTAAAAAGTGATAAATACATAAAGGTTGAATTTAAAAAGCTGAGAATAGACGGTAAAACCTTTAAAAGAATTATGCAGATAGGACTTCCCGCAGGAATACAGAGTGCAGTGTTTGCCGTTGCGAATATTGTAATTCAGGGTGCGATAAACAGCCTTGGTACTACCGTAATAGCTGCCTCAAGTGCGGCATTCAATATAGAGATTATCGCTTACAATGTGATGAACTCGTTTAGTCAGGCTTGCACAACCTTTGTAGGACAAAACTTTGGTGCAAATAAAATTGACCGCTGTAAGAAAACGCTTTTCCTCTGCCTTATTGAGGACGCAATCGCATCGGGAACGGCAATTTTTATAGTGCTTATAACAGGAAAGTTTTTGCTCTCCATATTCAATAACAACCCCGAAGTAATAGAAATAGGCTATACAAGACTTGTAATTATTTTTATAGCTTACATATTCTCAATGCTGTATGAGGTAATGTCGGGATACTTAAGAGGATTCGGACTTTCGCTTGTGCCGGCAATACTCACTACCATAGGTGTGTGCGTGGTGCGAATAGTGTGGATAAACACTGTATTCCCAGCAAACCGAACCTTTGCTGCAATAATGACCGCCTACCCCGTCAGCCTTTCCACAACAGCAGTGCTGATATTCATAGCACTTATGATATACCGCCCGTCTAAGAGGTTTGGAGAGAAAAAATAATAATATAAATCGGACTCAGCCTTTATCATTAAATAAATTTAGAGTGAGCAGGTATCAGCAAAAAATATTTATTAATTAATTAATTGACAATTCCGCTAATATTTGTTATAATCATAATGTTATTAATTTATTTTATATGCAGGCAGATTAACCTGTCGCAAAAACAAAAATTAATAAATAAGCAGGTATGGCGGAATTGGCAGACGCGTATGGTTCAGGTCGCACCACCTCGGTGTAAATTTATTTCAGCATCTATATCCTGCAAATTGTGGATTAAGCGATATGCTCCACCTCGGTTCTCAACTCTCAACCGTGTAAAAATTCAGTGAGAAAAATTTAATATGCACCCGTGGCGGAACTGGCAGACGCGTATGGTTCAGGTCCATATTTTCGAGAGGAAGTGCAGGTTCAATTCCTGTCGGGTGCACCAACTATTAAAGGGTATCTACAAAGGTATCCTTTTTAGTTATGCGGAGGTTTACAATGGATAATTCAGTTGATATGACTAGGAAGCGAATAGAAGATACTAAATATAAATCTGGAGAAATCTTTTTAGATATTTGTCGCAGTGAATACGAATCTGAGAAAAATCGAGTAAACACGATTGATTCAAAAACAAATATAGTTATTACTCTTTTATCAGTCTTTTTTGTTTCGATAACTGAAGTAATAAACTTTAAAACAATATTCTCATATTCAGTTTCAAATTTTGTTGAGTCAATATTCCCAACCATTTTAATAATAACGATGTTAGGTGCAATTGTTACCAGTTTTATCTCTATATTATGCTTTTTAAAAGTAATATTTACTAGTAGTTATCAGTGTATAGATTTAAAATATTTTTATAATATTGATCAATTAAAATATGATAAAGAATTATATTCAATAACATTAGCGCATTTTTACATACAAGCAACTGAAATAAATCGAAATGTAAATGACAAAAGAATAAAAATTTATAAAAAAGGAATGATTTTCCTGATTGTATCTATATTTCTATTTACTTTATACATTTCATTACATAGTTGCTTATAAATATTGGAGGTGAAAATATGGGAGATAAATTTGATGAAATAATTAAAGACTTAATCAATGACAACCAACCTACTCTTCGATATCCTGAAAATAGTAACAATTATGAGGGACTTCGCAATTTAAATGAAGGTTTACTAACAACAAACTTTAAACTTAATAACGAAGGATTGTCCTTTGAAATTTCATCTAAACATGACAACAAAAAGTAATGTATAATAGTAGCCACACTACCTAACCTTTAGTAGTGTGGTTGCTTTTTCTCTAAAACATATCTCTTCTTTGTTTTGTATTAAGTTGTAGTTTTAGATTATAATCTTTATCTTGTCCAAAGATAATCATATGTTCAGAAAAGGCAGCTTTGAGATTAATTTCTATCCTCAGCTTTTTATTACTCTCATATATCTTGATTTCATCAACCAACAACCGTAAATTTGCATCACTGATTGCTCCGTCCTTGATGATTTCTTCAATCAGGTCAACCGTTTTCTTCAAATCCGACTTGCGTTTCTTAATTGTAGTATTATAGTCCTTAATTGACTCAATTTCTTCTGTTATCTGCTGTATATCCTTTTCACAATTTTCAAGCATTTCGGTATAGATTTCAGCGTGTTCTTTATCTCTGATTCGTTCAAGGAGTATTTCTTTTTGGTCGCTCTTGCGCTGTTCAAGCCTATCTTCCAGTTTTTTCAGTTTGTTATTAACCGTGTTTTTCTTTTTCATCCACTTCTTAACATCGGTTTCAATGGACTTGTAATTTTCAATTGCCGAGTCTTTGACCGCAAGAATTTCCTTGTATATCAGTTCATCAAGATCCCTTTCATTTACTCTATGAGGACTGCAATTCTCCTTGCCGTATCGGTGATAGCCGTTGCAGACATATTCTATCCTGTCCGGATGTTCTCGCCATTTCCTGGTCTTACATACAAAACACGAGCCGCAGTCACCGCACTTGATAAGTCCTGCATATCTGTGACAGGGTTTATTACTTCCTGCTCTTACATTTCTTTTAACTTTATCCGAGATTAAAAATTGTACCTGCTTCCACTTATCCTCATCGATAATGGCAGGTACAATTTTTTCATGTCTGTACTGTTCCTCTTCGGGAAGATCCTTTCTGATGCGATTGATTTTATTGTTGTAGGTCTTGTGATTAACAACCGTGCCTATGTAAAACTCGTTTTCAAGAATTCTCTTGACACCCTTGTTATCCCATAAGTATCTTCTGCCTATCTCGGGTTTGTTGTAGCCGAGATTCTTCCCGAATAGTTTTTTCTGATAGTATGCAGGGGATTTCACGCCTTCTTCGTTCAAGATTTTTGCTATGGCATTGAAACCGTAACCGCTTAAATACATATCAAAAATTCTCCGTACAATTTCTGCGTGTTCCTCAACTATCACTATTTCATTAGTGTTCTTGTCTTTGAAATATCCCATCGGCGGTGTCAGGACAAGTCCGTCTTTCAATTTTTGATTCATTCCTGCTCTGACTTTCTTTGAGATATCACGAGCATACATATCGTTGAACAGTCCTTTAAAACCGATAATCAAATCGTCCGATTCGTTTCCTGTGTCAAGATTTTCAGTGACGGAAACTACATTGATTCCGTTTTCTCTTAGGTAATCAATGAATATTGCTGTCTGAGTTTTATGTCTGCCGAGCCGTGACATATCCTTTACAAGGATTGTTTCAAAGCTTTTCTTCTCAACCTCTTCATAGATTTTATTAATACCCTCACGATTGAAGTGCATACCCGAAACATTATCGTCATATGACTCACCCACGATTTCGTGATTGTTTGCATTTGCATATTCTACTAAAATGTTTCGCTGATTGTTAAGAGAATTGAGTTCAGCATCTTCATCTCTTGACAGCCTGTAATATAGCCACACTTTCATTATCATTCTCCTTTCGTTTGTTATCTGAATGTTGTGGTCACACCACCTCGGTGCAACCACAACATATCACAATTCGTTACTAATATCCAGCAATTAAGCTGACTTTTCATCAATAATATTTTCATCATCAGGCAACAGATTATTTTCCGAAACATAATCCTTGATTACACTTTTCAGGAAAGTATCAAATTGCTCGTCTGTTCCCGTGTAGTTATAAAAAACAGATTCAATTATTACAGGTTCTGATTTTCTGCTCATAGTCCTCCTTTCTCCGACTACATTTGAATGGTCGGACTGTCATCAGGTTATTCATATTCAATATTTTCTTCTTTTGATATTTCGCCTGCTAGTACACCTACAGCAATTCCTATTGCTGTACCAATATCACTGCCGTTTTGCTCAGCTGTAATCCGCTTTCTGCGTTCTTCTTCATCTTCCGATTCATCATCAATTATCCGAGAAAGTGATTCAGCAAGAGAGTTGATACCGCCGAGGATAGTATGGTTATTGCTATCCATTTTAAGGTTGTCAGCAGAGTTGACTTCTTCACCTGTGACGCTATTGCCGATTCCAACTCCTGACCTTGTTGCAAGGTATTGTTCAAAAATTCTTCTTGAATCTTCCCAGCCTGTTGAATAGATTTGGTCATCTGCGTTTGCACAGACCTGATTTCTTTCAGAGTCTGTTCCGAAATTTTCTTCAGCTCCGACTGACAACTCTTCGAGATTGATTCCATATTGTCTTTGTTGATTTCCATAATCCTCTCCAGATATTCCACCATCTGGTCGTCCGTTGAGATTTTTGAAATCATATTGTACAGCTCCGGCTGAAATGTTATTGCCGTTCTCAACAGGGTGAGTTCTTCCCCCCTGACCTGTGACGGAATCGAAATTACTTTCGTTTCTCCCGATAGTAGTTCTATCGCCGTCAGTGAGTTGCTGTTCCTCTGTTTGAGATTTTCTAAAATATTGTTCTTGCCTGTATCTGAATTCATTTTCCATGCTTCCTTTCAAATATTTTTCGTTGTGCAGTTTAATATCTCTGCACTTCATTTTGTTCGGACATTGATGGGTGATGTATTTCCTATCGTCAGTCCATGTTACCGAGTAACCCATAATTGACATTGCGTTTATAAAATCTTCTTTACTTCCGCTTATGTTCATAGCTTTGTCTATGTCATTCATTAATTTAAATTTCCAACTCTGACCTTTGACTGCGGTGCGGTATTCTCTTGTAGAGATTTTTATACCTTCCTTGCTGTAAGGTTCAAATGTTGAAAGATTATGTTGTCCGCAGATTTCATCACTCAAGGCTCGTAATGATTTGAGTGTGTTTGGATTCTGGCGAAGCTTTTTGCCGTTCTCAAAGCTGACAGAGTTGATTACAAAGTGAGAGTGGATGTGTTGTGCATTACAATGTGTTGAGACTAAAACTTCATATCCTGTCCACGCTTTCTCGGCAAACTCTAAAGCAACCTCATGAGCTTTCTGCGGAGTAATATTTTCTTCGGGTGAGAATGATTGAACATACTGATAGAAATTCATTCCGTCCGTCTTTTTGTACGATTTCTTTGTTGCAAGAAATTCTGCAAAGGCATTTTCACCGTCACAGTTAACTCCGCTTACAAGTCTTTGATTCGAAATCTCATCATAGACTTTTTTATCTTGACAGCAGTAATCTATAACACCTTTCATCGCACTGATTGATTGCTTTGACTCACGAATATATGTTACGGTCGCCATCACTATTCCTCCGACAGATTTATAATTGCGTCATAGATTTTTCTTTGCATAGCAATCATTTCACTAAAGTTGTATGAATTAAAAGCACCGCTGTTTATCTTTCTCGTTATCTGATTCAGATTGTTGCCAATCCTTTTCAGTTCAACAAGTAACGGTTGCAAATCAACTACTTTAATTTCGGTTTGCAATGAAGATTTCAAAATATACTCGGTCAAGGTTAATTTAGATTTCTTAGCTTTTGAAATAATAGCTGACTTTTAGATTGAGTTAATCTGATACTTAAGGTTTGATTTCTCTTACGATTTTCTATTTTTATGCACCTCCGTGTTAAAGTGGGTCCGGGCTTTGCTCGGTTTTATGTGTTCGGCGGACAGCCGGGCGCTCTGCTTGCCCCGGACAAGTCCGGGAAATGTAGCCCCAACCTCTGCTACTGAAAATAAACTTTCAATTCTGCCGTAAATTCGCCCCAATTGCGATTTTTACTTTTAGTCGGGTGCTTTCTCGCCCTCTACAAAACAATTGCACAAATCGGCTTACGTTGCCTGACACGGCTCGTCAGGGTAGCAAGTGACGAAAGGAACGCAAGTTTTGGCACCAATAATATTTACGTCACTTACGGCACTTGAGTCACTATCGGGCAGATAGTGAACATTTACAAATCTTTTTCCGTTACTTCTGTATGAGCTAAAGTAAATGTCATTGCTCTCTAATTCGTAACGCCATTTATTCATCATCTGTTTTAACGCTTTTGCAGAGATTTCCTTACGGCAGAAAGAATTAAATTCTTCTGCGAACTCAGAGTTTGTCCCCTTGAAGACAATCTTTTGTTTCATAAATTCAATTAACGAATTCATTTCTTCCGGCAAAAGTATTTCAGGACTTTCTACACTGTCCGAAACTAAATTCCACATATGATTGTCTTTTGAAAAGTTCAGTTCCAACTCTCTGTATTCAATATCCCTGCCCGTGCAAATCATAGTTGCGTTGTTCTGACTTCTCTTGCTCTTATCAAGAATAAATGTTGTATCAACCGCACCGCTGATTCCTGTTGTGCCTGAGATTTTATTCAGAGGATCATTGTCACCTTGCTTGCGCAGATGATGTACAAGCAGAAGAGAAATTTTCAGCTTGTCCGCTAATCTTTTCAGTTCCTCAATTTCCTGATAATCATTTGCGTAAGTAGTATCCTTATTTTTACTTCGTATCATCTGAAATGTATCTATGACAACCAGAACCGTATCTTTATGCTCTGCGACAAAACTTTCAATCTGTTCTGCAAGTCCGTCCGACAGCGAACACGAAGATGTTGCAAAGAATACATTGTTCGGAAATTCATCTGTAATTTCATTTAGCCTTTGTTGGATTCTGCTCAAATTGTCCTCAAGACAAAGATACAAGGTAGTTCCCTTCGTAGTTTTAAAATTCCACACCTCCTCTCCTTTGGCTATGCGAACACACCAATCAAGCACTAACCACGACTTACCTATCTTCGGAGCACCGCAGAGCATTGATACTCCCTGCGGAAGCAACGAGTCAATGCAAAAGCTTATCGGCTTGATTCGCATATCCATTAATGTTTCACCGTCAATGACAGCAAGATTTTTATTTTTACTCATTGTAATATTTCCTTTCCAAAATTCTCTTATAAACAAAAATTGCTCCCACCTAATAAAAGTGGAAGCATAAAATATATTCAGCACAATCATATGTCATCAGCTCCTTCTAAATCTGTAGAGAGATAATTGCATAAAGCATCAGACTGATTTATTTGTAATGCAATGGAAATCTACGCTATGCAACTGTCCCTCTACTTATAAGGACACTTGTATTCGGTTTGTAAACCTATTTTTTAAATAATTTAAAAAAACAAAAAATGCGGAGCCTATGTTTCCATAGACATCCGCATTCGGCTGAGCAATTTTTTCAGTCGCTTGGATATTGCCATCTTACTGACATTAAAGAATTCTCCGATTTTCTCCATTGAGTCATTACAATAGAAATAAAAATAAATCAGAGTCTTATCTTTAAACGAAAGATTGAGCATAACAGTACGCAGTTTTTCAAGCATGAGGCTCTTGATAACTTCACATAGAGTAGGATTGTCAAAAGAACTTTGTGTAGCATTTGCCGACACTGTTTCAGACTCACTCTTACTAATGTGTCTGCGGTCGCTTCGTTCTTCAGCAGATTGCCTCTTTCTGTCGTTCTCAAGAAATTCTGCTACCTCGTCAGATACTGAAATATCACTTCTGCCATAGTTAATGGTCTTTCCCAAATGTATTCCTTTCCGCCGTGGAAAGGTCACTATAGGTAGCCGAAACAGCTCCATAGTTCTGTTGACTTCAAGGTTTTATCCTGATGATGGCGTAGGTTGCCTCAGGCGCATCCAAGAAATCTGAGATCACACAGTCGTGACCTCATCGGCATTTTTATTATCATAGGCACATGCCTTATGATTCGGGATGTGCTTCTATTATAACATAATAGTGGTTTCAAGGCAATATATCTTGCCTACACAGATTTAATGGGTAAAATCTCAGACTAAATGCAGCTCCAAATTCTACTGTTGCATTTAATTTGAGGATTTACGAATAAAAAATATGTACTAAATTTTCATGTGATTATTGCATTTTAATATTAAATGTGATAAAATAAACTTGCGACATAAACTTTAAATTTTCATCTATACAAGTGTGTATTTTTATTTCGGTAAAAATGCATGCTCTTTTAAGCATACTTGTATTAGATGTTTAAGTTTGTGTCGCAGCAATCGGAGCAGTGCGTTTTTCGTGCGTGGCTTCGGCTGCGCACTTTTTAAATTTAAGGAGGAAAACAAAGATGAGGGAATTAACAAAATCAGTCTCTGCATTGCTGGTTGTTGTAATGCTAATGAGCGTAGTACTGTGTGCACCTTTTACTGTCAGTGCAATTGAACAAGAAGAAACTGAAAACGCCACTGTCGAAGAAACAACTGTGGCTGTACAGCAGGAAACTTCAACTCCAAATACAGAAGTAACCGAGCCAAAAACAAAGCCGCCTGTACTTCTTACTTCAGGCTCCAGTGATTACATTACAAGAGCCGAGTGGCTGCATAGCCTGACCGAAACATTTAATATGACGGTTGAAGAAGACAATTATCCGGACAATTATTATTCCGATATTTCTTCATTGGATAGCTATTATCGAGATGTTATGGTGGCAGTTGAGTTTGGTGTAATTGACCTTGAAGCCGGTGAAGCATTTCACCCGAACGATTATACAACACGAGATTTCGCTGCTTCAACGCTGAACTTCTGCCTTGGATACAAACTTGATTCCGAAAAATATACATTTTCCGATGTCAGTTCAACAGAGCATCCGTCAGATGCACAAATTGCAATAAACCGAGGTTGGTTTGAATTAGAAAACAATAAATTCGAACCCACAAAATACATAACTGTAGGCGAAAGCACTTTAATGCTTGAAGACGCAGTAAACACGATGTCACAGGAAAAGGTTAATAATAATTTCAGCAGTAAGTATGAATTTGCTGATGATGTAATTGTTGTGCCCAAAAGCGTTCCAGTGTCAATCGGCTCGGATGGCACTGTAACTCTGACAAATTATTCAGAAACAATTTCATCGGGCAATACATTCGCTGTTTATGCAGGTGATGTTCCCGATGTTTATACAGCAGTATCTGTGACAAAAACGGGTACTCAGACTGTCATTAAAACAAAAGAAACCGAATATGACAGCGCAGTAACAAATGTTAACGCACAGGGCACTTCACAGGTGCTTGACAGCTATTTTGAGTTAGCTGACGGAGTGGAGCTTGTAGATGAAGAACTGGAAGCAGTATCATCACCAAAATCCGCTGTATCTGTAGGTGCAGGCACTAATTCTACCGCTGTCGGTAAAGAGGGAAACCTTGCAATAAAATCAAAAACATTGTCAAAGGACTTAAAAATCGGCGATTTAAAAATCAACTTAAAAGTAGTACTTTCAAATTTGAATGTTAAATATATAGCAGACAAGAACACAAGCCACTATATGGTCAAGCTTGACGGAGACGCCACAATTACAACAAATGTATCAATGCAGGATGTAATTTCAGCATTGGGCGGCAACAGCTCAGTTGACCTTGCAAGCTATTCCGTGCCCGGAGTTGGCAAGGTCGCAATTTCTGTTTTTCTTAATGTTAAGGGAGAAGCAACTATTACATATGACACCTTGTTTTCGGTAGGTATTGAATACACCAAAAGCGGCGGTTGCAGAGCAATAAAGAGCTTTACAAAAAAGAGCTTTACAATCGTTGCGAATGTTACGATTGACGCAGGTTTGAAGATTTATGCAAATGTAAATATTCTTGAGCTAATCAAAGGCGAAATTTACGCCACAACGGGAGTAAAAGTTGTGACAAGCGTAAATGCATATGATGACGGCAAGAAACCCGAATTATGTATAAACATCAAAGGCTGGTGGTATGTTACCCTCGGTTACAGTGCAACTATAGTCGGTCAGTCGTACAGCGACAGCCTGAATGTCTTTAATGCAAACAACAGTCCTGCAAGATTGTACGCACATTATGAAGATGGAAAAGAAGTCAATTCGTGTACTCGTGAAGCATCAGAAACGAAGTATGTCAGTCCGTCAACGACAAAATACGGAAAGATTTCTGCGCCCACAAGCAGGGAATCGGGCAGTTCTTTGATTGACATATCGTACGGTAGTACAACTGTTGACGAGAGCTGGACTTTAACATCAAACCGTGAAATTTACGGTGACCTTAATTTCAAGAGCGGTGCTATTAATTTAAACGGATATACGCTGACTGTTTTTGGCAACTTGATTCAGTCAGGCGGAGTTATGTATATAAACAATGGAACACTGAATGTCGGAGGAGATTACAGAATACAGACAATATTATCAAATGGAGATGTAGCAGATTCTTCCGGATATTTACAAATTACAAATAATGCAGATTTAATAAATATTAAGGGAGATTTTATTACACAAAGTTCAAAATCTGATAATTATAATATATTAAACGCCGGTACTATGAAAATAAGCGGTAATTTCTATCAGTATGATGGAAGCAGTTATAATTTTAACGCTTCCGGTTCGCATATGGTAATATTTGAAGGAGATTATGAACACATAATTCACTTGGATAGTACTGATTCAGGTTTTCATAAAGTAAAAACTTCTGAAAAATCAAGTGTTGTATTTGATAATGGAATAAATAATTTAACTCTGTATAATGACCTTACAATAAATGGAGATACAATAATAAAAGGAACGCTTAATTTGAATGGTTATACACTAACTGTGAATGGTAATCTAAATACGAATAATTATACTCATATAAAAAAAGGTCATTTAATAGTAAACGGCGACTTAAAATCAAACGATTCTTATTTTTACTGTAATGGCGGTACCGTTGATGTAAAAGGAAGTTTATTGCAAAATTCATCAATAAGTCTTGCTGGCGGTATTATTAATATTTCAGGAAATCTAATACAAGTAAATGGATATATGGACTTAGGCGGAGGAACATTGAATGTCGGAGGAGACTATAGAATACAGACAATATTATCAAATGGAGATGTAGCAGATTCTTCCGGTTGTTTACAAATGACAAATAATGCAGATTTAATAAATATTAAGGGAGATTTTATTACACAAAGTTCAA